>OBAB01000006.1_pt1 | contig 206759 bp, 152 predicted proteins | sample 1516501 | NCBI WGS metagenome assembly OBAB01 (sample SAMEA2579906, study PRJEB22360) | human gut metagenome
GAAAATTATATCCCGGGGCATGGGTGTGCGGTGAAGCTTTTTTGGCCATAATTGTCGGCGGCTCCGCAGCTGCTGTGCTTGCGGATTACGTTTTGCTTGATGCGGTGGACATTGCCGTGACAGGGGCACCAATCATCCCCCTCCGAAAAAAATCCTCCATTGGCGTGGACGGTTACGGTACAGGTAGCCTTGGAATAGCATTCGGGCCCATGTTGATGATATAACTTTTTTGTATAGCATCCACTGCCGTTTTCCGGATCGCCGGTGTGGTAATGATATTCAAAGCTGATAGTGCCGGGCACCTGTTCCACGCCGATAACTATCTGCTGATCAATGCTTAAAATAGCTTCATACAGTTCGCGGAACGTGGCATCCTCTTTCGCGGACACATTTTTAGCGAGCAATGCGGATGCCAATAATTTCTTTCCATCACTCGCACGCTGAAAAACCGACTGTAATTCGGTCTCGACCTTCCCAAGACTGGAAGAAGTGCTGATTTCCAGCTCAGAAATTCTGTTCAGGATTGCATCTTTATTATCTGCGGTTACCTGGTTGATAGAATCTACGGCCGCTGACAGCTTCGTAAAGCTTTGGTTAAAATTGCTGACAAGCTCTTCCATGTTTGCGGAAGTACTCTGTTCAAAGGTAGATACAGTATTGCTGAGATCCTCAAAATTCTTGGTTACACTTTCATCCAGGGAATTGAACCAGTTTTGTATGCCCTCGGTCTGTGTTTTCAGAGAGTTTACAAGCTGGGTGAAGTTTTCCGTGGTTTGATTTGAAAAAGAATTATTAATTGTAGTGAGAGCGCTTAATAATTCCTGCTTATTATTTTCGCCGGTAGTCTGGACTGTTGTCTCAAGAGAGCTAATCAGAAGCTTGATTTCGCTGTGGGCCGAGTCCATGGCTGAATTTATTTCTGTTAATTTGTTATTTATGCCTGTAAATTGTGCAATAATCTGTGCCATACGGCTGGTGTCTGCGGTGTCGATGGCAGATAAAATATCTTTAATTTCCCCTTGTGTGGCTGAAATATCAGAATGTACACTGTCCAGATTTGTCAGAAGACTGTTTATCCCGGAATCAATGCCCTGGGTTATGTTTATCTCTGAAATTCCTGTCTGTTTTTGGAGTTCCTCCTTTGCTTTGTTAATATCCGAAGAAAGGTTGCTTTCTGCGTTGGCCATCTGGCCGGAGAGGAAATTTTGGGTCTCCTGTGTTTTACCGGCGAGATTACTTTCAACTTTATCAATTTTTTTGTCGAGTTCCTTTTGTGTATTGGACAGATCGGAAGTAAGATTTTTTCCGGTATTATCAATCTGCTCAGACAGAGAATCCTTTGCTTCCTGGGTTTTGCCTGACAGGTTACTCTCGGCGCTGTCGATTTTGCTGTTAATCTCGTTTTTGGTATCCTCAAGATGGGAGGCAAGCTGTTTTTCTGAATCGCTGATTTGGCTGCTGAGTGAATCTGCAGAATCCTGAACTTTATCTGCCAGATTTTTTTCTGTATTGTTTATCTGGCCAGATATTCTGCTTTCAGAATTCTGAAGCTCATCAGTGAGCGTTTTTTCAGAACTTTCAAGCTGACTGCTGATGATATCCTCGGTATTTTGCAGGGAACTGCTTACATTTGCTTCAGCAGCATCGATACGCTGGCTCATCTGGTCGAAAGCGGCTGATATTTCAGTATCCATGGAATTAAGGATGAGCTGTATCTCTTCCTGGGATTTTTGCAGTTCTGCAATGAGCATTTCATTCTGCTCACTGTTTGTTTCTTGGATATGGTTTAAAATCTTGGTAATATCTGAGTTGACGGTATCCAGCTTTTCACGCAAAGATGATGCAAAATTATGAATGGTACTGTTTAATGATTCATACCGTTCAGCGTTGCTTATATCCGAATTATGTATGCTTTCTGAAATGTCGTTCTGGATTTTCTCCAAATTTTTCTGAACATTGTCAAGTTCCAGCTTTATGTTTCCAAATTCAGTCGAAGTGACATTCAGCTCCGTATTGTAGTTATTTTCGTAAGCCGTGAATTGAGACTGCAGGCTGTTGAGGGATTTCTGCAGACTTTGCAGATAAGTGCTTAACTGTTCCAATTCATTGGACTGGCCGGTGGTGAGGTTTAGAATCTCTTCCTTATTTTGAATCACTGTTTTATCCAACTGTGTCAGGTATTCAGAAATATTGGTCAGATCCTGTTTTATTTGTTCGGCGAGAATGGTTTCCTGGTTTGTTATAGTGGAATCCGTGCTGCTCTGAGAAGTACTGGCGCCGGCGTTTTCAATTTTCTGCAGATAAAAATCCACCATCCATTCGGCCAGTCTTTCCGCTTCTTTTTGTGACAAACCCAGGCTGCTTTTAAACAGAGCGCTGCTTACGGCTTTTACCATTTCCTCTTTGGAAGCGTTCTGTGATGAGAGCTCATCAAGAACGGGGACGGCAGCATTGGCAGCGGTTTGCATTTTTGACTTATCACCGTTAAAGAAGTCAAAATCAGTATGGGCCAGGCTATCAGCAATAAGGTCTGAAATACCCGCTGAGGAACGATTTTTGTTTACCATCAGAAAACCAATAATGACTGCGGTCAGTAATAAAAGCAGAACAATGCCTGCTAAAAGCTTTTTCTCTTTTTTCTCCATGGGAGACTCCTTTCCATAAGAAAAGCCGGGGTTATCTATTCAGATAAAGCCGGCTTATAGACTAAGTTTAGTTGTTGTTAAGTATCAATATGTAACTATGAAGGTACTAAATAATAACCTTTTTAGAAAAATCCCTCCAGTGAACTGACAACTTCGACAGAGAGGACAACCACATAAATAAGTAATATGCAGAAAAGCATCAGCATGGAGTACTTCTGCATCTGCTTCGGCCGTTTCTGCGTCTCTTTTTTTAAGTTGCTTTGTTCGATCTGGCGCATATCGAATACCAGCATTTTGAAGTACATCTGCTGATCATCACCCCGCAGGGTGCCAATCAGGCCGCGGACGATATCCGAAAGCATGGTGCTTCCCACCCGGTTCTGAAGATGCAGCAGGGCATTTTCATAGTTTGCCGTTTTCATATCCGCGATAGTGATATCCAGCTCCTGGCCCAGATGAGGGCCTGCTATTTTCCTATAAGAGGTCAGTAATTTCAGGACATTCCGGTCTGCGGCAAGGCTTTGCTGGATGCTGACTGCAAAGCGGGGAAGCTCTGCTTCAATCAGCTTCTTCCTTTTTTTAACGATGTCGGAGGCCTTATAATATACGGCAAAACACATCATGACGGCCAGGCCGAAGAACAGAAAAACGAAAAGCGGCATGATAAATAAAAAGGGCAGTCCGGCAAGGCCGATTAAAAAAGCTGTCAGGAGGGCCTTCATTGTGTAGCATTCCGGAGTTAAGGGTATGCCTGCGATATTTAGTGTAGCTGCCAGCCTGCCGCGTTTCATAGGGTCGAGGCGCAGTAACGGCGCTAATTTTTCAGAAACTCTGGTTAAATACACATCAAAAAGATTTTCGTTAACGGCGCCGGTCTGTTTCCTGGCTAACAGCATCATTTTTGAGGTACGCGCGGTGGGAACATCGAGAAAAGCGCAGGCCAGATGATATGCGCCTATGCCGGTAAATATACTTGCGGCTATTATCAGTAAAGCTGTCATGCATTTCCTCCTTAAGCTTTATAATCAACCGGTCTGCTAAGCTGCATGACCCTGGTTATGGAAAACAGGATGAGGGCAGCACAGATTGCTAGAGTAATTTTTCCCGGTGTTGTGAACAGCAGGGTTCTAAACCAGGATTGGTTCAAAACATAGAGAAGCGGGATATTGGCCATGACAAGGAATATCATGGTGAAAGCTTCTTTTTTGGGTTCATTGATGATCGCTTCCAGCTCTGATTGTATGATTCGTACATCTGAGAATTTCTGCACGCTGAAGCTTAAGGTGTTTTTCATGCTGCGGTCGCTTTGGCATTGAATCAGGGTATTGCACCATTCATGATAAATCCGGTTTGGAATCTTCATTTTAAGGCTGTTGATGGTAGAAATCATGTTGGAGTTGAGCATTTCCGATTCCGTAAGGAATGCCTCAAAGTGTGACTTAACCGGGGGATTCAGATAGGGGATATTTTCCCTTACTGATTTAAGCAGATCCTCGCTTCTTAAGTAGGAGGTGGTTATTACGGAGATGGCGGTTTCCAGTTCCTCATTCAAATGCTTTTTGTAGGAGGCTGCAGTGGAACGTAAGTACCAGACCGGTGCAAAAGCAAAGCCGGTGCCGAGTATGGGAATCAGGAATGGGTTGTTAAGAAGCAGTGCGGCGGTAGCCCCCAGCGCAAACAGGAGAATGGAGATTCTTTTAACGAGAGCGAAACGGTTTTCACGGCCTGTTGCCTTTAAAAGCTGTTCGATCTCCAGTGTCTCCCTGTTAAAAAAGCCTTTTGCCGGTTTCCCCAGCAGAACATGCAGGTCATCCTGCAGAGTGCTTCTTCTGGGATTGTCCATAATCCGGATAAAGTCATTAAAACGAATTGAGAGCAGCATAAATAGCCCATTTATTATCAGAACAAACAGAATGATCTGAATCCATTTCACGCGGAGCGCCTCCTTTCCTGTTTTTTGTCTGTAAGGGTGGTTTGTCACCACTCGTTGGGGCAGGTTCTTTGGGATGCAGATTTTGTAGATTTTGTTCAGAAGATTCTTTCAGAAATGGAAGAAGCTTCTTTGCGGGAATGCCGTTATCCAGCATTCGTTTCTTCAGTGCCTCGGAAATACTGCCCAGTCTTATGTGTCTTCCAACAACGCATATACTGCCGTCCGTATCTAAGCGGTTATCAATGACGTCATATTGATACAATGTGCGATAGAATAGCCGGCTGTCCCGATAATCCTCTCCTTCAATAATCTGCATGATTTTACGGCTGCCGTCCTCTAATTGTTTAGTAAAAACGATGATGGGGTAGGCCTCAACCATGATCTGCATAAGAATTTCATCAGCCATGTTGTATTTACGCTTGGCGAGCGTCATCATGCGGCGGTAGGTTGATTCGGAGGAGTTGGAGTGGATGGTGGTTACAACGGTGTGGCCGGTGCGGGAGCTTTCTGCTACGGAGAGGGCTTCTTTTGCCGAACGCATTTCCCCTACTCCGATTACATCCGGATGTTTTCGAAGAACCCTTTCTAACAGAAGATCCTGGTCGATATCAAGGGAAGGGTTTTCATGGGGGCGTGTCAGCAGGTGAACGACGCTGTTTAGGGCACGGCCCTGCTCATCGCGCCTGATTAGCATAAACTCCCGGCTGCCTTCTTCGATGGTAATGAGCCGGCGGTTATCCGGAACCATGGAGAGCAGCCAGCTCATAATCGTGGTTTTGCCGGAACCTGTGCTGCCTGCGATACATACGGATACCCCATAGCGGATACAGCAGGTCAGAAAATCCAGCATTTCCTCCGTGGCGGAGCCGGCGGCAAGTAACTTTTCCCTGGAGACAGACTGCTGATTGACAATACGGATGGAGGCGTTGATGCCGATATCTGTATCTACAATGGGCGTTTTGTCCACAGAAATGCGGATGTTTTTGTCTAAGTAGCCAATGACGGAGGGCATGGTATCATCGATTACCATGCCGCAGGAGTTTAGCAGACGGCGGGTTACATCAATCGCATGCTGGGGAGACTGAAAACGATCCGGGATTTTCATGGATCGTCCGCCGCTCATAATGACTTCAATATCGTTGTAGGCATTAATGTTTACCTCCTCTACCCCTTTTTTATAAATCCATTTTTTCAAAAAGGAGATGCCGGCCATATCCTCATAAAGGGTGTCACATAGCTCTTTTGTGGATAAGCCATCCACGGAATAAGAGCGGTTGTGGATATACTGGTAAATGATTTCCTTAAGAAGCCTCCGTGCTTCCTCCTGATTGCCTTCCGTAGACAGCTTATCTGCATGCTTATCGGTGCAGTATTTCTGGACATCTTCCAATATCTGTTCATAGGACAGCGTTTCTTCAGCCGCGGCGAAGAACATATCACTTAAAGAAATGCCCATGTCTTTTTGCCTCCTTTTTAGGTTGATTGATTTCCTCTGCTTCTGATACTTCTGAGGTATTCTGTTTAGCTTTTGTATCAGGGGATTCTATGTCATTAATATTGTTCTCTCCTTCGTCTGTGCCAGGGGGTTCCTCTTCCGAAAGACGCGCCATGACCAGCTTCAGGGAATTGACATATCGCTGGTTGCAGTAGGCAAGGGCTTTAAACATCTGGCCGCCGGTACCGCAGCGTTCGATTTCCTTGGCATAGGGCAGCAGACCGTCGAAACCGCCTATCAGGTGGCTCATTTCATCAATCGCATGGAAGGGACGGGCAAGCCCTGCCAGTGTTAAATGCTCATCGTAGTGGAATTTGTTGTCTGTCAGCAGCGGTTTATGGGATTTCAGGTAGTTAAGGCCACGTAAATCCGGAGTCAGGATGCGGACAGCCACATCGGCAGCTTCTATGGCAGCTGCGGTGAAAAAATTAAGCATGTTGGAGCTGCAGTCCAAGAGAACATAGTCCACCAGCTTTGCCGCCTCTGAAATAAGGGAGCGGATTTTATCGTATTTTAGCTCCGGATAGGAAAAAGGGGTTTCTCCGGATGCGTAGCCCATGACACCAATAAAGGGATATTCCTTTAATATAACGACCCGTTCGGCCACAAGGGCCATATTGATTTCCAGACCTGAAAGCACGTTGCCGATGGAGGAAGAGGTGTCTAAAATGCGATCCGGCATCCAGACCGGGAGCATGGGGGTGCCGGAGTCCGTATTAATGATAATTGCCTTCTTTTTTCCTGTGGTAAGGACTTTTGCAAGAATGCAGCAGAACATGGATTTACCGCAGCCGGGATTACCCCAGACAGTGATGATTTTTGCCATGGCTATTCCTCCTGTATCTGCGTGAGAGCTTCGGGGGCGGCTGTGGTTTCCTCTACCGGGGCTGTATCAGGAGAAATGTTTTCTCCTGTATGCATGGAAGCTTCCAGTGTTTCAGTATTTTCTTCCAGACCGTCGCCGTAGAGCTCATTTAGTATGTCGGCCTGCCGTGTCAGCAGCTGTTCGGATAATTTCTCATTTCCCCGGCAGATTAAGGCAGCATGAAGGATTCCTTCATTTTCATATCGGGTAAGAAGCATTGCCTGTTCCGGGGTGGCCAGAACGGTAATGGCGGCGGTCTGCTGCTTTTCCTTGTCATCATCCGGGGGCGTTGTATAGTCGATATCCAGTCCCTTGGAATCAGATACGGACAGCACCTTGATAAAGCGCAGCTCCGGGATATCCATCACCGGCTCCAGGGCATTTTTGTCATCATAGTGATACAGGCGGATAATATCGCCGCTTTGAAGCTTATCGGACAATGCGGCCGCTAATGTTTGGGTGGAAATGGAGATGGCTACCATACCGTCAGGGATATCATTCAGGGTTAAATCAGAGGATAAGGGGGTAGTGCTGACCTTTTCCGGAAGAATATAGTCTCCGGGAAACAGATCCACTGCAGCGTAAGTGCCGATGACTGCTTCTGTTTTGGTAGCTACGGATTCGGGCATGTTAAAGCCGCCTGCCTCAATTAATTCCACATCTTCGGCAGTAATCAGAGCTCCGCGCTCTACTGCTGCTTTCATACGGACAATCTCACGGGTACTGCTGGTCTTACTGGTAATGGCAGGAACGGCGATAAAGGCAATAACGGCCGCGAGTACGATGCTCAGGAGGCCATAAATAAATCGATGGTTCATTTTCATTTCTGTTTTTCTCCTATCTGTGCTGATCTAAAAAAACAAAGGTTTTCCTTATCAGGGAAGCAACGATTGCCGCAATTGCCAGCAAAATGGCGGCTAATATAAGCAGCAGTACAATAATAATTTTCACAAAAACTCCCTTCTGTCCGCAGCGCGGGCATGAAACAAAGCAGCATGTAAATAAGAAAATTTACATGCTGCCTGACTTATGACTATGGCAGCAGAAGAAATAGACTGCCAAGGAAAAGATAGGGGACAAAAGGAAGGTGCGTCATCCGTACCTTTTTCATTAACGTTCTTAGTTCCAAATGTATTATGGCTGCCAGGGATGCTGTGAGCATGGCCAGTAATAGCAGGGAGGCCCCCATGATGATTCCAAGCAGCGCCGCCAGCTTAATATCCCCGCCCCCGATGCCACCGTCTGTAATCATGGAGATTGCCAGCAAAAGTGTAAGTCCGGTAAAGAAACCGGCAGAGCTTTTCAGGCATATGAAGCAAATTGACGGCGATGGCGTGAGGCAGACAGTAAGCGGCAGCGAAAGAAGGCACCAAAAAAGGAACGCAAGCAGGGCGGCATTGCGTACCTTATGGTGCCTGTAATCATATATGGCAAACAGCAGCAGGAAAAACAGGGTCAGGAGGCGGTAGGAAAAGGGGAGGTCACTCACGTTTGGAATACCAGTCATCGTACAGGCTGCCCTGAATCTGTACATTATCATTCAGGTTGAGGGAAAGCATTCCTGCAGGGGTCCATATATCTAATATGTAGGTATAAACAGTATAAGCGGCTCCGTCGGGGTACCAAAGAGGAGTAAAGTGCACGTTTCTAAGGTAGGTGGAGAACTCGTTTGGCTGAAAGGAAAACGTTGCTGCCAGGCCTCCGCTGCAGGTCAAAAGCCGCCAATAGTCTTTATAGAAAAACTCGGGGAAATAGGATACTGCAGTCTGCGCCGGGGTATAATGGCTTGCCGGGGCATTGACAGTTACCAGTGCCTGGGCGGACTGTTTTACGCCGTAACCGCTTTTCATCGTATCCCCTAAGGCGGTGGGAACAATATCATCCGGATGGATTTCCATAGAACCGGTGAGGGATGCGCTGTAGGAGGTGGATTCATAGATATATTTTCCATAATCCACCCACCTTCCGTTATCCTCCCAGTGTCCATGGCTGCTGGTACAGTCATCGGGGCAGCCGGAGCTGTGATCGCCGCTTATCCATTCCCAGTTACTTTCCCATTTCCAGTCAGGCTGCCATCTGGCACTCCAGACACTCCAACTGGCAGAGGTTTTCTGTGGATTGGAGGGCAGAGCGGGAACAGAGAAGCGGGGATTAGTATCGGTTGCCATAGGATCCGGAGGGATATTCTCATCCAGGGATATTACGTTGGCAGTAAAGTTTGTCTGACCTGTGGAAGCGCCGCTTACGGATACTGTGATTGAAAGGGTGGTGGGGGCGGAAGGCGTATGCCATTTGGCCCAGACCACCTGAGAACCTCCGGCCGGCATGACGATATCCTTAACTATGTAGGTCTGGCCATTGATATGAAAGGTGACCTCCGCGGGCTTATCCGGGGTAATATCCTTGCTGCTTGTCAAGGTTATGCTTGTAATGACATCCGTGTCAACACGGTAGGTATAATCCGCAGCCTCCAATTCGGCGTCCTCAATGCCTTTATAGGAGACAATGCCTATGCCCAATGCGGATAGGATATCAGAATCGGATACCTTTCCGCTGATGGTACCGTTCCATGCCGGGTATCCCAGATCCGGTGTTTCCAGGAACAGGGACAGCGGGAGATTTTGGTGGGTAAGGCTGGGAAGCTTACGCCGCAGCGTTCCTCCGGACATTTGGTTATACAGGGCCGCCTCGGTAGCTGTCATAGCGTAGTTTTTGCCATTGTGGGTAAAGTAGGCAATGGGTTCCACTATAAGCTTATAGTTTCCTGAAATGAAATCGGCATAAGCGATTCCGGTTTTGGAAGCAACGAGCTGTGCGATGTATTCGGAACAGAAATAGCGCCGGATGGTTTCAAGGCTTGCTTTAGAGTAGCTTCCGCTGATGATACGCGGAAGGGCAATGCCCGGTTTGGAATAGCTGTAGGAGCCGCCCGGGGACAGGGATGCGCCGGAGCGGTACTGGAGCTTACTGACCTTTCCGAAATTTGCAGTGTTATCAGCAATATTGGAATTGGAGAGATCAAAGGGCGCAGAAACGACAGAGCCATCTGTGGTTGCCACAGTGACCCGCACACCATCCTGTTTATGCCAGACATCGGTTTTGGTTCCCTGGCCCATGCCGCCGCTTCCGCCATCTATATTTCCGCTTCCTTCCGCCACAGCCGTGATACAGGTGAAAAAAAGAAGAAACAGGGAGAAAAGAAGTGGAAAAATTCTTTTAAATACTTTTTTCATGTGGATAAAAGCCTCCTTAAAGGGTAAAGAAAAAGACATGGCAGCCCATGTCTTTTAGGTCATATAGGTATTGGGGAGGTTAATTTCCACCCATGGTACCTACTTGTTTATTGATGTCACCAGTGCTGTCTATGGTTTCCTGGTAGGTTGCCCCTGTGGTTATCCAGCCAAAAACAGGATCATAAATTTGGCCGTCGTGAGATGTATTATCGTCTGCTGCAGGAGGAGTACTGGTGTCTGCATTATTTTCCGGTGGGGCAGTGGGGGCCTGCGTTTGAGGTACGTTGGAATCATATTCCGGCGGTTTTTCCGGATTGGTGGTATCCTCAGTGGTGACGGGTTTTTCTGAAGGCATTTCTTTGGCTGACTCTTCCCTGGTTTTTGTGTCGGATAAAGAAGAGGCAGTGGTGGTCTCATCTTCAGAAATAATCTTCTGGGTATTATCCGTTTGCGTTCCTTCTATATTATTCGAAAGAGAGGATGACTCTGCAGCAGACTCTGCTTCAGGCGCCGTTTTTTCTTTCCAGGAATCGGTTTGTGTACTGGTTTCAACGGCGGCAGGGACAAATTCGGTTTGTGGTTTGCGGGTAAGCAAGAAAGCCACGGCAAGGCCTACAATACACAGGATGGAGAGGCCGCAGATGGTAAGCGTATTCTTTCTTTTAGTGTCTTTATTCATGTCGGGAACCTCCTTTTGAATGATTTCAAATACTATATACGCTGCAGGCAGGAAAAAGCCAACAATTTGTTTCAGTATTTTGTGTTATGTGTGCCGGTCAAGGTAATTTGCTGCGTGACATGCGGAAATGCATCTCCAAACATACGGATGGTAAAATCCGCATCACATGTAACGATATATTCAATTTTATCAGAATGCTGGCTAAATTCCAACTTGATATTGCTTATGGTGTAATCCTCAGTGGAGAGGGGAATACGTTCTTCCATTCCGTTGATAAAGCCAGCCTGCAGGGCCTCCTGGTAGGCAGAGCTTAAGTGAAGGTCGGACATATAGGAATTCAGGTTAGCTTCGCGCTGAGAATGGAAGGTATCGGCATAGATTCTGGCGCTGACATTGTTAAGCTCCATTTTTGCCGCGTTTCGGATATTGATGCAGTTAATCTTTATGGAGGCAAAGAGTAATACAAAAGCAAGCAGCATGTTGACGGCAAGTATGACAAAGATGGTGAAAAAGGATAAGTCACCGCGTTCATCTTTTATGAGTTTATATTTCATAAGTCCCCCTCTATTTCCAGTAGTGTTCTGAGACGCCGGCACCCTGGGCCCGGATGTTAATCGGAACGAGATTGAACTTCCAGAAGCCGCCAAGGTAGCAGCGACCGGTTACCGTGACATAGAAGGGTGAACCAATCTGGATTTTGTCAGGGGAACCGGAGGCGTCTATCTGATAAGCCAGGTTCTCTACATCGTTTATTTGGCTGGTAAGGAAGGAGAAGAGGGAGTCCGTTCCGCCATTGGTGCCTCCGGTGAGCTGTATTTGTTTAACGAGCTGGTCGGCACAGTGATCCAGTTCCTGCTTTACCGATATGATATGAAAGACGTTGATGATAAAGGTTATCAGGATGACTGTAATCAGGATGAAGAGGAAGCTGCTGATGTAGGAGGCTTCTCCTTTTTCTGAATACAGCAGCCGTTTTAATTTTCCATTCAATTTTTCACCTCCGAAATTGAAATAAAAAAACGCGGATAGAATTTATTTCTACCTGCGTTTTTGGGATGTTTATAATTTATCACGATACTAAGTTTATCATATGGGATTTACCATGTAAATCGCATTACTGTGCCATTTTAGGAAAATATTGTGCCAGATTTAGGACAGCTTAAAGAGTGACGTACACTGCTTATCTCTTTTGTATGGACCGATATAGAATCCGAAAATGAATTGTGCTAGTAGTGCTCGTTTTATACACATAAGCAATGCACAATTATTCATTCCCATACAACTTTCGTGATTCGTCATTTGCTCATACAATGGCCGTATAATCTCAAATTGCTCGTCTGTCATTCATTTAAAATGCCTGAAGTAATAAAAAGTCCGTTCTCAGATTCTATTACAAAATCTTGAAACATTTAAAAGACTTGGTTCGTAACCAGTTATCTGCTATAAACTCTAGCGTAAAAAATCAATATCAATTGATAAATTCCATATACTTGAACAAGTATAAAAAATATGATATAATATGAAAAAGAATTTAATCGCTGGAAAGCGGGGTATAAAAATATGGGTACGTCTACTACCAGGGCCAAAAACAAATGGAATAAAGAAAACCTGGACCATTATCACCTTACGTTACCGAAAGGTAAGAAACCGAAATATATGGAAGCGGCGAAAAAGTTAGATTACGGGGATTTGAGTAAGCTAATATTAGCGGCAGTTGATGAAAAGTTAGAGAGGGAGGGAATAAGTATAGGTGAATGAAAAAACAACTATGCGTAGGAAAAGTATATAATGGAATTATGATTTAAAAGGAGAAAAATGACATTGGAAATAAGATATGATAAAGCGGCTATAAAATATCTGCAAGGGCTTCCTAAAAAGTTAAGAGATTCTATAAGAAGTGCCATTGCGGGATTGACAGAACAACCGCCAATAGGTGATATTAAGCCCATGCAGGGCTATAAAGACGGTAGGCACAGACTTAGGGTAGGAAAATACAGGGTTATTTACCGGTACTCACAAAGCGGGGAACTGGATATACTTATAGTTATGGAAATTGGAAGCCGCGGAGATATATATAAATGAATGGAGGTATCAAAATGACACAGACAATACAGGAATCAGTTAGAATGTTGGAAATGCTGCCGGAGAGCGAACAGGAATTTGCAAGTCAATTTATTAAAAGGCTTGTGCTTGCATGGGACCCGGATTTTACTAAACTAACCCAGGAGGAACGGGAAAGACTAGAGGCGGCAGAACAAAGAATTGACAACGGGGAGTATGTAAAAGATAGTGATATAAAGTGGGATTAAGAATAAGCGGTTGCAGGCTATAAGGCAGGCAACCGCTTATTTTATGGGCGGGTCCGATTCAGTCACACATTATTACTGACTATTCATTACCGAAGGGGGCCGGAGATAATGACAATGGCGGAATTTTTACGCATATTCAATTCCATGTTGATAATAACCGGAAAATTGCATATAATAAAGATGTAAAGAAAGTAAAGAATTTCAAACGCAATGAAAGGATGATGAACATGGAAGTGGCAAAAATTTCAAGCAAAGGGCAGATTACGATACCGGTATCTGTAAGAAATAAACTGAAGCTGAAAACAGGCGATAAGATTGTAATTTTAGAAGAAAATGGAAGGTTTTATTTTGAAAATTCTGCAATGCTGGCATTTAAACATGTTGAGGATGCTTTCGCAGGTGAGGCACAAAAGGCAGGATTTGAAAATGAGGAAGAAATGCAGGCTTACATGAAGGAAATCCGGAAAGAAGTGAGGGGGGATTAGCTTGCGGGTAATGCTTGATACAAATAGTTTATCTCTATATTTTTCCCCTTCCAATTAGACGAGAGAACTTGCCCGACGGCTGGCAGATAACCATGAGATTATGGTGTGCGATTACGTAATCGAAGAATTGAGGCTTGTGGTTGAGCGAAAGTTTCCTGGAAAGAGGAAATTCCTTGACAGATTTTTTCTGGAGTTGCCGTTTGAACTTGTCTATACGACCAAATTACTGGATTTAGATGAATTTCCAGAACTGCGTGATATAAAGGATGCTCCTATCCTTGAGACTGCGATAATGGAGAAAATTGACATTTTATTGACTGGAGATAAGGACTTTCTGGTTTGAGAAGTTGATATGGTGGAGATTGTGACGACAAAGTTCGATATATTATGATAGTTTAATTTAAAAAATAGGTTGTATTTATCCTATAAATGTATATAATATAAATTAGGAGGCGATAATTATGATGATAAATACGAATGCTTTAATTCCTATGACAGATGCAAATCAGAATTTTTCTAAGGTAGTACGTCTTGTTGATGAGCAAGGGACTGCCGTCATTTTAAAAAATAATAAGCCCCGATATGCTGTCATTGACTTTTCTGAATATGATGATTTTCTAAAGTATAGAAAAAATATGATTGAAAAAACAGCAGATCATTTAATTGAGGAAAATATGGAAGCATTTCAGGAGTTAGCAAAATGATAAATCTTACGATAGATGAAATCACTTATTTACATGAAAAATTGATCCAAAAGACTGGAGGTATGTCTGGTATAAGAGACATAGGAATGTTAGAATCGGCAGTTTATAGTGCTATGCAGTCTTTTGGTGATGAAGAGGTTTACCCAACCCCTATAGAAAGAGCTGCTAGATTAGCGTATTCTGTTACAATGAATCATCCATTTATGGATGGAAATAAACGTACGGGGATGTTGGTTATGCTTATGACATTAAAACTAAATCATATAGCAATAGAATATACTCAACAGGAGTTGATTTATCTGGGTTTATCAGTAGCAGATGGAAGTAATGGATATGAGGAGATTTTAAATTGGATAAAGGTACATCGGATATAAATAATTTTGTCGTGGCCTTGACATAAGGTTGTCAAGTATCGTGATGATAAAATTTGTAAAAATATTTAGTTTGGCATAATTTGCTAAGGTGAGGATTAAGAATTGTGCATGATTTAACAGTAAATGCATATATTTTTGTAAAGCGATACGTTGATTTTTGCTTTACAAAATGATAAACTAAAAGAACAAAGAAGGAGGTGACCTTTATGGCACAGACAATGGTCAATTTCCGCATGGACGAAGATTTGAAAAAAAGTATGGAACAGGCTTGTAAAGAAATGGGACTTTCAATGACAACTGCCTTCACCATGTTTGCTACCAAAGTTAGCAGGGAAAAAAGAATACCATTTGAGGTTTCAGTTGATCCGTTCTATTCTGAGAGCAATATGAATTATTTGCGTTCAATTGTCGCTGATATTGAATCTGGGAAAGCCAAATTGGTAGAGCACGATTTGATAGAGGAATGAGCGGATGAGACTACTTTGGGAAGAAAAAGCATGGAATGAATATTGTAAGGGGCAAACCGAAGATAAAAAAACATTAAAGAGAATTAATGCTATTATTAAAGATATACAAAGAGGCTCTTATGACGGCATTGGTAAGCCTGAACCACTCAAAGATAATCTGAGTGGGTGGTGGAGCAGAAGAATCGATGAAACAAATAGAATTGTTTATTGTGAAAAAGAGGATGCGATTATTATTGCATCTTGCAAAGGAGATTATAATGGTTAAAGAGCAGGAGGGATGATTCCACCTGTTCTTTTTTTGTATTTTCAACTTAATTATATTGCTAATCAACCATATTATGATAAAATATTTCTTGTAATATCTTTAAAAGATTAGTAATCTAAGGGTGATGCAGGTATAAGGGAAATTAGATACAGATATATGCGAGCATTTGTCCTGCGTTTTACAAAGGATTACAAGAATATGTAATTGGGGGCAAAATGGTAAAAATATTTTTGGCAATAATTTTCGCTTTAGGTGCAATAATTTCTGTAATTGAAGTAGTTAAATTAATTAGAAATTTTTTCGATAAAGAGAGATTAATTAGAAGTCTCTGTCTATTACTTCTGCTTATGGGGTCTTGCTTTTTCCTGGCATATTTATATTATTTGGATGATATTAGTGAGAAAGATAATCCTGCAGAGAATCCCAAAGTAGAAAAAAAACAGAGTATTGTATATGAAAAAACAAGTAAAAATAAGGATAATATTAAAGAAAATATCGAAAGTAGATTTTCCCTGATGAATAATGCTACTATGTTGGTAGATTATTTAATTGAGTGGGAAGATCCCTTATTTAAAAAGATATTTACTGAGTATTTCGGAAAAGAAGATATATATACTTCGGATTTAAGAGAAATCAATGAAATTAAATTATATGGAGATGACTTTGCCTATATTAATGATCCTCATGGTGATATAAATCTTGTATCTAAATATCCTAAATTTAGCAATTACTTAGATAAACAGGATAAAAGATATATTTATAAAGAAGAAAATTTTGATAGTAAGATATTTGAGTATGGAAAATATATTTCTTTGAATGATATTAAGAATTTTCCCAATTTAGAGTCCTTATCAATATATTGTTTCTACACAATTGATTGTTCAATTTTTTCTCAACTTCAGTTGAAAAAATTACAATATCTTGATATAAGCAGTTGCGATTTGAATAATGATCAATTTATTTCTGTATGTAATCAACTACAACTTAGTAGTCTTAATTTATCAAGAAATAATATAACAAATATTGATAATATAACAAATTTGATTGATTTAGAACGTCTTGGATTACGGAAAAATGATATAAGTGATATTAGTTCATTAAGTTTTCTACATAATTTGGAATGGTTAGCTTTGGATGGAAATAATATCACAAATATTTCTCCACTAAAAAATTTGCCAAAACTAAAATATGTTGACATTACTGGATGCCCTATAGAAGATTATTCTCCAGTGGAGTTTGTCGATGAGGTAAATAGATAAAATTTTAGGGTATTCGCCTAATTGCAGTGTTAACCATATCGTAGCTACCCGGAGATATCAGTTCAAGTATTTCTGGATCCGCGATATACAAACGGAAAACTTCCGCAAAAAATTCTCTGTCATTAGTTTCTGCATAACAGCTGATTTTACTTGACTCACTGTAAAACAGCTGTTTATTTTCAGGTCGTGAACTGTACATATTCAGATAATCATTAACGAAATGTCCCATTTCGTGGATTACTGTATTTGGGAACTCATCATTTATGTATAGCTTTTTCTGTTCATAATCTAATGCAGCTTTTACTATTCCAGTTCCATTGTATCCACCATACGGAGAATAGGCCTCTTCCGTTATATCCCATTCTGTCATTTTTATGATAAATCCCTGTTGTTCAAATACATTTCTGATTTTTTCCGGAATAGCAAGGTAGGCTTGTATTAATGTGTCTGCTGATTTCTCATAAAGGTTACCCTCTGTGACAAGAAATTTATAAGGGCTGATATATGGGAGTGGTTTTTCCAGGTAGTCATGATTTATGTCGAAGCATATTGATGAATCAGATACATAGGCATACTGGTTATTATGATTAATGAGTATATAGCAGGATAGTATGCTTATAATATCCACATGGCTGCCTTTTTTAATTGAACCGATACATGCAGCATCCTTATTTGCAGCTGCATACATCTGGGTATCATATGTAATGATACCTGTATTCTCAGGATATGCTGCCAGGATATTCAAGTTGGCGTTTCCAAAATATAGTGTAATAATAAATACAGTTATATATAGATTTCTTTTTATCATAACGTGGGGATTCGCATCCTTTCTTTTCTATGAATTTCTATGCAAATATTTTTTCTATTTAAAAAAAGGCCTAAGTATCTGCTGATTACTTAGACCTCATATATGTATTTAGGGTAAAATTCGATACGCTTTTTATTTGTCGGAAAGTACGTTAAAGATTCTGCCTTATAATCCTGGAAATAAGCCCAACTGCCACATTCCTCTCTTCATCAATCCTGGTGACAACAAAACTGACTTCATCCTTTTTCCCAGGCATCCGGTTATCATAGCAGCTGTGCGCTACAGCATTAACTCCGATATGTAGCCTGACAAAAACAGTTCCCTTATGGATATCGGTAACAGTGCCGGCATATTTCCCCTGTATTTTACATTTCCCCAGATTGGCCTTACTTGTATTGCCGTTTACACTTTTTACATCAGCCTTTACTGAAATATCTTCCAGGGAGTTATACTTCACGCTAAGGATTCTCACCAGAATCTGTTCTCCCACATGAAAACGTTCCGTGGCATCGCCCAGCCAGTCCCAGGACAAATCCCGGGCGAGTATAGAACACTCCACACCGAAAATTTCAACCCGAACCACTTTTTCGGCGACTGCAATGACTCTGGCCTGTACAATACGGTCTTCACACACACGTATACGGGAATTGTTATTTGACGAGGACTGATAAAATATCTGGCGCTTTTTATACATGGCATCTTTTCGGCTGGCAACAACGCTATGGCTTGTACTATCCAATCCCTTAACAATAAAGTCCACTTCACAGCCGAGCATATTCCCCAAAATCTTGTTCTGCCGTTGTACCAGCTCACCGTAGTTGTGGTTTTCATCTTCAATGAGATTGATCATCATCTCGCTTAAAGGAATTACAATGCGCATTTCTTTATAATAAATTACCGCGATTGTTCCGCCGCCGTCCATTTTCTCTATTCCACCAAGATTACCTGTCAGAATTTTTTTCGTACGGTATGCATTCTGCAGCTCATGCCAGACTATTTCCTCCCTGCTTTCCGGTGTTTCTATTTCTGTATCTGAATTTAAAGTAAGAATGGATGCCGGAGCAGATTTGTTTGATACAGTAGAAACTGCAGAAGCGGTTTCTTCAGGAGAAGGGACAGGACTGGCAGCAGTTATGGTCTCCTCGACTTTTTCCATATCTGTATTTTCACCATCTGCGATGCTTGCTGAATCATCTACATTTATATCTGTAATGGTAGTAAGTTCCTCTGTTTTTGTTTTTCTTGGCATAGTTTGTCTCCTTTTTTGTTTTGGTATCAGGACATAATGGAATCTTTATCCGTCATGATAATCTGTATTTCCTCTTCCGTTGAAATGTCAGTATTCGAATTTGACTGAAAAGGGGAAGAGTCTATGGGAGCGGAGGTTTTACATTTGGAATCAGGCCGTTTCCTGCCTGCAGCAGCGTGGGATTTTGTAACACCTGGTACCCTGCCTTTTATGATTCCGCTAAAGTCCGGCTCCTGTGCTTCCTCCCGTTTACGCCATTCCGGAACATGTTCTGAAGCATGGCAGGGCTTTAGTTTGTTGCTTTCCGGATGCCTGGTATAATCATATTTCCCCACCTGCAGAACCTTCTGTCCACGCAGAATAATAAGCGCCTGATCAAGAGGAAGCCGCAGGACCTCATCAGGAGTGAGAAGCTTACGCTTTCCAACGGAGTGGGTTTCCCGGTATTCCGGAGTATAATCAGAGATTCTCCAGGTACTCAGCTGTTTGGCCCGACTGGATACTGCGACGCTGACTTCTCCGGAACGATCCGATATAAATCTGGCAGTCAGTTCATCCGTACAGCCCAGAAACAGCTGTGTATCACAATTTCCGATAATTTCCTGCCATTGATTATCGGGATAGCGTACCTGCATCTGGGGCAGATTTTGAAAAATACAGCTGATAGACAGCGCTCTGCTTCGAATTGTGCTGATTTTTTTGCACAGATCCACAATGACGCCTCCGTTGGCCAGTTCATCGGCCAGGATATGTACCGGAACCGGCAGCCTTCCATTTTCCCCGTAGCTGTCTGCATAACGGACAAGCTTTATAAAAACAAAGCTCATAAACAGAGAAGAAAGAAAATCAAAAGCGGAATCCTGGTCCGAGGAGACGCAAAAATAAGCGCATTTTTCATAGCCTGGGCGTGTCAGATTTATTTCATCATAACTGGTAATCTGGCGAAGCTGTTTATTCTGGAATACCTGCAGTCTGGTTCCAAGGCCGATAATGACACCGCTGCGGACGGCATCTGAAGCCTGCTTGAAAATATTGTAGGGAGCCTTTGCCGGGTGGGTAACTGGCAGTAAGTCAAATAAAGCATTTAGTTCCTTTTCAGAACTCATGGTAAGCAGTTTATAAACCTGGCCGATATTCCGTCCCTCCGGCGGGAAACCTAAATCCACATATAGAACCAGCGCCTTTAACAGATTCATTTCTGAATTATCCCAGAAGTGGTCCCCTTTGACAGAACCGGTATTTTTGATAATGACATCGCAGAAGAGCTGTGCCATGATTTCCGTGTCACCGTTTTCCTCAGAAGAATTGCCGCCGATTTCCGCGAGGCAGTTCCAGCTGTCGGAGTTTTCAGGATGAATCAGATTGAAAACTCTAACCGTATAGCCATTTTCCATCAGGTAAAGGCATAAATCACAGTACAGTTCCGATTTTGGATCCGTGATTATCAGGCTTTCCCCACGCTTTACGCATTGAAAAACCATATTTCTGGCATAGGCCCTGCTCTTCATGGAACCGCTGGCGCCAAATACGGCGACGTTTCGGTTCATCCGGGTATTTTCCGGAAGGCATACAATTCTGTCATGCAAAACACCCAGTATGGTTCCGCGGCAGCGTGAGATATCTTTAACTAGCTCCAGTACCTTAGACATTTCTTTGTCAGTCATGAAGCCGGATGTTCCGTAAGTTCCTTTGTCGGAATAAATCAGGTTTCGGCTTTCGTCATAAACATTCCGGTTGCCAAAGCCCATACGCATAACAATGACTATTAAAAAGCCTGTTAACCCAATGCTGATTAACAGGCTGTAAATATTGTGGGGAAATGAAGTCAGTGCAGTAAAGCATTCTTTTACAGCGGCAGATGGAAGAGCCGGGGATGTTCCATTACCTGGTGTGCCGCCTGCAGCAGTCCATATCTTATAATTAATCAAAAATTGACATATAAAACCGCTGATATACAGTAAAGTAAAAGATAATACGGGAAATATTAGTAAAATAATTCCATGTTTTCTATGATTTTCAGAAATTTTCAAAGCATAAACCTCCTTTCCAGTTTTTCCAGATCAATAGTTGTGATGGAAGCCAGTTCTCCAAAATATTGCTGCAGCACGCTGCGTTGAAAATCAAAGCATATCAGGCTGCCGAATGATTGCCGGAGGGATAGGGCAGTACGAAAATGGGAGATGCGCTGCATATCAAAGGTATAAGCCAGGAGTACAGGTCGGCCTTTGGAAACAGCATCATGTTCCAGCCCCATTTCCGGATTGGGCGGCTGTAAATCAGAAAGCAGCAGCTGTCGAAGCGCAGCATTTATGCGTGGTTTGCAAAGCAATTTTAACAAAACCTCTCCTTCCCGGTTATCCGGAAGATAATGAAAACAGTTAAAACTGGTATCCAGGTAAAAATAACTTTTTCGTAAGCCGCCTGTACTGGTAAGCAGTTTCAGGGAGGTATCCATATGACTGCCAATAATAAGCGCTTTTATCGGCGTATCCGGAGAGTAGCCATGATTTATCCGCCCCTTTGACAGAACCCCCTGGCTGATATGATAGGAAAGCAGTGCTTTCAATTTCAATTCCGTTCGGTATTCCCACTTCATCAGTCCATCACCAGTATAAAAAATGGCATAAATACAGTCAGATGATAAGAGAATACCAATGGCCCTGGAATTATTTATCTGTATTGTCTGTGCACCAAGCTCCTTGATTTCCCTGGAATGATAGAAAACAGGCATAGGAATTTCAGCAGCATAATCAGCGGATTCCCCAAAAAGCAGCGGCTTTTGGTCTCGGAAGAAGGTTATCTCTGCATTCCGCAGCATGACGTAAACATGGGAGGCATACTGAAGACGCTGCCTTCGGGGCAAGCTGCTTCGCGGCTGATTCGTTTCAGAGCTGCCGGTTAAATAAAAAAGGAACCGGTGGGGATTGCTGGTAAGCAGCAATTTTTTACCCCTGCTTGTCAGTCGGTATCCCCGGAGCCGATCTTTATAATGTGTTTTTATATATCTTTGCTCTTTGAGTCTGGTGATTAGCTTTTCGCTGTAGCTGGGACCGATGCCAAGGCGTACCACAAGGTCGGGAGAAAATTCGCCGGAGAGGGCAATCAGTTCCAGCAGTTGATATCCGCTGTTGGAAGTGTCCAAATGAAATAGCTCCTTTCTGTTTAACCGTACACGGCTGAAACTGCGGTTGAAAATGTTGATAAGAAGGTGCTGTTTATGGCGTTGTTGTGGATTGCGGGGGATTTTTGCCGCTGTCGGGTGTATAAGTGTTAAAATACTCAGAAATCCGATATGCTTTCTGCTCGTTCTTTCTTTGTTCCCAGCCATACAGGAAAATAATCGGTTTCCATAATGGTAAGAATGGTACAGTCCTTTTCCCCGAATTCCGTTGTATGGTAGGCATCACAAAACAATCCGCTGTCATCCGTCATCAGGAAGGCTGCCGCAGTATCCAGCAGTTGTTTACACTCCATATTGTCATAATCCCTTACTCTTTTAGCGGATAGCGTTTCATCAAATATGTGAGTAAAGCATACGACGCAGTTAGTGAACCTTGGAACACTGTTTTCCTGCATATAGTTTTCCAGTGCGGTATAAAGGGGATCGGTTAGAAAAGTGGTATTTATCCGTTTTACCCGCTTAGGCATCAAACCGGGGAGAACGATTTCTACCATTATTTCATTATGATGGATGGCAATACCATGTACCTGTGCTGTCTTTTCCATCAGAATCGGTTTGGGTATGAGATTGGCGGCATAAATCAGATTTCTCAGGGAACAGGCAATTTTTTCTGCCCTCAGAGCTGCATCCAGGCTTAATTCCTCGTAGTTGTGGCCGTAAGTTTCTGTATCGGTAACCCGCATGGCATCCAGCGTATTGGTAAGCTTATGAATTTCATCCCCGATTCGGGTCAGTCGGGATGAGAGTGTATGTCTTTCCATTAAAATTATGTCCTCCTTGCTGTTTTATAGTATTGTACGGTTCCCTTATCATCGACCGTGCAGAATGCGCATATCCCGGGGAAATTAAGGCGGGAAATCTGTCCGGGCAGGTCAACGACAACCAGCCGGCGTGGGGCATCCTCCTTGAGTGAGGAAAGTACCTGATTCATAAGGTTTTCCTTCCCTTCTGCCACATGGATGACATCATAGGCGTCTGATTTTGTAAAAAAGGTCAGGACAGTCGGAAAATCACTTACCGCGTGGTAGGTGATTTCCGGCAGAAAGTCAAGCAGTACCCAGAAGGCGGACAGGATATCCTGATTTGGAGAACAATCCTTTGTTAAAAGGACCAGTCCCTCCTCCCGTAGTAGAACCAGGCGGCCCGTCTTATGCAGCCGCTCAAGCAGAGCCATTACTTTTTCGCAGGGAAGCTCCGGAAAAAGACGGGAAAGCTGACGGCAGGAGAGTGCCTGATACATAGACATGATCCGGTTAATTTCCGCCAGGTGGTTATGCTGCTGTTTTCTTAATTGCATGGAAACCTCCTTTGTAATAGAACTTTGTAATAGAAGAAACTATGTCGTTTACGTAAACAATACATAGAATTATGTAAAGTTTTTCTCACAGGATTCAATACGTAATGCTGCGTATTCTATAAGTATTAGACCGCCTCCGATGCCGCCTGCCGCTGCTTTTCCCGTTCCAGGATTTTCTTTAATTCCAGGCGGTCGGTGGTAATTAATTCTTTTTCCAGGTCGGAGGCTTTAAATTCCACGGTTACGTTATTGTTGTTTGTGGATATCAAACCATTTCCCCGTTCAAAATGTGTAATCGCCATGGTTTCTGCTTCCGACAGATGCAGGATGGACTGCACACGCATGGCCTCTTCATCCTCCAGGTTCAGGATTATCTTGGTTTTGGAGTTATTGATGATCCCTTTTCCGTATTTCCCATCTTCCAGTGAGAAGAAATCATTGAGATCCTGTGTGGCGCAGATAGCGGAACCTCCATAGCCGCGGATTATTTTGAATATTTCCAGCACAAACTCAGCGGCTAATCGGTTGGAGGAAGCACCGATTAGCTGCCAGGTCTCATCAATAAATATCGCTTTTTCCACGGTACGGTCTTCTTTGGCTTTGTCCCATACATAATCCAGGGCAACAAACATCCCTACGGTCAGCAGGTCACCGGTCAGTTCCGAAATGTCCAGAACCGTGTATTTGTTATCCAGGTTTACATTTGTCTGCTGATTGAAGGTGGAAGCGGAACCATGCACCAGCCGGTTCATGATGTTGGCAAGCCGGCGTGTATCGGGATTTTCCTTTAAAATACGGTAGACATCCTCCAGGATAGGCATTTCCCGATACCTTTCAGGGTGTCTGGAATCAATGAGGCTTTCATTGTTATGAGTAATTCCCTTCTGGTTATAGGTTTGGATCAGTGCCTCGTCTAAAAGCTGCCTTTCTTCATGGTTCATATCCGGAATCAGGAGAGAAAAGAAGATGTGCAGCCGCTGTATTTTAGCTGCCAGCTCGGACTTTTCTGTCTGGGGGCCGTCTAACAGGTCATTGGCGGCGGAATCTGCCTTGCGGATTTCCATAACATTGATACAGTTTTTGGAGGCGGGAGAAATCTGAATAAACTCTCCGCCGATATTGCTGCAGGCCCGATGGAATTCGTGCCCTTTTAAAGGGGCTATAATAAATACCTGAATATTTTTACGCCTCATCCTTAATGCCATCAGCTGCATTGTAAAAGTCTTACCGGCGCCGGAGGTACCAAGAAGGGCAATGTTGGCGTTCTTGTATACCCGGGAATTAAAGATATCCACGATAATCAAGGAATTGTTGTGTTTATTCACGCCCAACAGAATGCCGTTGTCATCACACATTTCAAAAGAGGTAAAAGGGTAACAGCTTGCGGCACTGCTGGTCAGAATATTCCGTTTGGAGCGTTCAAACAGCTTTCGATCCAGAGAAATCAGCGGAAGCGAGGAAAGAAGTGCCTGTTCCTGGCGGAAATGGCAGGTTACAGCCTCCATGTCCTGAGAGAGAAGGAGCTTCTGCATCTCGCTGGTACGCCATTCCAGCTCCTGCAGGTTATCTGCAGTGATGGTTATTAACGTATTCATATAATAAAAATCTTCATTTGCAGCAAGTCCTTCCTTCAAAAAGTATCCCGAACGAATGGCATCATCCAGGTCATCGAAATCGGAATTGGTGTCCGAGGTATCTTTTATTTTGGAACGGTTAATCCGCAGCTGCTGGCCCAGTTTCTGCTGTATGCGTTCCTTTGGCTGTCGGTCAAAGAAAAAGTCCACGTCAATGCCTTCTCCGGCATTGACAAGAAGAGAGCTCCATCCGGCATATACATGAGAACGATAGCCTCCGGAGGGAATCAGCAAATAGGTATAAAAAACACCGTCCATGATGACATACTGCCCATGCGTATAATCAATGGAATCAGGAGCTATAAATTCAGTAACAGGAATATTGTCCAGTGCATCCTTTCTGCCGGAATTGAGATACTGTCCGGTTACCTCATTAATGCGAATGCTTAACGGCTTTATTGCACTGCTTTTCCGGTTCAGAATCGTATAGAATACTTCAGCCGTCATTTCATTATCGTTATCCGGAATTACAAGTTCATTTCCGCATTGCTGGAGATAGGTCTTAGCGGTCTGAACTGCGGTTGTCAGCGCAGAGATGGCTTCCTTTTCCTCCTTTCCTCTGGCAGGGTTAAATGGTTCGTACTCAAAGATAATAAAAAAACGCCTGGTAATGGCTTCCTTTGAGCCAATACGGCGTATCAGGTCTTCATAGTCTTTCTGCAGGGCCAGACAGCGTTCGTCTTTTTCCGACCGCATTTCTTCCCGGATGGTTTCCAGGTGCCTGTTGATATCAGCACGTCTGGTCAGCACCTTAAACTGCAGCTTTACCGGGCTGATTTTCAGGTAGCTTACAAAGGAATAGATAATGCTCCTTTGTTCACGGGCGCTGCGTAGCAGGAAGTTAATCGGGATTACCTCAATAATTTTTACATAACGGCGGTCTCTGGTATAAACGATGCCATTTTCTATTTTCTGAATCGGAAGGTATGCGGCGGCCGGATTTAAAGGCGGCAATTCCGGTTCTTCATTGCGGGGTTGCCTTACCGGATGCTTCCTAGCCAGCTCTTTTTTGGCTGTTTTATGTTGTTTGCTTTGCCTGCGTTCTTTATGCTGGCCGAATTCTTCAGCAAAATCTTCTTTTTTAGGATGAATCCTACTGGATTTGCAGGCCTTTCTTTTTGGAAGCTGTCCGGATGGAGGTCTTTTACCTGCATTTCTCGATGTGTGTTCTTCAGACTCATCGGATTCTTCCATAAGCCCAATAACGCGACGGTTTTTCAAGTAAATAAAGAAATTTATAACAAAGGAGCTGAGGCTTTCCCCGCCGATTCCGATAATGGCAAACAAAGCTGCTGGCAGCACGGTTAGGCAGGCGATTATAATCCTGGCAGTCAGCGTAAAGGGAAGATAAAATACAGGAATTCCGATAAGTAAAGTAAGGAGCAGGGCTTCTGCAGCATTCCTCAGCTTTATGGTTCCGCCGAAAAGGGAGCCTGTTTCGATGAAGTTCGGCGGAATAATATAGACATCGTTTTCTTCTTGTTTTGTGGACATTGGTTCACCTCCTGACAGGCAGGCCGGTATTGGCCTGCCGGCACCGTATTTTTAACTGGCGTACGGTCTTCCGCATAAAACAATTTTGTTTGTATTATAAATGGGACGGCAGACAACCTTTCCTTTGGAGGAGGAGGCATCCACCACATAACCATTGCCGCAGTAAATCGCAACATGGGTAATGTTAAGGTACCGGTAATTTGTTTTGAAGCTGTAAAAAATCAAGTCTCCGGGAAGCAGATTATCCTTGCTGACTGCAAGATTATGTTCCACAATATACCGGCCCTGGGAGGCGGCAGTATTGGAGCCTCCATAGCTTAAATTCAGGCCCAGCCTGGAATACACCCAGAAGGTAAAGGAACTGCAGTCAAAGTAGCCACCCTGGTCCCTTAAATCCTGGCTGTAGGGTGTGCCGAGTTTGGTCAGTGCAAGATCAACCGCAGCATTTCCTGTTTCCATATTTCCAGCTTCACCAAAGGACAGGTCAGGATTTATTTCGATTTCATATAAAGTATCGTAGAGGAAGAGATGCAGGTTATCCGCATAATCCTCCGCAAGCTGCAGTTGGTCCTTATCCAGGCGGAATACGCGCTCTGCATAAAAGCTGTCACCAGCGTAATCCACGATATATTCATAATGCGTGATTATTTTTGTTTCTCCTGTTTCCTGATTCACAACCTCCTTCCTTTCAGATATTTCCACATGATATGTAAAGATTTCATCTGTTCTTTCTTTCAGAAGCTGCTTTAAAGTGTCCAGGTTAATTTTCCTGTAATCATTCTCAGAAGCGCAGAACTGAGAGATGATCAGAGTACTTTCAAAAATTATCTTATCTATGAAGCTGTCTGTAATACTGTATTCTTCATTTTCTCCAAGTCTTTGCGCTTCCAGCTCAATTTCATCAATAAGTCCATCATGCTTGTTACGCAGAATTGTCTCTATTTCGATTTCTGTTTCTTTTATGTTTTCAGTAATCAGGGTATTGTCATTCATTACTTTTGAAGATACATCATCAAGTCCCTGATTACTGAATATCAATGATGGAAGTAAAAGGACAGGGAGAATAAAAAGAAAAAGGCACAAAGCAATCATAAGAATAACGAGTCTGCGGTTTTCCCACAATCCAACCGCAATCATACCATATGGCCCGGCAGATGCCCCTCGTGCAGCATTGGCAATGGCCCTTCCTGTTTTTACTGCCCCTTTTACTGCATTTGCAGCTGATGCAGCCTGGGAAAGGGGACTGTGTCTGTTATCCTGTTCTTCAGACATTTATATGCGGTCCTTTCTTTTTGGCGGATTCGGCAGCTTTTGTACGATATTTTCGTGATAGGCGATTTTTCCTTCACCAGTCATATAAGGGGTGCGTTCTACAGTGTCAGCAGCATACTGCCGGTACCAGGTCGCCTGATCGGCTGTCTGGATGGTTTCATAATTTCCATCCGGAGGCATATACTGCTCAGCATGATACATGCCAAATTCCGTTCCGTTGGGGTATTGAGTTGAGGTTTCCGTACCCATAATCCGTCCGCCGCCGATTTCTACGCTGCTAAAGACCGGGGCATCAGCGACACCGGCCTGTCCCATATATGAGGTTAAAGCAGATGCAGCCTGGGAACCCTGCATGGTGCCCGTATAATTAATACTTCCCTGGGCAACCGCACTGGTTACATTATTTGCAAAGTCACCTCCCTTTTGGACGGAGGATTCAAATACTTTGCTGCTGATGGGATTACTTTTTTGGCCGGTTACGGTTTGGACGGCGTTCTGGGTGAACTGGCGGCCTACGGCGCCGGCCAGCCCGCCGGAGAAGAGGGAGGCGTTGCTGAAGGAATTAGAACCGCCTGCATAGATGGATCCTCCATGGAAGTTTCCGCCTTTGGAGACATTTTTGACGGAAGAGAGACCTTTTGCAGCCACCATTAATTCCGCAAGCATGGAACTTCCAGTATGGCCTACATTAATCCCCAGACTGGACATAAAACTGTCTATCTTCTGACTTATTTTCAGGAAAGCGACCGCACACAGGAACCAGATGAGAATATTTCCGGTAGCGGTTTCCTTACCGACAGCCTCTACATCAGCTTCGGTAATGGCAAAAGCGGTGACTGATTGTGTAAGTAGCAGGCTTGTGGACAGCAGGATAGTAGTTAACAGCCTTTTATTTTTCATTGATACCTCCTAAAGGGATAAGGGATTGGACAAAAAAGAACCGACCATTGAAGTAAACAGTCTAAGGCACCAGGCATTCATGATCAGCAGAAAAATCTGACCGCCAAACATGCGGCACCAGCTCTTAAATATGTTCGAAGTACTCTGAGATGCGCCCATGGCAAAGGCAACAGGGGCGGTATATACGATAACACCCAGTAAAATATAGCGTTCAGCCGCTTCAAATAACAGTTTGAGGTAATTCCAGGCAAGAATAAGCACAAGAATTAGTGCTATCAGGGCTACGGAGCCATTGGCGCATACACCGAGTACGGTTATCAGCACGGAATTAAAGTCCGAAAAATTAAGGGGCGGCAGATTTGAATCCATAATCCATGTATAAGGGGTACCGCCGATAGTAAGGATAAGGGCTGTTATCTGATCACAAAAATAGATGAAACCAATAAACAGCAGGGAACGGATGCTCAGTTTGATGGGATCCTCTGCTTCGACTCCGGCTATCAGGCCAAAGTTCTTAAATAACTGCCAGACCCAGTTCAGAAGAACAAGACCGATGGCAATTGCCACAAATATGTGGTACATGGTTTGCGCAGCGGGAAAGTAGCGGAGGAATGTGTCCATATCACAGCCCAATGCTCCAAGGACTGAGGTGGTTATCAGATCCAGCCCGTTCATAATCTGTTCGGCGACCCATTCCACGATGCCGTCAAGAATTCCCATGCATGGCACCTCCTTTTCTTTGCTTCAGCGAATCATTACCCATTCCATTTACCATCATTGAAGAAGGGAGTGACGTAAGCGAGGATGAATCCCAGGCCGTTTAAAATCACCCAGGTAATGATGATACGTTTGAGCCATGCCCTTGACTCATCTACGGTCCTGCCGGTTTTAGAGAAGTTCATCAGGAGCAATGCCACGGATGCTGTGACAATAGCGGCGATGGTGGATATCCCTACAATTTTTCCATAGATGTCCTTCATAATATCTTCGGCCTTGGTCCACATATCGGCAGCAAGGATTTGGTTGGTCTGCAGGGCAAAGAAATAGAGGAATGCGGCGGTGCCTATGATAAGCTGGGCATAGGGAATAGAACGCTTTTTCCTGTGGGAGCGGGCTTCCTGTGGATTATTGCTTTTTGTTCTTTGTTTCAATGTATACCTCCTGTGAAATAAGATTTTAAAATAAGCCGGTAATCACGGAGGACTACCGGCTGTGGCAGAAAATATGGGGAATGGTAAAAAAATAACACCTGCAGACGGCAGATGTTGTGGTAAATAGGGGATTCTTTTGTGGGTACAGCTTTAAGCATGACCATTATAGCATGGGGAAAATGACCTGTAAATCGCATTACAGTGCCAGTTTTTCCTTTTTTTATGATATTTTTCTGCCATGTAATGATTAATTTTGTTGAAATATGTACGATATAAAGATATAATGGATCAATAAAGGATAATTCTTTATTATTCTTTCCTAAACATAGAGGTGATTACATGTTTAATAAAAATTTAATTTCTATACTTGACTTAGGAATAGAACAACAGACCCAATTATTTGAACTTGCCAGCAAAAAAGACAAATTATTTACTAAATATTGTCATTCCCTTGAAGGAAAAGTCTTAGGGTCATTATTTTTTCAGCCAAGCACTCGGACACAATTCAGCTTTCAATCAGCTTTTATAAAATTAGGAGGACAATATATTGGTTGTAATAATATAGATCAAATTCGTAGTGGTCCCCCTTATTTTGAATCCATTACTGATCTAGGAACTATAATTAGCAATTATTGCGACCTCATTGTGATGAGGACAATCGATAATATACAAACATTGCAATTAATCCAAGGTGCTCAGATCCCAGTTATTTCGGCAGGTAGTGGAAATATTGAACATCCCACGCAAGCTCTTACAGACATGTTTACAATAAAGCAGTTATTAGGTAGTCTAAAGGACCATGAAATACTTATTCTTGGAACACCTCGACAACGGACAATTAATTCTTTTATCAAGGGGTTGTCTGCATGGGGGAAAAATCATTATCATATTCTATGCCAGTCCGGTATCGAAGTTTCAGAAGAGGTATCAAGAAATCTTAATGACTCTCAGATTACTTATTATCACTCTTGGGAGGAAGTTTGGGATGCAAATATAGCACATACTATTTCTGTAATTTATATAGATAAAATATTTAATGAGACAAATCGTAATAATAATTTTGTTCCAGACAGGGTAAAATTTTCTACATATTTTGGCAAAAATACTATTATCTTGCATCCACTCCCACGTACTGTAGAACTTCCACTTTATATGGATCAAATGCCTAGTGCAAAATATTTTCTTCAAGCGCAAAATGGATTATATGTACGCGCTGCTCTATTTTTGTATTATCTTTACAATAAAAATTAGATTACATAAAATGCAAATGGGACAAGGGAATAAGGCTTTTTATAAAAATCCATGCCATTATCTGACAAGTCCATATTTGAATTCGGTACAAGATTTATTCCTACTCCTAAGTGTAAGGCTATATCTCTCATTGTCGTCCTTTTTAGAATTTGCTCTTCATTCTGATAGCGATAAGTGTGAATGAGGGATTTCTGATAATACTCCGCTGCTTGAAAATATTGCTCTTCTTGAAAAGCAATATAGCCTCGATTAATCATAGCAGCACAATAAACTAAGGTGTCATGTGAACGTTTTTGGCCCAAATTATATTCTTCAATCAGAATATCTAATATTTTTTTTGCTTTTGATTTTTGACCAATAGAATATAAGGAAAGTGCCAGATTAGTCTGTATACATAAATTCATAAAAATACCTTCCATATGAGACGATGCAGCTATAGAAAAATTCCGGTATGCTAATTCATACTCCTTAAGCATATAATAGCATGTTCCAATATTATTTATGATACGAGCAGTATCATATCCAATATGTTCTAAATGCTTTTGCGAAATTTTAAATGCCCGACATGATTTATCTATTTCTCCATTATAAAAAAAAGAGAGACCTAAATTATTCATACTTGTTCCATATGCTAAGTGGCGTAATTGAAAATTTGAAATATCCTTAGCATATATTAATGATTTAAAGTAGTCATTTTTTAATGAACTATGAGCGAAGCATAAACCTTTATTTCTATAAAAAATACACATTGTAACATTAGAAAAAGATGTAGCGCTTTCATTTACAAGTTTTTCAGATTCTTTAAATAATGAAAGAATTTTATCATGTTCTAAAACATGTTCATACGCTGACATCCCTAAAAGCAACACTTGAAGATATAAATCCTTATTATCAAAATCATATTTATATAATTTTTCAAATAATGTTATCGCTGATTCAGCACTATTTGAAATAACACTTCTATCTATTTGAGTTTTTATGTAATTAATTAAATATATTATTTGTTCCCCAGGTGTTAGACATAATTCGAATCTGGGATAAATTATGTGGCAAAGCCTGAAAGATTCAGTTAGACTGGATGAATTAACTAATTTAGGTAGGATAACTTTAATTGCAAATGAAATATTTTCCTGACTTTGTGTTAAAAAGTCATTACAAAAAGCTTCCGCAGCAATTTCATAAAAAGTAGCTTCTAAATTGTCATTTTTATTATCATATATGTTCCGAAACTGCATAAAGCACTCTCGGGCATCGACTTCATAAAGTAACTTAAGGGCCAATAATTTCTGAGATTCCTCTTTTAAGAAAAAGTCTCTATTTGATTGAAGCAGAGTAAGCGCAATACTTTTTCCATAAATTACATAGTCACCATTTTGAGATATATAATCCAAAATAATTCTATTTGTAGAATCATGCGTTAATGCTATTTCTTTACCTGAGATATCCGTAGAAATAACATCTTGAGACTCCATATAGCTAATAGCTTTGGCAAAATCAGGATAAGGGCATATTTCATTAAAAAGTACTAAATATACATCTGCGACACATTGAAAAAGAAGGCTAATAGATATCCGTCGGCGAAGCATTGCCATGGTACTTAATAGAACAGCATAAACAGGGGTCTTATAATAAAGCGAAGCTACAGTTTCTAGTGTAAAAGTGTTATCACTGTTTATAAGATTGCTGCTATTGTTATTTCTTTGAAGAATGTTTCGAATCCTTTCATCAGAAAAACGTAAAGTTTGTTCCAGTTCTTGTGGATTACCATTAGTAATTTTATAGATTATAGGTATTTGTTCAATTAGAAAACAACGCTCAGTGTCTTGTATTACACTCGTAGTTGTAGCTAAATCAAAGTTTTCAAGGTATATAGTATGAATCGTTGGATATAAGCCTGATAACGTTTTATATAATCCCAGATAGTTTTGAATTTCATCATTATTTAGACATTCTTTTTCGCGAATAGTAACAAACAGAGATATAGACAGATTTCTGTCATCAAAGCTACTTTTTCTTACCATTGCCTCAATTACTCTTAGGGATGATTTGTCTAACCACTGCACATCATCTATGCAAAATATTACTTTATCCAATAAATAAATATCTTCCAAAAACTTTAATAGTAAATCAGAAAATAAATCAATTAATTGAAATGTAACAAGACGGTCAGATATTTTTCCTTGTTTAGCTGTTATATTCTTATATTTTGTTTCTATAAGATTTGACACAGATTTTAGACTTTTTATCTGAGGTAAAATTAAACAACAGGCGTCCAAAAAAGAAATGTGTTCCATGCAATCAAAATAATTCTGTATAAATATTTCAAAACGTCGAGGATTCTTTCGTTGCAGTTCATAAATAATAGAAGCAACATATTCAAACGAACTACACGCAGAACCGCATTCACATTTATAGAATATTTCACCTGTAAAAAAAGTAAAAATATTTAGGGTAGGTTCTTGTGAATATACATATTCAATAAATCGAGTCTTGCCTACCCCAGCACCGCCTTCAACCCATACAACTGTGCTCAAACCATCATTTATTTGATTAATTGCAGTTTCTATATCTTTATATGCACTTTTTCTATCAAAGAATTTAATCATATATTAACCCTCATATTATGGAGCTATTGATTATGATCTTAACACACTATTTTCCATCCGATTTGCTTCAAATAAGCAATTTAGATGAACTATCGAAAAGTATCACAAAATATAGCCCAGAGAAACAAAAAAAAATTGCAGAACAACTTTCTAATTATTCAGGACGTGCATTGCGGAGATTTGATCCTGATCAATTTGAAAATTATATAAAGAGACGCAACCAAACAGAAAAATGGCTTTATAATGCTTTTTTAGAAATTGGCGGTTATCCCGTTTCACAGCATCCTTTTTACTGTGTTCTTGGAGAAAATAAATATCTTTATCACGATTTTGGAGAAAATACGGTTGCTCTTCAACTAGATACAGCAGAAATTTCAGAGTACCATCTTAGTTTTACTTTAGGTGATAGTGTTGGTATATATTTTTCATCTGCGTCTAAACGTATATATACACTAAAACAAATTAGTTCTCTATTGGCAGATACCACATATATAAAAAAACAAATGCAACATTTGAATCGTTATCATCAATACATAGAGGCACAATTATGGAGTACTAAATATATACCAAATGCCAAGATAATAAAGAATTATCCTTTATTGAACTGAATAAGATTTCGAGGATGTTTTTTATACAGAATATCTTTCTGTTTAACATTCGATACATGAGTATATATTTCAGTTGTACTTATGGAGCTATGACCAAGAATTTGTTGAATATAACGAATATCAACATCTTGTTCCAGGAGAAGGGTAGCAAAGGAGTGACGAAACATATGCGGGGTAATATGCTGTTCTATTCCTGCAAGTTTCGCATACTTATTAATCATAAAACGTACAGACTGATCTGATAATTTATGACACAATTTGTTGACGAAGAAAAAACCACATTTTTTAATTTCTTCTTCATAAGTTTTTTTATATAAGCATAATGCATCCAAAACCTCCTGATTACCGATTTGTAGTATTCTTTCTTTTCTACCTTTACCATAAATCAGGACACTATTATTCTGTAAATCAATGTTTTCGGGTTTTATTGAACATAATTCGGAAATACGCATTCCGGTTGCAAAGAGCAATTCCATTACAGCAATATCACGGACACAACAGTGTTGTTGGTATTCTGTTGTTGTGTATTGTTTTTGTTCATAAAGTGTAGAGAGAAATATCTGGATAGAATGGAATGGTATTATTTTTGGGAGTAATTTTTCTTCCCTAAAATGTGTATCTAATTTGCTGAAGGGATTTTCATCGATATAATCCAAGTACTCTAAATAATGAAAATAGGCTTTTATACTGGCAATTTTCCTTTTTACAGTTTTGGGTTTATATTTTTTATGAAGAGTTGTAATAAATTTATCAATAACATTTTTTATAGTGATATCACAATAATCTGAGGCAAAATTTTTAAATTGCTTTAGGTCAATCTTATAGGCTTTTAATGTCTTGCTATCTAAACGTTTCCGGTATTCACAATATTCGATGTATTCATTAATGCAATCACAAAAAGTATTCATATGTAGGCACTCTCCTTAGTTTTTTAACTATTATGAGTGCCTATATCAACCTTGTCTATTCTTCATTTTCAGGGAAAAATTTATCAAGTATTTTTAAATGTTCTTTAGAGGTATATCCCCATAAAATTGCACTCAAAGCCTGGATTGCCTCAGGACGTTTACGATAATAGGTTCGGTGGGAGATATTTGCAATATGAGGACGCAGCTTTTCAATAATTTCATCTGTATTTTGCAGCTGCTGTGGGGAGAGATAGCTGTAATAAAGAAGCCAGTAATATTGTTCGCCGTGTTTGTGTTTACTTCGCAGAATTTCTACAGCAGAAGCCAAAAGTGTCAGCATTTTGTTACTTCTTTCTATGCTCTTTGCATAGCTTTCCAATTTGGTACCTCCGACATCTGCGCCAGCCAGATATATCGAATCAAGGAATTCTTCAATAGTGCTGCCATATTCAATCTGGAAGGTGGTCCGTACCTGTTGAACGGCCAACTCCAGGTTCCACACAGCGTCCCGATAATTTTTCAGCAGACGCCAGGTATCATGGAATAATGGGTCATCCTGCTCGGTTGTAATATTTTTATTTACTTTATTTTCACTCATAATTTTAACCTCTTTCTTTGTTTTCTGTAGTTTTCTTAGTTTGTATCAAGTACCCATCAGGAGTGGGCTCAGGCGATAAAGTTAGTTCAAACCGATATATCGTCTGCATATCAGGACATCCCAGCCTTAAAGAGTATCTAATAATACCTTCCCTGCAGTCGGATAAAGGAGATAACTTATATTGTGTTAGTGGACATTCACAACATGAAACCCCTTGCGTAGCAAGGATTTGCGCTACTTTTCTTACAAGATAGAGAATGTGTATTTTTGAAACGCTGGAGGAATCGTTTGAAACGGAAGAACATTCGGGTATAGTGGATAAATCAATTTGATTTCCATTTATTATGTGTGTATCTGGATCATTTTCAGCTGTTATGTTCACTGGGATTTTAAAAGTCATGGAAACCTCCTCTTTGTCAATCATGATATCGCTGATATTAAACATAGTAGAAAGATAACTGCAAAGATAAATAATACTGCCGTTTTTACCTGTAAAGTTTATTATGGAGAGATATCCTTTTTCCTGAAATTTATTAAGGTATCTGCTGACAGTTGACTTAGAGATGCCCCATCGCAGGGACAGGGTGCTATAGCTGATTAAAGGATTTCCCGTGTAATTACGAAAATAAACGACCGGCCCAATATCGGAACCTTGTACCTGTTCATCGTTGTAAATTGCGTGAATCCACAAATCTAAAATGACATCAATTTCTGAACACCGTCCAACACTTATCAGTTCATGAACAGCAGATACCGGGAAAAAGAAGAACCCGTCATCCTTGAGACAGGGGTAGTTATAGTCAAGAGCTGTATTATACTTTTTCCAATCCATTATTTTGAATTTGATAAGATTACCATGTCCTAATTTCGTGTAGGAGATATAATTTTGCTTTTGTAGGTGCTCCAGTATTGAAATGGCCTGATGCTGGAAACGTGTACGAAACCATTTTGATAGCTCTGAGGCTTTACATATCCATTCTCCAGGACAAACCAGATAGGAAACACCGTCCATTCTTTGATAGGAGGAGCGGAAATTTGCATAAGAGCAGAGTATGATGTAATAAAAAAGATAAGAGCTTCCATTTATATGGAGGTCCTTATCTGCCATTAGAGAACGTATAAATTCACGATAGATGCGGCATCGTGGATAATCTACAATTTGTTTAATTTCCAATTGATATTCCATTGTTATCCCCCAAGTTAATTTATTGATTGGAATCATTAATATAGGGGAACGACGTTGTTGCCCTTCCCCTGTGATTGTGCTGTCTGTTTCAGCCACTTTTTTGTTTATGCAGAATGGATGTTAAATTAAATTATTTAGCGGGTTTAGTAGTATGTATCCCTCATGCATCCCTCTAAAGTACTTTTGTTTACGTTTTTACGGAACCTATGATTTTTAGAGGGATTTTTGCATTTTATCCTCAAAAGTGCTCAGTTTATGCGGGATTGCGGGTTCTGCATACTTCTCTTACAGGTATTAAAAGTCCAATAGCTTACTTACGAATTTAAGGACTTAAAATCCCTCGGTAGCGATACCGTGCCGGTTCAAGTCCGGCTACCCGCATTTTTTTATTTGAAAGGACTCTTTTTCAGTTTGCCCCTGGGAAGAGTCCTTTTTTATATTAAAGGAAAATTCTTTTCTACAGGCAGAATTCCTATAATTGCATTTGCGATGGAAACCTTGTTTGAAGCAAGGGGGGTATGGAATAGTGGATTCACGTAGAGCATTCAGGTATGAATAAAATGCTGCAAATAGATAAATGGATTATTATTTTTTACCAACATATAAATTTAAGTGCGGAAATTCAGGTTCTAAAAGCATAAAGCTCTTATGGAGGGCTTACATATAAATATTTTTCATCTTAACTCTAAAAATATACCATTTTAATTTAATGAAATTTCATTTACAATAAATATTAATAGTATCCAAAAGAAAAATGGTAGGGGGTAACAGTGAAAGCAGAGCGCAGTATTAAGCAGAAAATGAAGAGTATTTTGGCCGTTATGGCAGTCGTATTGCTGTTACTCTGTTTTCTGATTAATGGAACTATCCAGGAGGTTCTGATTTCAAATGCCGGTGAACATACTAAAATAACAGCGCAGAAGCTGAAGAATCAACTGGACTACGTTTATGATAAAATGCAGACCTTCAGTATGAGCATTATTGGCGATGAGGATGTTATTCAGCTGATGGCGCTGCCTTTTTCGGAAAAAACCAGATATGTCAGTTCAATAGAAGAAATGATTGCGTATTATAAGATACTGGATCCCAGTATACTTGATGTGGCGTTGGTTAATGAAGATGTTCATTATTCAATGGTTTACGGATATGAAGAGCTGGATGCCATGCGGCTTCAGGCAGAAGATGAGCTGTTTGCCTGGATTGGTGTAAGAAGGTCTGATTTTGCAGCAGCATTGCAGAAGCCGGCGATGCTGGTCTATGGGAGGAAGATAATAAGCGGTGGCAGAGATGTTGGAAGCGTGCTGATTTCCATAGATTCTTCCTATTTTCAGATGAATCAGGGCGATGAAATGAATTCCTACTATTTGCTGGCACAGAAGGATGGGGTTATTTTTCCGTTTAACTGTTCTGAGGAGATCTCAGAAGAAATATGGGAGTGCTGGAAAGCGCAGGAAGAGGAAAATGGCAGAGGCCTGAAATATGCAAAGGGCTCCCGCTACTACATACAATCTGCTTATTCACCGGAAATGGATTGTTATCAGCTCAGTGCCCTGGATGTCACGCAGACAAATCGGAATATGAAGACAATACAGCTGCTAATCTGGGGATGTGTCCTGTTGGCAGTATTTTTCCTGCTTTTCTTTTTCGGAGTGCTGAATAAGGATGTGGTTCAGCCATTAAATAATTTTTACAATATTATACGGCAGATCAGGACAAAGAGGCAGAGATGTCTGGAGGAGGAGCTGCAGTTGGGCGGATGCGCGGAGATTACGGAGATTGGAAAAGAGTTTACCGGTATGCTTTCCGATATCGCCCAGCTTAACAAACAGATTTTTGATACAGCAACAGATTTGTATGAGGTGAAGGTGCAGAAACAGCAGGCTGAGTTATCTTATCTGCGCAGCCAGATTGATCCGCATTTCCTTTATAATACCCTGGAGGTATTCCGGAAAGAGGCGCTGGAAAAGGATGCGCCGGAACTTGCGCAGATGGCGGTGGATATGGGAAATATTTTCCGTTACAGTACAAAAGGGGAGTCCATAGTCCCGCTTCGGGATGAGATATCTATTATTAAATCATACATCAGGATTCAGAAGAACAGATTTCAGGGGAAAATTGAGGTTTTTTATTTCCTGCCCGGAGAAACCCTGCAGATACCGGTTATGAAGATGCTTCTGCAGCCGGTAGTTGAAAATGCAATTTTTCATGGACTGGAGCCAAAAGACGGGAAAGGAAATCTGTATCTGGGAGCCAGGATTGAGAAGAGAACACTGATAATTACAGTTAAGGATGATGGTGTGGGAATCGATCCACAGACCCTTCGGGAGCTGGAGGAAGCTTTGGAAAATGGTACGAATGCCGGAGGACATATTGGAATTATAAATACACATTCCAGAATTCGGCTTCAGTATGGGAAACAATATGGAATCAGGATAGAAAGCAGGGAAGGGGATGGTACAACGGTTATCATTTCCGTCCCGGTGGAGGAAAAATAAGCATGTATCAGGTATTGCTCGCCGATGATGAGCCGTCGGTAATCGCATCACTGCAGAAATCCATAGATTGGAATGGACTGGGCCTGGAGCTTGCAGGCTGCGCGGGCAGCGGCAGGGAGGCCCTGGCGTTGTTTGAGCAAAAACGTATAGATATTGCCTTACTGGATATCCGTATGCCAGGTATGAGCGGGCTGGAACTTTGCGAAGAACTGCGCCGCAGAAATGAGAATATACAGCTGATTATAATCAGCGGTTATGCTGAATTTTCTTATGCGGAAAGAGCGATCCGTTATGGAGTTCTGGGATACTGTCTGAAGCCCCTGGAATATGAACAAATTACTAAGCTTCTGGTTAAGGCTGTTAAAAATCTGGAAAAAACGGCAGTACGTGTAACGGATGCGGACTTTCTGGATGCTTTAGAGAACAGGGATGAAGAAGCACTCCGGCGCATTATGGCATCCTTTGGAATGAATGATGCAAAATACTTCATTGCCGTTTCTGTAGGAGAGGGAAGGATTCCGGTACCGGTCAGTGAAGGCATGCTGGTGGAATTTGGCCGTGGTCAATGCGGGTATATTACCAGGGAAGCTTTGAAAATGCAAGCTTTTGAAGCGTTTCTGTCGGTTCCTGGAAATCAGGGAATTGGTTATATACCGGAGGCTGTGGATATGGTACAGATTCCTTCGGCAGTTCAAAACTGTATCGCTCAGGCATATCATTTTTTTATTCAGCAGGACTGCAGGATATGCAGGGAAACAGAAGAACGAAGGGCTGCACGGTGGTTGGGAGAGGTACAGAGGAATGTGCAGGATAACAAATGGGATATTGTTTGTGAGCAGCTTTCGGATATTGAAGAGAATCATATTCCTGACTTTACGGTCCGTTCTGCGGTAAAGCTGTGCAATATTATTTTTACGGGATATCTGTTTCAGGAAGAAGAGACGGATTATTATATTTATGGAATTCGGCAGATGGTAGCGGAATACGGCACGATGAAAGAAATGCTGGGAAGGCTGAGAACTGCAATTCTGGCGGCCCGAACGCCTGAAATGGAGGAAAATGCTTATTCCAATACTGCTTTTATGGGGCTTATGGTTTATATTAAGGAAAATTATAAGAAGGATATCTCCTTGTCCACTGCCGGGCAGGCGCTTCATATGAATCCGAATTATATCAGCCAGCTTTTCAAAAAGGAAGCAGGAATAACCTTTATCCACTATATTACACAGCTTAGGATGGAGGATGCAGTAAATCTGCTTTCCATGACGAATAAACCAGTTATCGATATTGCCATGGAGGTCGGATTTAATGATTATTTTTACTTTCTGAAAACCTTCAAAAAATTTACGGGGAAAACGCCATCCCAGTACAGAGAGGAATTATAATCGTATAATAAGGAAAGAGCCTGGGCCATTTCGTAAAAGGAACAGGCTTTTTTATATGTCTTTTTTTAATAACAGGCATTGTACCGGACGGTATAATCTGTAAAAATTCCATCTATTTACGGACAAATTCTGTAAATAATCTATTGTTCCGGCTTTGGAACGCAGGCCGGTATGGATAATGGAAAATTTTTATAGGAAAATACTGTAACCATTCCATTTCCGATTTCCCTTAGAGAGTTTATATTGAAAAACGAAGGAGGGAACTACAGTGAAGAAAAATCAAGCAAACAGGATGGAGTGGAAAAAAATATCTAAAAAGATGCGTAATGACTGGCTGCTTTATCTTCTGATTGTCCCGGTCGTAGTCTGGTATCTGATATTCTGCTACCTGCCGATTGCGGGCGGACTGTCTTTATCAGTAAGAAATTTCCGGTTTGATGAAGGAATATGGACCAGTCCGTTTGTTGGGCTGCAGCATTTCCAGAAGATGTTCGCAGATCGGGATTTTATGCGGGCTACAGGAAATACCATAATTATCAGCCTGGGCAGAATTGCATTCCAGATGCCTTGCGCCATACTGGCAGCCATTTTCTTAAATGAAATCCGGAATGCAAAGCTGAAACGGACTTTTCAGACAGTTATAACATTTCCCCATTTTATTTCATGGGTAGTGCTTGCAGGAATACTAAGCAACATATTTGGCTCCAGCGGTATTATCAATCAGGTGCTGACCATGCTTGGGATAGAAAATATATCACCGATAACGACTGCGGCAACATTCCGGCCGTTTATCTGGCTGTCAAATATCTGGAAGGAGGTTGGCTGGGATTCCATTATCTATCTGGCGGCGATTACTTCCATTGATCCGGGGCTGTATGAAGCGGCAGAGGTAGACGGGGCAGGCAGGCTGCAGAGAATATGGCATATTACGCTGCCGGGAATTAAGGGAACAATAGCGATTATGCTGATACTGGCAATCGGCCAGGTGGTGACGAACGGTTCGTTCGATCAGATATTTAACCTGTATTCATCTCCGGTTTACCAGGTGGGAGATACGCTGGATACCTATATTTTCAGAGAATCCTTTATTACAGGCGGACTGAACTATGGATATTCTACAGCAATCGGTATGTTTAAATCAGTTATCGGGGTGATTATGATAACAGTCAGCAATAAAATAGTGACCGCGATAGGTGAGAACGGATTATATTAGGAAGGTGAACAACGGATATGAAGAAGAAAAAATTGAAGAAATACAGAATTACACTGTATGATGTGATAGTTGTTGCCGTGTTCTCTGTTTTGGCTTTGCTGACGCTGTATCCCTTTTATAATGTATTGATAATGTCATTATCAAATACGCTCTCAGTGGCAAAGCATACACCCTATTTGCTGCCCTATGCATTTGATTTAACCGGCTACAAAACAATTCTTCAGGATATGTATTTCCTGAAAGCGTTTATGGTATCCTTATTTGTTACTATTGTGGGAACTTCGGTAAATATGTTCCTGTCGGTGACAGGCGCTTATGTTTTATCCAAAAGGGACCTGATTGGCCGGAAATTCATCCTTACGATGATACTGTTTACCATGCTTTTCAGCGGCGGGCTTGTTCCGACCTATATGATAGTAAAAGGGCTTGGCCTCATTAACAGCATTTGGGTGCTGGTGCTTCCTACGGCAATCAGTACATATTACCTCATTATTATGAAAAATTATTTCCTGAATCTGCCGGCCGGCCTGCTGGAGGCGGCGAGACTGGATGGGGCAAATGAATGGAAAATCCTGTGGAATGTGGCGATTCCCATATCCAAGCCTTTTATTGCTACCTTTGCATTATTTTACTCTGTGGAAAGATGGAATGAGTGGTATAATGCACTGTTGTATATTAATGAAAAAAATCTGGCGCCCCTGCAGATTTACCTGCGGGAAATCCTGGTCAGCCTGAACACTCAGCTATCCACCCAGGCACAGCAGATGATCAGCAGTACGCAGAAGGTATCCACAACTGCCGTACAGATGGCAACTATTATAATCACAGCTGTCCCCATTTTATGTGTATATCCATTTTTACAGAAATATTTTGTAAACGGTATCATGGTAGGCGGTTTAAAAGAATAAAAAAGGTATCTGTCAGCCGGCCGGCGCGGCCGCTGTGAAGGAAAGGAACAGTTAATAATAATCTATATTTATAAAAAAGGAGAGGAAAAATGAGGAAAAGTAAATTGTGGAAGAAGGCGGCAGCAATAGTCATGAGCATGATGCTGGCGGCGTCGCTGGCCGCATGCGGCAGCCAGTCCGACACGTCTGCCACAGCGCAGGAAAACGCAGGAACCGGAACTGAAACGGAGGGTGCGTCTGTGTCAGGGACAACAGAGGCCCCTACAGAAATCTCCATAGCAATCTGGAATGCAGATGAGGCCTTTGCAGGAGATGAGGTATTAAGTCAGATTGAGGAGAAACTGAATATTAAGATCAAACCCATGAATGTAACCTGGGATGATTATATGCAGAAAATACAGCTGTGGGCTTCTTCCGGAAGTCTTCCGGATGTGTTTGCCGGGGATTTCAGGAATAACAGCACCTATTCACAGTGGGCAAACCAGGGAGTAATTAGAGCGATTCCTGAAGACCTGAGCGCTTACCCGAATCTGGAGGCATATCTGCAGGGACAGGCGGCACAGGATGCAAAACTGGGCGGAACCCTGTACTGTATTCCCAGACAGACCTATCCTTCTCAGGAATGGACCTGCGTGGATCGTATTATCTGCTACCGCTGGGATTTGGCCCAGAAAGCGGGAATCACCAAGGAACCGGAAAACTGGCAGGAATTCCAGGATATGATGAAAGCAATTATTGCTGCGGATCCGGACGGAACAGGCGTGGGCGGTCTGACTGCTTCCGATAAAAACCTGGTGGGTGGTATTGTAATGCCCTATGCTTCCCCGATTGTGGAGGAAAACGGCGCAGCCTTCAAATGGGTGGAAACAGAGGACGGGACCTTTAAGCCCGCTTATTTTACGGAGGATGTGGTTGCAGGCTTCCAGCTTGCCAGGGATATGTATGAATCAGGCGTAATAGAAAAGGATATCGCACTTACAGCAAACCAGTCTTCCGAGGAGAAATTCCTGCAGGGAAAAAGCGCAGCCATTGTAATTGCCGGAGGCTTTGGGAGCAGATACAGCAACACGGCAAGATATTGGAAGGATGTGCATGGTACGGAGTATTTGGATGATGTAAAGGCCCTGAACCTGATGCCCGATAAAAACGGGAAGAAATCCTATCCCATGTGGGGATATGCATGGAGTGAATCCTTTATTAATGCCAGTGTCTCCGATGAAAAACTGGACAAAATACTTCAGCTGTACGATTATCTTTTGTCTGACGAAGGAGCTTTACTGTCCACCTATGGTCCGGAAGGCGAACTGTATGATATGAAGGATGGGAAGGTAACGCTTCATAATCCGGATGCCATGGTTAAGGATACCTATCCGTCCACGGATGCCCTTGCAGTATTGGCAAGATGGAATCCTTCCTCCTATGACAGCAGATTTGTTGCCACAAGCCCCGAGGAATACTCAGCAGTGGACAGAAGTCTGGTGGAACAGGCGAAGGAAGTGAAAATTCCGGAATATAACCAGAGATGCACACAGCTGGTAATGGAACTGGGAATTGACTTCGGCATTAGTTTTAATGATGATTTCCTGAATATCATGACAGGTACCGAACCGGTGGAAGAAATGTGGGCTGAAATTGTGAAAGGCTATGAAGCGAATGGCCTTGAAGATATGATACAGCAGGTAAATGATGCGCTTGCGGCTGAACAGTAGAGCATAACATAAAAATCAGGACCGGGAGTCCCTGCAGGTATTGCGGGGATTCCTGTTTTCTTTAGTAAGAAAAGGATACCATTTCGTAAAATACCGGGATAGAAGATCCTTTTTTCCAATGTTAGTATAGGGGAAAGAAAACCCAAAACAGCGGGAAGGAGGAATCTGTCGGACTACGGCGGAGAAAAGAGTATGAATTTGGGGAAAGAGGGATTTCAACATTTGCTGCAGCCTGTAGATAGGGACAAGGCAGTCTTTAAAGAGGAGGGGTATAGAGTATGGTGTGGAACAGCAGTAAAAGGAAGGAATGGGAAATATTATCTGTTTTATTCCAGATGGCCCCAGGCATTAGGGCGTGATGCGTGGGTTACGCATTCCGAGGTGGCCTATGCAATATCAGACTCCCCTTATGGAGGATTTGTTCCCTGCGGGATTGCGCTGCCCGCAGGCAGTAAAGGCGCATGGGATGCAGGCGCAATACATAATCCGACAATAATTGAATACGATGGCAGATATTATTTATATTATATGGGGAACTATGGAAACGGAGAATACTGGGATCACCGGAATCATCAAAGAATAGGGGTGGCAGTAGCGGAGAATCCGGAAGGCCCCTGGACAAGGTTTGACAGGCCGGTTCTGGATGTGACAAAGGGCTCTTTTGATCATCTGGTAACGAGCAATCCAACAGTAACCAGGGGTGGCGACGGAAGGTTTTATATGATGTATAAGGCGGTATCCGACGGACCGCTTCCCAAGGGAGGGGCAGTGATATGCGGCATTGCAATTGCAGAGCATCCTGAGGGACCATTTGTAAAACAGCCTCAGCCTGTTATGGTTAATCCTGAAAATGAGTGGTCAGTGGAGGATCCATTTTTATGGTATCAGAAGGATAGATTTTATGCCCTGGTAAAAGATTTTCAAGGATATTTTACCGGGCATGAAGATGGAAGTGTTGCGCTGTTCGAGTCTGAAAATGGTGTGAACTGGAATCCGGCGGAACAACCCCTGGCCTTTGATAAGACCATAACATGGATTGGAAAAGGCAAAACAAAAATGCAGTCTCTGGAGCGTCCCCAGCTTCTGCTTGAAGATGGAAGGCCGGTGGTTTTGTATTGTGCCGCGGAGGAAGGCCCGGAGGCAGAGACTTCATTCAATGTGGCGATCCCTTTGCAAAGTGAGGGATAAAAAAACATACCGGATAATAAAAAAAGTTACCGGCTCCATCCGCAGAAAAAAGCAGCAGCTTTGAAATCATAAAATAGTGGAGGAAATAGCATAAGCTGTTGGATTGTGACCTCCCTGTCCTGTTCTTATAATAAAAATATAAGAAAACAGAAGAAACAAGGGGAGGGAAAACAGAAAAGTGAAGGGGAAAAAGCATCATGTAAAACGGTATTTCTGGCTGTATCTGTTCCTGCTTCCGGCATTGGTATACTTTGGTGTATTTCATTACGGGCCTATGTATGGTGTGCTCATGGCGTTTCAGGATTTTAATCCGGTACAGGGTATTGGCGGCAGCAGGTTTATCGGGCTGGATAATTTCAGAGTGCTGTTCCAGTCAGAGAGCTTTATCAGGGTATTCCGTAATTCTCTATGGATCAGTGTATTACGGCTGGTATGGGGGTTCCCGGTTCCGATTGCCATAGCAATTATGCTAAGTGAGATAAGGACAAAACGATTTGCCAAAGCATCCCAGACAGTAATGTATATGCCGCATTTTATATCCTGGGTGGTTCTTTCAGGAATACTGATAAACCTTTTATCTACTTCCAACGGCGCAGTGAATGAGGTGATTAAATTTTTCGGTGGGGAACCCATTCAATTTCTGCAGAGTGAGAAATTTTTCAGAAGCGTTATCGTAATCAGCGATATTTGGAAGGAAGCCGGCTGGGGAGCTATTGTATACATAGCGGCAATTTCCGGAATCGACAGGGAAATGTTTGAAGCGGCCAGAGTGGATGGCGTTAAGATGATGCAGAAGATTTGGTATATTACGCTTCCGTCCATTGCTCCGACCATAACGGTTCTTTTTATCCTCAGGCTGGGATCCATCCTGAAGAATGGATTTGAACAGATATTTATGCTGTACAGCCCGGTGGTATATGATGTGGCGGATGTTTTTGAGACTTACACATACCGGATAGGTATGCAGGAAGGTAAATACGGTTTTGCGTCTGCTGTCGGTTTATTCCAGTCGGTAGTAGGACTGATTCTGGTACTGGTGACAAATAAGATTTCCAGGAAAGTAGGTGATGGCGGGCTATGGTAAAGATGATTGGGAAAAAAGAAAGCGGGCGGACGGCCAGATATATTTTCTTTTTTATTGTACTTCTTTTAGATTTGGCAGTGCTTTATCCGATCCTGAATGTCCTTGCGGTTTCGTTTTCATCCTATGCGGAATATTCGGCCAATCCCATGATGGTTATTCCCAGGGGGCTGAACCTGCATTCTTATATGAAAGTGTTCCAAAATAAAAGTATCTGGACCGGATACGCCAACACCCTTTGGATTACATTTGCAGGGACGGTCCTGGGGGTGACTGTGACTGTGCTGGCAGCCTATTCTCTGTCTAAAAAGAAGCTGAAAGGAAAAAATGTGGTGATGCCGATAATCTTGTTTACCATGTTTTTCAGCGGAGGCATGATCCCCAGTTATTTCCTGATGAGAGGCCTGCATCTTCTGGATACCAGAACTGCGCTGATTATACCGGGATGTATCTCGGCTTATAATCTCATACTTGTTAAGAATTTTTTTGAGAGTCTTCCTGAAAGCCTGATGGAAGCAGCAGAAATGGATGGGGCCAGTGAGCCGCAGATTCTCGGCAGGGTAGTAGTGCCTCTGTCAAAGCCTATCATATCCGTCATTGTTCTGTTCACTGCGGTAGGCTACTGGAACAGCTATTTTAATGCAATATTATATACCAAATCTCAGAGCAAATGGACTCTGCAGCTTGTTCTCAGGGAAATTATTATGGCGGCCAATACTATGGCCAATGCAACAGGGGGTAACCTGGCGGAACAAAATGCGGAAGCGGTTCCTGCCGTAATGCTGCAGTATGCATCCATTGTTGTGGCAATGGTGCCGATCTTATGTGTTTATCCGTTCATACAGAAATATTTCCAGGAAGGTATTATGATGGGAGCGGTGAAAGGATAGCAAACAATAAAATTCAAGGAGGGTAACTATGAAAAGAAAGAATGTAAGTAAGGCAATTGCAATGGCAGCAGCGGCGGTTATGTTGTTCACAGGCTGCGGCGGCAGTAATGCGGCAGACGCGCCGGTATCCGGGACAACGGATACCGGGCCGGCAGCCCAGGCCGGCGGAGGGGAAAGCTCGGAGGCGGCGGAAAGCGATTCGGCAGTAGCTTCCGAGGAGGCAGCAGAAAGGGGGGAACCGACTGAAATCAGGATATTCTATAGTTATGATCCCAATACGGAAACGGAAGCTTCCAAATTTCTTGTGAAGGAAATGGAAAAGGCGCTGAATATTAAGCTGATCCGGGATGAGGTTCCCAAATCCGCCTATAGTGAAAAATTACAGCTGGCCCTGGCAGATGGAGATTATCCGGATGTATTTGTATTTGACAGCCATGAGGATGCAGCCTTGATTTCGGCTGTGGATAACGGTCTGATTATACCGGTGAATCAGTATGTGGAAAATATGGAAAATATCCAGAAATATACGTACCCGCAGGCATTTGAGGCAGCCAAGATTAAGAATGATGAGAATATTTATCTGATTCCCAGAACTACCGTGGCGAGGGCGGATGGTTTTGCAGTACGCAGTGACTGGATGGAAAAGGTAGGAATTGATATAACTTCTGATAATTATTCCATGACACCGGACGAATTTCTTGATATGCTGGAAAAATTTACGACGCAGGATCCGGATGGGGATGGGAAGGATAATACGTATGGACTGCAGTATAGTGCTTCAAACGGAATGATGGATGTTTTTTATGGAGGGGCATTTGATTGTCTTGGATGGCAGAAAAGCGATGGCGAATTCAGCTTTATGGATCCCCAGTATGAAATCGGTAATGAAAATTACAGGGAAGCCTTGGAATACAGCCAGAAGGTATATAAATATGCACATCCTGACAGTGTGATATCCACAGAGGTAGGTATTAATGAGGTAGGAGTGTCAAGTTCTTTTGCGGGCCATGTATCCAGTCGGGAAAGAAAGGTGCAGGAGCTGGTTCCGGAAGCAGAACTGACGTATGTATCAGGTATTTCCAATAAAGATGGAGTAATACAGAGTGGAACCAGCGTTCCGGGAATTTGGGGAGGACTGGCAATAACAACAGCATGTGAACATCCGGAAAAGGTTGCTGAATTAGTAAACTGGCTGCTGAGTGATCAGGCATGGGAATATTCTTTATATGGTGAGCCTGGTGTTTCCTATAATAAAAATGACGACGGCACAATTGAAATTGTAGAAGAGGTATATAGAAAGAATAAGGAAATGGATGCCGGATGGGCAACCTCTATTGCAAGAAGAAAAGAATCTGTAGACTTTTTCCTGGATCTTTCGCTGCCGGAGGAAGAACTGGCAGAAGTGAGAGACTGGCTGAATGTGGCTGTTGACGGCGTTGTAATGTCCCTGAATAATGGGAAAAAACCGGAATGCGCTTCAGATACCATGTTTATTGAGGCAGATAATAAACTGAAAGAGGTAAGAACCAAGATTATCATGGGAGCCGCGGATATTTCAGAATACGATAAGGCATTGGCTGAATGGTATGAAAAGGGCGGAAGGGAATATGTGGAAGAAATGAATACAATTATTGAAAGCATGCAGTAAGGTATGCTTTCGCAAAGGCACTCAGTTTGTTGAGTGCTTTTGCGCGTTGATAAATAAAATGCTTCTTCTGCAGTTTATCATTGATGTAAAACAGGCAGGTAAAAAGTTTCATGGTTCAGGGCAGAAGGTCCGGATGTACGGCATTGAAACGGAAATGGGGGAAAGATGGGATATAGACTGGCGATAGCGGATGATGAAAAGCTGATAAGGGAGAGCCTGGCACAGTTTATTGACTGGAAGGAACTTGGATTTGAAATAGTGCTTCTGGCAGAAGACGGCATTCCTGTTATTGAGGCACTCAGACAGGAAAAGCTGGATGCTGTATTATGTGATATCCAGATGCAGGAGAAAACCGGTTTGGATGTTGCGGAGTTCATTTACCGGAACAGTCTGGATTGTATTATTGTCCTGCTAAGCGGATATGAAGAGTTTGAGTATGCCAGGCAGGCTATCAGCTTTAATGTAACAGAATATCTACTTAAGCCAATTAATCTCTCCGGAATCAGGGAAACCTTTACAAGGATAAAGACAGAACTGGATACGCGCGGGGCAGAAAGGGAAAAACAAAGACAGCTGCTGCAGAATGCGGGTTCTTTTTGGCATATCATCATTGAAAGAATGCTGGAACGAGGCCGGCTTGGGATTATTACAGATGGGAAGGGCTGCAGGGACTTCCTTCGGAGTTACCATATTGAAGAAACGGTTCTGTCACATACCGCTTATATAATACAGCTGCAGTTAGAGGGGCTGGAAGAATACAGTGGTCTGGAACAGAATATCATCACTAATATATTGGAGCTTCTGGAGGAAGGTAATCAGCTTGAGGGAAGCTTTATTCTGTTTGGTGAGGATGAGAAGCAATACCGGGTGCTGATTCTTAGAAATCAGCCGTTTGAGAAAGAACATGAAGAGAAATATCTTCGGGAAGTGGCGGAGGCGATTAAGGATATATGCAGAATCAAGGCGGAACTCCGCTTCCTGTTAAAAAATATAACTCTGGAAGAGGCGGCAGTAAAAATGAAGGAATGTTTTCCTTTGTTTGAACAGGTGCAGAAAACGGAGAACAACGGGGAAGGTTATCTGAATACGATTGCGAGACAGTATCTTTTAATCCTTAATATGTGCTCCGATTACAGAGAAATCGAAGAAAATATTGGCAGGATATATGATTTGAGGAACAAAAATCTGCAAAGCAGGGAAAATATAAGTGAAATTTTCCGGCGTATGAGGGCCATGCTGAAAGAGCAGCATCCGGAAAAGATGGAAACATTTCCGGCAGAATGGGTAGCGGGAGAAAATCCAGAAACTTTTTTCAGAAATACAATGGAATTTTTCTACAGATATCTGCACGAAGATGGTGATTATCTGTCTTTGCCGGACAGTATTAAAAAGCTGGTCGGAGATCATATCGGGGAAAGCATTTCTCTTACTGCAGCGGCGAGCCATGTTTTTTTAAGCCCTAACTATTTCAGCAGGCTGTTTAAAGAGCAGACCGGTGAAAATTACAGCGAGTATTGTATCCGCATCAAAATGGAACGGGCGGCGGAACTGCTATGTAATCCCAGAAAAAAAATTTATGAAATCAGCGAAGAGCTGGGATATAAGAATATCAAGTATTTTTATAAACTTTTTAAGAGAAATTATAACTGCACTCCTACGGAATACAGGGAAAGCTGTTGGCAAAAAAGCGCGCAGAAAAAGGACTGAGGAGGTATCTTTTGAAAAAATGGTCGCCCTTTTCATATATCCGAAACTATAAATTTAACAGCCTTTTTTTAAAAAATTTTATCTTAATAGATCTTGTGGTGTTTCTTCCCCTGATCCTGATGTGTGCTGCGGTCTATCTGTATTTTCAGGAGACCTATTTAAGAGAAATTGAAGCATCCTCACAAAATACGCTTTATCGGATTCAGGAAACAGCGGATACGGTTATGGATAATATCAGGCTTATGGGTATCAATCTGTGTCAGGAGGAAGGGCTGTTGGAGTTCCTGGATTATACCGGAGATGTGAAGTCTGATTATGAGGGAGCACAGCAGCTTGTAAAGCTTCGCAGGCTTTTGGCTAAAAATACAAATGAGTACGTACATTCCGTTTATGTATATTCGGAGGCCAATGGGTATGTGATCACAGGAACGGATTCAGAACGGGTCCAAACTATGAGCGACAGCTCCTGGATAGAGCACTATGAAAGAAATAAAATCCAACAGGGAAGCACGGTCTGGCCGAGGATGAGGCTGCAGAGAAAGGATGTAAACAAATATCCATGTATTTCCGTCGCATTTTATCTGCCCTATCAGCAGAATAAAGGAAAGAAAGGGGCGCTGATTCTGAATATGAACAACAGCTGGCTGGATAAGCTGATGGATATAAGTGACAGGAAATTATCGGATTTTTACGTTGTGGATCAGGAGGGCATTGTTGTATATAATCATGATCCGGAAAAACTGAATCATTATATTACGGAGTATCTTGAATGTTCCGGGGAGGAATTTATACGGGAAGAAGGATACATGGTAAATGGCAGGCCGTCTGCAAATGGGAAATGGAATTATCTGTATATTACGGATTTACAGCAGTATTATGAGCGTCTTAATCGGTTAAAAGGAATGATTTCTCTTGTTGGCCTTCTTCTTTTTATGGTATCCGTTGCAGTTTCATTTCTGATCTCCGTAAGGGTATTCCTTCCTGTAGAAAGGATTCTTCAGTTGTTGGAGGATCCGAAGGCTTTCTATGACACAAGCCGGATGGAAAAGGAGCATAAGGACAGCAGGAATGAACTGAAATATATTACGAGTTCTTTTTTGGAATCGTACAGTAAACAGGAGCAGAACAGGAAAGAATTAACAAAATACGTAACTTCTTTAAAGGAGGCGCAGATTGCCCTGCTGCAGGCGCAGATCAATCCCCACTTTCTCTTCAATACACTGCAGAGCATTAATTTTATGGCAATCGCCGTTACCGGGACGGACAACGATCTTTGCGCTGCAATCGGGATGTTATCCACGATGATGCGTTACATGATGGAAGTGGATTATAACATGGTGACGCTTGAAAAAGAAATTGAGTACAGCAAAGCATATATCGGTTTGGAGCAACTCCGATACGGAGACAGTCTGCAGGTAAAGTGGGATATAGAACCGCAGCTGATGGAGTGCAGGACGGTAAAGGTAACGCTGCAGCCGATTTTGGAGAACTGCATCAGGCACGGGTTTAAAAATATGAAATGCGGCGGCAATATTGAGGTAAAAGGAAAACTGGAGAATGAAAAAATTCTTATCATGGTCAGAGACGACGGTGTCAGTCAGGATGAGGAATGGATTTCTTCCATGAATCGGGAGCTGGAAGAATTCCAGCCTGTTATCAGCAGACATATCGGAATACGTAATGTTAATCAGCGGATTCGAATGCTGTTCGGAAATGAATATGGATTACATATTCTGAAGGTACAGACAGGCTTTACCGTAGTAATCTGGCTGCCTGTCCTGAGGGAAGAGGTATAAATTCATAAATAAGTATACCAAATGGATTGATTATGCGGATAGTATTCTTCCCGGGCTTCATTATAATCAGGGTATGAGCAATGTGGCGTTGCATAAAGGGAGGGAATTATGAAGCAGGGACAACAGGTTACGGGATTTGAAACTGTGGAGCATGAGGCGGATTTATGTATTGTAGGAGGCGGACTTGCGGGCTTTGCGGCGGCATTGGCAGCGGCACGCAGGGGGATACGGGTGTTCCTTATGCATGACCGGCCGGTATTGGGGGGCAACGCATCCAGCGAGATACGTATGTGCATCCGGGGAGCGCAGAAACGCAATGAACAGGAAACGGGGATTGTGGAGGAACTGGCGTTAACGAATATCTATTATAATCCACAGGTGAATTTTTCCGTATGGGACAGTATCTGGTTTGGCATGGTTCAGGCAGAGAAAAACATTACACTGGCATTGAACTGCTCCTGCATGGATGCAGAAATGGATGGAGATCATATTGTGTCGGTTACCGGCTGGCAGACAACGACTCAAACCTGGCAGAAGGTGCGTTCCGGTCTGTTTGCCGACTGCTCCGGGGACAGCGTTTTGGCTCCGCTGACAGGCGCTAAATGGCGAATGGGAAGAGAGGGAATGGAGGAATTCGGTGAATCAATTGCCCCGGTAAAAAGCGACAGCCATACCATGGGGCTTACCTGCCTTATGCAGATCAGGGAAACAGACCGGCCGGTTATCTTCCGCAGACCGGAGTGGGCGAACTGCTACACAAAAGAAGATTTTCAGGGACGTATGGATCTTTCCGGGCCGGAGAAGTGGAGGGACAGCAATTTCTGGTGGATGGAAATCGGCGGGACGGCAGATGCCATAAAAGACACGGAAACGCTAAGGGATGAACTGATTAAAATCGCATATGGAGTATGGGATTTTATTAAAAACAGCCATGAGGTTAAGGCTGATAACTGGGATTTGGAGTGGATGGGTTTTCTGCCTGGGAAGCGGGAAAGCCGCAGGTATGTGGGAGATTATATTTTAAAACAGAGTGATTTAAGTACAGCAGCGCCTTTCGGTGATGTGGTGGGCTACGGCGGCTGGAGCATGGATGATCACAATCCAAAGGGGTTTGAGACAAAAGAACCGCCTACCATTTATCATCCGGTGAAGTCCCCTTACGGGATTCCCTTCAGGTGCCTGTATTCCGTTAATATCCAGAACCTGATGTTTGCCGGAAGAAATATCAGCGCCACCCATACTGCGATGGCATCCACCAGGGTAATGGCAACCTGCGGGGTTCTGGGGCAGGCAGTAGGGACGGCAGCGGCACTGGCAGTGAAGGAAAAGCTTACACCCCGCCAGGTGTACAGTCAGAGGATAACCTTGCTTCAACGGCAGCTGATGGAGGATGACTGCTATCTTCCCGGGCTTCTTTTGACAAAAAGCGAATTTATGGATACGGTTACGATCACAAGCGAAGACGGGAATACGGAATATCTGACAGATGGCTGTGAGAGAACGACTGATGGAGAGGAACATTTATGGAAAGCGCCTCTGGGAACAGAAATTACGGCGGTTCTGGACGAAGAAAAAAAGGTGGAGGCGGTTACTCTTATTTTCGACAGCGATATCAACCGGGATACCTGGGGGAAGGAACTGGATGCATACAGAAGATATCCGATGAAATGCCACGTTTATCTGGAGCAGCAGCCGGTGGTTATGCCGGAAACCTTGATTAAGGCATATGAAATCTGGATTCTGGAGGAGGGAAGCTGGCAGCTTTTAAAGAAAGAGAAGGAAAATTACAGAAGACTTGTAAAGATACCTGTGGGAAGAAGGATAAAAGCGGTAAAAGTGGTTCCGCAGGCTTCCTGGGGAGCTGCGGAAGCCAGGATATATCGGCTGGATTTAGCAGGAACGGATAAAAATTAAGAAGTATAAAGCAGGGTGTGGAAATTATGCGGAAAAAGAAAAAAAATTCAAAGCAGTTCCTTCATCAAATAGTAATAGTGTTTACATTTACGGTCACTATTCTGTTGATCGCTTTTTCTTCGGGGATAACTTATCAAATCGAGAAAAGCTATAGGGAAAGCGAAAACGCAAACAATGAAAATATTCTTCTTCAGATTAAATATAACCTTGACTATATGCAGAATATTATCCGGGATATGGCGCAGGGGTATTTGTTTGATGACACTGTTATTTCCTTGATGTATCTGCCGAAAGAAATCGATGTGTTTGAGTTGATACAGAAAATGCAGCGTATTGATACCTTTGTAAAATACAGCCAGTACATTTATTCTATTTCTATTTATAATAATAAACTTGGAACTGTATATTCCACCAGCCCGTCTCTGTACACCGATGAATTCGGTATCCTGGACTATATGCAAAGCCAGGAGAAGGTGCCCCGGAACCGGCTGGTGCCGATGGTTTCACAAATCACGGGGGAACGGGTTTTTTCTTTTTTTACTTATGAATCCATAGATGACGCGGGAATGCCGGATGGTGCAATAGCCATACATATCAAAGCGGACTGGCTTTTGAGCAATATCAGTGTATTTAATGAAGTGAGAGGGCAAAAGACAGACAGTATTGTTATTTTGGGCCAGAAAGGTGAGATAATTGCCGGGGAACTGGGAAACGCAGAATTTTTGCCCGTTATCCAGAATGAATTTGGTTCTATGGAAGATAATGGAGAGCAGGGGAAGGCGCCGGGAACGCAATACCGCATGACGCAGAGAAGGGTGGGAGCCGGACAATACATGATCTCCTGTATCCCTTTGTCCCAAAATGACTGGATGATGGTCCGTATACAGAATTGTTCGGATTTCTATGATTCCGTAAACCAGCTGAAAAAAACAATTTTTCTGTCTACGGCTGTTTTTGTGTTCCTTTCCGTACTTTTAACTATTCGGATTTGCCAGAAACTGTATGCGCCGGTAGGGGAGCTTGTAAAGGATATTGTGAAGGACTTTCCTGCGGAGGCCATAAAAGAGGAAAAGAATGAGCTTCGTATTCTGATGAATATTTATCAGGATTCAAGAGAACGTCTGAGCAGATTCCGGGATGAGGCCCAGAACAATCAGAATATTATAAGCGCCAGTTACCTGAGAAATGTGTTCGCAGATAGTAAAGCAGTCACTGCCGGGGAATGGGACTACATAGCAAAAGATAGTAAGCTGCAGGCCAGTCTGGATGAAGAGCTGATTCTGTGCCTGTTTTCAATTAATAATTACCAGAGATTTTGTTTGGATTACAGCAGCGGTGACCAAAAGCTGTATAAGTTTGCCGCATCTAATATGATTCATGAATTGCTGGAAGGACACTTCAGGAATATGGTACTTGATTTACGCAGGGATCAGCTGCTGGCGGTATTGAATACTGAAAATAAGGAAAATGCAGAAGAACTTGCGGCGGAGGCCCTGGTATGTTTCCAGCAGAATATGGGCAAATATTTCGGAGAGCTGTTTACAATAATTATAAGCGGAAGAGTCAAAAATAAATATGAGATTTCCGAGGCATATAACTGTCTGGAAAGGGATAGCGAATATCGGTATGTTTTCGGCAGCGGAGCTGTTATAACTGCGCAAATGCTGCAGCGCAGAAAGAACAATGAAAAAAGTATTTTCCATATAGGAAAAGAAATGGCGAAAGAAATCGGAGAAGTGATAAAGCTGGGCAACACAGATGAGGTTTTAAAAATGCTTGACGGGCTTTATCAGGACATTGTCGGGCAGGAGCTTGCCGGTATTAAACCTGCTATAGCGGAATTGATGAATCTGATTTTCAGTGTGTCGGATGAACTGGAGGCATCACGGAATATACCGCTGCTGGAGGACAGAAAACGGGCGCAGCAGGAAATCTGGCAGAGTGAAACTTCGGAGGAGGCTTATGAAATCATTAAAAGGTATCTGATAGAGCTATTGGGAAATATGGATTTGGAACTCAGCGAGAAGTACAACACAATTATGGAACGTATAAAAAAGATAGCGGAAGAAAGCTACTCCGACAGCAGCCTGTGTCTGCAGTCTATTGCGGACGAGATTGGTTTGAATGCTGCATACATAGGGAGGATTTTTAAAAAGGGCGCTGGGGTCAGTGTAAACGAATATCTGAATTTGACAAGAATGTATAAAGCGGCCGAATGGTTTGAAAAATCGGACTTAAGTGTGAATGAGGTTATGGAAAAAGTGGGGATAGAGAATCAGAGTTATTTTTATAAATTATTTAAAAAGCAGTTCGGGACAACGCCTAAAAATTATGCTTTTACAAAAAGAAACAGTTAATTATTTACGGGAAATTAGAGAAAAATATAAAAAGTACAGTCTCCGGGAATATAGAAAACCACTTTTTGCACTATAAACAGATACCCTTTTTCGTTTATGATGATTTTGGAAGGAAGAGCCAGACTCATAAATGAAGGAGGGTAATTTTTTATGGGGGTATCAGACAGAAACAAAAAAATAAAGCTTAAAAGGAGGGGAAAGAATAAGATTAACTGGGAACTTTTATCCATGAATGTTCCAACACTGCTATTGATTTTCATTTTCTGCTATCTGCCCATGGGAGGACTGATTCTTGCATTTAAGGATTTCCGGTATGATTTGGGTATTTGGGGGAGCAAATGGGTAGGGCTGGATAATTTCAGATTCCTTTTTGAATCTGCGGATGCATGGAGAATCACCCGTAATACCATAGGAATGAATTTCATCTTTATTGTAACAGGGACTGTATTTGCGATACTGCTGGGGATATTTTTAAACGAGGTATCCCGCAGGAGCGTAAAGGTCTATCAGACGGTAATGTTTGTTCCTTATTATTTGTCATGGATTGTTGTAGGTTATATTTTTATTACCCTCTTTGATATGGACCTTGGGATTACCAATCAAATTATTAAGCTATTTGGCGGTGATCCGATCATGTGGTACAATGAGCCGTCTTACTGGCCGTTCTTGCTTACGATTGCAAACCTGTGGAAGACGGGGGGATATATGGCGGTTATCTATTATACTTCAATTCTGAGTATTGATCAGGAATATTATGATGCGGCAAAGGTTGACGGTGCTTCCAGGCTGCAACAGATATGGTATATTACGCTTCCTGCAATTAAGCCTACGATCATTATGCTGACACTGATTTCACTGGGGGGGATAATAAGGGCCGATTTTGGTATGTTTTTCTTCCTTCCAAATGAATCGGGCGCTTTATTTCCAACTACAGATGTAATTGATACCTATGTATTCCGGACCCTGCGTAAAATCGGAGATATTAACATGAGCTCGGCAGCCAGTTTTTATCAGTCAATTGTAGGATTTGTGCTGGTGGTGGTTTCCAATGGGGTTATCAGACGAATAGACAGGGAAAGCGCAATTTACTGATAATAATGGAGGGGCATATGAAAAAATACAGTTTTTTGGACGTGGTGATACATTTTATATTTATTGTATTTTGCATTATGTGTATTGTACCGTTTGTAATCGTAATTGCCACGTCTTTTTCCACGGAGGCAGAAGTAGTAACAAAGGGCTATGCATTGTTTCCAAGAAAATTTACAACGGATGCATATGATTATTTGTTCCGGGATTTAAGTGTTATGCTCAGGGCATATGCCGTTACTATCCTGACAACAGTCGGAGGGACACTGGCAGGAGTTTTGTTTATGGCAGCTACTGCTTATACATTATCCCGTAAAGATTTCAAGCAAAGAGGAACAATTGGTTTTTTTATTTATTTTACAATGATGTTTAACGGAGGAATGGTTGCCACATATATCTTGATTACAAATTACCTGCATTTGAATAATACAATCTGGGTACAGGTATTGCCCACACTTATTTCGCCTTATTATCTCTTTATTCTGCGCAGATTTATGTCGGATATTCCTGTTTCGATTATTGAATCTGCCAAGATAGACGGGGCGGGGGAGTATACGGTATTTTTCAAATTGGTAATTCCGCTGGCTAAATCGGGTATTGCGGCAGTATCGCTGCTGGTGGCGCTTACTTACTGGAACAGCTGGTGGCCCAGTCTGATGTATGTGGATGATGCGGATTTGGGAACGCTTCAGTACTTGCTCTACCGTATCATATCCAATGCACAGGCGCTTTCGGATCCCAGTAAGAATATGTTTTTATCCGGAGTAACGATTCCCACCTATTCAGTAAGGATGGCAGCCTGTGTAATGGCGGTGGGACCGATCATTGTGCTGTTCCCGTTCTTCCAGAAGCATTTTGTTAAGGGAATGACTGTAGGGGCGGTGAAAGGTTAGGTTCGCCTGTATGGTATTACAAAGCAGTATAGAAACAAAACAAACGAGATTGGGAGGTATGGTAAATGAAGAAAAAATGGGGTAAAAGAATAGTTGGTTTGGGTATGGCAGCAGTATTGCTTGTTGGTTCTCTGGCCGGGTGCGGTAAGGAGCCTGCCAGTGTGGACGGCGGCAGTACACAGACAGCAGCAGGGACAACAGTGGAGCCGGAAGAGCAGGGCTCCACGGAAGGAGCTGTACAGGAGAGTACACAGGCGGAGCTGGAACCTGTAACCCTGACCTGGTATGCTATCGGCAACGGGCCGGATCCGGATCATGAGAAGGTCATGGCGGAAGTAAATAAAATATTGCAGGAAAAGCTGAATGTTACATTAGAATGGACTATTTTCGACTGGGGTTCTTATGAGGATAAGATGAGGGTCAAGATAGCCAGCGGTGAAGAATTTGATATGTGTTATACCAGCGCAGGCTGGGTGGTAAAATATGCGGAAAATGTTGCAAAGGGAGCCTTTTTGCCGCTGACGGATCTTCTGCCTGAATATGCTCCTGAATATTATAAGGGAATTGACCAGAAATATTGGGATGTTACCAAGATTAACGGCGATATTTACGGAGCCATAAACTATCAGACTTTAGTTGAGCAAAGGGGGCTTGTATTCCAGAAAGATTTGCTGGATAAATACGGTTTTGATTGTACCAAGGTAAAGACTCCGAAGGATCTGGAACCTTTCCTGGAGCAGATCAGGGATAATGAACCAGGTATTACGCCGGTTGATTTCCACAAGAGCTATGAGTGGCCTATGGAATTTATGTCAGGGGCACAGGATGTAAGCGGATATGTGGATTTCCTTTATGAACCTCTGATAACCGTACCCTTTGGCATGGAAGATTATAAGATAGGTGATGCCTTGAAGGTATCAGATGTGGCTAGGAAGGCTTTTGAACAGACACATGAGTGGTATAAGGCAGGCTTTATTAAGAAAGATGCTGCAAGTGTGCAGGATACAACGGCAGATGTTAAGGCGGGAAAATACGCAGTATGGGCATGCCCCTATAAACCTGGCGTAGAAGCGGAGAATCAAAGCTTATATGATTTTCCTGTAGTAACGATTCCTGTTACGGAACCTACGGTACGTACCAGGTCCGTGCTTTCCGGTATGACAGCAATTAGCCGTACCTCGAAAAATCCGGAGCGTTGCATGATGGTACTGGAAGAATTATGGAAAAATAAGGATTTATATAATCTTATGGCGTTTGGCATTGAAGGAGTGCATTATAATAAGGTTTCCGATAATTCTATAGAACAGATAGCAGATTCAGGATATGCGCCCGGTATCTCCTGGGAGCTGGTGAACCAGTTTAATGCTTATTATCTCCCCGGGCAGGAAGAGGGAACCTGGGAAGCGACCATGGAAAATAATGAGGCGGCTGTTTCCAGCCCCATCGCCGGATTTTCATTTGATGTGGAACCTGTAAAAACTATAATAGCCAATATAAATTCCGTTTATGAAGAGATGTACTATGGGCTGTATACAGGGATGCTCGATCCAGAGACTGCAATACCGCAGTATGAGGAAAAGCTGAAGACAGCGGATCCGAATGGCGAACTGACGAAAGAGGCGCAAAAGCAGCTGGATGCATGGGCTAAAGTAAACGGTGCAAAATAAAACTTATATGTTTTCATTGTCTTAAAAAAGGTGATGCCAGGGCAGATAAACCCTTCTTGTATTAACCCACTGTAATAAGAGCTGGCAAAGGATAGATGTTATTTGTCCTGGCACAGTGAAACACCGGATTTACAATGCATGATACGGGAAATATATTTTGGGATTTAGAACCAATATATATTTCCCTTTTTATTCCCGCGAGCAACGAGCCAAGTATCCATGCTTGCATGGATATTTGATTTACTATAAATCCGAAGATTGCATAATGAGATAAAAATTGTAAAGATAAAAAAGGGGATTTTATCGTATATGACAATAAAAAAGCAGTTAATATTTACAATCATTTCAGCAACATTAATTCCTATGCTCATTATGCCCTGGCTTGGATATCTGTATATCGGGAATACCGTGAAGGAGCAGCTTCTGCTTCAGGGTAAAAGACAATTAGAAGAAAGCAGCAGAAATTTAGAAGAAATCATGGATGATGTATTGATGATATCTAATGTGGTATCCACAGATGAATATATGACAGGCGTTGTCCGTAAAACGGATGGGGATATGGGAGAACGAAAAGAAGTAATTAAGAGGCTGGAGGACTATAATGCAGTATATTTGTACCGTTATAATGCGGCTATGATTATATATGATTCTGATGGTAAAGTGTACAGTACATTAGGAGCCGGACAAAGTGAAAATGCGGAATTCCGCATAAAGTGGAAAGAGGATACCATAGCAAAGGATGGATATTTTTTATGGAAGACATTTCCCGGACGTTCTGAGGAAGAACCCATCCTGGGAATGTCCAGAAATCTCTTTGATAAGAATGGTATAAGAATTGGCGTACTTTGCATTGAGATATATCAGGATCTTTATATGGGAAAGAGTTTGCCTGTTTATGTGCATTAGCGGAATAGCGAAGCTGTTTTTTTGATATTTTTTGTCCTCCACATTTTTTTCTGCAAAGAATCATCATTCATTTTATAAATTTCTTTTGATATACTGAAACCAACTGTCGGGAAGCACGCCCGGAGAAAAATGGAGTATGCAAAGAAAGCGTACAGATTGGGGGATGTATATGAAAAATATGGATTGGTGGGAGCAGGGAAGATTCGGCATGTTTATCCATTTTGGAATCTATGCGGTGACAGAAGGCGCCTGGGAGGGCGAGGTAGTCCCCACACTGGTGGAATGGATGCAGTTCCGGAAGCAGATCCCGCTGGAACGGTATAAACAGCTGGCGGAGGGACTGACGCTGGAGAAATTTGACGCCAGGGAATACGCCCGGCTTGCCAAAGCAGCCGGAATGAAATATGTGTGTATTACCGCGAAGCATCATGACGGATTTGCCATGTATGACAGTACATACAGTGATTATAATGTCGTAAAAATGACGCCGTCCCACAGGGATGTAGTAAGGGAACTGGCGGAGGAAGTGCGCAGGGCCGGACTGAAAATGTGTGTGTACTACAGCCATGCCCTGGACTGGGAGGATCCTGACGCCTTTGGAAATACTTGGGATTATCCGGAGGCGGGTAAGGTATTCAGACAGTTTTTGGATGGAAAGTGCAAGGCTCAGCTGAAGGAGCTGCTTACGGAATATGGTGAAATAGGCATGGTATGGTTCGACATGCCCAGGGGGATGACTGTAGAGGAAAGCCGGGAAATTAAGGCATGGGTGGAAAAATTCCAGCCCGACTGCCTGGTGAGCGGAAGAATCCACATGGATCAGACAGTTGGGGATTATGGCTGTATGGGGGATAATGAGTTCCCCTCAGGCAGGCTGCCCGGACGTTGGGAAACTCCGGCTACCCTGAATAATAAATGGGGTTACAGCGCCTATGACCAGAACTGGAAAAGCCCGGAGGAGCTGCTGCGTCTGCTGATTGAGCTGTTGAGCAAGGGAATGAACTACCTGCTGAATATTGGACCAAAGCCTGATGGTTCGATCCCGAAAGAAAGCGTGGAAATCCTGGAGGAAATGGGAAAATGGGTGAGCAGGAATGCGGAAGCTGTGTACGGCACACAGGCCACACCCTATGATTTTGATTTTCCCTGGGGAAGAATCTCCCGGAAGGGGAACAGGCTGTACCTGTATCTGTTTGAGCATATGGACAACCTGGCGCTTCCTGGCCTGGAAAATGAAGTGAAAAACGCTTATTTGATTCAGGAGAATGGAAAAGTGGAGGTACCCTTTACCATAACGGAGGAGGATAATGGAAAACTGGTGCAGCTGCGGATTCCATCCTCCACTAATCCATGCTATGATGTAATAGGCGTGGAACTGGACGGAGAACCTGGCGTGAAGCAGGGGCTGTTCGAACTTCCTGACGGCCAGGTTTCCCTCTTTTCCCATATGGCGGCGCTTCATAAGCTGACGGACGGGGGCCATGAAAGCTCCCTGGAGGGACAGGAAGCCTCGGCCGCGGCGGAGAAGAACAATATTCTCCTGGATACGGAATTCTGTGTGGATCCCAACGGAAATATCCTGAATTGGTTTGATACAGAGAATTTTGTTTCCTGGAATTTCGAAATGAACCATACGGGAATATACGAAGTATATGTGCAGACCAGATCCGCAAAATACCAGCCCTGGGTGGGCGGGCATGAGGCAGAGGCCATATGCGGGGCGCAGAGGATAACGTCTGTGTTAGCTTGCGGAGAAAAGGTAACCAATGCCCACAGCCGTTATTTTGACGAGAAATTATCTCTTCTGGGAAGGCTGGAGCTCCAAAAGGGAAGGAATCATCTGGAGCTTCATCTGTGCAAATGTAATCCGGAAGAGAAGGCTGGTTTCCTTGTAACCAGGGTGCTCTTAAAAAGGACGGTAAAGGAACAGTAGGATACAGGGCCGCGATGGGGCGGATGAGGGGTACAGCCATATGTTCACGAAAAAGAATACTTATTACACATCAAGGAAGATTCTCATTTCCTATTTTGTTTTTCTGGTGGTTATTCCTTATATTCTGTTGAGTGTGGCGCAGGTTTTCTTTTATATCAACAGCATTAAGAGAGAAATGGTCAATCCCGGTAAGGAAATCGTGGAGCTGGTGAACCGGTCGGTGGAAAAGCAGGTATATAATATCCAGAATTTTATGCTGACAATTGCTTCCAGCAATGAATATCGGGATCTGTTGATAAAAAGCAGTGTGGAGCAGTATGGCTTTGATCTGCATGAAAGCTATAAAAAAATGGGAGAGCTTATTACCTATAACACCATGTATAATTTGAATATCAGAGGCGTGGTGATTGTGAATGAGGAAAATAAGGTTCTGACTTATGGTGAGTCTGATTATCTGGATTTTGAAGAGGTGGACAATTCCTTTTGGTTTCATGAAACCGTGGAAGCGGGCGGCAGGCTCTGCTGGTTTACCAGGCAGGAAACGGAAGAAGGTACATCCCGGACAAGCCTGATAGCCGCCCGGAAAATCTATGATATCCAGACTCTGGAGGAAATGGGTGTACTCTATGTGGAGGTGTTGAATGATTTCTTCGATATGTCCGTGGGAGATGGGGAGCAGGAACTGATGTACCTTGCCGATGCTGCGGGGAAACCGTTGCTTACCCTGGTGCAGAATGATATTGCGCAGGACAGAGAGCTTCTGATGGAGCTGAACCGGAAGGTGATGGATGAGGGACGGAAGGAAAATGAACTCTGCAGGGTGGGGAATGAACTGTATTTTCCCGTAATATCTGAACAGAATGCACAGGGCTGGTATGTGGTGAAGATTATTCCTTCCAACCGGATAATCGCCAACATTGCCAAAAGCAGTATCCTGGGGGGCACCGTGCTGCTGTGCTGCTTCGCTTTTTTCCTGGCTATGTTCCTGGTTATTTACCGGAGGATTTCCAGGCCCCTGCAGTATCTGATCGGACTGGTGAACGAGATTAAGGCGGATCCGGAGACGGACATTGATTTGGGAAAATATCCCTGCTACGAGGCCATGCAGCTTAGTTCGGAAATTATCAATTTATCCAGGGAAAACGAGACGATCCATAATGAGCTGGAGGAAATTTCCGATGTGAAAACAAAGATAGAGCTGGACAAGCTCCAGGCGGAAATCAATCCCCATTTTATATTCAACTCCCTGACGGCCCTTAAGTACATGGCACTTCAGAACCATCAGAAGGAGATTGGGGACATGATTACTGCCCTGGTGAAAATACTGCGCAGCACGGTGAACCGGGACGGCAGATTCATCACAGTGGCGGAGGAGCTGGATAATCTGAAGCAGTATATACATATCCAGAGTGTGCTGACAAAGGATAGAATCCGCTTCCTGGTGGAGGTGGATCCTGAAGTGATGGGATGCTATATGCCCAACTTCATTCTCCAGCCGCTTGTGGAGAACGCGGTAATACACGGGCTGAATCCCAGGGGCTGTGAGGGGACGGTGAGCATTGTCTTAAGGCAGCAGGAGGGAAGGATGCTCATAGAGATCACGGATGACGGTGTGGGCGTGGATCTGGAAAAAATCAGGACGGACAGCCCGGTGCATGTAAAGGGAAAGGGACTATCCAATATTGCCCTGCCCGGTGTGATTAAGAAGATAGAGCTGCTGTATGCAGGAGAGGGGAGCTTTTGTATCGCGCCTGTGGAAACAGGAGGGACGAGGGTGACTATTGTTTTGCCGATGAGGTTTGATAATTGGGAGATGGGATCAGATGATAAGGGTTATACTGGTGGATGATGAACCTTTCCTGCTACAGATGCTGGAGAGCTCCATCGCATGGGAACAATATGGCATGTCCGTTATTGGGACCTTCTACAACGGAAAGCAGGCGCTGGAATATATCCGGGAGAACGAGGTGGATGCGGTTATTTGCGACATCATGATGCCGGTGATGGACGGCATGGCATTGCTGCGGGAATTAAAGCGCATGGACTATCCGGCGGAATTTGTGGTGCTCAGCGCTTATCGGGATTTTGAGCTGGTGAGGGATTTCTTCCGGGTGGGGATTTTTGACTATCTGACGAAAATCGATATAGATTCCCCACAGACAGCGGAGGTATTGTCCCGGCTGTCCCTGGAAATTAAAATGAAAAAAAGCGCCGGGAATACGGAGCAGCCCCTGGCTTCCCGTCTCCGGATGCTGTTGCAGGAGGCGGAGGGAAGGGAACAGGAACGCGTCCGGCTGATGCTTTTGCGCATTGTAAACAAAAGCTATTTATCAGAATTTAATGCTTTTATCGGCCGCTTTTCCACGGAGAGAAAATACAATACCGGACAGGGGGAGGCCATATTTCTTTTTGCAGATCAGCAGGCATCCCAAAGGAAGATGGAGCAGATTGCAGATGAAATGAAACGGATGCCCTATCGTATTCTGGGAGGATCCAGCACGGCGGATTATCCGGAACGGATGGAGGTGCTTCTGGAGGAAGCGGAAAAGGCGGTGAACTATTCCTTCTATTCTGATGAACCAGTTATTTCCTATGTAGATATCCCGGCAAGGGAGAGTAATGTGCAGGCGTTGGAGCCGGTGGCCCTGGATATGTGCAGGCATTATATCAAAAACAATCTTTCCCAGGGTGACAGGAATAATGTCAGGGATAAGATCCTGGATGTCCTGGAGGCGTACCGTAAGTGGAATATGCCCTATTCCGAATTAAAGGAGGGGATCAGGGAGCTTCTGCTCTATCTGAATTACCAGCTCCGGGATGCGGGTATGCCTGAATCTGTGCTGGAGGAAAAGACGGAGAACGTCTTTGCGCTCCTGGAGGAAAACGACGAGTACAATAAACTGAAGTCCTTGCTAAGGGAGCATCTGCAGATGCTGTGTTCCATTGATCCCCAGAGTGGGACGGAGGGACTGGTGGAGAGAATACGCCTATATATTGATGCCAATTACGACAAGGAGCTGGATTTGAAGAGTATTGCCAGGAAATTCGGCATCAGCGGCAATTACCTGAGCAGAATCTTCGTGAAGGAAAATGGTATTACCTTCAAACGTTACGTGAATGCCCTGAAAATAGATAAGGCCAAAGAATATCTGGGCGGGACAGCCCTGCGGATCGGCGAAATCTGTGAACGGCTGGGCTACCACAATGTGGAGCATTTTTCCAGGCTGTTCAAGGATGAAACGGGTTTTTCCCCATCAGAGTATCGTAATATGGGGAAAAATGAAAATATGGCAAAAGTGACAAAATGACAACTTAATATTTGGTAAAACAAACGGCATATGGAAATGTTTTCTAAAAGAAACATAAATATATGCCGTTTTATGTTGCGTGTATTGTTATATGGTACAAAAAATGACACAAAACATCAAATTCATGCAATATTTTATCATTCAAATAAATAGGAAAATATTTATAATGGAACATGAAACAAAACGAACCTATCATTTGTAAAGGAGTAGTGGGGTATGAAAAAGAAAAAGGTATTGGCATTAGTACTTGCGGTTGCCACTCTGTTAGGCGGCTGCGGCAAAGCTCCTGCAGAAACTGCGGGAAATACGGCTGCGGAAAAGGAAAGCGGCGCGGCATCCACAACGGCAGCGGAAAGCACAGGATCTGAGGCAGCTGCGGGAGAAGAGGGCGGCGAGCCCATGGAGCTGGAGTGTATGGTGGATCTGTCCACCGACGATAAAGTATATGAAAACAGCCTCCTGATTAAGGAAATCGAGAAGGAACTGAATGTAAAGATAAAGCTCATTCCGGAGCCGACAGGGACCGCAGATGATATAAGGAAGGCAATGAACCTGCAGATTGCGTCCGGTGATTTCCCTGATTTTATCCCGAACGTAAAATTCCCTGATTATTATGCTTACGCACAGCAGGGGCTGCTGGCTGAAATCCCGGTGGATATGATTAAGAGTGAAGCACCCACAATCGCAAGCTGGATTGAGGACAACCTGTATGGTGAAAGCTCCTGGGATTATTATGCAATTGACGGTAAGAACTATATCGTTCCCAGTATCTGGACCATTGGGCCTGCCTTCAACACCATGGTTATCCGTCAGGATATGCTGGAGGAAGCCGGAGTAACCAAGCTTCCCGATACCCTGGAGGAGTGGGAGGCTGCGCTGCTGAAAATAAAAGAAACAAAGAATATTGCCCCTATGATGGGAGCAGCAGGCTTCAAGGGGATTTATGACTGTGTATTCGGCGCATTCGGCCTGTATCCCCAGATTTTCACAGAAAAAGACGGCAAGGTAGTCTACGGCGCTGTGGAACCGGAAGCAAAGCAGGCGCTGGAGGTATTGCACCGCTGGTATGAGGAAGGACTGATTGATCCTGAATTCGTAATCGATGACGAGACAAAGAAGCGTGAAAAATGGACCGCTGAAAAGGCTGCTGTAACCACAGGCGCATTCTACCATGCAATTACAGGAGAAGCCTATTGGGGCGGAAAATATTATGACCCTCTTATGGAGAAGAATCCCAATGCCAAGGTGGTTACCATTCTCCCTCCCGCAGGGCCTGACGGAGAAAGAGGCGTGGGACAGGACAGTCCGATCGTAAACGCAGGTGTTGTATTCAGTAAGGAACTGGAAAGCCAGCCTGAAAAGTTAAAGAAATACCTTCAGCTTTGCGATTATATGCTGAAGGAACAGAAGAAACTGACCGTTGGTACGGAAGGCGAGACTTACCAGCTGGATGCTAATGGAAATGTGGAATGGCTGCCTCCCTATGATGATATGGAGACAAGAAAAGAGTATGGTGTTTCTACCTCCGACGTGGTGGACGGATTCTGCGATTATGACATTGATTTCGAATTAAAGCCTGCCCAGTATGCGGATGTGAGAGAAGCAGCAATCAGCAATTGTGTTGGCAAATATGATGTTTTAGGCCCTGCGCCCAGACCGGTTTACCAGGAGAAGAAGGAAGCCCTGGAAAGAATCGTATCCAAGAATCTGATTGATTTCATCACAGGAGACAGGGATCTGGCCGAATTTGATGCTTTCGTGGAAGAATGGAATGCGGCAGGCGGTACGGAGGTTATGGAAGAGGCTCAGGTTTATTTTGAAAAGCTCGGCCTGAATAACGTAACATGGGGCGAAAAATAATTAGCAGAGCAGCCTGATATCGCGGGTTCCCGGCGGTAATTGTGCAGCAGGCGATGGAATTGGAGGAAAGAAATTATGAAAGCGGCCATCCAGAAGCGTTCTTCGTTTCATGAAGTAATGAAACACAGACAGTTATACAGCTTGATGCTGCCGGGACTGGCGTTGTTAATAGTATTTATGTACATTCCCATGGTAGGTATAGTCATAGCCTTTAAGGACTATACCTTCGTGGGAGGGATCTTTGGCAGTGAGTGGGTCGGACTGAAGCATTTCCAGAAGACATTTACAGACCCCTATTTTTACCAGGTGTTGGGGAATACACTGATAATCAGCGCTTATAAGCTGCTTTTCAACTTTGTGACACCGGTGGTATTTGCGGTTCTGTTAAACGAAATAACAAACCAGAAGTTTAAAAAGCTGGTACAGACCACCTCTTATCTGCCGTACTTTATCTCATGGATTGTACTGTCGGGGATCGTTTCCTCCGTGCTGTCCATGGACGGAATTGTGAATACCATTTATAGCTTTTTTGGAGGGACGCCCAAGTCCTTCCTGACAGACGAAAGTATTTTCAGGGGAATCCTGATTATATCGGATGTGTGGAAAACCTTTGGCTGGAACGCTATCGTTTATTTGGCGGCGATTACGGGTATTGACCCGACGCTGTATGAAGCGGCCAGGGTGGACGGTGCGTCCCGTTTCCGGAGGATTGTCAGCATTACCATTCCCTCCATTATGCCTGTTATCTGCATCATGTTGATTCTTAATTCGGCAAGCATCCTGAATGCAGGTTTTGATCAAGTATTTAATATGTATAATACGAACGTTATGGATGTGGCGGACATTATTGATACCTATGTATACCGGAAGGGTATTGAGGACCTGCAGTACAGCTATTCCACTGCCATCGGATTGTTCAAATCCATCGTATGTATGGTGCTGATGCTGGTAAGCAATACTGCTGTGAGAAAAATGGGAGGGGAGGACTACGCGTTATGGTGAGCAGAGAAAAGTCCGGAAGGCACCAGCCGAGGGCACCAAAGCAGAAGTTTAAAAAGTCAATGGGCGATCGGCTGTTTGACGGATTCAATGTGTTATTTATGCTGTTTATCCTGTTCGTAACCCTGTATCCCTTCTGGGAGCAGCTGGTTATGTCCTTCAGCAGCGGTTATGCGGTATATGAGGGCGGAATCAAGCTTTGGCCCAAGCAGTTCTCGCTGGAGGCCTTCCAGGTGGCCTTTGATTATGATGCCATCTGGGTTGGCTACCGGAATACAATTTTCAGGGCAATTATCGGAACAGCCTTCAGCCTGATGGTATCGGCAATGCTGGCTTATCCTCTTTCCAAGAAGCATCTGCCGGCGCGCAGGTTTTTTACCACGATGTTGATTTTTACCATGATTTTTTCAGGAGGGCTGATTCCTTCTTACCTGTTGATTCAGCAGCTGCATCTGTTTGATACCTTCTGGGCGCTGATTCTGCCTACGGCGGTTGTTCCCTGGAATATTTTTGTACTGCGTAACTTCTTCATGTCCATTCCTACGGAGATTGAGGAATCGGTGCAGGTAGACGGCGGCGGCTGGTATACTATTTTCTTTAAATTTGTATTGCCTCTTTCCAAGCCGGTGCTGGCTACAGTGGGACTGTGGATTATGGTGAGCCACTGGAATGCATGGCTGGATGCGCTGCTGTATGTGCGTGATCCTGCAAAGCAGGTGCTGCAGATTATATTGAGAAACATTCTGGTGGTAAATGATATGACGGATATCAACAATGTAATGAACGAGGCCAGCAGGGGCGTTGATCTCACAGGGCCTACGCTGAAGGCGGCAGTGGTTATGATGAGTATCCTTCCGATGTTAATCATTTATCCGTTTATCCAAAAGTATTTTACAAAGGGTGTTATGGTTGGATCGGTAAAGGGATAGATTTTTTACCAATTGAACGGTATTTGTGGCTGGGGTATATTAATATAGTGAAAAATCCATGACAGAATCTTTTCGTGAGATATGTCGTGGATTTTTTCATAAACAGGTGAAAAAATGCAGAAGAGTCAAATGCGGAAAGACCCTGAATAAAAAGGAGAAAACAGAGACAATGGATGAAAATAAGGTGACAGATACGATGGATGGGGAGAGTTTTTTTAAGGGACAGCCCAATATTTTATGGATTATGGCGGATCAGCATAAGGCGACGGCCTTATCCTGCCTGGGAGAGGAGGCGCTGAAAAAGGATCTGACCCCCAATCTGGATTCCCTGGCAGCAGACGGCATTCTTTTTCCCAATGCCTATTGCCCTTCTCCGGTTTGTGGACCAGCCAGGGCTGCCATGAAAACAGGGAAATATCCCCCGGCTACAGGGATGGTAAAGAATTTGCGGCCGCTTCGGGAAAACAACGCCTATTTGCCCGCGCTGTTGCGGGATTCCGGCTATGAAACCGGTATGGCCGGAAAGCTGCACCTGTTTCCTGCGGATAGGGATTATGGCTTTGAGGTACGTCATCTCAGTGATGCACCTTATTCCGTTTACGGGAATGAGGATAAATATTCGGAGTATATCAAATGGCTGCGGGACAATTATTTTGATGCAAAGGGGATCGATCCGGTAAAGATTTTTGATGAGGATGAGGCTTCTTATGATGAGGACATCAAGCGCTTTATGATGGGCTCTTGCTTTCGGGAAGAGGAGGAGCATGAAACTGCGTGGACGACAAAGCGTACCCTGGAATTTCTGGAAAACCGGGATCAAAAGAGACCGTTTTTCTTCTACACTTCCTATTTTGGCCCACATCAGCCCTACGGCGTCCCAAAGCCCTATGCGGATTATTATTCTCCGGAGGACATCACGCTGCCGGAATCATTTTACCAGGAATACAGAGAAAAATTACCGTTGTTTCAGGAGAATTGCGGCGTGCTGTACCATCATCTGCGGGACAGCTTAAGCGAGGCGGACTGCAGGGAGCTGATTGCTGCCTATTTGAACCAGGTACGGATGATTGATGCATATATTGGAAAACTTCTGCGTTGTCTGAAGGAAAAGGGGCTGTATGATAAGACCATGATCATATATTCCTCGGATCACGGGGAGAACCTGGGGGAGCATGGACTTTTTTTTAAGAGCCAGATGTATGATTCCTGTGCGAAGGTTCCTCTGATTATCAAGCCGGCGGCCTATGGAGACTGCGGGGCTGGAGAGCCGCCCTGCCAAAGACAGGAAATTGTGAATACTGTTGACCTTTTTGCCACGGTCCTGGAGACGGCGGGATTGGACTGGCAGTCCCTTGCGGCGGCGACTCCGGACATTGAGAGCCGGAGTATGAAGGAACTGCTTTACAGGGGGAAAGCCGGAGAAGCCGTGGGGAGAAAAACAAACTGGGAGAACCGGACATATTCCATCGTGGGTTTTCAGCGGGATAAAGCGCTGTGTATGCTGCGGGAGGGCGACTGGAAGCTGATCCGGCTGGCCCATGGGCCACAGGAGGCTATTTACGAGCTGTACCATATGACGGAGGATCCTAAGGAAATGGAAGATTTGTATCCCGGACGGAAGGAGGATGCGCTGGTGAAGCAGATGAAGGAAAGGCTGGATTGCTGGTTCAGGCGGCAGTATGCGAACTATCCGGTTACTGTTTAGCAGGCTTGCAGGCGCGCTCTCGGATGGACAAGGGAATTCCTGTTAGGCATTGTGTCTGCGCCAGGATGATATAATAGTACCTGCCTGATTCCAATTAATGATATTTATTTAATAAAATGAAATACATTTTTAATAGTTTCTGCTATTATAAATAAATAGGAATATGCATCGGGGATAACTTGGGATATGCAGGGGGGAAAAGTATGAAATACAGAACGCGGATGGCGCTTTATTTCTGTATCATAATTTTAATGATTGCAGTTGGACTGGGAACTATAAATTATTGGAACAGCAGACAGATGGTGATGCAGAATGCCAGGCTGCGGGCGGATGATACCCTGCTTCAGCTGAAAAATACAAATGACCTGCTGCTGGAAAATCTGGGTCAGTCATTAAAGGCGTTTTCCAGTTATCCGGAACTGGAACTGTTTGCTTCCAATTATAATATGATTACGGACTATAAGGCGAAGCAGGCAGTGTTTGACAGGGTTTCGGGGATTCTCAATATGAATCAGTATTTTACCTCCTGCTATGTATATTACCCATCGCAGAAAACAGTTATTGATGTAAATACATACACATCCAGCTATAAGCCGCTTAGTGCCTGCAGTAATTTCAGGCTCATTGAGATGGCGGCGGCAGAGTATGAAAAGGGGAAGGATGTTCCGGGAAATAATATGTTCTGCATAACGCTGGCAGGCGGGGGAAAAGAGTGGGTTATGGTAGTGCCGGTACGTTATTCTTCCCAAATCGTAGAACCCCCGCTCCTTATTGTTACGGTAGACGGTTCCTATTTTTTTCAGAGCCTGAAAACTGTGGAAAATTCCCGCAAAGCTGAGGTTTATATTGCCAATAATGAACTTATCTGGATAGACAGACAGCCAGAGGAGGACATATTGTCCCGGTTTAAGGAAGAAAGCGCAGGCGAGGAATCGGGGAATTTTGTCTGCAGGAAAGAGGACGGAAATTATATGGCGGCCTATATGGTTTCCGGGGAATCCGGCTGGAGCTATATTTATATGGTGCCGCTGGACAGTGCTTATGAGAAGATTACTGTGCTGGCTTTTACATCCGGGGCGGCGGTTCTGCTGTGTGCACTGGCAGGGATTCTTGTATCCGGCTATCTGTCCGGCAGGCTTTATAAGCCGATCGATGCTCTGTTCAGACAGCTGAAGAATAATGAACAAATTGTCCGGAATTCTTTTCTTAAGCAGCTGCTGGAAAATGAACTTGAACTGTATGATTCTGTTTATGAAAATTTTAGCTTGTATCATATAGACTTCAAGGAAAATATGAGATACACGGTGGCGGTTCTCACAGCAGAATGGGAAGGGGAGAGGCTTCCGGCGCAGACGGCGCATCAGGAACAGCTGAGGCTGCTTGGAGGGATGGAACAGGCTGTCCGTGCTGCAATTTCGAAGCAGGAACCCGGGATTCATGTAGAAATCGTGAAAATGAATGAACGGGAACTGGCTCTTGTTATAGGGCTTGATGAAGAAAGGGCGGATAAGGATGCGATAGAGTTGCTGCTTGCCGGTATTCTTGATAGAACAGAGCATACAGGGAATTGTAATGCAGCTATCGGTTACAGTGTGTCGTCTCTGGATGCAGCAAAAATCCCGTTCCTTTATAAACAGGCAAAATCTGCCCTGGAATATCAGTTTATACTCACGGATTCCCGAATCATTGGATTTTCAGAGCTTCCGTCTAATGTTGCCGACAGCTGCAGATATCCATGGAATACGGAAAAAGTAATCTTGTCCGCATTAAGGCAGGGACTTTCTGAGGAAGTAAAAACAGGCCTGGAGGATTTTTCATCCTTCCTTTTGGAACATGTGAAAAATGTGGAGCAGATCAGGCTGATGTTCGCCCATTTATGTACAGATATTTTACAGGCGGCTGAAGAAATGCGTTGGGGAGATGCTCCGGAGGCGCTGCCGGCGGATCTGTATAACGAAATAATGACATCAGCCAGTATATCGGATATCGTAGCATACCTGAAACATTTCTGCGAAGCTCTTTGCGAGGAAGCCAGGCTAAAGAAAACAGGCAGGGAAAATAAGATTGCCGCTGCCGCGGCTGCGTATCTGGATAAAAATTTTGCATCCAGCAATATGGATTTGGAGCAGCTTTCCGTGGAGGTTGGTTTCAGTGTTTCCTATATCAGCAAGATGTTTAAGGCTTATACAGGAATTCCTGTAAAAGAATATATTACCCAAAAAAGAATAGCAATGGCCAGTGAGCTTCTTTTGAATACCGGGAAAAAGGTCTGGGAGGTAGGAGAGGCAGTGGGATATGACCAGCAGCGTTCTTTTATTGAAATTTTTAAAAAGTACAGGGGCATGACGCCGTCGGAATACCGGAGAGAGGGGAAAAAGCGGATGAAGCACAAAAATAAAAAAACTCTTTTGGCAGTGATAATTCTTCTGGCGGTTCTGGCGGCAGGTATGGCCGGTACCGGCTGCGGCGCTCCGGAACAGGAAAGAGAGAAGCAGCTGCAGGCAGGTGCTCAGGGCATACCGGATAGTATCTGGGAGGATCAGACGTTTGCTTATTTTCAGGAAAATCCGGTGAATAACGGGGAACCGGTAGAACTTACCATGTGGGTAAATGAGGATTGGAAGGAGAGTTATTCCTATCTGATTGAACAATATCGGAAGTACAGGCCGAATGTGGAAATAAAGCTTACATGCTTTCCCTGGAAAAGCTATTGGATAAAGCTGCGGCTGGCGATGGAAAATGGAAATGGTCCGGACATATTCCACATGCATAATGGTTATGGAAAGGACTTTAAGGAATATATGAGCGCTCTTCCGGCAGAAATTTTCGGAGAAGATGGTATGGAGAAGGCAATATCCCAGCCGCCGGGAATCCATATAGATGGGGAATTATATTTTGTGGGCCTGGGGAGCGCTACCGGCGGGATTTTCTATAACAAACAAATGTGGAGGAATGCTGGGCTGACAGAGGATGATATTCCGCTTACCTGGGACGGACTGAAGCAGACGGCGGGAAAACTGACAGAATATGACGCTTCCGGGAATATTATTGTGGACGGTTTTAATTTCAACGGAGAAACGCAGAGTCTTCTGTTTGCCATGCAGGCACAAAAGGGGATGTCCGTATTTTCCCAGGACGGACAGCAATTCCGGCTGAATAATCCGGAGAATATGGAAAATCTGGACTATATCAATTCTTTATGTAATGAGGAAAGGGTATGCAGGACTTTTGAAGCGCCTGCCAATGAATTGCTGGGGACGGGAGAGGCTGCCATGATTTATGGATGGTCGTGGGTGGCAAATTATCTGGAACAGAATTATCCGGAAGTGGAATATGGCTTTTTCAGGACTCCATCCTGGGAAGAAAATGTGCCGCCTGCCTATGATTATAATAATTATGAAAGCAGCTTCGCGCTGAACCGTCAGGCAGGGCAGGAAAAGCAGGAGGCGGCTGTTGATCTGCTTCTTTTTTATCTCTGCAACGATGACGTGTTGATTCGCACGGCCAGGCAGGCGCAAATCGTCCCTGCCAAGGAATCGCTCCTCAGGCAGCATATGGAGGAACTGGGAGATGTAATACGGATACAGTCCTCTTATATTGACCGGACTGCTTTTAAAGGAGTGGTGCCGGAAGCGGTATATGCATATTTGACTCCTCTGATGAATCAGGAACTGTGGGAACAGGGCAATGACAGGAAAGCTATGCTTGAAAATTTGGATAATGAGGTAAGCCGGATATTAAAAAGCTATCAGTTTGAACCGCAGTTAATTCATTATGAGTATTATGAAGAATTCACCAGACAGAATCAGTAACTGGTTATTGGGCCTGGTATGCAAGGGAGGAGTGATGATACAAGGCAGTTGTAAAAAGTAGATAAAATATGCTAATGTAAATTGTATATAATATACATAAAATAATTAAAAAATACCATAAAAATAGATAAATACACTATTATTTGAAAAATATAGCAGGAATCTGTTATGCAATATATAATGCAAACCTGTTCTTTTTATACTGTGTTTTCCATGCTACATTGAAACCACAGTAAGGCGGATTAAAAAGTCTGGCGGCAGAATCACCATGGCAGCCGGGTCAGAAAAAGTTACCGCCAAAGAAAGGGAGAGTATTATATGAAGAACAAAGCCATCAGTCTTATTTTAACGGGAATGCTTGCTGTGTCCATGCTTGCCGGATGCGGTCCAAAAGAGCAGACAGCGGCGCAGGGGAGTCAGAGTGCGGAACCATCAGCACCCGCTGCATCTGAGGAGGCACAGACGTCTGAGCCTGCGGCGGATGCCGGGACGAATGCTGGGACGGATGCTGGGACGGATGCGGGAACCGCTTCCGCAGAACTGATTGGGAATGGAGCTGTAACCTATGATCCTTCGGCGCCGGTAAATAATGGAGAAGACATTACGATTACCTTCTGGTATGACGATCCAGGCCCGGAAGGATATCAAAGATATGCACGGGCAATTGCAGATTATCAGGAGCTTCATCCAAATGTAACTATTGAGGTCAATAATTCACTTGGCTGGGGAGATTATTGGTCTAAGCTGCCGGTGGCGGTAGCCAGCGGAACCGGACCGGATCTTATGCACTTTCATTTGAATTGGTACGGCGATTTTATACCTGAGCTTGCAGAACCTTATCCGGAGGATCTGGCGCAGGCATTAATAAAGGATTTCCGTGGTGTGGAACCGATGATTTATGAGGGAAAGGTGTATACAATTCCTGTGGGTGATATGACAGGGGCTATTTTCTATAATAAGGAAATGTGGAAGGAAGCCGGACTTACGGAAGCTGATATACCACAAACCTGGGATGAACTGCGGGAGGTGGCTAAAAAGCTTACAAAAACGGAGGGCGATAAGATCGTTGTAAACGGAATGGATATTCCCGATGGTTATTTCCTGCTGGCGCTGAATTATCAGAAGGGCTATAACGTATTCGCAGAAGACGGAAAGCATACCCAGATGGATAATCCCGGGGCGCTGGAAGCGGCGCAGATGCTTCAGGGCTTTATTACGGAGGATAAAATATTTGCACCCGGTTCCGGCTCTTCCCAGGAACGTTTTGGCAACAAACAGTCTGCAATGATGTATAACTGGACATGGGCCGGCGGCTGGCTGGAAGGAAATGTCGGCGACAGTTTTGAATGGGGTGTATTCCCGACTCCCGTATTCGGGGAAGAAACAAAAGTGGTTGACAGAAATAATCCGGAAGTATCAGCAGTGGTAAATGCCAAATCGTCTCCGGAGAATAAAGCGGTGGCTATGGATTTCCTGCGGTTCTATTTTGCTAATGACAGTTATCTTGTAGAATTGGCTGATAAAACCTATACAGCGCCCACAAAAATTACCTGTGCGGAAGATCCTGTGATTGCAGAGAATGAGGTAGTTGCTACCATTTCAAGTTATATTGACAAGACTGTGTGGACGGGTATCTGCACAAGTGGTTTTGACGCAACCGTGAGTCAGATACTGGCAGACGAGCTTTTCATCCAGGGAAAGGATGCAAAGACAACACTGCAGAAATTTGATGAAGAAAATGCCAAGCTGGCGGAAGAAGCCCTGCTGGAAACTGCAGAAAGAAAATCTTCTCTGGCACAATATCTGAAGTAAGACAGAATATTGACGGGGCAGGAGGATATCCTGCCCCGGTTTGCCAGAGAGGGCACATTGCTGATTAATGCAGTATCGCAGGCAGGCCTGCGTTAGCGGGGGTATAAAGATGAATAAAAAAAAGAACTTGCATTCTTCCGTATCCAAAGGAAGGAAACGCCAGGAAAGATGGCTGATTCTTTTTTCCATGGCGCTGCTCCTGGTTTATATTGGAATATTTAATTACTTTCCTATTGCTTACAGTTTTATCGGCAGCTTTTTTGAATGGAAGCCAATTAAAGGTATTTTCCGGTTTGAAGGCTTTGACAATTATGCATGGATGCTGGGCGAACCGCTTTTTTGGAAGTCGATGTCCAATACACTGGTATTTGCGCTGGCCGCCTGTTTTTTTTACGTGGCGCTGGGGCTTATATTTGCAACCTTAATTTATATGTCTCCCAGATTTCAGGGATTTTTCAGAACAACCTATTTTTTGCCTGTAATCACCTCGGGAGTGGCGGTATCCCTGCTGTGGAAATATGCGTTCTATAATACGAATAATGGGATATTCAATGTGGTTTTGGAATTTTTCGGCCTGCCTCCCCAGATGTGGCTGTTGGATGAAAACCAGGTCCTTCCCTGTATTATATTGATGACAGTCTGGAAAGAAATCGGCTACGCTATCATTATTTTTATTGCCGGGCTGAATGAAATCCCGGGTGAACTTTTTGAAGCGGCGACAATAGATGGGGGAAGCCGTTTTCAGTGCTTCCGCTATATAATCATTCCCAGGATAAAGCCCACTACCATGCTTGTGGCAGTGACGGGGATGATTAATTTCCTGCAGGTATTCAATCAGGTTATGCTGATGACCAGCACAGCTGGGAAATCACCGGGAGGCCCGGGGACCTCTTCCTATACAATGATGCTGCTCATATATGAAAAAGGCTTCCAGGATTTTAATTTCGGCAGGGCTTCCGCCATCGGTTATGCACTTGTGCTGATTATTCTGGTATTTACATTGATTCAGTTCCGATTGAATGCGGCGGAGGATTAGCTATGAGAAAATTGAAAAAAGGTCCGGTATTATGGCTTGTATATTTTTTGTTGTTTGCAGTTGCAGCCTGTATGCTTTTTCCCTTTATCTGGATGGTGATTTCCAGTTTCAAAACGCCTGTTGAGATATTGGCAATTCCGCCCACCTTTTTCCCGAAAGAGCCTACCCTGGAAAATTATCAGGTATTGTGGGAAAAATTTGACTTTGCACGTTTTTTTGCAAACAGTATATTCATTACGGTGATTTGCGTGGCAGCCCAGCTGTATACGGCTTCTCTGTTTGGGTTTGTTTTAGGGAAATATAAATTCCGTGGCAAAAACCTGATTTTTATGGCGGTTATGTTCTGTATGATGGTGCCGACGACCATAAATATCATACCCTTGTATCAGATGATGATGTGGTTTGGCTGGATTGACAGCTATAAAGCGGTGATTGTCCCGAATCTGATTACTTTGTTCGGAACCTTTATGATGCGCCAGTTTGCGGGCAGTATTCCTGATGAGATGATGGAGGCGGCCCGGATAGACGGGGCGAATGAGTTCCGGGTATTTCACCGGGTATGTCTGCCGCTGTTTAAAAACCCGCTGTCAGCGTTGGCAATTCTTCAGTTTCTCTGGACATGGGACTCCTATCTGTGGCCCATGCTCATGCTGAATGATGTGAAGAAATATACAATAACGCTGGGGCTGGGAGCTTTGAATGGCCAGTATGGGACGCCGATAGAAAAAATGCTGGCAGGAGCCAGTATTGCGGTAATTCCCGTATTGATTGTATACCTGATATTCCAGAACCGATTTATTGAAGGAATGGCAGGCGCCAGTGTGAAGGGCTGACAAAGCAGGGGTGTTTACATTTATAAAAAGGAGATTGACGATGAAACAGGTTTGGCTTAGGGATTACGGATTGCTGCCGGATACAGGGACGGACTGTACGGCGGCGCTTTTAAAAGCGCTTCAGGAGAATTCCCGGGATACGGAATTTTGCCTGGAGCCGGGACGATATGATTTCTGGGCTAAGGAGGCGCTGCTGCAGGATTATTACCTGTCAAACAGTGATATATGCAATCCCCGGCATTTATCTGTGAAAATGTACGGCATGGAAAATATTGTTTTTTATGGAAACGGCAGCAGCTTTATCTTCCATGGACAGACCATGCCGTTTACGATTGAAAAATGCAGGGGTATTATAGTGAAAGGGATTTCCATTGACTGGGAAATCCCTTTAAGTGCAGAAGGAACTGTGGTGACCAGCGGCACGGATTATATCGATGTTCATATTGACAAAAGCCGCTTTCCTTATGTTGTGGAAGAAAAAACGCTTTATTTTCTGGGGGAGGACTGGAAGGAGCCTGTATGGAAATGGGGAAATACGGAATTTGATGTCCATACACATAAGGTGGCCTGGCGGAGCGGGGATACCTTTCCTCCTACCTGGCAGGAACAATTGGCTAACGGACTGGTGCGTTTTCACGGGAACTTTGAAAGAAGGCCCGGGGAAGGAAATTTCCTGGTGCTGCGTCATGGAAAACGGATACATGCCGCTGTTTTCATGAAGGACAGCGCAGATATAACGATGGAAGAGATGACCGTTTATCATTCGGGCGGATTGGGGTTTCTGGCGCAGTTTTGTGAGAACCTGACATTCCGCAGAATCCAGATGCGCCCGAATCAGGAGCGCGGCAGGAACTTTTTATCAGGACATGACGACGGAATCCATCTGACAGGAAACCGGGGGAAAGTTATGGTGGAGGAATGCTATTTCCATGGCCTGATGGATGACTGCCTGAATCTGCATGGTGTGGCGGCAAGAATAGAAAAAAAAGCCGATGCCCATACAATCATAGGAAGGTTTGTCCATGAACAGTCCAGGGGCTTTGAAGAATGGGCCGGAAAGGGGCACCTGATTTCTTTTTTGAAAAGCGGCAGCATGTGCAGGGGAGCCTGTCTGGAAGCGGAAGAATACCGGCTGCTTACACCCGGGGAATTCCTGATAACGTTCCGGGAAACTGTTCCGGCGGATGTGAAAGAAGGGGATTCCCTTGAGAATCTTACCTGTACGGCAGCCCTGACCTGCCGGAATAATTTTTTCGGAAACGGCAGGGCCAGAGGTATTTTATTTACAACGCCGCAGCCGGTGGTGATAGAAAACAACGTATTTGAATCCGCCGGCGCCGCTGTTTTAATTGCCGGGGATGCATCGTGCTGGTATGAATCAGGAAGCTGTGAGGATGTGCTGATACAGAAAAACCATTTTGGGGATTGCTGTCTTACCTCTTCTTATTTAGGCGGAGAAGCGGTTATCAGTATTCATCCTGAAGTGGAGAAACCGGATAAAGCCTGCCCTTTCCACCGTAATATACGGATTGTGGAGAATACGTTTCAGCTGTTTGACGTTCCGGTCCTTTATGCCAGAAGCACGCAGGGGCTGGTCTTTGCCAAAAACAGGCTTATCCGAAGCTATGTGTACAATCCCTGGAATGCGCAGGGAAGCATGGTATGTCTGGATGTTTGCGGGGATGCGTACATAGGGGACAATATTTTTATCGGGGATATTTCCGCAAGGGAAACGGAGAGAAGGGGTTAGTCAGGTGGCAAAAGGGAAAGGGAAAAGGTCGAACATTCTTCAAACGATATTTACCAAAATCTGCGGTGCCTTTTTGGGATTTATCATAATAATACTTGGATTGGCTTATGGCCTTTATTCTGTGGGGATAGCTACAATAAAAGGGCAGCTTCAAAAAGAGCTGTCTGTTCAGAATGCCAATTTTTCTGAAAGTCTGAGGACGGAGCTGGAACGAATCACACTGCTTCAATATGATTTGATTAATGATTGGGATCTGAAAAAGCTGACACTTGATATACCTATCTATACAGACTATGAAAAATCAGAAATGATCCTGAATATAAAAAACAGGATCGTTCCCATACAGACCAGCAGCAAACTGGTTCAGGAAATTAAAGTAATTATTCCGGCGATAGATCAGTATATAGGAACCCGCATGGTAAGCCAAATAGATGACCATATTCGGCGGATTATTGATGAATATGAAAAAAACTGCCATACCCATATCCTTTATCATGAAGGCGAGTGCATGATATTGATTTCCTATCCTCAGCTTTACAATATGACAAATCGGAAAATGCAGTTTATGCTGCAGACAACGTTGTCAGAACGGGCGATAAACAGTTATCTCCGGGAACAGCGTCAGGAACGGGACGGGAGTGTATTTCTGGTAAGCGAAGAACAGAAAATGGTTATAGGGGAAGAAAATGAAGCTTTTCAGGAAGCGGTGCGTAATTGCATCCGGGAAAAGGAAGTGGAAGAGGGAAAGCCTCATCCGGAGGAACGAAAGACACTGTTTTTGGATGGGAAAATAGATGGTAAATCATATTTTATTGTATATACGGATATTGGTTTTCAGGATCTAAGACTGGTAAACTGTGTGGCAGCGGATGCGGTTTTCGGGGAATTGAAAAATTACAGGCTATGGATGATGGCATTTGCTTCCGTTTCGGTTATTGCTGTATTTTTGTTTGCCATATATATAAGAAAAGAAATCCATCAGCCGCTTCATGAACTTATGGAGGGTTTCCGTGAGGTGAAGGCCGGAAACCTGGATATCCGTGTAGAACACAGGCAGGAGGATGAATTTCGGTATATTTATGATGATTTTAACGATATGCTTCTGCGGCTGAATGACTTAATCGATCAGCAATACAAGCAGAAAATCCTAATTCAGAAATCAGAGTTAAAACAGCTGCAGGCGCAGATAAACCCTCATTTTCTTTTTAACAGTTTTCTGATACTTAGCAACCGGATAGATATGGGAGATATGGAGTTCGCTGCCGACTTTTCCAGGCAGCTCGGCTATTTTTTCCGTTTCATAACAAAAAATAAAAGCAGTATCATCCCTTTGAAGGAGGAAGTGGAGCACGCCTGCATTTATTGTAATATTCAATACGCCAGGTTTGCAAGCAGGATGGATATGGAGCGGGCAGAGCTTCCGGAAGATTGTGAATCCATTCCCGTGCCGCGGCTGATACTGCAGCCAATCCTGGAAAACATGTTCCTGTATACGCTGGAAGTCATTGACTACAGGGGATTCCTGAAAGTTTCCTATGAAAAAAATAATGAATTTTTAGATATTGTATTTGAAGATAACGGCGATACGGTATCCGAAGAAAAACTGGAAAGTATGCGCAAAATGCTGGAAGAACATGAAACCGGGGAGACAACCGCCCTGATTAATATTCATGAACGGCTGCGGCTTGCTTATGATGAACGGTGCGGCCTGCAGTTTGACAGAAGCAGCTATGGTGGGATCAGGGTAACGGTACGGATTTTAAGGGATGGGGATAAAATGCGATGGAACGATTACTGATTGTGGATGACGAATGGGAAGCGGCAGATTACTTTGAAAGGATCCTGCTGCAGGAGGAGTCGCTGCAGCTGGATGTTTACAAGGCGCATTCGGCCAGAGAAGCATTGGAATGTCTGGGAAAAATAAGAATGGATGTGGTCCTTTCCGATATTAAAATGCCGGGAATGGACGGCCTGCAGATGTACGATATCATTAAGGAGCGGTGGGCGGAATGCAGGGTGATTTTCATCAGCGGCATTATGGATTTTGATTATGTCTATTCTTCCTTCCAGAAAAAAGATGTAAGGTATCTGACCAAACTGGAACCCAAGGAAAAGATTATTGAAACGGTCAGGGAAGTTCTTTTGGAAATCGAGGAAAATTATAATCAGGCAAAAGAACTTCAGCTGTTCAGAAGACAGCTGGATGAGGCAATGCCTCTGCTAAGGAACAAGTTCCTATCAGAGTTTTTGTCAGGGGCCAGGGGAGACAGGGAACAGGCAGATAAGAGGATGAAGGAACTGGGAATACCTTTGTCTACCCGGGAAAAGAGTATTCTGATTGGCGCTGTTTTTGACGGGGCGGAAGAAAAGGAGGATCCCGGAAGCAAGGATCGTGAACGTGCCGCCGCGGATTTGATGTTTCTGCAGTTATTTGAGGAGTCATATTATATCGCCTCTTTTCTGCCTGATCAGGATCTTTTGATATGGATTCTGCAGGAAAAAGAAGGGGGGAAGGAACAGAAGCTGCCGACGCAGTCCATGCTTAACGGAAAACTGGAATACTTGCAGAAGCATGTGAAATTCACATTGAATAATACCCTGTCGCTGACTTATTATAAGGAACCGTCAGGCTGGGAAGAACTTCCCCAGATTTTCAGTTACCTGAAAAGAACGCTTGGATACAAGGCACGCCTTTTGTCGGAAGGAATAATTATTTGCTCCGGCTATGAGACAGAGGATATCTGGCAGATGGATAGGGGACAAATCGACAGCCAAAAGCAGCTGGCCTATATCAATGAACTGGAAGGATATCTGGAATTGGGAAAGGCGGAGGCTTACAAGGAGCTGCTGATCCGTATGACCTCCTGTCTGGAAGAGGTTAACAGTTTTCACTATGGACCTGCCCTGGAGGTGTATTACCGTATTATGGGAGTGATCCTGAAATATATAAACAGCTGGAAACTGACGGAAAAGCTGGTATTTAAAACGGATCTTTACAAGCTGTATCATCCGGAGCTGCACAGCTCCTGGAGGGCGGCGGCCGTTTATCTTCAGGATATATCTGACTGTATTTTTGAAATCCATTTTTCTGATGAAAGGGCATGGTCTCTGTCTGCAGTCACAAGGGTGCGTAATTATATTGAAGCCAACCTGGAGAAGGATCTGTCGCTTGTGAGGCTGGCAGAGGAGGCGGGGCTGAATGCCACCTATTTGTCCCGGCTGTTTAAGAATGTGACAGGGGTTAATATTTATGAATATGTACTGGACTGTCGGATGAGGAAGGCAAAAGAACTGCTTCTGAAAAGCAGTGAGAAAATTCAGGACATCGGAATCCGCGTGGGTTATGATTCGGCACAGTCTTTTACCAGGGTATTCCGAAAGCATACAGGACAGACACCAACGGACTACAGGGAAAAAGAAAAGAATTGTTAACAAAGGTAAAGTATAGAATATGGTGTTTTTCTCCCTGCGAAAATATAATTTAAGTATACCTGATACAAATAAAAAGGGAGGGAAACAAATGGTTAAGTGTAACATGAAGAAATTATGGGCAGTTGCGTTGTCGGCCTGTATGGCGGCATCCACATTCCTTGCGGGCTGCGGTTCGGAGCAGACGGGCGGCGCCGCGTCAGAAGCAGGAACCGGGACAGTCGGTGAGGCAGATACGGCAGCTCAGGAAACTGTTCCCGCAAAGGAAACAGGCGATGCATCCACGGCAGATGCGTTAGACACGGCGGAAGTGGATCCTTACGGAAAATATGAGGAGCCGGTAACAATTACGGTGGCACGCCGCAGCTTTGGTACCGAAAAGGTGGATGAATACTGGAAAGAGGTCCTGCTTCGTGACTACAATATCAATGTGGAGATCGCACTGGAAGCAGATGCCTCTCAGTATGACGAGAAGGTGAATGTAGCCATTACATCAGGTTCTATTCCTGATTTAATGCTGGTAAATCCCCAGCAGATGGATACGCTCATCAAAGCCGATATGGTAAGCGATATGACAACGGTATTGAACGATTATCTGGCTCCGGAGCCTCATCAATATCTTCTGGAAGGAACGGGAGCGGAGGCCCTTGCCAGTGTTACCTATGATGGGAAAGTAATGTTCATCCCGGCGAACATCACCAGCCTTGAGAATAATGCATTCCCGCTGTTCATCCGCAAGGACTGGCTGGATAATCTGGGTTTGGACGTGCCAAAAACCATTGAAGACTTTAAAAAGGTGGCAATTGCTTTTACAAAAGATGATCCGGATCAGAATGGAAAAGATGATACCTATGGCCTTGCGGTATCAGGGCAGAGTAACCTGCTTCATGACTGGGGCGGCCTGTACGGCTTCTTCCCCGCATACGGCGTACAGCCCTGTACCTGGTATGACTATATGATTTTCTATTCTGAGGATGAGAATGGAAATATTGTATGGGATGGAGAAAAGCCGGAAGTAAAGGAAGGGCTTCAGCTGCTGGCTGATCTTTATAAGGAAGGCGCTATCCCCAAGGATTTCATTACTATGGACAATAACAAAATCATGGAGGACATGAATGCAGGCAAGGGCGGTATGACCTTCGGTGTAAGGGGGCTTCCTTACTGGGCGATCCAGAATACGATTAAAAACAATCCCGAGGCAGAATGGTATGCCATGAATATGCCGACTAAGGATGGTTCACAGCCTCCGATCTTCGTATATCAGCCGGTCAATGTGGCTTATGCAGTATCCGCAGAATGCGAACATCCCGAAGCAATTGTTAAGATGATGAACGCATACTATAGACTGGCCGATCCTGAAAGCCCGGATTTTGACAGCAAGACATTGGAAACCACAGTAAGCGCAGGGGAGTTTATCGCAGTTCATGATCCGGATCAGGAAATGAACGATCATAAGGCTCTGTTTGAAGCGATTAAAAAAGAAGATAAATCCGGTCTGAATGCCAGCCTTCAGGTACAATATGACGAAGTTATGGAATATGTGGAAACGAAGAATCCCGAAAAGTGGAGCAGATGGAATGCGGTTTATCCTGAGGAAGGGCATGCATATTATCTGGTATTTGGATTAAATGATGCCTCTATGCTGAAAAAGAATGTGTGGTGGAAGCTGCCCTCTGAGAATATGGTAGAGAAGCTCCCTATCTACAGAGATATGGCGCAGGAGACTATGACCAAGATTATTGCAGGGGCAGAACCGGTTTCTGCATGGGATGACATGGTGGCACAGTGGAAGAAGCTGGGCGGTGATGAAATTACACAGGAAGTCATCGAGTCAGCAAAATAAACTGACACAGAAGTAAATGAATAGTACCTGGCGTGTACTATCCGGAATTGGAAAATGCAGAGTGTACCCGCTCTGCATTTTCTGATATAAAAGCCTGTATAGAAGGAGGCCTCAGGAATGAAATTTAAAAAAGAAAAATTTAAGAGACAGCTTCCGCTGCATCTGATGCTGCTGTTTCCGGTGTCTCTTCTGATTATTTACTGTTACGGTCCCATGGTGGGGCTGCTTATGGCATTCCAGAACTATATTCCGTCCAACAAAGGTTTTTTCCGCTCATTGGCAAACAGTCCCTGGGTCGGGCTGGATCATTTTGAATATATGCTGAATATGCCCGATGTCCCACGCGCTGTCTGGAATACCTTATTTATAGCGGTGCTGAAAATTGTCTCCAAAATTGTGTTCCCTCTTATTTTTGCACTTCTGCTCAATGAGGTGAGAAAAAGCTGGTTCCGTAAGGGAATACAGACAGTAACCTTTCTGCCTTATTTCCTGTCCTGGGTAATTCTTGGGGGAATCTTACTGGATATTTTTTCACCCAGAGGCGGAATTGTCAGTTCTCTGTTTGAAGCGTTCCATCTGGAAGCACCATATTTCTTTGGCGATCCGAAGCTTTTCCCCTTCATGCTGGTGGCAACCGATCTGTGGAAGGAAATTGGCTTTAATACTATTATTTTTCTTGCGGCACTTACCGGTCTGGATGTAAGTCTGCTGGAGGCGGCGGCCATTGACGGCGCCGGACGGTGGCAGCAGATAAGAAATATTGTGATTCCCAGCATTGCTTCCACCGTAGTTCTGGTGACCATCCTGGGAATCGGCAACATCATGAATGCCGGGTTTGATCAGGTGTTTATGCTTTATAATCCCATGGTATATTCCACGGGAGACATTATAGACACCTACACCTACCGGATGGGCATGGAAAACGGCAGATATTCCCTGGCTACCGCTGTGGGGATGTTTAAGTCGGTGGTCACCCTGATTATTATGGTCACCTCCTATCACCTGGCAAAAAAACACTGCGATTACAGAATCTTTTAAAGGGGGAAGCGGGAAATGAAAAATGCAAAAAAAACAAGAACGACAGATGAGATCCTCATGGGCAGTTCCCGGAAAAGAAGGGCTTTTGAGGTCTTCAATTACCTGCTTCTGACTTTTATGGGAGTGATTTCCCTGTTGCCTGTATGGCATATATTGATGAAATCCTTCAGCGCGCCGGAAAGCGTGGAGGCCGGTCTGGTGAAGCTTCTGCCAGTTAATTTCAGTACCTTTTCCTATGAATTTATTCTGCAGAAAAAAGAATTTTATACCGCCTTCTTTGTTTCCGTCAAACGTGTGCTTCTGGGAGTGCCGCTGCAGCTTCTTTGCACAATACTTGCAGCTTATCCATTGTCCAAAGAGGACAGCCAGCTTTATGGACGCAGGTGGTATGTCACTTTGTTCATTATTACTATGGTTTTCAGCGGTGGGATGATTCCCACTTATATGGTGGTAAAATATACAGGGCTTCTTAATACGATATGGTCTTTAATTCTGCCCGGGGCGGTATCCGTATTCAATATACTGATATTGATGAATTTTTTCAGGGATCTGCCAAAGGAAATTGAAGAATCCGCGTTAATTGACGGGGCGGGGCATTTCACTATTATGGCCAGGCTTTTTCTTCCGCTGGCAAAGCCGGCGCTGGCCACGATAGTGCTGTTTATCTTTGTAAACCACTGGAACTCCTGGTTTGACGGGCTGATTTACATGAGCCTGCAGAAAGATTTTCCGCTGCAGACCTATCTGCAGTCCATACTTACTGTGCCGGATATTCAGAATATGACCACAGAACAGCTCAGCCAATTGGGAAAAGTAAGCCGGGCGGCTACGAATGCGGCACAGATTGTTATTTCCAGCGTTCCTATTCTTATTATTTACCCGTTTTTGCAGAGATATTATACGAAAGGGCTGACGCTTGGAAGCGTGAAGGGATAGGAAAAGATGGATACTTATACGTTTCAGGCAGCAGTTCCGCCAACCCCGGTTTTGCTTTCAGGGTATGGAGGCAGGATCTGCCAGGTGAACAGCAGATATTTGATAAAGGACGCAAAACCATGGCTTCCGGCTTCCGGTGAGCTTCATTATTCCAGACTGTCCAGGGAACTGTGGGATACGGAACTGGATAAAATGAAAAATGCCGGATTAAGTATTGTTTCCACCTATATATTTTGGATTCATCATGAAGAAACAGAAAATGAATTCTGCTGGGATGGGAACCGGAATCTGGGTGAATTTATCGATCTCTGTCATGAAAAAGAGTTGGAGGTAACGCTGCGGATCGGCCCCTGGGTCCATGGTGAATGCAGAAATGGGGGATTGCCTGACTGGCTTGTGGAGAAATGCAAAGATAAAATAAGATGTAATGAAATGCCCTACATGGCTTACGTCAGGCGTTATTATGAACGGATTACGGAGCATCTGCAGGGGCGGAGGCTTTTTTCCATACAAATAGAGAATGAATTGGTTTTTAATACAGAGCATCTGGATAGGCTATATGATCTGGCCAGAGAGTGCGGATTTCAGGCAGATTTATTTACTGCCACAGCGTGGGGCTTTGATATGCGCCCGCTGACGCATAAGATGATTCCCACCTTTGGGGGATATCCGGAACAGCCATGGAATCAGAGTACAGGCCCATCACTGCCTAATCCGCATTTTTTCTTTACAGGTATACGCAGTGACAGTTATATTGGAAATGATCTGCTGCCGGTGAAAGAAGTCATACAGGATGAAAGCGTACCCTATTTTACCTGTAAGACAGGTCCAGGAGTACAGCCATGCTATCACCGAAGGCCGCGGATTACGGCGGCGGATGCCTTGGCCTTAGCCATTACCACACTGGGAGACGGCTGTAACTGGCTGGGGTTCTATATGTTTCACGGAGGGAGCAATCCCCTGGGGAAGCTTTCTACTATGCAGGAAAGCAGGGAGACTGGTTATCCAAATGACTGTCCTGTAATCTCTTATGATTTCCAGGCGCCTGTCGGGGAAGCGGGATTTTTGAGGGAGTCCTATTATAAATTGCAGAATATCTGTACCTTCCTTCAGAGTTTCGGTGAAAGGCTGGCTCCTATGATACCGTCTTATCCCGATTGCCGTCCCAAAGGGCTGGAGGATATACGGACGCTGCGCTGCTGTATGCGCAGCAACGGAAGGGAAGGGTTTTTATTTATTAATAACCATCACCATGGGAAAAAACTTCCCGAACACAGAGATATATGTATGGCAATACAGTTCGAAGATAGAAAAATGGAAATAGAACTGCCGGTGATACCTTCGGATGCCTGTTTTTTGTTCCCTGTCAGAATGAAGCTGAGCGATAAGCTGACATTGGACTATGCCTTTGCCCAGCCTTTATTTACAGATGGAATGGATTTCTATTTTAAAGCGGTTGACGGGATTACGCCTTTGTTTGTGTTTGACAATGGAGTCAGCCGGATAATAGAAGACATGGCTGAGGTGGAAGGGATAACAGTCTATGTTAGAAAAGATTTTCACGGACAGGAAAATAGGGAGGATGGCCTTCCCCTTATTTTCAGGCAGACGCAAGCCTATCGGTGGATGGCAGACGTACCCTTTGGAGCCGGGGCAATTCGGCTTTATTATTATGGGGATGTTTTGTCTGTTTATGGTAACGGAAGGCTGATTGCGGATCAGTTTTATTACGGAGAATATGCGCAGTTTTATAAACCACTGGGTGTCACTTCCCTGGAAATAGCAATACAGCCTTTGCTGCCGGAGAAGGATATTTATTTTGAATGTGAGAGGAAGAATGGAGGAAATCTGGAAAGCGTGCTGTTTTATCCAGATATTTAGACAGCAGGAAGGCGGGGAGCAAAAATGAACTGGTCCGATATTTCGGGAGAATATTATGATTATACGGAAACCATGGAACCGGAGAAACCTTATAACTATGACTATTCGAAAACGATGACTATGAAACTGCTTTTATCAGTGCCAACTCAGGACGGGGGTACAAAGGTGTTTTTTACGTTTGCCCAGGCGCTGGAGGTAATCCGCTGTGTGGATCGGCTGTCCAGGGAAATACCTAAAATTCTTTATCTTGTAGGCTGGCAGTTTCACGGACATGATGATAAATATCCGTCATTTGCCTGCGTGAATGAGGCGCTGAAAAGAACACAGGACGCAGATGGGGCAGAAAGCCTGAAATGGCTGATGAGGGAAGCCGCCGTATATCATACCACGGTAAGCCTGCATATTAATATGACGGATGCCTATGAAGACAGCCCTTTGTGGCAGGAGTACCTGGAAAATGAATTGATAGCGAAGAATGAAGATGGTTCTTATATGGCAACTGGCATATGGGGAGCCGGAAAAACGGCATATCAGATCTGCTATAAAAAGGAATGGGAATCCGGTTATGCAATCCGGCGGATAAATGGCCTTCTTGCTATGCTGCCCATTGAAGCGGCCGGGACAATTCATATTGACGCATATATTTGCAGGCAGTCTTCAGACAGTTCTCTGGAAGAGGAGCGAAATGCCAGGAGGAAGGTTATACGTTATTTCCGAAGGCGGGGAATCGATGTTACTACGGAATTTCTTTATCGCTTTCCGGGGATGGATCAGGGGAAGCTGCCAAAGGAAATCGCAAAGCAGCAGGCGGATGATTTAATTGGGCTTGTGCCCATGATCTGGTGGCTGAACCAGGAGCAGGAGGATTATATAAAAAGGCCGGTCAGTCTGATTTGCGGAGGAAGATATAATGAGGACTTGAACACCTGCGGTTTTGAAGGGCTTGGTTTCCTGACAGGCAACGGCGTTCATGGGGAAAGCCAGTTTGATGGATTCCGTATTTCCCGGGAAGAGGGGGAAAAGAGATTCCTGGAAACCTTCTGCCTGGACGGCGCGGCATGGTATTACCAGAACTGCCGCAGGCTGCTGGGATTTGAGGGCAGCGCAGGCAGGACGAGGGCAATCTATAACGATGGACTGGAAGCGGAGCTTGCTGGTCATCGTTTGATTGAAAAAGGGGTCTTGCTTCGCGAAGGAAATGATATTTGCATTCCCTTATTGTGGAGAGAGAAAGAGTTATTATTATATACATCAGACGGATACACGAACAAGTGCTGGAGGCTGCCGAAAGAATTTTGCGGATTAAGAGTTAAAGAAATTCTATCTTTATCAACAGTTAATCCTGCTCAAATATTAAATAGCATTCTTCTTTCAAACGAGAGTATTACTTTGTCATTGCAGAAGCAGGAGGCGTTGATTATTGTTTTTGATGGATAACTGTTTTGGGCTGTCGATTTATGCGACAGCCCATATTTTCGGAATGCCAGCAGCTTGCGGATGAGTAAAAGTATTATAACCTTTCCGAGCATATTCCTGGAAGGTTTCATCACTATGTCTCTGGCCAAAAAGGTGACATTTGTAAAATGAATAGGGGAATAAGGCATTTATGCATGCATTTTTTTATAGAAAAAATGCCCGTTTATGAAGGAAAACTTACAAATAAAGAGATATTTTTATGGAAGAAGCAAAAAAATATTAAAAGTATGCAAAGGAGATTATTATGGAATATTATGTGGAGCCGGAAAAAAAGATACCTGTCACTGACCGTGTTGACGTACTGGTAGCTGGCGGCGGGCCTGCTGGTATCGGCGCGGCGGTTGCCGCCGCCAGGCAGGGATGTAAAACCATGCTGATTGAACAGGCCGGAGATGTGGGAGGAGTGGCCACCACCGGCATGATGAGCCATTGGACAGGGGAGACCAGAGGGGGCTTGTATGAAGAGATTCTGGACCGTTCCAGGGATGATGAACGCAATGGAGACCGGCAGACTATCAATCCGGAAAAGCTGAAAAACGTGTTGCTTGAGATGCTGGAGGAGGCAGGGGTGCTGGTACGTACCTATACGTTTGCTTCAGATGTAGTTATGGAAGGAGACCGCATACGCGGCGTTCTGCTGGAATCCAAGTCAGGTAGGGAGGCTGTCATGGCGGGTACAGTCATTGACTGCACCGGTGATGGGGATTTAGCGGCAAGAGCGGGAGCGCCTTTTTATAAGGGAAGGGAAGAGGACGGTCAGATGCAGCCTATGACCCTGATGTTCAAAGTGGCGGGAGTGGATGAGAAAAGAGCCATTTTCCCGGGTTCCTTTGAAACGAATATCCCTGTACCGGACGGCATGGTTCAGGATTTGGGAAAAGCAAACCTGCCTTCTCCAGCAGGGCATGTGTTGCTGTACCGTTCCACGATTCCAGGGGTGGTAACTGTAAATATGACCAACTGCACGGGAGCCGATGGAACCAGTGCGGGGGATTTGGCCAGGGCGCACCGGGACTGCCGGATGCAGATGGAGGCAATTGTAGCATTTTTAAGGCGTTTCGTGCCGGGATATGAAGAATGCTATATTATCAGCAGCGCATCTATTATAGGCGTGCGGGAAACAAGACATTTTCTGGGGGAGAGCATAATCCGCAGGGAAGATGTGGAAAATGCGGTGCAGCATGAGGACTGGGCGGTGAAGGATGCCCATTTTAATTTCGACGTACATAATTTGACCGGGGCGGGGCTGGATGCCACCGGGTGCCAGGCAAAATTCACACAAAAGAGGGGGTATACAATTCCTTATGGCTGCCTTGTCCCTAAAAAGGTGGAAGGGCTTCTTCTGGCCGGCCGGGATATTTGCGGAACACATATGGCCCATTCCAGCTACCGGGTTATGCCCATTTGTGTAAAGCTGGGAGAAGCCGCCGGAAATGCTGCGGCAATCTGTACCAGAGAAGGAATCTGCCCCAGACAGGTGCCTGTTAAGGAACTCCAGCAGATGCTTGGCAGATAGGCCGCTTTACGTATACTTTTTCCGGTATTCCTTTGGAGAGATTCCATTCATCCTCTGAAAAACCAGAGAAAAATAATTGGAATTGGAAAACCCTGTTTTCATGGATATCTCGGTAATGGAAAAAGAAGTATTTACAAGCAGTTTTTTTGCCTCTTCGATTCGAAGGAGGTTAATATATTCCCGGAAATTGCAGCCGGTGGAAGACTTGAAGGTATGGCTGACATAGGAACGGCTGCAATGGAAGGCAGCGCAGATGTCCTCAATGGATATCTGCCTGTGAAAATTTTTCTCAATAAAAAGAAGGATATGGTTAAGAACATAATCCGCGTCTTGTGCCTGCGCCGGGGACTCCCCGTAGAGCAGGCATTCTTTTTGGTAAAGAGTTTCCAGCATGGAGGAAAGTGGATAAAGCAAGGTATCAAGCAGGGTGGTATCGGGCAAATCGGCCGATAGATGCATCTTAAATAAACTGTGTACGGATTCATAATTCAAATCATATTTTTCACAGATATGCCTCAGCTTGCCTGCGGTGGTTTCCGTACAGGTGCGGTAGCCGCTTACACTGATGAAGCCAATCACCTTTTCTTCCGGGAGGCTCTGTTTCAGGGGATAGACATATTCCGTTACTCCGCAGTGGCATACGCCCCAGAAAGGGCCGTTCTCCAGCAATGAAAATAATTTTTGCTGGTTAATGATGCAATCATCCCAGATTTCAGGATGTGATTTTAAATAAATACAGTAGGGATTGGAGTGAACACGATAAGGAAGGAACTGCGCCAGATAAGGCGAGGTTATTTTCTGGAATTCATGAATGGTGATATTCCGCTGGAACACAGACTCCAGGTATTCCAGGTAAGCTAAAATATGGTTTACCAGATTCTGCATGTGGGCGCTCCTTTTCCAATGATGGCGTATTCGGTAAGAAAGATCAAAAATTCTCCCTTTATTGTAAAAAATACAGGCAAATAAGTCAATCATACGTGCACTTTTTATCTTAAATCAGAAAGAGAATGGAGGGATAAAGGATGGAATTTGTGAATCAGATTTGTTTCAGGAGTTATCTATTACCTTGCTGAACTGTATTATGAAGTTTAGAATATGATTGCTGAATGGCCGGTATGTCTTTTACATCAACTACAAGAAATTTACAAAAATAGGCTAACATGATATAGCCTATAATGATAAAATATGCTACATTTTAAGTAAACTTTATTTTTTCTCAGATAAATAATACATTATTGAGTTTGGTATTTGACGGAAGCATTGTAGCTTGTTTTATTGAAAGGCGGCAGCTGTATGGGGAATTTATTAATTGTGGATGACGAACCGGATATTCTGGAATCTCTGGAGGAAATGTTTAAGTATGAATCTGGTTTGGATATAGATGTCTATGTGGCAAAATCAGCGACGAATGCGGTCAAGCTGCTGGAGAAAATAAAATTTGATGTAGTTATGACAGACATTAAAATGCCTGGAATGAACGGTATTGATCTGTTCAAGCTGATTAAAGAAAACTGGCCGAAATGCAGGGTGATTTTTCTGACCGGCTACAGGGATTTTGATAATCTATATGAAATCAGCGGCTACAAGGATGTAAGGTATCTGCTGAAAAGTGAAGAGGATGAGGTACTGATATCTGCAGTTGCTGACGCCTTCGAAGAAATTGATAAAATGATGCAGTCGGAAATGCAGGAAAGTGAGCATCAGAGTGAAATTAAAAAAGCCCAGAATGTTCTTCGCAAAAATGTTATGAGAGAATTTTTCCACAATACAGCAGCCGCCAATGTAACGCAGGAAGAACTTAATCGTATTAAAATACCTCTCCGATTTGATAAGGATTTGTTTATTTTTTTATTACGGGCAGATAACTTTGAAGAAAATATCAGCTTTGAAGAGGAAACGGAAAGGGAGGTGGCGCTTTGTGAAATAATTGAAGAGTTTCTGCCTCCCAGAATCAGTTATTACCTGTATTATGATATTAATGGCTATTATCTTCTGTTTTTACAGCCGGTTCGTTTCCCGGAGGATTCTCTTTCGGCAAGAACCTGGATGCGGCTGTATACTAATCTTGCGGGGGCAATGGAATATGTACAGGAAAAGGCCTTTATCTTATTCTCCCTTTCGCTTTCCTTTGTCACCTGTGATGAGAGATGCCGCTTGAGAGACGGACAGTCTTATTTGAACAGGCTGAAGCAGGAGGCTGCTGACAGGATTGGGAACAATGTGCAGAGAACGATTATGGCAGAGTCTGCTCCGTTAGCCTCAGGGCTTCTTGAGGATAATGCGCCGGTAAATCTTCAGCTGCAGGTAAAGCGGCTGGAGGAAGCCCTTGAAACAAAAAAATTTCGTGACTTTATGACCAGGCTGCAGCAGCTGACCGACGTGCTATGTGTGGAGGATAAAAAAGATACACTGAAGGCAACGGAGCTGTATTATAGTATTGCGATTCTTTTACTTCGGTATATTAATATAAATCATATTAAAAACAAAATAGGGTCGGATTACCCTCTGGATAAGTTAATTTACGTAGAAAAGCACGCAGGCATGAGAGAGGCTGCCAATTATCTGCAGGCTGTAGCCGGTGCTATTGCAGATGAAATGGATGCGGAAAGAAAGAGCAGAACCAATGATGTACTGGAAAAGGTACTGCTGTATATTGATAACCATCTGGCGGAGGATTTGACGCTGACCAGGCTTGCAGAAATCAGTTACCTGAATGCCTCCTATCTTTCCAGAATATTTAAGCAAAGATATGGCTGCAACATCACTGAATATATAAGTAATGCCAGGCTGGAAAAAGCAAAAAAACTGCTTACGACCACAGCCTGTAAAATCAATGAGATTTCTGTCCGCGTTGGATATCTGACGGCACCTTCTTTTACCAGGGTTTTTAAAAAGTCGGTGGGTATATCTCCAGTAGAGTATCGTGACAGATACGGAGAAAAAAATAATGATATATAAGAAATTGGGTAAAAGTATGATAAAGGGTATCGGATGCAAAAAATCAATCCGGACAAAACAACTGATTATTTTTGCTGTTTTTATGGCTGTCAATGTATTATTTTCCATGGTTTTGTATTTTCTGGCTACTGCTACGGTGAAAAAATCCATTTTTGACAAAATGGACGCTCAAGCTGATTTTTATCTGGAAACTATAGATAATCATTTAAAAAGTACGGAAAATATGCTCTACAATATGTTTTCCGATAGAAAACTTATTTTTCTGGTCGAACATACCAATCTTCTTAATGCCTACGAACTGAGGGATGCTTACCTGTCGGAACAGGAACGGATTATAATGCTGAAGGAAAATAACCCGCTGGTAGCTTCGGGCATTATTTATCTTCCAAATGCGAAGATGAAGATATCTGATTCCTATATTACAGATATGGATGCTGATGACTTTGAGGCTGTAAGGCAGAAATATACTATGTCGGATTTTCCTTTGAAATATATGGAGGGCTCCTTGTTTATGTCATCCTCCGGTGTGCCGGTATATCAGACCAGAGAATTGCCGGCTGTTTTGTTTGTGGTAGAATTTAACGAAAAAAAGATAAAAGAGACACTGCGGAATTTTAATACAATAGATAACAGTGGTTCCTTCCTATACCAGCCTGAACAGAGTATTTTTATTGAAAGCGGAGAAAATGCGGGAACGGGGAACAGAATTTTGGAACTTTTGCGGCCTGAACTTGAGGAGAAGGAAGAATTTTCCGATGTTATTAAAACGGAAGAGGGAAATTACCAGATATCGGTTACTCAATCTTCATATCTGGGATATTTTGTACAGTATGCACCGGAAAAAGAAGTCCTTAAAAACATGGAAAGCTATAAATGGCTCGTGTTTATTTATATTATAGGTGTAGCTTCAGTGGCAGTCGTATTTTCTGAAAGTATAGAAAAGACCATTCACAGGCCATTAAATAAACTGATGGAAGCCTTTTCAAAAGTGGAAAAGGAAAACCTCAGCTCTGGCGGGACGGAATACACAGGTGAGGATGAATTCAGCTATTTGTTTGAAGGTTTTAATCATATGCAGGATAAAACGAAGCGTTTGATAGAAGAACTGGTTTTGCAGAAGGAACTTGCTCAGCAGGCAGAGCTGAAGCAGCTCCAGGCGCAGATCAATCCGCATTTTTTGTATAACAGCTTTTTTTCTCTTAAAAATAAGATTAAGCGGGAAGAGCTGGAAGATGCGGAGAAGCTGGCTTCTCTTTTAGGAACTTATTTCCGGTTCCTTACCAGGAATGATGAAAACTGCATTTCTTTAAAAAGTGAAGTGGAGCATGCGCGAAGCTATACAGATATCCAGTATATGAGATTTCATGATCGGATTAATGTTTATTTTGAAGAACTTCCGAAGGAATATGAATCTGTTATGGTTCCCAGGCTGATTCTCCAGCCAGTAATAGAAAATGCTCTGAAATATGGCCTGGAAGAAAAGGAAGAGGGCGGAATGCTACGTATTACATTCCGGCCAAAGGAGGATATTCTGGAGATACATGTTGAAGACAATGGGCAGATGTTTACTGATGATACTTTGAGGGAATTAAGGGAAAAACTGGAGAAAACCGATGAAATAACAGGAATTATAAATATCCATAAGCGTCTTAAGTTGTACTGGGGTGAAAAAAGCGGGCTTGAAATAAGTCGAAGCAGTCTTGGCGGAGCGCATATCGTTATCAAAATATTTATAGGAAAATGACAGAGAGTCCCAGAACCGGGCGGATAGGGGAAAGAAGACCGGGCCAGAGGGGGGAAGGTTAAACTGCAACAATTGAAAAGGCTTATGCATGGCATTACCGGCAAAGTAATGCCATGTATAAGCCTTTTTGGTAAAGAAATGTTATGAAAGTAAAATATTGTAAATAGAAAGAGAAAAATTTTTCTATATAATTTTTGTTGTAGAGAAAATCAAAAAACACATGTGCGTATAACGTGCAGAAGGGAGTAGAAATGAAAAGGAAATGGTTTGAGAAGTTTTTGGCGGCTTTTATTGCAGTAACCTGCGTAACTGGGCTTGCGGCCTGCGGCAGTGCCGAAACGGCAAACAGTACTAATATGGCGCAGAGCGATGCAGTGCAGACGGAGGCATCCCAGACTGCAGCGGATACGGTGGATTCGGGTGAACTGAATCTTTATGGATATGAGGATCCGATTACCCTGAAAGTCGGGCTGGCCTTTAATTCTGATTTTGAGTGGCAGGGTGATGAAAGTGTAGATAATAATACCTGGTATAACCTTTATAAAGAAAACGGAATCAATCTTGATATCATGTATAACGTGGATGGCTCCCAGCAGGAGACGAAAAGAACCACTGCAATTGCATCAGGAAACTATCCGGATATCATGGCTGTCAGCGGCTCAGATTTAATTAAGTATGCGCAGACAGGTGTAATCGCTGACATCACGGAGGTTTATGAAAAATATGCTTCTGATCAGCTTAGGGAATATCAGGCATGGGGAGACGGAAATTCGCTGAATGCGGCAAAGGTGGACGGAAAATTATATGGGATTCCTCAGGTAAATGACTATCGTGGAGATGCGATGATGATGTTTATCCGTCAGGACTGGCTTGATAATCTGAATCTTGAAATACCGACTACCATGGAGGAATTAAAAGCGGTGGCCAAGGCATTTACAGAACAGGATCCGGACGGCAACGGGGTAGATGATACATACGGACTGGCGTTAAACGGTAAAGAAGGCTTTAATTACTGGTCAGGAATCCAGGCTTTCTTTGAAGGCTATGGTGCAGCTCCCGGTTATTGGAACGGGCAGTTTACTTTTATTGAAAAAGACGGCAAGGTAGTATGGGGCGGTTCCCTGGCAGAGGAAATGAAAGCAGGGCTTGCAGATCTTCAGGAGATGTATGCAAACGGCTCCCTGGCAAAGAACTTTGGTACAATGGACTATAATCAGATTACCCAGGATGTGGGAGCCGGAAGATGCGGTATTTATTTTGCACCCCGCTGGGGAGCTATGGTGCCTGTTGTTGATGCGGTTAAAGCAAATCCTGAAGCACGTATTGTATCCGCAAAGATTCCTGACGGTATGGGAGAAGGGTCTTCTAAGCCTTATATCCCGACAACCCCCGGAACCTATTTTGTAATCAGCAGCAAATGCAAGAATCCTGAAGCACTGATTAAGCTGTGCAATCTGAGTGTGGATAAACTTTGCTATTATGAAGATGAGACAGAGTATGATATGTATACAGGAAAAGGCGGCGTATACAGCGGCTGGAAAGCATGTCTGGTTCAGCTTACTTCTCAGGGAGAGGCTGTTGAAAATATCGATGAAGAACATGAAGCAATAAAAACTGGAAATAAAGAGGGACTGACCCAGTCCCAGTTAATTGATGTGACTAATATGGAAGCTTATACCACAGCAGTAAAGGATGGTACTCTTATTGAAAAACTGGAAGCGGAGGATCCCGATGTTCTGGCTGGAATAGGAATGTGGACCGTATCCGGAGACGATTTAGGAGGCGGAATTACTATGGTGGATCTGATTAAAGATAATAATTATAACTATTCGGTCTATAACTATATTCCTACAGAAACAATGTCATCAAAATTTTCCACGCTGGATAAGCTGGCCCTGGAGACTATTGTAAAAATTATATCAGGGGACAGTGTTGACAGCTACGACACCTTCTTACAATCCTGGGAGGCACTTGGGGGAACCGAAGTTACCAGAGAAGCACAGGAATGGTACGACCAGAATCATTAAGGGAAAACGCAGGCAGGCATAAGTTTTTACTTATGCCTCCTGTTTTAAAAGAGGAGTATGGTTTATGAGAAAAAAGAAACAACGCATGAGTAATTCAGCAAGATCCCGGCAGAGGGCATTCCACATGATGCTTTTTTTACCGGTTTTGCTGCTGTTTATTTTTAATTATCTGCCGATATTTGGTCTGGTTATGGCGTTTCAGGATTTCCAGCCGGGGCTGGGCTTCTTAAAGTCAAAGTGGGTCGGCTTTGATAATTTTAGAACAATCTATTATCTGCCCGATTTTCTTCCGGCATTGAGAAATACGCTGATGATAGCTTTGGGAAAGATTATCGGCAATATTGCAGTGCCTCTTACCTTCGCTCTGATGCTTAACGAGATTAAAAATAAATTATTTAAAAAGACCGTACAGACGGCAACATATCTTCCCTACTTCCTATCCTGGATTGTTCTGTCAGGTATTCTGATAAACTTTCTGTCACAGGGAAATACCAAAAGTGACACCGGACTTTTTAACATGTTCCTTCAGACCATTGGACTGATTGGAGAACCGGTAAATTTCCTGGGGGATAAGAACATATTCCCGTGGACGATGATTCTGACGGATGTGTGGAAAAACTTTGGCTATAATGCCATTGTATATCTGGCGGCACTGACAGGGATTGATCCCGGTTTATATGAGGCAGCCGCCATTGACGGCGCCGGCAGATGGAAACAGACGATTCATGTCACCATTCCGGGAATTGCGCCTATTATTACCCTGATGACGGTTCTTTCCATCGGAAATATTTTGAATGCCGGATTTGATCAGATTTTTAACCTGTACAGTGCAAGCGTTTATTCTACAGGTGATATTATTGATACACTTGTTTACCGCCTGGGTCTTGTGAATCAGCAGTATTCGCTTTCCGCCACAGTAGGCTTTTTTAAATCGGTGGTTTCCGGTATCCTGATTGTAGCCTCTTATAAGCTGGCAGATAAATTTGCCGGATATCGTGTATTCTGAGAAGGAAGGGATAAAGGTCAATGAAAAAAATAAAAGTTTCTCCGGCAAGAAAATTATTTAATATATGTAATGTTGTTGTTATTACTCTTATTATGTTAATCTGCCTGGTTCCTATCTTAAATGTATTGGCGCAGTCGTTCAGCAGTTCCCATGCAATTGTTCAAAATAAAGTAAGGCTGTTTCCTGTGGAATTTACCACATCCGCTTATTCCTATGTTATGAAAAACAAGGATTTCTGGCAGGCAGCTTTAGTTTCTGCAGAACGTGTGCTCTTGGGGGTTCCCATTAATATGCTGCTTACGGTTCTGGCGGCATACCCGCTGTCTAAAAGCGACAGGGTTTTTAAGGCAAGGAAATATTATTCAGCATATTTTGTGTTCCTTATGATTTTCAACGGTGGTTTGATTCCCACCTACTACGTAATTTCCAAACTGGGACTGATCGATACAATCTGGGCATTGGTGCTTCCCTGCGGCGTGCCGATTTTTAATGTCATATTGATGATGAATTTCTTCAGAGGCATTCCTGAATCTCTGGAGGAATCAGCTATGTTGGAAGGCGCGGGACAATGGACTATCATGAGCAAGATTTATCTGCCTTTATCTAAACCCTCTATTGCGACGGTGACTTTGTTTTCCCTGATTAACCATTGGAACAGCTGGTTTGACGGACTGATTTATTCTAATTTTACAGATAATTATCCACTTCAGTCCTATCTTCAGACCATGGTAGTGGATATGCGTTCCATTATTCAGAGCGGGAATATGGAAGATATAGTAAATGCACTGAGTGTAAATGATAAAAACCTGAAGGCTGCTCAGATTTTTATTTCCATTATCCCTCTGATGGTTATTTATCCGTTCTGCCAGAAATACTTTACGGCAGGACTGACTTTAGGAAGTGTGAAAGGGTAAAAAAGTGGAAAATACAATTCAAATTATAAAGAATAACCTTGAAAAAGGAGATAAGCTTCTTCCTATGGGAGGAAGGGACAAGGCCGGCAATAGATTTGAAGTAGACAATATCAGTTTTATGAAAAATGGCAGGCGTTTTATTCCTATAATGGGAGAATTCCATTTTTCCCGGTATGAGCCGGAGGCATGGGAAGAAGAGCTGCTGAAAATGCGTGCAGGCGGTGTGGCTATTATCGCTACTTATGTATTCTGGATACACCATGAGGAAGCCGAGGGTGAATGGGATTTTACAGGATGTAGAAATCTCAGAGGCTTTTTACAAATATGCAGGGATATCGGAATGCCGGTATGGCTCCGTATTGGCCCCTGGGCACATGGAGAATGCCGAAACGGAGGGTTTCCGGACTGGCTTGTAAAAGACGGAGCCCCTGTACGTATTAATGATCCTGTATATCTGAAACGCGTGGAGCGTTTCTGGAAGCAGTTGGGAGAACAGGCAGAAGGAATGATGTGCATGGACGGAGGGCCGGTTCTGGGAGTTCAGCTGGAAAACGAGTATGGGCACTGCGGCGGACCGTCAGACAGTAAAGAAGGAATGGCACATATGCTGACCCTGAAAAAAATGGCGCAGGCGGCAGGTTTTATAGTTCCTTACTATACTGCCACAGGTTGGGGCGGCGCTTATGTACCGGATGGTGAAGCGCTTCCGGTACTGGGTGGATATGTGGACGCACCCTGGGCGGATCATGTGCAGGAAATGCCTGCCAATACCAATTTTATTTTTTCTTCTTACAAAATGGACGATACGATTGGCTCCGACTTCAGTAAAAAAGAAGAGAACAATTTTACCTTTAATATACATAAGAATCCTTATCTGACAGCGGAGCTGGGAGGCGGACTTCAGGTGACGAGTCACAGAAGAACATATCCCTGGCCGGAGGATATACAGGCGCAGGCGTTATGTATGCTGGGCAGCGGTGCCAATCTCCTGGGCTACTATATGTACCATGGCGGAATAAATCCGGACGGGAAATACAGTACGCTTCAGGAATCCAGGGCAACCGGATATAATAACGATCTTCCGATAAAAAGCTATGACTTCCAAACCTGTATTCGGGAATCCGGAGAAATCAACACAAGCTTTGGAGCTTTGAAAAAACTTCATTTATTTATTTCTTCATTTGGAGAAATTTTAGCCGGAGCAGATACTTATTTCGCACAGAAGCAGCCGGAATCGGCAGACGACTGTCATACCCTGCGGATGGCGGCAAGAGTAAATATTTCAGACGGATTGGGATTCCTGTTTGTGAATAATCATCAAAGGAAACGCAGGATGGATGATCACAGGGAATACAACGTCCGCATTGTCTGGGAGGGCGGTGAAAAAATTCTGGGACATATCAACATAAAGGGCGGAGAATGCGCTGTTTTTCCTTTCCGTATTCCCGGAGGCACAGAGACAGGTAACGGAAAGGAGCTTATGCCGGTATCTCTTCTTCCTGCATGGACAAACGCTTCGCTGCTGTGCAGGCTTGGAAAGCGTATTTTCTTTTGGTCAGATTTGGAAAGACCGCACTTTGAGTCAGAAAAGGAAGATGCTGATTATGTGATATTAACAAAGGCGCAGGCAGACAGAGCCTTTCTGACGGGAGGGCATCTGTATATTACCGAGAGACCTGACAGCTGCCTGATTGAGGATAAAGGACAGCAGTTTCTGCTTACTAAGGCTGAAAAAGAAACTATAATGATATATAGCGGGACAGGAGCACCAGAACAGGTTAAACTGGAGGCAACGTCGGTGAAAGTTTCCGTAAAGGCAGAATTATTCAGAGAAGAACAGGATACGGATGGAAGTGCGGCTTATAAGGAATATATGATACAAATAGAAAAATTAACGGCAGGTACTGTACATCAGCTTTATCTTGAAACAGAATATGACGGCGACCGTGCAGAGGTTTACATTAATGGAAAGCTGGCTGATGACTGGTTTACCAATGGTGAAAAATGGCATATGGCACTGAAGAGATTCGGATATCCTGAGGAGTTGGTAATTCGTATTTATCACAGTAATAAACCAATTCCTAATCCTTATGGAAATAAGGTATATTATGATCTGCCGGTAAAAGAGGGATGTGAACTTTATGACGTGAAGGTGCTGCCCGAATATAAGATAAAGATTTGATAATCAATATCTGCTCTTTTGCATTAGTTTCGGTAAAACTGCATTGTGCCAAATATCATGAAGGCTGTATGAATAACTACCGGAAGCTGTTTCAGATGATTAATAAGATCACGTTAAAAAAATGGAGGCACCGTAAGAATTTACGGTGTCAGACTGTAGACAAAACGGTTCGCGATGTCATGTCCGCGAACCGTTTTTTTAGCCATTTCCAAATTGCCAGTTTCTTTAGATTCATGCATCCAAATAAGAGGTTTAGCTCCATTTTAATCTTAGCCAGACCTCTGTATTGAGTGTATCTCATTCCGTGTTTTTCCTTTGCATCTGCAAACACACTCTCTATGGTTTCCTTGCGTTGTTTTTATCGTTCCTTCATTCCGCTTGTATGACGGATTTCTTCCACCTGCTCCATGTAGTTTTCCCATACATGACGGGTAATTACTTTTACGCATTCTTTACTGTTTGTGCAACGATTCCGGTATGGACAGCTTTGGCAACTTTTATACTACCGATATCCTTCACGGTTTGTTGTGTTGTAATGAAGCACTTTGTGATTCGGGCATTGATAGCAGTTAAAGAATTCATCGTATACAAAATCATCCTTTTTGAAAAATCCTTCTTGACGCACAGGCCTTTTATATGGCATGACCGGTGTCTTTCCGTCTTTTATCAGCTGGCGGGCGATTGACGGTATCTTATATCCTGCATCCATCACTTAGTATTTGCCATATTTCCGATTCTGCCTTAACCGTCGGTATAAATGCCAGAACGACACACTGTCATGGACATTCCCCGCAGTCACCTCAAAATCCAAAATATAATTATTCTTGTCACAACAGGTGTTGGCAGCATAGGCAAAGACCTGCTTATGCTCACCTTTGTGGAACCAGCCGCTATCAGGGTTAGTGGTGCTGACCTTCGCGTGATCATTTCCGGTTCCTTTTCTTTTTCTTTCAGTGGCTTCTTTCCGTGCTCCTGACGATCCCTTTCGATTTCTTCCTGCAGTTCTTTCTCATAACTGCGTGCTTCTTTTTGGATAACCTCATTACGATATTTATGCGAATTGGCACTGGCTTTGATGTGCGTGCCGTCAATAAACAGGCTTTCTGTATCAAGAAAGCCATTTGCTGCAGCCTCGGACCGTATCCTTGAGAAAATTTTTTCAAACAAATCCGTATCTTTAAAATGTCTGGAGTAGTTTTTGCCAAAGGTAGAAAAATGAGGGATTCCCTCATGCATTCCATAGCCCAGATACCACCTGTAAGCGAAATTTACTTCGATTTCACGGATTGTTTTGCGCATGGAAGGGATTCCGAAAATGTACTGGATCATGGCAATTTTAATCAATACCACCGGATCGGTACTATCACGTCCAAAATCACTGTATAAATCTTTCACTTCCTCATATATAAAACTCATGTCAATTGCTTCATCCAGCTTGCGTACCAGATGATTTCCAGGTACAAGATCCTCCAGATTTGCAATTTCCATTTGTGTTCTTTCTGCGTTATCTTTTTTCCCCATCATAAAGAAAAACCTGCCTTTCCTGATGACACTATTATACCATCTGGAAAGGGCAGGTTAAACTGAAAATAGACAACCGCCTGACGATTGTCTACAGTCTGATTCTCCTCCTGAGCCTTCAAACTCCAGTTCCTCAAAACGCGGACAACAATCAATTCCTGCCCCCGTTCTTTTGAATCGGAAAATGTATAAATCATCTTCTGTTCCCGAGCAATAATTACTATTTTATGGAGCTTGCTAATCTTTCCTGATTCCTGTAATACTTAATCAATTATTTATTTGTTGAAATCATCCGAGAAATCAGTATACGTCCGCTCAAGCATTATTGTGAAGAAAAACAGGTACTTACAGAGCTAGTGAATCAGAAATAGAACGTCATAAATAAAGATAAAAATAGAAAAGTTAAGAAAAATATCTTTTCTTAAGAATTATTCCCTTGCAAATCGCAAGATTTAAACGTAATCAAAAGAATACATTCTGTTTTTTAACATTCTCATTTGTTAAGATGACATTAGCTAAAGCAAACATGAGAAAAAGATATAACTATTGCTATGTATGAAATTTAAATGTTTTGCTGAAGTCCTGTGGGTTATCTTCCACTGTCTATTTATCACTGTCATCAGACGGAGGAATTGGTTAACAATGAAGCAGGTTTCATTGCAATATGAACTGTCCGTTCATATGTTAGTGCAAGGTGGTTCACTGGAAACTGCTATATTCTCGGTCTGGCATAGAAAACTGGGATTTTGATAGACTTCGGAGGGAGGGGAGTTTGAAAGGGGTAATTCCATTCTGCAGGAGCAAAGTATTAAAAATAGAATTTGTAAATCTTATTAATCAAGTGCCAAAGATTCCGAGAAATTATGAATGGAAAAAAGGAGGTTAAGCAAGAAAATGAAAAAAAGGTGGGATCTTAAAGACGATATAAGGCGAAGATGGCAGTTATATCTAATGTTGTTGTTGCCGGTAGTTTATATTATTATTTTCTGCTATATACCAATGTATGGAATTGTGATTGCTTTTGAAGATTATTCATTTAGAAAAGGTGTTTTCGGAAGTGATTGGGTAGGGGTAAAATACTTTATACAGTTTTTTGATAGTCCAGATTTTGCGAGGGTGTTAAAAAATACGCTGGTTTTAAGTTTCTACCAATTATTAGTAAGTTTTCCAGCACCGATTATATTAGCACTTGCTTTACATATTATTGGTGGAAAGCATTTTAAAAAGTTTATGCAGACGTTGACGTATGCGCCATATTTTATTTCTACCGTAGTACTGATAGGTATTGTAAATCAGTGTCTTCATTTGAATATGGGAATTGTAAATAATCTTTTTGAGTTAATTGGATTGAATAGGATAGATTTCATGGGAAGAGCTTCTTATTTTAGACATATTTATGTGTGGTCAGGCATATGGCAGACATGCGGGTATTCAGCCATTATTTATATTGCATCGCTTGGCAATGTGGATCAATCACTGGTGGAGGCTTCGCTTATCGATGGAGCAAATCGTTTGCAGAGAATTAAAGCTATTGAGTTACCAGCTTTAAAGCCAATTATAACTATTCAGTTAATCATGGCAGTAGGTAGTATTATGGGTATCGGCTTTGAAAAAGTATTCTTGATGCAGAATAGTTTGAATACACCGGTATCTGAAATTATTTCGACCCTGGTATATAAAAGAGGCTTACATGATATGCAGTATTCTTTTGCTACAGCAGTAGGCTTATTTAATACGATAGTCAATTTTACATTGTTGTTTGTCGCAAATAAGCTGTCGCAGAAATTCGGTGAGACAAGTCTTTGGTAGGAGTGGAAAAATGCAGAGAGAAAAGCTGATAATGGAAAAAAGTAAAATTAAGCTATACCATAGTGTGTCTGATAGAATTTTGCTGGCATGCATATGGGTATTGTTGATTTCAATTATGATAGTATTTTTAGGACCGATTTTATTTATTCTTGCATCTTCGTTTAGTGATGCAAAGGCGGTATCAGCAGGAAAAGTATTTTTGTGGCCGATAGATTTTTCGCTGCAGGGTTATAAAATCATCTTAGAATCATCTAATATTACGAGAGGATTTTTGAATTCAGTAGCATATACCATTGTAGGTACAATTATCAGTGTAACATTGACACTGCTTGCAGGATATCCGTTGGCACGAAAAGATTTGCAGATTCGTGGACCGGTAATGTTTATGTTTACAATAACAATGTTTATCAGTGGCGGTATGATTCCTACATACCTTGTTGTAAATAAACTGAATTTAATTGATACGTTCTGGGCAATGGTTATTCCCTCAGCGATGGGAGTCTGGAATGTAGTCTTGATAAAGACCTATATTCAGAGTTCGATACCGGGAGAGATTTTTGAGAGTGCATGTGTGGACGGATGCTCTGATTGGAAATATTTTACTAAAATGGTGATTCCGCTTTCAAAACCGATTATTGCTGTTATGGTACTGCTTTATGCCGTAGGAAAATGGAATGATTTTATGTCAGGTCTGCTATATATTAATGACGTAACAAAACAGCCATTGCAGTTGATTCTGCGAAATATCCTGATTGTGGGCGATACTGGAAATATGAAAATGACTCTTGACGAACAGATGCACAGACAGGAATTAAAAACATTAATGCAATATTCACTGATTGTGGTATCTTCACTTCCTGTGATGATTCTCTATCCGTTTATACAAAAACATTTTGTGAAAGGAATTATGATGGGATCTATCAAAGGATAATTTAGAACCATAACAGTTGAAAAAAAAGGAGAATATTACTATGAAAAAACAAAAAATTGCAACACGGGTAACATCCATGGGGCTTGCAGCTATGATGTTGTTAGGCGGCTGTGGAGCTGAAAAGGAAGCAAACAATGTAGAAGGGAGTGGAAATGAATCAGGAGTGCCTGTTATTTCAGTAGCTCTTCCAATGTCTGAAAATACGGAATATTCAGATAAAAACTATGCTATTCGCCATTTGGAAGAAAATACAGGAGTGAAACTTGAGTTTGTAGCACTTCCAATGGATGCAGGGGAGGCGGAGACAAAATTAAATCTGATGTTAACAAGTGGAGAATATCCGGATGTTATTGCTTATAATTTGGATAGACAAAAAACAGTAAAATTTGGTGAGGATGGTGTCTTTATACCAATTAATGATTATTTTGAAAAGGATGGGGATAATTTAAAGAAACTTTTTAAAGAGAGACCTCAGTATGAAAAAACTGCGTATGCGCCGGATGGAAATATGTATGGCTTTCCGAGAATATCAGAAAGCTATCACGGTCAGGCGTATCCAAAACTCTGGTATAATACAGAATGGCTAAAGGAACTTGGATTAGATGAACCTACAACTACAGAAGAGTTAAAAGAAGTGCTAATTGCTGTGAAAAACAGTGACTATAATGGAAATGGAAAGGCAGACGAAATTCCGCTTACAGGAAGTCCTGATTGGGATTGTCAGTTGGAATGGTTCCTTATGAACTCTTTTATTCCGTGTGATAAAGACACACTTTCCTATGCAAAGGATGGAAAAGTTATTTTTGCTTGTGATAAACCGGAATTTAAAGCAGGACTTGAGTATATGAATGATTTGTTTGAGGAAGGTTTAATTGACCCAACTACTTTTTCCCAGAAAAGTGATCAGATGCAGCAGGTAATTCGTTCTGATGAAAAGCGTGTATTCGGCTATACGGCAGATCACTTTGGAATGGGTATTGATGTTGAAAACAGGGATTTAAATAAGGCAATTTCTGCAATGATTCCAGTGGAAGGTCCTACAGGTGCAAGATATCAGTTACATCAGGACTATGTGGATATGTCATCAAATTATTGCTGGTTTATTACAGATAAGTGTGAAGAACCAGAAGCTGCTTTTAAAGTTGGAGAATATCTTTTATCTGATGAAGCTTTGATGATTCAGCAGTATGGTGAAGAAGGTGTAGGCTGGGAAAGACTAGACAGCCCTACCGAGTCTATTCTTTCAGGAGTAGATGCTATTTATAGTATCATTTATAATGAGGAAGAAAATGAAAAAAATACACAGACTTGGGGAGTTCCACTTTGGTTTGCAACTTCAGAAAACCGGGCTAAATTTTCTCCTATTCCAGAAGATATGTATGCCCCAAGTTCCTATGAAGCAAGATTGTTTCAGGAGACCAGTAAAGTAGTTGATTATTTCTATCCGGAATATCTTCCTAAAAAGATTTTTTTTGATGATGTAAATGAATCTGAAGAATTCATTACACTCAGAACTTCTCTTCAGGAATATGTGAAGACATCTGTAGCTCAGTTTATCACTGGCGAATTAAGTCTGGAAAAGGATTGGGATTCATATGTGGAAACTTTGAAAGGTTATGGTGTGGAAACCTATGTGAATTTGTATCAGAAAGCATATGATGAATTTAATAGTGTTGAATAGAGCATAAACACAGGATATTGTTTGAAAAATAAAGTTAATCAGGAAACAGTGAATATCCATAAGGATGAACTGTTTCCTGACTAAAAATATAATGGAGAAAATAGTATGGTGGGATACCAAAATGAATGGCAAAAAATAAAACAGAATTTATCAAAATATAGTAGTACTTGGACTGGTACGGATTATAAAGAAGCTGTAAGTAATAAAATGGCGCAAACAGCATTACTTGGAAATGGAGACTTAGGTATTGTTTCGTCAGGAAATTTATATGAAAAGACATATCTGATCTGTAAAGGGGATTTTTGGAATTGTGGTGATATGAAGAAAGATTCTGTAGAAAAGGCAGATTCTAAAAGAGTCTCTCCTCTTGCTGTTGGAGGGATTTCTGTTTGCAGTCAAGATAATACGTTGAAAATTATATCAAGTGAAGAAGAACTTAGTATATTTAATGGTGAATTAAAGACTTATATAAAATATGAAGAAGCTTCATTTATAATGACAAGCTGGATATCACAGGAAGAAAATCTGTTGATCACAGTGATTGAAAATAAAGGTAATCAAAAAGCACATTTGAAAGCAAAAGTGTGGGCGCATAAAGAAATACCAGAGTTTAAATCAGAGTCAGGAACAGTAGATGGCCAGATATGGTTTTCGAGAAAAAGTAATAATGAAGCAAATACAAATAAAAAATCATGGACTTCAGAAGTATATGTACAAACAAAAATACTTGGAATAAAAGTTGATACAAAAAATATAGATAATTATTGCTCGGAATTAAACTTTAATTTAGAAAGAGATGCAAAGGTATACTTAATTACTGCAGTAGGAGGAGGTGGAAAAACATATGATTGTCATGGAAACCTGAATATGGAGGCGCCAAGTATTCAGGCTAAAAATATGCTGAATAATATGCTTTCAATGGAAAGTATTTATAATAATCGTCAGAAAAGCGAAGAGTGGTGGGAAAAATACTGGATGAAATCCCATATAGAGATTGGTGATGATTTAATTCAGCGCTATTATTATGGTTCTCTTTATTATATGGGAGCCGGTACACGCGAAAACAAACTAGTACCTGGACTTTATGGAATTTGGACAACTACAGATGGTGCAATGTGGAATGGGGATTATCATTTGAACTATAATATGATAGCACCATTTTATGGAATGTATTCCAGCAACAGATGTGAATTTGCAAAGGCATTGAAAGATCCGCTGTTAGATTATATGGAAGAGGGGAAACGCAGGTCAAAAGAAGACCTTTCATTAGTTTTTCCGAATTATATTTCTGGTGGACCAGGAATGAAAGCATCAGGGGAAATTTTTGCGGGAAGAAAAGATTTAAGGGAAGGAATTGAGGGTGGAATTCTGTATCCGGTTGCATTAGGACCTTGGGGAAGTACATCTTGGGGGAAAGATGGTGCATATTTAATGCAGGTATTTAATGCAGGATTTTCTGGATTAGGGTTAACAGCATATTACAGTTATACACAGGATGCGGAATATATAAGAGAAATATATCCATTCCTTGAAGCGAATATAAATTTTTATCTGAAATGGTGTGAGAAAGAAGAGATTGAAGACGGAAGATTCAGATATATTATCTGGTCTGGTGCACATGAAGGAACATTTGACAAGAACGCATCTGCGGCATTAGGAGTGATAAAAAATATTCTACAATGTTTACTAAATGCAGTCGAAAATGGCCATATTCAAGCTTCAGAAGAGAAACTTTTGAAATGGAAAGATTTAGACGAACATTTAGCGGATATTTACCTGGAAAAATGGAATGATGGTAAAATATTTAATAAAGTGGTAGTTCCATTGAGTGAAAAGGGGGTGAAACTGGAAGCAAAACAAGCTACAGTTAATCTTGAATTTATTCATCCGGGTGAACAGTTGGATTTTGATTCGTCATCGGATTTGATAGAGGCGGTAAAAAACTCACTTGAGCAAAAAGAGTTAGTAAATCAGGAGATATGGAATCAAATTAATAATACCCCTAAGATGTATATACATGCAATAAGGGCAGGATATAATCCACAGTATGTTATGGACAAGTTCAAGATATATTTAAAAAATATGAAAAAAAATTTTACAATTTATGACGGGTATCATGGAATAGAAAAAGCAGGGGCCATTGAATTTATTAACAATATGCTGCTACAAAGTGCAGATGGAATACTGAAGGTGTTTCCAGTATGGACAAAAAAAGATGCGTCTTTCAGCTGTTTGAGGGAAAAAGGAGCCTATATTGTCTCTTCAGAAATGAAAGATGGTGAAGTCAAATATGTTGATGTAGTCAGTGAAACAGGTAAACCGGTTGTGATTGTCTCACCATGGGATAAAGTACGTGTTGTAGATGAAAATGAAAACACTATAGCATTTGTAGAAGGAATGACAAAAAATAGTGAAGAACGGACAATTGCGTTTAAAGCATTGCCAGGAAAAACATATCGAGTTGTGAAAAATAATAATATTTCAAGAACGTAAATCAGGGGATGGTACAGAGTGACAGGGGAAAGAGTTGTGTTGGCATTTACTGGATATGTTTGAATGTATGAAGTTTCATAAATAACCTATTAAACTTTATTGTTTAATGTTACCTCCATAGTGCTAGGTGGGGCAACAATGTTATACAAAAAGCATACAGAAATAATTCAAACAATTAAATATGTTACTTTTCAAGGGTTATGGAAGCTTTGCAATTTCTTCATAACCCTCGTTTTTTTTCTGGTTTTCATTCTGAGTTGGTGAATTTTCAGGGTTGCTGTAAACAGTAACTTTTCAAGAAACTTTATTTAGAAAAAGAAATAATTTCTAGTTTCATCTGATAAGTATCTGGGGTAAAATGAATATGTCAAACATTGTTTTTTAGTCCTTATTCGGATTGCAGAATAAAATTGATTAAGGGAAACATTTGCTTTGATGAGAAAGATTAAGACAGGAAGTGGTTTTAGTGATTGGGATAAGAATAAATATTTGTGTCGCTGACCTGGCCGTGGAGCGGAGATTTTTATGAAAAACAAGAAAATATATATCAGATTGATGAGTACATATTTAGTTACATTCTTGCTTCCATTTTTCATAAGTATAATAAGTCTGGAAAATTTTGCAACTTACAGACAGGAGGAAATTTGCAGGAGTGTTTTGACGAATTTGAACCATACGAAAGAGATGATTGATAAGAATTTTAAAGAGATATATTCACTTATTTATAATTTAACTGCTAACAATACAATTCAGTATGCTGCAACACAGATGGATGAGCAGGATAAATATATTAAAGTCTCAAAATTGTATGATATACAGAAATATATGAATATAATACAACTTCCTATGTTTTCAAAAGAGTATTATCTGTATTTTGAAAAAAGCGACATGGTAATCAGTCCGCAACATATTTTTCTGACACAGGATTCTTACAGGGCATTTTTTCAGTATGATGGAATGGAGCCAAATAAATGGGAAAAAGAAATGGAAGGAATTTATTCAAATCGAATTTTTCCGAGTGCCGGAATATTGCAGAATGAAATAAATTATGATGGAATGCTGTATGTACAGCCATTGGTTACAGTTCTCGGGATAAAAGGAAACTTTGTAGTCCCTATTCGGAGTGATTATATAAAAGAATTGTTGAACGTACCGTATGTGATGAGCGGGGGGTGGATGTATATAACGGATGCGGATAATCAGGTATTAATGAAGATACCGTCTGCGGATAATCAGTTTTCGTTAATACCGGAGAAAAATATAAATAGTGAGGCAGATATACAGACTGCTGAAGTGTTCGGGACAAAGGTTCATATTATAAAGTCAGTTTCCAAAGAAACAGGACTTACATTTGTTGCAGTTATACCGCAGAAAGAGGTGTTGGTACAGATAAGGCAAAAACAACGTAATATGATTATTTTAATGATTTCAACTGTTGCAGTGGGGGGAGTGTGTATTTTGTTGTTTGTCAGGTATCGCGGTCGAAAAATTGCAGATATTTTACAGATCCTGTTTAAGATTGAAGATATAGAGCCGGTGAATAGGACGAATGATGAGATGATGTATATCTCAAATTCCTTAAAAAAATTAATTAGTAATAATACAAGTCTGAAGAATAGTGTACAAGAGAAAGAACTGATGACACGGGAAATGTTGTTAAAAAGTCTCTTGTTTATTGCTGAAGATAAAATAGAGGAGGAACTGAAAAAATATGATATTTATTTGGAAGATAAAAAGATATTGATGCTAACATTTATAATGACTTCTGAAAATCAGGGAGAAACTGGAATTGCTGCAGAAAATTTGTCTATTTATAAACAGATACTTCAGACAACAATAGGAGAAATTGTTCCAGGTAAACAATATATGTGCGATATGGACATTAAATCAGGCGTTATTCTTTGTGCTTTGGACAAAGAATTTAATCAGAATCCGGAGGAAGCGTTCGGTGAACAATTGAAAAAATTAAGTAATATTTTCTTGGAAGGATATGATGTTCGCTTAAGAATAGGGGTAAGTAACATTTGTATGGCAATATCACAAATAAGCAAGGTTTATGATCAGTTGTCCGAAGTGATACAATATGGCTTATGTTCTAAAGAAAATGTATTATTCTATAATGAGTATATTGAAACCAGAGAATACTACTATTTTCCAATGCCGCTGGAGGAACGTCTTATAAATGCAGTGAGAACCGGAAATCTTGAAATTATGCATAACCAATTGCGGGAAGTATATCAGATTAATGTATTGGAAAGAAATATCAAACCAAATATGATGCATTTTTTGGTAAATGATTTACAATGTACTCTATTCAGAACTTTACATGGACTAAGTGAAAATATTGAAATTGATGAAGAAGAAATTTATAGATGTCTGGAACAACTAAGTAATGAAAAAAATATTCTTTTGCGTTTTAAGACGATTAATGATCTTTTTAGGCAAATCTGTGAGAAAGTGCACGAAAAAAACTGTGGTACTAGTGATGAACAGAAAGAAGCGATTCGAGAATATATCATGAAGAATTACAGTTGCAGTGATTTAGGATTGAGAAAAATTGCTGATGACTTTGAATATTCTAGCGCATATTTTTCAAAATTATTTAAAGATTTATTTCAGGAGAACTTTGCTGTGTATCTGGAAAAAATCAGAATTGAGCAGGTGTGCATGCTTCTGGATGGAGAGGACACAATGGAAAAAATAGCAGTAAAGACAGGATACAACAGTGTATATGTAATGAGAAATGCATTTAAGCGTGTGAAAGGTTTGACACCGAATGAGTACCGCAAGGTTCATACAACGAAGAAAGAGAAGAAATAATAGTTTCAGGAATTGGAAGTGGGGGGGGAAAAATTCCTTTCGAGGAGTGAAAAACTATGTACAAATTTACTGATAGATAATACACAGAGCCGTTTTCTCAGTTTCAATCAGCTCTTGGAACTGACTCCATAAGAATCTTAAGAGACGCTGGCTTAAAATGGCAGGTACTATTCTATGGGAGATATTTGAAAAGAAATACTCCCGATTATCCAAGGAAAGAATGGGTGTACAGCAAAGCCTATGTATCAAAGAAGGTTATGTACCGACGTTTAAAGAGCTCCTACTTCTGATAACCATATACAAAGTATATGAGCAACAGCAGTAAATGTATCAAAACAAAGTACACAGTGTAGATAACCGGATTCGGCTGGATTGAGAAAAATCTTATGAAGCTTACCACCAAAGCATTGCTCTTATGGAAGCGATAGAGCGTTTCCGGGAACATACCGGGCATTACCTAGAATGGTTACTTATGGATTAGATATATCGAACCAGAGAAAACCGAAGATTTTGTAAAGATTATGGAATCTGGTTATCTGATCCAAATCGTGGAGGAACAAGTTTAGTAAAGCAGTCAGTCAAAGATAAAAAACAGGAATATAAGGATATTATCTATCGAATCGTAGTGGAACGTTCATTCAGATTAAGTACAAGTTACAAGTAACAGATAATTCCCCGCATGCTTATTTCACTCTGGAAAAGTCCTGGGGGGGGCAAAAGACCTTCTGCCCCCCCCAGACATCCTATATATGGTATTATTCTACATCCTGCAATGCTGCAAAATCCTCTTCCCCGGTGCGGACCTTGACAACTCTGTCAACACTGTATACGAAGATTTTACCGTCACCGATATGCCCTGTATATAGAGTTTTCTTAGCCGTATCGACTACGCTGTCAACAGAGATCTTGCTGACTACAACCTCGATCTTGACCTTTGGAAGCAGGGTGGCGTCAACTTCAACACCGCGGTACATTTCACCGGAACCCTTCTGAATGCCGCAGCCCATAACCTGAGTGACGGTCATACCGGTAACGCCCAACTCATTGAGCGCATTTTTGATCTTGTCATATCTGGAAAGCCTGGTAATAATGACAACCTTGTGTATGTCGGTATCTGCAGCGGAGGTCTGTTTTACGACGCTGATAGCTGCGTTCTTCTGTGCTTCGGAGGCCATTTCGTAATCGGAAGCGCCAAGGCTTGTATTCTGGTTGATATCCATCGTCATAGTGTTGGAAACGTCCAGGATGGAAAAACCGGAGTAGGCGCTTGCCAGGCCGTGCTCTACAGGATCAAGACCCTGAAGCTCTTCTTCCTCGCTGACACGCAGACCTACCAAGGCTTTGATGATTATAAATGTAAGGGTAATGGTAACCAATGTCCACGCAGCAACGCTCAAAAGACCCAGCAGCTGAATACCAAGAAGTTTAAAACCGCCGCCATAGAAAAGGCCGGTACCTGCGATCTGGTTTGCGCCGAAGCTTACGCCGTCACCGAAGCCTCTTGAAAAGGCAGGAGCGGTATCTGTCGCGAAAAGGCCGACAGCGATGGTGCCCCAGATACCGTTTAAACAGTGAACCGCTACAGCACCTACAGGATCATCAATATGTAGTTTATAATCAAGGAGCCATACGCCGAATATCACCAGCAGTCCGGCTACAGTGCCGATGATAATTGCACCAAAGCAGTCGGTTACATCACAGGGGGCGGTAATGGCAACCAGGCCTGCCAGTGAGGCGTTTAAGCACATGGAAACATCGGGCTTTCCATATTTAAGCCAGGTAAAAATCATACATACGACGGTTGCCACAGCAGGTGAGACTGTAGTGGTAAGAAAGATAGAGCCAAGTTCGGAAACACTGGTAGCAGCGGCACCGTTGAAACCATACCAGCCAAGCCACAGGATAAATACGCCCAAACAACCGATGGGAAGGTTATGGCCGGGAAATGCGTTTACTTTTATGACCTTGCCGGATTTATCTCTTTCAAATTTACCGATGCGGGCGCCTAATAGCTTTGCGCCGACAAGGGCGCTGATCCCGCCAACCATGTGAATCGCGCAGGAGCCGGCAAAGTCATGGAAACCGATTTGCGCAAGCCAGCCGCCGCCCCAGATCCAGTGTGCTTCGATGGGGTAAATCAAGGCGGAGATTACGCCGGAGTAGATGCAGTAAGAAAGAAATTTCGTTCTTTCTGCCATAGCCCCGGATACGATGGTTGCGGTAGTTGCGCAGAACACAAGATTAAATACAAAATTGGACCAGTCGAAACTTTCATAAGCGGTGAAGATGTCAAAACCGGGCTTGCCGATGAAGCCCAATAAATCTTCACCAAGCAGGAATGAAAAGCCGATCAAAATGAACATTACTGTACCGATACAGAAGTCCATCAGGTTTTTCATCAGGATATTTCCCGCATTTTTGGCTCTGGTAAAGCCGGTCTCCACCATGGCAAAGCCGGCCTGCATCCAGAATACCAACGCGGCTCCGATCAGGAACCATACGCCATACACTTCACTGCTGATGGCTCTCAAAATTTCTTCAGTCATAATAGTTTCCTCCTCATTCTTTTTTTCGGCTTTAGGGCGGTACGAAAGCATACCGGACATAAGCCGTGTGAAACTGCAGAAACATCAAAAGCGCGGACTCTGTTTTTTTGAGTTCGCGCTTTTGCGATGTTCCTATAAGGGAATTATATCTAATTTGCGGATACATCCGTCAGAAAGCTCAGGGCTTTCTGACGGAAGGGCGTATCCGCGTTTAAAGAATGCCTGACAGCCGGGGAGAGTTATACAGGGTATTGGCTGTCGAAGCACGCTTTACATAAGGGAAGTTCCCGGGTCATCTGTTTTAGATCTTCGAGTTTCAGATAACCGAGGGAATCTGCGCCGATTTCGGTACAGATTTGGGCAGCTGTGCGGGAAGAAGCGATCAGCTGGTCGTTGCTGGGAACGTCGGTTCCGTAGTAACAGGGGAATAGAAAGGGCGGGGAGCTGATGCGTACATGAACCTCTCTGGCGCCTGCGTTCTTTAGCATACCAATCAGGCTTGCTATAGTAGTGCCCCGGACAATGGAATCGTCGATGAGGACAAGCCTTTTATCCCTGACGACATTTTCCAGTACGCTCAGCTTCAGATGGACAGCTGATTCCCGCTCCTTTTGGGTAGGTTTTATAAAAGTTCTTCCCACATAACTGTTTTTATAAAATGCAAAGGCAAACGGCAGGCCGGAGGCCTGTGCATATCCCATAGCAGCAGTGATGCCGGAGTCAGGCACTCCGGTGACCAGATCTGCATCTACAGGATAAGAAGCGGCAAGCGCCTTTCCGGCACGGATTCTTGCGTCATAGATATTGATTCCATCCAGTATGGAATCCGGCCGGGCGAAATAGATGTATTCAAAAATGCAGTGTGCATGTTTTTCCTGAACGAGACGGCGGTCAGATCGGACCCCATCTTTTGAAATCGTAATGATTTCACCGGGCTGTATGTCACGGATAAAGTCAGCGCCCACTGCGGTCAGGGCACAGCTTTCGGAAGCAAGGATATAGCTGTTTCCGCGTTTCCCGAGGCATAAGGGCTTTAGCCCCAGGGGATCCCGCACACCAATTAATTTTCTGGGACTCATGATGACCAGTGCATATCCGCCTTTCAGCCTTCTGGCAGTCTGCAGTATCGCATCCTCCACACAGGAGGTGTGTGTCCGTTCCCTGGCGATATAGCAGGCAATCACTTCGGAATCCGTTGTCGTCTGGAAAACAGCGCCTTCTTCCTGGAGTTTTTGCGCCAGCTTCTGCGCATTGATCAGATTTCCGTTATGGGCCAGGGCAAGCGTTCCCTTCAGGTAACTTAATACCAGGGGCTGCGCATTTTCAGCGGTGCTTGCCCCGGTAGTAGAGTAGCGGACATGGCCCACGCCCGCACTCCCCTTAAGTTTTTCCAAAATATCAGTATGAAAGACTTCACTTACAAGCCCTGTATCCTTGTGCCACGAGATATTCCCCTTGGGGCCGCAGGGGTCGCATACCGCTATACCGCAGGCTTCCTGTCCCCGATGTTGCAAAGCGCACAGCCCCCAGGCAACATCGGGAGCTGCGGCGCTGCCATCGGTATGATAGATACCGAATACACCGCATTCTTCTTTGAGTTTATCAAATCCTTCACATCGATTATTCATCGTTTTTGTGCCACTTTCCCTTTCCTTTGCTCAGACGGAGAATAACAGCTTTTCATAGTTCGGATAAGGAAGAATCTCATCTGGAAGATACTTTTCAACAGAATCCGCTGCTTTTCTGAGCGCATTCATATCGGAGAGAACCGTTTCATAATAAAATACCGCGGCTTCCTGCATTTCGGTCAATGCTTCCGCTTTGGCCGTATCGGCTTCCAGTTTTTCTTCCGCCCGGAAAATTTCTTCATAATATACAGAGAGCTTTTCCAGAAGCTGTTCCTGTGAGCTGCATGAAAGTTCCGGAAGAAGGGCTTTTTTAGCACGAAGGGAACTGGCGATTTTGCCTGTGTATTCCATCAAAGCAGGCAGGAATTCTCTGCAGATCATATCCTGCATGGTCTTTGCTTCAATGTGGAGTGTTTTACAATAGTTTTCCAACAGAATCTCATATCTGGAGTAAATTTCCTCCCGGGTGAAAATATGATGTCCCGTAAAGAGCGCCACATTTTTTTCAGCGATGAAATGGGGCAGTGCCTCAGAAGTGGACCTTAAGTTATAAAGCCCTCGTGCGGCAGCTTCTTTTACCCATTCCTCCGTATAGCCGTTGCCGTTAAAAATTATTTTTTTATGATTGAAAATGGCCCGCTTTACCAGACCGTGAACCGCTTCCTCCATCTGGTCGGAGGGAGTGTCCTTTAATTCTTCATAAAACTGGCGGAGGGCTTCCGCTACGGCGGTATTCAGTACAATGTTGGGACCTGCGACGGAAATGGAGGACCCCAGCATACGGAATTCAAACTTGTTGCCAGTAAAAGCAAAGGGAGAGGTACGGTTCCTGTCAGTGTTGTCCTTGAAAAAATGGGGCAGTACCGCAGCGCCGGTCTCCATTTGGATCTTTTGCTGCTTTCCAAAAAAAGTGTCGTTTTCAATGGAATTTAAAACAGCTGTCAGTTCATCGCCAAGAAAAATGGAAACAATGGCCGGAGGGGCTTCATTTGCGCCAAGCCTGTGATCATTGCCTGCGCTGGCCACAGAAACCCTCATCAGATCTGCGTACTCATCCACCGCTTTGATGACTGCCATCAAAAAGACGAGAAACTGAATGTTTTCAGCGGGAGTCCGGCCGGGATCCAGCAGGTTAACGCCGGTATTGGTGATCATGGACCAGTTGTTGTGCTTGCCGGAACCATTGATGCCTTCAAATGGTTTTTCATGAAGAAGACATACCAGCCCATGTCTGTCGGCTACTTTTTTCATCATTTCCATGGTAAGCTGATTATGGTCCACGGCAATATTGGCCGTATCAAAAACAGGCGCCAGTTCATGCTGGGCAGGGGCTACTTCGTTATGTTTTGTCTTGGCCGGGATGCCCAGCTTCCAGAGTTCTTCATCCAAATCATGCATGTAAGCGGATACACGGGGCTTTAAAGCGCCGAAATAGTGATCCTCCATTTCCTGCCCCTTGGGAGGCATTGCGCCAAGCAGTGTCCTTCCGGTAAAGATCAGATCTTTCCTCTTTTCATAGAGGGCTTTGTCCACAAGGAAATATTCCTGTTCAGGGCCGATGGTTGTGGAAACGCTGGTCACATCGTTTTTGCCCAGCAAATGTAAAATTTTTACCGCTTCCTTATTAAGTGTCTCCATGGAACGCAGAAGGGGCGTCTTTTTATCCAGGGCTTCTCCGCTGTAGGAGCAAAAAGCGGTGGGAATATACAGCGTCCTGTCTTTAATGAAGGCAGGGGAAGTGGGATCCCAGGCGGTGTAACCCCTTGCTTCAAAGGTAGCCCTCAAACCGCCGGAAGGAAAGCTGGATGCATCCGGTTCCCCTTTTACCAGCTCTTTTCCTGAAAAATCCATAATTACCTGGCCGTCGCCGATGGGGGTAATGAAACTGTCGTGTTTTTCAGCGGTGTGGCCGGTCATGGGCTGAAACCAGTGTGTGAAGTGGGTGGCACCGTTTTCAACCGCCCACTCCTTCATTGCCACAGCCACAGAGTTGGCCACATCCAGCTCCAGATGCGTATTATTTTCAATGGTTTTGCGTAGCGCCCTGTAAATATCCTTCGGAAGCTTATCGCGCATGACCCTGTTATTAAAAACCAGGCTGCCGTAAAGTTCGGGAATTCCTTTTGTCATTAAAAGTTTCTCCTTTCGGTTTATAGTAAAAAAAAGGCACTCTGGAAGGATTTCTTCCAAAGCGCCTTTGCTTTATGGTTCGCATCATACTCCTGTTTTTGCAGGCTGTCAAGAAAAAATTTTGAAAATTTCAGAACCTGCTCCAGGGTTACTGTTCATACCACATTTGGGTCCCTGCCACCGCCGCCCTATGGCCGCGCCTCTGTGTCCACCAGCCGGCTTAGATGTTGTTTTCTGTAAGGGTCGTCTAAAAACGCCGGTCCTTACGCCGCGTTTTTTGCGGCGTTAGTACCGTTGCGTTTTTAATCGAGCGAAAGCGTGCCCTCTAAGAAACAACATCTAAGCCGGCTGGTGGACACAGAGGCGCGGCCATAGGGCGGCGGTGGCAGGGACCCAAATGGGGTGTGAACAGTAACGCTCCAGGAAAAATTTTTGAAAAAAAGTCTTTACAAATCAAAAGTATTAGTTTATATTGAAACGCATAAAAACATTGTTAAGAGATAGAATAAGACAGGTTGACAAGGGTGTCAAAGAGCTTGCAGATGCGGGCTCTTTGGCACCTTTTTATATATGTAGATTTTTCATACAGGGCAGGAGGAGAGTATGGCGGTAAAATATGTTTTTGTGACAGGCGGCGTTGTGTCCGGCCTGGGAAAAGGAATCACGGCGGCTTCGCTGGGACGACTGCTGAAGGCGAGAGGTTACCACATTACTATGCAGAAGTTCGATCCCTATATTAATGTAGATCCGGGAACCATGAACCCCATCCAGCATGGGGAAGTATTCGTGACAGATGACGGTACGGAGACAGATCTGGATTTAGGGCACTATGAAAGGTTTATCGATGAAAGCCTTGATAAAAATTCCAACGTCACCACCGGGAAAATATACTGGTCGGTACTGCATAAGGAACGTCGGGGTGACTACGGCGGCGGAACCGTTCAGGTGATTCCCCATATCACGAATGAAATCAAGTCCCGTTTTTATCGGGCCAGTTCCCCTGAGGAGGAGACCATTTCCATCATAGAGGTGGGTGGGACTGTAGGAGATATTGAGAGCCAGCCTTTTTTGGAAGCGATCCGTCAGTTTCAGCATGAAATGGGACATGAAAATGCGATTCTCATACATGTAACCCTGATTCCTTATTTAAAAGCTTCCGGTGAAATGAAAACAAAACCCACACAGATGAGTGTGAAAGAGTTGCAGGGCATGGGGATCTGGCCGGATATTCTGGTGTGCCGCTCCGATTATCCGGTGGATGAAAAAATGAAGGAAAAGATTGCTTTGTTTTGTAACGTAAAAAAAGAGCAGGTGCTGCAAAATATGGACGCTCCCTCTTTATATGAAGTGCCGCTGATGCTGGAGAAGGAAAAACTGGCCCAGGCCGTCTGCGAATGTTTAAGGCTGCCCTGTCCAGTGCCGGACCTGAACGGCTGGAAGGCGATGATAGAGGATCTGCTCCATCCCTGTACCTCTGTGACGATCGCCCTTGTGGGAAAATATGTGGGGCTGCACGATGCTTACTTAAGCGTGGCAGAAGCTTTAAAACATGGCGGCATCGCAAACCGGGCGGACGTGAATATCCGCTGGATTGATGCTGAAGAGCTTACACCTGAAAATCTGGAAGGATATTTGCATGATGCGGACGGCATTTTGGTTCCGGGAGGATTCGGGCAGAGGGGAACAGAGGGAAAAATCCTGGCGATCGAATATGCGAGAAAAAATAAAGTTCCCTATCTTGGAATTTGTCTGGGCATGCAGCTTGCCATCATAGAGTTTGCCAGAAATGTGGCCGGACTGCCTGATGCAGCCAGTGCGGAGCTGGATCCTGATACGGAATGTCCGGTGATCGCGCTGATGCCAGAACAAAATAATGTGATTAATCTGGGTGGCACCATGCGGCTGGGCTCCTATCCCTGTATATTGAAGGATGGGACACTGGCCCAAAGGCTGTATGGAAAAAAAGAAATTTCAGAACGCCACAGACACCGTTATGAGGTAAATAATGCATACCGGGAATGTCTGATCCAAAAAGGTATGTGTCTTTCCGGATTGTCGCCGGACGGACGGATCGTGGAGATGGTTGAGTTGGAGAAACATCCTTTTTTTATTGCCACTCAGGCTCATCCCGAATTTAAATCCCGGCCGAATCATGCCCATCCTCTTTTCCGGGGCCTGATCGCCGCAGCCGTGGAATACACTACCGTCAAGGAGGAGGAATAACAATGAAACAGATACAAACACAACAGGATCTTTACAGTCCGGCATTCGAACATGATAACTGCGGAATTGGCGCTGTCGTTCATATTAAAGGCAGGAAAAGCCATCAGATAGTGGTGGATGCTTTAAAAATCGTGGAAAAGCTGGAACACCGCGCCGGGAAGGATGCAGAAGGCAAAACCGGGGACGGCGTTGGCATACTGACTCAGATTTCTCACCGTTTTTTTACAAAGGTCTGCGGGCAGGCCCAAATTCATATCGGCGGTGAAAGAGAATATGGCGTGGGTATGTTTTTCTTCCCCCAGAATGAACTGAAACGCAGCCAGGCAAAAAAAATGTTTGAAATCATTGTGGAAAAAGAAGGTATGGAATTTCTGGGGTGGCGGGAGGTTCCCATCCGGCCTGAGGTGCTGGGACATAAGGCCAGAAAATGTATGCCTGTAATCTGTCAGGGCTTTGTAAAAAAGCCGGAACAGTTAAAAAAAGGACTGGATTTTGACCGCCGTCTTTATGTGGTGCGCCGCGAGTTCGAGCAGAGCAACAATAATACCTATGTGCCTTCTCTTTCCAGCCGGACTGTTGTGTATAAGGGAATGTTTCTTGTGGGACAGCTGCGTACCTTTTTTACAGACCTTCAGGACGAGGACTATGAGTCCGCAATTGCCATCGTACATTCCCGCTTTTCTACCAACACAAATCCCAGCTGGGAGAGAGCGCATCCCAACCGCTTTATCGTCCATAACGGTGAAATCAACACCATCAGGGGAAACGCGGATAAGATGCTGGCCAGGGAAGAAACCATGCGGGCGCCGGCATTTTTGGCGGATGATCTGACAAAGGTCCTTCCGGTGGTAAACACAGGCGGCTCCGATTCTGCCATGCTGGACAATACGCTGGAGTTTCTGGTGATGAGCGGCATGGAGCTTCCCCTTGCGGCAATGATCACCATTCCGGAGCCCTGGGCCAACAACGATACCATTTCCCAGGAGGTGCGCGATTTTTACCAATACTACGCCACTATGATGGAGCCCTGGGACGGCCCTGCATCCATCCTTTTTTCCGACGGGGATCTGATGGGAGCGGTGCTGGACAGAAACGGCCTTCGGCCCTCCCGGTATTACATCACTGATGATGACCGGCTGATTCTTTCCTCAGAGGTTGGGGTGCTGGATATTCCGTCGGAAAACATTCTCAAAAAGGAACGCCTGCATCCGGGGAAGATGCTTCTTGTGGACACGCAGAGGGGCATGGTGGTAAGTGATGAGGAAATAAAGGAATATTATGCAAAAAAGGAACCCTACGGGGAATGGCTGGACAGCAATCTGGTTACCTTGAAGGAATTGAAAATTCCGAATGAGAAAATTCCCTCCTACACAAAAGAGGAACGCGCAAGACTGCAGAAGTCCTTCGGTTATACCTATGAAGAATACCGGGAAGGCATCTGCGCCATGGCTTTAAACGGTACGGAGCAAATTGGCGCCATGGGTGTGGATACCCCTCTGGCCGTCCTGTCGAAAGAATATCAGCCCCTGTTTTATTATTTCAAGCAGCTTTTCGCACAGGTGACGAATCCGCCCATTGATGCGGTGCGGGAAAAAATTGTAACCTCCACCACAGTATATGTGGGAAAGAACGGCAGCCTGCTGGAAGAAAAACCGGAGAACTGCCAGGTGCTTAAAATCAATAATCCAATTTTATCGGATCTGGATCTTTTAAAAATAAAAGAGATGACAAAACCCGGCTTTCAGGTGGCCTGTGTTCCAATTATTTTCTATAAAAGCACTCCCATAGACAGGGTGTTGGAGCATCTGTTTGTGGAAGTGGATAAGGCTTACCGGGAAGGAGCCAATATCCTGATCCTTTCTGACCGGGGCGTGGATGAAAACCATGTGGCAATCCCCTCCCTGCTGGCCGTTTCTGCGGTACACAAGCATCTGGTAAAAACGAAAAAATGCACAGCGCTTTCCCTCATCTTGGAATCAGGGGAACCCAGAGAAGTACACGATTTTGCAGCCCTTTTAGGCTATGGGGCCTGTGCGGTCAATCCTTATCTGGCTCATTCCACCATCGCGGAACTGGTGGAAGAGGGTTTTTTAAATAAGGACTATTATGCCGCTGTGGAAGATTATGACAGAGCTATTTTACAGGGTATTGTAAAAATTGCCTCCAAAATGGGGATTTCCACAATCCAGTCTTACCAGGGAAGCCAGATTTTTGAGGCCATCGGAATTTCCAGTGAAGTCATTGACCGGTATTTTACCCAGACGGTGAGCAGGGTGGGCGGCATCACTCTTCAGGATATTGCGGCCCAGACTGATGAACAGCATTCCAAAGCCTTTGATCCTCTGGGGCTGGATACGGATTTGACCCTTTCTTCCATGGGACGGCACAAAATGCGGAGCCAGGGGGAAGAACATCGCTATAATCCCCGCACCATCCACCTGCTGCAGCAGTCCACAAAAGAGGGCAGCTATGAAAAATTCTGTGCCTATACAAAGCTGGTGGATGAGGAAAATACCGGATATTTACGCAGCCTCATGGATTTTCGGTATCCGCAGACGGGGATATCCATAGAAGAGGTGGAAAGTGTGGAATCCATTGTAAAGCGTTTCAAGACAGGCGCCATGTCTTACGGTTCCATTTCTGAGGAAGCCCATGAGGCGCTGGCGGTTGCCATGAACCGGCTCCACGGCAAGTCTAACAGCGGGGAGGGCGGAGAGAGTGAGGAACGTCTGGAATCTGCCGGAACCGATCACGACAGAAGCTCTGCCATCAAACAGGTTGCCAGCGGGCGCTTTGGCGTAACCAGCCGGTATCTGGTGAGCGCCAGGGAAATTCAGATTAAGATGGCGCAGGGGGCAAAACCTGGTGAAGGCGGCCATCTTCCCGCCAAAAAGGTATACCCGTGGATTGCCAGAACCCGTCATTCCACGCCTGGCGTAAGCCTGATTTCTCCGCCGCCGCATCACGATATCTATTCCATTGAGGATCTGGCGCAGCTGATTTATGATCTGAAAAACGCCAATAAATATGCCCGTATATCTGTAAAGCTGGTTTCTGAGGCAGGCGTTGGCACGGTGGCGGCAGGGGTCGCGAAAGCGGGGGCCCAGGTTATCCTGATTTCCGGCTATGACGGCGGCACCGGGGCCGCGCCGGTAAGTTCCATCCACAATGCTGGACTGCCCTGGGAGCTGGGGCTTGCGGAAACACACCAGACACTCTTGCGCAACGGACTCCGTAATCGGGTGGTCATTGAAACAGACGGTAAGCTCATGAGCGGCCGTGACGTGGCCATAGCAGCCCTTCTGGGCGCAGAGGAATTCGGTTTTGCTACGGCTCCCCTGGTGACGCTTGGCTGTGTGATGATGCGGGTCTGCAATCTGGACACATGCCCTATGGGCATTGCCACCCAAAATCCGGAACTTCGCAAACGGTTTACTGGAAAACCGGAGTATGTGATGAATTTTATGCTCTTTATTGCACAGCAACTGCGGGAATATATGGCGAAGCTGGGCGTGCGCACCGTGGATGAAATGGTAGGCCGTACAGATCTGTTAAAGAAAAAGGATTTCCTGACAGGACAGGCAGCGAAGGTGGATTTAAGCCTTATTCTGCAGGGAATGAACGAAGGAGAAAGGAAGAACTGTGTATTTGATCCGAACTGTGCCTATCATTTTCAGCTTGAGCAGACAAAGGATGAAGCAGAGCTTCTGAAAAACAAAGTAATTCTGGAGTCGGTGGTTCAGGGGAAAAAGAGCAGCTATCAGGTAAAGCTGACCAACACCGACCGCACCTTCGGAACCCTGCTGGGGGCTGAGGTGACACGGCATCATCCTTCCGGATTGCCGGAGGATACCATTACCATACTCTGTCAGGGAGCGGGCGGACAAAGCTTCGGCGCATTTCTGCCCAAAGGGATCACCTTGTCTTTGTGCGGCGACAGCAACGATTATTTCGGAAAAGGCCTCTCCGGCGGAAAACTGGCGGTTTATGCGCCGCCGGAAGCAAACTTTGTGCCGGAAGAAAATGTCATTATAGGCAATGTCGCTCTCTATGGGGCCACCGGAGGAGAAGCCTATATCGCCGGCATGGCAGGCGAACGCTTCTGTGTGAGAAATTCCGGCGCAACAGCGGTTGTGGAAGGCGTGGGTGAGCACGGATGTGAATATATGACCGGAGGCCGGACGGCGGTGCTTGGCCCCACCGGTAAAAACTTTGCGGCCGGCATGAGCGGCGGCATCGCCTATGTGCTGGATGAGGGAAATTGTCTGTATAAAAATCTGAATAAAGAAATGGTGCTCATGGAAAAGGTGGAAACCAAATATGACCAGGAAGAGCTGCGGGCCATGATCGAAGCCCATGTGGCCCACACCAATTCCCGAAAAGGGAAAGAAATTCTGGCACATTTCGCACAATATCTGCCTGCCTTTAAAAAAATCATTCCTGCAGATTACAAGCATCTGATTCAGTTGTCTTCCCAGTTTGAAGAACAGGGCATGAGCAGACAGGAGGCACAGATAGAAGCATTCTATGCGGGCGTCAGTAGAAAGTGAGGAAAAAGAATGGGAAAATCGACGGGTTTTTTGGAATATGAACGGAAAACGGGACCGGTGTCAGCTCCGGGCGAAAGAATTAAAAATTTCAGAGACTTCCATGGCACCCTTTCCGAAGAACAACAGCGCCTTCAGGGAGCAAGATGCATGGAATGTGGCGTGCCCTTCTGTCAGGCGGGAGTGATGATCGCCGGCATGGCATCAGGCTGTCCGCTGCATAACCTGGTACCGGAAATCAACGACCTGGTATATCGCGGCAACTGGGAGCAGGCCTATATCAGACTGTCAAAAACCCATTGCTTCCCGGAATTCACCTCCAGGGTCTGCCCGGCTTTGTGTGAAGCGGCTTGTACCTGTGGTCTGCACGGTGAACCGGTATCCACAAAGGAAAATGAAAAGGCTGTAATCGAGTATGCCTTCTCGAAAGGACTGGTAAAGGCTGACTCTCCCCGTGTGCGCACAGGAAAGACCGTAGCGGTTATCGGCAGCGGTCCGGCAGGACTGGCGGCAGCTTTACTGTTAAACCGCCGCGGCCACAGCGTGACGGTATATGAAAGAAGCGACCGTCCAGGTGGGCTGCTTCGCTATGGAATTCCCAATATGAAGCTGGAAAAAGGTATCATAGACAGACGCATTCGTCTCATGGAGGAAGCAGGCGTCCGTTTTGAATGCGGAGTGGATGTGGGAAGGAACCTCCCCGGAAAGGAGCTACTCAAAAAATTTGACCGCATCCTTCTGGCCGGAGGTGCATCAAACCCGAGAGATATTGAAGTGCCCGGCAGAGATGCAAAAGGAATTTATTTTGCGGTGGACTTTCTCAAAAATGTAACCAAAACGCTGCTGGACAGTAATTTTAAAGAAATACCCTATCACCTTGCCAGAGGGAAAAAGGTGCTGGTGATCGGCGGCGGCGACACAGGAAACGACTGTGTGGGAACCGTTATCCGACTGGGCGCCGCCAGTGTGGCTCAGCTGGAAATGATGCCGAAAGCACCCGCAGGGCGGATGGCCAACAATCCCTGGCCGGAATGGCCAAAGGTGTTAAAGACTGATTACGGGCAGGAAGAAGCGATTGACCGATTTGGCCATGACCCAAGAATTTATCAGACGACGGTTACCGAATTCCTGAAAAATAAAAAGGGAGATATATGCGGTGCCAAAACAGTACAGCTGGCGCCCGTACGTGACGAAAAGACGGGCCGGATGCGCATGGAGCCTGTCCCCGGAACCGAAAAAGAAATTCCTGCAGATCTTGTGCTCATTGCAGCAGGTTTTTTGGGCAGCGAGAATTACAGTGCAGAAACTTTTGGTGTCAAATTAGACGGGAGGACGAATGTGGAGACAGCTCCCGGTTCTTATTGTACCGAAAACACCAGAATTTTTACGGCAGGCGATATGCACAGAGGACAGTCCCTGGTGGTCTGGGCTATCGCAGAAGGTACAGAAGCCGCTGCCCGGATCGACGAATCTCTGATGGGCTATACAGGCCTTTAAGGAACAATATAAAATGTACAAATCAGAACAGGAGACAGTCATGGAAAAAAGAGAACAGTTATATGAAGGAAAAGCAAAAAAGGTTTTCGCAACTGATGACCCAAACATGGTGATTGTCAGCTACAAGGATGATGCTACCGCCTTTAACGGGCAGAAGAAAGGGACGATTGACGGAAAAGGTTCCATTAACAACCGAATGAGCAATCTCCTGTTTGAACTGCTGGAGAAAAAAGGGATTCACACTCATTTTGTAAAGGAGCTGAATGACAGGGAAACTCTTGTGAAAAAAGTGGAAATCGTACCTTTGGAGGTTATTGTCCGCAATGTGGGCGCCGGCAGCTTCGCAAAACGCATGGGCATTGAAGAGGGAAGAACATTAAAATGCCCAACAGTGGAATTTTCCTATAAAAATGATGCACTGGGGGATCCATTTATCAATCACTGGTATGCGCTGGCGTTGAATCTGGCTACCGAAGAGGAAATCGAAAAAATCACGGAGACTGCTTTTGCGGTCAATGAGGTGCTGCGAAATTTCTTTGCGGCCGCAGGTATTGAGCTAATTGATTTCAAGCTGGAATTTGGAAGATTTGATGGCAAGATTCTTCTTGCGGATGAAATTTCCCCAGACACCTGCAGGCTGTGGGACAGTAAAACCAAAGAAAAGCTGGATAAGGACCGTTTCAGGCGGGATATGGGTGGAGCAGAGGAGGCCTACCAGGAAGTATTTTCCAGAATCGGCCTCCTTTAGAACAAAAAAGACAAAAGGGCCAACCATTGGGATAAAAGGTCTAAGGCACCAGGCATTCATGACAGGCAGGAAAAGCTTACCGCCAAATATGCGGCATCTCCTGTGATACCCCGGACAGCAGTATATAGTCAGAAATGAGCAGATAATGCAAGAAACGGATATTTTTTTTAAGCAATACTGTATGTATAATTTATGTATGCAAAGAAAGGAATTTTCCGGTTTTTACAGGAGTTATATGAATCAGGACTGAATCAGAAAAACCAGGGAAAAACGCTGTGCAGGAGGAAAACGGGATGGACTTAAAGGAAGAACTCGGTCGTGTGATGCGGCAGTATGTGGATAAAAATATCGTGGCGGGCGTGAATTTGCTGGTGGAGAAGGATGGTCAGGAGATTTGTTATTGTCAGGCGGGTCTGGCAGACAGGGAGAATGGGAAAGAAATTACACGGGATACGATTTTCAGATTATATTCTCAGACAAAGCCGGTGACAGCAGCGGCTGCAATGATTTTGATGGAACGGGGTAAATTGGAGCTGTGTCAGCCGGTTTCAGATTTCCTTCCGTCATTCAGGGAACAGAAGGTTTGCTGCGGCAGTACATTAGTAAAACTGGAACAGGCAGGACGGTCAATGATGGTGCAGGATCTGTTGCGGATGACCTCCGGTCTGGTATACCCGGATGAAGCTACTTTGGCGGGGCGGCAGACGGGGAAGGTATTTGCTCAGGTATGCAGCAGACTGGGCGGCAATGAAGAGATGACGACCCGTGAGGTGGCGGATTCCCTGGCAGGATGTACACTTTCCTTTCTCCCCGGACAGGAATGGCAGTACAGTACCTCAGCAGATGTGTTAGGCGCGGTTATTGAAGTGGCTTCCGGGATGAAATATGCTGATTTTCTAAAAAAAGAGATTCTGGAACCGCTGGGGATGGAGGATACGGCGTTTTGGGTACCTCAGGAAAAACAACACAGACTTACGAAGGTGTATGAAAGTATAAGGACACAGGACGGGCAAAGGAAGCTGGTAAGGTATACAGGCAGCCATCTGGGCATCAGCAACAATATGTCCCGTGAACCTGCTTTTGCATCCGGCGGAGCAGGGCTTGCCTCTACGCTGGATGATTATATGAAATTTGCCCGTATGCTGCAAAACGGTGGCAGTCTGAACGGCGTCAGGATTCTGCAGCCTGCCACGGTACGGTATATGACAGGAGGGCAGCTTTTGGACTGCCAGCAGAAATACTTTGAAAAATGGGATGTACTGTCAGGTTACAGCTATGGTAACCTGATGCGGGTATGTAAAAATCCCGGACAATGTGGATATCTGGCCGAAAAAGGGGAATATGGCTGGGATGGCTGGCTTGGCACACATTTTGCAAATTTTCCCGGAGAGAAGCTGACAATTTTAGTGGGAACCCAGATGAAAGACTCAGGAACCTTTGCACTGACCTATAAACTGCGGAATCTGGTGTTGAGTTCCCTGTAATAAGGAATATTTTACACTCGGTTTGTATGTTAAACCGGGTGTATTTTTTTAAGGAGAAATTAAGTAAAAGTTCAGACAGGACAGTGCAGTCTGAACTGATACGAAGTTAATTTTTTCCTGTATCTTATATGTTTGGGGTTGGCTGACTTTTATATATATCTGTAGTAAAATAGAGTTATTCATAACGGGAAAGCCTTTATTAGTTCAATAAAGATGGAAGGAAGTGAAAAATCGGGGGAAAGTCTGCTCGATGAAAAAGCAATATGAATTTATCTGGTAAAAGGGGAAATTACAAAAGAATATTTTTTACGATAAAACAAAAGCTGGCCTTGTTTTTTGTATTGATTTTCGGCGGTATATTGTTGGTAGGGTTGTGGAGTAACTATCAGAGTATGAAAATTCTGCAGCGTGAGGTTTCGGAATCCTACGGTATGTCTCTTGATGTGCTTCAGGATAAATTTGACGAGAGCATGTCCCGGATGAAAAGGCTGGCATCCAAGCTTGCGATTGACGCGGATATTATGACTCTTAATCAACGTCCGGAAACCCTGGAAAAGGAATATATCTGGGATTATAAGGAGCTTTTGGAGCAGATTGCGCTATTGGAGCAGGTGAATAATATAGAAGCGGATATCAATGTGATACTGCCGCTTAAGTCAAGAATATTTTCATCGAGTAAAGGCATAAGGGAAGTAAGGGAAATTGACAAATTGCTTCAGGATATGGAACAAATACGGACAGGGGTTTGGGTGATGCGGGAAAAAGGAAACTACCTTCCGGAGAAGAAAAGTCTTTCCATTGTACAGAGCGGCAACAGTCTGTTGGATGGCAGCAGTGTAATTGTGGAGGTGGATATCAGTGAAGAAACGATCAGAGAAATGCTCCGTGAATTTCAGATTCAGGATAAGGGAATGCCCTTTTGCGTGAATCCAGTATCGGAACTGATTCTTTATGAAAACAGCTACCAGCTGAGCATTCCGGCAATAACAGCTGAAATTAAAGGAGCGGCCCTGGATAGTGGGGAACTGACCTATTTTCAGGACAGGGAAAGATATCGGATTCTGTATCAGACTTTAAAAGACTCAGATATGGTTTTTGGCTTTGTTTTTGCGGAAACGCAGTATCTGCAGCCGGTTCTTATAGTACGTAAGCTTATTTTTATTTTTGCATTCCTGTTTTTTATTCTGGCGTTTGCGATGATTTCTTCTATACATAAAATATTGCTGACACCATTGTACCAGTTGATAGATGCTATGAAAAAGGTGAAGGAGGATGATTTGAAGGTGCGCATCCAAATCCATCCTGATTCTGAAATGGACTTTGTTTTTGAGCAGTTTAACAGCATGGTGGAACGGCTGGATTATACGATCAATGAAATTTACCGTACAAGAATTACGCTGGAAAAAAACAGGCTGAAGCTGTTACAGTCCCAGATAAACCCTCATTTTTTGTATAACAGTCTCAACTTTATATATCGGATGATATCCTCGGAAAATCTGGAGGGAGCGTCGAAAATGGCGCTTTTTCTGGGCAGGTATTTCCGGTATGCAACGAAAAGCAACCTTGATGTTACTACAATTGGAGAGGAAGTGGCTAATATTGATGTTTATCTTCAAATACAGCAGATGCGCTATCCGGACAAAATATGGTTTGAAATAGGGGCTTTGCATGAAATGCAGGACTATCAGATTCCCCGTTTGTTAATTCAGCCGATTGTTGAAAATATTTTTGTACATGGCATCTCCAGCTTTGAAGATAAGGTGAACGTCACACTGGATTTTTCGGAAACAGAGGACGGTAAAATCCATATAGAGATCGGCAATGACGGAAAGAAGCTGGAAATGGAAGAATTAAAGGAAATTAATGATAAAATACATACACAGATGAATGGACACGGACTGAACAATGTATACCAGCGTCTGCAGCTCTTTTTCAGGGAAGAAGGTGATCTGTGGATGGAGTGCCGGGAGAACAATACGATAGTGGTAATGGAATTTCCTGCGGAATATAAGCGGTTGGAGGTTTGAAAAGAGAATGTACAGTCTATTGGTTGTGGATGATGAAAAGGATGTGGCTAAAAGCATTGCATATGATATTAACTGGGAGGAACTGGATATCACGGAGGTTCAGTGTGTCTATAATGGATTAGAGGCATTGGAGTATATGAATAAGAGAAGGGTGGATGTAGTGCTGACAGATATCCGCATGCCCGGAATGGACGGAATCCGCCTGGCGGAAAAAATAGCGGACAGATGGAAATATGTAAAAATGATTTTCATGACAGGATATGAGGAATTTGAATATGCCAGGCAGGCATTGCGGTATGGTGTAACAGAATATCTGTTGAAGCCGGCTGCAAATGAGGAGCTTTTCGATGCGGTAAAAAAAGGATTGGATAAACTGCGGGCGGAGCTGAAACAGGCGGCGGAGAAGGAGTCTGTACAGGCTCAATGGGAAAGAGCCAGACCATTGCTGAAGGAAAAGCTGCTGCAGCAGTGGGTAATCAAAGGGAGAGAGTTAAATGGCGAAGAAGGAGAATTGCTTTGGGGGAAGGAGCAGCTTGGAAAGTTTGCCTCTCTTTTGTTATTACGTATAGACTCATGGGATACGATTTACAAAAAGCAGGAATTAAAGTACAGGGTAGTGGTAAGGAAGCTTATCAGTGAAATATTATTGAAGAACAGGGCTTATCCTCTTTTTGAAAACGCTGACGGGGATCTGCTTGCGGTTATTATGGAAGAGGATCAGGATCAGGCGTTTGCCGCCATACAGGATGCAACGAATATGTGGGAGCTGTTTCTTTATTCAGCCCGGACTACGGCAGGCTGTAATCTGTCCCTGTTTTATATATGGGAATGTGAAAAAACAGAAAAAGTACATGAACTTTATTGGCTATTGAAAAGACATGCAGACCAGCATCTGTCCATGGAAGAGGGAGAACTGGAAGAAATCAGGCCGGATATATCAAATCAGTCATTTCAATCCATTGGAATTTTAGAGGAATATCCGGGATATGAGATGTATGTTGATGCGCTTGACAGGAAGGGAGCCTTGCAGAAAATAGAAGAGCTTTTTGCAGAACCGGAAAATGGAGGAAAAGATAGCCGGTTCCTGCTGGTCTATTACCATATCGCACAGACGATTCTTAGGGCATCCGGAATCAGGGGGATTTCGATCGGGCAGTGGAGCGGTGATTTATCAGAAGGCTTTTACAATTATGCCGGTTTCCATTCCATTGAGCAGTTAAAAGCCTGGTGCCGTCAGGTAACTGAAAAATACATTGAATGGTGTGTTAATGAAAACGACAGGGAATGTGGTTATCTGGTGAATCAGGCAAAGAAAATTATCCTTGAAAGGATTGATAAGAATATTTCGGTTGCGGCCCTGGCGGAGGAGCTGTATGTTAACGCCAGCCATCTGACGAGAGTCTTCAGGAAAGAGACGGGAAGATCAGTCATTCAATATATCCAGTATTGCAAAATAGAGCGTGCCAGGGAGCTGTTGCGGCAGCCGGGCATTAAGATATACCAGATGGCACAGATGCTGGGATATGAGAGTCCGGCACATTTTAACCGTATTTTTCAAAGGCAGACAGGAATGACTGCAAAGGATTATCAGAAATCATAATGTTTTTTAGCAGGCATCTTTTCATGATGCCTGTTTTAATATAGAAATCCATGCAAGAAAATTAGACTTTCGCTGTCCGGCGGCTTTTTCAGTCAGAAATGAGTCGTTAATGCAAGAAATGGATATTTTTTTGAAATGGCCCGGTACGTATAATAAGAATATGCATAGAAGGGAATTCCCAGGAGAAAAGCAATAATGTATCAGGGAGTAACAGGAGGGATGGATAATGAAAAAACAAATAAGTGTTTTATTGAGCGCAGTGCTGGCCTGTTCCGTTTTCTTATCAGGATGTGGCAGTAATGCAGCAGGTGAAACCTCACAGAATGAAAGTGCACAAAAAGAAAGTGTGCAGGAGGAAGCCGTTGCTGTAACGGGAGATTCTCCATATTGGAAAAAATATGAACCGGTCATCCAGATGACACAGAATTTCAGTGAAGACAGCCTGCAGGTGGAACAGATTCCGGATGGTATGAGCTTTGATGAAAACTTCTGGACAGACTGGTGTAAGGAAACCTACGGCATTGAATGGAAAGCGGAGTGGATTTCCACAACGCCTGCCGATAATGAACAGAAGATGAATCTGGCAATGGTAAGCGGAGAACTGCCGGATGTCATCGTAACAAAGGCTTCACAGATGAAGGGGCTGTATGAAGCAGGCAAGCTTCAGCCGTTGGATGAGCTGCTGGATACATACGGTTCTCCCCTGGTGAAGTATGTGATAGGTCAGGTTGAAGACTCCATGAATGGTGATGCGTGGGCGAATTTTTCTGAGAATGGTGTACAGTATGCACTCCCGCCGCTTCAGGATGTCTGGGCAACTGTTTGGAACAATAACTGGATCCGTCAGGATTTGCTTGATGAACTGGGACTGGATATACCTGAAACAGTGGAAGATATGGAAAAGGTGATGGAAGCGTTTAAAAAGGTGGACCCGGAGGGCATCGGGCTCGTACTCAGCGCGGGAAATGCGACTTCTGTCTCCGGTATGAGTCCAATCACGGATGCTTATGGAGCGTATCCGTATCACTGGCTTGTAGGAGAAAATGATGAACTGGTTTATGGCAGCGTACAGCCGGAAATGAAGGAAGCTCTGCGAAAGCTTAACGAATGGTATCAAAAGGGATGGATTGATACGGAATTTGTGGTAAAAGATTTGGAAAAAGCAAATGAAGCTGTGGTGCAGGGACACGCAATCAACTACTATGGCCCATGGAGCGCTGTATGGATGCCGTTCCCGGATATGCTGGTGAATATTCCGGAAGCAAAAATGGTTGCCTACAGGCCGTTAAAGGGTACCAATGAAAGTGGAAAGGTGGTCGTAAACGGCGCGTTTAATACAGAGACAAAATGCTACGCAATCAATGCTGAATGTAAATATCCGGAGGCGGTGATTTATCTCTTTAATGTGTTCATGGATAATTACTATCGAAATAACGATGCCATGCGAAAGCTGATGAAGGAAGAATATCAGTATGACATGATGTTTGAGCCTTATGAAATCCTGCAGCCTAACAATCTGGATACTGCGTTTAACACCTCACAGTATACGTATGACTATCCGGAAGATATCGGAGGCGGTGTCCTGAACGGATATGGAGTGAGTTACGGTCTTAAGATGAACCAGGGCCCCACAGAACTGCTGGATCAGTATTATAAGATGAGTGAGGTTGAGGAAGGCGTAAGAGATGCTTCAGAGCTTACGGAACTGGATATTACGGAAAAGGATAAATATACATATCCGGTTGACAGATATGACAGTCTTTTAAGTTCTGTCAGGCTGTACAAGGAAATGAATGCTGATGGATGTGTGACTTTTGATGCCTATGCAGGTTCACTGACAAAGGCGATGCAGGAGAAAAAAGCATATCTTGATAAGCTGGAGCTGGAAACCTTCACGAATATTATTATGGGACAGGCGCCCATTGATGAATTTGATGTGTTTGTGGAGAACTGGAAAAAATCAGGCGGTGATGATATCAGCAAAGAAGTCAATGAGTGGTATCAATCCGTAAAATAGAGAATGGGTGGCTGTCATGGCAGATACAAAGTTAGTAATCAGGAAAAAAATAAAATGGAATCTGAAAGCAAACTGGATGCTGTATTTGATGCTGGCTCCGGCCGTCATTGCTACAATCCTCTTCATGTATGTACCTATATACGGGGTTGTGATTGCATTCCAGGACTATAATCCGGCATTCGGATTTACAGGATCTCCCTGGGTAGGATTCAAGTGGTTCAGATTTGTATTTCAGATGCCTGATTTTAAGGATATTATGCGCAATACGGTGGTGATAGCTGTTGGCAAAATGTTCTTTAACCAGTTGGTGCCATTGGTGTTTGCCCTCATGCTGAATGAGGTCCGGAACAAATATGTCAAGAAAAGCGTACAGACGCTGGTTTATATGCCTCATTTTTTTTCATGGGTTATTGTAGGCGGTATTTTCATCGACTTGTTGTCAAGCTCCGGTATTGTCAATCAGTTTCTGGGATTGTTCGGAATCGCGCCTAAATTTTTTCTCGGGAGCAATGATTACTTTCAGGGAACGATGATCATCACAGAGGTATGGAAGGAATTCGGCTGGAATTCCATTCTGTACCTGGCAGCAATCAGCGGTGTGAATCCGGAGTTATATGAGGCGGCCTGTCTGGATGGTGCGGGAAGATTCCGAAGAATCTGGAATGTGACCTTGCCTTGTATTAAAGGAACCATAATCCTGCTGGTAGTTTTAAACCTGTCCAACATATTGAATGCAGGCTTTGACCAGATTTTTAATCTTTATAATCCGGCAGTCTACAGGACAGGGGATATCATTGATACTTTTGTATACAGAATGGGCCTGGAGCAGGCACAGTTCAGCCTGTCAACAGCGGTAGGATTGTTTAAATCTGTAATCGGTCTGGTATTGATCGTTATTTCAAGATGGGTCGCTTACAAGACGCTGGATTACAGAATCTTCTAACGGATTGTAAATAGTGTATGGATAGAAAGGCTGGCATAAAAATGAACAATGTAAATCGTGGGATAAAAAACAGAATCATAGATGCGGTTATTTATATTATTCTGCTGTTGCTGGCACTTAGCTGCCTTGTACCGGTATATCATATTTTTGTCCTGTCCCTCAGCGATAAATCTGCGATTGCGGCGAATAAGGTAACTTTTTGGCCGGTGGGATTTCAGACCTATGCTTATGAAAGAATTTTTCATGACAGCAGAACGCTCAGAGCGCTGTTAGTGTCAATCGGCAGGACTTTTACAGGGACGCTGCTCAATATGATTATACTGGTACTGGCTGCGTATCCGTTATCGTTGGAGAAGAACGAATTGAAAGGGCGGGATTTTATCATGTGGTTTTTATATATTCCGGCTTTTTTCAGTGGAGGATTGATACCAACGTATCTGCAGATGAAAAATCTCCATTTGTTGAATAATCCGTTGGTTCTGGTGATTAACGGCGGTTTGTTTACGGTAGGTAACTGCATTATTTTACTGAATTTTTTCCGGAATCTTCCCAAAGGGCTTTCGGAATCGGCAAAAATTGACGGCGCAACACATTTTGATATCTTATTTAAAATTTATCTGCCTGTTTCCATGGCGTCCGTTGCAACACTTATTTTGTTCAATATGGTTGGGCTTTGGAATGAATGGTTTACAGGAATGATTTATTTAAAGGATATGGACTGGCATCCGCTGCAGACATTTCTGCAGCAAAAGCTCAACAATCCCATCGATCCAACAAAGATGACGAGGGAGGAGCTGGAGTTGGCATCAAAATTATCGGACCGTACACTGATGGCTGCACAAATTTTTGTGTCCACGGTGCCGATTATGGTGGTATATCCATTTGTGCAGAAATATTTTATGACAGGAATCGTATTGGGTTCCGTGAAAGAATAACGGAGGTTTGGCAAATGAACGAGACAAGAATTGATATTACACATATTCCATTCAGCAGATATGGGGCATATGTATCTGTTTCCAGAGATGAGGGGAAAAAAGAGCTTATCATTCACAATGTGAAGAGACGATTTGAGGAAGGCCCCATGTTTTCCCTGACCTTTGGAAAAGACGAACCGCAGGATTTTGTATGTACGGCAAGCCCTGAAAAAATCCGGGTGGAAAATGAAAACGGACATGCGCAAATCTATATCAGAGATGACCAGACTGTGGGAATTGAGAGTTTTGGCCTGGATTTACAGGTAAGTCTGCTTCGGAGCAACGGATACGGTGTGGAAGAAAGCGACAGAACGTTCCGGATGATTTCCGTGGAGCAGAGAACCTATACAACTTTTGCTGTAGAACAGGGGGCCGCTTATCTGGAAGGGCCATTTGAAGCGTACAGCACCTGTGAAAATTTGAAAAATAAGAAAAAACAGTTACACGTAAGCTGTGAAAACGGACATATCCTGATGGCGCTGACCCTGTCTTTTGTAGAGCCTAAACCGGTTATACTGCCGATTTGTCCAAAAGAAGAAATGGAAGAGGTCAAAGCAGAGTGGAACGAATTCCTCGGTTATCTGTCTGAAAATGAGGAGGCGGATGAGGAAACAGGAGAATTTGCAAGAATTACCTGGTACAATCTCTGGTCCAGCTTTGTGCACGCGGAAGATGTATATCAGCATGATACCATGCTGATGTCCAAGAAGTATATGAGTTCTGTTTGGAGCTGGGATCACTGCTTCAATGCATTGGCTATGGCTAAAATCAGCAAGCAGAAAGCAATGGAGCAGTTTGAGGCACCGTTTGTCCTGCAATCAGAGCATGGGGTGCTGCCGGATATGTGGAATCCCCATAGCGAGATTGTATGGGGCGTGACCAAGCCGCCTATTCATGGATGGTGTTTCTCCAGACTGATGGATCAGTATGATTTTGACGCAGCGGAATTAAGAAAAGTTTTTGGTTATCTGAAGAAACTGACCGGCTGGTGGATGGAATACAGCGATACGGATCATGACGGTATACCGGAGTATCCGCAGGGCTGTGACAGCGGCTGGGATAATGCAACACTGTTTGACTGCGGCTTCTTTGTCGAGACACCCGATCTGCCTGCATTTCTAATTCTGCAGATGCAGACGCTGTCAAGAATTGCAAAAGAGCTGGAGAAAAAGGAAGATACCAGCTGCTGCTGGACGAAAGAGGCAGAGCATTGGGAGAAAGAAGCCAACGAGTTGCTGGAAAGATTTTACGAACATAGCTGGAATGGAGAACGCTTTGTAGCGAAAATGAGCGGCTCACATGCATGTGACGGAAATTCCACCTGTCTTCTGGCGCTGATGCCGCTGGTTCTCGGAGAGCTTCTGGATAAGGAAAAAAGAGAGAAGCTGAAAACAATTCTGGAAAAGGATTTCCTTACGGCAAACGGGCTGGCAACAGAAATGCCGTCCAGCAAAGAGTATGAATCGGATGGATATTGGAGAGGCCCTATCTGGGCGCCGACGACTTATCTGCTGATTGACGGCCTGCGCAGAGGAGGATATGCTTCCCTGGCAGAGCAGATTGCGGCAAAATACTGTCATATGTCCTGCAAAATTGCAAAAGGAAATTACGAGAATTTCGATGCGCTGACCGGGGAAGGCCTGAGAGCACCCGGCTATACTTGGGCAGCCAGTGTTTACATGCTGCTTCACTGGGAGTATGGAAAATAACAGAGTTCGTTGATCGTGGGGGCGCAGGCAGCCGATCCTGCGCCCTGAAAAACCGGATGGATGCAGAGGAACGTGAAGGTTGGGGGTCCCTTCCAAACTGCTGATAGGTGCAGTATCGCAGGAGGTATAAGGATGTATCAAATTGAAAATGACGATTTAAAGGTAATACTGTCCGATACGGGAGGTCTTGTGCGGATTTATAATAAGCTGACCGGACAGGAGAATCTTTTTTCTGACTGTGGATTCAGCTTAGTGTCTGACTTGGCAAAGAAAAATCTGGCCGGGAAGGACATGGATTTTGCAGTCAGAGAAATCAGCGGGACGGAAGTGGTCTTACAGGCTGAGTGTCAGGAGATACAAATTATCTTACATAACAGTCTTCTGGAGAATGAATTGAATTGTTACATGGAAATAAAAAATACAGGAGCGCCGGTTGCACTGGATTATCTGGATTTGATAAAGGGCTGTTATGAAGGTGATGTATATCTGTGCAGCAGCAGTACGGAAATCGGGCATGGGGATGCGGGGAATACCGATTTGAATATACAGGCGCAGATGGAGGCCTATCCCTTTTTTGCGGAAGGCAGCCTGTTTTTCGGAATCGACTGGCCGGTTGCACAGCATACCCTAAACGAAGGGAAAAACTTTGTATGCCGCCAGTATATCGGGGATAAACTGGAAACCGGAGGTACATGGAGGTCAAGGACGTTTACGGCAGGAATTTCCCGGAAAGGGGAGGCTGCCCGGGCATTTATGGAACATCTCCGGAGATTACGGGGGCGGGAGACAAGACGGGCGAGTTTTTATTTCGACTGGCTGACCCACGCCTCGGAGGGAACCAATGCCGGGGAGATGAACCGGAATCTGGATTTCATGGAGTGGCTGCAAAATGAGTATGGCGTACATTTTGATATCTATGCAGTAGATGATGGTGCGGTGGAAAGCAGATGGGGAAGAACTTTTGACAAATATCGTCTGGTACATGAGGAATTGTTTACTGACGGATTGAGTGTCTGTGCAGAACGGTGCCATAAGTTAGGGATGGATTTTGGCGTATGGATTGGCCCGGACGGGTTTGGCGATGAATTTGAATACACGGAGGGCAGAATCGGGGATATTACCAATATGGTGCGGGAGTGGAAGCTGCATCTGTTTAAGATTGATGCCTGTGTATCGGTGCCTCTGACGGATGACCCTTATCATAATGAGAAATACATGCAGCGCTTTGAACGTTTGATGCAGGAATGCCGTGAAATCAATCCAAGGCTGATTGTTATCAATCATCGGATTACGAATTCTCCATATATTCTGGGAATTTTGGATTCCACCCTCTGGCAGGGAGCGGAAAGCTATCCGGACGTATTTTTATATAACGAGCACAAGGCCAGACTCTTTACCAGGTATGCAAGCTTTGAGCGGAAGTGCCCGTCTTACTTTGGCGAATACAGCGCGCTTCTGGAGGATCATGGAATCTGTATGAACGGAATCAGCCATGGATGGCAGTCCGAATTTGTGGTACAGGCCTTTGGAAGAGCCCTGATGCTTTCGCCGGAGGTATATGGCTGTCTCTTTATGCTTCCGGATGAGGATTTTAAGGATTTGGGTTATTTATCACGGCTGGCTGAGGAGAAAAAGGAACTGTTATCACATACGGAATATCTGGAAGAATTTCATTGTTACCTGCATAAAGGGGAACAACAGGCGCTGTTGAGTATGGTAAATGATGACTGGAATGTTTCTGAGGTTACGATGGAGCTTAAGGAACTATTGCCTGATTTTAAAGGCTGCAGCGCACGCATTTTATATCCGGTTAAAGGAGAAGCATTGAATTCTGCCGGAGACAGGCTGTGTATTTCCATGTCTCCCTTCAGTGTCGCTTTGATTGAAGTGAATACGGAGGAAGAAAGCCGGGAACAGGATATCCGTATTTCCACACTGAAAGCCGGAATGATGAGAGCTTCCTCCGTTTATTTGGGAAACGCAGAAGCCAGGAGGCCGGAGGAGTCGGATATCCGGAATGCAGAATTTACAAAATTTCAGGTTTCCAGTGATGCATCTGAGGCACAGGCTCTTTTGCAGCTGCCGCCATCGAAGCAGAAAGCTGTTGCAGCATGCAGGGAAGCGTTTTTGAAGAAAATCAAGAGGGAGTGCGGCGGCGTTGCGGAAAATGCATGGGATGGAGATCCGCTGACACAATGGAATGATTATGCGGATGCCGTCAGAAAGGACAGTGTGTGGCGGCTGGATTTAGGAGCGGTCTATCCGGTGAAAAAGGTGGTTATACAACTATCGGATAAGGGATACGGCCCTACCAGATATACCGGGAATATTATGGATTATGAGGATATGGTATACTGTGAATACAGCAGGGACTGCAGGGAATTCCGAAAGGAAAAAATGAAGGTTTTCTACAAGAGAGTTCCCATGTATTGCGATTCTCAGCTGGACAGGGTTGCCATTGAATTCAGGGAAACGGCGGACATCCGGTATCTGCGTATGAAGCTGGATATGCTGTGTGTGGAGAACATAAAGGTATACGAACAGACAGCTCTGGGAGTCCGGGAAGTGAGTGCTGAAGGATGGAAGGGAAATAACCTGCTGACAAACAGGCTTCCCAAAGCTGTGTATACGCTGGAGTATGAGCCGGGTATTGAGTTGGAGAACAGATATGTGGCAGTTACGGCTAAACCGGAGAGCCCTGTCAGAATCGCATTGAATCAGGAGTCTGCGGTTGTCTGGGCAGAAAAAGAAGACGGTTCTGTCATTCCTTTTACCAATGCAAGCCCGCTGTACCCGGCTTATCACTGGGAATGCGGAACGGATTTGCCGGGGACAGGCGGCTGGACATTTTATCACAAAGCAGATAAAGATTTGGGCGGCAATAAGATAAAACTGAAACTGGCCTGGTACGGAATTGAGGAGCCGGAGGATCTGAGGATAAAGGTGGATGGATATTCGGTAATCAACGCAGTTTAAAGGCGTTTGACAAGAGATTTTGTGAAGGAAAGAATCAATGAGGAGAAGAAAAAATGGGGTTATCATGCAGAATTGAAAATGACGGCAGCCTTACGGTATACAATGAAAGTACCTGTCTTATCAAAAATATGTATCCCGGTATTGACGGACATCCCGTCCATGCATTACAGATTATCAGAGAGGATAAGCGTGTGGTATGGGTGACAGCGCATGGAAATATCGCGTGCAGGCTGCCGGAAGCTGATGAGAATTGCTTTGCACTGGAATATGCGCTGGAAAATTATGAGGTTCCAGTCCATACCATTCATTTTTTCCTGCTGGCGGATATTCAGGCGGAAGGCTTCTACCAGGCAGCGGAAGGAATGGGAAAGGACACTGGTTATTACGGGAAAGAAGAAATTCTGAAAAAAGGGACCCTGTTAAGCTATGGCTTATGTTCTCTGCAGTATGGAAAAGATTTCCTTACGATTTACACTACTTCCCAGAACCATTATGAGACAATCTGTGAATTGAATGCCGGTGAGAAAAACCGGTACACGGACGGAGATGATCTCAGAAACATGGAGGAAGTGGAGCAATTGTCTTTCCATGTAAGAATGGAAAATACGAACAGAGGGCAGGAGGTTTTTGAAAAAGTAAAGTTTATTTTGACAGATTCCCTGGAAGACGGCCTGAATAAGGCAGCGGAAGAGATTGGCCGGAATATGTCCGCGAGACTGTTCATGCCTCCTGCGTATCACTGGTGCTCTTGGTATTATTGCTACCAGAATTTTGACATGGCTCAGTTGAGAGAATATGTAAAGGGCTTTGCCGGGCAGGGAAGCGGTGAGAAAATCAGGTATTTTCAGATGGATGTAGGCTATTGCCCGTCCATGGGGGATTGGCTGGAACCCAGTGAACGGTTTCCGGAGGGGCTGGAAGCGGCATTCCGGGAGATTCGTGAGGCCGGATATACACCGGGCGTCTGGGTGGGCGCTTTTATGGTAGGAAACCGAAGCAGGCTTTATCGGGAGCATCCGGACTGGATATTACACGATTTGGAAGGAAAGCCTTTGGTTTTGTGGGTTATGGATAATGAACCTAAGGTCTGGGGCTATCAGGATGAAGAATACTATTGCCTGGATACCTCCCATCCGGATGCCATGGCCTATATGAAAAAGGTCTTTACAACCTTCCGGGGATGGGGTGTAGAGCTGTTTAAGACGGACTTTATGCTCTGGGGGCTTCAGGACAGCAGCCGTGTGAAACGTTATGCACCGGGTAAAACCTCTGTGGAATATTTCAGGGAATTTTTACAGGTGATTCGGGAAGCGATCGGGGAAGAAAGCTATTGGCTTGGCTGTATCGCGCCTTATTTACCGTTCGTCGGCTATGCGGATGGTATGAGAATCGGCGGGGATGTCGGTTCCAGATGGGATGGCGGGTTCTGTCCTCAGAATATGATGCGCTGTCTGGTTGGCAGCAATTATATGAACCATAATTATTTCCAGACAGACCCGGATGCGGTGATGCTTCGGGATTTCCAGATTCGCCTGACAGAACGTGATATTCACAGCCTGGCATTGCTGGCCGCTTTATCGGGAGGCTGTATTTATACCTCAGACCCGCTTCATCGGATAGCGCCCGACAGAGAGAAGCTTTTTGAATTTATTCAGCCTGATAAACGGAGAAAGCCCACGTTGCCGTTTCTTTCCGAAGTTCGGCCGGAGATTGTGATGGTACATAAAGAGGAAAAAAAGGCGCTTGTGTTTGTCATGAACAAAGCGGAAACGGATTTCCGTGCTGCCTATACGCTGGAAAGTCTCGGAATCCCTTCCGGTTGGAATGTATTTCGCTTTAAAACAGGGGAAAAAGAGGAATTATGGAAGGAGCAGCTGGTAGTGGATATTCCTCCTCATGGCTGCCGTCTGTATCTTGTTGCAGAGGACGAAAATGTTGTTCCGGATTATGAGAAGCTGTGGAACAATCTTTGATAATTGCGTTCTCTTAGGATATCACATCGGTGGATTGGACTTCTTTTTGTTTTTGGCTTTGACAGTGGAATGAAAACAAAATTGAAGTCCTTTCCCTCGGTCTGTCAAAAGCAGAAAAGGAATAAAAATATGATTCGGACGGTTATTTTTGATATTGGGAATGTACTTGCAGGATTTGCCTGGCATGAGTACTATGAAAAGCTGGGCTTTGATGCGGCGATGGCGGACCGGCTGGGCCGTGCCACTGTTTTAAGCGGTGACTGGAACGAATATGACCGTGGCTGTATGAGCGATGAAGCTATAGTTTCTCTTTTTGTGGAAAATGATCCTGAAATTGAAGCTGAAATCAGACAGGCAGTAAGCAGTATCACTGGTATAATGACACATTACGGTTATGCTGTTGACTGGGTGAAGGAACTGAAAAGAAAAGGCTATAGGGTACTGGTACTGTCTAATATATCCCGGAAAATATTGCAGGAATGCTGGCTTGCATTGGATTTCCTCCCTTATATGGATGGCGGGATCCTGTCTTTTCAGGATAAACTGCTCAAGCCTATGCCGGAGATTTACCATTTGATTTTAGATCGTTATCATCTGAAGGCGGAAGAATGCGTCTTTTTAGATGATATGCAGATGAATGTGGAGGCTGCCAAACGGCTTGGAATCCATGGCATTTGCTTTGAAAATCAGGCACAGGCGATGGAAGAATTAAAGAAAATGGGTGTGGAATAAAAAGTATAGTAAAAACTGTAGATAAAAGAATATTTTTTAAGGGCATGGTGAAAGCCACGCCCTTTTGCTTGTATTATAGATTCTGGGTGAAGAGCTGCTTAACCAGCCCTTCACCCAGAAATGGCAGCTTATAATCTTGATAACTATTCTTAAAAAAATATTTCAAGTTGGGACATTCCCCGCTAAGCTAAACGCATTTCAACAGAAAATCACTGCCAATTGCGTTATTCTGATCGCAGCCGCTCAGTCAATGTCTTTTTCTCAATCGTTTTGCAAATGGAATAGCTGATTGCCATTTGAAGCCCAATCATCAATAAACCAAACAGCAAAACAGGGAACACAGAAAAATGGAACGAAATAAACTTAAAAGAAAGAATGTCGCGGCCCAGATAAGAAAACCCATAACCACAGACGACACCTAAAATGACAGACACTAAAAGGGATTTCAGACTTATGCCAAGTCCCTCTTGATAAAGCATCGACCGCAGCTGTTTTCCGCTCATTCCTACAGCCTGCAGCAGTGCAAACTCCTGCTTTCTCACGATCATGCTGGTAATCAGCATATTTACCATATTAAGAATACCAAATAGGAATAGGAATAAACAAACACCGTAAACACTGCCCATAATTGCATTCATCCAGTTTTCGATCATTGAAAAATCGTCCAGATACACTTTCAGAGTGAGATTTGTATTCCTGTTGATCAATTCCTGCAGGCTGTTTTGCACTGCCCGCTCATTATCGTGCGCACAGAAAACGGAAATATGTGTTGTCCAATTATAAGAAGATACTTCATGAATAGTATCAGGAGATACATAAAACAGCCCAACATCCTGAAAATAGGCAATTCCTTTTACGGAAAATTCTTTTTCGGTTACGCCATCCCCGGTATTGATCTCAAAGGTAATTTTATCACCTACACTAAAGTCCATTGGGACATTGCTTCTATCAATCCGAAACTGGTTTAATATGACGCCATCTGTTCCCAAAGTTGTATAATCCACATTACCATCTACAATTTCTCCCACATTTTCAATGAGTTCAGGCGATATAGAATTTATTACTTCCCGCATGGGTTCTCCATCGCTGTCTGTGAGTATGGGAGCTTTTACCCGGACGATGATACTTTCATCCTTTATTACTTTTTCAACGCCGACAATATTAGTCACTTCCCGTAAAAGATCGTCCGTAAAAGGATTATCCTTTGCTATTTGCGGCAGACGTTCATAAAAATTATCTAATGATACGCCAATCATGAAGTTTTCATTCAACGGATAGGTTTGCAGCATCATAGTTTTTAAGTTTATGGAACCAATGAACAGCGCCATAGCAATAATTAGTGTCCCGCTTATGGAAAGTGAGATTATGGACATCCTGTTTTTCTTTTTATTTACCCTCAGACTATTTTCAGCAAGGCTTTTTGGCGTAATTGTGTTTAAGGTTTTATGGCATTTCTGGTCTCTGGTTTCAACATATTTCATAGCTTCGATCGGAGAAATCTTAGCTAAGATTTTTGTGGGTTTTTGTAGAGAAAGACTGATAACACATTTTATTAAAAGGCCCGAAGCAAGCGCAATTACCATGTCTTCCAGAATCCATGTACCTGACGAGAGCAACATTCCGATAAATAATGCAAGCAGCATCCCGACAGGAATACACCGTATTGCCAAAATGTTTCCCTGAACGCGCAAGAAAGCTTTTAATTGCGTTCCAGTTGTCCCTAACGATTTTAGCTGCGCGAAAGTATGGATAGAGTCTGTAACGGAAATATAGAAAATGCTGTATATAGCAAAACTGCTTGCAAACATAAGCAGCAGGGCAAAGGAGGCAAACAGAAAAATCTGCGTCGGCTCAAAATTTACTCCCTCGATATAATCATAATTCAGGATAACATTGTAATCGCTTACTCCGGCAGAGGTTCCAATTGACTTGAGTAACTCCGGTGTTTCCTCTGCCGTCATGCTGGAGGATGATGTATCCAAACATACAACCACGTCAAGCGTATCCGGACGTTGGTCTGTAAAACGGGAAGTTTCCACATTGGCATTTTCCTGAATCACGGAAAGCCGGTAAGCATCTGAAAACAAAAAATCGTATTGCTTTGCTTTTTCCTGTTCCGCGTTTTCTATCAAGCCACAGATATTGAAATCCCGTGTCACTGGGCGGTGGGTCAAACTATCAATATAGGAGAGCGTTATCATATCGCCAATTTGATGGGATTGTCCGCTGATCTTCAAGTATTGTTTAGATACTAAAACTTCGTTTTCCTTTTGGGGAAACGTCCCGCCAAGAATATGGCATCCAGTCGCATCCATAACCATTTTATCCATATAAGCATAATTGGCCCGTCCGCTTTCTGTCGTGCTGCTGCCAAAATACTTATAAAAACCCACTTTGTCAAATTGAGGTTCTGTTTCCAAGATTGCAATGGTTTCAGGGGAGGCGGCTTGATACATGGCATGGTAAGCAGAACTATTTGCCCGATCAAGGGCATCGTTCAGAAAGACAATAAATACAACGGCCATCAGGAAAGTTGACAGGATAATAATGATACTTAAAAGCACAGTTTTCATTTTGTGGCTTTTCAAGTCTGCCTTTGCTATTTTCTTTACAAAAATGTTGGTATCATTTTCAAAAGGCCAAGTCATTCCGGTCATCTCCTTTCGACGGCGATCCTGCCGTCTTCAATCCGCACAATACGGTCGGCAAGCTGGGCGATTTCAGTGTTATGGGTGATCATGACGATGGTCTGGTGAAACTCCCCGCTGGTGCGCTTCAAAAGTCCCAGAACGTCGGCGCTGGTTTTACTGTCCAGGTTTCCGGTCGGTTCATCGGCAAGGATAATCGCCGGTTTGGTAATCAGGGCGCGGGCAATCGCCACACGCTGCTGCTGGCCGCCGGAGAGGGTGTTCGGCATATTTTTCAGCTTATCCCCCAAGGCCAGCATATGCACCACGCCGTCCATAAAGTTTTGATCTACCGTGTCGCCGTCCAGCTCCACGGGCAGGACGATGTTTTCATACACATTCAAGATCGGCACCAAATTGTAGTTCTGAAAGATAAAGCCGATATTGCGGCGGCGGAAGATCGTCAGTTCTTCATCGTTCTTCTTTGCCAGTTCGTCGCCCCGGACGATTACGCTGCCGGAGGTGGGCGTATCAAGTCCGCCCATCATGTGAAGCAGCGTGGATTTGCCGCTGCCGGAGGTTCCCACCACGGCCACAAATTCGCCCTGCTCCACGGAAAAGTTCACACCGTCCAGAGCGCGGGTAATGTTGGGTTTAACGCCATAATACTTTTTAAGGTCAATTGTCTGTAAAATACTCATATCAGAAATGCTCCTTTCAAGGCTTCCGCCTGTTGATGAAGCCAGTGTAAACCACAAATGTCACAGAAATGTCCGAGGCGGCAAAAAATGACTGAAAAGGCGGCGGCCAGCCGATGGAGGGCAGGCCGCCGCTTGCATTACCGGCTGGGAAGAAAAACAGAGAAGACAGAGCCTTTGCCGACTTCGGACACCACCTTGATATAGCCGCCCTGCCGGGTGATGATCTCACGGGCCAGAAACAGGCCGATACCCACGCCCGGCTCGCCGTGTACTTCTTCCTCCCGGTAAAATCGCCGGAAAATGGCGGCCTGATTGGACTCGGAAATTCCTTTCCCGTTGTCGCTTACATCTATCTTTACATACATTTCCCACTGTTCCACGGTCACGCAGATTTTTCCCCCGTCAGGCGTGTACTTTACCGCGTTGTCCAGAAGATTGAACAAGGCTTCGCTTGTCCATTTGCTGTCATGGTACAGGCGTAAATCCTGCGGGCAGTCCACGGTGACGGCAATGCCTTTTTTCTCCGCAGCATAGACAATCCCGCTCATGGCCTGTGCCAGGGTATCAAATAGCAAACCATCTTTTTTTGTCAACACAATTGCCCCGGTTTCCAGGCGGGAGGTTTTTACAAGCGCCTGAAAGAGAAAATCCAGCTTATCCGTCTGGCTGCGGATTCCCTGCAAAAATTCCGTCCGTTCCTGTTCGGTGACCGGCTTTGTTAAAAGCGTGTCCGTTACCATTTTCAGATTGCTGACCGGCGTTTTTACCTGATGGGAAATGTCCGATACAAGGCTTTGAAGCTCCTTGCGTTCTTCGTCCACCTTACAGCGGTTTTCCTGCATAATCTCATAGAGCCGGGTCAGGCGGTGGCTGATCCGGGCAAAGAGTGTTTCGCTGTCACTGGCTCTTTGCGGTTCGGCGCTGCCGTTGATCATGTTGTCCAATGTCTGGCATAATTCGGAAGTAAAGAGGGACAGCCGCTTTCCAAAGAACAGCACCAGCAGGAATAGCCAAAACAGGGCGCAGATCATCAGCGCAGCGCCCATAAGAAAAAACAGTTCATTACCAGTCAGGGCATAAAACGTGATGGTAATTGCCAACATGGAGAGCAGCGCCCCCACCCCAATCAGCAGGCACAGCCTTTTGACAGAGAGGTGATTTAGCTTCATTTCTTTGCACCTCCCATCCATTGATAGCCCATCCCGTAAACGGTCTTGATATAGTTTTCTCCGTCTGCCTCAATCTTGCTGCGAATACGGCTTATAGACGTGGTAAGGGTATGTTCATCCACATATTTTTCATCCACGTCCCACAGCTTTTCCAAAAGCTGCTGGCGGGTCAACACCTGCTTCGGATTTTTGCAGAACAGGTTCAACATCTTAAATTCCATAGCGGAGAGGGGGAGGGGCTTGCCGTTCAAGCTGGCGGTTTGCTCCGAAAAATCCAGAAACAGCCGCCCGTCGTCGTAAATGTCCTTTGCCGGTTTATGGTGTTCCAACATGGCGAACATGGCACTGATTTTCCGCTGTAAGGCCCCGATGGAAAAGGGCTTTGTGATGTAGTCCACCGCTCCGGCTTCATAGCCCCGTATCTGGTCGCATTCCTGATCATTTGCGGTCAGGAAAATTACAACCGTGTCAGGGTATTTCGGTTTGATCAGGCGGCACAGGTCGTAACCGCTGCCATCCGGCAGGTTAATATCCAGCAGCACTAAATCAAACACTTTTGAATTCAGAGCAGAGGCGGCTGTCCTTGCGTTCGAAGCGGAGGTAATCCCGTAGCCGTCAGACGCCAGATTGTAGGCCAGCGTTTTATTCAAAAGGTTATCATCCTCGACAATCAAAATCTGTTTCATATCCTTATTTCCTCGCTTTAGGGTTTTGAAATTATTATAACAGGTGAATGTCCGTAAAATGTTACAGCAGGCAATAAAATCTGGCGGAAGCTTGTCGACGAAGTGTTGCGAGGCAAATCCCCCTAGATGCTGACTACCCATATTGACAAAGGACATGTCCATAATCACATCATTTTCTGAGACGTGGATATGGTGAACCAGGCCAGAGCAAGGGAAAAAGCTATGCTAAATGGGATGCTGGGCAGCGCGGTACAAGCTGGAAAGAGAAGCTGCCCGCTCTGGCCACGATGAAAACGGAGTACAAGCGGCTGACGGAGGAAAAGAAACGGCTGTATGAACAGTACGGTGAAGTGAAAAAGGATCTGAAAGTATACTGTGTCATTAAGCAGAATACTGCAAAGGTTACCAATACTGGCAGAGCGTGTGCTGAAGATGTATGAGGCCTCTCCTCTTTTATTTAATTGATGAGTATAAGCGGGGATGATACAATAAAAATGGAGTAAAAATAGCAGGAGATTAATTTTAACAATCATTTGTTTTAAGTTATATCAGCAGAAAGGTGAGATAGGGTATGTATAAAGTATTATTTGCGGAGGATGAACTGTTAGTCCGGTTGGGACTGCAGAATTCAATTCCATGGGAAAAATATGATATGGAGCTGTCAGTACAGGCAGATAATGGAACAGAGGCATATGAGTTATTTTGTAAAGTCCGGCCTCAATTGGTAATAACTGATATTCGTATGGAAGGTATGGATGGATATGAATTGATACGTAAAATAAGGGAAATAGATCAGGATTGCGCCATAATTATTATTACCTGTATGAATGATTTTGAGGCGTTGAGAAGTATGATGGGCTATCATATCAGTGGATATATTTTGAAAGCCAGTATGACTATGGAAGAAATATCAGGGATTTTGGAAAAAGTGCAGAGTTATCTGAAAAGGATGTGGCCGGAAGAAGAAGGAAGAAAAGAAAAAACAACGGAGGATATTCTGCGCGATTATTTTATAAGCGGAGAAGAACCCTGTTGGGAAAAGATGACATGTAAGAATGGAGATTCGTTTGTTCCTGAAGAGGTGAAGAAACTTATTATGTTTCGCCTCAGGAAAGAGGATCATGAAATGATTAATGAACTTGGATATAAATTTATCTATGATGTAGTAGAACGAAATATTCCGCGTTCAGTTGTCGTGAAAATCAACGAGGAGGATTTCTGTGCTCTGACTTGTTACTCGGACAGTCTGGAAATTGAATTACAGAAAATACGGCATTCGATAGATTCCTATCTGGGAATCAGCTTTTGTATATCGCTTCTGGATAGAAGAAAAAATACAGAGATGGAGAGTCTTTACAACAGTTATTGCAGACTGCTGCAAAAGGGAAAACAGGATTTTCCTGTTAGAAGTGATGACAGAAAAAAGCTTATACTGAAGGCAAAAAATTACATGGAGGAACATTATAAGGATGCTCTGAGCCTTGAGAGTATATCAAATGTTGTCGGAATCAGCGCCAGCTATTTCTCACACTTGTTTAAAAGTGAAACCGGAAAAAATTATGTGGATTTTTTAAATGAGATCAGGATGAAGCATGTTCTTGACGAACTGGAAAATACAAATGATAAAATACTTGCCATAGCGGAAAGAAATGGTTTTCGGAATCTGGAATATTTTAGCCGTTTCTTTAAAAAGAAAATGGGAACTTCGCCTGCGGCCTGGAGGAAGAACAGATGGGAAAAAGAAAAATAAACTGGCGGTTAAAGGTATTGTTATCCATATTGGCAGGTATCATTGCCGTAATTACTTTGTTATTTGGGATAACTTATAATTATTTTCTCGGCAAATTAAAGAGCAATGATGAAAAAATTACATATATTACTTTTCAGGAATCCGAAAATAAGCTGAAGGAGTTATTGGAGCGTGCTTCGGAAAAAATGAGTCGTTTTTCCATGAATGATTTAGCTTATGAATTTGGGCAGGATGTGGTACGCGACAGAAAAATTCAGCCGATATATTTGCGGAGCATCATACAGGAGTTTGACGAAATATTAAATTCCGACAGCACTTTGTATAGTGTCGCACTTATGAATGGGGACGGGCGGACAATTTTATCGACTGTGGAAAAGAAAAGCCGGGCGGGAGTGGAAGTAATTTCAGAAGAATTGAGTGAGTTATTTGCAGAAAGTAAGAAAGCGTATCCATATGTTGTATGGGTTTCCGGGAATGACCTGAATACAGGGAATAATGGGATATTGTATACGGCGGTTAACCGCCCGGTTATTGTAGGAATTAAAGCATTAAATGAGGAAGAAAAAGCAGAAAAGGACAACTTCATGCTTATAGCACTAGATGAGAAGGAAGTGCGTAAATGTTATAATCAGGCTATTTATAATGATAGTGATGCTCTTCTGCTTGATTCCAGGAATCAGGTTATTTCATCCACCAGGGAGGAGCTGATTGATACGTTTTATATAGCAGAAGAAGGGATGAGAATTATTGATTACAGTTTATCCTATTATGGCTGGAGGCTTCTTAATGTTCTCCCGGAAAATATGTATCTGGAAGAAGCAAGAGACATCAGAAATTTTGGTATTATGATAGCAGTGGCAGCTGTTCTTTGCATGATATTAATTGCGGCAGTCTGGAGCAAGAGATATACAAAGCCGATTCAGACTTTAATGGAACAAATGGATTGCGTGGGAAAGGAGCAGCTTGATATTTCGGAACCGATTCCTGAAGGATGGCCGGAACTGAGTGAACTGAACCGCCAGTTTTATCACATGGTACAGAGACTGAAGGATTATATTGACAGATTACAGAAGGCAGAGAAGGAAAAATCAGAAGAAGAACTGCTGGCACTTCAATATCAGATGAATCCCCATTTTTTGTATAATTCTCTGAACTCTATCCGATGGATGGCAATGATGACCAAAAATACGAAAGCGGCAGATGCTTTGGTAATATTAAGCAGGATTATAGAACCGGTACTTCGAAACCCGGATTTTACATGGAAGCTGAAGGATGAACTGGACTTTTTAAAGGATTATATTGAAATGATGTCACTGCGTTTTGATAACTGTCTGGAATATCAGATGGAGTGTTCTGAGGAATTATATGATGAGGAATTTCCGAGATTTGTACTGCAGCCTATTATTGAAAACTGCTTTGTCCATGGCAAAAGCTGTAATACAACAAAGAGTATAACCGGACACATAATAAAAGAAGAGGATATATTTAAAATCGTTATTCGTAATGATGGTTCTCCGATTGATGGAGATAAGCTGGAAGAATTAAATATATTTTTAAAATCAGGGCAAAAGACAAGCAGCACTATAGGACTTTCCAATGTTTATAAAAGACTTAGGCTTTTATATGGCGATACAGTAAGAATCTGGATGGAATCAGATATTGAGAGTACGGCATGCTATATTACCTTCTGTAATAAAATACAAAAAGAAATGTTGGAGAAAAATGATTGGTAAAAATGTATATATAAAAGCGAAATAAGTCAATGTTGAAAGAAAAATCATATAAATAAAAAGAAAAGATATATAGTAATAAAGAAATATCATATAAAAATACCTCCGAAAAAAATATAATTATATCGTAAACGACAAACAACTTAAAGTTTCCGGAACTTTACGCAGTGAGAAATGTAGGAGGGGCTTATGAAAGCAAAAAAAGCAATCGCTGTATTATCAGTGGCGGTAATGATGACAGGAATGCTGGCCGGCTGTACATCGGGTAATACGACAGATACAGCTGCTGCAAATACAACAGAAGCAGGTACAACAACGGAAATGTCTGAAACCAGGCCAGAAGGAACAAGCGATAATAACGGTACAGAAACAGCTGATTTATCAGAACATGTGGAAATTACTATAGGCGGAATCAATATGGTTTCTTCAGATACGGTAGAAGGTTGGCCAACTGAAATTGTACAGCAGATTGAAGAGAAGTTTAATGTAACTCTCAAGACAAAACCGTATGATAACGAAAGCCTGAATCTTGATTTATCGGGAGGAACAACATGTGATATCGTTCAGATAAATGATGATCATATTGCAGGTGTGTTGAAGGGGAAACATGCTGTAGATCTGGATACATATGGAGATATAGCGAAAAATATCAATTCTGATAAAATGTCTTTTCGGAATGACGTTATACGTACTTTCAAAAGCAATGGAGAAGGCAAGCTTTATTTTGTAACACCTCGTGTGCTGATGAAGGATACAGATCCCAGCTACGGCGCAAATTTGAATTATGGTTATGTTGTAAGATGGGATTTGTATAAACAAATCGGCTGTCCTGAAATAAGCAATGATGATGAATATATAGAAGCTCTGAAAAAGATGAAGGAAATATACCCGGAAACAGAGGAAGGGCTGCCGGTATATGCTTTGGGTGTTATGAACGATATGCAGTTGTTTTCTTATTTTTTTAAAGGGTGCCTGAATGAAGGCTATGCCAATTTGGAGGGAGGCATATATGTACAGAATGCACTGACAAATGAACTGGTACCTGATTTATATGATGCAGGAAATCCGGAGGTGGTGACACCTTTCTGGTCTGGAGTTAAATTTTATAACAAGCTATATAAAGAGGGACTGCTTGATCCGGATTGTTTTATTACGAAACAGGAAGATTTAAGAGATAAATATACAAAGGGACAGTATCTTGGAGGTATCGTCGATTGGCATTTCGGAGTTTATAATGAGAAGCAAAGAGTTGTAGATCCTGAAACCCTGAATCAGTATGTTGTACTTCCTGCAAAATTAGGGTGGACAAATGAACAAAATCGTGCAGGATGGACTGGTAAATATTTCTTCGTATCATCCCACAGTCCTAATGTAGAACGTGCAGTTATGGTATTGGATTATATCCAGAGTGAGGAATGTTCTCGTATTATTGATTCCGGTGTAGAGGGCAGATGGGAGAAATCAGAAAAAGGCACACCAGAATTAACACAGGATACCATACAGCTTAAGATGGACGGAAACCGTCTGGATGAGTGGAAAAAATCCGGGATTGGTTCAACCTTCAGTGATATGGCAGGATTTGACGGGAATAACGTGGCAGCGGACGGGGGCAAGATCAGTCTGTGGAACGAAGCAGATGTGTTAACGGACAGCTTGACAGCCGCACAAAAGGATATGTGTGAAACTTTGGGATTGTCTCTTCCCAGTGATCTGCTTAAAAACAAAATAGAATCAGGAGAAGGGATTGATCTGAGTAATTGCAAGAGCTATATCCGTATTGGTATTGAGATAACGCCTAAAGATATTGTCAGGATTGACAGTAACTGTGAGGAACTGACTATGAATGCACTCCCGGATTTAATTCAGGCGGAAGATGATGCTGCATTTGCTGCGGCAAAAGAAAAGCTGATAAATCAATTAAAGGATGCAGGGGCACAGGATTCTGTAGATTGGTGGCAGAGTGCTTGGGAAACTACTTTAAAAGGACTTGAAAATATCGAATAGACATTACGGGCCGGCAGAGAAGCTACTGCCGGCCCGGCCCGGAAAGGAGGCCCCATGGCTGCAACCGCATTAAAAAGACAAAAGCATGGCAGGCAATATAAGCTGCTGATTATGGCAATGCCGTTCATGCTGCTGGTGTTTCTGTTTAATTACATTCCTATATTCGGTTGGATTTATTCCGTATTTGATTATGTTCCCGGTGTTCCGCTTCAGGATTGTGATTTCCTGGGAGGAGAATATTTTAGGCTGATGTTCAGGGATTCAAATGTGCTTCGTGCTTTAAAAAATACTGCTGTTTTCGCAGTTTTAAGCATACTTTTGTCCCCATTGCCTATGATATTTGCAATACTGCTTAATGAGATAAAAAATGGACCGGTACGCAGATTTGTTCAGACATTCACAACACTGCCTAATTTTATCAGCTGGGTAATCATTTTTTCATTGGCTTTCTCATTATTTTCGTCGGATGGGCTGCTTACAGGCTTATTAGAGAAGTTAGGAGGACAGGGACAGTCACTGCTCAGTTCCAGGGAAGACGTTTATGGATTACAGACTTTTTTGGCACAGTGGAAGTCTATGGGCTGGAATTCCATTATATATTTGGCTGCTATTGCAGGTATCGATCAGGAGCAATATGAGGCGGCCAGAGTGGATGGCGCAGGATATCTGCGATGTGCGGTACATGTAACACTGCCTTCTTTAATGGAAACCTATGTAGTCCTTTTTATACTTAATATTGGTAATTTCCTGAATACAGGCTATGAACAGTATATGCTGTTTAAAAATTCCGTAACAGCTCCCAACATAGAAGTACTGGATTTGTATGTTTATCGAATTGGATTGGAAAATTTGGATTATTCCTATGGGGTGGCAATTAGTATTGTAAAATCTGTGGTCAGTATAACATTGGTAGTGCTGGCAAACCTGATAGCAAAAAAAGTACGCGGTAATACGGTAATATAGGGGGAAGAGAAAATGAAAAGAAAAAAAAGCAAGACTTCTATGTCAAGAAAAATCTTTCTGCTATGTAATTATCTTCTTATGCTGCTGATTACTTTTATCTGCATTTATCCATTTTGGTATATCATAATTTATTCTTTCAGTGAACCAGGACTGGTGGATGTAAACCCACCTGTTTTTCTCCCTAGAGGTTTTTCATTTTCCAACTACCGGGATATCTTTGAACTTCAGGGTTTTTTTCATGCGCTGCTGATATCAGTACTCCGAACGGTGTTGGGAACAGCCGGAGCAGTTCTCTCCTGTTCCTTTCTTGGGTATCTGTTTACCAAGAATGAAATGCCGGCACGCAAATGGGTGTATCGTTTTCTGATTTTAACTATGTATGTTAATGGCGGAATGATTTCCACGTTCATTGTAATCAAGTCTTATGGGCTGCTGAATAATTTCTGGGTATATATTCTGCCAATGTTGATTTCTGCTTATAATATTGTTCTGATAAAAACATATGTGGAACAGCTGCCTCAGTCGCTGGAAGAGTCAGCCAGGCTTGATGGGGCCGGGTATGTAAGAGTATTTACTGCTATTATACTGCCTTTATCAAAGCCAATTATAGCTACTGTAGCTGTGTTTGTGGCAGTCGGACAGTGGAATTCCTGGTTTGATAACCATATTTATACGAGGGGAACGGAAAGCCTGACAACCCTCCAGTACCTTTTATATAACTATCTGAATGAAGCACAGCGATTGGCGGAACAGATTAAGAACTCTGTAAATTCAGGAGGAATCAGCCAGATGGTATCTACCATTTCCTCCAAAGGAGTGCGTATGACGATTACTGTTCTGGCATCCCTGCCAATCTTTTTGGTTTACCCTTTTATGCAGAAATATTTTGTTAAAGGAATTATGGTAGGCGCAGTTAAGGGATAAGTGTGCCTGGAAAGGAAAGTAATGGATAAGAATATAGAAAAAATGATTGCAGTAGTGCCCAGTGAACGTCAGCTGAAATGGCAGGAACTGGAGTTCTACGGTTTCCTGCATTATGGTTTGAACACCTATCTGGAAATAGAATGGGGGGATGGCAGCGCAGCGCTTGATATACTGAATCCTTCGGATATGGACGTGGAACAGTGGATAGTGAGTATGAAAGCGGCAGAAATGAAAGGTATCGTAATGTTTTGTAAACATCACGACGGTTTCTGCCTGTGGGATACAAAAACAACGTCCTATAATATTATGAATACGCCTTATGGAAAGGATTTATTGAAAGAGGTTGCTGATGCATGTGTGAAATATGATATGAAGCTGGGACTGTATTTGTCACCCTGGGACAGGAGCCATCCCGCCTATGGTACTGAAAGCTATAATGACGTTTTTATACAGCAACTGGATGAGATACTTACAGGCTATGGAAAAGTATTCTGTGTCTGGTTCGACGGCGCCTGCGGAGAAGGAAAGAATGGAAAAAAACAGAGGTATGATTGGGAAAGATATTATGCCTTCATACGGGAAAAGCAGCCAGAAGCGGTTATCAGTGTTGCGGGGCCTGATGTCCGCTGGTGCGGAAATGAAGCCGGTTGGCACAGGGCGCAGGAGTGGAGTGTAGTTCCCGCAAAGCTGATGAGTGCTGAATGTGTTGCGGAACTTTCCCAGCAGGAAGATACTGAGGAATTCAGGGCAAAACAGGTGAATTCTACAATGGAAGATTTAGGAAGCAGAAAAGCTCTGGAGGGCGCTGGCCCTCTTGCTTGGTATCCCTGTGAAGTCGATACGTCGATACGTCCAGGATGGTTTTATATGGAGCATGATGATAATCGTATACGGCCTTTGGATGAACTTCTGGATATTTATCTGAATACAGTTGGTGCTAATGCTAACCTGATATTAAATGTTCCACCATGCCGGGAAGGATATTTCAAAAAAAATGACGTGAAGAGGCTGAATGAAATCGGATGTTTTATCAGAGATACCTTCTCATATAATCTGGCAGAGGATGCAATTATTCAGGCAGACAGCTGCGCTGAGGATGGACTTGTTGAGGCAGTAAGAAGCCAGAATATGGACGGCTACTGGAAAGCGGCTGCTGGAAAAGAAACTGCTGAACTGGAATTTATGTTTTCCAGTGAAAAAACAATTGATTATTGTATGCTTATGGAGGATATCAGGCAGAGTCAAAGGATTGAAAAGTTCCGTATTCTATATCGGACTGAAGGAGCGTGGGAGGAGATTTTTGAAGGTACGGCTGTAGGACATAAAAAAATATGCAGATTTGAGCCTGTAAAAACGGATACGGTAAAAGTAGTTATTGACGAATCACGTTCGTGTCCAACGTTGCGGTTTGCAGGTTTTTATTACGGATATTATGTTCCGGAAGTAAAAACAAGAAGCAGATAGGAGGAAGCATGGATAAAAAAGAATTGGCAAAGAGGGCCATTGAGGAAGGGGAAGGAATTTTCCGATTGGCACCGGTATGGGTATCCCGTTCCTTCTGCAGGCCCGGCAAAAGAATTAAGCTGCATCCGGACGATTATTATGCGCTGGGAGCAGATAGGGGAGGAATTGATGAACGTTGGCTTTCCTCAACGACATGGGCGGAGAATGGTCCGAAAACGTCTCCAGATGAGGGAATGAGCTATATTGTGGTTGACAGGGAAGGAAAAGAAAGGCTGCTTCTAAAGGATGCAGTGGAATTACTGGGGGCAGAGGTCGTCGGAGAACATATCTGGAATAAATATGGCTGTTGGCCTATGTTTTCTAAATTTTTTGATAATGCAGGTCCTCTTCCTCATCATATCCATCACAGGGAGGAGCATGCGCGAAGAACTGGAGCGGCCGGAAAACCGGAAATGTACTTTTTTCCGAGCCAATTGAATAATCATGCGGGTGAATTCCCTTTTACTTTTTTTGGATTCCGGCCCGAAACAACAAAACAGGAAGTGTTGGATGCTCTGAAAAATTTTGCAAGAGGAGATAATAAAATACTGGATTTATCCACCGCATATAAACTGGTACTGGATACCGGTTATGATGTACCACCGGGAGTAATGCATGCGCCGGGAAGTCTTTGTACGTATGAACCTCAGTTTGCCTCGGACGTATATGCCATGTATCAGTCCGTACTTATGAATGGCCAGGTACTGGAAGAAGATTTGCTATGGAAGAATTGTCCTGAAGATAAAAGAGGGGATTATGAATATCTGCTGGATGTCATTGACTGGGAACTTAATACGGATCCTGAGTTCCACAGGCATCATTTTATGAAACCCTTCCCGGTATCTTCTGAAGAAGAAATGAAAAGAAGAGGCTATCGGGAAGAGTGGATTTGTTATAAATGTAAAACGGTCTGTGCTAAACGGCTTACAGTTTTTCCTGGGCAGTCTGTAGTAATTGTGGATCATGCACCCTATGGAATGATTGCACTTCAGGGAAACGGTACCTTTGGGAAATGGAGGCTGGAGACACCGCAGATGATTCGGTATGGTGGGCTTACCAATGACGAATTTTTTGTTACACAGAGTGCTGCGGAAAGAGGCGTAAGGATAACAAATACTTCGGATTGTGAGGATATTGTAATACTGAAGCACTTTTCGGAAAATCCGGATTTACCACAACAAATTTTAAAATAGACTATATATTTAATAAAAAACTATACCCCAGGAGATTATTATATGTATAAAAGGCGGCTGCATTTTTTGAAGCCGTCAGTAAGCCCCTGACCTGTCTGCTGATATTTTATTATACAATAGGGGCCCCGAACTTTTATTATTTCGAAAAGCAGCCCGGACGTGAGAAGCTACATATCTTATGTTCGGGCTGCCTTCAGTGGTTAATAAACAAAAAAGAAATACTGTACATAGACGATTTTGTTCACATAGGCGCTATTTGGAAGATAGCCTGGTCCCGATTTTTTCATCATTTTAGTAAATTAAATAATTAAGCGGCAATTGGTCCATATATTTGGTATAATCTCGAAAAATATGCTGGTAGTCCTGATTGATACAACCGACGCTCTGACGAGGGACGGGACTGCGGCAGCATAAAAGAAATTGTATTGAAAGGATGTTTTCAGGCAGTTGAGGGCAGGCTAAAAGATATGGTAAAGTCTGTCACTCAGGTCCTTTTCGTTGTATAATAAGTTTGTCGTAGAGGACTGCTTCCCTCTGGATATCATGAAGGAATGGCAGGGAAATGAGGAACCCGGAAGCTTGTTTATACAGGAACAGGAGCGGATATATATGAAAAAGGAATTGGAATATTTTTATATAGAAAATTCATTTGGCGGGAATCAGGACTGGTTTCGGGATTATTGGATGCATATGGGCGGATGTGCTGCCGCCGCGGCTTGTGACAGTTGTATTTCAATGGAAAAAGCAGGTGTGAAGAAGAAGCTGTATCCGTTTGATATTAATAATCTTAATAAGAGTGATTATCTGGATTTTTCCATGTTGATGAAGCCATATCTGCGGCCAAGGTTGAAAGGAATCGATCGGCTGGATATCTATGTGGATGGAATGGGGAGGTATCTTCGGGATATTGGCAACACGGATTTGCAGTTGGGTGCTTACTCAGATTCCAATCCGGTACAGGAAGCAATGCAGGTGGTAAAGAATCAGATTGACAGTAGGTTCCCGATTCCGTATCTGCTGCTTCGGCATAAGAATAATAAATTCAAAGATTTGCTGTGGCACTGGTTCATGTTGACGGGATATGAAGAGTTCGAGGGGGAGCTTTATGTAAAAGAAACAACCTATGGAGGTTACCGGTATTTGTCTTTTCAGGAATTGTGGAACAGTGGATACCGGGAAAATGGAGGTATGATATTGTATTCGTAGATTAAATAATCGTTACTTTGTTCCGAACGAAAGGAGAAGCCAGGGAAATAAACGGGTGGTGGCGCTGGTGACAGCTATATTGACAGCGCAGGTAATAAGTGGTACAACGTAGTCAGATAAGAAAGAGAAATACATCTCCATGGAATAACCATATAATATGATTAAACGGCGAGGGGCAGAGGATCTGACTCCTCGCTTTGTTTTGAGGGTGTCCTATATATGAGGAAAGAAGGTGATATTAAAAAACTATTATAAAGTATCAGGTGTTGCCGGGAATGCAGGTTGAAACAGAAACGGAAAGGGGATAAATGGAATCATATGGAAGAAAAACAGGTATTTGGAATGAAATCTACGCAGAATATCAGGCAGTGGATTTGAGGAATACGGACCTGACAGTGGAACCGGGCTTTGATAACTGTCTGCGGGAATTCGGCGAAAAAACCAGTTACGTACTGGATTTTGGATGCGGAACAGGAGATATTATTTTTCAATATATCCAGAATTTTCCGGGGAAAAAAGGCGTTGGAATCGATGAGGCGGAACTGGGGATTGAATTTGCAAGGAAGACGGCAAATATGAGTGGATACTGGGGCCTGCATTTTTTTACGGGAAACAGCAGTCTGCTGGCCGGCTTTGGGGCCGGTGAATTTGACGGAGTCATATTGTCAAATGTTTTGGACGTGATGCCAAAGAAGGCGGACGAGAGCGTCCTGCGGAACCTGGATCGTGTTCTTGCCCCCGGAGGGTACTGGTTCATTAAACTGAATCCCTTTTATTCCCTCAAAGACTTAAAAAGGTTTGATTATCAGAAAATGGGGGATCATCTGTATGAGGAAGACGGGGTTCTCCGGCTTCATCAGGAAACAACGGAACACTGGAAAAGGATACTGGCCTCTTATGGCCGCGTGGAACGCTATATGGAGTTCAGGTATCCGTGGCAGGAGGGACTGAACCGTCTGTTCCTGTTGAAAAAAACGGCTCCCATAAAATAATGGGCGGCCGACATTGCACGGATGGATGGTATGGGAAGCTGCCCGGAGAGTATAGGGACAATGCATTGCGGATAAGAAAACGGTCCGCGGCGCTTTGTCCGCGAACCGTTTTGGTTATGGCCTGAGTCTTTGCCGGACAGAGACTGTTTCCAATAAGATCATATACTGCCGCCTATTCCTGCAAAGAATCCTTCCATTCCTTTGCCTGCCGTGTCATTTCCGAATAAACCTCATCGGCTCCGGCGGCCTTCAGCTTTTCCTGTGTTGCCTTTATGTCCTTTTGGGGATCATCTGTAAAGCCAAGGTAGAGCAGTTTGATATTGGTGTTATAAATATCATTCATAGCTGCAACCTGATTTTTCACACTTTCATTGTTAAAGGTAAATGCTGCGAATTCCCCTGCCTGCGCTGTTTTTATCCACTTGTCATATAATTTGTCATAATTGGGGATTCCGCCTTCCACTGATTTCCAGTATTTATCATTTCGGATGCCCCAGTTGCCGTTGGTGCCGTAGGGATATTTCCCCTGAAATCGAAAATCTGTACATTATAAAAATAGTGCTCCAGCCAATCATTGAAAATGCGACGATCCATGGAATTTATGAACGGGAGGACGGAACGGGGACCATTACGGTACATGGATACCGGAAAGGGGAAGACGTATATATAGAGGTGGCCGATGATGGAATCGGAATGCCACAGGAAAAAGCCGATGCGGTATTTTCTTCTCCGCCGGGTGAAATCGCACGGGAGCCGGGCGGATATGGTGTTAAAAATATTATTGACCGTTTAAAGATAGCCTATGGATACGAATATGGATTATCCTGCAAAAGCGTCCCGGGTGCCGGGACGGTGGTCACAATCCATATTCCGGCAGTCATTGAAATTTCCAACGAATAAAAGGAGCATATTTATGGAAAAAATATATTGTTTTACGCTTGATGATAACATCCGTTTTATGGAAAACGCCTGCCGGCGGAAGGAACCGTCTTTATTACAGAGCCCTTATCTGGCGATGCTCTTCCGTCAGCATAAAGAATTTGGCTGCAAGTTTCAGCTCAATATGTTCTACAGCTATTATCCCGGAAGTTTTTCACTGGCTGATGTTCCCGATATTTATAAAAAGGAATTAAAAGAAAATTCCGGATGGCTTAAATTTTCTTTTCATGCGCGCCATAATGATCCCCCATATCCTTATGAAGATGATGCAGCGCTTTTGGAGCGCGATTTTGAAGATGTCATGTCACAGCTTAACCGAATTGCAGGACCGGACGCTGTGGCCCGCACCACTACCATACATTATGCGGCAGCGTCCCCGGAGGGCTGTTCCATGCTTGGGAATCACGGTATCAGGGGCCTGATTGGCATGTTTTATGAAAAAACGGGAAGGGAAGCCCTTCATTATCATCTTTCGCCGGATGAGGCGGAAAAACTTCGCAGGGGAGAATTCGTATATGATGCACAGACGGGCCTGACCTTCGCGCACAACGATATCATTCTGAACCAGCATGGGCTCGGCGAGACGGAAGCTGTTATTGAAAACATAATTCAGAATGTGGAACGGGGGCAGCATACGCCGTTTATCCAGTTGATGACCCATGAGCAGTATTTTTATGAAGATTATGCTGCCTGGCAGCCGGACTTTGAGGAGAAGCTTCATTCCGCCCTGCGCATTCTCCGCCAAAACGGATACCGGCCGGTTTTCCTGGAGGATGTTATAGGAGGAAAAACAGAAGGAGGGAATACGGAAAAACAGTAATTAATTTTCCCTCCCCATTTTGGGAAAATCTTGAGAATTACCGTTTATACTTAACATAATAGGATAGAAATAAATGGGGAAAAAGGTGATGAAACAGAAAATATTGATCGTGGATGACGAGTACGGCATAGTAGATATGATGAAGAGTTATTTTCAGGCGCGATATGAGGTCCTGACCGCATACAGCGGCAAAGAAGCGCTGGAAAAGGCCGCCCGGAATCCGGAGCTTATTCTTCTTGACATCAACATGCCTGAAATGGATGGCCTTGCGGTTTGCCGGAGGCTAAGGGAATATATCAGCTGTCCCATTTTATTTCTGACGGCGCGGGTGGAGTCTGCGGATAAAATCAGCGGTTTTCAAGCCGGGGCAGATGATTATATCGTGAAACCCTTTGATTTGGAGGAACTGGGAGCCAGAGTGGACGCACATCTGCGGCGGGAAAAACGGCGGGAGAAATGTATGACGGTCCGTTTCTTCGGTGAGCTGGCTATTGATTATTCAGCCCGGACGGTTGCGGCAGGCTGTGAACCGGTGGCCCTGTCAAAAAGGGAGTTTGATATCGTGGAGCTTCTTTCTCTGAATGAGGGGCAGGTTTTCGGGAGGGAACGTATCTATGAAACCGTCTGGGGTATTGACGGTGAAGGCAGCAGCGATACCGTTATGGAGCACATCAGGAAAATCCGGGCGAAGCTGGGCGCGCATACGCTTCATAATTATATTGAAACGGTCTGGGGGTGCGGATATAAGTGGAACGGATAAAAAATATGGGGCTAAAGAAGGCCTTTTTCCTGTTGGCCGTCATGTGTCTTTTAGGATCCCTGCTTCTGACGGCCGCGGTCTGGGCTGGCTGCAGCGCGCTCCGTTCAGCCTTTCCCGCCGGAGGCATTGCGTTTGGCCCGGATGGGATGATAACTTATTTGGAGGAACCGACGGGGGAACAGAGGGCGGTGTTGGCGGCATTGGGGTATATCCAGATTTTTTCCTGTATTCTTTTTCCGGTCTGCGGCCTTGCCGGTGCGGGAGCCTTGTTCTACCACCTGAAATGCAGGGCGCCGATTATGATATTACAGGAAGGTGTGCGGCGCATCAGGAAGCAGGATTTGGATTTTGCCATTCCGGTGGTGTCGGACGACGAGCTGGGGCAGCTGTGTGCGGCGTTTGAAACCATGAGAGCAGAATTATTGAAATCAAATCAGGAGCTTTGGAGGCAGGCGGAGGAACGAAAGCGGCTGAACGCGGCCTTTTCCCACGATCTCCGCAATCCTGTAACGGTCCTGAAGGGTACCGTGAAGCAGCTGCGGCAGGGGACGGCGGACGAACAGGCGCTTTCCCGGCTTGAGAGCTATACGCTGCGCATTGAGCAGTATGTGGAGGTGATGGGCAGCATCCAGCGGCTGGAGCAAATGCCTGTCTGCAAAAAGGAAGTATCCTGTGCTGTATTGCTTGAGGAGCTGGAGGAAACGGCGAGGCTGCTGGCTCCGAAACTGAAGGTGTTTGTCTGCGCTGGGGAAAAGGCGGCAGATACCGTCCCGGGGCAGCAGTCCGAGATATATGATTCTGCCCCGAGGCAGCATCCCGAGATATATGATGCCTTCCCGGGGCAGCAGTCCGGGACAGGTACGGTGCTTCTGGATTACGGATTGTTTCTGACAGTGGCGGAGAACCTGCTTGGGAATGCCGCGCGCTTTGCGGAAAGTGAGATAGCCATCCGTCTCGGTATCCGGGATTCCTTCCTTACGTTATCTGTCCGGGATGACGGCCCCGGCTATCCCGCCGCTCTCGTGCAGGACGGGCCGAAGCCCTTCGGAAAAATGAAGGAAGATGCGGAGCACTTTGGCATGGGACTGTATGTCTGTCGGATGATCTGCATGAAACATGGCGGAACGCTGACGCTTAAAAATGTACAGGGCCATGGAGCGGCCGCAACGGCGGTTTTTCAAATTAATAAATAGCCTTGAGCGTTTCTTGAGATCCATGCGCTACACTCTCCTTATTACTTGGAAAAGGAGAGTGTTTTTTTATGAACATAACGGCAAAGGGACTGACAAAGATTTACGGCAGCGGCGAGAACCGGGTGGTGGCTCTGGATAAAGCGGATTTACAGATCGCCTCGAAGGAATTCATTTCCATAATGGGGCCGTCGGGAAGCGGGAAGAGCACGCTGCTCCACCTGCTTTCCGGGCTGGACAGGCCGTCCTCGGGCAGCCTGACTTACGATGGCAGGGATATTTACAGCATGGGCGACAGGGAGCTGTCCGCTTTCCGGCGCAGGCGCATCGGTTTTGTATTCCAGCAGTTTAACCTGCTCCCGGTACTGACGGCCAGGGAAAATATTATCATGCCCCTCCTGCTGGATAAAAAGCAGCCGGAGGAAGCCTATGTAAAGCGGCTCACCGATGTCCTGGGGCTTGGCGGCCGCCTGACGCATCTGCCGGGGGAGCTGTCCGGCGGGCAGCAGCAGCGGGTGGCCATTGCACGGGCGCTGATTGCGCAGCCTGACATTATTTTTGCCGACGAGCCGACAGGCAACCTGGATAACCGCAGCGGCAGCGAGGTCATGGAGGTATTGAAGAATATCTGGGAGGATATGGATAAATCCCTCGTAATCATTACCCACGACAGCCGTATAGCGCGGATGGCAAAACGGCAGTTCCATATCACAGACGGCGTGCTTTCGGAGGTGACGGCAGGATGAAATCATATCGCACACTGGCTTTTAAAGAGCTTCTGGCACAGAAAATGACCTCTTTTTTAATTCTGGCTGCAATCATCCTGTCCACGGCGATGACAACAGTGATCGGGCAGTCCGCCGGCGTTCTTTCTGCCATGCGGCAGCAGCAGGCCATCGCGCTTGGAGGCGACCGTTATGCGACGTTTGTGCAGATGAATGAGGAGCAGACGGAGGCTCTGCAAAACGATCCCAGGCTTTCTTATACGGGGGTGTCCGTAAGCCTGGGCACGGTGGAATTGAGCAGGGCGCTTCATCTGGATCTGATTGAGTTCCGGGATGGCAGCGGGGAGATTTTTCCATCCTTTACGCGGCTTCGGGAAGGAAGGCTGCCGGAACGGGCGATGGAAATCGCGCTGCCGGAGGATGCGTTGCGTCTGATGGGGGTTGAGGGCAAGGTGGGCGATACCATTACCCTCACGGCGGCAAAAACGCTCCGGCATGGCGTTGAAACAGAAGAATTGACGTATCAGGCTAATTTTATCCTCACAGGGATTACTGAGAGCAATTATATGGGTTATGCGGCGGGAATCATCTGCGGCATTGTGGGAGAGGGGACGGCGGAACAGGTCCTGCCGGATTCCTATATTTACTATCTTGTGGACATCCGCACCTCTGAAAAGGGCGCCTTTCAGGATACTATGGATGATCTGGTTTCACGTCTTCATGTCCATGAGCTGGACACAATCTATAATGTGACGTATCTCAGGGCTTTGGGGATACCCTATGATGAAGAGGCCGCCGATACGGAGGTTTCGGATCAGGGCTTTCCATTTCTGACGGCGGCGGGCCTTCTGGCGGGGACATTGGTCCTGCTGGCAGCGGGGCTGGTCATTTATAACATTCTGAAGATCGCTGTATCCAAACGGATCAGACAGTTCGGGACGCTGCGGGCCATGGGAGGAGAAAAAGGACAGCTCTATGCCATCGTCACCACCGAAGTCCTCCTGTTATGTATTGGCGGAATCCCCGCCGGAATGCTGTTGGGGATGCTTTCGGCAGAGGGGATTCTGTCCGCCGCGGCCGGAATGCTGTCACCGGACATTTTTTTAGTGAACGATACCGCACAGCTGAAACGGCTGATTGCAGAAAACAGCGGCGGGAAAGGCCTTTTCCTTGCACTGAGCGCCGTTATCACTTTAGGCTTTGCTTTGATTGCGGCCCTGCCTGCCGCCCGGTCGGCTGCGAATGTGCCACCTGTCGTGGCGATATCCCATACCGATACCAGAGTCAGGCGCAGAGGACGGAAGGTGAAACGGATCAGGAGCTTTGAAGCTTATTATGCCCGTCTCAACCTGAAAAGGAACAGGGGGCGGACGGCCATTACCATATTATCCCTGGTTATGAGCATTACTGTTTTTATTGCCCTGCAAAGCTTTGTTTCCCTGCTGAATACGGCAGGCTCATTGGAGGAGGCGCATCTGGGGGATTATTCCGTGATCAATGAAACCGTTGGCTTTACTCCGGAGATATTGGAAGAGCTGGAACAAAATGAAAATGTGGAGGCCGCCGCCGCTTTGCAGCTTTCCATATACTTACAAAACGATGAAAACAGAATAGAAGAGATGGCCCTGGATTTTTCCCTGCAGCCGGGCGAAACCTTTCAGGTCGCAGGACTCAGCGGGCTGTATATGGATAAATTTTTCAAAGCGCAGCTTACAAAAGAACAGCTGGAGGCTTTGAAAGCCGGTGAGGGCTGCGTAATCCGCAACCCTGTCCCTTTTGCCTATGACGGGAAGCAGGTTCCCAGAACCGGCATCCGGGCAGGGGAAACCATCCACGCCGGGGGAAAGGAAATCCCTGTTCTTTATGTATTGGACGATTACGGCGGCTATATCAGCATCGGAAGCAGCGGATTTGTCAACGGCGTTCAGATGATTGTAAACAACGGCCTGTACACAGAGCTTACAGGCAAAAGCGTCTATGAGGAGATACTTCCTGTTTTGAAAAAGGATGCGGACAGAAAAGCATTCGACACCACGCTGGAGGAGCTGTCCCGCCGGATACCGGGAACCAGCTGTCTCTCCTTTGAGCAGACGGACAAACAGCTGGAGGAAAGCTTCGCCCAGATTAAAATGCTCGCCTGGGGGCTGATACTTTTTATAGGACTGATTGGGCTGCTTAACATCGTTAACACCGTCTATACCAATATTCACACAAGGATTAATGAAATCGGGACACAGCGTGCTATCGGCATGAGCGTGGGAAGCCTTTACCGGACCTTTCTCTGGGAAGGCGTTTATTACGGCCTGATCGCCGCCATTCTCGGATGCGCCGCCGGATATCTCTGCACTGTTTTTGTACAGGCGGCGGCGCAGGAGGAACTTAGCCTGGCGCCTTTGCCCTTTCTTCCGATGGTTCAGGCCACGGCTCTTTCAATCACAGCCTGTCTGGCGGCGACCTGCATCCCTTTGAGGAAAATTGCCGGGATGAGCATAGTTGGGGCTATAGAAAATCTGGAATGACAGAGTATGGTGATTCTTTGAAGCTTATCAGAACGTCCGGCGGTAAGGAGGCAGCAGGACAATTTTTCAGTAAAACACAAGGAAAAGCTCTTTTCACAAGAATCCTTTCCCCTGTTTTCATAAGAATTGGCAGGGATCACAATAATATTTTCTTGGAAAATAAGATGATACTCTTTATCCTTCAAACAAACAGGTAAATACAGGTTTGATTAAATATAACGGTTTTGGATATGACAGCCTGAATTGCCTGTAACAGGTGTCTTATATCTTAGGAAGAAGGGAAGGGCAAAGATGGGAAAGAAGAAAAGAGAGAAGTGGAATCTGAAACAGGATTTTCGGAAAAGATGGCAGCTGTATCTGATGCTGTCATTGCCGGTTTTGTATATCATTATATGAGGAAGCACAGGCGGCTTTTTTGCAGATACTGAAGGAGGCGGAGGAAATGACGCAGCAGGCGCTTTCCTGGCTGCTTCAGGAGAAGGAGGGAGAGGCTGCGGTCACTGTTTTAAATTCCCTGTCTTTTCCCAGACAGGCGATGGTAAGCCTTCCGGAAACCTTTTGCCACGGGGCTGTGACGGAGGATGGGAAAAGGCTGCCGGTGCAGTATACAGACGGCGTGTTAAAGACATTGGTGAGTCTGCCCGCGGGGGGCGCTGTCGTGCTGAGCGCCGCTGCGGAGGAAAAGGGAGAACCGCAGAACGGGATTTGCGGAAGCAGGGAAGGGGACCGGGAACACCGGAAGAACGGTGTCCGGGAGGGCAGCTTGATCAGCCCTGCCCTCCTGAGGCAGACGGAAAATGGCTGGCAGATGGAAAACGAATGGTTAGCCGCAGTTATCAATCACAGAGGAGAGGTTGTTTCCTTTGTACTGAAGGAATCGGGCAGGGAGCTGGCGGCGGGGCCGATGAACCGGCTGCGGATATTCAAGGATGTGCCCAGACATTTTGACGCGTGGGACATCGATGCCAGCTACCGGGAAATGGAGCTGGAGGGTGCGCGGGATATCCGGCTTAATAAGGTATCGGAAGGGCTGGAAGCGGTTCTTCGCATCACCGGGAAAATCGGCAGCTCCTCTTATACACAGGACATAAGGCTTGAGGCCGGGCAGAAGCGGCTGGAGTTTCACACACGGATTGACTGGCAGGAGCTGCATCGGTTGCTGAAAGCCGCATTTCCGGTACGGGTGCATGCGGAAAACGCCAGGCATGAAATTCAGTTCGGGTTTGTGGAACGGCCGGCGCACCGGTCAAGGACATACGATAAGGATCGGTTTGAGGTTTGCAATCACAGATATACGGCGCTTTGTGATGAGGGCCATGGGGCGGCGGTGCTCAATGACGGAAAGTACGGCATCAGCGTGGAGGACGGCTGTATGGAGCTGACTCTTCTGAGGGCGGCGGCAAGTCCGCAGATGCGTACGGACAACGGAATCCAGGAATTTACCTATGCCTACTATGCCTGGGAAGGAAGCTTCCGGGAGGGCGAAGCGGTGCGGCAGGGATATGAGCTGAACGTGCGCCCTGTAGTAAGGCCGGGAAGGCCGGCAGGCCAGGAGGGCCCGATGTCCTTCGGGATCGGGAAGAAAAATATTCTGCTGGATACCATGAAGCCGGCGGAGGACGGCAGCGGGGATATGATACTGCGTATGTATGAAGCGGAACGCGCCGCCGTTGTCACACAGGTGTATCTGCCGAAGGAATTTGGGCGGGCTTATCTTTGCGATATGCTGGAGCAGGAGCTGGAGGAAATCCCGATTAAGGACAGAGCGGTTACCCTTGATTTCCGCGCATTTGAGGTGAAAACAGTTAGGCTGATTTAGCCTGTTATGCTATCTATTTCTATCCGGGTTTGCTATAATAATCTTGCCGCCTGCCATATGCGGGACGCGCTGGGGAACGCGCAGACGGCGGGTATGGATTTTCACATAAGCACCGGCGCGCCGATGGCAGCAGATATGAGGAAAGGGAGCGGCAGGAAGCCGCAGTGTGCAGTGCTAAGCGCCGCACACGGACAGGTACCGCAGATGAAGTACAGAAAAGTATATATCAGATTAATTATTACTTATTTGGCAATCTTCCTGCTTCCATTGATCATCAATATAGTTACGCTGGAAAACATCTCGGTTTCCACGCGGGAAAATATCTGTGCCAGTGTATATTCCAATATGTCCCATACCATGGACATGCTGGATAATAATTTCCGGGAAATCAATACGATTACTGCCCGGCTGACCGCAAATAGCAATATCCGGTATATTGCCACGCAGATGGATGAGGAAGATTAAGAAGATAGAGATATACAAGATACAATACGCACAGGAATACATGGCAGCCATGCAGATCCAGACGTTTGTGGAGGAGTATTATGTGTACTTCCAGGATGCGGACATGGTTATTACACCGGACAGCGTATATCTGTATAAGGACACCCTGCGTTCTTTTTTCCGGTATGGGGATATGTCCTGGGAGGATTGGCAGCTGATGCTGAAGGGGCATTATTCGGAGCAGTTCTTTCCTGAGCGGATGACGATGCAGAATGGCAAACAGGAGGAGCGGCTTCTTTTCGTGCAGTCCCTGGTAACCGATTCCGGGGTAAATGGGTGCCTGGTTTTTCCCATCCGTTCGGAGGGTGTGAAAAATCTCATGCGCGACGCCTATATTTCCCAGGATGGCTGGGCATATCTTCTGGATAAAAAGGAGGATGAAACGATTCTGAGGGTCCCTGCGGCAGACGGTACGTTTGAGCTGGTGCCGGAGGAAATTTTGGGGAATGGAAGGGCGGTCCAGGAGGTGACGCTGAATGGAAGAAAGGCGGAGGTCATCCGCATTGATTCCGATTACCTGGGGCTGACCTATGTTTCCGTGCTGCCCAAGGATTACATAACGGTGCAGATCAATAAGGATCAGCAGAAGCTGTTTTTGCTGATTGTGGCCGTGCTGTTTGTGGGAATCGGGAGCATCCTGCTGGTATCCTGGAAAAGGGGGAAAAGGATTGACGGTATCCTCCAGATGCTGTTCAGCCTGGGAGCAGAGGCAGAGGAAGAGCTGAAGGGGGATGAAATGGAGTATATATCCAATTCCCTGAAACAGCTGATAGATAATAATGCGGGGCTGCAGGAGAGCATCATCCGGCAGAAGCCGGTGACGAGAGGGCTGCTGCTGGAGCGGCTGCTTCACGGCGGAGAGGGTGTGAGCCTGCAGAGCCTGGAGGATTACGGTATATGTCTGCGGGGAAAAAGGATGCTGGTAATCGCCTTTCTGATTGGCGGCCCGGACACCTCGGAGGTAGAAATGTATACCGGTGAAACGGTGGTTTACAAGCAGGTGCTGCACCAGGGGCTGGAACCAATCCTTTCGGGAGACAAGTACATGTGCGATACGGACATGGATTCCTGCGCCGTCATCTGTACGCTGGAGGATGATTTCCAGCAGCCCAGGGCGGGCTTTCTGGAGAAGCTGGAGCATATGAGCGAGACGTTCTGGGAGGAATACGGCGTAAGGGTGCGGATTGCCGTGAGCAGCATATGCACGGATATGACGGAAATCGGCAAGGCCTATGATCAGACCTATGATATGCTCACCTACGGGGCGGGCGAAGGAAAATACGTGTTCTTTTACGGGGATTATCAGGACAGCAAGGAATATTATTATTTCCCGGTGACGCTGGAGGAACGTCTGGTGAATGCGGTGCGCACAGGGAATGTGGAAGCGATGCACGCGCAGCTGAGCGAGGTATACCAGGTGAACGTGCTGACCAGGAATATCAGTCCCACCATGATGCATTTCCTGGTAAACGATTTGCAGTGTACGGTATTCAAGGTGCTTCACAGCCTGAATAACCGGGTTGAAATTGAGGAAGAGGAAATTTACCGCCAGCTGGAGCAGCTGAGCCGTGAAAACGACATCCTCCTCCGGTTTAACCGGATCAACAGTCTGTTCAAGTATATCTGCGACATGGTTAAGGCGGCCAATAAGGAAAGCAGCAGCAGGCAGGCGGAGGAGATTGAGGAATATATCCGCGCCCATTACTGCGACAGCGATATGGGACTGACGAAAATTGCGGATGATTTCGGATATGCCAGCACCTATTTTTCCAAGCTGTTTAAGGAGCTGTTCGGGGAGAATTTTGCCACTTATCTGGAGAGAATGCGCATAGAACAGGCGTGCAGCCTGCTGAAAAAAGGGCTGACCGTGGAAAAGATCGCGGAGCAGACCGGATATAACAGCGTCTATGTGATGCGGACGGCTTTCAAACGGATAAAGGGAATGACGCCCAATGAATTCCGGAAGCTGAATTATGACAGGAAGGAATGAGGATAAAGATGGACAGGAAAATGGTATTGGACAGGATACCCCGCCAGTTTTGTGAAGGACCCTTCTGGGGAAATGGGAAAATGGGGGCAGTGCTGTATGTGCAGGACGGAAAGCTCTGTATTTCCGTGGATCACGTAGGCCTTTGGGAGCTGAGGGAAACACTTCCGGATGAGCCGAAGGCCGTATTTTCAGAGATCCTGAAGCATAAAAAGGAGTACCTGGAGGGGGATCCCGCTTATGTGGAGCAGACGGATATTTTTGAAGAGCATATAGGCAGGACGAAGCTGCCTGCCCTGGCGATGGAGCTGCAGCTTCCGGGATCGATTACCGGCTTCAGGGCGGAAACGGATCTGGAAAAGGCGGAAACGTTTCTTTCCCTGGAAATGGAAGGGGATAGGAAGGCGGAGGGACGGATCTATCTGGATTCCTGCGTCAATATCCTTATGATTGAGCTGCAGGGAGAGGGAGCCGGTTCCCTGGAAGTGAAAGCACTGGGCTGGGATTTGGATTCGCCCCGTCTCAGGCCGCTTAAAAACTGGAATTATGAGCCGTGCATCCAGACGGAAAAGGAGGGCTGCTTTGTTGTCCGCCAGCACTTTGGCGGCGACAGGAGTGCTGTGCTGAATGCTGCGGGGCAGGCCTTTAAGGAGGCAGGAAAGGAAGGGCTGCGTCTGGCGGTCAGCATCAGGACCGGGGCGCAGGCGGAGGAAGAAACGATGGCGGAGGAAGGAAGCGCCCTTGTGCTTGACTATCTTGCGCGGACGGAAGTCTTCCTGGAGGCGCACCGCGGGGACTGGGAAAAATTCTGGAGCGGCTTCGATATCCGGGTGTCCAATGAACGGCTGCAGGAGGCCTTTTGGCAGGAGATGTTCAAGCTTTACTGCAATGAGAGGGAGGATTCTTCTCCGGTTACCCTGCAGGGGGTATGGAATCCCAACCACCGCATGCCGGCCTGGTTCGGGGATCTGCACAATGATTTGAACGTGCAGTCCTGCTACTGGCCTGCGTATAAAACCGGCAATGTGAATCTGGTACGGCCTTACATAGACTATTATTCCGCGGCTTCGCAGCGTTTTATGGAGAGAACCTGGAAATTATTCGGCATCCGGGATGCGATCCACATCCCTACCATGATGGCGCCGGACGGAACCGGGGCAGCCTCCGAATGGTGCTTCTGGAATACCATTCTGGGGCCGGAGCTTTTCGTATCCGTGGACTTCACCTGGTTTTATGAATACAGCAGGGAAAAGGATACGCTGAGGGATAAGATTTATCCGTTTGTGGAAAGGGTGCTGCATCTGTATCAGGGAATTGCCTTTGAAAAAGAGGATGGTTATCTGCATATACCCTTTACCACCTCTCCTGAGGTGGATCGGGACGGCCATATGCTTCTTGCCGACGATGCCACCTTTACCTTGTCCTGTCTGCATTATCTGTGCCGAAAGATGGAGGGCTATGCACAGGTTCTGGGGCTGGACGGTTCGGGCTGGAAAGCCTTTGGCGGCAGGCTGGCGCCGGTGAAGACGAATGAAAAGGGACTGCCGCTGTTTGACGGGATCGATGTGTTTGCGTCCCACAGGCATTTCTGCCACCTGTTCCCCATTTATCCGCTCTGTGAGGAGGCGCATAATGAGGAGGCGCAGCGTTCCCTGGATACGGCGATCAATCAGGGATTCCTGGAATTTGCCGCGTTTTCCTGCCCGTACCTGGGGATTATGGCCTCCCGGTGTGGAAGAGGAAATATGGCAAGAACGATGCTGGAATTATACTGTATGGTGTTCCGTTCCAGGAATTCCTTCACCGTAAACGGAGATCCTTATCAGAACGGCATACTGCGGATTTCAGATACCAATGCGGGAGAAAGCTCCGATGCCTTTACGCTGGAAAGCGGTTTCTTTGTTCCCACGGCGCTGTGTGAAATGTTTGTGCACAGGGCGCTGGATACGGTCTGGCTGCTGATGGGGATGCCGGATGAGTGGAAGAGCGCAGGCTGCAGCGGCCTGACGGTGGAAGGCGGGCATAAGGTTACGATTGACATGGAGGATTACCGGATCAGCCGTGTGAAGCTGACGGCCGGGTGCGAAGAGACAATTACCCTCCGCTGGAAAGGGGATAACCCAGTGAAGCGGATACTGAAAAACGGCGTGGAGGAGGAGGGCTGCGGCTTTACGGAGCTTATGCTTCCCCTTCGGATGCAGGATGAATGGGTAATTGAATTTTAAGCTGTTTATGTATGATTTGCCAGAATAGTCCGGGACGGTTTCCGCCCCGGAGTGTTACGGTTTATAACAGGCGGCTGCGCCTTAAAAGCAGATGGAGGGATAGGTATGAAGGATTTACATTTGATATGCAATGCGCATATTGATCCGGTATGGCTGTGGGATATGGAAGAGGGGATTTCCGCGGCTATTTCCACGTTCCGCATGGCGGCTGTTTTCTGCGAGGAGTATGACGGGCTGGTTTTTAACCACAATGAGGCGCTGATTTATCACTGGATTGAAGAGATGGAGCCGGCGCTTTTTGCAAGGATCCGGAAGCTGGTGAAGGAAGGGAAATGGCATATTATGGGGGGCTGGTATCTGCAGCCCGACTGTAATATGCCCAGCGGGGAATCCTTTATCCGGCAGATGGAGAGCGGCAGGGAATATTTTCTGGAAAAATTCGGGGAGGCTCCCTCCACCGCCATCAATTTTGATCCCTTCGGCCACAGCAGGGGGCTTGTCCAGCTGATGGCGAAGGCGGGGTATGATTCCTATCTGTTCTGCAGGCCCGGCCAGGGGAATTGCCCGCTTCCGGCGGATGATTTCATCTGGGTTGGTTTTGACGGTTCCCGGATCGCAGCGCACAGGGCGGATACCTATGGCACACTGATGGGAGAGGCCGGAAAAACAGTGGAGGAATGGATGGATCGGCAGCGCAGCCGGCCGGAAGGGGAGCAGCCGGCAGTGGGCTGTGTCCTCTGGGGCGTGGGAAACCACGGAGGCGGGCCGTCCCGCGCGGATCTGGAAGCGCTCAGGGAGCTGAAGGAAAGGACGGAGGACTGGAATCTGGTCCACTCCACGCCGGAGGCATATTTTGCGGCAAGGAGTGAGGCTGCAAAAAAGGCGGGGATAACGGAGCCTGTGGTGGAAAAGGATCTGAATTACTGGGCTGTGGGCTGCTATACGTCCCAGATAAGGATAAAGCAGAAGCACCGTGAGCTGGAAGGGGAGCTGTGTGTGACTGAAAAAATGCTTTCCCAGGCGGCGCTGCGGGGACTGCTTATTTATCCGTATGAGGAGCTGAAGGAGGCGCAGGAAGCGCTGATGTTCTGTGAATTCCATGATGTCCTTCCCGGTTCCTCCATCCAGGAGGTTGAGGAGGGCGGCCTGAGGATACTGGATCACGGCCTGGAAATCGTGCACAGATGGAAGCAGAGGGCTTTCTTTGCCCTGCTTTCCGGAGAGGAAAAGGCCCAGGAGGGAGAATATCCGATTCTGATTTACAATCCCCATCCTTTTCCTGTGGAAGGTATTTTTCAGGGAGAATTCCAGCTTGCCAACCAGAACTGGACAGATTCCTATGCGCTTCCCGTGCTCAGCCAAAACGGAGAGGTTCTGGAGAGCCAGGTGGAAAAGGAAAGCTGCAATATGAATCTGGACTGGCGTAAGCGGGTGACCTTCCATGCGATTTTGCAGCCGGCCTGCATGAACCGTTTTTCCGCGAGAATCCGGATGGTGGATAAGAAGCCGGAGCGTGCGCAGGTAAGCGGTGACGACAGCTTTGTATTTGCCAACGACAGGATCCGGGTAAAAATCAACCCGCAGACCGGGTATCTGGATTCCTACTGTGTGGACGGTACGGAGTACCTCAGGGAAGGCGCCTTCCGTCTGGCTGTTATGAAAACGGACTGTGATCCCTGGGGAATGAACCGGTGTAGCTACAGGGAAGAGATTGGGAGCTTTCATCTGATGGATGAGAAAGAGGGAAGCCGTTATTCCGGCACCCTGAATGAACGTCACGCAGGAGAGGGCTGCCAGATTCCCAGCATCCGTATCATTGAGGACGGGCCTGTAAGACGGGTGATTGAGGCGGTTTTTGGTTATGGAAATTCCCAGGCTTATATCCGGTATTATCTGCCGGCCAAGGGTACAAAGGTGAAAACGGAGGTCCGTGTTAACTGGGCGGAAAAGGGAGCTTTTCTGAAGCTGGAGCTTCCCACGGCGCTGAGGCCGGCGGCCGCGCTGGCGGAAACGGCCTATGGTGTGATGGAGCATGAATGCGACGGAAGGGAGAAGGTATTCCACCGGTGGTGCGGGCTGTTTGACGAGAGCGCGGGCAAAGCGCTTACAGTGATAAACAAAGGAAACTACGGCGTAGATTTCCTGGAGGGCACCATGCGGATTTCCCTTTTGCATTCTGCGGTATATGCCGCGCACCCCATCGGAGACAGGCCGCTGCTCGTACAGGATCGCTTCCTTCCTTATATTGATCAGGGGGAAAGAATTTTTGAGTTTGAAATGAATGCGGGAGATTGCAGGGAGCGCCGGGAATTCATTACCCGGGAGGCGGTCTGCTTCCAGGAAGCGCCCATGTCGGTGCCGGCCTTCCCCTCCGGAGAAGCGGAAGGAAAGGAAGCTCCGGAAGGCGTGGTTTATGTGGACGATCCGGCAGTGGTGCTTTCAGCCCTGCGCAGGGGAAAGAAAGAGAAGGAATATTTGCTGCGTCTGTTTGAATCCACGGGGCAGGAAAGAAAGGCATGTGTCAGCGTGCCGGTCCTCAATGCGCAGTGTCAGGTGGTGATGCACCCCTTTGAGGTGAAGACGCTGAAGCTTTCGGCGGATGGAAAAACGCTGGAGGAGTGCGGAATTTTTGGTGAATAGGCGGGGCGGTAAACTTCGGCATATGTGAAAAAATATTTTTGCAATCTGTATGCCCTGGTCTTTCGTATGCCCTTGATTTTAAAATGAAAAGCCGGTCCCCGGAGAGTAGTTTCTTTGCTTCAGGGATCGGCATTTTTATTCCCGCGAGCAACGAGGGCTTTGATTTTATGGATTCAGCAGCCAGTCAATAACATTGATTACTTTGATGCCGTTGTAATTGCCGGCGGTAAATCTGTCCAGCGTGAGGACGGTTTTTTCATAGTTGTCACGGATGGATTCCAGCGGTCTCATTTCCCTGGAGAAGGTTTCTTCAGAGGTCATGTCCGCAGTTACCTGGAAATAGCAGCAGGCATCCTGTCTGTGCGCGACGAAATCAACCTCCGTATTCCCTGCTTTTCCGATATTGACCTGGCAGCCGCGGCGCAGTAGCTCAAAATAGACAATATTTTCAATGGAGAAGCCTAAATCATACTTCTGTCGGGGGAGCATGTGGCTGCGCAGCCCCAAATCAACAACGTACCATTTGGAATTGGATTTCAGAAGTTGTTTTCCAACGATATCGATACGATCGGCTTTATAAAATATAAAGGATTCCTTCAGGGCTTCCATATAATCACTTACGGTGTTAGGGGAGATTTTACGTCCGTTTGAGGTCAGATAATCCGTAACACTTTTAACGGAGACGGGACTGCCGACCACACTTGCCAGATAGCGGGCGATTGTTTTCAGCAGTGCAATATCGGTTATTTTCCGCTTGGACGGATCATTTTCCCTGCGGTTCTGCCGGTCTTCGATATCCTTTATTATAACGGTATTATAAATACCCTCCAGATAGACCGCAGCCTTTTCCGGTGTCTTTTTCATTGTGGACAGATATGGAAAGCCGCCGTAGCGCATATAATCCGCAAAAGCGGCATCAGGTGACAGCTCAGGAGCCGTTAAAGCATAATAATCCCGGAAGGAAAACGGCAGCATGGAAATCTCCACATATCTTCCGGTCAGCAGTGTTGCCAGATCACCGGAAAGCATATAGGCATTAGAACCGGTGATGTAGATATCCGTCATATCCTTTATATAGATACTGTCTACTGCTTTTTCAAAGGAATCCACTTTCTGGATTTCATCCAGAAAAATATAAGTCATTTTCCCCTCGCAGAGCCGTTCTTTTATATAACGGTACAGAGCTTTGTAGTCCAGCAGCTCTTCATATTCCAAATCTTCAAAATTGATGGAAATAATCTGTTCCGGTAAAATACCACTCTGCAGAAGCTTTTCCTGATATTGCTTTAGCAGAGTGGATTTACCGCATCGGCGGATTCCGGTGACTACTTTGATAACCTGTTCGTCTTTCCAGTCATATAGACGCTGTAAATATTCTTTTCGCTCAATCATCGCATCTGCCTCCTGTTTAATATTATTCCAATTATAGCATATGATATTCTTAATAACAATAAATATTCCAAAATGGGAATTTAAGTATAATTTTTAAAATAAAATTTCGAACAAATCCGCAGTGCTAAAACTATAGGACGGTAACGAACAGCCTGTCTATAGCTGGCCGGCTTTGAAAAAACTGCGTTAATGCCGGGAAATAAAATGAAGGGCCGGGAAACAGCGGATTTATGCTGGATTTCCGGTCCTTTTTATTTTTTCCCTTTTTTGAACTTATAATATATCAGAGGAAATTTACTGTGTAGGCGCTTCAGCTTCATACAGGGTGGTGCTGTCCGCCAGGGTCGCCGCTTCAGATTCGGTGAGCGGGGCCTGTGTGGACACGGAGCAGGTGTAGCCGCCGCGGGACCACAGGAGGAGGGACCAGGCGGTGCCGTCACCCTTCATTGTCAGCTGTCCCCAGGGCCGTTCCAGGATCTGTGTCTGCGTATACTGGTTATAATCGCCGCTGATGTCATCTCCCGGGGCATTCTTCTGTTCTGTGATGCGGTAGGTGAGCTGTGAGCCGTTTTTTTCATATATAAGCTGTGCCATCTCTCCATTCAGGATGGAGCAGGAACGGAGGGTATAGCCCTCTGGAAGCTGTGCCGGCAGAGAAAGCGGAAATGGCAGGGCATCCGCCAGGGAGGACGTATCCGGGTATTCCACGATGGGGGAAGCTATTTGGACCGGCGGCTGTTGGGATTGTCCCGGGGGGAAGCCGGTTTTCAGGCGGGGATACAAGAACAGGGTGAGGACAGCCAGGGCAAAGCAGGCGGCCAGGGCGGCGGGAATGGGAAAACGCCGGGGGAAGGGGGGCTGTGGCTGTATCTGCGGAACCGGGGCGGTGCGCGAAGCTCTGATTTTTTCCAGAATGCGCTGTTCCATGTCCGGTGTCAATTTAATGTATTCTTCAGCCTGTTGATATTTATTCTTCAAAATCATACGCCTCCTTTAACTGTTTTTTCAACATACCCCGCGCACGGAAGAGAAGGGAGCGCACGGTGGATTCCTTTGCGCCGGTCAGAGCGGCAATCCGGGCGGTAGTCATTTCTTCCTGGTAGTAAAGGTGGATAACCTCCCGGTATTTTATGGGAAGTGTGGATACCGCTTCCCAGACAAAGGAAAGGTCTTCGGGCATGGCGCAGGTGAGGGATTCGGGAAGCTCCTCGCAGCTGTGGCGTCTGTTGGCCTTCAGGCGGTTTTTGCTCAGGTTGATGGCCACCCGGAAGAGCCAGGCCTTTTCATGCTCCGGGCTTTCAAAGGACGGGGCGGAGGAGAAAAGGCGGAGCATGGTTTCCTGGAGGATATCTTCGGCATCCGGCAGGTTATGGAGATAGGACAGCGCCAGACGGAGGATGGGGGAACCATAGCGGTGCAGGGCCTCCTCGGGGGAGAGGGGAGGGCAGGAGCGGGATGGCTGGGAAATCTGAGAGGCCTGGCTGGCATGAGGAGCCTGGCTAGTTTTTGAGCCCTGACTGATTTCGGTGACCCGGCTGGCATTGGAGGCCTTGTTTTTTGGCAGATGGTGGAGAATTCTGGCGGCCTGCTCTGATGATGACGGAGGCACGGCGGCCTCCGGAGAGGGAGAAAGGTCCGCATCCTTTTTAATAAAGCGGCAAAGCCTGTACAGGATAAAACGCAGCCGTCCGCAGGCAAGCAGGTACAGAGGGGATCGGTTCTGCCCCGGGACGGCTGCGGTCCGGCTTATGGAACTGCCGTAATTCATAATGTGACTCCTCCTTTCATACGGCGCGGAATGCTTCAGGCGATGCTTTCCACCAGTTCCTGCAGTTCGTTTTCGGTGATGCCGTCTGTGGCGGTCAGGCTGTAGGTATAGCCGTCCGCTTCCCAGACCGCATTATAAATCAGTTCTCCGGCGCCGCTGCAGGTGAGTGTATTTTCAACCGCTTCCAGTGTTTTTGTGAATTCGTAGGAGTTGTAATCTCCGCTGATATTGCCGGAGCCTTTTCCTATGCGGTAGGTGATAGTCTTTTCCCCATTTTCGTATCTTATCTGTACAAAGGCCGGATCGGAGGAAGAAACGGCGGCAATGGCGGCGGTTTCATAGCCGTCCGGCAGAATGGAGGGCACGGCGGCGGTGAAGCCCAGAATTTCATTAGCGTCCTCTATGGAGGCGCAGGGGATAAATGGGTTGGGAAGCTGCGCTGAGCCGGCTTCCTTTGGCGTGGCGGAAACGCCGCAGGCGGTAAGGATACCAAGGGATACAAGGGACAGAGCAGTGATAATGCACAGGCTTAGTTTTTTCATATCGGATTCTCCTTCATGCGTTTTTATGTTTCTGCTTTATATACAACCGGGAGAGGAAAAACGTTGCACGAAAATATAAAATTTTTAATTAATTATATGCCAGGGGGCGGGGATGTCAAGCGGGAGGGCTCCAGAAGGGCTTAAAGCGGTTGGGTGGTCATCACTTTGGCAGTAGTGGCGCGGCAGGAGTTACAATGTTATAATTGCTCTAAAGTGCGGTGTAATATGTACATGGGCTTTGGCAGGGTTTACTTAAGGGATATCATGCACGAGGGGGAAAAGGCATGGATAAAACAAGTACGGCAAATAACGGTACAGATAATGCCAATAAGGATAAAACAGGCAGCAGGCAGGCGTTGCGGAAACTTCTGGAAAATGCAAAGGTACATTTTATGCAGCTTGGGCTGAAAAGGAAGACAGTTATTTTTGTTATGAGCACGTTTATCGGCGCCGTCCTTTTTACTTCCTTTATATTTGGCGTGATTTACAGCAATACCTGGAAACGTACGGTCATTAACCACGTTAAAAGTATTGAGTCGGAAAAAGAAGACGGAATCAGAAGCTATTTTGAAAATATGGATAACCTGGCTTATAATATCTGCTACAGTAACTGGATGCAGGATATTTTCAAGAAAAGCGTTTCTGTTGTGCGAAGGCAGGAGATGGAGGAAAATGCCAGAGATTTTTTGGGGAGCCTCAGTACCCTGTATGAAGGAAATCAGTTTGCGGTGATTGCGTTAAACGGTACAAGAGTCACAGGAACCGACAGCTACCGTTTAGATTATGATGTGGACATTAGGGAGAAGCCATGGTATGAGGAACTGCTTCTGAATGGAAAATATGTGGAGGCCAGAGAGGGAGAAGATAAAGGAATTTACAGAAATCATCCGGAATGGAATATGACGATTTATTATGTTGTCCACGATTATAATACCCTGGAGCTTACGGGCTTCATGGTAATTACGGTTCCGCTGGAAAATATAAAAAAGCTGCTGGAAAACGGTTATGAGGGAACCTGGCTTGCATTGGAGGAAAAAGACGGCAGCAGTATTTGCTCTAATCTGCCGGGAGAGCTGGATACAGGAGAAAAACGGGAGGAAAGTGAGCAGATCGTAAAGCTGGAAAACAGGTACTATATGTCCAGGAAAATGCTGAATACGGAATTTTTCCAATGGATACTGATTACCGTATCGGATGAGAATTATCAGAAGGTAAATAATCCTATGGTGCTCCTTGTTTTTGTGGGCATGCTTGGATTTGTGGGCTGCCTGTTGATCCTGGTGGCATTAGCCGTATCCCGATATCTGACAAAACCGATTCTGAACTGCGCAGGAGCCATGTTGGAGATTAGAAATAATCATATCGGGATTCAAATCAAAAACACATATATGGATGAAATCGGGGAGCTTATCGATGGCTTTAATGAAATGTCGGGGTCTATTTATTCACTGATCGAAAAAAACAAGATGATCAGCGCCCTTCAGAAGGACGCAGAAATCAAGATGCTGGAACGGCAGATCAATCCGCATTTCCTGTTTAATACGCTGGAGATTATCAATAGCCTGATACTGAGCAAGAAAGAAAAAAAAGCAGTGAAGGTATGTGAAACGCTGGGACAGCTCTATCGCTATAATTTAAAACAGAACAAATGGATTACGCTGAAGGAGGAACTGGAATATACAAAGCAGTACCTGCTGATTATGAAGTATAAAATCAATGATTTTTCCTATTTTGACGATGTGGATGAAAGATTAATGGAAGCGCCGTTTATGAAAGCAATCCTGCAACCGCTTGTGGAAAATTCCATTAAGCACGGCTTTCAGAGAAAGAATCAGGAGTGCTGTATTTCCATTATAATACATCTGAAAAATGAGAAAATACATATTGAAGTGATGGACAATGGAAGCGGCATGGAGACTGTACAGCAGCAGCTTCTGAGCGAAGAGATACAGAATATTTATGAACATCCCATGAAACGTCTTCCGGAAACGGGGCATGTTGGAATTAAGAATGTGGTACAGCGGCTTTATCTGGAATATGGAGATGCCTTTGACGTTAAGATTATTTCCAATGCCGGTTACGGAACCAGAATTGAAATGGAAATACCGCTGGAGAGAGCGGGCGGTGAGGAGGAAGTATATGTATAAAATATGTATTGCAGATGATGAAAAATATGTACAGAAATCCATTGCCCAGAGAATAGAAAGCAGCGGTATGGAGATTGAAGTGGCAGGTACGGCAGGCAACGGGATGGAGGCGCTTTTACTGTATGAGAAAATGAGGCCGGATATTTTTTTCGTGGATATTAATATGCCTGTTATCAATGGGCTGGATTTCATAGAAAGGATTCGAAGACAGTATCCGGAAGCCCACACCCGTTTTATCATTATCAGCGGCTATGATGATTTTGCTTATATGAAGAAGGCGATTCAGCTGGGGGTAATTAATTATATTAAAAAGCCGATACTGCAGCAGGAATTCAGTGATATGCTCTGGGATGTTTTCAGACAGCTGGAGGAGGATAAAGAAAAAGAGGATAAGAAGGAGGAGAATATATGCTCCTGGACGGATTTTCTGCATGCGGATGGGCAGAAAAAGCCGGAAGGGACCTTCCTTCTGATACGGGGAAAGAAAATCGGAGGGAATGCGGCGGAGATTCTCAGGGAGATTGAGATGGCTGACCGGGGAATGCACTGTACTGCCATACGTTTTTTCGGTGTACAGGATATCCTTCTGCTGTTAATGGAAGGAAAGTACTGTACCGGGAGGGAGCTTGAAATGCTTGCCGGCAAGGACTGTTTCGCCGGAGCATCCCAAATCGTGTACCATATGGGAAAATGCGGTAATCCGGAGGAACTGGCGGGTCAGTTTGAAGATATGCTGAATATCCGTTTTTACCATCCTGAATACAGGCTGATGAAACTGAAAAGCATGCCATGTGAGCGGCCGGCCGTCAGCTATGAGGCATTTGATGCTGCGCTGGACTGTACCAGGGAAGATAAATATACAGAGTGTCTGGAAGAGATCCTGAAGCCGTTATTTGAAGAGGAAAAATACTGCAGTCTTATTAAACAGGTTTACCAGGCTCTTATTCTGATTATCGCGAATAAATATACCAAGTATGATATTCAGCTTCCCGGAGAACTGCGGCAGGAGCTTTTTCCTTTTGCGTCGGCCGTCTGTGAAAGCCGGAGAGAGATGCTTGGCCTGCTTGGGGACTATTCCTTACAGCTGAACCGGAAGATTGAGAAGATAGTTTCCCGAAGTGAACTGGTTGATAAGGTGATACAGTATCTGGTTCAGCATTACAGAGAGGATATCAATCTGAGTGAACTGGCAGGTGAATTTTTTGTCGTGCCCACCTATCTTGCAAAGAAGTTCAAAGAAAAGAAAAACTGTACGGTAATGCAGTATCTTGAGAATATAAGGCTGAAGAAAGCAAGGGAGCTTCTGGACACGTCATCTCTGAGCATATCGGAGATTTCCCAGATGACAGGCTATAACGATCCCAACTATTTTGCACGAAGCTTTAAAAAGGTATATGAAATATCTCCGAGAGAATACAGAAATTCCATCGGAGCAGAACATGAATAAAGCAGGCAGGCGTACGGGAAAAGAACCTTCATTTTTCCCGGTACACCTGCTTTTTTTTACCAGAGACGCAGGTCCGGCATCAGTAATCAGATGTTGTCGGGCTGATTTTATAAATAAAAATGGAAAAAATTGTGCTAGTGGAATGATAACTTTGTACTAGATTTGGACTGTGAAAATAAATATTATATACATATCGACCAAACAAAAAGGTTAGATAGAAAGGGGAAGGCAAAGTATGAAGAAAAAGTTATTGGCATTATTGGTGGGGATTTGTATGGTATGTACAACTATTGGCTGCGGCAGCAGTACAGGTACTGCAGGAGGTGTTGAAAGTGCGGCAGCCGGTGGCACAGATGCGGCGGCAGATGCCGGACAGGCAGATATCCAGGCGGATAAAAGCTCTTCCGGCAAAAAGAAAACAGTGACCTTTTATATGTGGGCGGCAGATGCGGAACAGGAATTTGACAAAGCGATTGTGGCTCAGTATGAAAAAGAACATCCGGATATTGATATCGAAGAAAATTACATACCCTATGCTGAATATCTGAGCAAAATAAATACAATGGCTGCGGCAGGAAGCATGCCTGATATTTTTAATCTTCCTGAAGGGAATGTTTTTGAGTGGGGAGAAAAGGGTGCGTTGCTGGATTTAAAACCGCTGTATGATGCGGCAGGAGTAAAGCCTTCCGACGTATCTGTGGATTCTGCTATTTTTGCTACGGATGAAAATGTATGGTCAGTGGGATATAATGTAACGACGATGTGCATGTATTATAACAAGGAGCTGCTGGAGCAGAACGGTATAGAACTTCCTTCCACCGATGCATCAAAGCCCTGGTCCTGGGAGGAATTTGTGGAAAATGCGAAGAAGATAACCAAGGATGCCAATGGGAACGGGCCGGAGGATGCAGGCTTTGATCCGGATAATATCATGGTATACGGAACAATGATGCCGACGGACTGGACAAAATACATAGCTTTGCTGCACACAAATGATGCGGGTATTTTGAATGAGGACGGTTCGGCGCTCAGTATCAGCAGTGATGCGGGTATCGAGGTCATCCAGTCAATTGCCGACCTTGGAAATGTAATCCACTGCGCACCTTCCAGCGCTATGGCTAAAGGGGCCTTTTCCGATGCATCCGCCATGCTCATGAATGGTCAGGTGGCAATGGTGATTGACGGCGGCTGGGCGCTGGCAAATTATACGAACGAAGGATTTGACGTAGGAGTAGCCCCGATTCCCGCATTTAAGCATCCTGCGGATATCAGTTGGACGGCAGGCCTGTGTATGTCTCCCAATGCAGCGGATAATAAAGAAGCTTTTGATTTCTATCAGTATTTTACCAACTTCATGAATTCCATTCAGGCTGCGCTGGATCAGGGGGTATCACTGGGCGGGCTCCCTCATACCCTGGAGGTATTTGACAGTGGGGAAAATGAGAAGAAGTGGGTTTCAACCTACACAAAGGTAGATGCGACGCAAATGTGCGAGGCCTTTAAAAATATTTTGCAGGCAGACACTACTGTACTGGGAGATAATGTCAGAGTAAAGAATTTCCCTGTCATCGTGGATAATACTATCGTACCGGCACTTGATAATGTATGGCTGGGCGAGGTTTCAGCCAAAGAAGCATTGGAAGCGCTTGACTTAACAGACAGTATTGACGGCTATTGGAAATAAATAAGGAAAAAGGAAGGGCGCCTGGCTCTAAAGGGGTGGGTGCCCTTTTTTTACCCGAATATAAGTGAAGGCAGGAGGCCAGTAAGCATGAAGGTAAAAAAAAGTATGTCATTAAAGGAAAAAACGCAGCTGAAATGGGGATATTTCTTTATTGCTCCTGCGATAATCGGCCTGGTATGTTTTAATTTCGGCCCAATGCTGTTCAGTATGTGGATCAGCTTTACCAAATGGGATGTTATCACTGCACAGGAGTTTATCGGGATTCAAAACTACAGGAATCTTTTCAGGGATCCTCTCGTTATCAAGTCATTGCAGGTAACCGCTTATTATACTTTGTTAAGTGTGCCTCTTGTGACCTGCATACCGCTGCTTATTGCCATGCTGCTAAATACGAAGGTGAAGGGACTGTCCGTTTTCCGGACGATTTTTTACATTCCGTCCATTGTGCCTGTTGTGGCAAGCTCTGCGATATGGATGTATATCTACAATCCCATGTATGGCCTGCTTAACAGTATAATCAAAGCATTCGGGGGGCATACGCATAATTTCATTTTCAGCCCGAAGGAGGTAATACCGTCCTTGTCTGTTATGGCGGTATGGGCGGCGGGAAATACGGTAGTTATTTACCTGGCAGGGCTTCAGGGCGTCTCAAGACAGCTTTACGAGGCCGCTGAAATTGACGGCGCAGGCGCATTTGCAAAATTCAGGAATATTACAATACCGATGATGACTCCGATTATTTTTTATAATTTCGTTATGGCGATTATCGGTTCCATGCAGACCTTTACCCAATCCTATATCATGACGGACGGAGGGCCCTCCAATGCAAGCCTTTTCTATTCCCTGCTTGTGTACCGGACTGCCTTTAAACAGTCTGCGATGGGATATTCGGCGGCGATGTCCTGGATTTTATTCGTGATTATCGCCCTGCTGACAACGATTGTATTCAAAACCTCGGACAAATGGGTTATTTATGAGAATGGAGACTGATTATGAAGAAGAAAAACAGAGGGAAAATTATTTCCTACCTATTGCTGGCGGCCATATCCATTTTAATGCTTTTCCCGTTTTTCTGGATGGTACGCAGTTCATTTATGACAAACAGGGAAATTATGACGGTGCCGATACAATGGCTGCCCAGCCATTACAATCTGGATAATTTCAGGGATGCCTTTGCGCGGGCGCCTTTTTCCAGATATTTCGTGAACTCCGGCGTCATTGTACTGATTAATATGATTGGCAGCATACTCAGCGCAAGCTTTATCGCCTTTGGTTTTTCCAGGCTCCGTTTTACAGGGAAAAATCTATGGTTCGCCCTGCTGCTTTCCACAATGATGATTCCTCAGACCGTTTTGATGATTCCTCAGTTTCTTATCTGGCAGGCAGTCGGCGCTTACAATACCTTTGTCCCTCTTACACTGCCCTGCTTTTTCGGAAGCGCATTCAATGTTTTTCTGGTCAGGCAGTTTTATGCGGGAATTCCCAAGGAATATGATGAGGCAGCTCTGGTGGACGGCGCTAATTACTTTGTTATCTATCTGCGTATTATCGTTCCGATGGCAAAGCCGGTTTTGTGCACAGTGGGAGTTTTTACCTTTATGAATACCTGGAATGACTTTATGGGGCCTTTGCTTTATCTGGATAAGGAAAATCTGAAGACGGTTTCTCTGGCGCTGCAGAATTTTATGGGTCAGCATAACAGTGAATGGAATCTTATGATGGCATTGTCTTCGGTGATAACGCTGCCTATGATTGTTGTGTACTTTATGGCACAGAGATATTTTATTGAAGGGATTACCTTTTCAGGCTTGAAGGGGTAAGAGAGAGAAAGTATGATGGAGAAAAGGTAACTGCGGGAATAGGATTCAGTTACCATAACAAAAAGAGGGAAAAAAGAAAGGAGCAGGGGTATGCAGTTAAATTTACAGGAGGTGCCTTTCAGTATGAGAGGCAGCTATATGGCGGTTTCATATCATGAAAAAAATTTCAGGGGTTCAGGAATGGCGGAAGGGCTTTATCTGAGAACTGTCCATGGGGATGCCGGGACGCCGTTTGTGGCGCGTCTGCAGACCTTGAATGACGGGGAGGAGTGTCCCTGCAGGATAGAGGCGCAGCCGGAAAAGGTAACTCTGTCTACGCAAAAAGGTGAAGTGTTTCTGGCCTATGAGGATGCGGATACACTCCTCATAAGCGGAAGGGGAGACGGTGTCGGAATCAGACTGGACTTTCTTCCGGGAGGCGCTTTTGACTTTATCCAGCCGGTGCTGTCCGGGGAAGAAACCTGGTATCTGGCCAATTGTTTTAAATGCCACTCACGTTATATGCTTTTTAACCAGTCGGGACAGGTAAAGCTTTCCCAGGAATGGAAGGTGAGTAATTCTGAATACTGCTGTTTTGATGTGGAAGCAGAAGACGGTGAATTCCTGCTGGTGATGGAGGAAATAAAGGACACCTGGATAAACAGGAAAGAAAAATTTGATTTAGACAGCAGCGCTGAAAAAGCTTATGCTGATTTTCAGGCCTTTTATCACTCCATGCCATCGGTGCCGGGCAGATTTGCAGAGGCGGGGGAGATGGCTGCCTATGTTAACTGGAGCAGTATTGTGAATAAATGCGGCTTCCTGAAAAGAGATGCCATGTTTATGTCGAAAAACTGGATGTGCAACGTATGGAGCTGGGACCACTGCTTTAATGCGCTGGCTCTTGCCTATCACGAGCCGCAGGAAGCCTGGAATCAGTTTATGATCATGTTTGATTATCAGAGTGAAAGCGGCAGAATACCCGACAGCATCAATGATTCCATAATTATAGATAATTACTGTAAACCGCCGATCCACGGCTGGACACTGCGCAAGCTCAGGAAGCTCATGAGGCTTGACAGAAGCCAGCTGGAGGAAGCTTATGAGAAGCTGGGGAAATGGACACAATGGTGGCTGAATTACAGAGATCAGGATGGGGATGGTCTTTGCGAATATACCCACGGAAATGATTCCGGGTGGGATAATTCAACGGCGTTCCGTTTTCTTCCTCCGGTTACCCTTCCGGATCTGGCAGCTTTTCTGGTTATCCAGATGGAGGAGCTTGGAGAAATTGCGGAACTGATAGGCCGCAAGAGCGACAGCCTCCTGTGGAAGGAACGCGCAGAACAGATGCTTGGTAAAATGCTGGAGAAGCTTTTCCGGGACAACAGACCGCTGGCGATTCAGACCGTTACAGGGGAAGTGACAGAAAATGAAAGTCTGATATTGTATCTTCCGATTGTTCTGGGAGGGAGACTGCCGGCCGGGGTTCGTTCCTATCTGATAGAACAGCTGAAGAGCGACAGATTTTATACGGAGCATGGCCTGGCGACAGAGAGTCCGTCCAGCAGCCTTTATGAATCCGACGGTTATTGGCGCGGGCCCATTTGGGCGCCGAGTACCATGCTGCTGGCGGACGGCCTGTGGGAATGCGGGGAAAAGGAATTCGTCAGGGATATCACGGAACGATTCTGCAGAAATGTGAGCAGAAGCGGATGTGCGGAGAATTTTGATGCATTGACAGGCGCGGGACTGAGAGATCGGGCATATACCTGGACGGCCAGCGTTATGCTTGTTATGGCTCATGAATATCTGAAGGAGGAATAAGTCAATGGAATTAAGGTTCAGGATCGAGGCGGATGGCAGCCTGACCGTCAGCAGTGAAAAAGAAGTTTTCCTTAAAAATGTTTATCCGGGTATCGACGGACATTCCGTCCGGGCGCTTCGGGTACGCAGGGAAGAAGCGGGAATCATATGGGAAACCGCAGAAGGCAGCATTGTTTGCCATGTGGATAAGCAGGATGAGAACTGCTTTGAGCTGCAGTTTTCCCTTGTGGATTACTTGCGGCCCATTCATACCTTCCAGTTTTTTTACCAGGCGGATACGGATGCGGAGGGCTTCTACCAGGCAGCGGAAGGAATGGGGCATGATACGGGATATTATGGAAGGAAAAGCCTGTTGGAAAAGGAAAGGCTGACAGGCTTTGGGCTGTGCGCCCTTCAGTTCAGCGGCTGTGCGCTGACCATCTATCCCACCTCACAGAAGCATTATGAAACTATATGTGAAATGGAAGGCTGCCGCCTTGAGCGATATACTGACGGCAGCAGAAGAAACAGCCAGGAGATGGTACTGCATCTTTCCTGCGGAGCCAGAATGGAAAATGTAAACCGGAAAAACGTGGATTTTGCGCCGCTGAAATTCCTGATGACAGAGTCCCTGGAAGCGGGGCTGGAAAAGGCTGCGGAGGAAATCGGGCGCAATATGTCTGCCCGGCTTTTCATGCCGCCTGCCTACCATTGGTGTTCCTGGTACTATTGCTATCAGAACTTTGATCAACTGCAGCTGACGGAGTATCTGAATGGTCTTGCCGGAATGGAAAAACGGCCGGATATTAAATATTTTCAGCTGGATGTGGGGTACTGTACCTCCATTGGAGACTGGCTGGAACCCAGCGAACGGTTTCCGAAAGGACTGAAGGCAGCCTTTGATGAAATTCGTGCTGCAGGATTTGTCCCGGGAATCTGGGTCGGCGCCTTTATGGCAGGAAACAGAAGCCGGCTTTACAGGGAGCATCCGGACTGGATTCTGTATGATACGGAGGATAAGCCAGTCAGACCCTGGATAACTGATAATGAGCCAAAGCCCTGGGGATATCAGGATGAGGAGTATTATTGTCTGGATACCTCCCATCCCGAGGCGATGGCCTATATGAAAAATGTATTTGAAACACTTCACAGCTGGGGCGCAGAAATGTTTAAAACAGATTTCATGCTCTGGGGGCTGCAGGACAGCAGCCGGGTAAAAAGACACACGCCGGGGAAAACCTCTGTGGAATACTTCAGAGAATATCTGCAGGTGATCAGAGAAGCCATTGGAGAAGAAAGCTATTGGCTGGGCTGTATTGCCCCCTTCCTGCCGTTTGTGGGTTATGCGGATGGCATGCGCATAGGCGGGGATGTGGGATCAAGCTGGGACGGGGAGTTTGGTCCGCAGAATATGATGCGCTGCCTTGTGGGAAACCATTTTACCAATCACCACTATTATCAGACGGACCCGGATGCCGTCATGCTTCGTGATTTTCAAATCCGTCTTACGGAACGTGAAATACATAGCCTTGCTCTGCTGGCGGCAATTTCAGGCAGCTGTATTTATACCTCGGATCCCCTGCATCGGATTGCGGAGGAGAGGGCTGCGCTTTTCCGTTTCATAGAACCGGATAAAAGAAGGAAGCCATCCCTGCCTTTTCTGGCAGAAGAACGTCCTGAAATTGTCATGGTACACAAAGAAGGCGCAAAGGGACTGCTGTTCATTTTGAATAAAACAGAGGATTACCTCAGAGAAACATATAGTCCGGAAGAACTGGACTTTGATCCATCCTGGAATATTTTTTCCTTTCAGACAGGGGAAAGGGAAGCGTTGTGGAAAAAGCAGCTTGTTGTCAGTATTCCGCCCCATGGCTGCCGGCTGTTCCTTCTCTCCGCTGATAAGCAGGTTACGTTGGATTATGAAAGGCTGTGGAATAATCTGAAGGCAGATATTTAGTAAAATTGTAACTGTTCACGCCCGATTTGGTAACAGTTCAGCCTTTGGCTGCACTGTTACCTGAACTGTGCTGTTACAAAAAATTAATTTCAGGAGCAGTTGAATCTATTGAAAAACAGTGATAAAATAAACGCAAGCATAAATTTCTAACGAATCTTGGCCTATGTGCCGTCTAAATTCCAATTCTCTATTCAGAAACTCTATGCTTACTATCCAACAAAGAAAGCAGGAGCGGCTGATTGGGAAGGTTGCTCCGCACACAAACAGAAAGGAGCAGCTTATGGCAGAAGAACTGCACGTAGTAAGAAATCAGAAGGATACGGTTTTCCGAATGCTATTTCGGGAAAAGAAGGAACTGTTGGAGTTATATAATGCACTCAATGATTCCGCGTATAACAGCCCGGAGGACCTGACAATCTGTACCCTGGAAAATGCGATTTATATGAATTTTAAGAATGACATCTCATTCCTGCTGGATTCCGAGATGAATCTGTACGAGCACCAGGGTTCGTATAATCCCAATATGCCGCTGCGGGATTTGGTGTACATTGCCAAGCAGCTGGAAAAATATACGCGGGATGAGACCATATATTCTTCCACGCTGGTGAAAATTCCGGTGCCCCGGTTCGTGGTATTTTACAACGGCACGGACGGGCAGCCGGAAAGGCAAATCCTGTGGCTGTCGGATGCTTTTGAAAAAGAGACGGCAGAACCGGAGCTTGAGCTTAAGGTACTTATGCTGAACATTAATTTTGGACATAATCAAGAGCTGATGGATAAATGCCGGACATTGAAGGAATACAGCCAGTATGTGGACCGGGTCAGAAAATATGCAAGGGTAATGCGGATTGAGGAAGCGGTTGAACGGGCAGTGACGGAATGTATCAGGGAAGGGATTCTGGCAGATTTCCTGTCGTCACAGAGAGCGGAGGTGATAGCGGTGTCAATCTTTGAGTATAATGAAGAAGTGGAAATGAGAAAAATCCGTGACAGCGAGTATAAGAGCGGCAAAGAAGATGGGATTGCCCAGGGGATCGCCCGCGGAGCTGCACTTGGTGAAGCTGAGACGATAATATCATTAATCAGAAAAAAATCGGAAAAGGGCTTTGGTATAAATGAAATAGCCGACATACTCGAGCTGGATGTTTGTTATGCAAAGAAAGTGCTTGATTTGCTGGCGGAAAATCCTGATAAAACTGATATGCAGGTTGCGGAACTTATTATTGGACAGGTATAGGCGTTTAACTTTATTAAAAATTTGAATTAAAGTAACAGCTCCTCTGCCTGATTTATTACAGAGGATGATAAAAAGTCTGCAATAAAAAAGGCCTTGTGTATTCAAGGCTTTTTTATTTGCTATCATATGGATGATATCTGCTGTCGCCATGTTTTCTCACGGTTTGCGCTGTGAATGCGCAAACCTGTCTGAACTGTTACCCGACTTGTGCTGTTACAAAAAATTAATTTCAGGAGTAGTTGAATCTATTGAAAAACAGTGATAAAATAAACGCAAGCATAAATTTCTAACGAATCTTGGCCTATGTGCCGTCTAAATTCCAATTCTCTATTCAGAAACTCTATGCTTACTATCCAACAAAGAAAGCAGGAGCGGCTGATTGGGAAGGTTGCTCCGCACACAAACAGAAAGGAGCAGCTTATGGCAGAAGAACTGCACGTAGTAAGAAATCAGAAGGATACGGTTTTCCGAATGCTATTTCGGGAAAAGAAGGAACTGCTGGAGTTATATAATGCACTCAATAACTCGGCGTATCACAGTACGAAGGACCTGATAATCTTCACCCTGGAAAATGCGATTTACATGAATTTTAAGAATGACATCTCATTCTTGCTGGATTCCGAGCTGAATCTATACGAGCACCAGGCATCGTATAATCCCAATATGCCGCTGAGGGATTTGGTATACATCGCAAAGCAGCTGGAAAAATACATGCGGGATGAGAGTATATATTCTTCCACGCTGGTGAAAATTCCGATGCCCCGGTTCGTGGTATTTTATAACGGTACAGACAGGCAGCCCGAAAAGCAAATCCTGCGGCTGTCGGATGCGTTTGAAAAAGAAACGGCAGAACCGGAGCTTGAGCTTAAAGTACTTATGCTGAATATTAATTTTGGCCACAACCAAGAGCTGATGGATAAATGCCGGACATTGAAGGAATACAGCCAGTATGTGGACCGGGTCAGAAAATATGCAAGGGTAATGCGGATTGAGGAAGCGGTTGAACGGGCAGTGACGGAATGTATCAGGGAAGGGATTCTGGCAGATTTCCTGTCGTCACAGAGAGCGGAGGTGATAGCGGTGTCAATCTTTGAGTATAATGAAGAAGTGGAAATGAGAAAAATCCGTGAAAGTGAGTATAAAAGCGGCAAAGAAGATGGGATTGCCTGTGGTGAAGCTGAGACGATAATATCATTAATCAGAAAAAAATCGGAAAAGGGCTTTGGTATAAATGAAATAGCCGACATACTCGAGCTGGATGTTTGTTATGCAAAGAAAGTGCTTGATTTGCTGGCGGAAAATCCTGATAAAACTGATATGCAGGTTGCGGAACTTATTATCGGCCAGGTATAGGCGTTTAGATGTATTGTAGCATGAGTTATAGTAACAGACCGAATACCATAACGATTACAAAGCATGATAAAAAGTCTGCAATAAAAAAAGTCTTGTGTATTCAAGGCTTTTTTTATTTGCTATAATATGGATGATATCCCAAAACTTTTAAATACAAAGAAGGAAATCAAAGCCCCCGCTGCAAGCAACGAGGTATCAAACTTGCAGCGCTGCAGAGCAGCGGGGTCTTTGACCCTCGCGGCAGTCGCCAAATATCCATGTAAGCATGGCTGTTTGGCTCGTTGCTCGTGGGAATAAAGATAAGTCAGGAGGAAGCAGCTTGCGCAAACTTAAAGGAATATTATTGTCCGTCCTGCTTTCCGGCGCCGTATTTTTTACCGGCTGCCAGGGAAATGGGGGCGGTGAGGCGGCGGTTATGAGCCAGGACGAAATCAGCGTAATCAGCCATACATTTAATCATAACAGCTTTGTGGACAGTATTTTTATGATTCTGCCGAAGGACTGGACCTATGATACCTATGAAAAGATCAATGCAGGCGAGAAAATGGACAGCTACGAATGGGGTTATGACCTGTACATTGACGGAAACAGCGGCAATGAAATTTCCATTTACGGAACCAAAGGCGTGGAGGAAATGCCGCAGGATGAAGGGATGGATTTCAGTACGGCAAACGGGCTGCAGGGAAAAAGGTATGTGAAGGAGATTGAAGAGGACGATGGCAGTGTGGTGCGGGAGGAGTATCTTGTGCTGCGGATACCGGACAATGATTTTGCTGTATATGTTGTTTCTTATTCAATATCAAATGAATTGTATCAGGAAAAGAAAGAAATTTTGGAAAACTTCCTGATTAATATCGGGGTATCCAGCGTTGCGGTGGAATGATGCGACGCTGGATTTTTTCCTGTAAACTTAAAAAAAGCGGCAAAACAGGAAATGTTTTTCCAATGCCTCAATGCTAAGATAGAGTCAGCAGAAAAACTGGCGGGTAACACAACGGCAGAGATTAACTGCGATGGCCGGGAGGCCGGAGAACAGAAAAAGGAGATACACGCTGTGGATTACCGGGATACAATACAGGAGAGCCTGGATTATATTGAAGATAACCTGGATACGGAGATTACGGCGGAGGAGCTGAGCAGCCGTGCCGGATTTTCCCTGTTTTATTTTTACCGGCTGTTTCAGTCGCAGGTGGGCATGCCTGTCATGCAGTATATTCTGCGCAGACGGCTGGTGCATGCCATCTATGACATCAGCTGCGGGGCAAAAATGGTGGATGCAGCCCTTCGCTATGGCTTCGATACCCATGCCGGCTTCTTCCGGGCTTTCCGGCGGGAATATGACTGTTCCCCCTCCAATTATCTGAAACGGCACAAACCCAAACGGCCATACAGAATCAATTTGAGGCAGGAGGGACATGTGATGCTTACACAGAAAAAAATTAAGGAAATACTTTCCCATTGGGGAATGGAACAGGAAAAAATCAGCAGCTTTTATTATGAATCCAGCGGCTTTAAATCCGACCGCTGCTGGTATGTGGGAGAAAATTATCTTCTCAAAACGGGTGAAAACCTGCCGGCTTTGAAGCGGCACCTGGAGGTGTCGGAGGCAGTGCGCCAGGCCGGACTGGAGGCTGCCGTATATGTTCCTGCAAAAAACGGGGAGAAATACATAATGGATGAAGATACGTATTTCTGCCTGACCCGGATGCCTGAAGGCGAATTCCTGCTGGCCCGGGATTTATACGCAGAGCAGGGAAATTCCAAGGCACGGTACGTGGGCGAAATCCTGGGACAGCTGCATCTGATAATGAAGGATATGGAGGAACAGGAGGAGTATCAGGAAGATGATCTGCTGGCCTGTATCAAAGGCTGGGCGCTGCCGGGCGCGCGCAGGGCGATGGAACTGCCGAACGAATTCTGCAGTGAATTTGAAAAAGGGCTGGAAGCGCTCTATCCAATGCTTCCGGTACAGCTGATTCATCACAATCCTACGCCCAGCGATTTCTTAATCAGGCAAGGAAAGCCGGCAGGGTTTATAGAATTTGAAAATACCGAAAAGGCGATCCGGCTCTTTGATCCCTGCTATGTTTCCACGGGCATACTGTCGGAAAGCTTCGAAGACGGCAATGAGGAAAAGCTGCGGCAGTGGGGATTGCTCTATCAGAATATCCTCCGGGGCTATGACAGCGTCAACCCGCTGTCTGCAAAGGAGAAGGAAGCGCTTCCTTATATTGTATTTTCCATTCAGATGATTTGCGTGGCATATTTTTCGGAGTCGGAAAAATATGCGGAGCTGGCAGAAATCAACCAAAAGATGCTAAGACAGCTGATCACACACAGGGATATGCTGACACTGGAATAAAATTTCGTAAAAGGACAGCCTTTGGGGGAGACTCCGGGGGCTGCCTTTTTTAGTACCAGATTTGCAATGTATACATCTGTTTTTGAACTTAAAACTTCCTTCGGTTCATACTATGATTGAGAGGAAGGGGCCGCCGTCTGATAGACGAACTGATGCTGCCTGCGCCATTCACTGGGGCTTTGTGAAAAATGCTTCCGAAAGGCCTTATAAAAAAGGGAGTTGTCCGAGAAGCCGCATTCCAGGGCTATTTTCTGGATCGGCAGCTGGGAGCGTTCCAGCAGCTTTTTAGCATTCTGCAGGCGGATGGCGGTCAGATAGGCATGCGGCGTCATATTCAGCTCCGCCTTCATTTTTTTATCAATATATTCGGAAGAATAATGGAAGACGTCCGACAGGGTCCGGGCAGTGATGCGGGACGCATAATTTTCATTGAGGTAACGCATCAGATCTGCCGTCAGTGCCGAGTATGACTGTTCCTGGGTATACAGCAGGCCAAGAAGCCGGAAAAATTCACTCTGCAGCTCCAGATGGCTGCAGGGCGTCTGGTGCAGGAGCAGGCACAGCCTTTGCAGCAGCGGCAGAAACAGGCCTGGCTGGAAGGCGCCTCTAATGGGAAGCATCAGCCTGCTGGTGAGATCTTCGGTATAATCGGCCTGGAAATGGATGTAATAATATTCCGCATTGGGGCTGGGGCGGGAAGCCGCCTGCCAGGTATTTTTTTTCTGGATGTACCATTCGCCGGCCAGCAGCGTGGTCATGCTGCCGTTTTCTGTGAACTGCAGCCGGTTTTTCAACATGAAAATCAGTACGAAATGGCTGCAGTAACGGGAACAATGGTATTCATCGGTGCCGAAGCGCTTCAGGCTGCAGTCGGTAAGATAGGGCATGGGAGCCGGGGAAAGAATGATGGAATCCACAGCTTGCACCGCCTTTCATGGGTAATTGCCGGGAGCCTGCGGGCCTTTTGGAACGGCCCGCTCCCGTAAATACAGCATAAAACAAACACAGGAAAAAAGAAACAAAAAAAGGAGTATATGTGATGAAAAAGAAAAAGTTTACGCCCCTCACCGCAAAGGAGCTTCGTCCGGAAGGATGGCTCAGACAGCAGCTTAAAATCCAGGCGGAGGGGCTTTCCGGGCATCTGGATCTGATATGGCCGGATATCCGTGACAGCAAATGGATTGGCGGAGACAAGGAAGGGTGGGAGCGCGTCCCCTACTGGCTGGATGGCTTTATCCCCCTGGCCTATCTACTGGAAGACGAAGAGTTAAAAAAACGTGCGGCCAGATACATAGACGCCATTCTGGAGCGTCAGGAGGAGGATGGCTGGATCTGTCCCTGTTCCAGGGAGGAACGCAGCACCTATGACGTTTGGGCGGCGTTTCTGATCTGCAAGGTGCTGGTGCTGTATTATGAATGCAGCGGGGATGACAGGATCGAAAAGGCGGTATACCGGGCGATGCATAATCTGCTGCTGCATGTTACAAACAGTACGCTTTTTAACTGGTCGGCAGCCAGGTGGTATGAGTGCCTGGTTCCCCTTCTCTGGCTGTATGAGAGAAGGCCGGAGGACTGGATGCTGAAGCTGGCCTTTGTTCTGGAGGCGGAGGGGCTGGATTATGAAAAGCTTTACCGGAATTTTGACTTCGCCCACCCGGAGGTGGATAAGTACTGGACCCAGCTGAACCATGTGGTGAATACAGCCATGGCGTTTAAATCCCGGGCGCTGATGTCCCTGCTTACCGAGGAGAGCGCGGACGGCTTTGCACGGGAAATGTATGAAAAAGTGATGCGGTATAACAGCATGGCAACCGGGCATTTTACAGGGGACGAATGCCTGTCCGGGGATTCGCCCATCCAGGGAAGCGAATGCTGTAGCGTGGCCGAGGCTATGTATTCCTATGAAATCCTCCTGGCGGTGAGCGGGAATCCCTTCTGGGGCGATCTGCTGGAAAAAGAGGCCTTTAACTGTCTGTCTGCCACTACGACGCCGGATATGTGGGCACATCAGTATGTGCAGATGACAAACCAGATCTGCAGCAGCAGGATTGCGCCGGATCAGGTGCCCTTTAATTCCAATGGCGGGGAAGCCCATATGTTCGGGCTGGAGCCGAATTTCGGATGCTGCACGGCGAACTTTAATCAGGCCTGGCCGAAATTCGCATTGTCGGCGGTTGCGTTGAGCGCAGACGGGCTGGCCGTGATGTCGCCGGTTCCCGTTTCCGTAAAGATAGAAAAGGAGGGAACGGCAGTTTCACTGCAGGTGATTTCCGGGTATCCCTTCCGTGATGAAGCCGTCATTGAAATCACGGCGGAGCGGCCGGTGGAAATGGAGCTTCTTGTCCGTATTCCCGGTTTTGCACAGGGAGCGCTGGTGGATGGTGAAAAGGCGGAGCCGGGAAGCTTTTACCGGATTTACCGTAAATGGGAGGGGAGTACCCGGGTGAAGGTGAGCTTTTCCTTTGTGCCTGTCCTTACAGACCGGCCGAACGATATGAAAGCCCTGGTGAGAGGCCCGCTGGTTTTTTCCCTGCCCATCACGGAAACCTGCAGAAAGCTGGAATATGTGAAGGACGGCGTGGAACGCAAGGCTCCTTACTGCGATTATGAGCTGACGCCGGCCTCTGACTGGAATTACGGCTTCTGCACGGAAACGTTTGAGGTGCGCGGCAATGAAATAGGAGAATATCCTTTTGCTGTGGATAATCCGCCCCTGCAGATAAAAACGGAAATGGTAAAAATACCCTGGCAGGAAAATGGCGGAGTCTGCACCCCTCTGCCGCAGGAGCGCAGGGCATTGTCGCAGCCGGAGGAAAAGCTTCTGCAGCCCTATGGATGCACCAATCTGCGTATGACGGAGATGCCCCTGGTCAGCCGGTGAGACGGGACAGACAATTCCGGCTGTCAGGCCGGACAGGGGACAGGGCTTTCTGCAACTATACTGCAATCAGATTAAAGAAAAGGAAGCGTTACTGGCCACGGAGCGAACAGTAACAAGGAATCATAAAAAAATAGAATCTTTTGCCTGGCATTCTTCCATTTTGTTTCTGATATGATAGAATAAAAGTAACTGTTCGGCAGGCCAGTATATTTACTGCGCCGGCTGTAAAAAAGGAGTGGTTGAATGAAAACAGGCAAAAGGGGAATAGCAATAATAACGGCAGCGGCCCTGGCAATAATGTGGCTGCTGCCTTCCTGGCGTACACAGGCTGCGGAGGCTGTCCCGGGAATTCCCGCGGAAGCCGTCCCGGGAATACCATCAGGGGCGGATAATACAACCGGCATGCTTCTCGGCGCGGTGGCGGCCGGGGCAATGCAGGCGGAAGGAACCGAGCTGAAGGTCTATGTGGCGGTTCAGGCGCTGCCTGGACCCGCCGGAATCGATCATGTCAACATCCAGTTTAAAAATACGGCAAACGACAGGACCGTTACCAAGATACTCCGTGATAAGGACTTTGCGAATGGTGTTTATGCGGGATGGATGACCATGAGTATTTATGAGCCGGCCGGTTTTTTTGTACTGGATAAGGTGATACTGCAGGATAATAACGGAGGGTATCTGAAATATTGCAGGGCAGAGGACCGGAAGGAAAACGACAAATACCAGACGCTTCCTGTGACCGCCGGCTTCCAGATTATGAACGGCGTGGCGGCAGCTGACGAAACACCGCCAGTGCTGGGAGCGGTAGTGGTGACGCCTGCCCGGGCTGCCAGGGAATCCGAAATTACGGTGACTGCTGCGGTTGCGGATGACTTTTCCGGCGTGGATACGGTAGCGGTGCGTTTTGAGAACGAAAACGGAAAGGCCGTCACCGTGAATCTGGAAAAGACGGGTGATTTATATTCGGCGGTGATAAAGAAAAGCCAGACCAAAGAAGCGGGCACCTACCGGCTGAAGAGAGTTTCCGTTTCTGATAATATGGGAAACAGTAAGATTTATAACGGAGGAGACGGTCCCTTTGCCAGCGATTGTTTATTTGTGATTCAGTGAGCGCCTGCGTGGTGAAAAATCCGGAGGTATATAATACAGTAAAAAGGCAGGAAAACAGCAATGGAAATGTTTGATGTCCGCACGCCGCAGGGAGATCCTACGGGTGAGGTGAAGGAAAGAAGCGCGGTCCACAGGGACGGTGACTGGCATGGTACCGCCCATATATGGCTGGTGCGCCGCCGGGAAGGACGGATTGAGCTGCTGCTGCAGAAACGCAGCCGGACGAAGGAAAGCTTCCCGGGCTGTTATGATACCTCCTGCGCAGGGCATCTTTCTGCCGGAGACACCTTTCTGGAAGCGGCATTGAGGGAGCTTGAAGAGGAGCTGGGGATTGCGGCCTCCGGTGAAGAGCTGTATTTTGCAGGAATCTATCCCTGCCAGGTGGATGATTATTTTGGAGGAAAGCATATCCTTGACCGGGAAATATCTGCGGTATATTTGTACGAGAAGCCGGTAAACGAGGCGGACTTAAGGCTTCAGGCGGAAGAGGTGGAGTCGGTCTGCTGGATTGATTTTGAACGGCTGAAGGAGCTGGCGGCGGCAGGCGCAGAGGGATACTGCATTTTCCCGTGGGAGACAAGTGCCCTGGAATCGGCGTTTCAAAGGCGTTACGGAATATAATGAAAGGATCAGGGATATTACATAAAAAGAAGGAGGGATGCGCGGCGCAGTCCGGTGAATAGCCGGCGCCGCAGCAGGAAAATGATATGAAAAAACTGAGAATGGCAATTATGGGAGCGGGCGGAATCGCTTCCTGTATGGCAAGAACCATTGCGGAAATGGAAAATGTGGAGCGCTATGCGATAGGCTCCAGAAGCCTGGAGAAGGCGGAGGCTTTTGCTTCAGAATATGGCTTTGCAAGGGCTTATGGCTCCTATGAAGAGCTGGTACGGGATGAAAATGTGGATTTGGTATACATTGCAACACCTCATTCCGAACACTTTGAAAATGCAAAGCTCTGTATCGCCCATGGCAGGCCGGTACTTTGTGAGAAGGCGTTTACCGCCAATGCAGCACAGGCGTGCGAGCTTCTTGAAATGGCGGAAAAGGCCGGCGTATTCATTACTGAAGCCATATGGGTGAGATATCTGCCCATGCTGGAAACCATCCGGAAGGAACTGGCGGATGGAATCATCGGTGAACCCACTATGCTGACGGCTAACCTTGGCTATGTTATCAGCCAGGTACCCAGGCTGCGCAGGCCGGAGCTGGCAGGCGGCGCGCTTCTGGATGTGGGTGTTTATCCGCTTAATTTTGCCCTGATGATTTTCGGGGGCGAGGTGGCAAAGGTTTCTTCCGTCTGCACCTATACGGATACGGGAGTGGACGAGCAGAACAGTGCAACGCTGATTTATGAAGACGGAAAAGTTGCCGTCCTCAACAGCTCCATGCTTTCCCTGAGTGACAGGAAAGGAATCATTTACGGGACAAAAGGTTTCATGATAGTTGAAAACATCAATAATTTTGAAAGCCTTACTGTTTACGATCAGGATCGCAGGGAAATCAAGCACATTGACTGTCCGCCGCAGATCAGCGGGTATGAATACGAAGTGGAGGCCTGCATCAGGGCACTGGAGGAGGGCCGTCTGGAATGCCCTCAGATGCCTCATGCCGAAACCATTCGCGTGATGAAAATGATGGATGCGATGAGAGCCGAGTGGGGAATCAGGTATCCGTTTGAGTGACAGTTAAGCTGCCAGTATAAACGCATCCGCGTAGGAGCCGTGCTTCCCGCCGTCCAAATCTGCGGCAGCCAGCCGTCTTTCTTCCCGGATGGGGTGGGGGTGTTTTAAGATCCAGTTTCAAAAACGGGGTATTTCTAACCGTCCCGGGGAACCAGAATTCTGCCAACGCGGCCCAAACTCCTCTCGCAGCGACTTGCGTCTGCTGCGTTCGTCAGACAGGCCGCTAGGGACGGCAAAATTCCGGTTCCCCGGGACAGTAAGAAATATCCATCGTTTTTTCTTATGGATCTTAAAACACCCCCACCCCATCCGGGAAGAAAGGCGGCTGGCTGCCGCAGATTTGGACGGCGGGGAGCACCGCTTCCGGCAATA
>OBAB01000011.1_pt1 | contig 185858 bp, 184 predicted proteins | sample 1516501 | NCBI WGS metagenome assembly OBAB01 (sample SAMEA2579906, study PRJEB22360) | human gut metagenome
GTCTTATTTCTTATGTGCAATATGTGCAGAATGGCTGTGTGTACTTTACTTCAGCGGGCCTTCAGGAGTATATCGCAAAATGCACCCACAGAGCAAAGCCGGCAGAAAAGAACGCAACTTATCGTAGACCTCGCAGAGCTGGAGTGTGAGTCGATCCGTATCCTTGCTGGAAACGGAATGGTCTGATAAAACATAGATACAGCGCTGGAGTATATTCTTAGGAGGTGGCGGAATTGGGAAAAAGAAAAAGAGCAATTCCACAATACGGTACAGTTACGCTTAACGGCATAGATTATTATAGAACGCGGGTTCAGAACGCAGATGGAAAACTGGTGGCCCTTTATGCGAGAACACCGGAAGAATTATATGATAAAGAGTTGGGTGCATTAGAGCAGATCGACAACGATACATTCTGCCGGAAATCCCCGACGGTTGCAGACTACTGTGAAAAATGGCTTTTGATGCAGTCGGTTCATGTGAGGGCAACCACGCTGATAGATTATACATCAAAGGTCAGACGGCACATCATAAAAGAACTGGGACAGATGCGGATGGCAGATGTGACACTGGATGACATTCAGCTTGCACTTGTTCCTGTTTCCGAGAAGTCTGCTTCAGTATATAAGTCAGTGGTTATCCTGTATAAATCCATTTTCCGTGCAGCAAAAGAAAGTAAGATTATTGATAACAACCCAACGATTTACCTTACGGCCAAAGGTGGAGGCGTTCCGCAGAAGGACAAAGCGGCATTGACGGATGAACAGGCTGCCAGACTGCTGGATGCCATTCAGGGACTTCCGCCGTATGTATTTGTCATGTTAGGGCTGTATGCAGGATTGCGGCGAGAAGAAATTCTTGCCCTAAAATGGGATTCTGTATATCTGAATGTGGACTGCCCTTATTTAACGGTACGCAGGGCATGGCACACGGAAAATAACAGACCGGTAATTATGGATGAGCTGAAAACGAAAGCCGCGCATCGAAATATTCCGTTGCCGGTTTGCCTGGCGGATTGTCTGAAAGAGACAAAAGCTAATTCACAGTCAGAATATGTAGTGCCGAACCGGGATGGTGATCCGCTGTCCTATACACAGTTCAAGCGGCTCTGGCAGTACATTGTAACCCGAACAGTCAAGGAGCGTTTCTATTATCGCTACGAGGATGGAAAGCGTGTAAAGCACACGGTTACGCCGGTCCTCGGTGAAAAGGCAGCACATAACGGCAAAGTGATTTACAGTTTGGATTTTGAAGTGACACCGCATCAGCTGCGGCATACATACATTACGAATCTGATTCATTCGTCCGTGGACCCGAAAACGGTTCAATACCTGGCGGGGCATGAGAGTAGTAAAATTACGATGGATATTTACGCAAAGGTCAAATACAACAGACCGGATGAGCTGGTAAGAGCAATGGGTGGTGCATTTGCCCAGTGGGATGCAACACAGGCATAACAATTATAAAGAGTAGGAAACAAAGCTGGAGCGAGGCAAGGATGTCTCGCTCTTTGTTTTACATAATCCGTATCTTTGATTAAGTGGGTGCTTTCTGATAAAAAGAAGGTGTGAATTTAAGAACACTCATTATCAGGAAAGGAAGATTTGTATGGCTAAGAAAAAACAAAGCGTTCCAGAGTACGGAACGGTTACAAGAAAAGGAACACTGTATTACAGAACCAGAATTACAGATGCCGATGGAAAGCAGGTCAGCTTATATGCGACCACCTGTGAAGAATTATATGAAAAGCAGTTGGAGGCCCGGAGACAGGTGGATGAGATCATCTTTCACCGAAAGCATCCAACGGTTGCCGAGTATTGTGAGAAATGGCTGCTGATGCAGTCAGCAAAGGTGTCTACGGCTACTATAAAAGGATACAGACAGAATATGAAGAATTATGTCATTAGCTCTCTGGGAGATATGTATATGGAGGAAGTGACTGCGGATGATATTCGTCTGGCGCTTGTTCCGCTGTCTCAAAAATCGAAAGGACTGTATGATACGGTAAATATGCTGATTAAGTGTGTGTTTTATTCGGCAGAGCGCAGTCAGCTGATAACCGATAATCCGTGTGTAGGAATTTCAGCAAAGGGCGGAAAAGCATCGAAAAAGAAAGACGCCTTAACAGATCAACAGGTTGCAATTCTGCTGGATACGGTGAAAGAGCTTCCGCCATATCTTTTTATTATGATTGGTTTGTATTCCGGCTTGCGTCGGGAAGAAATTCTTGCATTGCAATGGGACTGTGTATTCCTGGATGAATCCACACCATACATTTCTGTGCGGCGGGCATGGCGCGCGGAGCATAACAGGCCGGTGATCTCCACCGTCCTAAAGACAAAGGCAGCTAAAAGGGATATTCCCATTCCGAAGTGTCTGGTGGACTGTCTGCGGGAAGCAAAAGCAAATTCCATATCGGAGTATGTGATTGCCGACAGTGAAGGACAGCCGCTTTCCTATTCTCAGTTTACGAGAGTTTGGCAGTATGTAGTTGTTCGTTCTGCAAAAGAGAGAACCTACTATAAATATGTGAATGGACAGAGCATTAAATATACCGTCAAGCCGACATTAGGAACAAGGCAGAGGAACAATCCAAAGATTCGCTATACCCTGAATTTCGATGTAACACCGCACTTGTTGCGGCATACCTACATCACGAATCTGCTCTATGCGGGCGTTGACCCTAAGACAGTTCAGTATCTGGCAGGGCATGAGAATAGTAAGACAACTATGGACATTTACGCGAGGGTCAAGTATAATAAACCAGAGGAACTTTTCGAGGTAGTGAATGATGCTTTGAACCAGGAGAATTTCGATGAAAAATCACCGATTTCTATGGTTAAGGAATAGGACAACCGACAACAGAAAATGCGAAAAAACCCGTAATATCAAGGAAAAACGCACCATAGAGATGTTTAATACGGTCTCAAAGCAGCACGTCGTGCGCCTCAGTTCTCCAAGAGATAATTCAACCGAATATCGAAAAAGAGCAACAAACCCCGAAAATCCAGTGTTTTCGGGGTTTTCTTTATATTCTGAAAATTTATCAGACACCCTCAAAACACACGAAAATGTTCCGGTAACTAACAGGTAACACACAGGTAACTTACACGAAAAAAAGTGTCCTCCGTAGGACTTTGCGTGTCCTCCGTAGGACAGAAAAAAAGACGGTATCAACCGCCTTTTTCAGTGCAATGGTCTATGATGCAAGACCGGACATCCTTTTTTGTGCGACAGTGGCAGGAATAACCATCCTTGAATATGATGTCATATCCGTCGTGCATGTTTCCAGTGATTCCGGAAATCATTTCTCTGTTCCTCTCTGCAATCTGCATCGTGTCAAACATTCCGCACTGGTCTTTTCTGACGAGGTCTTGCAGATACGCATTGACAGACATTCCTTTGCTATTAGCAAGAGATTTGATAATACTTTTCATTCCTTTAGGAACTTTCAACTCTATTCGTTCATAGCGTTCCCTATCAAAAGCCTGTTTATATTCTTTTCTATCCATCGGTACACCTCCATCAAATCAAATTGATTGCATCAAGTTTGGTCGGGAGTTCAATGTGGGTGTAGACGTTTTCGGTCACACCCTGTCCTTTATGCCCGACAATTTTCTTGATGAATCTCTCGTCAACTTCCTTTTCGGTGAGGAGAGAGATGCAGGTGTGTCTTGTATCATGTGGGCGGTGTCCGTCATAGACAGGTTCTTTTTTTGTTTCATCAATGACAAATTTCCCGAAACCGAACTCAAGCATCAGAGGAATCCAGTAGGAATCATAATAATTCCGGTACTGAAAAGGTTCGTCGTCGGGTGTACAAATCAGATGGTCACATTTCCGGTTCATCCAGTATTCAAAGAACGGTACAATCTTTTCGGCAATGGGAACTTCTCTGATTCCTGCCTCTGTTTTGGATTCTTTCACATAGAACCATCGTTCATCAAGATGGATGTCCTTTTTCTCAAGGTCGAGGAGTTCCCCGATACGGACACCGGAATAAATCATAATAAGAATGACGGTCACATATATGTTTGAATCCTTGCATTTCCATAGAATAGAAATCTCTTTCTTTGAAAAAGGTTTCCGGTTGTATGCGTTCGGATTTCCCGCCTTGCTTATATCGACGTATCTGACCATGTCTCTTTTATCTTGAGACACAATCTCGTGAATGACAGCATAGTCATACATGAGACCCCACAGGATTTTCAAGGTTTTAAGTGTGGGAGTGTTTTTGCCGGAGCTATCGACGACACTTTGCAGGTGATCCAGTTTGATGTCAACAAATCTCATTTTCCACAGGGGTTTCGATGTGTTAAAAGCAGCCTTATAACCATTCGTGTCCTTGATTTTTTCAAAATGGATTTCTGACCAATTCTCATACACTTCCTCGAAAGTAATAGTTGCATGGTGCAAATCAAAGGGGTCTTTGTTATATTCCGCTAATGCGGTGAGAGCCTCTTTGCGTGTCGGGTAATATCCGACGGTTATATATAATTGTTTTGATTTTCCGGTTATAGGGTCAATTTCCCACCCTTTTGTCTTTTTTGCTACATAGGGATTTCGTCGGTTTCCGGATAATTTATAGACCGACCCGAACCCGTTCGGTAGTTTCATTCAATCACCATCCTAAAAAAGAGTATAAAAAATAAAACCAGTGCAAAAAGCACGGTTTTATGGTAGAATGAAACAGGATTCGGATTCTATCAAAATGCTTTTTGCAGGGCATGAGATAAGAGATTCCACAAAGGCGATTCGTGTTGCAGCACGGGTCGTCTTTTTATGTGCAAATCTATTTTTCAGAGCGTTCTTTCACAATTTTCCGATACTTGCGACCGATGGCAAAACAGCCGACACCCAACAGGATGGCAGCAACACCGCCAACAGGAACAGCAAGCAGCAGGAGCAATCCCAAAAGCACAAGCACAACAGCGAGAACCATGAGGATAATTCCGCAGACATTATATGTCCGGTCGGAATATTCCTTTTTCACTGGAGCAGGTGCGTCATAGGATGCGGATGTGTGTCCGTTTCCGGATGATGCACTTTTCATCACATCAGAGACCCAGACGGTCGTTCGACTATACACTGCATTATAAGCAGCCTTTTTCGGGTCATTCACAATCCCCATTCCCTTTTTACCATAAAGAGGATTCACAGCCTTTTTGACCTGCCTCTTTACTTTTCCAGTAGTCCTTGCCTTTATGCTCTTTTTGACATTCGGTTTTCTGACACCGTATTTCATGCAAAACACCTCCATTCTTTAGAACAAACCTATCACCTTGTACACTTTTCCTTGCGAAAGGAGGTGAGCAGGATGAAAGTTTTGTTATGGGAAACAAGAACCTCAAAAGGGTTCACGTTGATGGAGTTGGCGAAGAAATCCGGAATCGGAAAATCGACGCTCAACAACATCGAAAACGGTAAGGTGTCACCGACATTGTTTCAACTCGAAACGATAGCGATTGCACTGGGGGTCAAAATAACCGACCTGTTTGAATCCGAATACAAATAATTGTATCACATGACATGTTCCGTGAGTGGGAACGGGAGACGATTTCCACAATTATGGAAATGAACTCCGATATTTCCACAATCATGGAAATATGTGATATGATGTGTTTCGGAAAGGGGTGGTGTTCCCTTGCATTACAAAGAGACTATCATTGAGTTAGTCGGTAAGATACAAAGCGAAAAAGTCCTCAAGAGGATATATAAATTCGTTTTATATCTGTACACCCACGAGACTGGCAGTTGAAAAAGACTGTCAGTCTTTTTTGTTATCCGCTCTCAAAGAAATGTAATAATCAACAAGTCTGTCAAATGCCTCAATATCAGCGTCCGAGGCATACAAGAGAGTTTTTATCATATTTTTGCGAGATTCATTCTCACCCGCCATGATGCGGTCAATTCTTTCAAAAAAGTCGTCGTCGGATTCGACGAACATCTCTCCCTCTCCAGTAGTCAGCCACATATAATCAACGCTAAACTCTCGACAAATGGATTTTGTCATCTGTTCAGTGAGACTGCGTTCACCCTTTTCGATGCGGGAAATTGCAGTTTTCGTCACACCAAGTTTTTCACCGAATTTTTCAAGTGTAAGACCGAGAGAATTTCGCACATCCTTTATGCGTTCACCCTGCGTCATATAGAATCACCTCCTCTTTTTTTCTAAAGCATAGCACGGTAACTGACAAAAATCAATAAAAAAGTAACCGGAGGCAACAAAAAAGTATTGACAAGGTGAACTGCGGTCACTATAATGTAACCAAAGGCAACAGATAGGAGGCGAAAAGATGGAACACATAAAAGTAAGTAGCGTATCAGAGGCATGGAGGGCAGCAGCAAGAATTTTCCCGACAGATTATGAAAAGAACGAGGAGAACAGCAAACGGGCGGGTTATCCAATTTATGAGACAACATCGACAGACGAGCGTTTTTCCGGATTTCACATTTCAGACCTAAACACAAGGCTAGAGGTAAACATGGGAAACAAAACGGTGACGATTTGGATTGAGGAGGACGCATTTGAAATTGTAGTCAAAGGACTGACTGAGGAGGAAAAAGAAAGCCTCAAGGAAGTGGTTGACAAGGAAATCCGCAGAATCAAATACCGGAGACATAAGGCAGAAACCTCAAATCTCCGGTATGTGATAGACCTAAATTCATAACAGATTAGAACTCATGTGAACAGCGGTTGCAATTTGCTCATTGAGTTCGGATTCGTTTTCGGGTGCATAGATGTTATCAAATTCTATGCACTCCGAAGAATCAAAAGCACAAAGAGAGAGTTCTGCGGGAACGGGTTCTCCACCGTCAGAATCGTCAAGAGGCTCAAGAATGGAAAGTTGCACATATTGTTTTCCAGTACGACGAGCATCTTGAACGAGGGAGCGGAGTTCTGAAATGCTAACAATGATTGAATCTCTCATGAAATCACCTCCTTGCATTGATTATACAATGCAGGACAGAAAAATAAAAGCCGAAACGGGGGCAGCAGTCACCCCGTCAGCGTCCGGATGGCGACCGACGCTCTGACGATGGCAAGCCGAAAGACAGCGTCGGAATACCGTGAGAAACATGGCAGCGGGTGAACTTGCTAAAAGGTTCATAGTTGGATGACAGGTTTTCGGTGACTTTTTAAGGCGAAAAGACACAACACGGTAAATTCAGCCGGAACAGAGGCGAGGTCATGAACAGACCGAGAGAGCCTCCACAGGAGGAAACAGGATGCAGGAAATGAAATATTTCAACGAGGGAAATGATTGCGACATCTGCAAAAACCAACTCATGACAGGACGAGACGGAACGGTCGAGGATTGCAGGAGGAGACAGAATGGGTTGTCATGCAGATTCGAGGAGCGTGACATTCGGACATGTCCGGTGTGCGAACATGAGGTTGATCGTGAGGATATGTATTTCACAAAGGATTGTCATGGAATCCCGTTCAGACTGGTGTGTGACAGATGCTATCAGAGAATCATGTCAAAAGGATATGACGGGGAATATTACACAGAGGCAGACGAACAGATTGAGGATGACTATTGAGAGCCGAAACGGGCAGCAGTCGCCCGTCTGTGTGGGATGACCGCCCACGCATTGACAAGGCAGGTCAGAACAGGAGGTCAGACGGATGGAAGTCGGACGTATATTGCCAACCGAGGCAGCAGTCATATTGAATGTATCACCGCAATTCATCCGAATAGCGATGCAGCAAGGGAAACTCCCTATCGGAACAGCGGTGCAGATGTCATCAATATGGACTTATCACATTTCGGAGAAACTGCTTGCAGATTATTCCGGAAAAGACATACAGGCAGAACTTGAGAGAATCAGAGGAAAGAGAGGAGCGTGACATATATGTCAAAGGATGAAAGAAAAGAAATGATTGAGAATATCGCAGAGCGGTTCACACAGATGGACGACGTTGACAAGTCCTATATTGCCGGATATATGGCAGGAAAACAGGAGGAACGTCAGAAATGGGAGCAGCAGGGAAAGACAGCGGTTGCAACAGCATGAGAGTGGGATTGATAGACGTGGATGGTCACAATTTCCCGAACATCCCACTCATGAAATTGTCGGCATGGCATAAACAGCAGGGAGACACGGTTGAGTGGTACGAGCCACTTTTCAGCGGTCACATGAACAGAGTGTATATGTCAAAGGTTTTCAGTTTTACACAAGATTATCCGTATTTTGTGGATGCGGATGAAGTTGTTCGAGGAGGGAGTGGATATTGCATCGAACTGGCAGACGGTCGGGAGCACTACAAAAAAGAACGAGACAAAGAACTCCCTCCGGAGGTTGAACACATATATCCGGACTATTCAATATATCCGGAATTGACGCAGGACAAAGCGTTCGGATTTTTGACAAGAGGATGTCCGAGAGGATGCGAGTTCTGTCATGTTGGATGTAAAGAGGGAAAGCGATCGCACAAGGTCGCTGACCTGTCAGAGTTTTGGAGAGGACAAAAAAATATTGTCCTATGCGACCCTAACACGTTGGCATGCCCGGAACACATGGAATTATTGCAGCAGTTGAAAGACAGCAAAGCAAGAGTGAATTTCAATCAAGGGTTAGACATCCGTCTCATGAATGAGGGAAACATTGAGTTGCTAAAACAGATAAAACTCGAAACGATACATGTGGCATACGACAGGTACACAGACAAGGACATCATTGAGGCAAAAATGAAGATGTTCAAGGAAATGACGGGGTACAACAAAGACAGAGGGAGGGTGATGGTTTATGTCCTGTGCAATTTCGACACGACCATTGAGCAGGACATTGAACGAATACAATTTTGCAGATCACTGGAGTTCATACCATATCCGATGATATACGACAAGGAACACGCAGACCCCATATACAAAAAACTTCAAAGGTGGTGCAACAATTTTGTGTTTTGGAAAACACCAAGATTTGAGGACTACGATGCAAGCATAAGGAGGTGAGGAGCACAGTCAGAATCATTCAAAATGAATATGCAGAGCATGAGAAAAAAGAGCAAAAAGAAAGGAGACCGTTGCAGCGGTCTCCCGTTTAGCAGTCTGTGTCAGACGCTCAAAACCTAAAAATATTATAGCAAATCTGACACCATATTGCAAGCATGAAAAAGCGGGGAAAACCCCGTGATTCAAAGGGTTTCAGACCCTTTTGACGACCTTGTGATGGATAGTAACAAGTCGTTGAAAAGTATATATAAGGGCAGCAGGAGGAACGGTGTCAGAATGGCAAAGAGAAAGAAAGGGATGACGTTCATCCCGTATGACTATGAGGCAGCATATAACAAGAGCCTTGAGGACATGAATGAGTTTTTTGTTGAGCAGATGTTCAAGCATGGGAAAAAGGTTGTATATGCACTCAAGGAGATACGAGCAGGAGACCAGTTCGAGGTTGAGATATATCCACAGTTCAAGAAAATGGATGAAGTACCTCCGGAGGGTCGGAGTATCAAAAAGGACAATGACAAGGCTCAAAGGAACCTGAACGACAAGAACGCAAGGAAATATGTGGAGCGTCTTATCAATGAGAATTTCACGGACAGAGATTTGTGGCTCACGTTTACATACGACAATGAGCATCTCCCTCCGGACGGAGACATCGACGCAGCAATCAAGAACGTGCAGAAATTCATCCGACGGGTGAATTATCAGAGAAAGAAAAGGGGTCTCCCGAACGCAAGATATGTCTATGTGACCGCCTACAATCCGACAGAGGAAATCCGGTGGCATCATCACATTGTCATGGATGGCGACATGGACATGGATGTGGTTGAGGGATGTTGGAAACAGAGCAGCAGGAACGAGGTTCGGAGGCTGCAAAAGGACGAGAACGGTTTGACAGGAATGGCAAAGTATATCGTCGAGGAAAAGAACAGGGTGAAATCGGAGAAACGGTGGAACTCCTCACAGGGATTGAGAGACCCCGACATCAAGGTGGTTCATTCAAAGAGACCGACAGCAAAAGCCGGAGGATATAAGAAAATCGGAACATACGTCGAGACCATGAGAAAAGGACATGAGCAGGTTCGTGAGCAGATGTTGAAATGGTATCCGGATTTTGATTTTACGGATGCGGGAATCTATTACAACGATTTCAACTCAATGTTCTACATACGGGCGAGAATGAGGAAACGGAGGCAGCAATGAAAGCAAAAAGAAAGAGAAGAATGAGCAGGAGGAGACGGGAACTGACATATATTGCGGTGATGGTATTACTGGCGATCGCTGTGAGCATAGGTCTGACACGCTCTGTCATGCGAGATGACAAGGAATTTGAGGAGTATGAGCAGCAGTCGCAGGAGTTCAATGCACGGATGCAGAGAATCGACGAGAAAAGAGAGGCATCCGGACAAAATGCAATGCTTGAGCAGGTGCGAACATGGCAGCAGGACACAGAACCGGACAAGTATGCAGTATTTGACACCATGTCGGCAGACTGGGGAGGCGAGGAGGATGGATTCGTGCTCTATGAGATACCGGAGGAATACAGTCGGACAGGTGGCTATTTTCCGGAAAAGATGCAGGTATATACATATTGCGTCTGCAAGCAGTACGGGGTCAGATATGACCTTGTGGTCGCTCTGATTGAGAAAGAATCCGGATATAAATTTGACAAGGTTGGTGATGATGGTCATTCTATCGGGTACATGCAGATATATGAGGAGTGCCACAGAGACAGGATGGAGCGTCTGAACGTCACAGACCTCACGAACCCATATCAGAACGTACTCGTCGGGATTGATTACCTGTCGGAACTGATTGAGAGATACGGAACGATTCAAGATGCACTTGCAGCGTATAACTACGGGGAGCAGGGAGCAAAACAACATCTATGGAAAAACGGAATCTATGTGTATGAGTACAATCAGACCATCATGAGCCGGATGAAAGAAATCGAGGAGGAACTGGAGCAAGATGCAGGTGATTGAGAGGATTCTGCACATGTTGAGGGTCAAGGATTGCAGAGATGTGTGTCTGTTCTGCGAATATTATGACATGTGCAAGCAGGAGACAGGCAGCAGGAAAGAGGTGAAAGAGAATGAACATGAGATATGCAATGAGAAGTGAGGACACGGAGCAAATCAATGTCGTGTCATGGGCGAACTGGAACATGAACCGCTATCCGGAATTGAAATGGCTGCACCATGTACCGAACGGAGGCAGCAGGAACAAGCAGGAGGCGGTCAAACTCAAACAGATGGGTGTCAAGGCGGGGGTATCTGATTTATGCCTCCCATACCCGAAAGGACTGTACTGCGGATTGTACATCGAGATGAAATTCGGTGATAACAGGCAGCAGGAGACACAAAAAGAGTTTCTTGCAGATATGGCAGCAGCAGGACATTTTGTCGCAACCTGCTATTCAGCAGAGGAGGCGGTCAAGGTTATCGAGGAATACTGCAAATTGATGAATCACAAAATGGGAGATTGTGAAATTGTCATACCATTGGAAAACAGAGAGGAATTAAGAAATATAACAATGAGCATCCCGAACAACAGCATCCTCAAGAACGGGGAAATCAAAGAGAGCAAACCGAGAAAAAAATGAGGAGGTGCAGCAGGATGACGGTCAAGGATATTATGACGTTGCTTGAAAGTCCGGACAGGGTTCGGGTCATCAAGGACGGTGAGGAGATATACAACCAGTATTTTGCAAACATGGAGGTTGACAAGGACATCGTCGCACAGATAGGAGATGCAGAGGTCAAGAGATTCCGGGCAATTCCGGAGATCACTCACAGGAAATACAAGGAACGGGGTCTCATTGCACCGATGAAACCGGAGGAAACACCGGACTATTCTTTCAGAGATTTGCAGTTGTGTATATACCACACAATCACGATATAGCGGGGAGGTGAGGACATGAGGAAAATCATCATTGTGGCAGCAGTCGTTGTCATAGCACTGGGAGCAGGGTTCACATATACACTCTACAAGGTGGGCGAGGGGATGCACCTGCACCGCTGCGGATGGAGACAGCCGGACGACAGAGGTTTCATGTAACAGGTAACAAGAGGATAACAGGAGGAACAGAAAAAAATGAGAATTATTGCAGTTATGTCACCGAAAGGTGGAATCGGAAAGACAACGACATCGGATGCAATCGCCTATATGTTGGGGGAGGAGCAGGAGAAACGTGTTCTCATTCTCGACGGAGACCCGCAGGGCGATACATCAAAGACATTTGAGGCATACGAGCCGGAGGGAACAGGAATGAGTGAACTGCTTGAGCGTCATGTGAGTGTGGGCGGGTCATACCGGACAACGGACTTGATAAGACCAACACAGTACAGTCACATTGACATCATTCCTGCAAACGGGTATCTCATGCAGACAGACATGAAACTGCTGCTCAAGCAGGAGGCAAATCAAGTCACGAGGTTGCGGGATGCACTGGAGGAAATATCCGAGGCATACGACTATTGCATTTGTGATTGTGGTCGTCTGCTTGATATGGTGGTCATCAACATTCTACTGGCAGCAGAACTCGTCATCGCACCCGTAAAGGTCGGAGGATATGAAAACGAGGCGATTCACAATTTGCAGGAGCAGGTTGACGACCTGCGGGAAATCAATCCGGAACTCCGAATCAAAGGTCTTGTGACCATGAGACAGAAAAACAAGACATCACTGGATTTCGAGGAGTGGATGAAAACCAGTTCCGGTTTTGACATGTTCGTCACACCGATTCGTCGGTCGATTGTAGCGGAAAAGGCATCCATGAGAATGGCAGTCCTCCCGCAGTTTTCAAAGAATTGCATCGTGTCACAGGACTATCGCAATGTGGTTCATGAATTACTCAAGGAAATGGAGGGGTAGACATGACAGAGCATGAGAAAAGCCGGAAACGTTATGAACAAAGCAGAACTTATGACCAGAACATGGAATATTTTGAAGAATGTGAAATCAAAGTACATGAGACCGAATTTCGACAGATACATGGTCGAGATGGAAAAACTGGGGTACACGAATAATTATGCGGTTTTAGATGCAAGAGAGTTCGGATTGCCACAGGCGAGAGAAAGAGTGTTCACGATTTCTGTTCTGAATGGTGAAAAATTTGAGTTCGATGACCTCATAAGGACACCGATGCGAAACCTGCAAGAGTTCCTTGAGGATGACGTTCCGGACATCTACGATGTGACACAACCGTCCGTCCTTGCATGTATCGGGAAAAAAGGAATCCGGAGAGCGACGGTCATCAAAGATTGTGCATATACAATCACTACAAGGCAAGACCGGACACCTGCACAGGTCATCGACCGAGGAGATGGACGGTATCGGTATTTGACAGAGCGAGAGTGTTGGAGATTGATGGGATATTCAGACGAGGATTTTGATAGGGCGAAAGCAGTTCAAGAGAGAAACGGGAAATATTACAAGGCTTTATATGACCAAGCAGGGAACAGCATAGCAGTTCCAATATTTGAGAGCATATTCAGAAAGATAATTTTGCAGGAGGTCGCATGAGAGCGACAGAAAGAGAGGATTGAACATGGGAAACATCATCAACACAGCACCGTGTCGATTCTGCGGACAGATGGTGCAGATTGACAGCGAGGAGAAATTGACACAGCCACAGGCAGAGGAACAGGCGACAATGTCCTGCACCTGCGAACAGGCGGTTGAGTATCAGAAAGAGAAACAGAGGAAAGAAAAGGCGATGCAGAACGTCGCTGCATTGTTCGGAGAGGCAGCAGCACCGGAAAAGAGATGCAGTGAGGGCATCGTGAACATTCTCAAGGCAGCAGTTGAGGAGATATACACCGGAGGACTGGCAAAGGTCACTCTGAACCTCCGAGGGGGGGTCAAAGCATCTATATCACAGAATAGCAAAGGCGAGATAAACGTCGAGCGTACAGAGACCAAAAAGCAGAAATTAACAGAATAGGGGAGCGGATGCGTGTGACCGAAAGAGAGATATGTGGGTCATTCCGGAGAGCAGAGAATCAAAAGCAACAGATTCAGATTTTGACGGAACTGACCTGCAAGAGCAAATATCAGATAATCGGTATATTGCTGCGGAATGGCGAGAAAGTACCGAAAAGCATTGAAAACCAGTTATACAAGAGACTGGACGCACTCGACGCACAGATTTTCGAGTGTGAAATGGAATACAAAGAAATCGTGACCGCACTGACGGGAGAAAACAGGAGGAAAGAACATGGCAACAGGATTCAGCGTCATGGACGCACTGAACAAGAACAGTAAGGCAGGAGTTGACGAATCACCGAGAGCGAGATTCCGGACAAAGGACATTTCGATTTTCAAGATGTACCGGAACAAACTCAATTTCTACTATTTGCCAGGTATTGAGGAACTTGCAGGAGACATCCTCATGTATGGTCTCAAGCAGAATCTTGAGGTTGTATTTGAGCCGAGTGAGCAGGGTGAATATAGAATCGTCGCAGGTGAGAGACGGTGGCTTGCACTCAAGTACCTTGTCAAGCAGGGATATAAAGAATTTGAGATTGCGACCTGCAAACTGACCACACCGCAGGACGAGGACGAGGAGCAGGTGGAAATCATCATCGCAAACGCATACCGGACAAAGTCTCTCAAGGATGTCATCGAGGAGGAACAGCGTCTCAAAGCGTGTCTTGAGCGTATGAAAACGGATGGAAAGAAAATCAAAGGATATGACCTCCAGTCCGGTCGCCTCCGTGATGTTATCGCATCAATGCTCAAGATGTCAAAGACCAAGATCGCACAGATTGAGAGCGTCAACAACAATCTGATTCCGGAGTTTCGGGAGGAACTCAACAACGAGCGTCTCACATTCTCCGCAGCGTATGAGTTGAGTGGGATGTCTCCGGAGATGCAGCAGGAGGCACTTGCAAAGTACAAGGAAAACGGAGAATTGTCCTATACGGAAATTAAGGACATGAAATCACCGCAGAAACCGGAACAGGAGCAGGATGCAGCAGGGCAGCAGGACACCGTGTCAGAATCAGACACAGCAGGGCAGCAGGACGCAGAAATCAGCATGAATCCTCTGGAGGAGAATCCGGCAGCAGGTGAGGACTATCAAACACCACATCCGGAGGGAATCACATCAATCTGCTATTCATGCACGGAATACGAGACATGCAATGTGAAATCCGGAACATGTACAAAGTGCGACCAGTACAAAAACAGGGTAGAGGCATACAAGACGGACGAGCAGAGATATTCAGAGGAACAGGACAGAATCGACAAAGAGACAGCAAAGAAACTCCGTGAGATGGAGGATGACAAGAAAATGCAGAATTTGCCGAGTGACGAATCTGACAAAAAGAAGTTCATCAGAATGTCAGTGGATGGATTCGAGAGAGTGGTCAACGGTGAGCAGCAGTACATCATAACAAAAAATGACGGTTTCAAAAAAGGACAGGAAATCACAATCGGAGAATTTGCAGAGGGAAAAGCAACAGGACGAACTCTTGAAATGTTTATTTCATACATGGACGATGAAAAGTCGTCATCTGCACTTGAGGACGGATATTGCGTTTTGAGTGTGCATGAGGCATATCGTTTCTGCGACCAGTGCGAATATTTCGACAGGGTGAATGTTTCACCGGATGGAATGTCTGCATGTTCTCATGACACACTAAACCACTATTGTGAGGAACAGGCATGTCACAGATTCAAAAGAAAGAGACTACATGTGGACGGAGGAGAACAAGGAAATGAAAACGATATACATTAGGACAGGAACAAAAAGAGAGGCAATCGAAAGAGCAGCGTGTCTATATGAAATTTTGAGGGATAAAACTCCGGTAATTGCAGACCTGCACACGATAAAAGCAGAGGTGCAGACAGAAAATGTACTTGTTAAATATGTTCCGAAAAGTTTTGTGATGGATGGAATAAGATGCGACATTGCAGTGGGGTTCGGACAACAGTCAAGAATAGCGACAGGAAAAAAAGAGAGATACGATTTGTATGACGAAAAACAGATTGCAAAATACATTGTAGAGGAGGAAACAAGATGAATGAAATCAGACGAGGAGAAATATTCTACATCGCACGAGGGGGGGCATCTTGCGGAAGTGAGCAATATGCGGACAGACCTGCGGTTGTAGTGAGTAATGACGAGAACAACAAACACTCCGGAATCATTGAGGTGGCATATTTGACCACACAACCAAAAACAGAACTACCGACACATGTGACAATACGCAGCACCGGACGAGTTTCAACAGTCCTTTGTGAACAAGTCACATCAGTATCGGTCGAGCGTGTGAATAACTACATCGGGCAGGTATCAGAGCAGGAAATGAAAAACATTGACATCGCCCTCATGATTTCTCTGCAATTAGACGGGGATTCAAAATCACATAAGCAGTACAACGAGACAATCAAAAAACAGCAGGAGGAAATCGACAGCCTAAAAAGGGAAATTGAGACGTTACAGCAGGAATGTGATGACAGAATCGCAGAAATTGAACAGGATGCAGCAGTGTATGTCGAGGAGAACAGGAAAGTTGATGCAAGCAGACAATCAGAGGACATCATCAAAGTTCAGACCGAGCGTGACACATTCAAGGCACTATATGAGCAGTTATTTGAGAGGCTGCTGACTATGGGAGGAACAGGAAATTGAAAAAAGGACAATTAAAAGCATTATTCATCGAGGCAAAGGGAACAGGTCAGAAATATATCGGTGTAATGATTCAGACAGAGGGCAGCAGTGAACCGGAGGTCATCATCAATCCGAAAGAGAATTTCAATGCAAAATTCGACTATTACATGGCAGCGTATGACGATGATTTGATTCTGATTGCAGCAAAAGGGAAAAAGGACATCAGAATCACGGGAGCAGCAGCGGGAGCATCGTTTGAGGACATCCAGTCACAACTCATTGATGAAAAAGCGTCATCCGGATGGAAAGAACAGATTGCGGATGCGGTGGACAGGGTTGTCGATAAGATGCTGAAAGAAACTCCTCCGGAAACGGAGGAGGAGAGACAGAACTGCGAGACCATGAGAGAGACAATCAAAGGAATGTTCCTCACGCAGAGACGTTCAAAGACAGAGGCAGCGTTCATCTCCGAGAATATTGACAGATACGAGGAATTGTTTGAAATCTGCATGAATGGAGATGATGCACAGTTCAAAAAGGGCATCACGGAATTGCAGAAAGCACAGAATGAGTATATTTTGCAGAAAGAGAGGGAAAACGGATGAACAAGGTCATTTTGATGGGTCGTCTCACGAGAGACCCGAATGTCAGATATTCACCGAGGAATAATTCACAGGAGGAAATGGCGATCGCACGATACACACTTGCGGTTGACCGCAGAGGAGCAAAAGACGGGCAACAGTCAGCGGATTTCATTTCCTGCGTTGCGTTTGGACGAGATGGAGAGTTCGCAGAAAAATATCTCAAGCAGGGAACGAAAGTGGTTGTCACTGGACGGATTCAGACGGGGTCATATACGAACAGAGACGGTCAAAAGGTCTATACAACGGACGTGATTGTCGAGGAACAGGAATTTGCAGAGAGTAAGAAAGCAGCAGGGCAGCAGGACGGGAACAACGGAGGGTATTCGGATGCAGGTGACGGTTTTATGAATATTCCGGACGGAATCGACGAAGAACTCCCTTTCAATTAGGTGCGGAGGAGGATGGAGACATGGGATTCGTGGAAAAGGTGAAAAACGTCATTTCAAAACTGCGGGCAGCGGGAAAGACAGAGAAAGAGGTGTCTGAAATCATCGAACAGGCAGCAGAGGCAGCAACGGTCTTGAAAAAGACGGAATCTCCGGAGCATCCGGAGAAAATCAAGGCAGCAGGAGGAGAAAACCTGCAAGATGCTCTTTTGAAAGTGGGAATCAGTGCAAAAGAGGCATTGACCGCATTTGAGAGCATATACAGACTGAGGAGGCAGGAAAAGTCGAATAATTGGAGGAAATATCATGGATTGCCTCTGAAAAGGTCAAAAGGAGGAAAACGACGTGGAGACAGAAAAAGAAATGACAGCAATTCAGAAAACACAGGTATATCTTGAGAATTATCGGGAAATAGAGCGATATATCAAGGATGCAATTTCGGAAGTATCACAGATTGACGATGTATCAAGATATAACATTTCGGCAGAGAAAGCGTTCCTCCAGTCCATCAGAGAGTGTAAGGCAGAGACGGTCATTCTGTTCGAGCACATGAAAAAGGCTCTTGCATCGCTGAAAGAGGATGCAGAGGCAGCAGGTGAGGGGTACAAGTACGACGCACTTGAGGCAGTATATATCAAAGGCAAGTCATACGAGGATATTGTGAGGGAGACAGGATGCGGAAAGAACTCACCGAAAAAGTGGTGCAGATCAATGACAGAACGTCTATCAATCAAATTATTCGGTGCAAAAGCAATCGAAAATGACAAAATCGGAGTGAAATGAGAGTGAAAACGGGGTGAAATGAGGGTGATTTCGGGGGGTAAAAAGTGGGTGAACAAAAGCAAATATAAACGTGCTAATATGATAACGTGAACAGTTGAGTGAGCGATTGCAGAGATGCAGTCGCTTTTTTCTTGCCTGTTTGCCCTCCTGTTATATGCGGGCAGCAGGACACTATCATGTGCGATGTATGCCCGCCTCTTGAAAGACATGAGAGGCAGCAGGAGACCGATGGACAGAGAGGAGTGAGCAGTGTGTTATTGAAAGCATGTAAGGGATGCGGTCGCCTTATCCCACAGGCATTGACCATGTGCGAGCAGTGCGAGGCAAGGCAGCAGTCAAGGCATGTGACATATAACAATACACGCAGAGACCCACGAGCAGCAGAGTTCTATCTGTCAAAGGAATGGCGGGAGTTGAGACCTGTCATCATGAGTGTGTATGAGTATGTGGATATATATGCTCTGTATGTTGAACACCAGTTGATAACACTGAAAGATTCAGACCCCATCCACCACATCATAGAACTTGAGGAGGACTGGGAGCAGAGGTTGAACCCATTGAACTTGATACCCTTGAGCCATCGGACACACAACACAATCACAGCACTATATAAACAGAGCAATGCAAGCATGAAAGCAACACAGACACAGTTGAGGTCGCTGATTGATTACCATTTCAAAGAGGCAGGGGGATATGAAAAAGTTTTATGTGACCGTTTCTTAGTCGCACCCCCTCTTTTCTTTGGAGAAAACTCCCCACGAGAAAATCAAGACGCAGGGGAGTGACGAAAGGGTGTCAGAATGTGACACGAAACTCGTGAACACTGGACGGAAAGGGGGTTGATGCTGCATGGCAGGACAGAGACAACCGACCGATTTGGTGGTCATGAAAGGAAAAAAACACCTCACAAAAGCAGAGATTGAGGCGAGAAAAAATGCAGAGGTGGTCGCCCCGAACGACAAAGTCAAGCCTCCGGCATATTTGACACCGGAACAGAAAAAGAAATTCCGGAAATTGTCAAAAGAATTGCTCGAAATCAAACTCATTGCGAATGTGGATTGTGATGCACTGGCGAGATTACTGATTGCACAAGACCAATACATCGAGATAACGGACAAAATCAGAGATACTCCGTTGATGGTAGATGTTCCGGTCTATGAGATGCAGGAGAATCCGGACACAGGAGAAAAGGAACGTGTACAGGTCGGAACACGAGAGGTTGTGAACGGTGAGAGAGAGCGTCTCATGATTATACAAGACCGCTGCATGAAACAGTGTCGGCAGGGGGCATCGGATTTCGGAATGACGGTCAGCAGTCGGTGTCGGTTGGTAGTTCCGAAAGCAAAGGAAACAAAACCGGAGAACAAATTCGCCAAGTATGCGAGTTCATAAATGACAGCAGGGGCAACAGTGACCGACCGTTGCACACAATACGCTCTTGATGTCGTTGCAGGTGTCATCGTTGCAGGTGAATATGTCAAACTGGCATGTCAAAGGCATCTTGACGACCTTGAAAAAGCAAAAGCAGCACCATACAGATTCTATTTCGACGTTGAAAAGTCCGAGGAAATCATCAATTTTGCGGAAGAATTAACGATCGCAGAGGGTGACGAACAGGAGAATGTGACAGCGTACCCGTTCCAGTGTTTCATTTTGGGGTCATTGAACGGGTGGAGGACGAAAGAAAAGGGTCACAGACGGTTCAGAACGTCCTATGTGCAGTTAGGCAGACAGAACGGAAAATCGTTCATCAACGGAATTTTAGCGTGTTACTATGGCAATTTTGACGGGTACAAATACGGAAAAATCTTTTGTACTGCGACAAAACAAGACCAAGCGAACATTGTTTTTGATGAAATTGTAAAATTCATCAATTCCGACGAGGATTTGTCAGAGTGGTTCAAGGTACATGAGCATAATCACACGATAGATTGTCTCTGTACACATTCGGAAATCAAGGCATTATCCGGAGACACCAAGTCACTGGACGGACACCGTGCATATTTGGGAATCGTTGACGAATACCACGCTCACAAGACAAATCAGATGTACAAACTGCTTGAGGGCGGTATTAAGAAATTAAAATCCGCACTGATCTCCGTCATAACAACAGCAGGGTTCGATTTGAAATCGCCTTGCTACAAGTTATATGAGTATTGCTGCAATCTGCTGAAAGGTGTGTTTGAGAACGACAGTCAGTTCGTGTATATAGCACAGTTGGACACAGCGGATGACCTATACAAAAAAGAGAACTGGATAAAAGCAAACCCGATTCTCGAATATGACGAGGATGCACTGGAGAATCTCGTTCCGATTGCGAACACTGCCCGTGATATGGGCGGGGAAGATTTGCGAGATTTCCTAGTTAAGCAGTTGAATATGTGGATGCAGTGGTCAAACGCACTGTATATCAAGGACATCAAGGAATGGAAACGATGTGCAGCATTGCGAACGCTCAAGGATTTCAGAGGCTCAAAGTGCTATGTCGGAGTTGACCTGTCGTCCGGAGGCGACTTGACATCCATCGCAATCGTCATCCCGTACATGGTTGACGGTGTGAAAAAGTATTTTGTGCATACTCATTCATTCATCCCTGCGAGCAGAGTGGACGAGCATATCAAGACGGACAAAGTTCCGTATGATGTATGGATTTCAAAAGGTCTCGTGACAGTCACGGAGACACTGGGAGGAATAAAGACAGATTACAAGTACATCATCAAGTACCTTGAGGATTTAATCAAACAGAATGATTTGAAACCTCAACTTGTGTGTTATGACCCGCACAACGCATCTGCGTTCCTGTCAGACCTTGAGGCACTGGGATTCGATTCTGTGGCAATTACACAGACAGCAAAGGAACTCAATGACGCAACAGTTGATTTCAGACTGGAGATAAAAGCAGGAAACGTCGTGATTGAGGGAACAGAAGTCGGAAAAGGCAAGGTTGTTCCGTTCGATGAACTGCTGACGTGGTCGATTGCAAATGCAAAGACTATCTCGAACAGTTACGGTGAAATCAAAATCGACAAGGCACTCGACGAGGACAGAATCGACCCGATTGACGCAATCATCGACGCATGGAAAGCAGCAATGAAAGAGGAGTATAAGCCGGACACAAATGAGGTCGTGAATGAGTGGCTTGAAATGTATGAGAAATACATGGGGAAAGGCGGTGAGAAAGAATGAACACATTAAGAAAAATAGCAGACAGGTTGATGAACTGGTGGAAAGGCGAAACTGCACCGGAGGTCAGTGATTCAACGGAATTGACCGGAGGGGTGATGACGCTCAACTCACCGTCGTTCCTTGAAAGTATGGGATTGAGCAGGAAAAGAAAGACAACATCAGAGGTGACATATTTCACATGTCTCAAGATGCTGTCGGAAACGCTTGCAAAAATGCCTATCAAATACTATCAGAGAACGGACAAGGGAATTATCGAGGCAGAGCAGACAGACACCTCGAAACTACTGACCAAAAGACCGAACCCGTTCATGACACCAACCGTATTTTGGAACACGGTTGAAATCAACCGGAATCATTACGGAAACGCTTATGTGTACATAAGAAAGAAATTCATCCGGAAGAAATACGGAGGAGAGGTCAAAATTCTTGACTTGTGGGTGATGCAGTCGAATTGTGTTCAGATTGTTGTGGATGATGCAGGCATATTCGCAGGAAAAGGACGATTGTGGTATGTCTACACAGACCCGACCTCCGGCAGTCAATACGTTTTCGACACAAGCGAGGTCATGCACTTCAAAACATCATTCAGTTTTGACGGTGTAACAGGTTTACCAGTTCAGCAGATTCTCCGTGACACGATTTCCGGAGCATCAGCGTCACAGAGATATATGAACAGCCTATACGAGAGCGGACTGACAGCAAAAGCGACGCTTGAATATACGGGAGAGTTGAATGATAAAGCGAAAGAGGCACTTGTGAAGTCGTTCGAGGATTTTGGTAGCGGAGCGAGGAACACAGGGAAAATCATTCCCGTACCGTTAGGGATGAAACTGACACCACTCGACATCAAATTGTCAGATTCACAGTTCTTTGAATTGAAAAAATACACTGCATTGCAGATCGCAGCAGCGTTCGGTGTGAAACCGAATCAAATCAACGACTATTCAAAGTCGTCCTATGCGAACAGTGAGTTGCAGCAGTTGTCTTTTTACGTTGACACAGAACTGTTCGTCATCAAGCAGTATGAGGAAGAAATCAACTATAAAATGCTGACGGACGAGGAACAGGATGACGGTTTTTATTACAAATACAATGAAAAAGTTCTTTTCCGGACAGATTCAAAGACACAAATGGAATACCTGAAAAACGGTGTCAGTGGCTCAATCATGAAACCGAATGAGGCACGACGCAAACTTGACCTCCCCGATGGAGAGGGTGGCGACACTTTACTTGCAAATGGCAGCATCGTTCCGCTGACAATGGCAGGAGCAGCATATCAGAAAGGTCAAATCGAGCAAGAGGAGACCGAAAAACCGGAGCAACCGGAGGAAGAAACAGAGCCGGACACAGAGCAGCCGGACACAACAGGACAACCGGACGAAACCGACGAGGCAGAGGACGAGGAAGAACAGGAGGGAGGTGAATAATCATGGCAAAGAAAAGACGTTTTGATTTCACAAAAAAGAATAAACGCAGCGGAAAAGTTGAAAATGTCGGCTATTTGGATTTGGAACAGGACGAGGAACAGAGCAGATGTTCCTTGTATTTCTACGGTGACATTGTATCAGCAACATGGGAATCCATGTGGTTCGAGGAGGACAGATGCCCGCAGGACATCGCAGATTTCCTCAACCAGTTGGATGGGTATGAGGACATCGACATCTATTTCAATTCCGGTGGCGGTGATGTATTCGCAGGACTGGCAATCTATAACCAGTTGAAACGATACTCCGGACACAAAGTCGGATATGTTGATGGAATGGCTGCGTCAATCGCATCTGTCATCATGTTCGCATGTGATGAACTGCATTTTGCGACAGGAGCACAGGCGATGATTCACAAGCCTTTATGTATGGCATGGGGCAACGCAGACGATTTCAAAGAGGTCATCAAACAACTTGATTTATGCGAGGATTCAATTCTCGACGTTTACGAGGAACACTTGAAAGAGGGTGTGACGAGAGACAAAATCAAGTCTTTCATGGCGAAAGAAAAGTGGTTCAGCGGTGCAGAACTGGCAGAGTATTTCGACGTTTTGATTGATGAAAAGGCAGCAGTCGCAGCGTGTGCATCAGATTATTTTGAAAAATACAACCATATTCCGGAGAGCATCAAAGGAACAGCCACAAAGGACATTGTCGATGCGGTGCTTGCGGAACTGGAGAACAGGAACAATGCAGCAGCAGAGGCAGAGAAACAGAGAATCGAGGCAGAAAAGCAGGATATTCTTGCAGACCTCGACATGTATGGAATTTAAGAAAGAGAGGACATGATTCATGAACAAGGAAATGCAGAAACTGTTGAAAGCAATCAACGACAAAAAGAATGAGGTCAAGAGCCTTGTGAACGATGGAAAACTCGACAAGGCAAAGGCAGCAAAAGAGGAACTCAAAGAGTTACAGGAAAAGTTTGACCTCCTGTTCGATTTGGACGAGGAGGAACATGAGGAGATCGAGGACAAGATGGCGACGGGAACAGCAAAGACCATCGGGGCAAAAGCAGACAAGAAAAACCTCGTGAAAGCGTTCGTCAATATCGTCAAGTGCGGATTCTTAAAGAGAGAACCGGACGAGGGAGATGTCAAGGTGTACAAGGATGCGTTAAGCACAGACACCACAAAGGGAGACGATGATGAAATGGGAATCGGTGTCACCGTTCCGGAGGACATCAGAACAGACATCATCGAGTTAAGACGTTCAGAGGACAATCTGGAGCAGTATGTCAATGTGGAGGGAGTGACCACAAAGAGCGGTTCTCGAAACATTGAGGTCGATGCAGATTCCACTCCGTTCGACAATGTGGACGAGGAGGCGGATTTCCCCGACATGGATGAGCCGAAGTTCAAAAAGATTGTGTATGCAATCAAGAAAAAAGGTGGCATCTTAAAAATCACCGCAGAACTGTTTGAGGACACCGCAGCCAATGTCATGGCATACATCAACAAATGGATTGCCAAGAAAACAAAGGCGACAAGAAATGCGATGATTCTCAAGGTTGCGGACGAGATGACAAAGGGAAAAGAGGTTGTGATTTCCACAATCGACAGCCTCAAGGACGTGTTCAACGTGGGTCTCGACCCTGCTATCACAACCGGAGCAATGGTCATCGCAAATCAGAACGGGTACAACTACCTCGACAAGTTAAAGGATAAGGATGGAAAGTACATTTTGCAGCCGAATCCTACACAGCCGACACAGATGATGTTGTTCGGTAAATATCCAATTGTCAAGGTGTCAAACAGGACTGTGAAATCTGAACCAGTGTACTCACCTGCGTTCACAATCTCCGGTAGCAAATTAGCAATCGACGGAACAACCACAGCAATCGACGCATCAGCAACGTCCGACGTAACAGCATGGAAAGTCGTGAAAGGAAAGTATGTTGTAACTTGCAAAGGACAGGAGCAGGAAACGACAGTCGATGCAAAGGTGTCCGCATACAAGCATCCTGTGTATATGGGCGACTTAAAAGAGGCTATCACATTATTTGACAGAAATGTCATCACAATCGACATGAACGACAAGGCAGCAGGTTTGTGGGAGAAAGACATGACCGGAATCAAGGTTCGTGACCGTTTCGACGTGCAGCCTGTTGATGATGGAGCAATCATCAAAGGCAACATCACGGAAGTTGTGCAGGGATAAGAAATACAGCAGGGCGGGAACACCCGCCCTGCGATTGAAAGCAGGTGAATGAAATGACGGACGAGGAAAAGAAAGAGTATAGAGACAAACTGGTTGAGGACTGCATGAAATACAATCACATCGACTATGACGACGACAAGGACATTGTCGAGACTATGGTTGAGGCGATTGCATCAGAGGAATTGATGGAACTGATTCCGAATTTCGACCCATACAATTTGACCGCCCGTCAGAGATTGCTTGTATATTCTTTCGTCAAGGAATTGTATGACCACAGGGAGAAGTATCAGAACGGTACACAGCAACTCACAAATGCGGTCTCAACCATGCTACTCAATGAAAAGTATGGAAGGAGCAGTGAATGACCGGACGGGTGAAAATAATCAGAGTGACCACAGAAATCAAGGAGGGCAGGAAAGAACCGACCACAGAGGTGTTTTATGAGTGTTGGTGCGATGTTCAGAGTTTGGGAACAAATGAGAAATACACAGCACTGCAAGCAGGTCTTGAGAACACCATTGTTTTCAAGGTTCGGAATTGCAAGCGGATGAAAGAGGTCAGAAAGAAAATGAAAGAGTTCTATGCAGAGTATGACGGAACACGATTCGACATCTATGACGCATCACCGATGTTCACAGATAACGGATGGGTGCTTGTGAAATGTCGTGCGGTTGCATAGGTGTCACATTCTGACACGGAGGTGAGGACATGAAAATTGACATTGAGTTCAAAGGACTGGAGGAACTGGTAAAAGCGTTTGAAAGTGCTGCATCGGATGAAGATATTGCACAGGTAAATAAAGCGATCGCTGAAAAAGGAGAACCAGTTGTACAGAGAATCATGTCCGGAAAAATCCCAAAGTCAAAGGACATCAAAAAAAGTGGGCGAGGGTTCGGTTCAAAATCATCAGTGTCCGCACATGCAGCAGATGAAATCCCTATCGGGAAAGTAAAGGTGAACGGTACGGGAGCGACAGCAGATGTCGGATGGGAAAAGAACACACAGGACGAGGGCGGTCATTTCTACGTCCGCTTTATTAACTGGGGAACGATTTACAGACCGCCACAAGAGTTCATATATGCAACAGGCAGGGAGGCAGATGCAGAACTGCAAAAGATAGCAGAACAGGAATATCAAGCGTATTTAGACAGGACAGTGGGGTGATAAGCATGGACAGCAGTCCGGACATCATAAAAGACGCATCAGACGTACTCAAGCCGATAGAGGACAGAGGAATCACCGTGATGCAGGGGTGGTATGACAAAGACCTCAACAAATGTCATGTGACATTGTGGGATTTGGGAGAAACCGATGATAATTTTTCGGATGATGATGCGGAGGGAGTGACACTTTCCTTGCAAGTCACCATTTTCTCAAAAGAGGACGAGGTGGAACTGGCAAGGGAAATCAAGTCTCTCATGAAAGAGAATGGGTTCTCATTCGAGGGGAGAAACGGAGACGATTCAAAACCGGAGGATGGAATCTATATGAAAGCACAGCGATTCACAAAATATTATGAAAGCGAGGAAAAATCATGAGCGAAACAGTAACACAGGTAAATGAAACCACACAGCAGATTGTAAGGAGTAGAACTTGCGGTCTGAAAGATTTCTACATCGCACTGGTGCAGAGCAATACTGCAACAGCATACACAGCCGGAACTCCGGTGAAATTAGCGAGGGCAATCAAAGCGAAAATTGATGAAAAGTGGACAAGTGAGAAAATCTACTCCGACGATAACACCGAGGAGGTCATCACCTCATACGAGGGAACAGATGTCGAACTGGAGATCAATGCTCTTGCACCGCAGGACAGAGTGATTCTGTTCGGGCAGTTGTACGAGAAAGGATTCTTGAGAAAGTCATCTGACGACAGAGCACCGGAGGTCGCTGTCGGATGGAGAGAAAGAAAACTCAACGGGAAATATGAGTTCAAGTGGCTTTATGTCGGAAAGTTTGCAGAGGGTATCAGCGAGGAGGCAAGCACTAAAGAGGGAAAACTGTCACCTACAACCAAGAGCATCAAGGGCAGTTTCTACGAGCGTAGCATCGACAATCTGTATGAGGTATCTGTTGATGAATCCAACCTTGTAGCAGAGGACACGGATGCAGCAACAGCAATCAAAGACTGGTTCTCAAAAGTGCAGGAAGCACCGGACGCAGCAGCGTAAAACAAGAGAGGATATAACAGGAGGATAATTCAATGAATAGAAAAATTATCGTGAATCATAAAGAGTTCAAAATGGAGAAAATGTCTGCGGACACATACATGGAATATCTCGAACTTGCAGAACAGATTGACGCTGCGACATCCGAGAGAGCGTCAAAAAGATACTCACGACAGGAAATTGAGGCGATGATGTTGTTCATCTGCAAAGCATACGGAAATCAGTTCACGGTTGACGAGTTAAAGGACGCAGAGAGCGGACTGGATGCAGCAGGAATCGTCATCGAGTTCAACATGATTGACATGGGAATCGCAGAGGAAATGAACAAGAGAATGGACAAGATGATGAAAAATTTTCAGAGTGGCAAGTGATTCCGGAAATAACAATCACTTGCAACACAGGAAAAGTATTCATCAATAACATAACGGTTGAGCAGTACAAGAAATATGCTGCACTCATGGAGAAAAACGGTTCGGACAAAATAACGGATGCACTATTTTTCAACAAAAGAATTATTCAAGAGATATTCGGAAACAGGATGTCTCTCGATGAACTGGGCGAGGTGGATGTCATTGAATTTCTGACAGCATCAAAGGGGATTCATTTCATCATGCAGGATATTGTTTCCGATGCGTTGCTGAACATTGTCGAGACAGAGCCAATCGAAAGAGAGACATCTGCGTTCGACGAATATGACCGTGAGAATGGGTATGAGGACGAGGAGCAGGAAGAACAGAACACATGGAAGATATGCGGAGAAATCGTTGACCGTGTGACAAAAATTGCGATTCGGCTCATGCGGGAATCATACGGGCAGTGCATGAAAGAAAATATCATTGAACTGCTGAAATATCTGAAATTTGAACTTGAAACGGTGAACGAGAACACATAACACAGAGAGGAGGAGAACCGATGGCACATACAAGCGTGAAGATTTCAGCAAATTCGTCTGATTATCAGTCACAAATGAAATCCGCTGCGTCACAGATGAAAGTGTTATCCAGTGAGTTCAAACTGGCACAGACGCAAGCAAAAGCGTTCGGTTCGGCAGCAGACCAACTCAAGGCGAAAGCCGAGAGCCTCACTCAAAAAATCACTCTGCAAAAGAATATCGTTCAATTAAACAGTGAGCAACAAGCAAAACTCACACAGAAACTTTCAGACCAAAAGACAAAGCAGGAGGAATTGAAAACAAAGGTCGAGGCAGCAAAGAAAGCCTATGAGGATTCAACAAAGGCGACCGGAGCAAATTCAGAGCAGTCAAAGGCACTGAAAGAGGAACTCGACAAACTGGAGCAGGAATTTAAGGCAAACGAGACAGCAATCGGAAAGACGGAGACTGCTCTTGCAAATCAGACCACAAAGACGAACGCATCAAAAGCATCACTCGTCGAGATGGAATCTGAACTCGAAAAAGTAAACAAGGAACTGAAAAATCATAAACTGAATGAATTTGCAAGCGGTTGTGACAAAGCAGGACAAAAGATGGAGAGTTTCGGAAAGAAAATGTCCGTCGTTTCTGCGGGAATTGCTGCAATAGGAGCAGCATCAATCGCAGCGTTCAAGGAACTCGACGAGGGATATGACACGATAGTGACAAAGACCGGAGCAACCGGAGAGGCACTGGAGGGATTGACCGCATCTGCGGACAATGTTTTCGGAAGTATGCCGGAGGACATGTCAACGGTCGGAGAGGCTATCGGTGAAGTAAACACGAGATTTCATTCGACAGGAGAGGAACTGGAGAGCCTGTCAACGCAATTCATTCAGTTTTCGAGCATAAACGGAACGAATGTGACACAGTCTGTTGACCAAGTGGACAAAATCATGAAAGCGTGGAACATAGACACATCACAGACGGGGAATCTGTTGGGATTGCTGACATCAAAAGCACAGGAGACAGGAATTTCCGTTGACAAACTCGAAAGTTATGTACTGGATAACAATTCAGCGTTCAAAGAGATGGGGTTGTCATTACCACAAGCAATCAATTTGATGGCTCAATTCGATGCGAACGGTGTTGATTCTACGACAGCACTGGCAGGACTGAAAAAGGCATTGCAGAACGCAACAGCCGAGGGAAAGTCAATGGATGTCGCACTGGAGGAGACAATCGGCAGCATTAAGAACGCAAAGACGGACACAGAGGCTTTACAGATTGCGACAGAACTGTTCGGGAAAAAGGGTGCTGCGGAAATGGCGACAGCAATCCGAGAGAACAGAATTGACCTCACAAGCCTGTCATCCTCAATGTCAGAATATGGAACGACGGTCGAGGACACATACAACGGAACACTCGACCCGATTGATAATGCAACAATAGCGATGAACAATGCAAAACTGGCATTGTCAACACTGGCGACAACAGCACAGACCGCAGCAGCACCAGTCATCGAAAAGGTGACGACAAAGATTCAAGAACTGACAAAGTGGTTCACCTCTCTTGACGAGGGGCAACAGCAGACAATCATCAAGGTCGGTCTTGTGGTGGCTGCGGTGGGTCCTTTAGCAATCGGATTCGGAAAAGTAGCACAGGGAATATCGACGACGGTGAAAACAGGTCAACAGTTTGCATCGTTTGTCGGAGGAATCATCGCAAAGATAACAGCCAAGACAGCAGCAACCGCAGCAGGAACAGCAGCAGACACAGCAGGGGCAGCAGCGGAGGCAGCACATACCGCAGCAACAGCGACAGCGACCGGAGTGACTGGAGGAATGACGGTGGCACAGACCGCCCTCAATGCAGTCATGAATCTGTGTCCGATTATTTTAATTGTGACACTGATTGCAGGACTGATCGCAGCAGGAATCGCTTTATATAAAAACTGGGATAAGGTCAAAGAAAAATTATCCGAGTTGTGGAGTAACGTCAAGGAGAAATTCAACGCAATCAAGGAAACCATAACAGGAGCGTTCTCGAAAGCAAAAGAGGCGGTCACGAATAAGGTGAACGAGATAAAAGATTCGGTTGCGAATAGTGCAGTCGGACAAGCAGCGACAAAGACGTTTTCAGCGGTGAAAAATACTGTCACAAAGTTCATGGGGGCAGCAGTTGACACCGCAAAGGAGAAACTGGGGAACATGAAAACCGCCTATGAGGAAAACGGGGGCGGTATTAAAGGAGTAGTTGCAGCAGGATGGGAGGGAATCAAAGGCTATTACACAGCCGGATTCACGTTCGTTGATAATCTGTCGGGAGGAAAACTGACAGAAATCAAGACAAAATTCTCCGAAAAGACATCGGAAATCAAGACGAAAGTCTCCGAGGGTTGGGAGAATATGAAAACGACGGTCACATCCAAGATGACCGAGTGGAAAACAAACGCATCAAATAAACTGACGGAAATCAGAACCGATTTCACGACGAAGATTTCCAGAATACAGTCCTATGTGTCAACCGGATGGTCTCACATGAAATCGACGATTTCAACGACGATGCAGCAGTGGAACACAGATGCGAGCAACAAACTCCTGTCACTCAAGAACGATTTTACAAACAAGGTCGAGAGCGTAAAACAGGGATGGTCAACGAGGTTTACAAACATCAAGGACACAGCGACGAATCTCATGGAGACCGCAAAGACCAATGTTTCCACAAAACTGGAAAATATGAAATCTGCCTATAACGAAAAAGGCGGGGGCATGAAAGGAATTGTGTCGGCTACATTCACAGGCATCAAGGACACGATGAACTCACTCATGTCCACAGCGAACACGTTGACAGGTGGAAAACTCGACAGCATCAAGTCATCTTTCTCGACAAAATTGAACGGTGCTCTTTCAACGGTCGGTTCAGTCATGGAGAGCATACGAGCAAAATTCAGCGAAAAGATGGAATCCGCAAAGGCAGCGGTCTCAAATGCTATCGACAGAATCAAGGGATTTTTCAATTTTGAGTGGTCATTGCCACATTTGAAAATGCCACATTTTAGTATATCCGGTTCGTTCAGTCTGAACCCTCCATCTGTACCGTCATTCGGTGTTGAATGGTACAAAACAGGAGGAATCATGACAAGTCCGACAGTGTTCGGAATGAATGGAACGAGGCTCATGGTCGGAGGAGAGGCAGGAGCAGAGGCAATCTTGCCACTTGCAGAGTTTTACACAGAATTGAACTCAATGCTTGACCGAAAGCTGAAAGCGATCAATCAGAATGTGAACGCTTTTATCGAGGTTCACAACTATATTGACGGAGACGAAGTGGCAAGCAGAACGACCGAAAAGGTCAGTGATAATCTTGCAATAGCAACAAAAAAACGGAGGTGAGGACATGAAAATTGACAGCATAGACATTCGGTCATTCGATGCAAAGCAGTTGACAGTTGATTTCGAGCCTCCACAGACGGGGGTGACGGTGGAGATGTTCGACGGGGCATTGATACCGTCAGAATCCGAAACATACACACCATTGTCCGGACTGACAGTGACAGTCCTGTTCAGAGGAAAAGACAGAGACGAGGTTCAAAAACATGTCAGTGATTTCAATGCAGAGTTGCAGAAAGGTGTTGTCCTTACACTGGACGGGTACAGTCGCCATTTTAAGGCATATATGACGGGGAACTCGTTGAGCAAGACAATAACGAAAACACGGTACACAGCAGAGTTCAAATTCACGGGGTATTGGTTCAGCGACGAAGTGAGTTTGAACTGGCAGGGAGCGTATGAGGCAATATTTGAGGCACAGGGAAACAGGGCGACACCGTGCAGACTGACAATCACAGCAACGGAGTACATTGAGCAGTTAAGAATCAACGGTCTTTCCTGCGGTGAAATTATTATCGACACGATTCCGAGAGGAGCAACCGTCATCATTGACGGAGAAACAGGATTCGCAACGATGGACGGAGAGAACAAGTTCAAGGATGTGTCATTGATGGAATTTCCGTATCTCACAACAGGGCAGGAAAAGGAACATCATCTCATTTTCTCTGACAATAACGCACTTGTCACATTGCAGTATAAACCTATGTGGTTATAGGAGGCGGTCAGATGGATTTGTACAATGATTCACACGAAAAGGTGTGTATTTTATCCGGAATAAAAGAAACGTGCATCACAAGCACTCTCAAGACTGGAGATAAGGAAATCACATTCGAGTTCCGAAAGACAAACAGGTATGCAGCGGACATCAAAGAGGAGGGATATATCAGAACCGACACGGACGAATTTGTTATCAAGCAGGTCGAGCCGAGCGGGGAATGGTACAAATGCACCGGAACATTGAACGTCGAGGAACTGGAGGGCAAACAATATCCGCAGGGATTCGAGACTGTGGAAAAGACGGTCGATGAATGTCTAACAGAGGCAATCGACGGAACTGGATGGAAAGTCATCCGGTGCGATGTTTCCAAAAAGAGAACAATCCGGATAGAGCAGAACTGTTCTGCATGGGATGTCGCTCAACAGGCAATTACAACGTATAGATGCGAGATGGTGTTCGATTCTCTGAACAAGGGAATTTCGGTATATGAGAAATACGGAGAGGACAGAGGAGCATATTTCATTGAACGTCTGAACCTCAAGCGGTTGCAGGTGCAGTCAAACTCATACGACTTTGCAACAAGGCTCATTCCGATAGGGAAAGATGGATTGATGCTGAATATCGACGGGAAAAATTATGTTGAGAATCACCAGTATTCAAAGAAAGTGAAAACGATGACGTGGAAAGATGAAAGATACACGGATGCGGAATCACTGAAAGAGGATGCGGAGGCGAAACTGGACGAACTTTCCAAACCATACAGGTCGTACACAGCAGAAATCATCAATCTTGTTGAGGCAGTGCAGGACGAGGAGAAAAAAGAACAGTACAAAGAGGTGTTCAGTATAGCACTGGGAGACACGGTGCTGCTGATCTCCAAGTCAACGGGAATCCGTGAGAGCCACAGGATTGTGAAATTCTATGAATACCCGTTGACGAAAGAAAAGAACAAGGTCGAACTGGCAAACACAAGACTGTCATTCGAGGAGGTTCAGAGAACCGAGCAAGAATTGTCATGAGGAGGTGAGAAAATTGGAAATCATTAGACACATCAAAGTGGATTTGTATGGAGACACACAGCATTTTGCAGTTGCAGCGAAACAGATGGATATGGGAACACGGTACATCGGAGTGACGCTCATGGAGGACGGTGTCGTGTATGAGATACCGGACAATGTGGAGGTCATTATCAACATGACCAAACCGGACAAGACACACGTTCACAACGATGGAGAAAAGTCCGGAAATGAGGCTCTCATTCCTCTCACAAGAGGCATGTTGCAGGTTCACGGAACAGCATTGTGTGAGGTGCAGTTGTATCAAAATGGTGCATTGCTGACGAGTGCGACGTTTGAGATGGAGATTTTTCCGTCACAGCGGGATGAATCGGAAATCATTCACTCCGGAGAATATACAAGACTGGAGAACACCATTGCAGCAGCGAGAGAGGCTCTGCAAATCGCACAGGACACACAGAACACCATTGATGCAGCAGAGGCGGTCAGACAGGCACAGGAGCGGTTGAGAGAGGATGCTGAAAAGGCAAGAGAAATCAAAGAGAGCCGGAGAGAGGATGACACCGCAAAGGCGATTGCAAAATGTGTCGAGGCGATGGAGGCAGCAATCGAGCAGACAAAGAAATGTCTGACAGCGACCGAGGAGGCAAACAAAATCATCATCAGTCAGTCCGGTCTTGATGCGATACTGGCAGCAGTCAAAGACTATTATGAACGCATCAGAGAACTTGAGACGGACATCAACATCAATGTGGATGGAGGAACACCAAAATCAACCGACCTCCTGCTTGTCAAGGGAGGAACACCGTTCACGACCGATTATGACAAGTACATCGCAGGAACGTCACACACAATTTGAGAAAGAGGTGAAAAAGAATGGCAACAGCAACAATCACTCTGAAAAAGGGAACGACCGCAGAGTGGACGGAGAGCAAGAGGGTTCTCGATGATGGAGAACTGGGTCTCGAAACCACGACAAGCGGTCACAGAATCATCCGAATCGGTAACGGTTCGACCGAGTTCATGAGCCTCCCTGTCGCATTTGACATCGAGGAGGTCAGAGAAATCAAGACCGGAATGGACGCAGATGCAAAAACGTACTATGACGACATGGTCAAAAAGGGAACGGAGTTGCTTGCAGAAATGAAAGCACTGGCAACGACTGTCGAACTGGAGGACGATGCGACACAAATCAAGTATCGAATGGGTATCTCAAACGGTACGTTGTATTTTGAGGAAATCACAAAGGAGGCAAGTGAATAATGGCAGCAGGTGACAGAATATTCATGGCGAAAGAATCCACGTCGCAGGAGATTCTTTCCAACACAAAGAAAATTATCGAGGACGCAAAAGCAAAACCGAAAAGATACGGAATGAGAATCAACCTCCTCGACAGCAATCCGGCAACCCGTGTCAAATATCTTTATGATGCGGTTGGAATGACACCCGCAGGAATGAATTTCGCAGGAGGCGGGTTCGATTATGGAGACTGGGGAGATATTTGGTTCGTAAAGAAAAACCGTCCGGTCATGGTAAGAACTGACGGAACGGTTGACTATGAACTGAATCATGAAAACCATGCTCTCAAGCTGAACGGAGGAGCATCGGACATCACAAAAACATCATACGGTGGAAATGCAATGTCCGAGATTCCTCTGATTTGGGTCAAGAGATGGACACAGAACAATTATCATTTTGTTGTGTTCTGTGAGGAGCAGTACGATGACACATACAAAGCATACGCACACACCGACGCAGACGGAAATGTCCTGCCTGTGACATATTTCCCGATGTACGAGGGTTCGGTTGTCAACAACAGGATGCGTTCACTCTCCGGTCTCACACCGACAGCGTCCATGACAGACGAGCAGGAGACGACCGCAGCAAAGCAGAACGGCGACAGATGGGATAAACAGTCATTTTCTGAAATCAACCTCATGTATGAAATGTGTACGATGATTACATGTAGCACCAACTCACAAGGCAAGTTTGGAAACGGAAACAGTCAGTCCGACAATTTCTTGCAGACCGGAACACTCAACGGAAAAGGACAGTTTTTCGGTTATACATCGACCACACAGGCAGTCAAAGTATTTTACTGCGAGAACTTCTTTGCGAACTACTGGAAACGTTTGAGAGGTCTGCTGCTTATCAACGGAGTGTATCATGTGAAAGCAGTTCCTCCGTACAACTCAACAGGTGCGGGGTACACAAACACAGGACTGACACCGTCCGGAACATCCGGAGGCTACTGTTCAAGAATGGAAATGGCATCCGACATCGGAAGAATCCCGACCGTTGCATCCGGAAGTGAGACCACATACGAATGTGATGGGTTATGGTTCAACAATACGATCGTTGCAGTTGCCCTGTTCGGTGGCCTCCGTGGCAACGGGTCGAAGTGCGGTTTGTCGTACTGGAATGTGAACGCCCCTGCGGCGAGCGTGAGCGCGAACTTCGTGGCGAGCCTTTCTTGTAAACCGCCTGTTGCTGCTGCGTAAGCAGCGAGGGGGAACGGGGGAGATACTCCCCCCGCAATAAAAAGGGAGGTTCGGAGGGTTTACCCTCCGAGGTGTCCGGTATGACAAGGATTTTCCACGATGATGGAAACGGGAGGCACATCCGACACAAACAGAAAAAATTGTGATAGAATCTCCGACATGACAAAAAGATGACCTTGACATGACAGGGGAATCGGTGTGCGTCCTTGCCCTGTTCGGTGGCAACCGTGGCAACGGGTCGAAGTGCGGTTTGTCGTACTGGAATGTGAACAACCCTGCGACGAACGTGAACACGAACATCGTGGCGAGCCAATCTTATCAAATTATGGAGCATTTAACCAAAAGCACACCTTTTTCCTACACCGCAGGGTGTTGAAATACACCTAACCAGTGGAAATGATACCGATGCAGGCAGGGTCGAGTAAGAATATCAGAAAGACCTTGAGGTGATAAGAAAGATGGGAAAGAAATCCGTCAATAACCTGTACAAGCCTATGTTAGAACATAGCAATGTTGAGCAAAAATTTCATAAAGCAGCAAAGGGCAAGACAGAGCGTCCGGACGTTGCGGTGATATTAGAGCCGACCAACATTCAGAGACATGTCAAGAACGTCGTCGAGCAACTTGAGAACACTGCACCGGAGGGGTACGACGTACCGCATCCGGAAAAGGCATGGAAACCATCAAGACACGGGAAAGTCTGCATCAACGAGGGAACGAGCAGAAAAGTGAGAATGATTGAGAAACCTCGATACAATTATGAGCAGGTGATTCACCACATTGTCGTCTCTGCGTGTTATGACATTTTCATGAAAGGGATGTATGAGTTCTCGTGTGGGAGCGTACCGAACAGGGGTGCTCATTATGGGAAAAAGTACATCGAGAGGTGGATTCAGCGAGACAAAAAGAACTGCAAATATGTTCTCAAGATGGATATTCGACACTTTTTCGAGAGTGTTGACCATGATGTCTTGAAAGCGTGGCTCAAGAAGAAAATCAGAGACGAGAGAATGTTGTACATCCTCGAACTGATAATTGACGGGAGCGAGGTCGGGTTGCCTTTAGGGTTTTACACATCGCAGTGGTTGTCAAATTTCATGTTGCAGCCTCTCGACCATTTCATCAAAGAACAGTTGAAAGCGGTGCATTATATCCGGTATATGGATGATATGGTGGTGTTCGGAAAGAACAAAAAGGAACTCCACAGGATGCAGCAGGAGATTGAGAGATTCTTGAGAGAAAAGTTCAACTTGCAGATGAAAGGAAACTGGCAGGTGTTCCGGTTCGATTACACAGAGAAAAAGACCGGAAAGAGAAAAGGGAGACCACTCGATTTCATGGGATTCCAGTTCTATCACGACAAGACGATTCTGCGAGAAAGCATCATGTTGAGTTGCACACGGAAAGTCAACCGTGTCGCAAGGAAAGAGAAAATCACATGGTACGATGCAACCGCAATTCTGTCATACATGGGTTACTTGAGCAATACAGACACATACGACATGTACCTGCAAAGGGTCAAGCCTTATGTGAATGTTAAGAAATTAAAGAAAATAGTTAGCAAACATTCAAAGCGAAAGGAGCGAGAAAAACATGAAAGAATGGAGAGAAGTGTTCGGAACGGAGGCAGAACAGCCGGAGGAGTTCGACACAACAGCGTCACCGACAACGGTATATCAGAGACGCAATATCAAGAAAGCAACGAAAGAGGATGCAGACGGAAAGAAAATCACCGGATGGCAGCGAGAGGAGCGTGAAATGTCACGGGAGGAATATGACAGATTGACGCTCATGCAGGAGGTTGTTGCATCCAACACAACAGGAATCGTTGAATCCGTGACACAGTTTCAGAAAGATGCAGTCATCGACGAATACACACAACAGTTGATTGAGGAGGGGTTGATTTAATATGAAAATGCTTGTCGAAAGTCTGAAAAGAATGTACAAGAAAGGCACTCTCACCGAGGAACAGATCGCAGAGCGTGTCACAAAAGGAAGTATTTCAGCGGAGGAATATGAATACATCACGGGAGAAAAATATTCCGGTGGTGAGGCAAAATGACACCGCTTGAAATAATATCACGGTTGTGCGAGATAACGGAGGAGTTGTCCGGAATCGTGAAAAAGCAGCAAGAAATGATTGAACGCTCAAAAGTGGAGGAGGGGGGTCAAAGAGGAACTCCGGAACATGGTCAATGAGGCAGACGGGAAACTGGATGTCCTTGAGTACCACATGAGACGATACTGCGACACCGACGACGTGGGAGCGTTCGGAAAGGAGCAACCGAGTGACGATTGAACTCTCATTGTTGTTGAGCGGGATTTCCGTCGCATTTGCAATCTTTTTCGGGATTTCCAATAAAAAGCGGAATGACAAAAAGGATGCAGAGCAGGAGACGGAGGAACGTGCGACAGCGAACACACTCATGATGACAAAACTGGAGAACATTGCCGACGATGTCAAAGACATCAAACGTGACTACAAAGAGACACGGGCAGAGGTGCAGGATTTACACGACAGGGTTCTCATAGTTGAGCAGTCATTGAAATCGTATCACAAGAGACTGGACGGGATGAATTTGAATATTAAGACCGACCAATAACAGGAGGGCGGGAACAGGCAAGAATCAACCACATAAAGGAGGCAACAAGTGAACAAAAACAGGATGACGAACGCAGAGCGTCGCATGTATTTCCGGCATAAAAGAAAATTGTACCGGATAGAACAGCGGGCAGCAAAGCGGAAAAACAAAGTCTCCGGTCAGTTCATGAATCGTGTTGTTATCTGTATGATTCTTGCAGCATTTATCTACACAGTTGTGGCGATTATAGTGTTTGTGAGAGTGGGTGCTGAACCATCAACATTGACAGAAAATGTATTTCGATTCCTGTCAGTGGAGGGCGGTGCGATGGCACTCATTAAGTCAGTAAAGACGGTTACAAAGAAAGATACAGGAAAACAGCACGAGAACGAACCGGATGACATCAATGCAGACAATAATGAGGAGGTGCAGGGATGAAATTCATCGTTGAAAATTGGTTTGTTATCGTGGCAATCGCAGCAGTGGGAGGCTCTATCGGGTACGCAATTTATTCTTTTGCGAAAATGCCATCTGATAAGCAGTTGAACAAGGTCAGAGAGTGGCTCTTGTATGCGGTGACAAAAGCAGAAAAGGAACTAGGAGCAGGAACAGGAAAACTCAAACTCCGGTATGTGTACGACATGTTTGTGGCAAGGTTTGAGTGGCTTGCAAAGGTCATCACATTCGACATGTTCAGCATGATGGTGGACGAGGCTCTTGAGCAAATGAGAACGATGCTTGACAGCAATGAGGCGGTGCAGAAACTCATTGCGAACGAGGCAGGTGAGGGCAGTGAGTGAAATTGAGATTTTCATGTCACAGCACTGGAGCACGATGGTGACGGTGTACATCATCGGGGCAGCAGTTACATTCGTTTTGACGTTTGTTATTTTTTGGATGCTTGAAAGGCAGTCCGAAAAAGAGGAGCGGGAAAAAGAGTTGTTTCCGGAATACTACGAGGAACAGGAAACGAAACAGGACAGAATCATGGTCAAACTGACATTTTTCATTTTGTCGGTATTGGTGGCGGTGATATGGATAGGGGTTCCGTTCATACTGGCTTTTATATTCATTATGTCAGTGATAGATGATTCCGGAGATAAGAAACAAAAGGAGGAAAAGAAATGATTTCAAATTGCGGACACGACGAGAGAGGAAAATATTCCGGAGGAAAAGCCGGAGATCAGACGGGAACAGAGTGGCAGGTTATAAACTGGTATAACAGACCGTGGAAATGCGTTCTCCGTCATCCGGATGCAGCAACGAGAAAACTCATTGCACAGATGGCAAAGGCAGCAGCAGTCAACAATATGGTCGGATATTGTCAGTCGCACAGGGGAACATTTTGGACGAACCTTGCGGATTCAAATTTCGACCCTGCTCAAATCACAGTTCCGTGCGAGGCTGACTGTTCGTCCGGTGTTGCTGCAATCGTAAAAGGTGCAGGATATAGACTGAAAAATGAGAAACTGAAAAATGTGAGCACTGCATGTTATACCGGAAACCTGCGGGCAGCACTCAAGGCAGCAGGATTCGAGGTGCTGACAGATAAAAAATATCTGACATCAGATGCGTATTTGCTTGAGGGCGACATTCTGTTGAACGATGGTGCTCATGTGGCGACGAACCTCACCAATGGAGCAAAGGCATCCGGAGGAGGTGCATCGCAGACAGTTCCAATCAATAGCAACGTGAAACTGGAGACCGCAAAAGGGTTCAACAAGAGCCTTGCAGGAACGTACAAGGTAACGGGAGCAGGAGCGTTGAATCTACGGTCGGGAGCAGGAACAGGAAAAGACAAGAAAGTCTTGACGACAATGCAGAGCGGAGAGACGTGTCAGTGTTATGGATATTACACGGATGTGTCCGGAGTGAAGTGGTTGTATGTAGCATATAAAAACGTGGTGGGATTTGCGTCGAGCAAATATCTCAAAAAGTAGCAGAGGAGGGCGAAAACATGTTATACTATTTAGGCAAAGGAACGGAGTTCAAAAAAGAGGACTGCAAGGAATACAAGACAATCGAGGGAGCGTTGAAAGCAGCAGCAAAAAACGAGGAACTGGTTGTGTGGGATGAAAACGGAAACGTCATCGGCTCACTCACGGACAATGTTCCGGAGGGAGCACTGGAGACAAATCCCGACGGTAGCGTGAACACCTACAATGCAGACGGGAACAAGGTCGGCACGATGACCGCAGAGGAACTCAAAGCAGCAACAACCATCACCGATGAAAAGGATGCAGAGGGGCAGCAGGGCGACGCAGGAGCGTCCACAGACGACGAAAACGGAGGCACTGGAGGAAATGCACCAGTAGAACCGGAAAACGGGCAGAATGGGGCAAATAGCGAGCAGGAGAACGGACAGCAGACCTCCGGCGATGGAGACGATGCAGCAGGGCAGGAGACATCCGGAGACGATGAAAGAAAAACAGAGGAACAGGTGTCCGATTCTGACACAATCTATCCGGAAAAGACCACAAGAGCGATCGTTGATTGTGATGGTGCTCTGAATCTCCGTCGTTCTGCATCATGGGGCAACGAAAGCATCTGCGGACGTGCAGTGAGAGGACAGTCGTATTATATCAAGGCAATTCACACAGTAGAGGGAAAGAAAATGCTTGAGACTATCGACGGAATTTTCCTGTCCGGTCAGCCGGAGCATGTTCGCATCATTGAGGTGTAAGTTCCGGGCGGGTGTGTTATAATAAAACAACGGGAGAACTCTCCGAGGAGTTTGAGTAACACACGGGTAACTGACAAAATCCTTGAAAAGCCTTATTTTTCAAGGGTCGGAATTATCCAAGAGATAATATTTTATTTGGAATTTGCGAACAAAATCAAGAATCCCGGAAACAGAAATGTTTCCGGGATTTTTTGGTTACAACTAAGAAGAATGATGTTTAATTTATTCCTCCACAAAAGATACCCAGCGGGTATCAATTCGTTTTGATATTCTGAGATTTGTATTAAATTTAGTTTGTGAACAGGCATTTCTATATTCACTGGGTGTAATTCCTTCGTTTTGTTTAAAAAGTCTCATGAGATATTTTTCATCATCGAAGGATATGTACTGCGCAATTTCTTTTATTGATTTATCTGTTGTTATCAGGAATTCTTTTACAATTTCCAATTTTACCTGAATAATATAATGTTTCAGTGAGATTCCCAGTTTTTCGTGGAAAAGGTGGGAAAGATAATCAGGATTGTAAGAAAAGGTGTCTGCGATTTCCAATACGCTTATCTTACGATAGGCATTGACACGTATCCACTGTAAAATCTCTTGAAATCGTTGATGGTTTTTGTTTGTAAATAAAGAAAAAGTATTTTCTGCAGCTTGTGTTGACAGTTCAATTAACAGACAGCCAAGAAGATGATTCAGAATTGATTTAGGATATTCCTGGCAACATCGGTAATTGAGTAACTGCTGGCTGAAAATAATCGCCCTTGAGTAATTCATCAGATGAAGGGCTTCCGGCATCAGAAGAGTATTACCTGTTTCATCTTTCTGCTGCATAAGAAGATACCGTTTTTTGGCTTCTGTTTGTGTTAGCCACGTTGCTTCTCCTGATAAGTCAAAATGGCACCAGAAATAAGTCAGGTGTTTGGAAGGAATATTCCCTGCAATAGGAGTTTGCGGAGGGATTAGCATAATATCTTTGGGGTTTATCGAATAAGGAATATCACCCACCCGAATAGAAAGTATCCCTTCCATACCTATCAATAATAGATAATCATTATTTGTTCGCTCAGCATGTAAAAAAGGAAAAGTTGAGACGAGTTTTCCGCAATCTATAAATTGTGGAACACCATTTAATTCTATAAACATAGTATACCTCGGAAAAATCCACCTATTATGTGTATTTAGTTGTTTGCTTTTTTTACTAAATCTATTATATTGTAGTTAACATATAAAATATTTTATATATAATCATCACCTATATAATGTATTTATTGTATATATTGCATGAAAAAAAGTCAATTATTTTTATTTATTTAGGTGGAGAAAAATTGTAACAGGTAGAAATTACCAAGAATGGAAGGAGTAAACTTATGAAGAAAACATGTTTGGCAGTACTTATTTTTCTAACAGTCGGTATGCTTGGATGCGGGAACAGTCAGGAACTTTTAAATGAGGAGACCGTAAATAACGAAAACAGTTCAGGAAAAGTTCACGTAGAATTCATGCAGGGAAAGCCGGAAAGTGTGGAAGCATATGAGAAAGTGATTCAAATCTTTGAGGAGCAGAATAATACAATTGATGTGGAGCAGGTTAATTTACCAGATACATATACGGTGCTGACTACACGGCTGAGCAGTGAGGAATATCCAGATATTTTTAATCATTTTCCATTAAGACCAGATTTTGAGGTTCTTGTACAAAGCGGACAGGTACTTGAGTTAACAGGAGATGAGTATCTGGAAAATGTGAATCCGAGTATTCTCGAAATGGCTAAAACAGAAGATGGAAAAATATATTCACTTCCACTGACTATAAATACAATGGGAGTTTATATAAATAAGGAGCTGTTGGATGAATACAGTCTTACAGTTCCAGAAACCTACGAAGACTTAATCAGCTTACTGAGAGAAGTACAAGATAAAGAGAATGGCAAATTTCTATTTGCCTGTAAGGATACCTGGACTTTGTGGCAAATGATGGACAGGCTGTTAGGCCAGTTGTATATGAATTCCGGAAATGATTTCAGCAAAGATTTTGAAGCTATCGGAAAAGGGGAGAAAAAAGCAGACGAAATAGATGAGATAGTCAGGGCGGCAGAACAAATGTTGGAATTATTCTCATTTGCACAGGAAGATCCTTTCGGAACAAGCTTTCCTCAAATGTGTGATGATTTTGCTAATGGAAAAGGGATTGCATTCTTTCAGGGAACCTGGGCTTATCCGAATATAAAAAAAGTGAATCCTGATCTGCAGTTTATATTTATTCCATTTCCAGCAGAAAGTGGACAAAAAGCCTATCTGTCTATGAATATTGATATTGGCTTATGCATTCCGGAGGGAAGCAGAAATATACCGGAAGCCAAAGAATTTTTGAAATTTATATCCGTACCTGAAAATGCGCAGGTTTTTAATGATGCAGATGGATCTATGTCCTGCATTGTCGGTGTAAAGAATAACATTTCAGAGTTTGATAATGCTTATCAAATGATAGACAGAGGAGATGTTTATGAAATGATGTCGAATATGTGGCCAGTCAACTACAATACTACCTTAATGGATTATATTTCAGCAATGCTCCTGAATAAAGATTTGGAAGGATACCTGAGGGATGTGGATATAATCACTCCAGATTTTTATAAATAAATCTAAATTATAATGCGGGATAATTCCAGATATAGCGGAATTATCCCGGAGTTAGGAGATATCGTATGAGAAACAGGAAAAGAGAAACTGCTTTTTTTGTATTTTCCCTGCCAGCTGTTTTATGCTATGGAGTTTTTTTCATTCTTCCTTTAATTCTTGGTGTTTATTACAGTCTGACAGATTGGAATGGGATCGCCAAAGGGTTCCGGTTTATAGGCGTAGAAAACTATATAAAGATATTGGGTGACAGAAAGTCTTATTCTTCTATATTTTTTACAGTGAAATATGCTGTATTGCTCAGTCTCTTTATTTTAATTCTCTCTTTGGTACTGGGGATCCTCATGAACCAGAAGGTAAAGGGAATTCGATTTATTAAGACAATTTATTTTTTTCCGGCAGTAATGAGTCCTATTATAATTGGTCTGATTTTTAATGAAATATATTACAGGGCATTACCTGCTCTGGGGAAAGCAACCGGAATATCGATATTGAGTAAAAGTCTTGTATCAGACACAAGAACTGCTATGTGGGCGATCCTGATAGCTAATATATGGCAGGCGATAGCGATTCCTACTGTAATTATTATAGCAGGACTTCAGTCAATATCACAGGAACTGTATGAGGTTGCTGCAATTGATGGGGCCGGTTGGTGGAAAAAGTTTACCAGTATAACCCTTCCATTTCTGGCGCCGACTCTTACTATTGTTCTGGTTTTGGCTGTAAAGGATGGATTTTTAGTTTTTGATTATATACTTGCAATTACTGGAGGCGGTCCGGCAGGGACTACAAATTCTATTGGTACATTTATTTACCAGACGGCATTTGAAAGCTTTAACTACAGCTACGCTGTCGCAAATTCGGTGGTGCTGTTTGTCCTTATAGCTTTATTTGGCTTTTTACAGATCCGTATGATGGGATTTATGGAAGCAAAGGAATCATAACTGATAAGTTACAAAAGAGAGGAATTCTGATGAAAATAAAAAGTGTAAAAAAAGCAGGAAAACAGTTTCTTGTGATTCTGGCTTTGGTTCCCGGACTCATATTAATTATTTTTCCCATGTATGTAACTATTGTAACTGCATTTAAAACACCTCAGGAATCGGGATATAACTTTTTTTCTTTACCATCCTCGTTATATATGGGAAATTTTCTTGCGGTATTAAATAAAAGCAATTATTTCAGATATATACTGAATACATCAGTTATTCTGGTCTGTTCTGTTATAGCAGAATTACTTATTGTGCCAATGGCTGCCTACAGTATCCAGAGAAATAACAGAAAGTATTACCGTTTTTTGTATGCATTTATTGTATGCGGACTTTTTGTTCCGTTTCAGGTCAGAATGGTGTCTTTAGTACAGATGATGAGTCATCTGCACCTGATGTCAAAATTGGGAATGGTTTTTCTTTATCTGGCGGCTACAACACCTCCTGGAGTCTTTCTGATAACGGGATATCTGAAATCTGTGCCAATGGAAATTGAAGAAGCGGCGTATATGGACGGAAGTGGTTATGCCGCAACTTATTTTAAGGTTGTTTTTCCATTACTAAAACCGATTTTATCCACACTTTTGATTAAAGATTCATTATTTATATGGAATGATTTTCAACTTCCTTTAATCATACTGAATGGAAGTACAAAGAGTTGGACACTCCAGCTGTTTCAGTATAATTTCAAATCACAATATTCATTTGATTATAATCTGGCATTTGCATCTTTTATCATGACCATGCTGCCAATAATGATTTTGTATGTTCTTATACAAAAGAATATTGTGGCAGGTTTATCAGCAGGAGCGGTGAAAGGATAGGTGCTTCATAACCGGCTATGTTAAAATTTATGAAAAGGAAAAAGGTATGAATATATTATATTTATTGACAGATCAATTGAGATTTGACGCCCTTTCATGTAATGGAGCGCCAATATGTAAAACCCCGGAGATTGACAAGCTTGCACGGAATGGAGTTAATTTTGATTGTGCTTATACGGCAAATGCTTTATGTACTCCGGCAAGGGCAAGTATATTAACAGGAGTGTATCCGCACAAACATGGACAGCTTGCTAATATGGGAAATTTTAATGGTGTATTTGATCGTCAGGTGCTGAAAAAGAAAGGATATCCGGAATACCTGAAAGAACAGGGCTGGAAGACAGGATATATAGGAAAATGGCATTTGCCTGAGTGCGGTAATAAAGATATTTGGAGTTTTGACGAATGGGAAACAGAGGAGAATTTTGAACAATATCTTATTGATAAAGGTATTGTTTACGAAATGGGGAAAAGTGAAGTACAGCCTCTGGAATGGGGAGAGAATGCCCCGTTTTATGGGAAGTCAGTTTTAGGCCCGGAGGATCATCATGATGGATGGGTGGCTGAACGCACCTGCCGTATACTTGACAAGTTTTCAATGAGTAAGGATCCTTTTGTGTTGTGCGCTGCTTTTCATGGACCTCATTTCCCCTATGCAGTTCCGGAACCATATTACAGCATGTATTGTCCGGACGAGGTGCCAAGATGGGAAAATTTCAATGAAATGTTTGAAAATAAACCGATTGTACAGCAAAAAGAATTAATGAGATGGAATACGGCACAGTTGACATGGAAGGATTGGCAGAAGGTTATTGCAGCTTATTGGGGATACTGTAGCTATATAGACAGTCTGGTGGGTAAAATTATGGAGCATCTGGATGAACTAAAGCTGACAGAGGATACAATGATAGTATTTTCTGCAGATCATGGTGATATGTTAGGGTCCCACAGACTGTTTAATAAAGGATTTAATATGTACGAAGAGGATAACCATATACCATTAATTATTTCCTGCCCTGGAAAAGAAAAAGGTATCAGGCAGGAGGCTTTTGTAAGTATTGTGGATATTATGCCTACGTTTCTTGATTTTGCAGGATGTGAAATACCTGAAGAAGTACAGGGAAAATCTTTAAAACCATTGCTTGACGGTGGTATACCTGAAAACTGGAGGACAGAGATTTTCTGTGAGTTTAACGGATATGAGTCAACACTTCTGACAAGCCGGATGGTACGTACGAAAAAATGGAAATATGTTTATAATCCTTTTGGGGATGATGAATTGTATGATATGGACAGCGATCCGGGTGAACTTCGGAATTTAGCAGATTTAAAAGGATTTACTCACGTTCTCCGCAGGATGAAAACAAAAATGCTACATTGCCTGCTTGAATATGATGACAGCATCGCTGAAACTACTACATGGCAGAGTAATTCTTATGGGTTGTTTGTTTCTGAGCGTGAGGAATAAAAATATTACATTTATGCTTAAGAACCTTCCGGTATGGTGTACGGAAGGCTCTTTTTTGCGATTATTGTCATTATCAAGAATAATATTAAAGTTTTCATTACATATTTATGATTGAAATACTCATTTTATTAAGTATTTGCGTAAGGTAATTTTATTGACTTCCGCCTTAAAAAGAAGAAAAACAACACCCCCGCGGCATCCGCCAGGAACCAGCCGATAGGGATGGACCACCAGATAGCGGAAGTCCCGAAGGCCGGAATTGGTGCGAGCATGTAAGAAAGAAGAACACGGGTTCCCAGGGAAATGACGGTGAGGACAACGGAAATTCCCGGCCGGCCAAGCCCTCTGTAAAGGCCGTAGAACAGGAAGAGAAATCCAATGGCAAAATAGCAGGCGCCTTCGATACGCAGGTAGCCTGCGCCGATTGCTATGATTTCCAGTTCTTCGGGGCGTATAAAGATAAGCATGAGCCGTTCTGCAAACAGAAGGACAACGGCGGAGATAAACAGGCAGAACAGGAAGGAGCACAGGAATGCGGAGCGGATACCTTTTTGGATCCTGTCAGTTTTGCCGGCGCCCAGGTTTTGGGCGATAAAGGTGGAAAAACCGTTGCCGAAGTCCTGGACAGGCATGTAGGCAAAGGAATCGATTTTAACTGCGGCGGCAAAGGCGGCCATGACCGTAACGCCGAAGCTGTTGACCAGTCCCTGGACCATAAGGATGCCAAAATTCATTACAGACTGCTGGACGCTGGTCAGGAGGGAATACTGAAGAAGTTCTTTTAAGAGCAGGCGATCAAAATGCAGGGTTTTCGGCCGGATACGGTGCAGGGAGAGCCTGCGTATGGTATAAACGGCCAATAGAAGGGCGGAAAATGCCTGTGATATGATGGTTGCCCATGCGGCTCCTGCAATTCCCATGCCAAAAGAAATCACAAAAAGTAAATCAAGCGCGATATTCATGAGCGCGGAAAGCGCAAGGAAAAGAAGCGGCACAAGGGAATTCCCCAAAGCACGAAGCAGCGATGAGAAATAATTGTACAGGAAAGTAAAAAAAAGTCCGTATAAAATGACCTGCAGGTAGCTTCTGGTTTCCGGGCGTATGCTTACAGGAATGTGCAGGAGCGTCATGATAGGATCCAGCAGGAGCAGGGCAGGAAGATTGATTAAAATAGTAATCAGCCCGATCATAATGAAGGAAAGAAGAAAACATGCATGAAGGCGCTGCGTATTGCCGGCGCCATACAGTATGGAGAAGCTGATCCCGCTTCCCATGCAAAGCCCGAGGATAACGGAGGTCAGAAATACCATCAGGGTAAAAGAGGAGCCTACGGCAGCAAGCGCATCCGCGCCAAGAAAACGGCCGACAATCAGAGTGTCCACAACATTATAAAGCTGCTGGAGCAGGTTGCCCAGGATAATAGGAGCTGAAAAAAGCAGAATGGATTTGGTGATGGGGCCGTGAATAAGTTTTTTCTCCAAGGGAATTCTCCTTTTGTAATTACATATTGAAAGTTTAAACTTACATTTTGTAAGTAAAAGATAACACTTTACATGCGGCATGTCAATTATTATAATGATATAAAAGGCAGCATTATTATAATGATATAGAAGAAAATATTTTAATAATGGTATAAAAGAAAACATTATGCAATGGGACAAAAGGTAATGGGCAGCAGGAAGGGGTAAAGGGCGGCATGTTTTTGAGCGGATTGGATGAAACGGACAGGCAGATTGTGGAGGCGCTGATACGGAATGCCAGGATTTCCTATTCGGATTTGGGAGAACTGGTGGGTCTGTCCCGTGTGGCTGTAAAGTCCAGAATCGATGCTCTGGAGAAAAGAGGAATTATAGAAGAGTATACAACGATAATTAATCCGCAGAAGCTGAGCGGCGCGGTATCCTGTTACTTTGAAATAGAGACAGAGCCTTCCAGTCTGAAGACAGTCACTGATATTCTGGAAAAAAATGAGATGGTGACCCAGATTTATCTGGTGTCAGGGAGGAGCAGGCTGCATGTTCATGCGGTGGCGGCTTCCCAGGAAGAGCTGGAAAGCTTCCTGGAACAGACGATGCACCGTCTTCCCGGCGTGCGGGATATGAGCTGTAATATAATTCTTTCCAGGGTGAAGGATATTAAAGGACTTCGGTTATGATGGAAAGCAGCACGGAAAGGCAGGGGAAAATGAAGATAGGGGCATTCCAGTTTGCCGGAAGCGGTGACATGGAATATAATTTTGCAAAGATATCTGAGGGAATCCGGCAGGCGGCAGGGGCTGATGTGCGGTTCCTTGCTTTTCATGAATGTGCATTGACGGGATATCCGCCGTTGGAAGTCAGTATGGAGTGTATTGATTTCGAGGCTGCGGAGAAATACTGCGCCCAGGTGCAGATGTTTGCGGTGAAGTATCGTATGTATATTGCGTTGGGGTGTGCAGTTCGGCGCGGCGGCAGGATATTTAATTCCGTCAGGGTATTTTCCCCGAGAGGAGGAGAACTTCCGGCTTATGATAAAAGGGCGCTCTGGGGATGGGATCGGGAGAATTTTTATGAAGGCGGCAGCGATGGAATCTATGATATCGATGGCTTAAGAATTGGCATCCGTATTTGTTTTGAAGTAAGGTTTCCGGAGTATTTCCGGGAATTATACAGGCAGGGGGCTGATTTGGGAGTAGTCTGTTTCTGTGATATTTCAGAGACGGAAAATACGGACAGGTATGAGCTCATAAAAGCACACCTGAGAACAAGGGCTGTGGAAAACGTGATGCCTGTATTGGCTGTGAATGACGCAGGTCCATTCCAGACTGCACCGACGGCGTTTTTTGACAGGGACGGTAAGGTACTTGCGGAGTGCAGAAGGAATGAGACGGAGCTGTTAGTTTGGGAAGTTGAGAAGCTGCCGGATACTTTTGGGCAGGCGGGGAGAAAATATGTGAATGGCCGCCTGTCGTTAAGTGGACAGCAGCATGTATCGCCCTGCATTGCGCAGACAGAAGGGACAGGTGGCTGACAGAAGGATACCTTTTTACAATATGATATTGCGTTGTGAGCATGTTATCTGCCGGGAGGCGGTTCTGCTTTTTGTAAATATTGCGTGAGACAGTAAGAATTTTATTTTTAAAAACCGGTTTCTTTTCTATTTAAAGAGAGCCGGCGGTTAATACTAATTTACAGAAATTGACAGGAGGTCAGATTATGCTGGAAACAGGAATAAAAGCACCGGAATTTACATTAAAAAATCAGGATGGAGAAGAGGTTTCGCTTAAGGATTTCCGTGGGAAAAAGGTGATTCTTTATTTCTATCCCAAGGACAATACGCCGGGCTGTACCACACAGGCCTGCTCTTTTGGGGACAGATATCCTCAGATTCAGGAGAAAGGGGCTGTGGTGCTGGGAGTCAGCAAGGACAGCGTGGCGTCTCATAAGAAATTTGCGGAGAAATATCATCTTCCTTTTACGCTTCTGGCGGATCCGGAGCTGGAGGTCATCCAGGCATACGATGTATGGCAGGAAAAAAATATGTACGGGAAAAAGGTTATGGGTGTAGTGCGCTCCACCTACCTGATTGATGAAGAGGGAATTATACGTCAGGCATTTACCAAGGTGAAGGCCGGTGAGAATGCAGAGCAGATGCTGGGGACGCTGTAGTAAAGTCAGGAGAGATGCCTGCCGTGTTGATAAGGCTCCGGCAGATGGAGCGGCAGGCATTTTTTACCAGCGTATAAAACAAAATCGGGAGGCTTACAAATAGTCGGAGTAAGTGGTATCTGCCGGAGATTGGCGGGGACTTACACAGGCAGGGAGTCCAGGAATTTTTCAAATTTTTTCTCAGAGAATATTTCATGGGTGACCAGCCGGCCGTTGTTAAAAAAGCTGTAGGTAGTATAGGGAGCGGGCGCATTTTGTGCCTGCTCCGTTGTCGTTATGGGGTGGAGCGTGAGTTCATGTCCGCGTGCCTGGGCGGCTTTGGCTATAAGAGGGACATATTGGGAGGTATAGGGGCACTGGGCGGTATAGTAAAGCACCATGCCGGTTTCTTCGATGGTCCCTTTTCTGGCGCAGTCCTTAAACCGGGGCAGGGGGGCATTGTCCGTAAAAGGAAGATAGAGGAGTTCAAAAAAGGGATGGGCCGTGTCTGCAGTAAGGAAGCCCTTGTATTTCAGATAATCCGGATCAGATAAATAGGGTTTCTTTTTGGAGGAGGAAAGGACGGTGAGGCCATGCATCCCCTGCGACCTGGCATCCTCAATACATTGGGAAAGCAGCTGATTGGCATACCCCTGTCCCTTAAACTGGCCGGATACCCAGAAGCAGTCGATATGCATGTAGCCATCCGCTAGGATGGGATACCAGGCTTTTTCCGCGGGTATATATTCGATGAAAACCTTTCCCCTCGCATCCAGGCGGCGGAATACAAGGCCGTCCTGAAAACGGTCCTTCATCCAGGACTTTTTGGCATTGGCTCCTGTACTGTCTTTTTTATCAGAAACGGCGCAGCAGATGTGCTCGCTGTCAATGTTGTCCGCGGTGATTGTGATAATTTCCATTGTTTGATTCCTTCCTCCGGCAGGCCGGTGCAAAAATAATTTTTCATAGTAAGTCAGGTGCTTTGGGCTGCTGTCTTTAAGGCCATTATATAACATTAAATATGACAGCGGTATGTCATATTAAAATTTACAGAAAATGTTTTTTCCGGCAGAGGCGGATGCAGAGGATGACGATGACAAGGCTGAGCAGGAATACGGTGAGATAGCCATATTTCCAATTCAGCTCAGGCATATATTTGAAATTCATGCCGTACCAGCCTGCAATGAGCGTCAGGGGGAGAAAGATGGTGGTGACGACGGTGAGGATTTTCATGATTTTATTTTGCCTGATGTCGATCTGGGACTGGTAAACCTCCCGGATTTGCGTGGAATACTCCCGGAGCATGAGCGCTTCCTCATGCAGCCTTCCCACACGTTCGCTGAAAAGGCGGAAGGCATTCAGTTCGCTGCGGTTAAAGAAGCCGTGATCATTCTGCTGCAGTACGTTGCTGATGTCGGAAAGCTGCAGATAATAGTGGGAATAGATGAGGATTTTTCTGCGGCAGCTCATGATTTTGTGATTGAAATTATCAAGAGTGCCGGACAGGACTTCATCCTCCAGATGGGCAATCTGGTTCTCAATATCGGTCAGGCAGAGCAGATCTTCTGAAATCAAGGCATCCAGGAAATCTGCGAAGAAAAAGCCGATGCCGGGATTGGGCCGGGTGATGGAATCGCGGATTTTTTCTACGATACGAAGGACATAGTCTCCGTCATCAATGAATATGATGCGATCTTTAAAAACCGCATAGCGGAAGGAGGCCTCATGGGTGTTTTTCCCTTTGGGAGGAATGACGAAGGTGCCATATAAAAAGTCCATATGTACCTCCGCTTTGCAGAAATGGATTTCCTGGGGGTATTTCAGATTCATAAAGCCGTGCTCCTGCAGATATGCGTTTGAAGCGGCTTCCGCGGGGGTAAGAATTTCTATGGCAGGCGTATTGTTTTGTGCGGACGCAGGGGCTTCTGGGGAAGCGGGAAGCTCTGTGAGCCGGGAATGGATGCCGAATATTTTTGACATGGGATGTCTCCTTTCGGTTCAGCAGGTCTGCGCATTTTCTGCACAGACTATAAGAATATACAGTGACGGCAGGTATCCGGTCCATTGTGCAGCGTTTTTTAATGGCCGGATGCCGTAGCAGCTCAGAACTGTCTGAACTGTGTTATGATTTCTTTACGGGGAATACTCCCTGAGTTGATTATATGCCAGGATTGGGAAAAACAACAGAAAAAGAAAGTGACTTTGGAAGAGGATGAGATTAGAATAGAAGCATATGACGAAATGGAGGCATAATGATATAGCATACATTAATGCTGCAATGCGTGGACAGGAGTAATATGGAATTGTGGGATGCCTATGACGGGCAGGGGAATAAAACCGGCGGTGAGCTGATAAGGGGGCAGGAAATCCCGGAAGGGTGCTATCATCTGGTCAGTGAAGTGGTGGTCAGACATGAGGACGGTAGTTTTCTTCTTATGCAGAGGTCTGAGGATAAGGCAATGTTTCCCGGATTATTCGTAGCGGGCGCCGGAGGGAGCGCGCTGAAGGAAGAAGGGCCGTATGAAGCGGCAGTGCGGGAATTGAAGGAGGAAACGGGAATTGAGGCCAGAGAGCTGGAGCAGATATATTTTTGCAGGAGCAAAGATACGCTTTATTATGGATATTTGTGTATTACCGGATGGGACAAGAAGGCGGTGGTACTGCAGGCGGGGGAAACTATTTCTTTTTTGTGGATAACTGCCCGGGAATTTTTGGAGTTTGTGGAATCAGAGAAGTATGTTTGGACGCAGAGGGAGAGGATGGAAGGGTATCTGGATGGGGTGAGGACTGAAGAGGACAATGATTGTGATTTTCTGTACAGGGAATTTTGACGAGGACAACTGTTTTACGGCCCGCTCCTTTCAGGAGGCACTTGGAATGGCTGGGGGCAGGGATATCTATGTATCCAGAGGGGCAAAATGAAAACATTGATATTGAATGGATCGCCGAGGAAAAACGGAGATACGGTCAGTCTGATCCATATATTTTTAGAGGGGCTTGAAGGGGAGTATAAAATGGTCAATGCATATGAGGATGGGATAGGGCCATGTATAGACTGTAGGTTTTGCTGGGAAAACGATGGATGCAGCATACAGGATGGGATGCAGGAGGTTTATGAGTACATACAGGTGTGCGATAATATTTTGATTGCCTCCCCTATATACTTTTCTGAGATTACGGGGAAACTGCTGGATTTGGGGAGCAGGCTTCAGACGTATTTCTGTTCCTCTTTTTTTCGTAAAATAAAGCCAATACAAAAAGGAAAAAGAGGTGCTGTTATTATTGTGGGAGGCGGTGACGGAAGTGTAACAAAGCCGTATGAAACTGCATGTACACTGTTGCACCACATGAATGCCTATGATATTTTACCTGTGGTTTACAGCCATAATACTAACACGATTCCGGCGGTGGAGGATATAGGGGCGGTTGAGGGAGCGAAGAAAATCAGCCTCTTTTTTAATCATGGAGATGTAATGGGATAGGGAGTATTTTATGAATGCGGTCATATTTGACATGGATGGACTGATGTTTGATACAGGTAAGGTTTTTGCGCTGGCATGGGATTATGCGGGAGAAAAAACCGGGATAGGAAAGGCAGGGTATATGCTCCGGAAAACTCAGGGTATGGGATTTACGGCAGCGAGAGAGCTTTGGGGGAATGAATTCGGCAACAGCTATGATGAAGAGGGAATGAGGCGGCATACCAGGGAATTCCTGCTGAAGTACTATGCAGCAAACCGTGTGCCTGCAAAGGAAGGGCTGTATATACTTCTGAATTATCTAAGGAATAAGGGCAGCAGGCTTGCGGTTGCTTCATCATCACCAGGTTGGGAAGTGGAAAACCATTTACGGAAGGCAGGGATTTGGGATTATTTCCAGGTTATTGTGTGCGGTGAGATGGTGAAGCACTCAAAGCCTGCGCCGGATATATACATAAAAGCCTGCGAGCTGCTGCGGGAAGAACCTGAAAAGTGCTTTGCACTGGAAGATTCAAGGAATGGTATTCTTTCTGCCTGCGGGGCCGGATGTAAAACGGTTATGGTGCCCGATTTGTGGCAGCCGGATGAGGCTACGGAAAATATGTTATTTGGCAGGTTTGCAAATTTGGAAGAGGTGATGCTTTATCTGGAAAGAACAGGAATTTTGGATTAGCTGCGGGATTAGAGGTGATAAAGGATGAGTAAGCGGGGAAAAAGTAAGAGAAGCCACAGATGTGCCGTATTTTTATCCGTTGTATTGTGTGCAGGTTTATTCACTGGCTGCGGTGATAAAAAAGCGGTTGAAATCAGTACAGGGAGCACAGCTGCGGAAAAAGATGTACGAAACCCGTATGATGGGCAGTCCATTGACGAACAGCCAAATATCACAGAAACCGATACTCCTCCGGCAGAACCGCATCAGGCCTCTCCGGAAAATGCAGTACAGGAAAATGTAGATTACAGTGAAGCGTTTGGAGGCCTGAATGGCTGCGCGGTAGTTTTCGACCCGCAGGAACAGGTATGCAGATTCTATAATAAAACCTTATGTGAGACAGCAGTCTCTCCCTGTTCTACCTTTAAGATCGTATCCGCGCTTATGGGGCTGAAGTATCATGTGCTGGAAAATGAAAACTCGACGATGGGCTACGATGGAACGCAGTACGGAAATGCTGCATGGAACCAGGATTTATCCCTGAAGGATGCGTTTCAGTCCTCCTGTGTCTGGTATTTCCGAAAGGTGATTGATCAGGTGGGACAAGAACGGGTAAAGGAAGAATTAACAGCCCTGGATTATGGAAACTGTAATATCAGTGAGTGGGCGGGCAGCGGAATAAATCCCGGAGAAGAGCTGAATGGCTTCTGGCTTGCATCTTCTTTGAAAATATCTCCATATGGACAGGTGCGTGTTCTTTCGGATATTTTTGAAGGCCGCACAGGCTTTTCTCCGGAGCATGTGAAGATAGTAAAAAATATTATGTCAGCGGACGGCGGCGGAATCTATGGAAAAACCGGAACCGGTACGAAGGGACAGGCGTGGTTTGTAGGATTTTCTGAGAGTGAGGAAAAACGGACTTACTTTGCGGTTTATTTGGAAGATACGGATAATAGAGAGCAGGTTTCCAGTAAAAAAGCGAAAGAGATTGCATTAAAAATCATCGGACAATAGGAGATTTTATGTTTGAAAACAATTGTGTTTGATATGTATGGTGTAATTTTAAAGGAAAGTAAAGGAAATTTTATTCCATATACTTTCCGGCATTTTGATGTATGTGAGCATGGAAGGCTGATAAAATTATTGAAAGAAGACCAGTTGTTTACTAAAGCTGGAAATGGTGAAATAGGATCAGAAGAATTTATGACTTTGCTGGGGTATGAAAATCCCTCCTATCATATGAAAAATTATATTGAGAATTACCTTACATTAGATGAAGGCTTTGTAAATTTTGCCGGAAAATATGCTGACAGGTGTGATTTTGTATTATTGTCAAATGACATATCTGAATGGAGCGCCTATATCACAAAATACTATAAATTAGACAAATATTTTAAATGTAAAATTGTCAGCGGCGATGTGAAATGCAGAAAGCCGGAAAAAAAGATTTTCACGATAGCATTGGAACGGATGGAAAAGCTGCCGCAGGAATGCATTTTTATAGACAATAGTGTGGCAAATCTGGAGACGTCTGCGGAAATGGGATTTTTGCCCATATTATTTAACCGGGACAATGTTGCTTATTCCGGCATTACCGTGAACAATTTTGATGAACTGGAAAAAGTGATCAATGAACAGCGAGATTTATTGATATAAGCATCGCTGCATTAATTTTAAAGGACTATTGTCCAAATAAATAATTTCAGGCAGCCATACAGATCGGCTGCCTTTTTTGCTGCTCCCGGCCACCGCACATTCTGTCTTTTGTTACCGGATTGTAAGAAATATATGTTAGAGTGTTAATGAAACATATATTCAGATTCAGAGGGTATATTAATCACAGTTTACAGTTCAGATGAATTCCGGACTGCGGCAAACATCAGTAAAGACACCAGATGGAGGGAAAGGACAGAAAGTAAATGGAAATATTAAGAGCGGAAGGCCTGGTAAAATATTATGGAAGCGGAGAAAATCTGGTTAAGGCGGTGGATCATATCAGTTTTTCCGTACAGAGAGGGGAATTTGTGGCAGTGGTGGGAACTTCCGGTTCGGGAAAAACCACGCTGCTCAACCTGATTGGGGGACTGGATTACGCGGACGAAGGAAAAGTGATCGTTGACGGACAGGATATTACGGGGATGAAGGATGAGGAACTGACGATTTTCCGCAGGAGAAAAATCGGCTTTATTTTTCAAAATTATAATCTGGTATCCGTGCTGAATACGGAGAAGAATATTACCCTCCCTATCCGCCTGGACGGAAACAAAGTGGATGAAAATTATATCACCTCCATAGTTTCCTCGCTGGGAATTGCTGAAAAAAGGAAGGCGTTTCCCAACCAGCTCTCCGGCGGGCAGCAGCAGAGAGTTGCCATTGCACGGGCTTTGGCCAGTAAGCCGGCTTTGATTCTGGCGGATGAGCCTACCGGAAACCTGGACTCCCGCACAAGCGCGGAGGTAATGGGGCTTTTAAAAATGACAAGTACACAGTTTCATCAGACGATTGTCATGATCACCCACAACGAAGCAGTGGCCCAGCTGGCGGACAGAATCATACATATTGAAGACGGAAAAATTGTAGGAGGAAGCAGACTTGAAGGTTCCTTTTAAACGACTGATTCATGCAGCAGACAGGCCTGTGATAAGCGGGAGGTATAAGGATGTTTGAAAACTCCAACAAAGAAGTGATAAGAGAGATAGCTAGAGAGAGCATGAAGTCCCACAGGCTGCGCAATCTGACGGCTGTTCTGGGAATTGCGCTGACCACGCTACTGATTACAACGATTTGCACGACGGGAATCAGCTTTTATAATGCGATAAACCTGGGAACAGACCTTACCCCCGGGCCATTGGCTGACGGCGGTATTATTACAGATGTAGAAAAATATGAGGAAATCAGGGATATGCCTCAGGTTGCGTGGGCGGCCTATGTGCGGCCCTGCAATGTGGGAAGCATCCATAACCGGGAAATGGCAGGAGTTAAAACGGCGCTTCTGGCTCCCCAGCAGGAATTTTATACAAGGAACAAGGTAAGCCTGGTGGAGGGGAATTTCCCCGAAAAACCAGATGAAATAGCCATTTCGGATACCATGGTGCAGCGCCTGGGCGGCAATATCCATACGGGAGACCGGATGGTGCTTCATCCTGTGGTACAGGAAAACGGGCAGCAGGTGGAAAAAGAAATTCCGGTGACCGTTTCAGGAATCGTAACCTCGCCTTTGGAGGGACTGGCCTCTATTTATGAAGAAATCTATACCTCGCAGGCTTTTCTGGAGCAGAAGGTGCCTCAGATGGAGCAGGAACCTGCAACAGTCTATGTAAAATTCAAAGACGGCCGGCTCAAGGATACAATTGCAGGAGAGCTGTATGATATTGCTGCTTTGGTGGAAGCATCAGGCGTTGAGTATAAGATGGATAACGGTTTTACCATTCTTTATCTTGTGGCAGTGCTCCTATTCGTGTTTGTGGTGATGTTTTGCGGGTATCTTCTTATTTATAATATCTTTTATATCTCCATTGTGAATGATATCCGCTTTTTTGGCATGCTTAAGACAATAGGGACGACGGCAAAACAGATCCGTACCCTGCTTACCTGGCAGGTATTGAGGCTGTCGGCAGCAGGAATCGGGGCAGGGCTGGTTCTGGGCTATCTGGTTGGGCTTGCGGCATCTCCGGCCGTACTTGCAAGGACAAATTATTCTGCTTTTTATAAACCTTCGCTGAATCCTCTGTTTTTTATTTCCGCTGTTTTCTTCTCCGCCCTGACGGTATATATCAGCAGCAGAAAATCCTATCGCCTGGCCATGCGGATTTCTCCGGTGGAGGCGGCCAGATACCGGGAGCGGAATGAAAAGAAGAAAAAGGTCTGGTCAGCCGTATCCTTTATGCTGAGCGGCATTATTTTCCTGGTTGTATTTACCCTCACATTGGGATACAATGTGGAAAATATGGTGGATCGCTATCATACCGCGGATGTAAGAATACGTCAGGATGCCATGATGTGGGATAATGAGGAACCTTATCAGCCCATCAGACAATCCATGGTGGAGGAAATTGAAAAGCTTCCTTTTATTGCTGAGACTGCCATATACTATCAGGCGAGAAGGCATGAAGAGGGAATCCTGGGGGGCTGCGAAGCGGGATATGCACAGCTTCGGCTGACGGATGAGTTAAAGGAAGAATTTGCCCGGTGTGTACAGATGGGAACCGGATGGATGAACCAGGCGGATAATGGGGATATCCTGCTTGATCTGTGGGGACTTCCTGCGGATCAGCTGTACCTGGAAGAAGAGAATATCCGTGTGCTGGAGGGGAGCCTGGATGCGGAGAAATTTGCCTCCGGCAAATATGTGATTTATAACCAGGGAACAAATCAGAGCGGCAGGGCGGCCGGGAATATTCATGCGGGGCAGGTGCTGCATCTTTCGATTCTGGATCCGGATACAGGAGCATATGTGGAGCGTGAGGCGGAGGTGCTTGCGGTGGTGGAAAGAATTAATCCGTTTTCCACGGGGCTTGTAGCCAAGGCGGCTCTGACATTCCCTGACGGGGCTTTTCAGGAGATATATTCCGGGTATGCGGATATGATTACCATAATTCAGGCGAATGGCTTTCGGGAACTGACGCAGGAGGAATATGGACAGTTGGAGGAAATTGTACGAAACAGCTTTAATTTTCAGCTTTCCATAGAATCCCGGGTGGAGGAAAGGCAAGCACAGAGAGAGGAGAAGGCGTCCATGATTCTCATCGGCCTGTTTCTTGCCGGGGTGTTTGGCATAATAGGGATCTGCAATGTGGTTAACACGCTGGTGACCGGCGTGCTGTCAAGAAAACTGGAATTTGCGGCCATGCAGTCCGTGGGGATGACAAAGAAGCAGATGTGCTCCATGATAGGCCGGGAAGGGCTGTTGCTCAGCGGCATCAGCGTCCTGGCGGCCATACCGCTGGGCGTATTTTTCTGCCGGGTGCTGGGGAAAGCGATATTGTTCTTTTCCGGTTTTTCCGCCGGTATTTTTGCGGCAGGCTGTGGGATCCTCCTGGCGGTAATGTGCGGCGTATCCCTTTCCGTTGCGTTGCTGCTGACGCGTTTCCTCACACGCAGGCCGGTGGTGGAAAGGCTGCGGGAAGCGGAATAAAAGGCGGTTGCTCAGGCTGTGCAAAGCGGAAATGGCGGAACCAGGAAGCTGCGGACAGGCAGGTAAGGAGAAAAGATGGCCCGGATACTTGTGGTAGAGGATGATGAAATATTGAGGGAAGGAATCCTGTTTGCCCTTGCCAGGGAAGGACATCAGGTACGCGGCGCCGGCAGCCTGGCCGGGATGAAGGAACAGCTGGGGCAGCCGGCGGATCTGGTGGTGCTGGATGTGAGCCTTCCAGACGGAGACAGCAGGGAATTCCTTCCCGGGCTGCGGGAAAGCAACCCGGTGCCTGTGATTTTCCTGACGGCAAGAAATACGGAAGGCGATATGATTGCGGGCTTCGATGCCGGAGCGGATGATTATATTACCAAGCCCTTTTCCGTGCCGCTGCTTGTGCGCAGGATACAGGCCGTGCTGAACCGGAGCCTGTGCCGGGACGGCCGCTTCTATTACAACGGCGATCTGCGCTATGATTTTGACGGGAAAGAGTTGAAAATCGGTGAAAAAAGCATCCCGCTCACCCCGACGGAAATGCGTCTTTTAGAGGTATTCCTGCACAACAGAAGGCGGGTGCTCACCCGGGAAATGCTGCTTGCCCGGGTTTGGGATGCGCAGGAAAATTATGTGGATGACAAAGCGCTTGCGGTGAATATCAGGCGGCTCCGTGAAAAAATTGAAAAGGAGCCGGGAAAACCGGAGCGGATAAAAACAGTGTTTGGAATTGGGTACAAATGGGAGGAAGAATGAAAAAACGGGATATCAGGGAAGGAGCATGGAAAACAGAAGGCATCGACCTGAATATAAAAAGGATTCTGGCAGGGCAGGCGGTGCTGTCCTGTCTTTTTTTTGTTTTTGCTTTTGACGGCGCCCTCCGATGCGCTGTGGTGGGGCATTTTCTACTGCCTGGCGGAATGCGCTGTGGTTTACGGCGGCTTTGCCTGGCTTTCCGGCTGTGTGAACCGGGCGCTGCACACGGCTTCCGACTGCGTGCAGCGCCTGATTGACGGTATTCCCGAAAGTGACGGGGCGGCGGCATTTTTTTCCCAGGAGGATACTGTGACGGGGAAGCTGCAGACCCAGATTTACAAGCTGTATGACATTATGAAGGCCCATGAGGAACAGGAGCTGGCGTTAAAAAACCAGTTAAGCGGCCTGGTTGCGGATTTGGTGCATCAGATGAACACGCCGCTTACCAATATACGTATGTATTGTGATTTCCTGCAGATGCCGGATCTGAGCGCGGAAAATAAGAGTCATTTCCTGTCCAATATATCCAGGCAGGCGGAAAAGCTCGGCTGGTTTGGGGAAGGCTTTGAAAAGGCGGCAAGGCTGGAAACGGATATCATTACGCTTACGCCAGTGGAACAGGAGCTGCTTCCGATTATTTTGGAGGCGGCAAATCAGGCGTCACCCAGGGCGGAGGCAAAGGGCAGGGAAATCCGTCTGGAGGGAGACCGGGGCATCCGCGTCTGCGTGGACGGGAAATGGACGCTGGAGGCTGTTTTTAACCTGCTGGACAATGCGGTAAAATACGGTGCGCAGGGCAGTGATATCCTGGTACGCATGAGCGCCTATGAGCTGTATGCCTGTATTGAGGTATGCAGTGAAGGAAACAGGATACCGGAAGCGGAAAGAAATATGGTTTTCCAGCGGTTCTACAGGGGAAAGCAGGCCGCCATGCTGCAGGAGGGCGTGGGGCTGGGCCTTTTTCTGACCCGGAAAATCATCAGTGATCAGGGAGGCTATGTATCGATAGACAACTACGGGGAAAACGGCAACAGCTTCCGCATTTTCGTCCGGCGAAGCGGCGATAGGCCGGGGACGGAGGAAGAAGGCGGGATTGCCCGGAGCGTGGACGCGGCCGGCGCTTTGTGATAGTATATGTATAGAACAGCAGCCGGCCAGCCTGCGAAGCGGAAGATTTTTTTGCATAGAAGGCGGACCTGATAAATCAGTTTTTATAAAAAGATATTTATTTAAACTGTTTCAAAGAAGGAGGCACACATATGTTAACAGAGAACGGAAGCCTTCAGCTTCAGGATTTTACGGACAGGAATTTTCAGGAAGCCTTTACCCAGGTGACGGAGGGCGTGTGGCACGTATCGGGTCTGGGACACAGCAACGCGGTAGTACTGGAAGGAAATACAGGGGTGATCCTGATCGATACCCTGGATACGCTGGAAAGGGGAGAAAAACTGCTTCATTTTATCCGGGAAAAAACGGGAAAAGAAGTGAAAACAGTAATTTTCACCCATTCCCATCCCGATCACCGGGGCGGCGCAGGCGCTTTTCTGGGAAGCGATCCGGAGATTATTGCCTTCGCACCGAAAACACCGGCCCTGGAGGGCTCGGAATTGCTGCAGCAGATTCAGAACAGACGGGGAAGCAGGCAGTTCGGTTATACCCTTACGGACGAAGAAAATATTTCCCAGGGAATCGGCCGGCGCGAGGGAGTCGTATATGGGGAGCACCGCGCCTTTACCGCGCCGTCAACGGTTTATCAGGAGGACAGCGTGAGCCGTGAAATAGACGGCATTTCACTGGAAATGGCCAGACTTCCGGGGGAAACGGATGATCAGATATGCGTGTGGCTTCCGCAGAAAAGGGTTCTGTGCTGCGGTGACAATTACTATGGCTGTTTTCCCAACTTTTACGCCATCCGGGGCGGACAGTACCGTGACCTATCGGCCTGGAGGAAAAGCATAGACGCCTTGCTTGCCTATCCTGCGGATTACCTTCTGCCAGGACATACCGCAGTAATCTATGGAAACGATAACATCAGGGAAGTGCTTGGGAATTTCAGAGACGTCATAAATTACATTCTTACAAAGACCCTGGAAGGGATGAATGAGGGAAAAAGCCAGGAAGAGCTGGCTGCAGAAATACGGCTGCCTGAACAATATGCTGTCCTTCCGTATCTGGGAGAATTTTACGGCTGTGTGGAATGGACGGTAAGAGCGGTTTATACGGCCTATTTAGGCTGGTTTGACGGAAATCCCACACACCTTCACCCGCTTGCACCCAAAAAGTACACTGAAAAAATGACTGCCCTGATCGGCGGGAAACGGAAAGTGTTCCGGGCCGCAGCGGAAGCATTTGAGGCGCAGGAATACCAATGGTGCCTGGAGCTGTGCGATTTGCTGCTGACAAACGATGATGCGGACAAAGAAACGCGGCGCCTGAAAGCGGAGGCGCTGGACCGGATGGCAGAGTATGAAACCAGCGCCAACGGCAGACATTACTATAAAGAATGCGCCAAAGAGCTTCGCTGACCGAAGCTCCCGCAGGAAAACCTATTTCTTCCCCAAAGCATTGTATTCCTGGGCCAGTGCATCATAAATTTTATCAAAGGTAGCAAAAAACTGGTTCAGCTCCTCCCCGTCAATCCGGGAAAGGGCGCGCTCCACAAAAGAAGAAAGGGTCCGGAAGGATTCCTCATAGATTGCAAGCCCCTCTTCAGTCAGACAGACGTACGTATTACGGCGATCGTTTGTCTGGCTGCTTTTTTGCACCAGCCCCTTCTCCTCCAGCCTGCTTAAACACCGTGAAATCGTGGGAACCGAAACATGAAGCTTCTCCGCAAGCCCCGAAATAAGCGTATTCTCCACACCGTCATACTGATTGGCGTCCCGGATGGTATACAGAGTAATCAGCTCACTTTCCGGCAGCGGCATAGGAAGCGCACTCAGCTTAAAACGATGAAATTTATTAATCAACTCAAAAGGAAATACATTCACATCCGCCATAACAACCTCTTCTTGCATTCAACAATTTTACTCACACCAATTACTTTATTTTTATTATAATAGTATAACACGCACCCCCCTGTAATGCAAAGCAGCCATACAGTTATGGTTTCACCGGGGCAGATGGGTTTCCCTCCCGGACTTATTTTATAGTTTTTTAATTGACTTATAATAATATGAAAGTTAGAATGGGATTGAAAATGGTTAGCATTGCTAAGTAACATGAGCTTCGCACATTTCGGCGCTGGAATGGATTCCTGCAGGGAGGAACGCCAGGGCCGGCATGTGCGAAGCTTATGCCGGTGATGCGGGATCAGGAAATAAATAAAATGAGGTGTTATTATGAAAAAAGAGAACCGTATGAGGAGCCTTGCAGTCCTGCTGGCGGCTGTGATGACGCTGGGAGGCTGCGCAGGCAGTGCGGATACGGCCGGTACGGAGGAAACGGAGGCGGCGGATACGGCCCTTGCCGTGGAAGCGTCGGCGCCGGAAACAGGCAGCCTGGCAGTTTCCAGCACTTTTATCGGGACGGTAAGTCCCCAGGAACAGGTCAGTATCATACCGCTTGTTTCAGGCGAGGTGGCGGCGGTCAATTTTGAAGTGGGCGACCATGTACAGGCGGGGGATGTGCTGCTGCAGATTGATGATGAGGCAGCAAGGCTTCAGCTGGAATCGGCAAAGCTGACGAAGGAGGGCGCGGAGCTGTCCGCACAGCGCACCCTGGGTTCCAGCCAGGTCATGAGCAATCTGTCCATGGAGAGCAATCTTAAAAATATCCAGTATCAGATTGATATGGCGAAAAAGCAGTATGATTCTGCCGGAACCTCCATTGCGGATACCCAGCAGAAAAAAGAGGATATGAAGAGTGCTCTGAACAAAATCAACGACAGCATCGGTGATATGGAAGAAAATTATAAGAGCATGAAGAGCATGGCGGTGACGGCCAAGCAGTTCGTCTATCAGGACGCCAACGGCGTCTGGAGATGGGTGACTGATCCGGAGCCAAACTGGAAGGAGCTTTATTATACCGAACCTGGTGAAGGCGGAGAGACTAAGCCGGACGTGAATCCTGATCCAAATCCCGATCCGGATAATAAGCCGGATTCTGGCCAGAATCCCGATTCCAATATAAATCCATCGGATGGCACGAAGCCGGATGAAAACACGGACAAGACCAACGGAAGCGGTGAAGAAAGCAATGGAGGTTCAGCATCTGAAGGAGGATCCCAGGAGAATGGCGGCAAGGACCCTGATTCTCAGGGCAGCCCGGATAAGACGCCTTCGGAAGAAGAGCATCAGGGAACGGACGGCGGCGGCCAGGGCTCTGCTTCCCAGGATTCGTCCACACAGGGGACAGCTTCCCAGGATTCTTCCTCACAAGGTTCTTCCTCCCAGAATTCCTCTTCCCAGGATTCCTCTGCCCAGGGTTCTTCCGCCCAGGAAGCCCCATCTCAGGAATCCACTTCTGCGTCCCAGAGCGGGGCTGAAAAGAGCAGCCATAACGAATCAACCCAAAGCAGCGAACTGCAGAGCAGGGCAGGGGATAACGGAGCCGTACGGAAAACCTCCGACCATGAAAACCATTATGATAACAGATCGGCACAGACCGCCGCAGCGGCACAGGTCTCCTTCCGGACAGGCAATTCCCTGAATGCCGGTATCGGAAAGGGCGGCAGACACGGCTGCGGGAACGATGAACCGGAAATCATGCAGGCGGTTGTGGGAATTGGAAATAACAGTGATATTGTAATTCTTCAGATAGATAATCAGGACGGAACCAAAAAGAAAAGCTACGAAGAATATGTAAAGGATAAAGCAATCTATGAAGGTAAGTTAGAGGCGGTAAATAAATTCAGATCCGCAGGCTATTCAGCGGCGGACATCGGGGAAGGCCGCCTGGACAGCAGCCTGTCAACCTATGCTTCCCAGATTGCTTCCATGAAAACCCAGGCTTCCTCCCTGGAAAGCAATATTTCCTCCATTGACAGCAGCATTGATTCTGCGGAGACCTCCCGGTCAACTACCGGCGATACCATTGATTTTTACGAGGAAAACCTGAAGGATGCCCAGGTACAGTATGGCATCCAGAACGGGCAGGCGTACCAGGATACGGCAGCGGCCCTGCAGAACCAGATCGCTTCCTCCGACGTGGGGATCCAGAGCGCCATGATGCAGTTGGAAAACTATACGCTGACGGCTCCTATCTCCGGGGTGATTGAGCAGAAAAATGTGGATGAATTCGGCATGGTAAGCGCCGGCAATCCGGTTTATGTCATATCCAACAAGGATTCTATGACAGTTACCTTTTATGTGAGCGAAGCGGTGAAAAACCAGCTCACCGCAGGAGAAACAATTACGCTGGAAAGGAACGGCGAGAGCTTTACGGCAGGCATTACCCAGATCGGCCAGTCAGTTGACTCCAGGACCGGATTGTTTGAAATCAAGGCCGCCACGGAAAACACACAGCTTTCCAATGGCGTAACGGTAAAAATCACAGCCGACACTTACCGGACAAACGATGCGCTGCTGCTTCCCTATGACGCGGTATATTATGAAGCGGAGCAGGCCTATGTGTACTGCGTGGAGGACGGGATCGCCGTTAAGACACCTGTGGAAACCGGCCTGTACAATGAAGATAAAATAGAAATAACAGGCGGTCTTGCCGCGGACAGCATAGTCATACATACCTGGTCTTCCCAGCTGACGGATGGTGCGAAGGTGCGTCTGGTTGAAGGGGAGGACGCGGAATGAATCTCACAAAATTAGCGCTGAAGCGCCCGGTTTCCGTGATTCTTATCATATTGTCCCTGGCCGTTTTCGGCCTGGGATCCATACCGGGCTTTAAGATGCAGCTGACGCCGGACATGGATATGCCCATGCTCATCGTAATGACTACCTACCCTGGCGCGGATCCGGAGAGCGTGGACGAACTGGTGACCAAGGTGGTGGAGGATTCCGGCTCCACCCTGAGCGGCATTGATTCCGTAACCTCACAGTCCTCGGAAAATCTGTCCATGGTCATGTTTACCTATGAATACGGCGTGGATATTGACGAATGCTATGCGGATCTGCGTACTGCGCTGGATACGGCCAGCCTGCAGCTGCCGGAGGACGCCTCCTCCCCTGTTGTCATCGAACTGAATATGTCACAGTCCGCGGACATGATCCTTTCTGCCCGCGCGCAGGGGGAGCAGGATTTGCGCAAAACCCTGGAGGATACGTTTATACCGGATCTGGAATCCATCACCAATGTGGCCCAGGTGGATGTTTCCGGCGGCAGCCAGGAATACATCAGGGTTCTTTTAAAAGAAGATATGCTCAAGCAATACGGCCTGAATATGGCGGCGGTTGCCAACTATCTGTCGGCGGCGGACTTTACCGTGCCCGCGGGCAGCGTGAAGCAGGGCAGCCAGGACATTTCCGTCAGCGCGGCCATGGAATTTAATACTGTGCAGAAGCTGGAGCAGGTGCCGATTATCACCGCGGCCGGAAGCGTGGTCCATCTTTCCGATGTGGCTGAGGTTTCCATGGCACAGGAAAAGGCAGATTCCATCAGTAAAAGCGACGGTATGGAAAATATCAGTATTTCCATCCAGAAAAAACAGAGCGCCAGCGTGGTGCAGGTAACGCAGAAAATTGAAAAGCTGATTGCGGAATATTCGGAAAAAAATCCGGGAATCGAAATCAGCGTGGAATACAATTCCAGCGATATCATTACCTCCTCCCTCTGGTCGGTGGGAAAAACACTGATTGCGGGCGTCCTGATTTCCATGGCGGTGCTGTTCATCTTTTTCGGGGATTTCAAAGCCAGCCTTATCGTGGGAAGCTCCATGCCCATTTCCCTGCTGGCCACGCTGATTCTTATGAGCATGATGGGCTACTCCATGAATATCGTTACCATGGGCTCCCTTGTAATCGCCATCGGTATGATCGTGGATAACTCCATCGTCGTGATTGAAAGCTGCTTCAGGGCCAGGGATACGCATGAGGACTATAAGGAAGCGGCGCTGCGGGGAACCAGGGCGGTAACCATGTCAATCATCGCTTCCACAATTACTACAATCGTGGTATATCTTCCCCTGGCCACCGTGGATGATCTGGCGGGGCAGATGTTCGGCCAGCTGGGCTTTACTATTGTATTTGCCATGCTTGCCTCCCTGATATCAGCCATGACTCTGGTGCCCCTCTTTTACTCCCTTTTCAGGCCAACGGAGAAGAAGGAGATTCCGGCAAACAGGATCGTGGATAAAACCACCCGTGTATACAGGAAAATCCTGAGAAAGGTGCTTCACAGGAAGCTGGTGGTGGTGGGCGTTACCCTTGCCCTGGTGGCTGTGGCGGGACTGATGCTTACCCAGGTAAATATGGAGCTGATGCCTGCCTCCGATGAAGGAATTGTGGAGGTTTCCGCCTCCTTCCGGCCAGGAACCACGCTGGAGGACAAGGAAAGCGCCATGGAAAAGCTGGAGGCGCTTGCCAAGGCAGAGCCAGACGTGGCATCCTATAGTGTTTCCATAGAAAGCGGATCTTCCGCCAGCCTGCGCGCCTACCTGAAAAGTGATAGGGAGCTGTCCACTGCAGATGTGATAGAAAAGTGGAATAGGGAAACCAGGGACTATACGGGAATGGAGCTGGATATTGCTTCCGGCGGCAGCAGTATGGGCAGCGGCATGATGTCCTCTTCCACCACGGAAATTGATCTGCAGGGCGCGGATATGGAGATTTTGAAAAAAGCGGCCCGGAAAGCCCAGGAAGCCATGGAGCAGGTGGACGGCGTAATCAAGGTAACCTCCTCCGCCCAGGACACGAGCACCGCGGCCAAACTGGAAATCGACCCTCTGATGTCCATGCATTATGGAATGACGCCCGTGCAGGTGGCGGGCAGCATCCGCAATATTTTAAGCGGAACGGATGTGCTTACCGTAACAAAGGACGGAACGGAATATGAGGTGAAGCTGGAATATCCAGAGGGGCTGTATGACAGCATGAACAGCCTGATGGATGCCACTCTGACTAACAATCAGGGCATTCAGGTCCCTGTGCGGGAAATCGCCCAGGTGGTATATACGGATGCGCCCCAGACCATCATGAAGGTGGATGGCAAATATCAGATCAGCCTTACGGCGGCCACTACCCAGGAGGCACGTTTTACCGCGCAGAAGACACTGTTGCAGACGGTGGGGGCGCTGACGCTGCCGGCGGGCGTGGAGGTGGCGGAGGATATGGTGACGGAGATTATGAACGAGGAATTTGGCGTTCTCTACCAATCCATTTTAATCGCCGTATTCCTTGTTTTCCTGGTGATGGCCATGCAGTTTGAATCACCCCGTTTTTCCTTCATGGTTATGATGTGTATTCCCTTCAGCCTGGTAGGCTCCGTTTTCCTGCTGTATATTGCAGGAATCACCATCAGTATGGTTTCCTTAATGGGATTTTTGATGCTGGCCGGAATCGTGGTGAATAACGGTATATTATATGTGGATACCGTCAACCAGCTGAGACAGGAAATACCGCTGGAGGACGCGCTGATCGATGCGGGAGCCATCCGTCTGCGCCCGATCCTGATGACCACCCTCACCACCATTCTCTCCATGCTCCCCATGGGACTGGGAATCGGAAGAAACAGCGAAATGATGCAGGGCATGGCTCTTGTTATTATCGGCGGCCTGGTGGCCTCCACACTGCTCACCCTGCTTCTGATGCCTACCATTTATCTGATAATAGATAAGAAAAAACGGAGAAAAAGACAGTGATGGAGAAGAAGGATATCCTGATCATTCACGGCACGGATTATAAAAATATGACCATCCGCATTTTGAAGCGCGCGGGCCTGGCGGAGCAGATCGGGGACAGGAACAAAAAAATCGGCCTGAAGCCGAATCTGGTGGTGGCCAGGGATCCAAGCGAGGGAGCGACGACCCATGCTGAGATTCTGGAGGGCGTGGTTACATACCTGCAGGAGTGCGGTTTTAACAATCTAACAATCATGGAAGGATCCTGGGTGGGAGACAATACCCGGGATGCCTTCCGGGCAGCCGGCTACGAACGGATTTCCAGACAGTACGGCGTGCCGTTTAAGGACATGCAGGCCGATACCTGGAAAAGCTGCGATGCGGCAGGCATGGATATCCGGATCTGCGATACCGCGGCACAGATGGATTTCATGATCAATCTGCCTGTGCTGAAAGGGCATTGCCAGACGCTGATCACCTGTGCTCTGAAAAACAACAAAGGGCTGATTCCCAACGCTGAGAAACGCCGTTTCCATACGCTGGGGCTGCATCGTCCCATCGCCCATCTGAACACCGTGGTTCGAAACGATTTTATCCTTGTGGATAATATCTGCGGCGATCTGGATTTTGAAGAAGGCGGCAATCCGGTGGTAATGAACCGGATTTTAGCTTTCCGCGATCCGGTGCTGTGCGATGCCTTCGTCTGTGAAAGCATGGGACATAAGCCTGAGGAAGTGGATTACATTATGCTGGCGCAGCAGCTGGGCGTGGGAAGTGCGGATACCGCGAAGGCCCATATGGTATATCTGAATGAAGACTTGTCGACAAAGAAAAAGCCTCCCATGACAGGCCGGGTTAAAAAACTGGCCTCCTATACGGACAGTCAGGACGCCTGCAGCGCCTGCTTCGGTTCCCTTATCTATGCACTGGACCGGCTTCAGGAGCGGGGAGAACTGAAAAAGGGACTGCCTCCCGTTGCCATCGGACAGGGCTTCCGGGGCAAAACCGGGGATATCGGCGTGGGGCATTGTACCGCCTGCTTTTCCAAATCTCTGGAGGGCTGCCCTCCCAAAGCAGCCGATATGGTGGAGTTTTTGGAGAAAGAATGGGTATGTAAGCATATGTAGCCAATTGCGAAAGCATTGTGCTTTTGTCCAAACATACTGCCAACTAATACATTAAAGGAAAGCTAAAACTGTACGAACTGGAGATCTGAAAGCAATAGTAGAATATTTGGGATAGATGAAATTCTGAAAATTAGATGATTAAATATAAGAATGAAAGAGGCAGAGCTATATGCTGTGTAAAGTACTGGTAGACAGCGGCATGGGCTCTGCTTCTTTTATAGAAAAGCGTAATTAGATTGATGTGGAACTAGAAATGATGGGATATAAACAGTAAAGCACGGTTTAATATGTTATAAAGTATATGAAGATTGGTTTTTGATGTTTTTTTGTATGAATAATGGTATAATAACAAAAGCTATACAAGAAAAATAGAAAGACAATATCTGAAAATGATTGATGGAAGAGTGGGTGTAAGGCAGATGGCAGATATACTGACAGGGGAAGAATTTGAAGGTGATTATAAAAAATGGATATCTGAAGTAAGCAATCGTTTTAAAACCAGTCAAATTAAGGCATCTATAAAAGTAAATGATGAGATGCTTCGTTTTTATTGGCTTCTTGGACGAGATATTGAGACATTGAAGAAGAATGAGACATGGGGCAGCCATGTTTATCAAAAAATAAGCAAAGACTTAGTAAAAGAACTACCGGAGATCAAGTCATTTTCACCAAGAAATCTACAATATATGAATCAGTTTTACAGGTTGTATTCGGATGTAGAGATTACGCCCCAACTTGATGCGCAAATTAAAAGTATAATTACGCCCCAAACTGGTGCGCAAATTGATAAGAATATAATTTTTATGATTCCATGGGGCCATCATAAAGTTATCATGGATAAATGTAAGGAGGATCAACAGAGAGCATTGTTTTTTGTACAAAATGCACTGGAAAATAATTGGTCCAGAGCTGTGCTGCTAAATTTTCTTGATACGAAGCTTTTTGATAGACAAGGTAAAGCAGTTACAAATTTTGAGTATACACTTCCACCGGCACGAAGTGATTTAGCACAGGAACTCACGAAAGATCCCTACAATTTTGATTTTATAACACTGACCAAGAACTATAATGAAAAAGAATTAAAGGATGCATTGATGGATAATATTACAGCATTTTTGCTAGAACTTGGAAGTGGGTTTGCTTTTGTTGGGCGTGAATACCGGATTGAAGTTGGCAATACAGAAAATTTTATTGACATGCTGTTTTATCATATCAAATTACATTGCTATGTGGTAGTTGAGGTAAAGGTTACAGCGTTTGAACCATCTTTTACAGGACAACTTGGAACATATGTGGTTGCAGTCAACCATATCCTAAAATCGGAGATGGATGCTCCGACTTTGGGACTGTTGGTATGCAAATCTAAAGATAATATTCAGGCGAAATATGCAATAGAATCCAGTAGTCAGCCATTGGGAATATCAGAATACGAACTTTCAAATTTGGTGCCAGATGACTTTAAGGGAACACTGCCAACGATTGAGGAAATTGAAGCTGAGCTAAATGAACATAAATAGGTAGTATTGGCTATGCGCTTCTCAAGGAGAAGTGTAAAAATGGCCAGATATACAGATGATGATATACGCAAAGCATCAAAAATTACATGTAAGATGGCTGGAGAATATTTAGGTATATCTTCGATGGCGGTTAGTATTGGTATGAGAAACAACCTTTTACCAATAGGATTTGCGATTCATAATGAAGAAAGGGATCGATCATATTCAGAAAGTTGGAGTTATCATATTATCGGGGAACGTTTGATAGCATATAAATATGGAAAAATTACAGAGGTTCAAGTTCAAGGTATAGAGAAGAATCTACAAACTATTATTGAACAATTTCAGGAAATGAAGAATGATTTGGTTTTTATATTAAGCGAAGACGCAAAATAAGAGACATTGATTTGTTTGAATATGCGTTTTCGCTTTTTGCCTATAGTACAAAAGAAGGGGAGGCTGGTAGTGATGGAGAATAAACAGGAGGCAGACAGAAGAGGGAGATATCATTCCAGCCGAGATGATATACCCTTATTTGTAAATGATGTTTCGGAAAGTTCGATGGGAAGAATTCACAGATGTTGTTACATTCACTTTCCCAGGTAGATGGTTCTTTGCGTAGTAACTCAATGCTTTCGATTCTTCTGGATAGACACTGGCGAGTCATAACATTTAGTTTTATTTCAGTGATATCAAGCCATCTCCTGTGTTTGGGCGTTTATTGTATCTCCAGCTTTCTTATGATACGTCGTACTTCCCCGGGTGGGAATGCCTTGTACAATGAAGAAGCTCTGTGGGTGTTTAAATTATCCATTACAAGAATAAACTTTTCTTTATCTGGATACATAACATCTACAAGATATTTAATCTCTTCTGCCCAATCAATTGCTGTGCGGTGTTCTCGGACACTTACATGATGTCTGCTTGCAAGTGCTTCAATATAAATGAATATGCCCAACTCTGCCTTTTATCCATCATTATTATCCATTCAACAGTGGCGGTATGGAAAGCTGAAAGCATATATAAATACGGACAAGCGGTTCGTTTTTTCTGAAAAGAGGAAATGGGCGCCTGTTTTTTTCAGGCCCAAAATAAAAAATGGTGGCCGGACGACGCTCTGTATCCGTCCGAATGGGGGGCGAAAGGCGGCTGTGAACGGGCAGTGGCATTGATGGATTCGTTCCATCAGGGAATTTTCCACCATGATAAGACAGGAAAAAGACAAGATAATAGCTTTTACTTTGCATAAAAGTAAAGTAGAATAAAAAGAAAAAAGAGGCCGGAATAGTGCGGCTTCAGATGGGAGGGCAATAATGAAGACAATAAATCTGGGAAAAAGCGGCCTGAAGGTTCCGGCGGTGGCAGTTGGCTGTATGCGCATGGGGGATTTGGAGCAGAAGGAAGCGGATAACTATATTGCAGAGGCTGTGGATATGGGCGCCGTATTTTTTGACCATGCCGATATCTACGGGGCGGGAAAATGCGAGGAGATGTTCGGGAAATACCTGCATAAGAACCCGGCGCTGCGGGACAGGATTATTCTCCAGTCCAAATGCAGCATTGTGCCCGGTGTAATGTATGATTGTTCCAAAAAACATATCCTGGAATCGGTGGATGGGATTCTGAAGCGTCTTCAGACAGAATATCTGGACGTTCTGCTCCTGCACAGGCCGGACGCCCTTGTGGAGCCGGAGGAGGTGGCGGAGGCTTTTGATCTGCTGGAGTCTTCGGGAAAGGTGCGGCATTTTGGGGTATCCAACCATAAGCCTTCCCAGATCCGACTTCTGAAAAAGTATGTGAAACAGGATATTGCCGCAGATCAGCTGCAGTTCAGCATTCCCAATTCCCAAATGGTGGCAAACGGCGTGGAAGTAAACATGCTGACGGAGGGCGCGGCGGACCGGGACGGAAGCGTGCTGGATTTCTGCCGTCTGGAGGATATCACCATTCAGACCTGGTCGCCGTTCCAGTATGGATTTTTTGAAGGCGTATTTTTAGGAAATCCCAAATACGCTGAACTGAACCGGATTCTGGAGGAGCTGGGAGAAAAATATGGGACAGGCAGCACGGGCATTGCCTCCGCCTGGATTCTGAGACATCCGGCCAATATGCAGCTGGTTGCCGGAACCATGAAGACCTCGCGCCTGAAGGAAATCTGTGAAGCATCTGAAATTGTGCTTACCAGAGAGGAATGGTATCGTATTTATCTGGCGGGCGGACATATCCTGCCTTAAAGCGTGTTTGAAAATTATGGATCCGGACGATACGAATCAGTGATGGGCGTATGGACGGATGCCTGAGGACAATTCTCTGCGTGTATCAGGAGAACGAAATGGAACAGGAAAAATATTATCTGGCATATGAAGAAAGATATAAGACTGTTTATGAAGCCGGGATTGACCATTGGGGGCATGAAACAGGGGATTCTGTGCTGAATGTATATCTGGCGGAATGGGTAAAGCATTACAGCCTGCATGGGAAAATGGTAATAGAATTTGCCTGCGGGGAAGGCGCCTGCGGCGTCATTCTCTCCCGCCTCGGCGTTAAATACACCGGCGTGGACATTGCACCCGCTGCAGTGGAACGGGCCAGGGATGCGCTGCGCCCGTATACGGACGCCAGGGTTTTTCCCCTGGATATGGTCAGACATATGCCAAATGATCGTTATGATGCGGCACTGGATGTCATGGGGCTTCATATGCTCGTAACCGACCGGGATCGGGAGAAATACCTTCGCCATGCCTGCGGCTGCCTGAAAAAGGGCGCTCCCATGCTTTTCTTCCGGGAAAGCTTCCGTACAGATGCCTGGGAAGGCCGTGTGGAAACCTTTGAGGAATGGCTGCGCCTTACCGGCGAGGACTACCAGACGCCCAAAATGAGAAGCGCCCGGGGGAAAAACGAGGGAAAGGAAGTCTCCATCCCCTTCATCCCCTGCAGGCCCAGAAGCCGGGAGGGCTATATCCGGGAACTGGAAAGCAGCGGTTTTCATGTGGATTTGGTCCGTGAGATGGAACAAAACCGGATGTGCCCGTCTTCGGTGAGTGTCTTTACACGGAAGAAATGAAATGACCGGGAGGGGAATTATTCATAAAAAAGGCTATAATTATAAAATATAGTCTTTTTTATGAATAATTGTTGATTATAAACTATATAAAAGGGAGAACGCTGATGTCTGAACAATCGATCGAAGAAATTATCAGTGATAATTTACCCGTGGCTTATCAGGGAAATGCATTGGATTTTATCAGATTTCTTCGTGAAAATGAAATGGAGCTTATCAGGGATAATGGTTATTGGGAAAATAAAATTTACTACCTCATAAAATTTCAAAATAAGTATATGTGTTTTATCGCAATAAAAGATCCTGATGAGAAAGATAATTTTTGGACGGTTTGGTCAGATGACTGCAGTTCAAATTGGCTGGAAAATTTCCCGATAGAAACAGAACTGAAAGAAACAGAACTGAAAGAAACAGCCTGGGAACATGCGGATGTCTGCCAAAACTGTGGTTCCTGCAGCGGCGGCAGGAAAAAAATAATATTTGGAAAAGAATTTGATAATATCTGCAGCACAACCTTTAGATTTGATAATCCTGACGCGGCCGATTTGCTGTTTATGAAAAAACTGCTTTCAGCAGGAAAAAGAGAAATCCTTCAGGGAAACTGATATGCATGCTGCTTTCCCTTATATGCCATTTCCTGCAAAAGTATGTCAAAAATAAGCAGAAAGAATATACTAAAATAAAAAGAGAAATCACTATGCTTCAGATTTTAGTATTATGTCTGGCTCTCTGTATGGATGAGTTTGTAGCCAGTATTGCTTATGGAGCTGACGGGATAAGCATTAACTGGAAGGAAACGGGTGTCATGAACGGTATATGCAGCGCCTGCCTGGGCGCTGCATTATGTTTTGGGACGGCACTGACGGCGGTGGTGCCGGAAAACCTGACCAAGGCCATATGCTTCACCAGCCTTTTCATCCTGGGTGCAATCAGGCTGGCGGATTCTTTGATTAAAAATTACATCAACCATCATTATGAAGTGCGCAAGGATATCCATTTTTCTTTTTCCCAGCTGCAGTTCATTATCAGTATTTATGGGAACCCCACAGCGGCGGACAGTGATCATTCCCAGACGCTTTCCATGAAAGAAACGGTATTTCTGGCATTTGCCATGTCCATTGACAGTCTGGTAGCCGGAACCTTTGCCGCCTTCCTGAAGATTCATATTCTCCCAACCATGCTGGCGGCATTTTTAATCGGCGTGGCCGCCATGGGGCTGGGGCAGCTGCTCGGCCGGAAAATCGCCTCCCGCCTCAGTTGGAATCTGTCCTGGCTGAGCGGCGTCTTATTTATTGTTCTGGCATTTTCCAAGCTGAAGGGATAAACTGAAAGACAGAAGAAAACAGGAAGATACACTGAAAAAAGATACGGCATATCAGGAGGCAGAAGAGGGACTTCTGCTTTTCCTGATTTTGCAGCCTGTAGTGCGGGGGAAAAGGAGCGGAAAACATGAAAATACTTATAACAGGAGCAGGCGGCTTTGCCGCCGCAAGGATTATTGCCGCCTGGAAAGACAGGCATGAAATCACAGGAACAGGGCGTGCACAGCTTGATTTTACCAACAAAGAAGAATGCCTGCGAGTTATCGGACAAGTCCGGCCGCAAATTGTCATACACTGCGGCGCTGTTTCTGACGTAGGCGCATGCGACAAAGATCCCGGACACTCGTATCTGGTAAACGTAACCGGCGCGGAAAACATAGCCCTGGCCTGCCGGGAAACTGGAGCGAGGATGATTTTTTTCAGCTCGGATCAGGTATACTTCGGAAATGATGTACAGGAACCGCACCGAGAGGACGAACTCCTCACTCCCTGCCGCATTTACGGCAAACAAAAGCAGGAGGCCGAACAAAGATGCCTTACTGCCCAGCCCGATACCGTGGCGCTTCGCATGAGCTGGATGTTTGACAATAAAAAGCTTAGCCCCCGGGAACACGACACCCTTATCACCAGCGTAAGACAGGCTGTCAGTGAAAAACGCCGCATCACCTACCCCATCCACGACTATCGCAGCATTACCTACGTGGGGGAAATGATACGCCATCTGGAAACCGCACTCACCCTCCCTCCCGGAATCTACAATTTCGGAAGCCCCAATGACCTGAGCACTTACCACATTGTCCGCGAGCTTCTCAGCTTCCAGGGCACCGACGAAACGCTCCTTGTCCCAAATGAAGAAGCCTTTGCCGCCAGCCCCAGAAACCTGCGCATGGACCAGGAAAAACTCCTGCGCCACGGCATCTGTTTTTCCGATACCCTGCAAACCCTTAAAAACTGTCTCCAGCAGGATAACATGAAACCCTGATATCCCTCCTCATCAATGCTTAAATAACTTCGCACCCCATAAAATAATTTTAAGCTTTTGTCATAGCCTGCCGGTTTGTCCGGATGTTTGGAAGTGCAGCGGCCAGAGGGGGACCGGGGAGGCAGATGTTCCTGGCAGGGTCGTATAAAAACGCCAGTCCTTGCGTTGTGTTTTTTACAACGCTAGTACTGCTGCGTTTTTAACCGAGTGAGAACGTGCCCTGCCAGGAACATCTGCCTCCCCGGTCCCCCTCTGGCCGCTACGCTTCCAAACATCCGGACAAACTCATCAACCTATAACAAAATTCCCCCTCAAAATTAACAATTTTTGTTGAAGCCGGAAGGAGAGTGTATTATACTGTGAATAGTGCTGTCTGCCGGGAATTACAGGACTTTAACGGCAGCAGTAATGCGAAAAAGGTGTGCCGTTGTGCAGATTTTCAGAGAAAAACAGCTGGATTTATGCAAAAAGTTCACGCTTGTTTCACATTTATCAGGTATAATACCTGACAGAGATAAAAGGAGGGAAGCTTACCATGTCTAATAATAAGAAGACGGAAGAAAAAAGCGAAAAGGTCATGACAAAATATGACCGGAAAATGGAAAAGAGAAGGATTGAGGAGGAAAAAGAACTCAAATCGCTGAAGCGTTTTAAAATAGGAAGCATTATTATAATCGCGGCAATCGCTGCGGCGGTTGTAATATCCATAGGAATGTCCGCATATACGAAATATGCAGCGGTCCACAACACCTATGTGAAAATTGGCGATCATGAAATCACTAAGGTAGAATACGATTACTACTACAACAATGCGGTAAACAGCTATCTTTCCATGTATGGCTCCTATCTGCCTTATATGGGACTGGATACCTCAAAGGATTTTGCCCAGCAGCAGTATACCGACAATATGACCTGGAAGGATTATTTTGATCAGATGGCGGTAAGCCAGCTGACACAGGTGAAGGCCATTGTTGACGATGCCGCAGCACAGGGCTTTACCTATGATGATACGCAGGATATGGCAGCCTTTGAAACTGAATTTGCTGCACAGGCGGAAACGGAATCCGTGAGCGCGTCCGAGCTTTACAGCAATATGTACGGCGACTATGCGACCAAGGACAGGATCCTGCCCTACGTGAAGGAAAATATGCTTGCAAATGCTTACTATGAGCACCTGACGGAAATCAACAAGCCTGGTGATGAAGAAATTCAGGAATACTACGAGTCCAACAAGAACAGCTATGATAAAGTGGATTACAGAAGCTTTGCATTTACAACGCAGCTGGCCGAGGATGCCACGGAAGAAGATATTACAAAAGCCATGGACGAGCTGAAGAAGAGTGCACAGGCCATGGAAGAAAAGGTAAAGGCCGGAGAAGATTTTGAGACTCTCTGTGTGGAAAATGCATCAGAGGAACAGAAGGAGAATTACGGCGGTGCGGATAAGGAAGGCAGCCTGACAGAAGGCGGTTCCTATGCCGGATCACCGGCGGCCATTTCAGCATGGCTGTTTGATGAAAGCCGCAAGGAAGGCGATCTGACCATCCTTCCAGATGAAACAAACCACAGATATTATGTGGCGCAGTTCATTAAGAGAACCAATGATGCGGATGCCACAAGCCAGTCTATTTCCAGCACGCTTTCCAACCAGAAGGCAGGGGAATATGTAAAAGCCCTTACCGAAAAATACGAAGTGACGGATGTGGCAGGCAAGTTGGCTTATCTGACCATCGAAGAGAGCACCACGGAAGCTGTGGAAACAGGTACGGAAGCAGCAACTGAAACTGCTGTGGGGAACGCTTCTGCTGAAGAAACGGAAAGCAGCAGCGCAGCTGAATAATTTTTCCGGCCGTACAGCCGGATCAGCACTTTCATAATACGTTGCAGTATAACAGAACAGGGAACCGTTCCGGGCCGGATTCAGCCTGGGAACGGTTCCTTTTTTTCTGGTAAAAAGGCGGCCTGTTTGGGATTTAATAAAAAAATAAGAAAAGGATATTCCCTCCGGCTTGTTCCGGTAACAGGTAAGAGAGTATAATAAAAAGGGTCACAGAAGGCAGTAGACAGGTTTGAAGGTTCTGTTAAAACTGCGGAATAATGCAGTATCGCGGGCAGGCCTGTGATGTGCAGGAGGTAAAAATGGATAAAAAGCAAAAGGTTCGTTTCAGATTACCGGAAGATTTTTACCTGCCGGAAAAGGCCGAAGGATGGCTTGAGGAAAAGGCGGCAGAGGGGCTGTTTCTTCAGTCTCTTGGAAGAAAATGGGCTGTTTTTATAAAAGGGGAGCCGGAGGAGGCTGCGTATATGCTTGTCCCCATGGACCCGGATGATATGAAGGGACCGGCGGAGCAGGGCGGAGAATATAAAAAATTCGGCTGGGAATATGTAACGCAGCTGAGGCGGATGGTTCTTGTGCTGCGCGGCAGCAGGGGGCAGTGCGAACGGATTCAGGAACTGAAGGGGCAAAGTATTTATGAGAAGCTTTTGAGGAAGCTGAAGGGAAGCGCCTGGGGACTTTTTACCCCCTTTATTTTCTGGTTGATCTGGCTGGTGGCTTCCAGTTATCTGATGGGGTATGGAATGCTTTTACTGGCGGTGAAGGGATACTGCTGGGTGGTTTTTCTGGGGATGGGATTGTGCGGCCTGTCACAGGCTGGCAGCTGGCAGGAGGCCAGGCTGGTGCAGCGGCTGCTGCGGGAAATGGAAATCAGGTTTAAGAAAGAACTGCGGGGCGGCGGGGAAATAAAAGCCCAGGATAACAAAGAAACCGGGGAAATTACGGCAGGACGGGCAAAAGCAGCCGACATATTATACCGGGTTATGCTGACGTTTTTTGCAGTCTGTACGGTATTCGGGCTGTTGGGCGGAATCAATGCGGCGGTGAGCCGGAAAAAAATGGTGCTGACGGGAAATGCCGCGGCATATGAAGAAGACGGCTGGAAGGAAGGGGATTTCCGGACAGCATCCTTTTTAAAAAAACATCCTGCCTGGAAAACGCTGTCGCCCGCCCTCATTCCATTGAATAAAATCCAGCAGAATGAAGAACTGGAATACCGGGTATATACTTATAAAGGAAAGAATCAGGACAGCTATTCCCTTGTAACAGGGTCCCTCCTTGCGCCCGTGCAGGCGGAGGTGATGCAGTACGGGAAATGGAAGGAAGGGGGAAACAGCAGGGAAAGCACGCTGAAGCTTGAGTACTATCAGACGCTTACGCCAAAGCTGGCCAGCGCTTTTTTTAAGGAGCTGGGAAGATACTATATGCACTGGTATAAAGGCTGGGTGCCGGAAAAGGTGGAAAGCAGCTATTTTGACGAACTGGTCATCCATGACAGGGGGCTGCATTATCTTTTTGCCAGAAAAGGAAACCAGGTAATCTTTGCTTATTATATTGGTGATGAAATGCTGACGGACCATCTGCCGGAGTTCGAACAGGCGGTGGAGACGCTGGGAGGAGGCTGAGCCGGCCTGCCTGCTGAAGGGGGGCTGAAGCATCCGGCCAGCAGGCAGAAGCGGAGCCGGACGCGGAGATAAACTGATAAAAAGGATGGAACAGGAATTGAGCCGGATACTCATAGTGGAAGATGATGAAACCATATTATTTGCGCTGCGTTCTGCGCTTGGCAGAAACGGTTATGAGGTAAGCGCCGCAGGAAGCCTGGAGGAGGCAAAACGCTTTATCCAAAATCCGGCGGATCTCATCCTGCTTGATTTGGGGCTTCCTGACGGCGAAGGGCTGACGCTTCTGAAGGACTTCAGGGAAGCAGGCGGCCCGCCCGTCATTATACTGACTGCCAGGGATGATGAGGCGGATATCATAAAAGGACTGGATGCCGGGGCGGATGATTATGTGACAAAGCCGTTTAAACTGGGCATCCTGCTTTCCAGAATCCGGGCCGCCCTGCGCAGAGCCGTGGAAAAGGAAGAAGAGCTCGGCTGGGAGGAAACACAGCTTCTGACATGCGGGGACGTGGTTCTGGATAAAAAAAGAACCCTGGTGAGCGTGGGCGGGAAGGAAACGGTGCTTACCGCAGGGGAGTACCGTCTTCTGGAAATATTGCTGGAGAATAAAAACAGGACGCTGACGCGCACCCTCCTGCTGGAACGTCTGTGGGATATCGACGGAGATTTTGTCAACAGCAACACGCTTACGGTGCTGATCAAAAGGCTTCGGGAAAAGCTGGGCGGGGATCCGCAGCGAATCATACGGACGGTGAGAGGGATTGGCTATAAAGCGGAGGACAGGTTTGAAAGTCCCTTTCAAACGACTGACTGGCGCAGTACCGCAGGCAAGCCTGCGATAAGCAGGAGGGATGAAAATGAATAGGAAAAGTGCGGGAATTTCCGCCCTGATTGTGTGGATGGGCGGTTGTATGCTGGCCTGCTCCGTAATCTGCCTTTGGGCGATCCGGCGGAGTGAGGCCGCTTTTTATACCAGGGCGTCTCTGCTGATGTCGGCAGCGCCTGAAAGCGCAGGAAAAATGATGCAGGCCCTTAAAAGCGGGCTGCCGGAACAGGAAGCGGCGGGAGCCAGACTTCTGAAACGTTATGGATATGAAGCCGGCCTGTTTGCATTTCATGATTTTGCCGGCCTGGCCGTCCGCCTTTCTTTTTGCTTCCTTCTGCTTGGTGCTGCCGGTTTTTTCTGTTACTGGTGGGATAAAAAGAGGAGAGAGCAGCGGGTCGGAGAACTTTCCGGTTACCTGGCACGAATCAACCGCGGAAAATACGATATGGGAATCAGTTCCGCAGAGGATGAATATTCCTGTCTGCAGGATGAGATTTATAAGACCGTGATAAAACTGCGGGAAAGCAGGGAGGAAGCGGCAGAAGGCAGACAGAAACTTTCGGAAAACCTGACGGATATTTCCCATCAGCTGAAAACGCCGCTCACCAGCATTTCCCTGCTTGAGGAGCTTTTGGAGGAGCAGGTGGAGGGGGAAGAAGGAAGACAGCTGCTTGAGAGGATGGAACAACAGACAGAGCATATCAGGGGACTGGTTTCCGCCCTGCTCACCCTGTCGCGGCTGGACGCGGGCGTGCTTGTGCTGGAGAAAAAAACGGTGGATTTGCAGGAGCTTTTGACCAGTGCGGCAGAATCGGTGCGTTCTCTGGCGGACCACAGGAAACAGAAAATCCTCATGGAAGGTGCAGAGGGGCTGCAGCTTTCCTGCGATCTGGGCTGGACGGCGGAAGCCCTGGCTAATATCCTGAAAAACTGCAGCGAGCATTCGCCGGAGGGAGGATGTATTTTTATCCGTGCGCAGCAGAATTTTATTTATACCCGCATTGAAATAGAGGATGAAGGGCCGGGACTTAGCCCGGAAGAATGTAAAAGGATCTTTGAACGTTTTTACCAGGGGCGCAAGTCTGGCCGGGAAAACGTGGGCGTGGGGCTGTCCATGGCAAAATCCCTGATTGAAAGCCAGAACGGGGAAATCCGTGCGGAAAACAGGAAAAACGGCGGCGCCAGATTTGTCATTGATTTTTACAGCGACGGTGGAAACCCCGCCCAGGATTTGTAAAATAAGAACATGATGCATTCCTATCCGTTTTGCGGTTCCCGGCAGGAAAATACGGATTTGTCACCGGATTGTCACACAGCTCCTTTACAATGCGGAAGCAGACAGGAAAAAAGGACAGTTATCTGCGAAAAGGAGGAGATTATGAACATTCTGCAGTGTGAAAATGTGACGAAAACCTATAAAATGGGACAGACAACGGTAATAGCGCTGGATGGTGTGGATCTGGCGGTGGAGAAGGGAGAGTTTGTGGCGGTGGTGGGAGCGTCCGGCTCCGGTAAGTCCACGCTTCTTCACATGCTGGGCGGTGTGGACCGCCCTACCTCAGGAACGATAAAAATAGAAGATACGGATATTTCCACCTTGTCGGAAAAACAGCTTTCAGTGTTCAGGAGGCGTAAGGTGGGATTGATTTACCAGTTTTACAACCTGATACCAACCCTGGATGTGAGGCAGAATATTTTGCTGCCGGTACTGCTGGACGGGCAGAAGCCGGATGAGGAAAGCTTCCGTGAGCTTGCGGATACGCTGGGGCTTACCGACCGCCTCCACCATCTGCCCGCGCAGCTGTCCGGCGGCCAGCAGCAGCGCGCCGCCATCGGCAGGGCGTTGATTTACCGGCCCGCCGTGCTTCTGGCGGATGAACCCACCGGAAACCTTGATCGGAAGAATTCGGGAGAAATCATGGCGCTTCTGAAGCTGTCCAACAAACGCTATCATCAGACGGTGGTCCTGATTACCCACGATGAGAAAATCGCGCTGGAGGCGGATCGGATTATCCTGATTGAAGACGGAAAAATTGTATCCCAGGGGAAGAATAGCCCCGGCCCGAAAAGCTGTTCCGATAGCAAAAATATCCCTGATGGAAAAGCCGTTTCCGATCGGAAAAATGCTCCCGGCAGATCTGCGGAAGGAGGAAACGCATTATGAAGGTCCTTCTGCAATACACATTCCGGAACCTGAAAAACAACAAAAAGACCACCTTTGCATCCATGGCGGCAGTTCTCATTGCATCCACCCTGCTGTTTTCCCTCTGCAGTATATTTTATAACAACATCGCCTGGCAGGCTGACATTGAGCGATATGAAAGCGGCGGCTGGCATGCGGAGGTGGGCGGGCAGCTTACCAAAGAGGGGCTGGAGATTATTGAGAATAATCTGCAAATCGATAAGATAATGATTAAAGGGCCATTCATATCTGTACAGCTGCCGGAGGAAAGCCGGCTTCCCTACCTGCTCCTCCGGGATGCGGATGAGAACTACTGGTCACTGATGGGAGAAAAAAACGCAATCACGGAGGGCAGGGCGCCGGAAAAGCCCGGTGAGATCGTTGTATCCAAATCTTTTTTTGACAATAATCCCGGCTTCCGGCTGGGAGACAGCTTCATGCTGACAGCGGGGCACCGCATGGCAGGCGGAGAACTGTGGGATGCCGGGGCAAGGATGGAAGGAGAACAGTTCCTGCCGGAGGAAAAAGTGACGCTTACCGTTGTGGGAAAGCTGGATATGACCACGCCTACCACCACGCCGGGCTATTATGCCATGGGCTTCCTGGAACACGAAGTGCTTAACGATACGGATGAACTGGTGGTTTATGTTACCATGAAAAATATCCGGGATACCTATAAGGTAATGCCGCCTCTGATGGAACAGCTGGGATTTGAGAAAAATGAATATGGGAATTATGAAAACCATTTCCGCTATCACAGCAGGCTTCTGGCGTTGGGCGGCGTATTTCCGCCCATGGAGAATTTCTCACCGGGGTATTTGTCAAATTACGCGAATCTTTTCTTTTATGCCACGCTTGTACTGCTGGCGGCGGCCGCCTTTGTGCTCATTATACACAGCGCCTTCGCCATGTCGGCCAGATCAAGAATCAGGCAGCTTGGCATGTTCCGGTCTGTAGGGGCGACGCCGGGACAGATCCGGGCGTCCGTGCTGCTGGAAGGGATCGGGGTGTCACTGCTTCCCATTGCTGCGGGAATCGGCCTGGGGCAGCTTTTTACAGCCCTCATGGTGCGCATTTATACCGGAATTCTGGGAGACCTTATTTATTTTCCGTTCACGCTTCGTTTTTCCTGGGGAATTGCCCTGACCGCGGCGTTTGTTTCCTTTCTTACCGTACTGGTATCCGCTTCCCTGCCTGCGAAAAAGATGGCTGAGCTTTCACCGGTGGATGCCATACGGATGCAGGAGGATGCGGCGGGAGGGAAGAAGCGCTGGCTGAAGCGCCGCAAAAGCCGCGCCCGTCTGGGGCTGTTCGGCGTGGAAGGTGTGATGGCCCAAGCCTCCAGGAAAGCGAACTGGCGATCCTTCCGTGCAGGGCTGGCGGCGCTGACCATGTGCTTTGTACTGGTATCGGGATTTTTCTGTCTGCTTACGCTGAATAATCTGGTGACCGAACGCAATGCGGCGGCCAGGCATTACAATATTTTAATGCGCTGGCAGATGGCTTCGGAGCCGGATCCGGAAATGCTTCAAGAGATTTTTTCCCTGCCGGAGCTTGAGGAGGGAACCTGGTTTTACCGCACCAGAGTGTCCTACTGGGCGGGGCCGTCCCAGGAAACGGAAGAATTTGCGGCAAACGGCGGTTTCGCCGATGTGGATCCGGATCATTACAGCGTCCTGGAAAGGGATGGCAGATACCGGATACGGGCGGATATCCTGGGGCTGGAGGCTTCCTTTTTTGACGACTACTGCCGTGCGCTGGGGAGTGATCCGGAGGCATATAATAACACGGAGGTTCCCAGAGCCATTCTGGTGGGCAACGTATCACGCTATCCCGGGATTGCCAATAATTCGGAAAAAGAGCAGGAAGAGTACAGGATGCTTTCCCTGGAGGTGGGAGATATGCTGACTTTGGAAGAAAAGCTGCGTGATTCGGACGAAACGGATTACAGCTTCCGGGTGGAGATTGGGGATCGGGCGGATAAAAGGCCTGTGCTGGATGAATACAATTCGGACTACAGCATCCAGCTTTACGTGCCCATAGAAACCTATCGGGAAATCGTGGCCGGGTTCCGCCCGGAGACAGCGGAAAGCTATTATCAAATCTGCGGCGTAGGGCTTACCTCTGTGGAAAAGGACATTGCGGTTACGGAAAAAATAAGGGAAATCAGCAGCCGCTATCTGGCGGAAGAGGATTTTACAATCCGAAGCAGGGAGGAAGAGCGGCAGGAAAACGAGGTGTCGGGCAGGGCGATGGAGGCTGTGGTAAACCTGACAGGGGCGCTTCTTTCCCTGATAGGGATTTTCAATGCCCTTTCCGCGGCGAGCGTATCCTTGCAGCAGCGAAGGCGGGAATTTGCCGTCCTGCGTTCCGCGGGAATGGACGAAGCGCAGTTAAGGAAAATGCTGCTTCTGGAAGGGCTTCGGACAGCGGCCGCTCCCGTACTTACCGGCCTGCCGGTACTTTTGGTTATTATTATTTACCTGCTTGGGGTGACGGATTTATCCTGGAAGAGCTGCCTTCCTGTTCTGCCATACGGCAAAATCCTTCTGAATGCAGGGCTTGTAATGGCTTCGGTGGGCGCAGCCTATCTGCTGGCGTTTCTGAGCATGCGGAAAGAAACCATAGCAGATGCTGTGCGGGACGAGACTGTATAGCAATAAAAACTGAAATATTGGCGGAATTATTAACGGAATTTGGAAAATAAAGAAAGAGTGCTTTTTCTGCGAAAGTGTGATATAATAACTATATAACTGCTGCATCGGTAACCTGCCTGTGTTCCCGTTGCAGCTTTTTCAGTTGTAAAGGAAAAGGTGTAAAATGTATAAGGTAAATGATGTAGTGGTGCATGAAAACGGCGGTGTGTACAGGATAGTTTCCATTGGAAAACCCGATTTTGTCAAAGGGCAGGAGGAGTATTACACAATGAAGTCTGTCTGGGATGACAGCAGCATGATATACGTCAAGATTAACAACGACAAAGTATATATGAGACCTGTTATCTCCAAGGCAGAGGCCAGAAGCTATCTGGAAAAGCTTTCCGGGATCGATGCGGAATATGATACGAACAACAAGGAACGGGAAAAGAAAAACAGGCAGATTCTGAAATCCTGTGAAGTCAGCCAGTATCTGGAACTGATGAAGGCCATACTGCTGGAGCAGGAAAAAAAGAAACAGGGCGGGAAAAAGCTGAACTGTTCTGATGAAAAGGATCTGCAGAGAGCGGAAAAGATGCTGATTTCCGAGCTGGCCGTTGTGTTCAATGTCACGGTGGAAAGCGCCAGGAAGTCGGTGGTTGAGGCAGTATTTACACAGGATAAAGAAGGCTGACAGTCAGATGAAGGATAGGCAGATGGTACCAGGCCTTGCCGCCAGGTCCGGATGTACCTGTGAAAAAACGGGAATTTGTCGGACGGCATATTTTTTTGTAAAATAAAGTAAACACAAAAATATATCAAAATTTAAAAAAGTGTTTGACATATTTTTATATACGTGTTAGTATGACTAAGTAATCAATTTGAATTTAGATCTGGCCTGTACTGTGAGTCATTCCTTTTTTCTTAATGACTTTCTGTATGGGTCAGTTTTTTTAACAGTAAAATAGTTTTTAGAAACGCATTATGCGGGACAGAAGGCTTCGGCTGGTTTGAATTGGTATAAATATTATAATGGAGGTACTGAAAATGAATAACGGTACAGTAAAATGGTTCAACGCAGAAAAAGGATATGGATTTATCACAAATGACGCAAACGGTGAGGATGTGTTCGTTCACTATTCTTCCATCGTTTCCGAAGGCTACAAGAGCCTTAACGAAGGACAGAAGGTTACTTTCGATATGGAATCTGACCCGAGAGACAGCAGAAAACTGAGAGCAGTTAACGTCTGCGCAGCATAAGAGAAATAAGAAGTATTCTATCGTCCATTGTACCACGTTTTCTGGTCCGACCATTAGAATATTTATATCGAGTCAAGAGGGTTGTCGCATTAACGATTGATAAATCGTAAAGGCGGCAGCCTTTTTTTGATATTCGGAACCAAAATTCTTTTTCATACTCCCGATATCATAAGGAGGCCCGCACTCCGGTATCAAAACTGTCTGTTCATAAAGAAGCTTTACCGGAATTCAGCTACTGCAGCCGGGGAAGCGGGAAATGGTGCTTTATGGTGCAGGCGTGGAATGGTGCCTCATGGGCGTTGACTGGGGGAAGAGGGGGAGATTATAATGGGAGGGAAAAGAAAGGATGGCGTGGGAGGAAGGATATGGGAATTACGGATTTTAAGGAAAAGGCTTCTCATGGGGATGTGTTGATGCCGATTCAGCGGTATCGGTGTTTTGTGCCGTTCTCTTATCAGGATTTGTCTCTGCATTGGCATGATGAGGCGGAGGTGGCGTGGATCGCGGACGGGGAGATTGATTATGATATAAATTTTGAGACCTTTCGGGTGGTAAAGGGGGATATTTTGTTGATTTCCCCGCATACGCTGCATTCAGCGCATGCGCTCAGGGGGGAGGAGATGATTTCAGAAAGTCTGGTTTTTCATCTGGATATGCTGGGATATCAGACGCCGGACGCGTGTACGATTAAGTATATCAGTCCGCTTCAGAAGGGGAAGTACCGGTTCGTTCCCGTGGTTAAAGAGGGGGAGCCGGGGCATGAGGCGCTGCTTGGGTGTATAAAGGAGATGCTGACATGCCTGGAGGATAAGAATTATACGCGTTTTGCTGGCTGCCAGGAGGCTGGCGGGGAAGTGAGAAGGCGGGAGGGGATTGAGCTTTTTATGAAGGAGCAGCTGTTCCGGTTTTTCCGGCTTCTGTATCAGTATGGATATGTGGTGAAGAATGAAAGCTCGGCCAGTGATTCGGAGCTGGAGCGGAAGCTTAAGGCTGTGTTGGGATTCATCCAGGAGCACTATACGGAAACGCTGACCATTGAAGAGCTGGCGGAGGTTTGCCATTTCAGCCAGGCACATTTTATGAGCTTTTTCAAACGGTTTGTGGGGATGACCTGTGTGGAGTATATCAATCATTACAGGCTGTCACGGGCTGCAGCTGCGCTGGCACAGTCAGATCAGCCGGTGATGGAGGCGGCGTTGGAAAACGGATTCCATAATATTTCTTATTTTAATAAGCTGTTCAGGAAGGAATTCGGCATGACGCCGAAGGAATACAGAAGGGCGGCAGGAAAACCGGGAAAACATTAAACGATATAGACTTATACAAATAAACGTGCTAAAATAAATGAATGCAGACTTATTATTAAAAATATAGAAGTATGTAATGAATAGCGGGCTGCTTGAGGGGGATTTACATGGAACAACTAAAGAAAAGCCGGGGCAGGAAACTGTACGGCGCCGTCGCTGTTTTTCTGGCAGTGAACCTGGCTGCGGTTATTATTATCGGCGTGAGGGAAGCGGCTGTTATAAATAGGCGGATGCAGCAGCGGGCGGAGGACACGGCTGCACAGTTTGAATCGGTTATGGAGAATTACAGGCATTCTTTCAGGCTGTTTGTGGAGATGATGCGCAATGAGATTAAGAGCAGCCCTGACCCGGACAGTATCTGGGATTTCCTGAAGGGGATTGATTCCACTATGCTGGAAATTGAAGGGGATACCTTTGACGGATTGTATATGTATTATCAGGGGCGTTATCTTTACAGCTGGGATACGCCGTATTCCCAGTATGAGGAGACAGGATATGTGGCTACGGAGCGGCCGTGGTACAAGGACGCGGCGGCAGGCGCAGGTGAAATCGTATTTACGCCGCCGTATATGAGCTATGCCAATCATTACATACTGACTACGCTGTCTCAGCTTCAGCCGGACGGCGAGACTGTTTTTGCATATGATATTAAGATGGGTGACATTCAGCGTCTGGTATCCTCCATGGAGGAATACAAGAAGGAAGAGATACTTATTTATGATAAAAACGGGACGGTAATCGGCAGCACAAAGGAGGATTACCTGGGAGGCAGCCTGTTAGCGTCCATGGACGCGGTCAGCGGCACGGTGGAGGCGGCCAGGGCGGAGCTTGAGGCAGCGGATCCGGCCGATGGGGAACAGTATTCCAAAGCGGAGGAGCAGCTCAGGGCGGCGGAGGTCTTCTGCAGCTTCCGTCAGGGCTTTCAGCCCGAATTCGACAGGCTGGCCGGGGCGGAATCGGAGACGGTCTGTGTTCCGCTTAACGGAGGCAGGTATTACGGACTGCTGCTGGGGGCGGGGGATTACCATTTCCTGGTGCTGGTTCCGGTGTTGTCCATGCTGACGTCTACGCTGGGATACTGGCTTGTTCCCCTTCTCCTACTGGAGCTGCTGCTGATTTATGTATTCAGCCGGATCAGCAGGGAAATGAAGAACCGTGAACTGAAGAGCGCATATATTGAACTGGGGCAGACACAGAAACGCCTGGAGCTTGCTTTGAACGCCGCGCAGAAGGCGGCGGCCATCGATGACCTTACGGGCCTCATGAATTTCAAATCCTTCCGTTCCCAGATGGAGAGCTGTCTGGAGCAGATGGAGGATGAGGAACGTGGGATTTTGATAATGATTGACGGTGATCATTTTAAGCATATCAATGATCGGTATGGCCATAGTATGGGGGATGAGGTGATTAAGCTCACAGCCCAGATGATTATCGGCCGTATCCGTACCGTCGATCTTGCTTCCCGTCTGCATGGCGATGAATTTGCAATTTTTGTGTCCAATACCGCTGATTATACGGTTGCCAGAGGAATTATCGGGGATATTAACCATTCCATTGCCAAAGAGGCAAAGAGGCGGAATATGCCTTCCATTACGATTTCAGCAGGAGCGGTGGTTGCCAAAAGGGGGGATTCCTATGCGGCGCTGGCCAAAGCTGCGGATACTGCGCTGTACAGCGCCAAGGAAACCCATAACGGAGGCTTTGCGTATAACGGCTGAAAAACAGCGGTCAGAGGTTAAGATTCTCCTGCCGGCCAGATAAAGTGCGGTGTTGTAACAGTTCACGCCATGGTTATAGGGTATTTATGGATTAACCCATTGCGGTGGGAGATTTTTTCTGATAAGATAAGGTGTCCGGTAAGAGACTATAAATTTTCCTGTTTCTGATTCCAAACAGTGAGATTTATAGTCTTTTTTTTCTGCGGCGCAGTCCTGACGGATTTGCGGCGGCCCTGCCGGAGGATAGGCAAATATCCCGCTGCAGGCAACGGGGCATCCGCCCCTCGCGGCAGTCGCTAAATGCCCATGCAGGCATGGCGCCTGGTTCGTTGCACGCGGAAATAAATGATAAAAGACAGATGCGGCCAAAAAAGATGCGGCCGCGGAAGGAGTATGTTAATTAATGAATCAGGATTTTATGAAAACAAAACCTATTTTTCCGTTGGTATTGTCCATGTCCCTGCCGATGATGCTGTCCATGCTGATCAATTCCCTTTATAATATTATTGACAGTATGTTTGTGGCCAGAATCGGGGAGGATGCGCTGACGGCGGTTTCTCTTGTTTATCCGCTTCAGACGCTGGTAGTATCCATCAGCGTCGGGTTCGGCGTGGGCATCAATGCGGCGGTGGCTTTTTTCCTGGGGGCGGGAGCGAAGGAGAACGCCGACAGGTCGGCGGCACAGGGGCTGCTTCTCAGCCTGCTGCACGGCGCGCTTTTGTCTGTGGGCGGATTTTTGTGCATTCCGTATTTTCTGCCTCTGTTTACTTCAGACGCCAGAATCCTGGACTGGGGAATGGAATATGCTTATATTGTCCTCAGCTTTTCCATGGTGATTACCGTTCAGATTGCCTTTGAAAAAATATATCAGGCGGTGGGGAACATGCTGGTCCCCATGGTTTGTATGGCGGCAGGCTGTATTACCAATATCATTCTGGATCCGGTTTTTATTTTCGGGCTTGGGCCCATCCCGCGTCTGGAGGTAAAGGGGGCGGCCATTGCTACGGTTATCGGCCAGGTGGTAACCCTGATTTTGTATCTAATCTGGTATTTCTGCAAGGATATGGGACTGTCCCTGGGACGGCGGAATATGAAGCTTACGGGTGAAATCTGCGGTAAGCTGTATACCGTAGGCGTGCCCTGCTCCCTGACCATGGGGCTTCCGTCACTGCTGATAACCGTACTGAACGGTTTTGCAGCTGCTTTCTCCCCGGTATATATTTTGATTCTGGGCGTTTATTTTAAGCTCCAGTCCTTTATTTATCTGCCTGCCAACGGAATTGTCCAGGGGATGCGTCCCATACTCAGCTATAATTACGGTGCCGGGGAAAAGAAGCGAATGAGACGGATTATACAGATATGCAGCGTGATGATTCTGGTGATCATGGCGGCGGGAATGCTGCTGTTCCTCCTGGCTCCAGGTATCATAATGAAGCTGTTTACGGCGGATGTTGTTACCGTACGGGAAGGCTCTGCCGCTTTGCGGATTATCAGCCTGGGCTTTGTGGTATCCGGTGTGAGCGTGATTTGCTCCGGCGCGCTTGAGGCTTTGGGAAAGGGCTTTGCCTCCTTCCTTATCTCCCTGCTGCGGTATCTGGCCCTGATCGTGCCCGCCGCCTGGCTGGGCATCCAAATCGCCGGGGTCACGGGCATCTGGACCGCTTTTCCGGTAGCCGAGTTCCTCACCGCCATTGCAGCGGCTGTGATTTTTGCCGTAATCTACCATAAAAATGTGAGTTCCATCCCTTCCTGAAAATCGACGGTAAGCCAAAGGAGAACAGCACATGAAAAGTACACGGTCCCAATTGAAAAACAGAGGAATGGCTTCACCGGAGGAAATTGCCGCCTGTGCGTCCCTGCCGTGGGATCAGCTTGTGGAGGAGCTGCGCAGCCCGGATCCCTGCCGTCGGACCGCCGCCGCCCGCTGTATGGATCCGAACAGTAAGTCTGCCGCCGTCCTGCTGCTGGAACAGCTGGCGCAGGAAAAGTGTCTGTATACAAGACTGGCCATTTGTGAAACTCTGGAAAAGGGCACGGAAGAAACTGCGGAAAAAATGCTTCCCTGGCTGGGACGGATAGGAAAGAACCAGTATAAGGCCCTGCCGGATAAGGTGTCCGCTAAAAAATCCTTTCCCCTTCCCCGTGACCTGATTGCCCGTTCCCTTGCAAGAATGGATATGGCGGTTTTCCCCCTCCTTCTGCAGCTGTTTAAAACAGGCAGTGAACAGCAGATATCGGAAGCGCTGGACGCGGCGGGCTTCATGGCTTTTTATCATCCGGCCCTGGCGGACGGGGAAAATGCGGAACGGATTCTTCACCTCCTGCATTCCCACAGCGGCAGTGAGATCATTGTATGGAAGGTGCTGCTCTGCCTTTCCGCCTTCCCTGTACCGGAGGCCGTGCGGGTCCTTGAGGGATATGCGGTCAGAGACGATATTTTTGGAAAAGAGGCCCAACGCTCGCTGCATCTGGTGGAAAGGAAAGCGTTTACACCGCATTAGCAGGAAAAGAAAGCTCCTCCCAATGGGTGGTAAGCCATAATATCTGCTCCCTGAAATCCACTGCCTTTCCGGTCAGGGATGGAGTAAAGCAGTCAGGCTGTATCCACCACGGAACCTCAATGCACCAGGAAAGGCGCAGGGCATCCCCGACGTCTGCCAGGGAAAGGGGCATATGCAGTGCATATCCATCCACAAAGGCACGGATTTTCTCATAATTCAGCTGCCCACCCTCCAAAGCGAAGGACAGGATCGCCCTGCCTACATCATGCCAGGGATAGCTGTAGCAGTTCCGGTCAAAATCAATGACCGCCTCCACGCCTGTCTCATGAAACAAAAGATTGTCCGGCGTAAAATCCTCATGTGCAATCCCTCTGGGCAGCCTGTCAAAAAAATCCGGCGGAAGCTGCTTTACAATGGCTTCGCACGAAAGCAGCGCCCTGCGGTAGGCAGCCGGCATATCACAGGTAAGCTGCATGGTTTGCCTGCGCAGGGTCTGGCATAACGAATCCATAGTATAACCGCCGAACGCCGGAAAGCTCTTTTCAACGTTCCCGGTGAGCCTGGAAAAAGACTTATGCAGGTACCCGCAGGCGCTTCCGAGGCTTTTCATCTGCGCGGTGTTGATTGTCTGCGCATTCTCGTTTTTCCCCTGGCAAAAAGACATCACCATATAAGCTGTACCGTCGTCCAGGAACCGTATGATTTTCTGCCCACACCGGTATACATGGGGGCAGGCCACGCCGTACGCCTCCAGCATTGCCTGCCGTTGCAGCGCGGACTCAATCCTGTTTAATTTCTCCCTGCTGAACCGTTCCCTGCTGTATTTTTTTACCAGAAGCTCACGGTCTCCGGCTGACGCCCTCCATAATTGGTTCAGCCAGCCTCCGTTAACTGTGGTAATATTAGATATAGCCATGCCAAAGCCTGCTTTGATGTCGGCAATAATTTTCTCGTCCATACAGAACCGTATCCCCCTGAAGTAATTACGCTGCTTTCAGCGTACCACAAATCATACCGCCTTTCCACTTCAACCGGCGCTAAAAACGGTTAATGGAACGGGCAGACAGGAGAAAAAAATGATTGTGCCAATGACAGAAGAATATGCCGTCCGCTATCTGGACTGGAGTTACCCGGAGCCCTATGAATTTTACAATATTCCAAGGGCGCATTACGATGAATGCCTGGAGGAAGTCATGGAAAACATTCCTTACTGGTTCGCAGTAATTGATGAAAACGACCGATTGCTCGGCTTCTATGAATTTTCCTTCCATGAAGAAAATGAAGAAAAGGTCATGGAAATCGGCCTTGGCTTATGCCCTGAGGAAACCGGAAAAGGAAAGGGGCTGGAATTCGTAAAACAGGCAATTGCCCATGGCCGCCGTCATTTCTGTTTTCCTGACGGTCCGGTGGTATTGCGTGTCTTGGATTCCAATCAACGTGCAATAAAGACCTATGAACGGGCCGGATTTAAGGTTTATGGAGAACAGAAGGCCAGTTCTTTTGGGAAGCCGGTTACTTTTCTGTGTATGAAAAACTCCGGTTTGTAAAAAATATTATGCGATAGCCTGAATTAAAATATGTTCTGCACCGTCTTCGCTGATCTGCTTAATTTCTCAATTTTCATTCATAAAAACAAAAATCCCTGGCAAAACTAAAATCAATAGCAAATGATACAATCCGAGGCACCGCACCCACAGCCGTCCATTCCGCCGGCTCCCGGCGCGGTGCCCCGGCCCTGTAATCTTTCCCTGCCATAATCATGCCCATCTTAATTTAACCCTCCCTAATGAAAGGAGCCGATCCATGAAAATGACCTTCCGATGGTATGGGGATAACGATCCGGTAACCCTGGAGCAAATCAGACAGATCCCAGGCGTCACCGGCATCGTATCAGCCATATATAACATTCCCGTAGGTAAAGTCTGGCCCGTTGAGGCCATCAGGGAACTGAAAGAAAAAGTCAGCCGTTCCGGCCTTGCGCTGGAAGTGATTGAAAGCGTTCCGGTGCATGAGGACATCAAGCTGCGCCGGGGAAAATACCAGGAATATATAGAGAATTATAAGGAAAATATCCGCAGGCTGGCAGCTGAGGGAATCCGATGCATCTGCTATAATTTCATGCCGGTTTTTGACTGGACGAGATCCCGCCTGGATCAGCCGCTGCCGGACGGTTCCAATGCCCTTGTTTACTATAAAGAGGATGTGGACAGGATGGATCCGGCAAAGATGTCCCTGCCCGGCTGGGATGCTTCCTATTTTCCGGAAGAGATCGAAGAGCTGATCCGGGAATATCAGCTTCAGGGCATTGAAGGCCTTTGGGAAAATCTGAAGTATTTTATCCAGGAAATCATTCCGGTCGCCATAGAATGCAATGTGAATATGGGCCTTCACCCGGATGATCCGCCGTGGCCTATTTTCGGAATTCCCAGAATTATCACGGACGAGGCTGCCATTGACCGTTTCCTTTCGCTTTATGATGATCCCCACCATGGCCTCAGCCTTTGCAGCGGCAGCCTGGGCTGCGCCGCCTGCAACGATATCCCGCATCTGGTTCGCAAATACGGAAAGATGGGAAGAATACATTTTGCCCATATGAGGAATGTCAAAATACTGGAGGACGGTTCCTTTGAGGAAAGCGCCCATCCATCCTTCTGCGGCTCCCTGGATATGGTGGAAATCATGAAGGCCTATTATGAAACCGGATTTGAGGGCTATATGAGGCCGGATCACGGAAGAATGATCTGGGGTGAAACCGGGAAACCCGGCTATGGCCTTTATGACAGAGCGCTGGGCGCCGTATATCTCATGGGAATCTGGGAAACGTTAGAAAAGGAATGGAAAAAACGATGAATGATAAAACAGAACAAAATGCCGGGAATATAAGGCCCTTCGGCATGCGGGATAAAATAGGCTACATGTTCGGAGACTTTGGAAACGATTTTACGTTTATATTTGCCAGCTCTTTTCTCATGGTATTTTATACAAAGGTATTGGGAATCAGCGGCCTTGCCGTGGGTACCCTTTTTCTGGTGGCAAGATGCGTGGATGCGGTGACGGATATCACCATGGGCCGCATTGTGGATATGAGCCGTACCGGCCGGGATGGGAAATTTAAGCCCTGGCTGCGCAGGATGAGCGCGCCGGTGGCGCTGGCAAGCTTCCTTATGTACCAGTCCGGCCTTGCAGGCGCCTCTATGCCGGTAAAAATGATTTATATGTACGTAACCTATCTTTTGTGGGGAAGCATTTTTTATACGTCGATAAACATTCCCTACGGCTCCATGGCGTCCGCTGTCACCTCAGATCCGGATCAGCGAACCTCGCTGTCCACGTTCCGCGGTATCGGCGCGACGCTGGCAGGTCTGGTCATCGGGGTGGGTGCGCCTCTTCTTATCTATACGACGGATGCTGCGGGAAATCAGATCGTAAGCGGTCCGCGTTTTACAGCAGTGGCAGGCCTGTTTTCCCTGCTTGCCATTGTCTGCTATTTTATCTGCTATCGCTGCACTACGGAGCGGGTGCGTATGGAGAGGATGGGGAACCGGGAAATTGCAACGCTGGCAAGAACCTTCCGTACTGTTTTTTCCAGCAGGGCCCTTCTGGCGATTATCGGGGCAGCCATCGGCCTTCTGCTGAGCCAGCTTTTAATCCAGTCCATGAACCAGTATCTGTATCTGGATTATTTCCGGAATACCAAAGTGCTTTCCGCGTTCAGCCTGGTTTCCACCGTGGTGTCGCTGGCCATTGCAGGTGTTACCGTCCCCCTTTCCAAACGCTTCGGTAAAAAAGAAGTGTCTGCGGCGGCCACCTGTTTTTCCGGCGTGGCCTACCTGATTCTGTATTTCATGCACATTACCAGCGCATGGCTGTATATGATTCTCTCTGTCATCGGATTTCTGGGAGTGAACCTGTTCAATATGGTGATTTGGGCGAATATTACGGATGTGATTGATGATCATGAGGTAAGGACCGGAAGCAGGGATGACGGTACGGTGTATTCCGTCTATTCCTTTGCCCGTAAAATAGGACAGGCGCTGGCCGGGGGGCTGGGCGGCGCTGCGCTGCAGGCCATCGGCTACGATGAGCTGGCTACGGTGCAGAACGCCAGGGTGGTGGAAGGCATTTATGCCACCGTCAACCTGATCCCCGCAGTCTGTTTCCTGGGCGTGGCAGCCATTCTTGCTTTTGCCTATCCATTGAGCAGAAAAAAGGTGGAGGAAAATGCCGCCATATTAAAAAAGAAAAGAGAAATGGAACAGCGCTCCTGAAAGGGGCGCTGTCTTTCAGATCCATCCCCCGTCAATGGTGATGATTTGCCCGGTCATATAAGCGGGCGCCGTTATAAGCTGGCCAGCCAGGGCGGCTACCTCCTCCGGCCTTCCGATTCTGTCTGCCGGAATTTCTTCGATGAGAGAGGCCATTTCTTCAGGGGCAAAGCAGCGGTTCATATCGGTATCAATTACCCCGCAGGCAATGGCATTGACCTGGATATTGCTGGGAGCAAGTTCTTTTGCCAGCGCCTTTGTAAGACTGTTGACCCCACCCTTTGAAGCGGAATAGGCGGCTTCCATGGAAGCGCCCGCCTGCCCCCATACCGATGAAATATTGATGATTCGTCCCTGCTTGGCGTGCACCATCAGCGGAATTGCCCTTCGGCAGGTATAAAAACAGCTGTCAAGATTAGTTGACATAACACGTCTCCACTGGGAAACGGACATATCGGAAAGAAGTCCGATGTGAGAGATGCCCGCATTATTAATCAGTACATCCAGGCGGTTCAGTCCGTCAAACAACCGATCCACAGCCTCCGGATCGCCCATATCGCCCTGGAAAATGTGACAGGAAACGCCGTATTTTTTTTCCAGGCATCCGGCAAGCTCCTTTAACTGATCCAGTGAATTCAGGCAGGTCAGCGTAAGATCAAAGCCCTGCCTGGCCAGCTCTTTGGCTATAGCTTCCCCGATCCCGCGGGAGGCTCCGGTAATTAATGCTTTCTTTCTCATAGGGTTCTCCTTTTATGAACTTGGTGTCTTCCTATTGTAACATATCCTGAGGAAGGTTGAAAGCTGCGGCCGAAACCGGTATAATGGAAACAACGGCTGGATAAGCTTACAATAAAGAATGGTAAAGGGGTAGTGATTATGCATGATTTGATAATTATCGGTTCCGGCCCTGCGGGGCTGAGTGCTGCGGTATACGGAAGAAGAGCCGGATTTTCCACGTTGGTAATAGAGAAAAATCCCATGAGCGGAGGTCAGGTGCTCAACACCTATGAGGTGGACAATTATCTGGGGCTGCCCGGAATCAACGGTTTTGACATGGGGATGAAGTTCAGGGAGCATGCGGAAAAAATGCAGGCGGAATTCATGGAAGCGGATGTGCTTGGCGTGGAGGATTCCGAGGATTGCAAGCTGGTGAAAACAGCGGAAGGGGATTTTGAGGCCAGGGCGGTTATTATAGCCTCCGGCGCTTCCCACAGCCATCTGGGCGTGCCCGGGGAAGAGGAACTGAGCGGAATGGGCGTTTCCTACTGCGCCACCTGTGACGGCGCTTTTTTCCGGGGTAAGACGGTAGCGGTGATAGGCGGCGGAGACGTGGCGGTTGAGGATGCCATTTTCCTGGCCAGAGCCTGTGAAAAGGTATATCTGATTCACCGCAGGGACAGCCTCAGGGCGGCACAGTCGCTGCAGAATACCATGCTGGCGCTGCCCAATGTGGAGGTTTGCTGGGACAGTGTAGTGGAAAGCATCAACGGCGACGGCCAGGTAAGCTCTCTTACCGTGCTGCATAAACCGAGCGGAGAGCGGCGGGAACTTCCTCTTCAGGGCGTTTTTATCGCAGTTGGCATTAAACCCAATTCCGAAAGCTTTATCTCCAACATTGCATCAGATGAAAAAGGCTACCTTATCGCGGGTGAGGACTGCGCAACCAGTATGCCCGGCGTATTTGCCGCAGGCGATATCCGTACCAAGAAGCTGCGACAGATTGTAACCGCCGTGGCGGACGGGGCCAATGCGGTGGAGGGCGTACAGGAATATTTCCTGCAGTAATATTTCCTGCAGAAATATTGTAATTGTTCAGTACGGCGTATCTTCTTGAATGGCTCTTGTATTCAAGAAGCATCGGATGTTCATCCAATGTAAATTTTAAATATTACGTAACAACTTTTATTGTTAATTATTGCCAGTATGTAATATAAAATCTGTAAAATTCAAAAAATGTTCACAATTTGGAAAGGAAGGCCGAGTGCCTTCCTTTCCTTGATTTTATGCGGTTTCGCAGGCTTTTTCTCTTTAGAATCGCTTTTTGTGTAAAGGTTGACAAAAAATGGCGGCGGTGGTATAGTTAACAACAGATGTAATAATTTCGTAACAAATGTAACAGTTCAAATGATTTTTTGGAGGAACTCATGAAATATACACGCGTGAAAGCTGTAACATGTGCAATCACTGCTTCCGCAGTAATATTTGGTACAGCTGCTATGCAGGCAAGTGCAACCGGTGTATCTTATGAACTTCCGGCAGCAGGCATCGGCCTGACGCTGGATGAAGGCAGTTCCCTCACAAGTGTACAGGAAGAAGCAGACCAGAGCGAAAAGGCTGCACAGACTGTCCAGACCGCACAGGAATCCTCAGAGGTAACATCTGTGGATATCGAAACCGGAATGACAGGAGCAGGAGAATCATCCATTGACGCACAGGTTGATTCTCATATCCAGGAACAGCAGACAGAGGCGGCGATTACCAATGGTATTGGCGTGGCAAGCGTACTGGATGCGGTGGAAGCTCCTGAAGCCGAAGCATCTGTGTCAGACGTGGTTCTGACAATCGGCGAGGATGCGGTTCTGAGCGGACAGGCTACCGTGCAGGGAGAAGCTCTTGCACAGTCGAAGACAATTGTTGAACCTGTAGACCTGAAGGAAACACAGACTGCCAAATCAGAGACAACCCAGACACCTGAACAGGAGCAATCCTCACAGGCAGTTAATAATAGCCAGGAAAAAGAATCCGAACCGGAAAAGGAAGAAAGCAGGGAATCTGAATCCCAGACCGAAACCTCTTCCGAAGAAGAGTCAAAGAAGGAAACCGAATCCTCTGCTCAGACCGAATCTTCATCAGAAGCTTCTTCTGAGACTAAGACGGAAGCTTCCTCTGAGGTAACAACAGAAACCTCATCTGAGACAACAACAGAATCTTCTTCTGCAACAACTACAGAGACTTCAACGGAAACAACCACTGAGACCACGACCGAAACAAGCAGTGAGACAACAACAGAAACTACAACAGGGACAAGCACGGAGACAACAACGGAAACCGCTTCCCAGGCACCTTCGGAAACAGCAACGGAGTCTGCAGCAACAGAAACTTCTTCTGAAGCTTCCGCAGAAGCCGCTCCGGCAGCAGAGACAACCTCTGCAGCAGCAGCCGTTTCATCACACGGTGAATCAGTTGCGGATTTCGCAGTGCAGTTTGTTGGCAACCCTTATGTATATGGCGGGACAAGCCTTACAAACGGTGCGGACTGCTCCGGTTTTGTAATGAGCGTATATAAGAACTTCGGTGTTTCCCTTCCTCATTCCTCATCTGCAGACAGAAATGTAGGCACGGATGTAGGCGGACTGGAAAATGCACAGCCCGGAGATATCGTATGCTATACCGGCCATGTGGGAATCTACATCGGCGACGGACAGATCGTACATGCCAGCACGGCAAGCACCGGAATCAAGATTTCTGAGGCGGATTACAGAACTCCTGTGGCAGTAAGAAGAGTTCTTCCCTGAGAAATAAATAATAATGAAAAGTAACAGAGGATATGTTCTTAGGAGCATATCCTTTTTGTTATGCAGAAAGAGTGGGTGATGGTGTTTGTCTGTCAGAAAAAAATGCTCCGGAAGTGTACCAAAGAAGTTTATCAGGTCTGCGTTTCCCCTCCTGTTGGCCAGCCTGCTCCAGTCCTTTTACAGTATTGCGGATATGGATATGCTTGTTGTGAGGAATATAGCAGGTGAAACGGGGCTTGTGGCAATCAGTAATACTTCCATGATGAGTTTTGTCATTAACTCCGTCTGCATCGGCGTTACAACGGTCGGAACGGTTTTAATTGCCCAATATAAAGGTGCGGAGGAACAGCGAGGGGCAGACAGTAACCGTTTGGAACATTTGGCTGCAATGCTGAATTACTTTGGTGTATCCGTTGCTGCAGCATCCGGTGTAGGGCTTAAAATAAATACGTTTGCAGGAATGCCCTGCTGGACAATAGGGCAGGCGGTTTCACCCATTATGCCGGCTGTCACAGGTCTGATTTACTTTAAGGGCAAGTCCTGGGAAAGCAAAAAAATGATACATCACAGGACATGAAAAGCAGTCTGACGCGCCGCCTGCAGGGGGATGGCAGGAGACAGATTTTTTTCAAAAATCAGTTAAAAATATATTATTGTCTGACACTTTCAAAATTATCTGAAAAGGCACTGAATTTACCCGGATTGTAGATTCTGCACAAAATTTGTCGAAGTATGTAGAAATAAGAGTTTTTTAACCACAAAGTTATCCACACAGAAAAAGCGGTATTTTTGGGGATTATGGAGTTATACACGAACTTATACACATTATCCACAGGTTGAGAAAATATTTCAGTGCTGTTCGTAAGAACGTAAAATGGAACGGGTGTTTTGGCAAGTTCCACGAATTTTACAAAATAATTACAAAGTTATGTCATTTCACATTGACAGAAACAATTATAAATTTTCAGTTAAAATTCTGAAAACATTGCATGCCGGTGTGGGGATATGTTATAATCCAAATAAGGACAAAAAGATATGCCGCAGGATGTGGACAGGCAATATGGTCTTTGTTCCTAATATGAAACAGAAGGGATGATCGGCATGAAATTCATTATCAGCGGAAAGAACATCGAAATAACACAGGGGCTTCGCAGCGCAGTGGAATCGAAGATTGGCAAGCTGGAAAAGTACTTCACCCAGGACACGGAAGTACATGTAACGCTGAGCGTTGAGAAAGACAGACAGAAGATTGAGGTGACAATCCCGGTAAAAGGCAGTATTATCAGGTCGGAGCAGACAAGCAATGATATGTATGTATCCATCGACCTGGTTGAAGAGGTAATTGAGAGACAGCTTAAGAAATATAAGAATAAAATTACGGACAAGCATCAGTCAGGCGGCAACTTCCAGCAGGCTTTTATTGATAAGGATTATCCGGAAGAAGAGGAGATCCAGATTGTCAGAACCAAGAAATTCGACATTAAGCCGATGTATCCCGAAGACGCATGTATCCAGATGGAACTTCTGGGACATAATTTCTTTGTTTTCTTCAATGCGGAAACAGAGCAGGTGAACGTAGTGTATAAGAGAAAAGGCAATACCTACGGATTGATTGAACCGGAATATTAAGAGTTAAGCAAGTGAGATAGAAAAGGGGGCCGCGCCCCCGGTGATCGATGGATCGCCGGGGGCGCGGCTTCTTTTTTTGCGGTTATTTGAACAAAGGTGAAGCATAGATGGCGTATTTACCTGGAGGGAGGGTGGAACAGCTTCATCTGTAGTGAGATTCTGCCATTGGAAGAAAACAGACATAAATACAGAATGGTATATTAAATGAACAACATCATAAGGAAAAATATAAAATATTTATTGTTTATATGCACAAAAAATGAATGGCAATTAAGTATATAATAACCAAAATGACAGCAAAAACAGGAGAAATACAATAAATCTATTGACAATAAAAATATCATGATATATTATTAGTAAAAATGATGAATAAATGGTTTGTATTATTAAAATAAATAAAACGATAAAACGAATGCATGGGAAAAAATTATGCAATTGATATAATATACAAACGTTGTTTGGGTTAAACCAAATGCATAATTTGTATAAAATTACTAAAAACTTAAAATAAAAATTGTTGTGCAATATTACTAAAAACTGCAACTAAAGATAAGGAAATGGGGTTCGGGAGAAGGCTATGAATCAGGAGAACAAAGAAATTGCAGATATCCTGCGCAGAGAAGTAAAGCAGCTGCAGTCCGACAGACTGATTAAGCTGGAATCAGAAAGAAAACTGGAGCAAAGGCTTATGGTTGGAAGGCAGCGCATCCGGGAAGTGATTAATCAGCTTGTATCCGAGGGACTTCTTATCAAGTACGAAGGGAAAGGGACCTATGTCGCACCGATTGTAAAAAACAAATATGTAAACCTTATCTGCTCTCCCAGCATTAAGCTCAACGATCCCTTTTACAACAGAATGCTCATGGAGCTGACAAGCTACTCTGCGAAAAACAGCGTGAATATGATTCCGCTGACACTGGAAACGCTGGAAAACGGCGATATGATTTCGCCGGTACTGATGATAGGTAAATTTGAGGAAGATAACCTGCAGAAGATTAAAGATATATATCCCCGAATAATCTCTTTTGAAAATTATCCAAACCATGATGATTTTGCACAGATATATTTCGATCATTTTAAAATTGGCATCAATGCGGCTAAGGTTCTGGCCGGCTACGGACATAGAAAGGTAATACATATCACCGGGCCTGATACTTATGCATCCGCTCTTTACCGCAAGAACGGCTTTATCAGGGGCTCAAGGAAAAATGGGATTGAGAATGTAATCCTGGAAAGCAAGATGAACTTCAGAGGAGGTTATTCTCTTGCAGATCAGGTGGCGAACCTGGTTATGATCCGGAAATTTACGGCTGTGTTTGCTGCAAACGACTGGATGGCGATTGGGCTGATTCAGGCATTGAGGACAAAGGGGATTGAGGTTCCGGATCAGGTTTCGGTGTTGAGTGTGGATAATATACCTCTGGCAAGCCAGTTCGCCCCGGCGCTGACCACCTATTCCCTGGATGCCAATATGATGATTGCAGAATGCTTTTCCCTGATGGACGCGGTAGAAAGCGGCAAGGGGGGAGATATGGAAAATAATGCGGCGGAGGAACGGAAGTTCCACAAGAGGATTATATTGCAGCCCATATTGATAACCAGGGATACATTGAAAAAACGGGAGGATCCGTTCCGACCGGGCTGTTATTGATGCAAAAGCTACGGCTTCGCGATAAAAAAGGTATGAAAGAGAGGTATCAGCATGAAACAAAGAAAAATGATGGCGCTGTTTATGACGGTTTGTCTGGCAATGGGGGTTGCCGGATGCGGCAGCCAGACAACCACAGCAACTCCTCCTTCTGAGGGGCAGGCCACAGAAAGCACACAGACTGCAGGCACGCAGGCGCCGGAGACAGACAATCTTGTCAGAGGCGGTGTGGGAGATGGCCAGTATAAGGAATCCCCCCTGGTACATGAGCAGGTGGAAAAAGGAGAACTTCCCCCGATTGAAGAACGCCTTCCCAAAGAACCTGCGGTGGTGGAAGTGGATGACATTGGCGTTTATGGCGGGACTTATGTGGGAGCGGCCTTCGGTCCCAGCTCCGGACAGGTGGATACGGAAGGGTTGAGGTTCCAGTCACTTTTGACAATAGAAAAGGATTTGAAGACCTTTAAACCCAATTTGATTCAGGCATATGAAATTAACGAGGATTCCACACAGTTTACAATACACCTGAGAGAAGGGATGAAATGGTCAAATGGTGATGAGCTGACTACCGATGACTGGATGTTCTGGTATAACGATGTCCTTACCAATACGGATGTAAATCCGTCCGTTGATGCCGCTTACTGCAGTAACGGCAAGCCCATGATATATGAGCAGGTAGATCCGTATACGCTCAATATTAAATTTGAGGAACCGAATCCGGCCTTTGAAATTACGATGGCCCGTTATTCCACAGGGATAATCAGAAGCTTTTTTGCACCGAAGGAATATTTAAAGCAGTGGCATAAAACCTACAACCCGGATGCAGATAAGCTGGCCAAGGAAGAAGGATATGAATCCTGGATTCTCTGTTTTAAGGCTCATCTTGATAATACCCAGGCACAGACAGACTGTGATGCTCCGGATGTTTATCCATGGGTCCTTGACAGGATTGATACTAATGGAAATAAGTTTTTTACACGCAATCCCTATTACCATGTAGTGGATCAGGAAGGCAATCAGCTTCCTTACATTGATGAGCAGGAGGCTATGATTGTACAGGATAAGGATGTACGCGCCCTGAAGCTTATCAGCGGTGAAATCCATGCGGCAGGTGAGAATCCCCTTCCCGTATCCGATTATACCATGCTGAAGGAAAATGAGGCCAACGGTGATTACCAGGTATTCCTGTTTGAAAACACACGAGGCTCCGACTGTGCATTTACCTTTAATATTACGGATAAAAATGCTGACTTAAGAGAAATTTTTACAAATGTGAAGTTCCGTCAGGCTATGAGCTACGCGCTGGACAGAAATACAATTAACGAAACCCTGTACTATGGAAAAGGGACTGTGAGACAGGCAACCGCTTCCGCAGATACCTCCTTTATGAAGGAAGAATTTGAAAATGCATTTATTGAATATGATGTGGATAAGGCCAATGCACTGCTGGATGAATGCGGCTATGCATGGAACGCGGCAAAAACTGTGAGAGTTATGCCTAATGGACAGGAATTTAATATTGTCCTGGAAACGATTGAAGAGTTTATGCCCGTAGCTGAAATGGCCTGTGAGTACTGGGATGCAGTTGGCATTAACGTTACTTTAAAACAGGTGGAACGCTCCTATTATCTGGAAAGAGGAATCGGCAATGATCGTGATATGCAGGCGTTTACCCTGGACAGCGTAGGCGAATTCAATTTAAGGGGAGCTGCCTTCAGCAGGCTTCGTCCCGGAAATGCCTATGATGATTTGGAGTTCATGAGAGCTTATAAGGATTATTGGGACAGCAACGGAACCAAGGGAGAACAGCCTCCGGCAGAAATCCAGGAAATTTATGATGACTGTCTCAGATTCGGCACTATGTCAAATACGGATCCTGAATATGCTGCACTGGGAGAAAGTATTTTAAAGAGAATCAGTGATCAGTGCTGGTTCATCGGCGTATCGGTTTCGCCCCGTCTGGTTATCATCAGCAACCGCCTGGGAAATACCCCCACAGAAGGAACCTTTGCCAATGACTATAACTTCTGGAAACCGTACCGCGGGGATACATGGTATTTTAAATATTAAGTGAATAGTGTGACATAATTTTATGCATGAAGTATCACGGCTGTAAAGTGTATGATATTTATACATTTCAGTAAATGGCGGGAAGGTACAATCGCGTGCCTTCCCATTTTGTGTCTATATACCGGGACTTTTGCTGCCCGGAGGGGAATAAGGAGGGGTCAAAGATAAATGAAGAAATATATATGCAAAAGATTTATCTATATGATCGTTTTGCTGGCGATTATGTCAGTGTTTGCTTTTGTGGTTATTCAATTGCCGCCCGGCGATTATCTGACATCTTATATCGCTAATCTGCAGCAGCAGATGGGCCAGGTGGATGAGTCCGTGGTGCTCAGCCTGCGCCAGCAATATGGCCTGGATAAGCCTATGTGGCAGCAATATTTTCTGTGGATGGGAAATATGCTTAAGGGTGATTTCGGCCAGTCATTTCAGTGGAAGCAGCCTGTAAAGGCGCTTATCGCTTCCCGAATGCCGATGACGATTGCGCTTTCTGTTATCACACTGGTTTTCGCGTATGCGCTGGCAATACCGATCGGTATCTATTCGGCCAGGCACCAGTATTCGGTTGGTGATTATCTGGCTTCTATTCTGGGATTTATCGGACTGGCTACACCCAGCTTTTTCCTGGCATTAATTCTGATGTATTACAGCAACCGGTATTTTGGGCTGAGTGTGGGCGGCTTTTACTCACCGGAATTCCAGAATGCGCCATGGAGCATGGCAAGACTCTGGGATCTGTGTAAGCATCTGCCGATTCCTGTCATTGTCATCGGACTGGCAAGTATGGCGAATGTAATCCGTATTTTGAGGGCAACGCTGCTGGACGAGCTGAAAAGGCCTTACGTGGTGGCAGCCAGGGCGAGAGGGCTGAAGGAAAATAAAATGATTTACAAATATCCGGTACGTGTGGCGCTTAATCCCATTATAAGCTCAATCGGAAGCATTCTTCCTTCCATCGTATCGGGCGCGACTGTAACGGCCATTGTTCTGGATATCCCTACGGTTGGCTCTCTTTTATACAATGCGCTGCTTTCCCAGGATATGTATCTTGCAGGCACAAGTGTGCTGATGCTGACGGCAATTACGGTAGTAGGTACTTTTATCTCGGATATCCTGCTGGTGGTGGTAGATCCGAGAATACGTCTGCAGTAATCTTTCATGCCCGGTTTCCGGGCGGCACCAGATAAAAAAGCAGCCGGGCCGAAGGCCATCAATACTGTGGAAGCGGAGCTTTCACAGTAAGCAGGAAGCTACAGGAAAGGAGCACAGGAGGCCATGTTTAAGAAAAAAAATACTGCTGTTTCCAAAGAAGAAGCGATTTATATGGAAACCCAATGGCAGCTGATGTGGAGAAAATTCAAAAAACATAGACTGGCGATGCTTGGAGGGATCATATTGATCATCCTTTATACCGTGGGTATATTCAGTGAGTTTTTTGCCACTCAGGATATTGCAAAAAGAAGCACGACAGCCATCAGTATGGCGCCTACAACGATACATTTTACAGATGCGGAGGGGAATTTTTCCCTGCAGCCCTTTGTCTACGGCTTAAAGCAGGAGGAGGATCCTGTAACGTGGAAAAAATATTATGTGGAGGATACCACGGTAAAGCATAAGCTTCGTTTCTTTTACCATGGAGATTCTTATAAGCTGCTTGGCTTTATTCCGGGAGATATTCATTTCTTCGGCACGCCGGAGCCGGATGTCTTTTTCCCTTTTGGCACGGATGCTTCCGGCCGTGATTTGTATTCGCGCGTGCTGAGCGCGCTGCGTATTTCCCTGAGCACAGGTCTGGTGGGGGTGTTTTTTACCTTTGTCCTGGGCTGCCTGTTCGGAGGAATATCCGGTTTTTACGGTGGAGTGACCGATACTATTATTCAGCGTATTATTGAGTTTTTGATGTCGATGCCCAGCATACCGCTTTGGATGGCTCTTGCGGCGGCGTTTCCGACCACATGGTCGTCACTGAAAATATATTTTGCGATAACGATTATTCTCTCTCTGATTGGCTGGACCACTCTTGCGAGGGTGGTAAGAGGGAAGCTTCTGGAGCTGCGGAATGAAGATTTTGTCACCGCAGCCAGAGTGGCAGGGGCGACGGACGGCTACATTATTACAAAGCACCTTCTGCCTTCCTTCAGCAGCTATCTGATTGTTAATGTAACGTTGGCCATACCCAGTATGATTCTCGCGGAGACCTCCTTAAGCTTTCTGGGGATTGGACTGACCCCTCCTATCGTAAGCCTGGGAGTGCTTTTACAGGATGCACAAAGTATAAATACGGTTTCCATGTATCCCTGGATGATGATTCCCGGTATCTTTGTTGTTATTTCTGTATTGGCGTTCAACTTTGTAGGCGACGGTCTCAGAGATGCGGCAGATCCGTATAAATAGGGGGAATAAATATGAATGATTACATTTTACAGGTTACAGACTTAAAAACCTATTTTAAACTGGATACGGGGACGTTAAAGGCGGTAGACGATGTAACCTTCCATTTAAAAAGGAATGAAACAATCGGCATTATCGGTGAGTCCGGCTGCGGAAAAAGCGTAACGGCCCATTCCATTCTCCGGACTGTGCAAAACCCGGGAAAGGTTCTGGGCGGGAAAATTCTGTATGACGACGGAAACGGCCCGGTTGATCTGGTGGGCTATTCTCCTGACAGCAAGGCAATGAGGAGACTGCGGGGAAAGGATATCTCCATGATATTCCAGGAACCCATGGCAAGCCTTTCTCCCGTATATACCATCGGGGCACAGATGATGGAAGCGGTTATTGTCCATCAGGAGAAAAAGGATAAAAAGGCGGCTAAGGAGCTGTGCATGGAAATGCTGCGCGCCGTAGGAATGCCAAATCCGGAACAGAAATTCGACGCATATCCGCACCAGATGTCGGGAGGGCAGTGCCAGAGGGCGATGATCGCGCTGGCAATGGTTAATAAGCCCAAAATCCTGATTGCGGATGAGCCGACAACCGCCCTGGATGTAACGGTGCAGGCGCAGATAACTGATTTGATGAAACACTTCCAGAAAGAGTATAATATGTCTATCATCTACATAACTCATGATATGGGAGTCATAGCGGAAATGGCGGATACCATAGCGGTAATGTATCTGGGACGTGTAGTTGAGAGCGGAAGCGCAAAGGCAATTTTTAAAAACCCCATTCACCCTTATACGAAGGGACTGTTGAAATCAATGCCGGTGCTTGGCAATAAATCCAGTGAAAGGCTGCATGCAATTGAGGGAAACGTTCCGGTACCGTTGGATCCGCCTGAGGAATGCGGATTTTGTTCCAGGTGTCTGGAAAGGACGCCGGAATGTGCGGAAAGCATCCCGCCGCTGATTGAAGTGGAACCGGATCACCTGGTCAGATGTTTTCATTATAAAAGGAAAGATGCGTAAGGCAGGCTGAGTGGCAGCTGGAAAGCGCCATAGGACTGCATGAATGGAGGATAAGATGCCGAAAACATTGTTGGAAATTACGGGTCTGAAAAAATATTACCCGATTGAAGCGGGAATTGCCAAAAAGCAGGTGGGGCTGGTAAAAGCGGTGGACGATGTTACGCTCAGTATTCAGAAAAATGAAGTTCTGGGCGTGGTCGGGGAATCCGGCTGCGGTAAGACAACCCTGGGAAGGACGATTTTAAGGATAATTGAACCTACGGAGGGCAGTATTAAGTTTAACTTTGACGATAGGGAAATCGACTTCACTTCCCTGGATAAGAAGGAGCTGCGGGGAATGCGGAGGTATATACAGATGATTTTCCAGAATCCATATACCTCCCTGAATCCCCGGATGACAATTTTTGATATTGTTGCCGAGCCGATGAGACTGGCCGGAGGCTATTCGGAGGAGGAGATATCGGAAAGAGTCCGCGGACTTATTGATAAGGTGGGGCTTGAGGTGAAGCACCTGAACCGTTATCCCCATGCTTTCAGCGGCGGCCAGAGGCAGAGAATAGGAATTGCCAGAGCGCTGGCTCTCGGACCGAAATTCGTGGTTGCAGATGAAGCGGTTTCTGCACTGGATGTTTCTATTCAGGCCCAGATACTGAATCTTCTGCAGGAGCTGAAGGAGGAATATGATCTGACCTATATGTTTATTGCGCATAATCTGAGCGTGGTGGAGCATATTTCCGACCGGGTCTGTGTTATGTATCTGGGCAGGGTTGCAGAGCTGGCAGAGACGGAGGAATTGTTCTATCATCCAAGGCACCCTTATACGGAGGCTCTGCTGTCAGCGATTCCGGTGGCGGATCCCACCATAAAGAACGAACGTATTATGCTGCCGGGAGAAGTGGGAAATGCGGCGAATCTGCCATCAGGCTGCTGCTTCCATCCCAGATGCAAATATGCGCAGGAGTGCTGTAAAAAAGAATGTCCTTCCCTGAAAGAGACAGGACCGGGTCATTTTGTGGCTTGTCATTTTGCAGATAAGCTGACATTGAACGGAATAGGGGAATTAAAAAGAAAAAATTAATTAACAAAGCGGAGGAAAAACGGATGAGCAAACAGGTAAATGTAAAGGTGGACGCCGGTGTTTCGATGGGGGTACAGGAACATCTCTGGCGTTACATAGGCTATGACGAATGCAACTATACTTATATTCCGGAGGGCGTGGAGCTTCTGAAAAAATTTGCCGCGCTGGAGGATGCCCCCTATTATTTCAGGACACACTTCATGTTCTGCACGGGCAACTGCCATGGAACCTATAAATTCGGCTCCACCAACATTTATTGGGAAAACGGGAACGGGGAACCGGTCTATGATTTTACTTATTATGACTATATCATAGACGCATTTCTTAAGACAGGAAACAAGCCCTTTGTAGAGCTGGGCTTTATGCCCAAAGACCTTGTGGATACCAATTATTTAAGGCCGACAGGAGGGGATTGGGAAAATTATGCACAGTATAAAGAGGTAGGCTGGACCTGCCCTCCGAAGGATTATGATAAATGGCATGATTTCATTAAGGCGGTTGCGTCCCACCTGGTGGAAAAATACGGGGCGGAAGAGGTAAAGAGCTGGTATTTCGAACTTTGGAACGAACCGGATATCTTCTATTGGAGCGGGACTGCGGCGGAATACTGCAAGTTATACGACTATACGGAGCATGCGGTGCATGAGGTGCTTCCGGAATTAAGGCTGTCAGGCCCTGCGGTAACCGGTATTTTTGAGGGCGGCCATGCGCAGAAGTTTTTCCGCTTTTTCCTGAACCACTGTAGGGACGGTGCGAATTTCTGTACGCAGGAAAAGGGAACACGGCTGGATTTCATTACCTTCCATGTTAAAGGCGGCGGCTTCCCGTTTGAAATGCATGCTCCCAAGGCCGTGCCTTCCGTAGAAAGCCTGGTGCATCAGGTGAAGCTGGGGCTGGATATCATTCAGGAGTACGGCTACCAGGACTGCGAGGTGGTGCTTTCAGAGGCGGACCCGGACGGCTGGGCAGCGGGCGGCATCTATGACAATGCCAACATGATTTTCAGAAATACGGAGTATTATGCAACCTACGTTGCTTCCACCTATGAAAAAATCGATCAGCTCAGCAGCCAGTACGGCATCCGGGTAAGGCCTCTTGCATGGGCATTCATGTTCCCGGGAGAAAGGTGTTTTGAAGGAACCAGAACCTTTACCACACAGGGAATCGATAAAGCTGTATTCAATATGTTTAAAATTTACGGCTCTCTGGGAAATGAAAAGCTTTCCTTTGAAAGCGATGGCACAAAGAAGCTTGAATTCCTGAAGGAGCCTGAAATCGGCGTAAAAAATCACAGCCAGTACACCGGCGAGGGCGAGGATACGGATGTGGCGGGCTTTGCTGTAAGAGGGAAAAACGGGGAAATCCAGATTGTTATTTACAGCCACTGCAACGACCGTGACAAGGCGGAGGATCAGAAAATCAGCCTGAAGGTGGATGGAATCGGTGAAAAAGAGGTGAAAATCAGACATTACCGCATTGATTCCGAGCATTCCAACCCGTATGCGGAATGGGTGAGACAGGGCAGCCCGCTGTTCCCGGAAGGAGAGCAGTATGATGCAATTAAGGCAAGAGACGGCCTGGAGAAGCTGTGTGAGGATGAAACGGCTGCGGTTAACGGAGCCCTCAGCCTGGAATTCAGCCTGCCGGCGCATGCAGTCTCTTATCTGGTAATTGAGTAAAGCATTTGGCCGCGGGAAATGCCGGCCGTAAGAAAAGGTCAGCTGCAAGGAAATGCCGGTCATAAGGAAATACTGGCCATAAGGAAATGCCGGCCATAAGGACATATAACAGGCTGCCAATTGAGACAGCTTCAGCTTCCGGCCTTTTGCAAAAGGGCCGGAAGAAAAAGGGGGTAAAATATGAGCATGGATTTAAGCGGAAAAACACTGGGGATTATCCACGCATCCCATATTACAATTCAGGCGATGGAGCCTTATATCAGGGAATATATTCCTGAAGTGGAAATCATGCATCTGTGTGACGATACGATCCAGCGGGATAACATTAAGGCGGGGGCAGGCGTTATCCCCAAGGTTAACTATTTTAAATTTGCCCAGTATGCGCATAATCTGGAGGAAGCCGGCGTGGATTTGATTCTTCTGGCATGTTCCACATTCAACTATGCGGCGGAGCTTGGCAGGCCGCTTGTAAATACGCCTATTGCGCAGATTGACCGTCCGATGATGGAGAAGGCTGTCAGGACGGGAAAGCGGATCGGCCTGCTGGCGACGCTTGCCACAACGGTGCCGTCCTCCGAAAGGCTTCTGGATATCGCGGCGGCGGAGGCGGGAATGCAGATAGAGCGGAAAACGGTTTTATGCAGCGAGGCCTTTGAAGAGTATTCCAAAGGAAATATTGCCAGGCACAACGAGATACTGGTGGAGGCAATTGACAGGCTTTCGGAGGAGGTGGACTGCATCGTCATGGCGCAGCTGTCCATGTCCGCGCTGGCGCCGTTTTTAAAGGATACCAGGGTGCCTGTGTACAACAGCGGTGAGACAGGGTTCTTAAGAGTCCGGGAAATGCTTGAGAACATGGAATAAGGAGGGGACCGGCAATGCTTAATCAGGAGAAAAAGCAGGAACTGGAAATACAGGCCAGGGAAATCAGGAAAGACATTGTAACGATGATCGGTGTGGGGAAGGCAGGACATCTGGGAGGCTCCTGTTCGCTGGCGGATATTGTTACGGTCCTGTATTTTTATAAAATGAGGCATAAACCGGCAGAGCCGGGCTGGAAGGAAAGAGACCGTTTCCTGCTTAGTAAGGGGCATGCGGCGATTGTCCAGTATGCCGCTTTGATGGAATGCGGTTATTTTGACAAGGAAACCTATATCCATACGCTGAAAAAGCTGGGAAGCCGTCTGCAGGGACATCCTGACATGAGAAAGCTTCCGGGCATTGAAGCCAATACAGGCTCTTTGGGACAGGGGGTATCCCTGGCGGCGGGACTGGCGGCAGGCCTTAAGCTTGACGGACTGGACTCCAGGGTCTATGTGGCGGTAGGAGACGGCGAGCTTGCGGAGGGGCAGCTGTGGGAGGCTTTTATGGCGGCTTCCAATTTTAAACTGGACAATCTGTGTGTCATTATTGACAGAAACGGGCTGCAGGCAACCGGAAAGACCATGGATCGGTTCCAGATTGGCAGTATTGAGGACAAGATGCGTTCCTTCGGATTTGAGGTTATGGTAATTGACGGCCATGATATGGGACAGATTGCCGATGCTTTTGACAAAGCGGATGAAATCAGGGAAAAACCGGTCTGCATTATAGCCGATACCGTAAAAGGAAAGGGAATTCCGTTTGCAGAAGGGGTCGCAGCCTTCCATAATGGAACGCTTACGCAGGAGCAGTACGAAGAAGCGCTGCAGGCTTTAGGCTGTGTCAGCAGAACGGAGGCGTAAAATGGGGGTACATAATCAGAGAAAAGAATATGGCAGCATGCTGGTGGAGCTGGGAAAGAAGAATCCGGATATCGTGGTGCTGGAAGCGGATCTGGGAAAATCCACCATGAGCTGTATGTTTGAGGAAGCATTTCCGGACAGATATTTTGAAATGGGGATTGCGGAGCAGAATATGACAAGCTTTGCGGGAGGCCTTGCGTTGGCGGGAAAGGTGCCGTTTACCAACACGTTTGCCGTTTTCGCCTCAGGAAGGGCGTATGATCAGATCAGGCAGAGCATTGCAACGGCGAAGCTGAATGTTAAGATCGTAGGATCCAGCTCCGGTATGTCGGATTTCGGAGACGGTGCGACGCACCAGTCCATAGACGATGTGGCAATTATGAGCGCAATTCCCAATATGACGGTATTCACGCCATGCGACGGGCTTGAGGTGCGCCGGGCGGTTGAGGCTGCGGCGCAGCTGGAAGGCCCCTGCTACATCCGGCTGTGCAGAAATGATCTGGAGGATATTTTCCCCACTGATGTAGCCTACAGGATTGGCGAGCCTGTGGTTTTGCGCGAGGGGACGGATGTGACGGTTTTTACCCATGGAATTATGGCGCATGAAGCGCTGAAAGCGGCCGCAGCGGCAGAGAAAGAGGGGATCAGCGTAAGCGTGGTCCACATCCCCACCATCAAGCCGCTCAATGAGGAGGCGGTAAGAACCCTGTCGGCCGGGAAAAAGGGCGTTGTAGTCTGCGAAGAATGCAGCATTCGCGGCGGGTTGAATATGCTGGTCAGCTTTGCCCTCAGGGGAAGCGGCATTCCTATGGAAAGCGTCGCTGTCATGGATGTATTCGGGCAGTCTGCGTCCTCCCATGAGGAACTGCTGGAATATTATGGGCTGGATGCAAAGAGCATATATAGGAAAATCAGAAAGGCAACGGGAAAACAGGAAGTATAGCCGGATTGGGACTATTTACGGGACAGGCGGCGGAAGGCTGCAGAGCAAGGAGGGAATTTGCAAATGAAAATAGGTTTTATCGGTCTTGGAATCATGGGAAAACCCATGGCTAAAAATCTGCTGAAGGCAGGGTATGAGCTGAATATATGCGATATCAACAAGGATGCGGTGGCTGATGTAGCCGCCTCCGGCGGCAGGGCATACGATACGCCCAGGGAAACGGCGGCAGAAAGCGATATCATCCTCACCATGCTTCCCAACTCCCCTCATGTAAAAACTGTAATTGAAGGGAAGGACGGCGTCCTGGAAGGCATGAAGCCGGGAACGATCCTTGTGGATATGAGCTCCATTGATCCGAACGTTTCCATAGAGCTGGAAAAAGAGGTGGCGGCGGCCGGCGGGGAAATGCTGGATGCACCGGTGAGCGGAGGAGAACCCAAGGCGGTGGATGCCACGCTTTCCTTTATGTGCGGCGGAAAGCAGGAGGTGTTTGACAGGGTAAAGCCGATTCTGGAGAAGATGGGCTCCTCTATCGTTCTTGTAGGGCCAGTGGGAAGCGGGAATATGACCAAGCTGGCCAATCAGATTATTGTGGCGGTAAATATTGCCGCATTGTCGGAGGCCCTGGTTCTGGCCACGAAATCCGGCGTAAATCCGGAGAATGTCTACAAGGCTATCCGCGGCGGGCTGGCAGGCAGTACGGTTATGGACGCCAAGGCGCCGATGATGCTGGACCGTAATTTTGATCCGGGCTTCCGTATCGAGCTTCATATCAAGGATCTGACGAATGCGCAGAATGCATCCAAGGCCGTTGGCATGGAACTGCCCATGACGGACAGGGTGCTTGATATGATGAAAAAACTCCAGGAAGAGGGGCTTGGAAAATGTGATCACGCAGCGGTGCTCCGTTATTATGAGGAACAGGAAAATATAGAGGTGAAACGCTGATTAATTTCGGCGATGGCTGTGAAGGGACGGAACAGTTATAAATGCTGACTGTTCCGTCAGGAAGGGGAAGGCTATGAAACTGGGATGCTGCCTGAATATGCTGGGGGACAGCAGCGAACCGATTGGCCGCAGATATATGAATTTGCTGTACCTGGCGGGGTATGATTACATGGAGCTTCCGCTGGCGCAGATAATGGAGCTTTCGGAGGCTGGATTTGAGGAGCTTCTTTCACAGATACAGGAGTCGGGAATTCCCTGTGAATGCTGCAATAATTTTTTCCCGGCTTCGATAAGGCTGACAGGGGAGGAAGCTGATCCGCCCAAAATCAGCGAGTATGTAAAAGGGGCAATGGACAGGGCGGTCCGGCTGGGAGCGAAAATAATTGTATTTGGCAGCAGCGGCGCCAAAAATGTGCCGGAGGGGTTTGATTATCACAGGGCTCTCTGCCAGACGGCAGATGCGCTCCGCATCATTGACGCTTTTGCGCTGCCCGCGGGAATCCGCATCGCCATCGAGCCGCTCAACCGCAGGGAAAGCAATATTATATGCAGCCTGGAGGAGGGAGCGCTTCTGATGAAGGAAGCGGACAGGTCTTCCGTCCGCCTGCTGGTGGATTATTATCATTTTATGATGGAAAAGGAGAGCCTTGAGACTCTTGGCGCGCTGACGGAGGATATCATACATGTGCATTTTGCAGAACCGGCGGGGAGAAGCTTCCCTACAGCGGAACAGGAGGCGTACAGGGAATTTTTCACCGTTTTAAAAGAGAAGGGATACGACGGCAGGGTGAGTATTGAGGCTTATGGGAAGGAGCCGGAGAAGGAGCTTGAGAAGGCGGTTTTTATAAGAAAATACTTGTAACTGTCATGGATGGGACAGGTTCGAATATTTTTGATAAGCTCTATTGACGCCGGCATATGGGAAAGTGGGTATGGATATAAAAAAAGTGGTTTTGATTCCGGATTCCTTCAAAGGGACGCTATCATCCACCAGGGTCTGCGAAGTTATGGACAGCAGCATAAAACGCCGATTCCCGGATTGTGAGGTGATACAGATCCCGGTGGCGGACGGAGGGGAGGGCACGGTGGACTGCTTCCTGCAGGCTGTGGGCGGCAGAAAACGGACGGTGCGGGTGCCCGGCCCCTTCCTGGATCCGGTGGCGGGTTTTTACGGAATCCTGGAGAATGAAGAAAGAACAGCTGTCATTGAAATGGCGGCATGCGCCGGCCTTCCGCTGGCGGAGGGCAGGGAGAACCCGGAAAAGGCCAGCACCTATGGGGTGGGCGGGCTGATTGCGGATGCGCTGGAACAGGGCTGCAGGGAATTTGTGCTTGGCCTGGGCGGGAGCGCGACAAATGACGGCGGCTGCGGCATGGCGGCCGCGTTGGGAGTGCGTTTCCTGAATAAGGAAGGAAAGCCTTTTCTGCCTGTGGGCGGGAACCTTTTGGAGCTTTGCAGCATCGATATGTCGGGACTTCATCCCGCCTTGAAGGAATGCCGGTTTACCGCCATGTGCGATATTGATAATCCCATGTATGGCCCGCTGGGCGCAGCCTGCATTTTCGGCCCCCAGAAGGGAGCGGATGAAGCCATGGTAAAAAGGCTGGATGCAGGGCTGCGGCATCTGTCCGGTGTGCTGGCAAGGGATCTGGGCAGGGATGTTTCCGGGCTGCCGGGCGCAGGAGCGGCGGGTGGCATGGGAGGCGGCGCAGCGGCCTTTCTGCAGGCGCAGCTGCGTTCCGGCATTGAAGTGGTTCTGGACACTGTCCGGTTTGATGAAAGGATAGAGGGGGCAGACGTTATTTTTACCGGAGAAGGAAGGCTGGACTGCCAGAGCCTGATGGGCAAGGTGGTGGGAGGCGTGGCGCAAAGAGCAAAACGCAAAGGGATTCCGCTGGTGGCAGTGGCGGGGAGCATTGATGAAAACACCGGGGATATCTACACCTCCGGCGTCAGCGCCGCGTTCAGCATAACGAGGAAGCCCGTTCCGTTCAGGGAGGCGCGTAAGTCCAGTGAAGAAAATCTGGCGTTCGCCATGGATAATATCTTACGGCTTCTGGAAATATCGGAAGGAAACAAAGCCGGGACAAAAGGGTGAGACGGAGCCATGAGAGGAAGGCGGTGCCGTGAGAGCAGGGCGGCGCCGTGAGAAGAAGGCGGAGCCGGAGTTAATGCCAGAGGCATAGCCGCAGGTTAAAGGACTTAGCGGACCTGTTCCTGCATATATTGGATAGAAAAGACCTTTGGAGCCGCCATGAAACGCTGCGGAAAATTAAAACATGCAATTTTAATAGAGCTGGTGCTTATCCTTCTGCTGCTTGCGGTCAGACAGGCCGGAGGAAGGCCTGCCAGCGTGAACTCAGATTCTGTGCTGATGGAGGAAAATTCAGAGGAAGAAACGGGAAAAGACTATATTAAGTGGGTGGACTTCAATGTTTCCTGTGAAGCCCTCAGTCAGGCCTATGAGACGGACGTGGATACCTACAGGGAGGATTATCACATTGACTGGATTTCCCTGCTGGCCTATACTGCGGCCAGGAACGGCGGCGAGTTTGGAAAACAGGCACTGAAGGATATGGATGCCCTGACGGAAAAGATTAAAAACGGGGAAACCACTCTGGAAGAAGCGACGGCGGATCTGAAGAACTATGATTATTTCCGCGAAGCCTACGATGCTGCGCTGGGCGGTATGGTAGGCGAGTTCCTGCTGCAGGAGCAGGATGAATCCGGGAATCTGGTATGGAAACGGAAATATGGCCTGAAGGCCTATTCACCCATTGCCAAGGGCTTCCCCTATACCGACTATGATGATTTCGGCTCTTCCAGAAGCTATGGTTACAAGAGGCCGCACCTGGGGCACGACATGATGGGCCAGATTGGCACCCCTGTGGTGGCTGTGGAATCAGGATATGTGGAGGTGATGGGCTGGAACCAATACGGCGGCTGGCGAATCGGCATCCGCAGCTTTGACGGAAGGCGCTATTATTATTACGCCCACCTGCGCCAGGATTATCCGTTCGCGGAAGGCCTGGAGGAGGGCAGCGCGGTGACTGCCGGCGACATCATTGGCTACATGGGCCACACCGGGTATTCCAAAACAGAAAATGTGAACAACATTAAAACCGTCCATCTCCATTGGGGGCTGGAACTGGTTTTTGACGAATCCCAGAAGGAATCGGACAACGAAATATGGATTGACTGCTACCAGCTTTCCCGCTTCCTCTATCTTAACCGCTCTGAGGCGGTGAAGGTGGATGACAGCAAGGAGTGGAAGCGGGTGTACGACATGGAGGATCCGGCGGTGGAAAAATACCTGGAGGAGCATGGAGACGATGTTTCCGGAAATTCGGTTTCCGGGAACGGGGTGTCGGAGAATGGTTTGGAATAAGGGAAGCGTAATTGTATTTTTATTCCCGCGAGCAACGAGCCAAGTAGTCATGCTTGCATGGATATTTGGCGACTGCATTTAATATTTTTGTCCGCCAGTCGCTGCGGGAGGGAGGAATTCCCTTTGCAATCAAAACGGAACGCCCCAACAAGGAAACCATCGCTGCGATGCTGGAGGCGGAAAGGATTGCGAAAGATCAGTCGGTAAAGGGCTACACCGATTTGGATGAACTGTTCGCAGATCTGAAGAAATGAGAGAAACCAAACTGACCGTAAAACCCACCACACAATTAAATGTTCTGGTATTGACCCTGGTCCGCACCGGGACATACGCTGATTTGTTTGGATAATAGAAACTGCACCGCCGCCGTATGGGAAAATTTTGCCTGTGCGGCGGTTTTTCCGTGTCCGGCATTTCCGCAGCCTTGGCGCTGATCCGGTTTAAAAGAGTCATAGAACTGCAGGGCTATATTCATTAATTCCCCAAAGGTCATAAAAAGACAGTCAAAAAGCCAATGACTATTTTCTCCCTGCATATTACAATAACCTGTATAAGCAAATCAAACACCCCGCCGCAGGCAGCGGCCATCAAGCATGAAGCAGTAATAGGAGAAAAAACACATGAAGCTGACAAATTTAAAAGTGAATCATCTGAAGAACCCGCTGGGCTTTTGCGTAAAAAACCCGTCCTTTTCCTTCCAGGTGGAGGAAAGCACCGGCAGGCATCTGAAATCGGCCAGAATCAGGGTATCCAGGACGGAGGATATGACCGATCTGGTATATGACAGCGGAGAGAGGACGGATATTTCCTCCCTTTCCTTTATCCCTGAACAGGAATTTGAGGGCGGCATCCGTTATTATTGGGATGTTTGCGCAGAGGCGGATAACGGGGATACCGGCATCAGCAGTGTTGCCTGGTTTGAAGGCGGCTGCGGGGATGAGGAATGGAGCGCGGACTGGATTGCTTCCCCTCTGGATAAGGAAATCCAGCCGGTGATGTACCGTGAATTCACACTGGACGCCCCTGTATCTGAGGTTGCCTGCGCCAGGCTTTACATAACAGGGCTGGGCGTATATGAAGCCGGCCTGAATGGGGAAAAGGCCGGTGAGGAATATCTGGCTCCTTTTTACAACGATTACCGTTTCTGGATACAGTACCAGACCTATGATGTGACACAGCTGCTTTGCCCGGGAGAAAATGTGCTTTCCGTCATGCTTGGGGACGGCTGGTACAAGGGCAGGTTCAGTTACCTGGATGAAGCTAGGGTGACGGAAATTTACGGCGATAAATTCCTTGCCGCCGCACAGCTTCTGATTACCTACAAGGACGGCTCACAGCAGAAAATAACAACGGATGAAAACTGGAAATGCCTTCCGTCGCCGGTTCTTTTTTCCAATATTTATGACGGCGAGGTCTATGATGCCAACAGGGATTTCCGGGACTGCTCCGGCAAAATCTGCGCCTGCGCGAAGGAAGAGGCCGTGCCCGTCAGCAGGGCATCCGCGCCGAAAGCGAAGCTGACCGAGCGCCTGAGCGTTCCGGTGACCATCCATGAGAGACTGCGTCCCGTCAGCCTCCTTATGACGCCGGCAGGGGAACAGGTTCTGGATTTCGGTCAGGAAATCACAGGCTGGGTGGAATTTGACTGTAAAGCGGAAAAAGGGACCCGGATTTATCTTCAATACGGGGAAATCCTGCAGGACGGCAACTTCTACAGGGACAACCTACGCACCGCAAAAGCGGAATTCACCTACATTTCCGATGGCAGCAGCGCCCATGTGCGCCCGCATTTTACCTTCTATGGCTTCCGTTATGTGAAGGTGATCGGAATCACGCTTACGCAGGAAAATCTGGACAGCTTTGCCTTTGAGGCCTGCGCGGTTTATTCTGATTTGGAAAGAACAGGCCGGATCACCACAGCGGATGAAAAGGTGAACCGCCTGATAGAAAATACGCTTTGGGGACAGAAGGGAAACTTCCTGGATGTGCCTACAGACTGCCCGCAGCGTGATGAAAGGCTGGGCTGGACCGGAGATGCCCAGGTGTTCTGTCAGACGGCGTCCTATCATATGGATACGGCGGCTTTTTACCGGAAATATCTGAAGGATATGCGTTATGAGCAGCAGATCAACCAGGGCGCCGTACCCTTTGTCGTGCCGGATGTCCTTTCCGTGGCCCGTGAAAATATGGGGCAGGAAGCGCCGGATATGACGGCAAATACCTGGGGAGAGGCCGGTTCCTGCGCCTGGGGCGATGCGGCGACGATCATCCCCTGGACCCTGTACCAGTTTTACGGGGATACAGGCCTGCTGGCTGAAACCTATGAAAATATGAAGCAATGGACAGATTTCATCATCCATATGGATGAGACTTACTGCGGCGGCGGAAGGCTGTGGCAGGTGGGCTTCCATTTCGCGGACTGGCTGGCGCTGGATAATCCGGATAAGGACAGCTGCTTCGGAAGAACCGATCCTTATTATGTGGCTTCCGTCTATTACCTGTATTCCTCCCTGCTGACCGCAAGAGCGGCAGCCGTGCTTGGCAAAAAGGAGGACGAAGCCTATTACGGCAGGATTGCGCAGGAGGTCAGGGACGCTATCCGCAAGGAATATATTACGCCGGGCGGAAGGGTGGCGATCGATACGCAGACGGCGCTGGTGCTGGCGATTTATTTTGACATCATCCCTGAAGAATTCATGGAAAAAACAGCGGCCCGCCTGAAAAAAATGCTGCAGGAGAATGGAATGCATCTGAATACCGGTTTTGTGGGAACCGCCTATCTCTGCCAGGCACTCACAAAGGCGGGGCTGGTAAAAGAAGCCTATACGCTGCTTCTACAGGAGGATTATCCCAGCTGGCTGTACGAGGTGAACATGGGAGCCACCACCGTCTGGGAAAGATGGAATTCCGTTCTGCCTGATGGGAAAATCAGCGGCACAGGCATGAACAGCCTGAACCATTACGCCTACGGCGCTGTTTCCGAATGGATTTACAGAAGCGTCTGCGGCATTGCGCCGGATGAAACGGCTGTCGGCTTTAAAAAGGCGGTCCTGGCGCCCTGCCCGGACAGGAGGCTGGGCTGGGTGAAGGGCGAATTTTCCTCTGCGGCCGGTGTTTACGAAAGTGAATGGGCATATGAAGAAGATGGCATCCGCTTCCAGGTCCGTATCCCCTTTGACTGCACCGCCCGGTTTATTGTGCCGGATGGAATGGTCCTGAAGGCTGTGGATGGCGCTGAGCCGGAAGCGCAGAAGGCACTTTCCCTGGAAAACGTGAAGTCCCTTACCCTGGAGGCGGGAAGCTATCAGCTTCTTCTGCAGGAAGTTTAGAGTCTGTAATTTAGAGCTTGCAGCTTAGAGCCTGCGGCCGATTGACATCAGGCAAAAAGGAACCTATACTAACTGATATGGAATGGTTCATACAGCCGGAAAAATTTAGCCGCTGGCCATAGGAATCAATAGCGGCAGCAGGCGGCCGGCAAGAGTCTGGTTATCCGGGCTGTTATGATGCCGGCTACAAACAGGAAACGGGGGATTTTTACATGCTTGACAAAGTATATGTGGTACATTTCAGTCCGGCGGGAAATACCAGGAAAGCCGCTCTGATGCTGGCCGGAGAGCTGGCGGCGCAGGTGGAGGAATATGATCTGACGCTCCCCTTGGGGGAACAGCGCAGCTTTGCACCATCGGATGTGGTGATTGCGGCGGGGCCGGTTTACGGCGGCCGGCTTCCCGGTGTGATGGCTGAAAGGCTTTCCCGTGTGCAGGGAAACGGCGCCTGGTTCATTTCCCTTGCGGTATATGGGAACCGGGCTTATGAGGATGCCCTTGCAGAGCTGGATGACAGGATGGAGCAGCAGGGCTTTTCCAGGCTGGCTTCAGCGGCTCTCGTTGCACAGCATTCCATCGTAACACAGCTGGCGGCGGGACGGCCGGATGGGCAGGACCGCAGGGAAATCGCCGAATTTGCCGGTGAGATTTTACATAAGCTGAAGACCCTGGCCGAAGGGAACAGGCCGGAGGAAAAAGCGACGCCGGGGAACCGTCCCTATAAAAGCTGGAAGCCCATGCAGGCCGTCCCTCAGATAGCAAAGGACTGTATCCGGTGCGGCCTCTGCGCACAAAAATGTCCCGTGGAAGCCATACCAGCCGGAGATCCGACGCAGACAGATCCGTCAAAATGTATTCTGTGCATGCGGTGCATTACCATTTGCCCGGAAAAAGCGAGAACTCTCCCTGCGCCGGTAACGGAGATGCTCAGCCAGAAGCTGGCGCCGTTCCTTTCTGTGAGAGGAAAAAACGAATGGTTTTTGTAAATGGCGGAAAAAAGTAACGGTTCAGACAAGCCTGCGCATTTGCTGCGCGGGCCGTACGGGTTCGTGGTGGCCGGGCATCCGGTCCATCGCGGGGAAAGGAGCAGGAAATGAATGAAACACTGAAGGTATTGACGGAGCGCAGAAGCGTGCGTTCCTATAAGGACGCGCAGGTGCCGGAAGAAACACTGCAGCAGATTCTTACGGCGGGAGAATATGCCCCCAGCGGCATGGGAATGCAGCCGGTGGTGATGGCGGTGGTACAGGATAAGGAAACTATCCGGCAGCTGTCCCGTATGAATGCGGCGGTGATGGGAAATGACAGCGATCCTTTTTACGGTGCGCCGACGGTGGTGGTGGTTTTTGCAGACAGCCGCAGGGGAACCTGTGTGGAGGATGGAAGCCTTGTAATGGGCAACCTGATGAATGCCGCTTTCTCCCTGGGTGTTGACTCCTGTTGGATCCACCGGGCCAGAGAGGTTTTCCAGACGGAGGAAGGAAAAGCCCTTATGAAAAAATGGGGACTTGGCGAAGAATATATCGGCATCGGAAACTGCATCCTGGGTTATGGCGACAAACCGCTTCCTCAGGCGAAACCGAGAAAAGAAGGCTTTGTCATCCGGGCATAACAGCGGGGATGCAAAGCAAGTATATGAATCTGTGAAGGAAACGCGGGCTGCCGGCGATGGGCAGCCCGTTTTTTTGCGTACCCGGAGGGCGCAGCTAAGATAAACTGATGTCAAAGGCAAACCGCATATCTTCTTCAAACCACTGTTTAAAATTGGTTCCCCACCGGTTGTTGTACAAAAGGAAAAAGAAGCCCTGGGAAAGCTCAGGCATGCTGTTGTCCGGCTGGTACAGCTTTTTACCGCCCAAAGACACAAGCGGCGCATCCGTCGGGGTGATATGGATCCTGCTGTCTGCGCCAGTATAGGACAGGTCCTGCACAACATGCAGCTGCCGGTTTCCGTTGGAAACCACATTGGAAGGGGAAAGGGCCGCGCCGCTTTTAACCATCTGCCAGCAGGAGGGATTTTCCACCTCCGGACGTATGCCAAGCCACAATGCTTCCGGGCTTCGCAGCGCATCCTTATCCTTCCAGAACAGTTCCAGATGGATATTTCCTTCGGTGAACCTGTATACTGCCATGGCCTCCCTGGGGCAGCCATACTGCTCGCTGGCCTCCGGAGGAAATATAAGGCGGATATACAGCTGTCCTCCGCTTACATGGATGGAAGCGGGGAAAGGACGGCAGGTACGATGTTGGATTTCAGGATGGTAGCGAAGTCCCGGTTTTCCGAAGTCAGGCTCCGCCCAGTGGAAGTTCTCCCCCAAATCCCGGCCGTATTCAAAATAACAGTCGTCCACTTCCTTTCCGCCAAAGGTTTCATATTCCAGCAGACCGATGGCGCCGGACATTTCCCGTTTTTGTCCGTTGGCGCTGAAGGAAATATGCGTCAGCTCCCCGCTGGATCCAACGGTTACCATACAGGGGCCGGCCTGAAGGGGTGTATAGGCGCGGCAGGGCACGGCACAATCGGGCAGCGCCGGATAGGAGAAGGAAAAGGAAGCCTGCGCTTCTTTTTTCAACGCATCAGGCAGCGCCCCCAGGGCGCGGGTGATGTAGTCCCTCTGTTCCTGATGGGAGCTTTCAAACAGGGAATAGGAGGAGCACTGTCCGCCGCGGACCTTTTTGTAATCCTCCAGTTCGGGGAGCAGCGCCTGGAAGATATGCTGGTTCTGCGGAGAAAAAAGCGCGTAGGAGGTGATATCCTTTTTCCGGGCTTCGGCAAAGGCCTTCTTTTCCCAGTTGGTGAAATCAAGCAGGAATTTCTTGGTATCCATCCCCCAGGTGTGTTCGCAGATCAACAGGAGATTTTCCATCAACGTATCATAAGCCGGGCTTTCCTGTGCCAGCCGGCCCTCAGCCAGCCATTTTTCCTTCAGGAGAAGCAGGCGTCTGTACCAGGATACCTTCAGGGGATCGCTGGCAGCGCCGTGAATCCAGGTATCGCCGATTTCCGCTTCCAGGACGGGCAGGCTGTCCCTCACCTGCCGGATTTCCTCCGCGAATTCATCAAGAGTGCCCGCTTCGATATGTGCCTGGGGATACTGCGCTGCCAGCCGGGCATACAGCTGCTCCAGCTCTTCGGGAGAGGGCGGGGCGGAATTGTCATGGGCATGATAGAAAACGAGCGCGGCTCCATTTTCCAGTAGGGTGACATTCCCATATTCCGCGGCATAGTTAACTGTGATTTCTTTGCCGCCAAAACGCCAGCGAAACAGGGAGGGGACGGAAGGCACCCGGGAAGAGGCATTTACCCCGATATGGAGGAATTCAATCCCTGCGTCGGAAAGCGCGGGAACCAGGCCTATGGTATGTCCCGGGACGTCCGTCATTTTGGCAGCCAGCGTGGTGACGCCGAAACGGCGGTCAAGCGCCTGTGAAATGGAAAGATCATAATCCATCAGCCGCCTGTCCATCAGTTCGGTATGGGTGGTGCAGGCCAGTCCGTGCCAGCGGATGAAGCCGGCGCGGATGGCCTGTTCCAGCCGGGCGCAGGCATCCGGTTTTGCATGCTCCAGATAATAGCGTATGAGGTAGGAGCCTACCGTCCAGACGAATTTTTTCTGCGCCCCGGTATTGACACGGAAAGCCAGCTCCACCGCTGCAGGGATAAAATCATCACAGTACCGGCGGAGCACGTCTTCCGCCAGCCCTGTAAAACCGATGTCCAGGTGGGTTTTAAATACCACAATAACTTTTTTTGCAGTAATATCCATATTTTAAGTAATTCCTCTCTTTTTTCAGCCAAAATAAACAGGATTGCTCAGCAGGGCCTTCATAGGGGGAAGGCCGGGCGCATAGCTGCGGTAAAGCTCCAGCCGGAGGAACAGCGTATCCGGATAATTACGCTTCAGCATCAGCTGTACCGCGCCCTTCGGCGCATTCAGGATTTCTGTATCCTTCTCTGTAATCAGGCGGATTTCATCCCCGGCCTGCAGGCCGGTAAAAAGAAGGGAAACCTCAGAACCGCGAACTGCAAAATCCCCGAAGGAGGCGGCATTTCCATCCGTTCCCTCGGCCTGCAGGTCGGCCATCGGCCCGGAGGGCAGATAGGAAATAAAGCCGTTTCCCCGTCGGAGCGCCTGCAGCAGGTCTTGCGGGGAACGGGAGGGCGCATACAGACAATGGCAGGGCATGGCAAGACTGCCCAGCAGTCCGGGGCGATGGTAATCGCTGCCTCCGGTGACCGGAATCCGCCGGCCGGCACACAGCTGGGCATGCCACCAGCCCGCCGCCCTTTCATTCCGTTCGGACATGACGCCATTCCATACCTCCAGGCCGTCAAAGGGAAGGGCAAAGCCCCATTCCCATGGTACCAGAGGGCAGAAAGGATGGTTGATGATACGGAAAGCGCCGCGTTCCCCCGCCTCCCGGAAAAGTGCATCCGTTTCTTCCGGGGAGCCTGTGAAATAAGGACGCAGGAAAGCCCTTTTTACGCCGAGAAAGCCGGCATGTCCCTTGTAATGCGTCCATTCGGTGCCGGGAAGAAGCGTAATGTCATCGCAGTCGGGCAGATTTTCGTTCTGTGCGCTGTTATTGTGGTCTGTGAAAAAAAGATAGTCCAACCCCATGCGTTTTGCCAGCCCCGCAGCCTCTTCCGGCGTCAGGATACCGTCCGAAGCGGTGGTATGCACATGGGTATCGCCTTTAAAAAGCCGGCGCTTTTTTTCCGTAAATTCCAGCGTATATTCAACGGTGACCCCTTCTGCGGGCACATGATAGGCGCCGGCGATGATATGCCAGGTCCCTTCCGGCAGTTCACCGGAAAGAAAACCGGCGCTGCTTCCCAGCGGGGACAGCCAGACGTGGTTTCTGTCGGAACCGGAGGCCCCGGCCATGGTTCCATCCGGCAGCATGACGGCCAAATCAATGGTACAGGGTTCGCCGGAAATGCAGTAATTCCCTTCGCTGCTGACCGGAGACGACGGATAGCGGTAACGGATGTCTATCCTTTCCGTATTTTTTTCCACCTGAAAGGGGACTTTGATGTAGCCGCGTTCCTGGGATTTGTCCAGGGTAAGGGTGAGATGCTTTATTTTATCCATAATGTTTTATTCTCCTGTTGATATTTTCCGTTGGGATTGTCTGCTTCTGCTGCCGGGAATGCGGCGTCTCGGAAAAATCAGCGGCTTTACGGCGCAGCTCCTCGAAAGGAGCGCTGCTCCAGGAAACCGGTATAAAGCCTTCTTTTTCTACCAGACGGGCAAGTCGTCCGCTTTTGAGAAAATAATATTCCCATTCCCGCTTCCGCCACTGGGGCGTGCGCGCCAGAAGCCGTCCGTCCGGGACGGAGGGGTGGAGGAATACTTCGGTAATGCCTGCGGGAGCAATTCTTAACTGCTCCTCATAATAACGACAGAGCGCTTCGTAATCTCTGATTTTTTCCACAGGATAAGGATTGGTGATGAAATCGTCGGGCAGAGCCACCCCCATACGCTCCGCCAGAAATACAATTCCCGAATGGGCCAGTGTGACTGCCGGAGACACCCTTCCTGCAAACTGCCTCTCCAGGAAGGCGGTTGTACGTGCAAAACGGAAGGGCAGTCCGTATTTCCGGCACAGCCTGAATGCATTTATGAAAAAAAGCCTTCCATTAATCCCATACAGGGTTCCGCCATGGCTGTCCGCATGATCAGGAATGCATCCTGCAGCAGCCATGCGCAGATATTGCGCTTCCAACTCTCTTGTAATATCGCTGGAAGCCGCGCGCTTTGCCGCAGCGCCTCCGTCCGCAGGCAGAAACCCGTTGTCCGTAAGAAAACCGTGCTTTCCCTGTAAGGATGCGGCAGGCCAAAGCTCCTCCTTCCACTCGGAAAAAAGTGTCCAGTGCACGCCGGCAGGAAGCTTCTGCTGTGCCGCCAGGGCACTGGCCTTAGCCGCCCTGGGCGCAGGACTGAGAATGGAAGAAGAGGTGATGGCCCCTAGCCGGAAAAGCTCCTGCACCGCCTGGTTCATGCTTTCACACAGGCCAAAGTCGTCCGCATTGATGATCAGATACCGTTCGTTCATTGTCTGAATTGTCCTTTCGGATATTACTTTTTCGCTTCCCGGGTTTCCGGCTGTTTATGCGAAGCCTGGGAAGGCGCTTCCGGGAATTTGAGGAAACGGGAGCACACAACGCACAAAAGCATGGCGCACAGCGGGAATACCACCATCAGAAAACGGGCGGCGTCATGGGGCCTTGCCCCCGGCATGTCGCCGCTTTCAAAACCATAAAGCCAGCCCACCAAAAGAAAGGCAAAGCTTGTAAAAAATCCGCTCAGCCGGTTCATAAAGCCCATGGCGCTGGCATAGGTGCCCTCACGCCGCAGCCCGTTCTTCCGGGTATCCTCATCCATAATGCGGGCGCCCACCAAATCCATGGTGGTGATGGCGCCGGAGTAGCCGAAGCCGAGCAGGCAGGAAGCGGCGAGCGCCGGCACAAAACCGGACACAAAATAGAGCGGGATAAAAGACAGCGCAAGCGCGATGAGCGCCGTACGCCATATGGGCATTAAAGAACGTTTTTTTACAAAGAAAGCCCAGACCGATACCCCGGCCATGGCAAACAGAAGCACCACGCCAAGGAGCATGGTATTTGCCATGCTGTCCAGCCCCAGCGTATATTTAACATAAAAAGGGACCGCCGACATCACCAGCGCCATGGCAGCGCTGTAAAAAGCATTGGTCAGCCCGAAAATCCAGAATTTGGGGTTGGTGAGAAGATCCCGCAGGGTGGAAAGCAGACGTGGTTTTTCCAGTTCTTCCTCCTGTGCGGTTTCATGGCAGCCGAAAGTGCAGTAGAGAATAACGGAAACGGCTAAAAGCCCGTAAATCACACTGGTCAGGCCGTAACCCAGGGCATCCGTTACTATAGGCGTGAGTGCGATGCTGATTACCATGGCGAGCAGCTGGAAGGCCTGGCGCATGGCGTTGGATTTGGCACGCTCTGCATCGGAACGGAAAAGCTCCGGGAAAAGCGCTCCGTAATTGGCATTGATGAGGGAATCCAGCGTACCGGTGAGTATGTACATCAGCAGCATATAGGAAAAAATTCCGCTTCCGCTTAAGAAAGCCGGGATATTGAAAAAGGCAATGAAGCAAAGCGCCAGCAGCGGCGCGCCGATAACAAGCCAGGGCCTGCGCCGTCCCCAGCGTGTCCGTGTCCTGTCGGAAAGAAAGCCGTACACCGGATTATCAATGGCATCCACAAAGGTATACAGGAACAGCACCATGGAAAACTGCGCTGTGGTAACGCCGTGCCCGATAACATAAAATGCGGCGGCATAGGTTTTAAACATATTGATGGGGATGGATGTGCCGAACATGCCGACAGCATAACGGAAGGGACTGGTTTTCCTGGTAGTGTTCATGGGTAGCCTCCTTTGGCTGGGATAATTTTAAGTAAAGGGTGGTTGTCTTGCCGCCATTTTCGACAGAAATGGTGTAAGACCTGCTTTAAAGGTAGCATAGGGGTATTTGTTTGTAAATCGGACTGATTTTTTTCTCTGATTCTGCTAAAAAGCGGAAGGGATTACTGGGGAATGTGACATGAAAAAGAGGAGTAAAGTATATTTTTCTTGTTGTATATATGGCTGTATTTGTAATAAAATATATTTTATTGACAATGAATGAAATGGAAGATTGATGGAGCATTAAGGTATGCGTGTTTGCATATTCGGCATTCAGGTTTAGCGGTGAAGGGATGTTATGAAGAAAATGGGAAAAATATTTTTATATCAGAAGGTATATGAGGAGTTGCTGGAGCGTATCCAGAACGGAACCTATCCGCCCGGTGAAAAACTGCCTGCCGATGATGAACTGTGCAGAGAGTTTTCGGTCAGTGCAATAACAGTGAAGAAAGCGCTGGAAATGCTGGCGGAAAGCGGATGTGTGAAAAGAGTGCCGGGGAATGGTAGCTTTGTGAGAAAACAGGAGAAGGCGGCAGGGGAAAAGGGCGGTAAAGATCATTTGCTGGGATTGGTACTGGAGCATGTATCAACACCCTTCGGGCTGGAAATGATGTACCGCATGGATTGTCTCGCCAAAAAGACAGGATACAGCCTGATTGTCAGATTTTCCTATGGAGACAGGGAGAGGGAAACGGAGGAGATCCATTTTCTTATGTCGCTTCATGTGGACGGCATGATAATCATGCCCTGTCATGGAAAGAACTACAGTCCTGCTATCCTGCAGCTGTATCTGGATGATTTTCCTGTGGTTCTTATTGATAAGAAGATGAAGGGCATCCCGGTACCTTCGGTAAGAACTGACAATAAGGCGGCAACAGCTGCTTTGGTCAGGGCTTTGGCTGAGGACGGCTGCCGCCGGATAGCTCTGTTTACTACGGAGGATACCGAAGCGATTTCAGTTCAGGAACGGCGGAATGGGTTTATTAATGAGATGGAACGTCTCGGCCTGACTGAAGCCGGAATCTGTGTGCTGCCGTCAGGCGGAGGGAAGGAGTCTCTCTTGGATAACCACCCCTGTCCGGAAGCAATTCAGGCAGCAGTACGGTTCCTGGAAAAGGGGAGAACGGAAATGGATGCCATAATTGCGGAGGAGTATGGCATTGTGCCTGCCATTACTGCCGCGGCGGGGAAAGTAGGAATCTCTCTGGATAAGGAAATCCGCCTAGCTTGTGTGGATGAAGATTATCTGGCGCCCTATGGGCCGGCCTTCCTGCATGTGAAGCAGGATGAGGCGGCGATTGCGGAAAAGGCGGTGGAGGTGCTGTTGGGGAGGATTGCTGGGGGGCGTGGGGAAGAGGAGAGACTTGTTAAAGCAAAAGTTGTTGCCAAAAAAGATTTCAGAGAATCCTGATTATTATGGTAGAGGATTCTCTGAATAATATGTCTAAGGATTTTCAATTTTTATCCAAGTATTAACGTTTGTACTAGAAGTAGCACCTTTTGGAGGAACTATTGGAGCATTTTTTAATTGGTCTGTATTAAATGCAATTGAAACATAAGATGAACCAATGGGATGTATTTCACTTTGATAAAAATAGTAATAGTTATCTTCATAAAAGATTATAGATGTTCCGGGATAATGTGATTGTGATGAATTATAAGGATAGTTATTGGCAACGACAATTAGTTTACCATCTTTAGTATATAATGGATTCCAATGATAATTGTCCCAGGTTATTTTACCATTAATACTATTAAAAAGTTCTTTTTCAGAATCGGATAAGGTTGCATTGCCATATTTTTCATAAAATTGTTTTTGTAAAGCTTTATTTTTAAGATCAATATCTTTAATACTATCTATACTGGGATTAACCAATGCATCCGATGAAAAATCGTGATAACCTGAAGCATTAGAAGAGAAGCTTCCTTCTGATACAATTTGATATACAGAAGCTTGCTTTATATCATATAAAACTTTTATGTTCGATTTAGTCATATAAGTAAGATTTTCCAAAGAAGGTTTATCTTTTTGAAAAGATAAAGATTTTATACTACCATTGACCTCTGCTTTTTCAAGGATATCAGCTTGATAATTTGAGAAAAAGATTAATTCATCAAATAAATCCTTAGCATATAATTCCAATGCTAAAGTATCTGCCGCCGTAACCACCGCCCGACACTCCACAATCGCCTGCTGCTCCTTAGCCTTCTGTATATACTTAAACATCCCTGGCACCAATATGGCCAGAAGAATCCCTATTATAACTATTACAACTATCATCTCAACAAGCGTAAACCCTTTATTTCTGTAATCCTTTTTCATAATAGGACTCCTTATTGATCAATATAATATAAGATCTTCCATATATTATGTTATTCTACAATATTCCACCCACAATAGCAATCAGCATAAATAAACAAGAATAAATCAAAAAAACAAGAGTAAACTGAAAAAAATTATTGACATCCTAATTAAATTTTGCTATGCTTTCAAATGTTTTGAAAATCAAAATATTTGAACTTAATTCTAAAATATACCATACTTTATATAACCCGATGACCCACACCCCAATTAAAACAGTAACATTAAATCAATAAAGCTGAAGATTTCCACCATTCGGCCCGTTTTTGATAATAGCGTATTTACGCGCAGACAGGAGTAAAAATGAGTATCCGTTTTATCTGTGATTCAACCTGCGACTATACAACAGAACAGGCAGCCAGGCTGGGCATCACCCTGGTTCCCCTTAAAGTACTTTTCGGAGAAAAAGAATATTTTGACGGTGTTGACATGAAACCGGAGGAATTTTATGATAAGCTTGCTTCAGCGGAGGAACTGCCCACGACAAGCCAGCCCTCTCCGGAAGCATTTTTGCAGTATTTCAGGGAGGCTAAAGAAGCGGGAGACGATGTGATATGCATCCTTCTTGCGAGCAAGCTTAGCGGTACCTGCCAGAGCGCGCTTATTGCCAGGGATATTGTGGAATATGACAGGATTTACATAATCGACAGCATGCAGGCAACGCTGGGGACACAGCTTTTGCTGGATCGCGCATTTGCCCTCAGAGAGGAAGGAAAGACAGCGGAGCAGATTGTTGAAATTCTTGAAAAAGAAAAAGAGAAGATCTGCATTTATCTGATTGTAGACACACTTCTTTATCTCCAGAAGGGAGGACGCCTGTCCACAACGGGCATGGTAGTGGGAAGCGCGCTTAACCTTAAGCCCATTCTGTCCGTGAGATACGGGGAAGTGCGTGTGGCCGGGCTTGCCAGGGGCCAGAAGAGTGCCTGGGACAAGGTGCTTAAAACAATTGAGAAAGACGGCGGGATGGACAAGACAAGAGGCTACAATCTTGGCTTTACAGGAAAAAAGGAATGTGTCAGCGGATTTGAGGCATTTATTAAGGAACATTTTGATGCGGAATACAAAAAGACAGTTCCGGTTGGTTCTGTAATCGGGGTGCATGTAGGTCCTGGAGCGAATGCGGTTGCCGTTTTCCTGAACTGATGCTGTCCGCAGAATGCCGGAGTGCATGAAAGGATGCAATATGGGAGATTTTACTTCAGCCGCCCTGCCATGGGTGGTGATAGGACTGGATATCGCAGATAAAAAGTAAATCTCTGTTGAAACCGTATATATTGCGAATGATGATAAAAAGGAGCCATGGCAGGAAAATTCCGCTGGAACGGAATTTTTGCTGAGGCTCCCTTTTTATATACTTCCGGCAGGCAGTTTAAATAAATGCTATATTACCTGAATCCGGAATGCCGTGGCGATTGGCGGTATGCTTGCCGTCTGAAAATTAGAGTGTGATATCTGCACCAGCTGTCCGGGGCGGAGAGCGCGCAGAGGGATTGGGAAACCGTTCCTGTTCAGAATAATTGTGGAATTTGTTATGACAAATACCATCTGTCTGTTTATATTGTTTTGCGAAACGGTGATCAACCGGTTATTATTTGCATCAATCCAGAGGATTCGTGCTGTTGTTACACTTGGCGGCGCAACGGGAGGCCGCGACGGGCGTCTTACAGTAATTGAAAATGCATTGCTCTGAGGCGGGATGCTTCTTGTCATACGGGGCGAAAAGGTGACATCGACCCGCATTCCCTCGCGCAGATCACAGAGACATATCGGCAGTCGGAAGGAATTCAGGATAACGGTATTGTTATTTACGTTAAGCTGCAGCTGGTCTGTCGTGGTAATTCCGCTCTGCCATGGGACGGAATAGGAGATAAGGATATATCCGGTGTTGTTATTTGAGAAAAAAACCTCATCAATAACAGCGTTGTCAATCCGGAGAACATTACCCAGGGATACGATGGAACCTAAATTATCAGTGGCCATATCTAACCTCTTGAGAGACAAAATAGTCTTTTTTATCATTATATGACTGAAAAACCGAGAGGTGCGTCCGTGCAGCGACATATCCGAAGCGTTACAAAACTTAATGTTTATTAAAAATTTATTTATTTTTACACTATTTTAATTAGGTTTCTTATGCCGGAAAGTTTCCTGTTATTGAGCATCGAAAAATCCTTGCTATTAAATATTCTCTATGCTATAATAAAGGCTGTGGGTAATGACAAAAAATTAACAATACCGTCAAAACCCAGTAAATTCGCAGTTTTTAATGAATATGGAGGAGAAAACATGGCAAAGAAAATCGTTTTGGCAGGTGCATGCCGTACAGCCATCGGTACAATGGGCGGGGCCTTAAGCACAACTCCGGCAGCGGAGCTGGGTGCTATCGTTATCAAGGAAGCTTTAAACAGAGCGGGAGTTGCTCCCGAAGCAGTTGATCAGGTATATATGGGATGTGTTATCCAGGCTGGCCTGGGACAGAACGTGGCACGTCAGGCATCTATCAAAGCTGGTTTGCCTATCGAAGTTCCGGCTGTTACCATGAACGTTGTATGCGGTTCCGGTCTGAACTGTGTGAACCAGGCTGCACAGATGATTCTTGCAGGAGATGCGGATATCGTTGTTGCAGGCGGTATGGAAAACATGTCCATGGCTCCTTATGCAATCCCTCAGGGACGTTACGGATATAGAATGGGCAACGCAACTATGGTTGATACTATGGTGAACGATGCTCTTACAGATGCATTCAATCAGTATCATATGGGCATCACTGCAGAAAATATCGCAGAGCAGTGGGGGCTGACCAGACAGCAGCTGGACGAGTTCGCTGCATGGAGCCAGCAGAAGACTGTTGCAGCTCAGGAAGCAGGAAAGTTTGATGATGAAATCGTTCCTGTAGAAGTTAAGAAGAAAAAAGAAACCATTATTTTCAATAAGGATGAAGGCCCTCGTCCGGGAACCACCGCAGAAGGCATTGCAAAGCTTCGTCCTGCATTCAAGAAAGACGGCGTCGTAACCGCTGCGAACTCTTCAGGAATCAATGACGGCGCGGCAGCAGTTGTGGTTATGAGCGAAGAAAAGGCAAAAGAGCTGGGCGTAACCCCTATGGCAACATGGGTAGCGGGAGCACTGGCAGGCGTGGATCCCACCATCATGGGAATCGGACCTGTTGCAGCAACCAGAAAGGTTATGGCTAAGACCGGAATGAACATCGATGATTTCGATCTGATTGAAGCCAATGAAGCTTTTGCCGCACAGTCTCTTGCTGTTGCACATGATCTTGGCATTAACAATGACAAGCTGAATGTAAACGGCGGTGCTATTGCGCTGGGACATCCCGTAGGAGCTTCCGGATGCCGTATTCTGGTTACTCTGCTTCACGAAATGGTTAAATCTGATGCTAAGAAGGGTCTTGCAACTCTGTGCATCGGCGGCGGCATGGGCTGCGCAACCATCGTAGAAAGAGACTGATATAGGCTTCTAAACTGAATGATTAGCGGACTTTGCGGTCTGCTAATCATTCGTTATGCACAGGGGTAGCTGAAAAATTCCCGTCATAAAAGACGGTGATATAGAAAGGATGAGTACTATGGAATACATTGTATATGAACAGAAGGGTTCCTACGCAGTTATCACCATCAGCCGTGAAAAAGCGCTGAACGCTCTGAATTCCCAGGTTCTTGATGAACTGAATGAAACTTTGGATGCTGTGAATCTGGAAGAGGTAAGATGTCTGATTCTGACAGGCGCAGGGGCAAAATCCTTCGTTGCAGGCGCGGATATCGGAGAAATGAGCACTCTGACCAAGGCGGAGGGCGAGGCCTTTGGTAAGAAGGGAAATGATGTTTTCCGTAAGCTGGAGACATTCCCGATTCCTGTTATTGCAGCTGTTAACGGCTTTGCACTGGGCGGCGGCTGTGAGATTTCCATGAGCTGTGATATCAGAATCTGTTCTGATAATGCAGTATTCGGACAGCCTGAGGTTGGCCTGGGAATCACACCTGGTTTCGGCGGCACACAGAGACTGGCACGTCTGGTTGGACCTGGAATGGCAAAGCAGATGATTTATACGGCAAGGAATATTAAGGCTGACGAGGCTCTGAGAATTGGTCTGGTGAATGCGGTTTATACGCAGGACGAGCTTATGGCTGCTGCTGAGAAGATGGCGGCGGGAATTGCCAAGAATGCGCCGATCGCTGTGAGAAACTGCAAGAAGGCTATTAATGATGGTCTGGACGCTGATATGGATGAGGCGATTGTAATCGAAGAGAAGCTGTTTGGCGACTGCTTCGAGAGCTATGACCAGAAGGAAGGAATGGCTGCTTTCCTGGAGAAGAGGAAAGTGGAGAAGTTTTTGAATAAGTAATTTCTTAGGGACTTAAGGGATTTAAGGACTTAAGGGATTGGTTACCGGAAATCCGCCGGGAGGCTCAAGGCCTGCGGCCTTTCGCTATGCGGCTTCGCCGCATGTGGGCCGGATTGTAAAAACTGGTCGGTGAGCAAGCTCACCGCTCAGCTTTTACAATCCGGTCCACGCCCGGCTCAACTAAAACATATCTTGTAGGAGGTTTAATCAGATGAAGGTTGGTATTATTGGTGCAGGTACAATGGGTTCTGGTATTGCGCAGGCTTTTGCTCAGACGGAAGGGTATGAGGTTTTTCTGTGTGATATCAATGAGGAATTCGCTGCAAACGGAAAGAACAGAATCGCTAAGACTCTGTCTAAGAGAGTGGCAAAGGGTAAAATGGAGCAGGCTGCTGCTGACGCTATCCTTGCTAAAATTACAACAGGTGTGAAGACTATCTGCACAGATTGTGATTTGGTTGTTGAAGCTGCTCTGGAAAATATGGAAATCAAGAAGCAGACTTTCAAAGAGCTGCAGGATATCTGCAAGAAGGACTGCATCTTCGCTACTAATACATCTTCCCTGTCCATTACCGAAATCGGCGCTGGCCTTGACAGACCCGTTATCGGAATGCATTTCTTCAATCCCGCTCCTGTTATGAAGCTGGTTGAGGTTATCGCAGGACTGAACACACCTGAAAGCGTAGTGGAAACAATTAAGGAAATCTCCGTAGCTATCGGCAAAACACCTGTACAGGTTAACGAAGCTGCAGGTTTCGTAGTAAACAGAATCCTTGTTCCGATGATCAACGAAGCTATCGGCATCTATGCTGAAGGCGTTGCTTCCGTAGAAGATATCGACACCGCTATGAAGCTGGGCGCTAATCATCCCATGGGACCTCTGGCTCTGGGCGATATGATTGGTCTGGATATCGTTCTGGCTATCATGGAAGTTCTGGAATCCGAAACAGGCGATCCGAAATACCGTCCTCATACACTGCTTAAGAAGATGGTTCGCGGCGGACAGCTTGGACAGAAGACCGGCAAGGGCTTCTATGACTACAGCAAGTAAAATATCCCGCAGCAGATTACGGAACGGCGGGCAAAAGGCGCAGTAAGCGGCAGGGCTTATCCCCTGCAGGCGGCCGCCGGAGCCGGGAATTCCTGACTCAGGCCCGCTGCTTTCGCAATAATAAAGATAAAAACGGAGGAGTAAATAATCATGGATTTTACTTTAAGCAAAGAGCATGAGATGGCAAGAACTCTTTTCAGAGAATTTGCAGAAAAAGAAGTAAAGCCTCTTGCACAGGAGGTTGACGAAACAGAGGAGTTCCCCAGGGCTACCGTTGAAAAAATGGCTAAGCTTGGTTTTCTGGGAATTCCGGTTCCGAAGGAATACGGCGGACAGGGCTGCGATCCTCTGACCTACGCTATGTGCGTGGAAGAGCTTTCCAAGGTATGCGGCACCACAGGTGTTATCGTATCCGCCCATACATCTCTGTGCTGCGATCCTATCATGACCTATGGTACGGAAGAGCAGAAGCAGAAATACCTGGTTCCCCTTGCAAAGGGTGAAAAACTGGGTGCATTCGGCCTGACAGAGCCCGGCGCAGGTACTGACGCACAGGGACAGCAGACCAAGGCTTATCTGGATGGAGATGAGTGGGTGCTTAACGGATCCAAGATTTTCATCACCAACGGTAAAGAAGCTGACGTTTATGTAATTTTCGCTGTTACAAGCGTTGTTGAAGATAAGAGAGGCAGAAAGAAAAAAATGATTTCTGCATTCATCGTGGAAAAAGGAACTCCCGGCTTCTCCTTTGGTACCAAAGAAAAGAAGATGGGTATCCGCGGTTCATCAACCTACGAACTGATTTTCACAGACTGCAGAATCCCGAAGGAAAACCTGCTGGGAGCAGAAGGCAAGGGCTTTGGTATCGCTATGCATACTCTGGACGGCGGACGTATCGGTATCGCTGCACAGGCTCTTGGGCTTGCTGAAGGCGCTCTTAACAATACCATCGCTTATGTAAAAGAAAGAAAACAGTTCGGCAGAGCAATCGGCGCTTTCCAGAACACCCAGTTCCAGCTTGCAGATATGGCTACCAAGGTTGAATGCGCCCAGCTGCTTGTTTACAAGGCTGCTATGGCAAAGGCTACCCAGTCCGTATATTCTGTGGAAGCTGCAAAAGCTAAGCTGTACGCTGCAGAGGTTGCAATGGAAGTTACAACCAAGGCTGTTCAGCTGCACGGCGGTTATGGATACACAAGAGAATATGATGTTGAGCGTATGATGCGCGATGCCAAGATTACCGAGATCTACGAAGGAACAAGCGAAGTTCAGAGAATGGTAATCTCCGGAGCACTGCTGAAATAAGCTGCGGCACGACTGTTATCTTAAGAAAATTATAAACAAGGAGAGAAAATACAATGAAAATTGTTGTTTGTATTAAGCAGGTACCTGATACAAAGGGCGGCGTTAAATTCAAACCCGATGGTACGCTTGACAGAGCTGCAATGCTTACGATCATGAATCCCGATGACAAGGCAGGTCTGGAAGCTGCACTGAGACTGAAAGATCAATACGGCGCAGAGGTTACCGTTATCACCATGGGTCTTCCCAAGGCAGAAGAGGTTCTCCGTGAAGCTATGGCTATGGGCGCTGACAACGGAATCCTGGTAACCGACAGAGTTCTGGGCGGCGCTGATACATGGGCTACCTCCCAGACAATCGCAGGCGCTATCCGCAATCTGGATTATGACCTGATTATTACAGGCCGTCAGGCTATCGATGGCGATACCGCACAGGTTGGACCTCAGATTTCCGAGCATCTGGGAATTCCGGTTATTTCCTATGCACAGAATATCAAAATCGAAGGCGAAAATGTTATCGTAGAGCGTCAGTTCGATGACAGATATCATGTCCTGAAAGCTAAAATGCCCTGCCTGATCACAGCTCTGGGCGAACTGAATGAGCCCCGTTATATGACACCCGGCGGAATCTTCGATGCATACAAGAAAGAAATCACCGTATGGGGAAGAGCAGATCTGAAGGATGTTGACGATTCCAACCTTGGTCTGAAGGGATCACCGACTCAGATCGCTAAGGCTTCTGATAAGGTAAGAAAGGGAGCAGGAGAGAAGTTTACCTTTGATACTCCTGATGAAGCAGCTTCCTTTATTACAGGAAAATTACAGGAAAAACACGTTATTTAATATTAATAGAAAAGTGTGGTGAATAAGGATGAATTTAGAAGAATATAAGGGAGTATTTGTCTTTGCACAGCAGGTTGATAACGTAGTAAGCGGAATCGCATTTGAACTGATTGGCAAAGGGAAAGAACTGGCAAAGGATTTAGGAACAGAAGTAACCGCAGTACTGATCGGTTATGAAGTAAAAGGACTGGCTGACGAGCTGGCTGCATATGGCGCTGATAGAGTAATCGTTGTTGACGATCCTGAACTGAAGGAATACAGAACAGAGCCTTATGCCCATGCACTTTCCTCTGTAATTGAAAAATATAAACCGGAAATCATGCTGGTAGGCGCTACCGCAATCGGCCGTGACCTTGGCCCCCGTGTTTCCGCAAGAATCCATACAGGTCTGACTGCAGACTGTACACAGCTGGATATCGGAGATTTCCCGTTAAATCCCGTTCCCGGACAGGAGCAGAAACATAATCAGTTGTTAATGACCCGTCCTGCATTCGGTGGAAATACCATCGCTACTATCGCCTGCCCGAACTTCCGTCCTCAGATGGCAACCGTTCGTCCTGGCGTTATGCAGAAGGCACCCAAGGTAGAAGGCGCTAAGGCTGTAGTGGAAGAGTTTAATCCCGGCTTTACCCCGGACAACAAATATGTTGAAATCATGGAAGTTGTTAAATCCGTAGTTGATACCGTTGATATTATGGATGCAAAAATCCTGGTATCCGGCGGCCGTGGAGTTGGCAGCCCGGAGAACTTCAAGATTCTGGATGACCTTGCAGAAGCTATCGGCGGAACAGTAAGCTGCTCCCGTGCAGTTGTGGACGCAGGCTGGAAGCCCAAGGATCTTCAGGTTGGACAGACCGGTAAAACCGTTCGCCCCAACGTATACTTTGCAATCGGTATCTCCGGAGCAATTCAGCATCTGGCAGGTATGGAAGAATCTGACATCATTGTTGCAATCAACAAGGATGAGACAGCTCCTATCTTTGACGTAGCTGATTACGGCATCGTTGGTGATCTGAATAAGATCGTTCCGATTCTTGCCGATAAGATCAGGGAAGCAAGAGCTGCAAAATAATGCGGTGAACAACAATCGCCGCCCTACGGTTCTGGTATCACACCAGTTTTGCCGTAGGGCGGCGGTTTTTTATACAAAAAACAATATTCTTTATTTTTCTTCTTATGTTTCTCTTGGCTGCCCCGCCTGCATGGATGTAAAGCATTCCGTTTATCCGAATGGCTTTCTCTGGAGTCCCTGTTTTCTATTTATCAAATCATAATTTCACAGCTTCTTAGTTTCACGACTTCATAGCTTCACAGCTTATAAAGTTCCGCTCTTTATCCGTTCAAGGAAATACATACTTTGTAATGTGTTCAAAACGGTTATTCTCCACATAATACACCGCCTGTTCTTTTGCAGAGTAAACAAAGGATACTCTGGTAGCCCATGCACCCTCCTGACAGACGGCATGAAGCAAAGTATATGCGTTGGATACCGAGAAATCATTTCCGCAGCAGTCTAATAACTGCAAAGCTCGCTCATACCGGTCATCACCCGGCACAATATAATTTTTTGTGCTTTCCGGATCTATCAGAGAATAATTCGTTATCAGGGAATATTTCTTATGTTCTTCCCGATATCCCAATCCCGGCTCGATTATCAAAACACGCCCATGGATATCTGACAGCAACGCCTGCATAGTGGCGTCCGGCGCATAGGTAATCTTTTTATACCTTACAAGCTGAAGCGCGTCATCAAATGTAATCTGTCCTTTAATAAATTCTTCCGTCAAATCTGCAATTGTCATGCAGTCCGGGCTGGCCTGGTATTCCCCGCCAGGATTGCCGTGCACGTAAAGCAGCGTACCGACATTCCCATTTTTATTAACCCCATGATAAGAATGATAGGTTCCATCCGGACGTAAGATTCCAATATAAAAACGTTCCTCATCCATAATCACCTTATGCTTCCATACAGAGAGGTCAATATCAAAATTAAAGCCTGTAATCATATCATTTCCATGATAAACAAATCTGGTACACATAATTGTTTCCTTTCATAAAGCCTGAGTAAACACCTCATAAATTCATTATAGATTTCCCTTTTATTCTACGGTTATTGGAATATTTTTTCTATATACAGTATGCTACCGAACCAATATGTATAAAAAAAAGAGGCCGCGACTGGCAGCCTCCTTCAATTATTTTTGATATATGATTTTCCGGACAGTATATAAAGACAAACAGTATTTTTCAGTCAGACATTCAATGGAAACACCATTCCGATATTCCCTTTTGATTTGCTGATTACGTTGTTCCAGTTCCTGCCGATAGCCGGAAGCTTCTCCCCAACGTTTTTGCTGTTCCTGTTCTATTGGAATGTAGATGTAACCACCCTGAACATAGTTCTGCAGCTCTTTTACCAAAGTGTCCGGAAGAACAGATGTTGCGTTCAGATATTTCATGCAGGCTTCCTCCTTGATATTATAGTCAAGTTCCAAAAGCCAGCATTATTATTTTGCGACCATATCTACTCCATGCAACCGTCGCAATCTGCTGGCTTTGCATGGAGAAAAACTTTCTTCTTATTTTTTGTGTTGATACACATATAAACCCCTTCTTTCCTTATATACGGTTAAAAACTGATGTAGCTTTAGTGTAGCATATTCTTTATTCCGTATCAACTAATCTCGGATTTTTGTGAGAACAGTAACCATATTTATTCATATATAAGATAATATATTATAAAACTAAAAAAAACCACCTATTTTTGCCAAAATTTGTGCTCTTTGTTTCTTTTGTATTATCTACTATAATTCAATAGTAAGTTGAATGCATTCACATTTTATGTCAGATATAATCGTGCCGTGAAGAAACGGCACATGATTCAGGAAGGAGACTTTTCCAATGAAAAAAGCTATTGCGATGTTGCTGGCGGGAGTTATGACGTTATCTCTGACAGCATGTTCAGGAAATACAGCATCTGAAACAAACTCCGGCACAGGAGAAAATAATGCGGCAGGAAGTACTGCGGCGGTACAGGAAAGCACTGCTTCGCAGGGAGGCGAAGGCGGTGAAGCGGAAAATGGTGAGGTAGTGGAAATTACTGTTCAATCCTGGCAGTATGCCCTGGGCAATTATAAGGGATTTACAGAGGATGATGAATTGACGCAGGCAATTGCAGATGAATTTAATGCCACCCATCCCGGTATACATGCAACTGTAAAAATCATGAGACAGGAAGATCATTATAACGCATTGAAGGTTGATTTTGCAGCAGGCAGCGCACCTGATGTAATTGGTATTGCGCCTGGTGCAGACTTGGAACAGTATAAATCACAGCTGGCTCCTCTGGCAGATTATGCATCACAAGATTTGGGCGAGGACTGGCAGGATAAGTTTACAGAAGCTTCATTTACGACAATTAAACTGTCCGGTGATGAAATCTATGCATTTCCCAGTGCGATGAGCGCGGCAGGAACCGTCTGGTATAACAATAAACTGATGACAGAAAACGGCGTGGAATCTTTCCCTGCTACCTGGGAGGAACTGCAGACTGCGGCACAGACACTGCGTGGTGCAGGACAGATTCCGCTTATGTTCGGCGGAAAAGACAACTGGCAGAATTATGATATGTTCATTACCATTATGGCAACCATCAACAAGGATCTCTGTAACGGAATTTTTGCCCTGGAAAATGAATGGACGGAAAGCGATGTGGTTAAAGCCTTTGATTATTATCAGAAGCTGTTTACAGATGGAATTGTTCAGGACGGAGCCCTTTCTACAACTTTGTATAATGAAGGTTATTCCCAGTGGAAGGATGATGATGGAAATTCAACAATCCCGATGATATTTAATGGTTCCTGGGATATGGGCTCTCTGAAGGCAGAAAATTCCTTCTATGAAAATTTCTCTTCCAATGATATTAAAGTAGCAACCATGCCTTCTATTGAAGGAAAGCCTGGTGCAGTGCTGACAGCTCCCGACGTTGCCTGGGGTGTAAATGCCAACAGCGCTAATAAGGAAGCTGCATGGGAATTTGTAAAATGGCTTTGCTATGATATGCAGCAGGAAGTTGTAGACGGACTTGGCTTTTTCAGCGTATTGAAAGATGCTCCCAGTCCCACCGTGGATTTAACCGACGATTATAAAGCAGCTTATGATGTTATTTCCGCGGCTGCAGCATCGGACAATACGGTAGGCTTCCGCAGTTCTTTCTATACAAAGCTGAATGACGCGCTGTTTGATCAGCTGCAGCTGCTGGGAACCGGGGCTGCTACACCTGAAGAAGCAGCTGCTGCTATGGCTGAAGCGGCAGCAGGTATTTCCAAATAATAAGGCCGGTATCTTATTAATGCTCCGGACTGCCGCAAGGCGATAAGCGGGCGGCAGTCCTTTTTATGTCCTGCTATAACGGTTCAGGATCTTTACAGTTAACAGTAACATTTTGATAAGTTTAAACTACCGACGGTTCTATTTTCAGGAGGCCGGAATAAATGATTAATTTTAAAAACAGTAAGAAAATCGGTTTTTTCTGTGTATTGCCATTAGTGCTCTTTGTGCTGGTATACATGGTTTATCCGATTCTGTATAATGTAAAAATCAGTTTTTATGACTGGAACGGCATCGATCCGGATATGACCTTCATCGGCATTAAAAACTTTACCGATATCTTTAAAGACAAGGTTTTCCGTGTTGTTTTAAAAAATTTTCTGCTTTTTGCCCTGTTCACAGTAACAATACAGGCAGTGCTGGGCTTCCTTCTGGCGGATTTATTTCAGAAAAAATTTTTAGGAAGGGATGTTTCCAAGGCTGTTCTGTTCATGCCGGCCATCCTTTCATCTATTATTATCGGTCAGGTTTTTTACAGACTGCTGGATCCCAATATCGGATACCTGAAAAATATTCTCAGCTTTTTCGGAGTCAGCGCACCGCTTTCCAACCCGAAGCTGGCTATCTGGGCAATTATCATCGTTAATATATGGCAGTGGACGGGATATTCCATGACACTTTATTATGGTTCCATGGCAGGAATATCTGAAGACCTGTATGAGGCAGCAAAAATTGACGGTGCCTCCCATTTCCAGATTCTGAGAAAGATAACGCTGCCGTTGGTGCGCGGAACTACATATAATCTGACCATTATCGGAGTTATCGGCGCGTTGAAGCAGTACGATTTGGTTGCATCCCTTACAGGAGGCGGCCCTGCCAATTCCACACAAACTTTTGCGACCTATCTGTATGAAGCGGCATTTACAAATTATGAACAGGGGTATGCATCGGCTATTGCGGTGGTAATGTTCCTGATTGCAGGCATAATTACCGTCATACAGCTGCGGCTTTATAATTCTAAATCAATTTATTAGATCTGCGGCAGATATCTTGATGATTTGAAAGCGCGCCATAGCGCGCGGTTAGGAGCAAGGCTGAAAAAAAGACATTTTCAGCCCGCCTGATTTGAAAGCGCGCCATAGCGCGCGGTTAGGAGCAAAGATGAAAAAATTACGGTTGGCAGGTGCCGTGCTTCGGTATCTGATATGTATTGCATGTGTTGCAGTCATTCTTCTGCCCATAGGGATCCTGGTGCATGGCTCCTTCCAGGGTGGAGGAATTCAGAACTATGTGGATATTCTTACAAAGTACCATATTCATACGTATTTTATAAACAGTCTGATTATCAGTGTTTCGGTGGTAGTGCTGGTGGTGGTTCTGGATGTACTGGCGGGATTTGCCCTTTCCAAGCTGAATTTCCCGTTTAAAAACGGAGTGTATATTTTCCTGCTTTCGGCGCTGCTTCTTCCTGCAGCTGCCATCCTGGTTCCGGTTTTTCAGATAAATTCAAAGTTGGGCATATTGAATACTTATCTGGCAGTGATGGGGCCTTATGTGGTGCTGATAGCTCCATTTAATCTTCTTACGATAAAAAACGGGTTTGACGCACTCCCTAATACGGTATTGGAAGCAGCGCTCATAGATGGCTGCGGTATTATGAAAACGCTCTTCAAGATAGCGGTGCCCATGTGTAAGCCTGCTATTGTCATGGCAGTTATCTGGACTTTTCTTTCCAGCTGGAATGAATATATGATGGCATTTGTAATGCTTCGCAAGGAAGAAATTATGACAATCACAGTGATTCCCACCAAGTTCCAGTCAATGTATGGCGGTAATGTGGGAAAACTTTATGCAGCTCTTTTCATCATTCTGGTGCCGGGTATTGTCATATATCTGCTGATGCAGAAATTTATTGTAAACGGCCTGAATGCGGGAGCCGTGAAGGAGTAGCAGCCGATAGAAGACGGCTATTGGCATATATGAAAACATAGCAACAATCCGGTTATCTGAAATGTTACGAAAAAAGGAGATTACGAATGAATAGAGAAGAATTCAAGAGCAGAGTCTATGGCTGCTGGATGGGAAAGAATATCGGCGGTACCCTGGGTATGCCCATGGAATGGGAACGATGCAAAAATAACATTACATATTATACGCATGATCTTAATGGTGAACCGCTTCCCAATGACGATTTGGATATTCAGATACTCTGGCTGCTGGCGCTGGAGGATCGGGGCATCCATATAGATGCCAAGGATCTTGGTGAATATTTTAATGAATTTATGATTTTTACTCATGCAGAGTACGGGGTGGCAAAAACCAATCTGAGGAGCGGGTTCCAGCCGCCTGTGACAGGGAGCTTCAACAATGAGTTTAAGGACAGCTGTGGTTCCTATATCCGTTCTGAAATATGGGCGTGCCTGTTTCCTGGTAAGCCTGATTTGGCGGCTGAATATGCATTCCAGGATGCCATTGTGGATCATGGGGATGGTGAAGGTGTATATGCGGAGGTGTTTATTGCCGCTATGGAGAGCGCGGCATTTTATATCAGGGATATCAGAAAACTGATTGAAATAGGGCTTTCCTATATTCCGGAGGGCTGTGCGGTAAGCATCGGTGTGAGAAAAGCCATGGAAACCTTCGATTCCGGTATGGATGAAGAGGAAACAAGAGAATATATCATGCAGAACTTTATTGGTCATCTTGAGTGGCACTATATTTCTGAGGAGGATGAGAAGAAGGGTTATCAGAATGGAAAAATGGGTTGGGATGTTCCTTCTAATCTCATGATCATTATCTATGGCCTGCTTTTTGGCGGCGGGGATTTTGAAAAATCGGTTCTGACAGCGGTCCATTACGGAGAAGATACGGATTGTACGGCAGGAACCATCGCGTCTCTCTTTGGAATCATGTATGGCATTGATTTCTTTGAGGCAAAATGGATTGATCCAATCGGACACGGAATTGTAACCTGCAGCATTGATCCCTTCCGGATGGCAGGAAGGATTCCTTCCACGGTAGAGGAACTGACCGACAGGGTTCTGGCGCTTAAGGAAGTGGCCTGGAAAGAGCTGGCATTGACAGAAGCTACGGCAGAAGATGAAGAAATTTTCTATGCGAAGCCTTATTTCAGAAATATTTTTGATGAAATGAAGACTGTAAAGTATGAATTTCCCTACCTGAATGTGCGTGTGGATTATTGCGGTGATCCGGTGATCAATGCAGAAGAACCGAAAAAAATCAGGTTTATTCTTTCCAACACGTCCAAATCGGTGACTTCGGATAGATTGAATGTTTACCTGTATAATCGGGATGGATGTACGGTGAGTCCACAGAACGAAGCTTCTGTATTTCTCACTATGGCACATATGGGAGCCGGTATCAAGGAGGTGGACTTTGAGATAAACGTAGAGGGTCCTCTAAAGCCGCTATACCGTTTCGTAGCAGAATTTACCTTTGAGGAAAGCAAAAACAGACGGGTAATGCATGTACCGGTGGTTCTTGTCAGTGAAACCGGAACAGTCAGGGATGTGAAGTGGGAGAAAAAGGGCCCCCGTTCTGTAAATAATCTTCCCAGAGTATAGTCGTTATAAAATTAAATTATAAAAAACAGGAGGAGACTTCGTAACAGTTTGTTTCCGCCTGAAAGGTTATAAAACTCCGGCAGGAAAGCATGGGCAGTCAGGCTTTCCCATCCGGAGTTTTATGATGCGCTTTTATCTGGGAGGGTGAGATTCCATGGTATTTTTTGAAGGTATTGCGGAAATGCCTGATATCTTCATAGCCCAGCATGTGAGCTGCTTCATAGATTTTACAGTTGGCGGCGATCAGTTCGGCGGCCTTATCCATTTTCAGCTTGGTGATGTAGGAAATATAGGTCTGCCCTGTTTCGCGCTTAAACAGTGTGCTGAAATAAGAGGGATTCACGTAAAAATAGCTGGCGATGGTATTCAGGGAAAGATCTTCCATGATATGGTTGGTGATGAACTGGAGGACCTCCTGAATTTGAAAGCCGGTATTGGAACGTGTCAGATCAAAGTTGTCCAGTGTGTAAATCAGCCAGGTACAGAACCAGTCCTCAAGCTGGGAGGCTTGAGTTATACTGAGTATTTCATGTACCTCAAGGCCGGATTTAATACGCTTCAGCTTCAGGCCATACATATCAAACAAAACATATTTAATACTGGAATAAAGGATGATCAGATCGTATTTCATGTCATCCAGCTCATAATTCAGCGCCCGGCATTCAGCAAACCATTGGCGGGAATACTGCAGTGCATTGCTTCCTTCCCTGAACTGAATGTCTGTCCGTATGGAACGTTCGATTTCCATGAGCTTTTGGGGCTTTAGCATCTGTCCCGGAGGGCTGGAAATCTCTTCAAAAATGGCACAGGGCCGTTGATAGGAATTTACATAATATACTTCACAGGCCTCCAGAAAGGAGGAGGTCAGGCCGGCCAAATCATGATGGATCACCCCAAGACAAAACATGGGAAGGCTGTCTTTTCCGGATTGGATTCGCTCTATCAGCAGCTGCCGGTTTCGCTCAAGCTGCGTGAAATTTCCGGTGGGCTCAAACAGGACAAACAGAAACAACGGAATACTGTCATTATAATAGCAAAAAGAAGAATGGAATAAGTGTGTAAGCAGGCGGCAGAGGTTTAACAATTCAGGCGTCTTTTTTTGTCCCCGCAGAAGGCAGACAGTAAAGCTGAATCCGGATAAATTGGGTATAGTAAGGCCGGCTCCCGGATTTATATGGCTCAGGAAGGAAAGACGTTCCAGAAAGGCCTGACTTTGGGCATAGGAAACAAATTCCTTATTTTTTACAGGAAGAAATGCCTTGTCGTATAAGAGGGGAAGTACCAGCTCCCGCAGGTCTGTGCTGCCATCATAAACCAGTGCGGGAATGTGAGTATGCTGGGAGGACAGCAGCCGAAACCAGGAATGTGCGTCCTGATCGGGGCAGGAGCGGACATCCAGCAGAAAGGCGGAGGGAGAACCTTTGGGAAAAATCGCTGCAGGGCCCTGAAGAGGACCGGCATTTTCCACGTAAAGCTTATCCCCAAGGTACAGGGAGAGAAGCACTGTGATTTCCTCCGCCAAAGTGTCAGAAGGGGTGAAAAGCAGAAGATAATACATGACACAATTCCTTTCAGCAATTATGATTAGTCCTTTTTATAATAGCGTAGATAACTGGACAGTTATGCTTTTTTCACCCTGGTATTTTCTAAAGCGTCGCCTGTAATTTCCTGGCCGCGTATGATTTGGCGGATGGACTGGAACAGGTACGGCTTTAATTCCTGTATGGGCACGGGCTCCTCATATAAAATGGAGCTGTAGCAGGTGGAGCCGGTAAGCTCTATGATTAGATAAAGCATGACCTCAGGGTTCCGGTAAAGATTGTCTGACGCTTCATTTTCGAATACGGAGGTATACAGCTCATGGAAATCAAAATCAGAGCTGTCAGAGGAATGAAGCAGTTCATTTTTAAAGATCCCCCAGCTTAAATTTTTGGAAATAAACCGCAGAAGGATCTTGTCTTCATTAAACTGCTCCAGAATATGATCCACCAGGAAAATTATTTTATCCTCCAGCAGCGTAATGTCCGTCTGATGGAGCGCTTCCTCCGCTTTTGTGAAAACCTGGCTGGCCTTATGGGCAATCAGTTTGTTGCGGATATCATATTTGTCCTTGAAATAGAGATAAAAGGTTCCCTTAGCAACTCCTGCCCGATCCACAATATTGGAAATGGTGGTGTCTGTAATTCCTTTACTGGTGAACAGTTCGAATGCGGTATTTAATAGCGCGTCTTTTTTCTGTTTCTTATTCCGTTCCGCTTTTCCCATAGGCCATAACTCCCTGCCGTTTTTTATTTCCCTTATTATAAGGCAGATTCCTTCAAATGAAAATGCTTTACGGAAAAAAAGGGACTGCCGGGGCAAAAGGGCCGCGGCACTGTAATATCCATGCAGAGAAAGGCCGGAGGGATAATGCGTCGGGTGGAAAAAGGTAAATATCAGGCTTTATAGTTATTTAATAATTTAAAATATTGACCAATGGTCATTAAAATGATATAACAATACAGGTAAACAAAAATGACCAATGGTCATATAATGATAAAAAACAGAGGTGCAGGGAATGGATAGGTTTGGAAGGAGAATTGTGGCTTTAAGGATTCCGATCCTGATAGCGGCGTTAGTGTTGTTGGTGCCGTCCGTTATCGGCTATGCGAAAACACGGGTGAATTATGATATTTTGTCTTATCTTCCCGGTGATATTGAGACGATGGCGGGGCAGGATATTCTGACAGAGGAATTTGGAACAGGCGCCTTTTCCATGTTTGTGGCGGAAGGGATGACGCCAAAGGAAATTACGGAGCTGAAGAATGAGATTGAGCAGGTGGAGCATGTAAAGAAGGTTATCTGGTATGATACGGCCATGGATATTTCGGTTCCCATGGAGATGCTGCCGGATGAACTGTATGAAGCGTTTAATCATGGGGACAGTACCTTGATGGCCATTATTTTTGATGATACGACTTCTTCGGATGCGACGATGAAGGCCATTGAGGAGATACGGCGGGTTGCGGACAGAAACTGTTTCCTGAGCGGAATGTCGGCGGTGGTCACGGATACAAAGAATCTGTCGGAAAAGGAAGCGCCGGTTTATGTGTGCATTGCTGTTCTGCTTTCCTGCCTGGTGCTGTCCCTGACCATGGATTCCTATCTGATTCCTTTTTTGTTTCTGCTGAGCATAGGGATGGCGATTTTATATAATCTGGGAACCAATGTGTTCCTGGGGCAGATTTCCTATATTACCAAGGCGTTAAGCGCGGTGCTTCAGCTGGGAGTAACCATGGATTATTCCATCTTCCTCTGGCACAGCTATCAGGAGCAGCAGCAGACCGGTACGGGTAAAAAGGATGCCATGGCAAAAGCGATCGCGGCAACCATTACCTCAGTGGTGGGCAGCTCCATTACTACGGTGGCGGGCTTTCTGGCGCTTTGCTTTATGAGCTTTACCCTGGGGCTGGATTTGGGAATCGTGATGGCAAAGGGTGTTGTGTTCGGGGTAATTGCCTGCATCACTATACTGCCGTCCATGATTCTTGTTTTCGACAGGGCTCTGGAAAAAACAAGGCACAGGGCAGTGCTGCCGGAGCCGAAGGGAATCGGCGCATTTATTACAAAGCACTACAGGGTGTTTGCCGTACTTTTTGTTGCGGCTCTGATTCCGGCAGTGTTCGGCTATACGCATACGAAGGTTTATTATAACCTGGATGAAACGCTTCCCAAGACACTCCCCAGCATTGTGGCAAATGATAAGCTGAATGCGGAGTTTGATATGAATGCCACGCACATGCTGTTGGTAGACGGCGATGTTTCACCAAAGGATGTCCGGCATATGACGGAGGAGCTTGAGAAAGTGGACGGCGTAAAATGGGTGCTGGGGCTGAATGCCCTGAAAGGGACGGCGCTTCCCGGAGAAATGGTGCCGGCTGAGCTTACAGAGACCCTGGAGGATGAAAACTGGCAGCTTTTGCTCATTGGATCCGCTTATAAGGTGGCATCGGATGAGGTGAACGCGCAGTGCGATACGCTGAGCGCAGTGAGTAAAAAATATGATCCCGGCGCGATGCTGGTAGGAGAAGCGCCATGTACCAGGGATTTAATCCGGATTACGGATCATGATTTCAGCACGGTAAGCATTGTTTCCATCGGGGTTATTTTTCTCATCATCCTGCTGGTATTCAAATCCCTCACACTTCCGGTAGTCCTGGTGGCGGTGATAGAGCTGGCGATATTTATCAATATGGGAATCCCCTATTATACGGACACGGCCATACCGTTTATCGCCTCCATCGTAATCGGAACCATACAGCTGGGCGCCACAGTGGATTACGCCATTCTGATGACCACAAGATATAAAAGCGAGCGCCTGGGCGGGGCGGATAAGGCGCAGGCGGTTTCCGTGGCCTGCCAGACCAGCGTAAAATCCATTATGGTAAGCGCATTGTCCTTCTTTGCGGCCACCTTTGGCGTCGGGCTTTATTCCAATATTGATATGATAAGTTCCCTGTGCACCCTGATGGCAAGAGGCGCGCTGATAAGTATGGCATCGGTTATTTTTATTCTTCCTTCCATGCTGATGGTATTTGACGCGCTGATCCGGAGGACTACCTGGGGAATGAAAACAAACAAAGCAGAAAAGGAACAGGAGGCTTCACAGGCATGAATAGAATAAAAAGAAACGGATATCAGAAAATACTCAGTCTTACCCTGAGCGCATCGCTGCTGCTTGGCCTGACAGGGTGCGGGGCGCAGAAGGCGGAGGAAACCGCTGCTACAGCTTCGGAGGAAGAGGCGCTGCTGACAGAGGCGCTGAGCAGTCAGGGAGCGCCTTCCCACAGTGCGGAAACGGGAAAGGAGGAGACCGTTTATGTTCTGGCGGACGCTTCCGGCGGCGTGGAGAAAATCATTGTAAGCGACTGGCTGAAAAATAAGGACGGTGACAGCATCCTGCAGGATGCATCGGATTTGCAGAATATCGAGAATGTCAAGGGCTACGAAACATTTGTCTCAGATGGGAAAAACGGGCTTACCTGGCAGGCGGACGGAGCCGATATTTATTATCAGGGAAGTACGGAAAAACAGTTGCCTGTTGCGGTGAAGCTTACCTATAAGCTGGACGGAAAAGAAGTAAAGCCGGAGGAAATCGCGGGAAAGAGCGGACGGGTGACCATCCGTATTGATTATGAAAATAAAGAAACGAGAACCGTTGAAGTAAACGGCAGAAAGGAAGAAATACATATCCCCTTTGCCATGCTGTCCGGTATGCTTTTGCCCCAGGATACCTTTTCCAATATCGAAGTTACCAACGGCCGTCTGCTGTCGGAAGGAAATAACAGCATTGTGGTGGGGATCGCTTTTCCGGGGCTGAAGGAAAGCCTGAACTGGGAGGAACTTAAAAAAGATTTGTCAAAGGCGGAGAAGAAAAAGGCGGAGGAGGAGCTTGCCATTCCGGATTATCTGGAGGTCAGCGCGGATGCTGAGAATTTTTCTCTGGGAATGACTATGACAATAGCTATGAGTGACATGCTTTCTGATTTTTCCCTCACGGATTCCCTGGATCTGGAGGAAATGAATGATTCCATGAATGATCTGCAGTCCGCATCTAATGAACTGAAGGATGGGACCTCTGATTTAAAGGACGGCAGCGCAAAGCTGAAGGAAGGGACGGACAGTCTGGCAGATGGTGTGGTAAGCCTGAAGGACGGCGCCGGGAGCCTGAAGGAGGGAACCGGGGAGCTGTATGAAAAGTCCGGAGAACTGGACGAAGGCGCTGCAAAACTGGAGGAGGGCGCATCTTCACTGGCAGAGGGAGCAGATAAGCTCAACAGCGGCGCTTCCTCCTTAAGCGACGGGGCAGGAAGCCTGAAGGACGGCACCCACAGCCTGGTAGAGGGAACCGGCAGCCTGATGGACGGCGCCGGAAAGCTGGATGCCGGAGCGGGGGCCCTGCAGGAAGGAATTGCCGGTGTTAATAATGGTATTTCGGCGTTGAAAACGGCCATGGAAACCGGAAGCGGCGACCAGCCGCCGATCCTGGGCAGTTCCGAGGCAATCGCGCAGAACATGGGAACATTATATGAAAAGGTAATCGCCTATTTTGATACCTATGAAAAGGATTTGGCGCCCGTAATCCAGATGATAGAAGAGCAGATGAGTCATGCAAATGGAGCCCTGGAGACCGCTCAGGCTAATCTGGATGCCGCCAGATCCCGGTGCAGCCAGGCTCAGGCCGATCTGGACAATGCATGTCAGCCTTCCACGGAAGAGGTGGAGGTAGTGACCGGCCGCAGTGTGGAAAGTGTCAGCGGCAACGATATTGTATCGGTGGACACTCAGACGAAGGAGGTGGCAACCATCTCTGCGGACGCGGTATCGGGGGCGGTGGAAAGCTACCGGGAGGCCGTCAGGGAGGAGGCTGTCTATGAAGCACAGGTTTCCGCTTACAGCGAACAGCTGAACCAGCTGGAGGAGGTGTATCAGGTGGTTCAGGGCCTGAGCAGCGATGCGGTGCAGAAAGCGACGGACATTGTTACTATCAAGCAGTATTGCGCTCAGCTGAGTGCCGGAACCCAGGCTCTTTATGCGGGCCTTGGGCAGGTGGACGGCGGGTTAACGCAGCTGGCGGATCAGGAAAAAGGGGTTCCCGCCCTGGTTGCGGGCGCCAATGCTCTGAAGGAAGGGACCGCAGGCGCAGTATCCGGCGCCCGGGAACTCAATGAGGGCGCCAAAAAGCTGGATTCAGGAGCCGGGACGCTGAAGGGCGGCCTGGATGAACTGAAAAACGGAGCCGCTACGCTTTCTGCAGGCAGCGGTACTCTGAAAACAGGAACCACACAGCTGAAGGAAGGCACTGCCCGGCTGGTGGAAGGGACAGGAAAGCTGGATGAAGGAGCGCTGACGCTCACCGACGGAGTGGATACCCTGGAAAACGGCGCGCATTCCCTGCAGGAAGGGGCGCTGGCGCTGGACGAAGGCGCAGGAACCCTGAAGGATGGCATGTTCCGCTTTGACGAAGAAGGAATCAGTAAGCTGACGGATATTTTTGGAGATAATACAAAAACCGTGACGGACCGTCTGAAGGCTGTGGCGGATTCCGGAAAGGAATACAAGACCTTTACCAGGCTGCCTGAGGGAATGGACGGCAGCGTGAAATTCATTATTAAAACAGCAGAGGTCAAAGCGGACAGCTGACCCGCCTGCTATGATCTTCCGAACCGCCGGTTGCGGTTCACTTTTACTCCATCGTAAGGGATTTGCGCCGGATGCGCAGAAAACTGCAGGTTGCACTGCCGCAATTATCGGTTCCTCAACCGTACCTTGCGTGCCGGGCAATGACAAATACGATATCCTGACTGTATAGCACAGCCGGAAGATGCCAGATGTAACGGCGCTTCCGGCTGATTTTATATTAAAGCGGGGGACATTGTATGTAGCAGTTAAAATGAAGAGAATAAATCTGTTTTTTACTGCCTTTTTTAGACAGTAAAATTTACAATGACAACATACATGTGTATGTATCTCAGGAGGAAGAACATGTCAGAAAAAATAATTGAAGTATCCGGGCTGCAAAAATCCTATAAGGAAAACCATGTTTTGAAAGATGTCAGTTTCACTATTGATAAAGGGAGCATTTTTGCTTTGCTTGGTTCCAATGGTGCAGGAAAAACGACAGTTATCAAAATTCTTTCCACACTATTGAAAGCAGACGGCGGCAGCGCTGTTGTTAATGGATTTAATGTGGCGACGAATGGCGGCAATGTACGTGAGTGTATCAGCCTGACAGGGCAGTTTGTGGCGGTAGATGAAGTTTTGACAGGCAGAGAAAATCTGACGCTTATCGGACAATTGAAACGTCTGCCAAACCTCAAAAGCGCCGTAAACGAATGGCTGTCTTTTTCGAGATTGGAGGATGCAGCCAACAAAAGAGTCTCCACCTATTCGGGGGGGATGCGGCGCAGGCTTGATATAGCTATGAGCCTTATGGGAAACCCCAATGTACTTTTTCTTGATGAACCTACAACAGGGCTTGACCCACAAAACCGTATTGCCATGTGGGATTTGGTAAAGGATTTAGCAAGGACAGGAACAACTGTATTTCTCACAACACAATATTTAGAAGAAGCTGAATTTCTCGCTGATGATATTGCTATTTTACATGACGGTAAAATCATTGCAGAGGGCACGCCGAGGTATCTTAAAGAAATATTGCCGGAGAGAGGGCTGCGGCTTGTTTTTGAAAGTGAGGTTAAAGCCGGTTCAGCGATAAAGCTCTTAAATGAAAATGGAATTTCTGCCGACAGTATAGAACAAAACCTGCCCTCATTAGAAGATGTATTTTTAACACTGATTGATGAAAAAAAGGAGAAAAACCAATATGAAAAAATCTAGTAGAAATTTATTCCCTGATTCATGGGTTATGTTCAAACGCTGTTTAATTATATCATTGCGGAATCCTGAAACACTCCTGACGGCAACGCTGATACCATTTTTCTTAATTCTTTTATTTGGCACGGTCTTTGGCAGCATATCCGATGTAGGGGATTTCAATTACATTGATTTTATTGTGCCGGGAATTATTTTTCAAAGCATCGCCCAGGCCTCTCAATATTCGGCAATGAATGTTGCAGCGGATATGACAAAGGGTATCATAGACCGCTTTCGCTGTATGTCTGTTTCAAAATCTGCTGTGTTGATTGGCCATACAGGGGCTGGAGTGATGCGGGGGATTATTTCAAACATTGTTATTATGGCAACGGCTCCCATTCTTGGCTTTAGGCCGCAAGCAGGGTTTGTGGATTGGGTTTTGGTTATAGCGCTCCTTTTGCTGATAAATATTACATTTACGCTGATCGCTGTACTTTGTGGGACGATTTCAAAGTCGGTAGAAGGGGCAACCGGACTATTGTTCCCCCTTTTTATTTTACCTTTTACGAGTTCGGGATTTGCACCTGTTGACACTATGCCAAGAGGTATTGGCAGGTTTGCTTCGATACAGCCTATGACACCGATGATTGACAGCTTGAGAGCCCTGACCCTTGATTTGCCTTTGGGGAATAGTTTGATGCTGGCACTTACATGGTGCATAGTATTAAGTGTTGTGTGTTTTGCTGTGTCAATGCGGACATTCAACCGTAAATAAGCATAGCGGTAAATTATTAGCCAAGCCTTGCTACATTGTGTTTAAAGTGAAAAATTGCCGGGGTAATTTCCTGGTAACAAAAAATGTTTATTAAAATATTATATGATATTATTGCGTTATAAATTTCTGTATGCTACAATCGGATCAAGCAATGAATTCAACATATCTGTTCATCTTTTAAGATTCTATGCCGTACTGTCTCAGCGATTCCGCTGACAGGCCGGTATCTGCACGCAGTTTCGCGTGTGCATGAATGCATATGCCGAGGAAAATCCCATAGGAACGGCAGATAGATTGTCCGGGCCATGAGGAAGATACATCCCGGTTACGTATGCGTGATAATGCATGAACTCCTTGCTGACAAATGAATAAGCAGGGAGAGCAAAAGGCATGGTTCTCTCTGCGGAAAAAGAAAGAGAGGAATGCCTATGAACCTTATAACAACAGGGGATACTTCTACCCAATTGCTGCCCCGGAACTATCAGTTTAACCTGAGTGATTTCGCTTTGTTTTTATCCGTGATGAAGAACAAGACGGCCTATGAATGCACCCTGAGTATTATTCTGGATGAACCGGAGCTGAAGCTGGCTGAGGTAGAGGTGGAGCAGGTAGTGCTTAACAAAAGCGGGAAACGGGCTATCCGGCTGGATGCCTGGGCACGGGATACGCTTGACCGCCGTATTAATACGGAAATGCAGAATGAAACCGAAACGGATGATGTCAGGCGAAGAGCAAGATTTTATCAGGGTTTGCTGGATACTCCGGTTTTAAAATCAGGAAAGATGACAAAATATAAGCATTTGCCATCGACTATTATCATTTTCATTACGCAGGAGGATATTTTTGGACGGGATTTGGCTGAATACACATTTTCTGAACAGTGCGAAGAGATTTCCGATTTGCCGCTGGATGATGGCACGAAGAAAATATTCCTGAATATGACCAGCAGGAATGGCCGTCCTGAGCTGATAAGCCTGCTGCAGTATATGAAAAATACAACGATTGATAATCCTGAAATCATAGTAAAGGATAGACGGATTGTCACGTTGGATGAAATTGTAAATGAAGTGAAGCAATCGGAAGAATGGGAGGCTGTAAAGATGAATATTCTTGAGATTGGAATTAAAAAGGGCAGGCAGGAAGGGCTTCAGGAAGGGCTTAAACAGGGAATCCATGCAATGATACAGGATAATCTGGAAGAGGGTGTGGAAGAAAAACGCATTTGTGAAAAGCTGCAGAAGAACTTTTCGCTGACCCGGGAAGCTGCGGAAGAAGAACTGCGCAGTTTCATGGAGGAAAAAGCAAAGAATCAGTAAGAACAATAGCAACTGACAAATAAGATATGCTGTTTCACATTCCCTGTAATAAAGAGGATCCGAAGAGACTGGAAGGCAGTTTCTCCGGATCTTTTTCTCTTTTCCGGCCGCTTAGTAACAGCTGAGAAAACTTAGCGGTTATCCCATTTCTTTGCGTTCCCTCCATCCCCCACATTTCACAGTATACGTCCAAACGCCGATATGCTATAATGACCAGGTACAAACACGAAAGAGGTGGCGGAATTGGCGAAACAAAAAGAAATAAAAACCAATGCCATGCGCATTCTGGACCGAATGAAAATCCCCTATACCCACTACACCTATGAATGCGGAGAATTTATTGATGGCATACAGGTTGCGGATATGCTGGACCTTCCTCATGAAAAGGTATACAAGACTCTGGTTACCCAAAGCCCGTCCAAAGAATATTTTGTATTCGTGATACCCATAGAAGCGGAGCTGGATTTGAAGAAGGCGGCCAGGGCTGCGGGCCAGAAATCCGTGGCAATGCTCCATGTAAAGGATATCAATACCGTTACAGGATACATCCGCGGCGGCTGCACCGCAGTGGGGATGAAGAAACAGTATAAAACACTGATAGAAAAAAGTGCGCAGTCCCTGCCTTCCGTAATCGTAAGCGGAGGCCGCATCGGTTCCCAGATTGAACTGGATCCGGCAGATCTGGCAAAAGCGGCGGCAGCGGAATTTGCGGATATTATTGTCGGCTGAGACTGGACGGCGGACGAAGTATCGGACAGCGTCCGGAGAATCCTGAAAGGAGGAATTGCAGTGGCAAAGAAAGCGAAAACCAGGGAAGATAAGCTGAAGGTTTGGGAAAAGAAGATATCCAAAAAACTGGATTTTCTTATTGTGGGAATTTTTTTCCTGATATTTGCGGCAACGGCGGTGAACGAAACACTGGAAGCAAAAGGGATGACCCTTCGGGGCCTTCTGTCTGAAGTCAAGTTTCCCGGAAAAAGCTGACAGGGCATCCTGCCTGATAAGCGGAAGGATGACGGAGCATCAAGCCCGGCATGCATTAGGCGGAGGAAAATCCTCTGCTTGTCAGAGGGCTGGCATTTTGCTCCGCAATACAAGGAGGTAACACAGTTGAGTGAGAATAAAAATATCATGGAGTACGAAACGGTAGAGCTGGATGATAAGGATGACGCTCTTGTCATCATAGATCAGACAAAGCTGCCGGGAAAAACGGAGATTATCCGTCTGAAAACTGCACAGGAAATGTGGGATGCCATTTATCTTCTGAAGGTACGCGGCGCCCCGGCCATTGGCGTGGCGGCGGCTTTTGGCATTTACCTTTTGGCCAAGCAGATAGATACGGCGGATTACAGCACTTTTCTTGCCGAATTCAGAAAACAGAAGGAATACCTGGATTCGTCCCGCCCCACCGCGGTAAATCTGTCCTGGGCGCTGAAGCGTATGGAAAAAATTGTGACAGACAATGGGGATCAATCGGTGGAAGAAATCAAGCGGCTTCTGAAAGCGGAAGCGGATGCCATCAAGGTAGAGGATATCCGGGTATGCAAAACCATCGGGGAATTCGGCCTTACCCTTGTGAAGCCCGGCGACGGCATCCTCACCCACTGCAATGCGGGACAGCTGGCCACAAGCAAATACGGAACCGCCACAGCGCCTATTTATCTGGGAGAGGAAAGAGGCTATCACTTCCGTGTTTTTGCGGATGAGACCCGTCCGCTGCTGCAGGGAGCCAGGCTGACCAGCTATGAGCTGCATTCCTCAGGTGTGGATGTGACCCTGATTTGTGATAATATGGCGGCCACCGTAATGAAAAACGGCTGGGTGGACGCTGTTTTCGTAGGCTGTGACAGAGTGGCCCGTAACGGTGATACCGCTAATAAAATAGGCACTTCTTCGGTGGCGATTGCTGCGAATTATTATAACGTGCCTGTCTATATCTGCGCACCTACCTCTACCATTGATATGAATACGGCCACAGGCGCGGATATTCATATTGAAGAACGCCCTGCAGAGGAAGTCACACAGATGTGGTATCGGGAACGCATGGCGCCGGAGGGCGTAAAGGTATATAATCCTGCATTCGATGTGACGGATCACAGCCTGATTGCAGGAATCGTAACGGAATATGGCATTGCACGGGAGCCCTATGAGGAATCCTTCCGTGAAATTTTTGCTAGAAAAGAAAATGCGGAATATGATTGAATATGGTAATTATATTGACAACAGGGGCGTGTTGGGAATAGTCCGCCGCGCCTGTAATTATGTGGATGCCAGGCTGGTGGACCACGGGTTCCGGGTAGCCTGTATCGTATCCAGGATACTTGCCAGGCTGGGCGGCTATACGGAAAAGGAAATGCGGGATATCTGCATCCTGGCTCTGTACCATGATATCGGCGCTTATAAAACGGAAGAAATCAGCCGGATGCTGGAATTTGAAACCAGAAATATGCAGGAACACTCCATTTATGGTTATCTGTTCATTAAGTATTTTACGCCTTTGCAGGAAGTGGCTCCGGGGGTCCTGTTCCATCATACCACCTGGAGCAGGCTGCAGGAGCTGCCCGGCGTCAGCCCGGAGAATAAGAGGCTTGCCCAGATCATGTACATAGCGGACCGGGCGGATGTGTGCCTGGAGGAAGAAGGCTGCAGCTATCAGGAATTTGCAAGACGCCTTCTGGCCGGACGGGGAGTGAGATATTCTCCTGAAATAGCGGATATTGTGCTGGCGGAGGATTTCCTGGAGCTTTCCTCCGAAAGGGAGGCCTGGGAAGCTGAACTATGGGAAAAAATCTGGAAGGTTCCCTTCACAAAGGAAGAGATAAGAAAATATCTGGACATGGTGATTTATACCATTGATTTCAGAAGCAGGCATACCGTGACCCATACCATGACCACGACCAGCATCAGCTATGAGCTTGCAAAGAGGATGGGGCTTAAGGGCAGGGCACTGAGTGATATTTATTTCGGCTCCCTGCTTCATGATCTGGGAAAAATCGGCATACCCGTGGAAATCCTGGAATTCCCCGGGAAGCTGAGCCCTCAGGCCATGCGGATTATGCGCACCCATGTGGAGCTTACCGGCCTGATCCTGGGCCCTGATGTGGAAGAAAAAATACGGAAAATTGCCATGAGGCACCACGAAAAGCTGGACGGCTCCGGCTATCCCCTGGGCCTGACGGCTATGGATCTCAGCCTGGAGGAAAGAATTGTGGCTGTCGCAGATATCGTCAGTGCGCTTGCAGGGACAAGAAGCTACAAGGAGGCCTTTTCCAGGGAGCGTATTGTGGGAATCATCGGCAAGATGAAAGAGGACGGCCTCATTGACGGCAGCATTGTGGATGTTATGACTGATAATTTTAATGATATCATGGGAAAAACAGGAGTGCGCTGTCAGCCGATTATGGATATGTATCAGGATATCCAGAGGGAATACCAGGAACTTGCCGGCTATATGGAGGGTGACTGGAACGGCCGACATCATAAGCGGGCAACAGCTGCTAACGACGCTTGACGTAACAGTTGAGGCAGGTCTGTGCATTTACTGTGCAGACCGTGAGAAAGCATGGTGGCGGCAGGCATCCGCCCCTCGCCGAAGGCGACTTTTCATGGGCGGATGCAGTAACGGTTCGGCCGAAGGCCGAACTGTTACTGCTTGACAGATGGAAAGCGCTGTGATAGGATGTTAAAAATCCCGGGCTGCATACAATAATGGATTTTATACCGTCAGATTTTTGCAGCGGCGGGAAAAGGAGATTACCAATGACACTTACAGCAGAAACCGATAAGATTACAAGGCGAATCAACTCTGTACAACTGGAACCGATGAAACATTGTACAGAGGTTAATCATTAGGCAGTAACGGTTCATCGGAAGAAACGGAACAGATGCAGCAGTATACACACGGTATGACCCGGAATATGGGGCGGCGTGTGTCTGGTTTGTGTACCGGTTTTCTCCGAAGATACCCGTGCCGCTCCTTTTTTACGGAGCGCTGTTGTAGGTGATATATGAGAGGCCGCGGACAATGTTTTGTCTGCGGCCTTTCCGTATCTATGCACACTACAGGCCTTCCTGCGGCAACAATGCCGGAGAAGAATGCCTGAGTACATCTGTGCATGGAAGCGGATGTAATGCGGAAGGGCTTTGCAGGAATGCAGGGCCTTTTTTGATAGAAATATTTGTATGGACTGCAGAATGCGATGGGCGTAAAAGGCCGGGGAAAACATTGGAAATATCTGCGGCAGGCACAAAAAGAGAGGAATGACAGATTATGAGCTTACTTGATATTACGGAGCTGTCACTGAGCTATGGTGACAAATGTTTATATAAAAATGCGGAATTCTCCCTGTTTAAAGGAGAGCATGTGGGAATCGTGGGGGCAAACGGCGTGGGGAAAAGCACTTTTATCAATATCTGTACCGAAAATACCATACCGGATGAGGGACAGATCAGGTGGCAGCCGGGAATCAGCCGTGGCTACCTGGATCAGCATGCCGCGGCTGATGCGCAGCAGACCGTGCTGGAGTATATGCAGGCATCCTTTTCGGCGCTTTTTGAGAAGGAGAAGGAGATGGTACAGGCTTATCAACGCTATTCGGCCGGAGAAGAGGACGCGCTGAAAAAAGCGGAAAAATACCAGCAGCAGCTGGAAGCCGCGGATTTTTATTCCATTGAATACCGGATCATGCGGATTGCGGAGGGGCTGGGGCTGACAGCCATTGGCATGGATAAACAACTGGGGAATTTAAGCGGGGGACAGCGGGCCAAGGTGATTCTTTCCAAGCTTCTGCTGGAGGAGCCGGATGTACTGCTGCTGGATGAACCCACGAACTTTCTGGACAAGGAGCATATCCGGTGGCTGTCTGAATATCTGACGGAGTTTTCCGGGGCGTTTCTGGTGGTATCCCATGATTTTGCCTTCCTGGAGCAGATCAGCACCTGCATCTGCGATATTGATGAACAAAGCATCCGGAAATACAGCGGAAAATACTCAGACTTCCTGAAGCAGAAAAAACATCTGCGGGAGGATTATATAAGGCGGTATACCGCCCAGCAGAAGCAGATAAAAAAGACGGAGGAATACATCCGTAAAAACATTGCCGGCGTCAACAGCCGGAATGCTAAGGGCAGAAGAAAGCAGCTGGAACGGCTGGAGCGGATGGCTCCCCCCGCCCAAACCCAATTACCGTCGGTATTCCGATTCCATTCGGGCAGGGAGGTGCATGAGGAAATCCTCCTGCAGGTGAACGGGCTGGCAGCAGGATATTATTATCCGGTCATTTCCGGGATCAGTTTTACGGTAAACAGGGGACAGAAGGTAGTGATTACGGGCTTCAACGGCATCGGCAAATCCACGCTTTTAAAGACGCTGGTGGGGCAGCTGCAGGCCCTGGACGGTAATTTCAGTATATCGGAGGCCGTACAGACCGGCTACTATAAACAGGAATTTTCCTGGGATACGCCGGAACAGACGCCGCTTGCAGCAATCCGTTCCTGGTTTCCTCAGCTTACGGAAAAAGAGGCCAGAAGACATCTGGCCGGATGCGGAATAGACAGCAAAAAGGCGGGGCAGGGCCTTTCTACCTTAAGCGGCGGGGAACAGGCCAAGGTCAAGCTGTGCAGGCTGACGCTTCAGCCCGCGAACCTGCTGATCCTTGACGAGCCTACCAACCACCTGGATGATCTGGCAAAGGAGGCGTTGAAGGAGGCGCTGGAACAGTATGAGGGAACCGTGATTCTGGTGTCCCATGAAGAAAAATTTTACCAGGACTTCGCTGATAAAATCATATCCCTGGAGCAGGTTCGCCCCAGGGAATAATCAAAATCATGTGCCGTCCTGGGCAGATACAAAATTATAATAAACGGATAAGCTGCAAAGCTGTAATATAATCGCTGTGGGAGTGGATGCCGCGGGATTTAACATCCTGCGGCCCGGCAGGCTTTTTTTACGGAATAGCCATATGCGGCAGCCAGCAGCAGCGCAGCGATCAGGCAGATGCTCCCATTGATGGCAAGCGCCATAGCTTCCGCGGAGGCAATATGGCCGTCATTGGTGTACATAACAAAGAAATCAAAGAGGTAAGCTGACAAAATACCAATCACGGAAGGAAGGAGGAAGAGCCTGCGAAGCTGGGAGGAAAGGCAGCCCCGCAGAAACGCGGTATTTGCGCCAAGCTGGCTCAGATCCCGGAACACCAGCCTTTCGGACTGTCCCAGGGTAAGGCCTCTGGTGTAGGCAATGATGACGGCGGCAGCCAGGCAGATAATGGCAACATATAAAAAGAGAAGGAAAAACACAGCATGACGGACAAAAGAGATTTTCTGTTCAAGGATTTTAAAATAAGGTGCATATTTCCAGTCAAAATCCCTTTCGGGCTGCTCTGGATAAAGTGTGACCGTTCTGTCATAGCCGTACTCTTTTCCCTGGCTGCGCGCCTGCTCATGCTGATAGGGATCATAATTCCCTAAAACAAGCATTTCAGAGCTTGCACGCTCGGAAAAGGCACGGTAAAGCTCCTTGGCGAAGGCATAGGAATTCTCCGCATCCGCCGTTTGAAACAGTACCTGTTTCGTCTTGTTTTTATCAGCAGCGCCTTCCGACAGCATGGCGTAATCAGAATCACTGAGAACGTATCTTGCCTGGGTGTCAGAACCTCGGCCCACTACCAGCTGGTGGCAGACAAGCGTTCCTGCAAAGGAAACAGGGTGGGCATTTCCATTCAAATCCGTAATCTGATCCAGGTCGTCAAAATGTGCCCAGATTGTTTCAGCGGCATCCGGATGGGTAAGCAGCAGGTAGGTGCCGGGCTGAACCCGGACAGCTTCCCCGGTATAGGCATTGTAGGCGCTTTCACTGAGAAACTGCATGTATCCGGATTTTTCCATGTAGGTTTCAATGAGGTAACCCTGATCATCGTAATCTCTGTCCACAGAGCTGCCAATTAGATTCAGGAAGGTCAGTTCATGATAAGCTGTAATGGTTACGCCAAAATCCCCGGCAATATGGTAAATTTCTTCCTTTGTCAGCTCCCCGGAATCCGCCGGGTAAAAGAAGGATACATCCTCCGGATTCTGTGCATTGAAGTTATTCAGGCCTGTCATAAGCGTGGGGACATAGAAGGCGCCGAACAGACCGCAGAACAGCAGCAGGGTAATGATACACATGCTGCGCACCATTTGCGCGCCCAGGAATTTCATCATGTTGTAGGAAATGATATGGTTATAGTAGTGCTGGGGCCGTGCTCCCTTTTTATGGCAGGAAATGGAGTACACCAGAATCCGGTAAATTCCCAGGAAGGCAGGAAGGAAAAAAACAGAGGGCAGGCTTCCCAGGCTTCTATGGAATAAACGCAGTGAAAGGGGCGAAAGGCAGAGCGCAAGAAACAGTCCCGACACAAGAAGTATGCAGCCGGAAAGCAGATATCCGGGGGTGACTGTTTTTTTCAGCGGCTCGCTTCTGTGCTGTTCCTGAATAATTTCGATCACATTGCTGCGCTTCATAAACAGGTTGGCCTGGATAAACAGGGACACAGCGATGAGAATTACGAAGAGCAGAGTATATAATAGGCCCCGGGCTGAAATGGAGAAGGCGGCGCCGGTGGACTGTTTTACCAGCGGGAGAAAACAGAGCCAGACGATAAAGGACAGAAGCTGTCCGGCGGCAGTTCCGCAGACGGCGCACAGGGCAAGGAGGGAAAGAAGCTCCCGTGACAGTGAGCGCATATAGGTTTTCCGGGGAAGCCCCATGGCGGTCAGGATTCCTGTTTCCCGGCTTTTATAACGCAGAAACAGGGATGAGGAATAAATGGTAAAAAGAAAACAGCCAAGGAGCGCCGCCGCAAATATGATGTAAACCTGCTTGCGGGAGTCCCCGCCTTCCGGCAGGACACTTTGCACCAGCGGGCTGGTGAGAACTGCCAGGAAAGAGGAAATAAGGAGAATGGCGAAGGTATTGCAGCCAAGAAACAGCCTGTATTCGCCGGGATTATTTTTACGGAGATGTTGGAAAATGGTATGCAGTGTCATGATTTACATCCTTTCATTGAGTTGTTTCAGTTCATCAAGCAGTATATCCATGAATTCCCGGCGGCTGCCCTGGCGTTTCAGTTCCTTCTGCACCTGGCCGTCCCGCATCAGAAGAACCCGGTCACAGTGGCTGGCGGAGAAGCTGTCATGTGTGACCATGAAAATTGTAGCATCCAGTTTCTCTTTGGCTTCCCGGAATGCGCCGATGACGGCGGCGCCGGAACGGCTGTCAAGGTTGCCGGTAGGCTCATCCGCCAGAATCAGATCCGGATGGTTCATCAATGCCCTGGCAACGGCGGTGCGCTGCTTCTGCCCTCCTGAAATCTCAGCGGGATATTTGTCCGCGATATCGGTGATGTCAAACAGCTCCATCAGGTTGTGGGCCTTTGCCTCCATGGGCTTATAGGGAGAATGAAGAATGATTTTGGGAATACAGATGTTTTCAAATACCGTCAGGCCGTCCAGCAGGCAGAAATCCTGAAATACAAAGCCCAGTTTTTTGCTTCTTACCTGCGCCAGCCGTGTTTCATCCAGATTCTCCAGCGGCGTGCCGTTCAGCAGGATTTCTCCGGAATCATGGGGGATAAAACAGGAGATGCAGTTGAGCAATGTGGTTTTGCCGCTTCCCGAGGGCCCCATGACAGCCACGAACTCGCCTTTTTCAACAGTGAGGTTAACGTCCTTTAGCACCTCATAGGTGGCGGAGCCGGTATGATAGCTTTTATATAAATGATTTACGTGCAGCATGTTTGATTCCTCTCTTTCTTCCGGGCTGTGTCCGGTGTTTATGCTTCTATTGTAGGGGAAAAGGCGCCTGTTTCCCACGGGAGGCAGGGTAATGTTTGGGAGATATTTTGTAAAGTTCGGTGATTCACGGGAAATAAGGAATATGTTATACTGGATACGGCTTTGGCGCGCCGCCTGAAATCGGAAGCGCGGCCGCGGCGGGCCTGAATTGGAAAAAGGAAGAAACGGAGCTGTAACGGAATGCTGGAAATTGCGATTTGCGATGACGAAAAAAAACTGAGGTTGGATTTGCGCCATGTGATAGAAAAAGAGCTTGCGCTTGACGGCGTGGAGTTCGGCCTGACCGAATATGAAAGCGGGGAGGCGCTTCTTCGGGGCATCAGGGAAAGAAATGGGGATATTATTTTCCTGGATATTGAGATGGGCGGCATGAACGGCATGGAAGCGGCCAGGGCGCTCCGGAAAAACGGACAGCCCGCGGTAATAATATTTGTGACCTCCTATCCTGATTTTGTATTCCATGGCTATGAGGTCAGGGCGCTGAACTACATATTAAAGCCGTATCAGGAAAAAAAGATAAAAGAGGTTCTGCGGGATGCGCTGAAGGAACTGGAAATCAGTACGGAGAAATATTTTACGGTGGAGCAGAAGTCCGGCACCCTGCGTCTTGCGCTGGGACAGGTCAGGTATTTTGTCAGCGAGGGAAGAAAGATAGCGGCAGCGGCGGAAGGGGAGAGAATCTCTTTTTACGGGAAGCTGGGCGAAGTGGAAGAAGAGCTGCCTGACTTTTTTGTCCGCTGCCACAACAGATATCTGGTGAACCTGAATTATGTGACGAAGCTGGAAAGCGCGGCACTGTATTGTGAAGGAGAGAAAATACCGGTCAGCCGTTCCTGCAGCCAGGAAACGGCGGCGGCTTTTGCGAGGTTTATGCTGAAATGATGGTTTCAAAAAATCTGATAATCTTTGTATTATCAATCATATATGTATCCTTTATTTTCCGCTTCCTTCTTTGCTTCCTGAAGCTGAAGCAGGGACTCCTGCAAAAGGCGGCCGCCATTGCAGGGGTCTGGATTGTGGGCTGTACGGTGGTTTTTCCGGAGGACCCGTTTAACGTTTTCGGGATGCTCGTTTTATTTGCCATGGTGCTACTCATCTGCTTTGAAGGAAGCGTTGTGCGGCGGCTGTCGGTGGTACTCCTCCTGTATCCCATCATTGTATCCGTCAATTTTGTGACCCTGGATGCCACCGGAATCGTTTTTTACCGGCTGACGCCGCAGACCCCCTTTTGGGATGCCGCGCTGAACGCTTTTTCCATGCTTTTGCGGGATCTGATATGGATGGGGATTTACTTTGCCTTCCGTAAAAAGGCCGCCCATTCCATAAAAATGATGACGGACCGGATGTGGCTGCTTATGGATATCGTATGCGCCGCGGCATTTGCAGGCAGCATCACCCTGATTTCCACAATAAGCCATAAAGATGCCTGGCTCACCTATCCATCCTGCCTGGCCTGTGTGGTGACAAGCCTGGGCTGTATCTGGCTGGCGGCCTATATCGGTGAAACCATCCGCAGGGATATGGAAATGGAAAACATGAAGGTGCGCCAGGCATACTATGAGGAGCTGGAAAAAAACCAGCTGGCGGTCCGCAAGCTTCGCCACGACATGAACAACCACCTTGGTGTGATCGGCTCCTTCCTGGAGGAAAAGGAATACGACAAGGCGCTTGCCTATTTTAAAGAGCTGAATATCACCGCAGCGGCGCGAAACCGCAAATTCTGTGAAAACAGCCTGGTCAACGCGGTAATCAACGCAAAATATAACCTGGCGCTGGAAAAAAATATAGACTGCTTCGTAAACATCGAGCTGGATAACCTTCTCGCCATGGATGACGTAAGCCTGTGCACCATTTTCGCCAACCTTCTGGACAATGCCATAGAAGCGGCGCAGAAGGTCCCCGACAGGGAGGCCCGCCGCATTTCCCTCAAGGCCCGCTACACCGGGGAATCGCTCTGCATCGAGGTGGAAAACAGCAGGACCGGGGAACTGGCGGAATCCAAAGCCGGACTTCTCACCACCAAGCCCGATAAAGAAAACCATGGCTACGGCCTCCGATCCGTCCGTGACGTAGTAGAAAGCTACGGCGGCCATATGGACATCACACCGGCTGCCGATGCCTTCCGCGTAACCATCTGGATAGGCAGCCTTGTTTAGGGGGCTGGGAGATTTCCGGGCCGGGGCAGCGCTTTTGGAATTCACAAAAGGATAAAGCCCGGTAACTCTTCTGTTACCCGGACAGCTGCAAATTTCACAAAGTCTTAAGTATTATTAAGAAATTTTAGTATGGACAAATCCGGGAAAAAGTAATATAGTTGGTGAGGTTAAAAGGTTTTTGGGGGAAGGGGCATTTGACATAGTTTAGCGTGGCTTAAGAGAGGTGCCTGACATGAGACAGAATGAGGTAAGCTCCTGCGCTGCCGGAGGAATCGGGAGAGCGCGGAATTACCAGATGGATAATTTGAAATGCCTGCTCATTTTTGCAGTTGTATTAGGACATATGCTGGAGCTGTTTATGGGTAAAGATTCGGGGAACCGGATCCTTTATCTGGTCATCTATTCCTTCCATATGCCGCTGTTTGCTTTCGTATCCGGAGTGTTTGCCAGATATAATCCGGATAAAATCAAGAAGAATATGATATATCCTTATCTGGTTTTCCAGACCCTTTATGTGATTTTCGCAAATCAGGTGCTGGAGAAGGATGCGGATATGCAGTATACCACGCCGTACTGGCTGCTGTGGTATCTGTTCGCCATCATCGTGTGGAATCTGGTGCTTCCGCTGGTGCAGGGCGGCAGCCTGGGCAGGAAGGCCGTCATGCTCATAGCGGCCGGGGCCGCCAGTGTGCTCATCGGCTTTGATGATAAGGCGGGATATTATCTGTCGGCCTCCAGGATTGTGGAGTTTTTCCCTTATTTCCTGCTGGGCGTATATTATAAAGAACTGAAGAGCGGTGTGAAGGAAACGGTTTCGGAGCATCTTAGGAAGCATAGAAGGCTGTCCTCCCTTACCGGGGCGCGGGGAAAGGCCATGCTCAGGGCTTTTCTGATGGTCGGGCTGCTGGTGTTGATTGGGCTGCTTGTCTGGTTTATCAGTCGGCATGCGGAGGATATCAATTCCGCGTGGCTTTACGGCTCCGTTTCTTATAAAAAAGGAAATTACGGCTGGCAGTTCCGTGTGCTGAGCATCGGCGCTGCGCTGATGTGGCTTTTATTTTTCCTGCTGAGTATGCCGGCGGCGAAAATACCGTTTCTTTCCTATATCGGGGCGAACACCATGCCGGTGTATCTGCTCCACGGCTTTGTGATTAAATTCCTGAGCAAGATTAAGTTTTTTAAATTTGTGGAGCATGATGAAGCTGCGGCGCTGATTTTAAGCGTTGTGCTTGTGGCGTTTCTGTCCTGGAAGCCGCTGGTTAACTTCCTGTCGCCATTGTTTCGGTGGAACCGGGAGGATTTCAGGCGCAGCGGCCGAAAGCGGCTGAAGAAAAATACCATGCCGGGATGAAATAAAAACTATGCCGTGATGAAATTACGGAAGAACTGCTGCTTTTTATCAATTTTCCTTATATGGCAAAATAAAAAGAGAAGCCGGAAGATGATATACCCTTCCGACTTCTATTTTTCTGTATTTCCCTGCGATTGCAGGAGGAAAACAGTATTATCCTGGTTCCTGAAAGTCTACAGTTCCAGAACCTCCTGCGCGATTTCCACTGCATCTTCAATGCAGCCGGGGCAGGTGCGGATAACCTTTCCTGTGTCAATGCCCTTCAGTTCACGGCATATGATAGTGCCGTTCTTCTCTTCAAAGCGTTTCAGGATTTCGCGGGAAAGCTTATAGGTGTCTGCTTTGGTCCCGGGATTTGCCAGGCAGCCATCGCTGTTCTTAAAGCCTGCCAGCATTACGGCTCCTGAAACGGCGCCGCAGGTGCCGTCCATGCAGCCCATGCCCAGCCCGAAGGCTTCACCGGCACGGAAGAGGGTTTCCTCGTCCACGCCGATTTCCTTACAGAAGGAACAGGCAACAGCCTGACAGCAATTGTATTTCTTATCATGATTGGCAATCGCCAGTTCTTTTTTCGTCATGTCAGCTCCAGTTTCCGTAATTAATAAGCCTTTGCTTCCTCTTCACCCTTCATCACACGGAGGCCGCCCTGCGCCAGGGCAAGAAGCTCATCCTCGCCGGGATAGATTACAAAGTCGGCAATCCAGCCTACGCGCTTTTTCAGATCTTCACAGGTTACCTTGGAATAAGCGATGCCGCCTGTAAGGATGATCTTGTCAACCTTGCCGTTAAGGACGGTGGCCATGGCGCCGATATCCTTGGCCATCTGATAATGGAATGCATCCAGTACGGCTGCGTATTCCGGTACGCCTTCCAGCGCTTTGTCTTCCACGATGCGGGCGTCATTGGTTCCCACATAGCCGTTGAAGCCGCCGCCGCCAACCAGCTTTTTGTAAATTTCTTTTTCCGTATATTTGCCGGAGAAGCATAATTTCACCAGATCACCGGCGGGTACGGTGCCTGCGCGTTCGGGAGAGAATGCGCCTTCGCCGTCGAGGATGTTGTTTACGTCAACAATTTTGCCGCCTCTGTGTGCGCCTACGGAGCAGCCGCCGCCCATATGCACCACGATCAGGTTCAGCTGTTCGTAGGGGATACCGGATTCCTTGGCGTATCTTCTGGCAACAGCCTTCTGGTTCAGGGCATGGAAGATACTTCTTCTGGGAAGCTCGGGGCATCCGGAATATCTGGCAACAGGCTCCAGCTCATCTACAACAACCGGGTCAACGATAAAGGAAGGAACGCCGATGGAATCGCCGATTTCCCTTGCCAGGATGCCGCCCAGGTTGGAAGCGTGCTGTCCCTGATAGCCGATTTTCAGATCGTTAAGCAGATCGTCGCTCACCTTGTAGGTGCCGCCCGGGATGGGCTTAAGCAGTCCGCCGCGCCCTACGATGAAATCCAGGGAATGGATGTCAAAATTCTTCTCCTTCAGGAGGTCCGTGATAATTTCCTTACGGAAATCCTTCTGGTCGATGATGGTGGCGTACTTTGAGATTTCTTCAGTGGGGTGTCTTAAGGTTTCTTCAAAAAGAAGGGTTTCGTCCTCAAAAACACCGATTTTGGTTGAGGTGGAACCGGGATTGATAATTAAGCTCTTATAAGACATAGGGTTTTCTCCTTTTCTTTTATGAAGCGGTTAGTCCGCTCAGCCTCTTTTTTTATTCAACTCTTCCGCAACTACGGCAGCCAGGGCGATGGAGTTTACCTTTGTTTCAAAGGTATCGGAACGGCTGGTAAGGATGGCGGGAACCTGGGTTCCTGTAAGGATGCATCCGTTCTTTACACCATTAACCATGTGCACAATTGCTTTGTAAACCAGGTTTCCTGCATGGATGTCGGGGAACAGCAGAATGTCCGCATCACCCTGGATTTTGCGGTCGGTTGCCCCTTTGTGTTTTGCAGCCTCCGGATCAATGGCCAGGTCGAGGGAAAGCGGTCCGTCAACAACACAGCCGGTGATCTTTCCTTCCTCGCACATCTTTGTCAGCTCGGCGGCCTCTACGGTTACGGGCATTTTCGGGTTAACCACCTCAACAGCGGCCAGAGGGGCTACCTTGGGGTTGGGAACGCCGCAGGCATGAGCCACTTCTACGGTATTTTCAATAATATGTACCTTGTCCTCCAGCGTAGGGTAGGTCATGAATGCCACGTCGGTGAAGAACAGCAGCTGGTCGATGCCGGGGATATCGAATACGCATACATGGGAAAGCGGATTTCCGGTTCTCAGGCCAACCTCTTTGTCAAGAATACTCTTTAAGAAGGTTTTGGTTTCCAGAAGGCCCTTCATGTACATATCCACCTTGCCGTCATGGGCAAGCTTTACTGCGGTCAGGGCAGCAGTCCATTCATCGGGTTCGTTGATAATTTCGAAATCGGAAATGTCAATGCCGCCCGCTGCTGCGGTTGCTTTGATTTTTTCCTCATCGCCTACCAGGATGGCGTTGGCAATGCCGCGGTCCTTGGCCGCCCTTACCGCTTCCAGAACTGCGCTGTCCTGCGCAACGGCAACGGATACGGTCTTCTGGCCGCATTCTTTTACTTTGGAAATCAGTCCGTCAAAACTTGTACTCATTTGTTCGCACCTCATTTGAAATTGTTTTATGGTATTGTGGAATCTGTGTTGCTGCGGGCAGATGGGGAACCATTACCTTCCATACGCCGGAAACGGCAGGAACCCCGGAAACTGTATAAAAAATGCCCATTGTTAAAATTATAACACTTCTATTTCTAAAGGTCAAGGCGGATCACCACACCCGCAAGGAGAAACGCATAAGCGCAGGCGCCGTACTTTCCGCCGTCCGAGGCTGCGGCAGCCAGCCGTCTTTCTTCCCGGGCGGGATGGGGGTGTTGTCTGATCCAGTTTCAAAAACGGGGTATTTCTAACTGTTCCGGGAAACCAGAATTCTGCCAACGCGGCCAAAACTCCTCCCGCAGCGACTTGCGTCTGCTGCGTTCGTCAGACAGGCCGCTAAGGGCGGCAAAATTCCGGTCTCCCGGGAAAGTAAGAAATATCCGCCGTTTTTTCTTATGGATCGGACAACACCCCCATCCCGCCCGGGAAGAAAGACGGCTGGCTGCCGCAGCCTCGGACGGCGGAAAGTACGGCGCCTGCGCTGATGCGTTTCTCCTGCCACAGTCGATGCATGTAACTGTGAGGGGAGTAAACAGCTGCGAAGCGGCAATACTTTAAGAAATAGTTAACGAAATCTTAAATGCGGTATATCTAAGAAAATGGTATAATATCGATAAATGCAAAGGAAGCGGACAGTTCGCTGGGGGCGCTGTCTGTCCTGCTGGGACTGCGGGCCATGCGTGTGGACAGGGCGGAACCGTAAAAAACTGCCGGGGGCATGTGGGATGCCGGGGCCGGCGCTGAATGACAGGATGGTGGTTATGAAATATAAAATTTTGCTGGTAGACGACGACAGGGCGCTGTTAAAAATGCTTTCCAATTTCCTGGAATTAAAGGGCTATGAAGTGAATACCGCATCCGGCGGGATGGAGGCTATGGAAAGCATAAAGGCCGCGCCGGATCTGATACTGCTTGACATCAATATGCCCGGCATGGACGGGCTGGAGCTTTGCAGGCAGATACGGGATAAGATTTCCTGCCCAATCCTGTTCCTCACAGCGAAGGCGGAGGAGCAGGACCGGGTGAACGGACTGCTTTCGGGCGGCGACGACTACATTTTAAAGCCCTTCAGCTTAAAAGAGCTGGAAGCCAGAATTATTTCCCATCTGAAACGGGAAGAGCGGTACAGGACGAAATCGGAGTACCGGTTCCGGGAAGGGCTGATGATCGACTACACGGCGAAGGAAGTGCGGATTGACGGCAAAAAAGCGGATTTCACCAGAACGGAATATGAAATCATAGAATTCCTTTCCATGAATCCCGGCCAGGTATTCGACAGGGAAAGGATCTATGAAAAGGTATGCGGCTACGATGCCCAGGGAGACAGCCGGGTCATTACAGAGCTGATCAGGAGAATCAGGAAAAAACTGGCGGAGTACACAACGGCGGAATTCATTGAGACGGTCTGGGGGATGGGATACCGGTGGGAAAAATAAAAGATCTTTCAATCAGAAAATCTATCATACTCTATATGGCGGTGAGCCTCATTTTGAGCTTCCTGGCATCGGCGGCCGTCATGCTGGCGGCGGTCAGGATACAGAAACGGGTCTGGATAAAATATATGGATGCGTCGGCTTATGCACAACAGGCTGATTTTACCTTCCAGGACAGCATCCCAAGGCCCGGTGCCTGGGAAATGACGGACGCGGATCGTTTTATTTCGGAGGCCTGTGATTTTCTGGAGACCTACAGCAGCCTGGTCATTTCCGTGGCGGGAACAATAGCTGCCGTGTTTTTATTTTACCGCAATAAGCTGAAGACGCCCCTTCAGGAGCTGTCGGAGGCATCAGGGCGGATTGCAAAAAACGAACTGGATTTCAGGATTGTTTATACCTCCGGGGATGAGCTGGGCAGGCTATGCGGGGAATTTGAGAGGATGCGGGCGGAGCTGGAAAGAAATGAGCGGAAAATGTGGCACATGATAGAGGAGGAAAAGGCGCTGCGTTCCGCCGTGGCCCACGATATCAGGACGCCCCTCGCCATATTGCAGGGATATCAGGAGATGCTGCTTGAATATGTTCCGGAGGATGCCTTGGACAAGGACAAAATGATGGACATGCTTCAGGAGGGAATGACGCAGATTGAGCGGCTGAAGCATTTTGTAGAAAGCATGCGCACCTTGTCCGGTGTTGAACAAAGAAAGGTTTGCCCCAGGGAAATGGAGCTTTCGGCGCTGCAAAGGCTGGTGGAACAAAGCGTGAGCTTCATGGCGGAGACGGCGGGGAAGCGGTATATGGTCAGCTGCAAAAATACGGAGGAAAAAATATGCCTGGATGCGGAGCTTGTCCTTGAGGTGGCGGAAAACCTCGTATCCAATGCCCTGAGGTACGCCAGGACAGAGGTGGCGGTTGACATCCGCATGGCGGGAAAGGAGCTGGAGCTGACGGTCATGGATGACGGAAGCGGCTTTACGGTGAGCGAACAGCAGGCCGTGAAGGCCTATTTCCATTCCAATCCCCAGGATGATCTGGAGCATTCCGGGCTGGGAATGTATATCAGCAGGGTATACTGCGAAAAGCACGGAGGCAGGCTGGCCGTGGGAAATGCCGAAACAGGAGGCGCAGTGGTAAAGGCTGTATTTTACGCAGCTGGGGACGGATTTCAGGAACATAGGTAAACAGGGAAGGGATCGATAGAGAACGGTTCGTAACTATACAGTTACGGCTGTTCTTTTTTTCTGTTGTTTTTTTGTTGATAATCGGATGCTAGGATATTTTTATAGAAAAACTGCGGCATGGCTGCTTACCCATGGGGCAGTGCCGCAGGCATAAAAAGAAAGGCGGGATATTATGAAAGCCATTATCCGAAGAGAACTGAAAAACTACCTGAAAAACCCTTTTTTCTGGATCGGTCTTTTCTTTATTGTTTTTCAAATGTATCAGATACTCAGTCCCTATCTGCATATTCACTATTATCAGCAGGGAGAGGCGGCTGAGGAGCTGGCAGAGGAGAATATCGGGGATGCGGACATCACGGACGGGTATGTGCCCACGGACGAAGGGAAGCGTATGGAGCTTGCCTGCGAATTGGTAAAAAGGGATATGGCGCAGGAGCTTAACATGACAGAGGAAGAGGCCGGCGAAATTCTGGCAAAGATGCGCAGGGAGGATATGAGCCTGGAGGAAATGGAAATAAGACTGGCTGAGGACTATAATTTCTATACAAAATACGGCATCCGTTACTACTATGACATATCAGAGTTTCATAAGGGAAGTGCGGGGGAAATTAATGACTATCTGGACAGGAGCCTTTCAGAGCATACCTATTCCTACTACCTGGGCAGAAAATTCACGGATTTCTGCGGCCTTTTTCTGGGATTTACGGCGATGCTTCTGCTGGCGTTCCTTTTCATCCGGGATACGAAAAGGGATACCTGGGAGCTGCTGCACACAAAGCCGTTGAGCGCATCCGCTTATATCTGCGGGAAGGCCATGGGCGGTTTCCTGGCAATGGTTCTGTTATGGGGCTTCCTGACCCTTCTGTTTGGGGGAATGTGTGAATATGCGGGGATACAAAACGGATTCCCGGTCAGCTTTCCGGTATTTTTCGCTGCTGCGGCCGTGTATATCCTTCCCAACCTGCTTATGATTGCCTGCGTTTATACGGCAGCTGCCCTGGTATTTAAGAATCCGCTGCCCGCGGTTCCGGTTTTGTTTTTATATATGATCTATTCTAATATGGGCAGCAGGGGGCCGGACGGGAACTATGGCTATTTCGGCAGGCCGCTGGCGATTATGGTGCGTTTCCCGGGAAAGTTTTTTGAAACCGAGCAGCCTCCGCTGGCGTTGCTCAACCAGACGTTTTTAATCTGCGCGTCGGTGCTTCTGCTGATACTTTCCATCAGCATCTGGAAAAGGAGGCGGGTTTATTGAAACAGGAAATCAAAATTGTCCTTCCGGCATACAAAATATTTTATTCGCTGTTTTTTCCGGTGGTTCTCTGCCTGATCCGAGGCGTGGCCAGAGCGGATGAAATCGGCGGCGCGCTGGATTCCAATATGGCTCTGCTGTCCCTTGTTTTCTGCGCTGAAACCTGGGTAATGGAACGCAGCGGAAGGCGCTGGGAAATATTTACGCTGTATCCGGTAAAAAACAAGACGAAGACGGTGCTTCGCAGGCTGGCGGTGCAGCTCTGTTATTTATGCGCGCTTTCCTACGTGGGATATTTCTTTTACTATTGGCAGAAACCCGCTGTTCCGTTGGAAAAAACGGCGGCGGGCCTTTACGGAAGCTATCTTCCGGCAATCACGGCCACAGTGATTTTCTTTGGCGTATTGTCGATGACCTTATCCAATCTGTTTCAAAACCAGTGGGCCGGGATTGGAGGCTCCTTCCTGCTGTGGCTGACGCTGTACTCCACGTCCGGTGACAAGGCTCTGGGAAGGTTCAATATTTTCGCCTATGCCTTCCGGGAACTGGATGGCCCGGAGGATTTTTCCTGGCTTTGGGGAAAGGCGGCGGGGATTCTGATTGCGGTGTTTCTGCTGGGGTGGCTGCCCCATATTTTAAAGAAAAGAGGATGAAGGAGTTTAACATGCGCCTGGGGAGCGCTTTTGAAGAATGCGGAGGGTAAACACTGCCCCCGGACGGAAGGAAGCGTTTCCCGCTGCCTGATTTGAGTATAACATTAGCCGCGTATTTTTTTCGCGCAGATAGGAGCAGAAATGAATATAAAAATGAAGGATGTAACGGTGAGCTTTAAGAACGGCGTAACAGCCGTAAATCATGTGAATCTGGAAATCCCCCAGGGGATTTTTGGGCTGCTGGGGGAAAACGGGGCGGGAAAAACCACGCTGATGCGGGTGCTGACTACTGTATTGAAGCCCTCCTCCGGAACGGTGCTGATGGACGATTTGGCTTACAGTGAAGACAATTATGAGAAAATCCGGCGAAAAATCGGATATCTGCCCCAGGAGCTGAACCTGTACCCGAACCTGACCGTCCGGGAATGCCTGGAATACCTGGGTGAGCTGTCCGGCGTGCCCCGGAAGGAATGCAGGGAGAGAATTGACGAGTATCTGGAAAAAACAAGCCTGGCGGAGCATCAGAAGAAAAAGATGAGGCAGCTGTCCGGCGGAATGAAGCGCCGGGTGGGCCTGATTCAGGCGCTTTTGAATGAGCCGGATTTCCTGATCGTAGATGAACCTACCACGGGTCTTGATCCGGAGGAACGGATACGTATCCGGAACCTGCTGGTGGATTTCTCCAAAAACAGGACGGTGCTTTTTTCCACCCATGTGGTGGAGGATCTGGCCGCTGCCTGCAGCCGGCTGGCTGTTATGAAAAAGGGGGAATTCCTGTATACAGGAGAGGTGAGTGAGCTGCTGCAGATGGCTAAGGGACATATCTGGGTAGGTACGGTAAAGAATGAAGAAGAGGCCCGGATGTGGGAACAGACCTGCCATATTACTTCGAAGCAGTATACGGAAAGCGGCCTGCGGGTGAAAATCATCAGCGGGGAAAAACCGGGACCAGGATGTGTGCAGCCGGAGATTACGCTGGAGGACGCCTATATGTATCTTATGAACCGGGAGGCAAAAAACTAAAAAGGGGCGGGGACGGCGGAGAAGTGTTTTAAAATACATGGACACTTCTCCGCTGTCCCCGTCCCCGGAGGCTTATCTGGCGGATTTCCCATTGCGGAGGAAGCCCGCAAGCAGCAGAAGCCCGCCAATGACAAAGCTGGAAAGCAGGACAATCAGGCAGACGTTCGCATTAATTAAAGCATTCGTCGACCAAAGGGTAAGATTGGCCTGGAACACGCTCAGCTGATAGGTGCCATCTAAAATCAAGCTGATAATATCATTGGCGAAAGCAGTGACCGCGCCCACGGCAATGACGCAGATACCGGCCCGGATAAAGCCGTTGGCTTTCAGGTAACGGATGGCTGCAAACAGCGCCCAGGCGATCAGCGCGCCCACGGTGGAGATAAGAAGCGCCGGCCGCCAGTAGCCGGCATCTTTGCTGTAAAAACCACAGGAGACAATGAGCAGGTAAAAAAGAATCGTATCCGCAGCCATGACAAGCAGCCCTTTATTCCGTTCTGCAAAGCCCTTTAACGGCGCCTGGCCGATGACGAAGGGCAGAAAGACCACGGAAAGCCCGAACAATACGGCCGTTGTGGCCACAAGCAGCCAGTTTCCCCCGCTATACAGGCAGCAGGTCAAAAGCAGCAGGAACAAACTGACGGCAAAGCTTCCCAGGGTCCACAGCCCCTTCTTTTTTTCCGCCATCATGGGTACGGCAGTGATGGAGGCCAAAACCAGCAGGGAAGTCAGCACGATAAAAAACCAGTCCAGCGTATTTCCGGTGGCGAGGTTAGCGATAAAGCAGGTAAGAAGCGTGACGGCAACAACGATAAATCCTGCAAACAGGGCTTTCTTCTTAATGCTCCTGGTATAATTTTTTATAATATCTTCTTTTTCATCATGCAGACAATTTTCATAGGTGTTGTCCTGCAGTTTTTTCATTAAACTCCGGCAGGAAGCGCATTCCTCCAGGTGTTCCTCCACAATTTTCTTACTCTGTTCGCTGCAGGCCTTATCATAATAAAGCGGCAGCAGGTCTTTAATAACATCACATGAATATTTCATAGCTCCTCCATCCTTTCCTGAATTTTAAGACGTGCGCGGTGGTAAGTAACTCTTGCCCAGTTTTCCGTTTTGCCGAACAGCTTTCCGATTTTCTGGAAAGACAGCTCACCGAACACTCTTAGCTGAAATACTTCCTTATATGGTTCTTCCAGATTATGCAGCACCTGATGTATCTGAAATGCGGAATCCTCGTTCATGACGGCGCTTTCCACGCTGATGCCGGACGCCTTTTCCTCTGTTTCGGCAACGCAGGTTTTCTTCTGCAGCCGCAGCTCGTCGGTGAACAGGTTCTTGGCAATGGCGCACAGCCAGGTGAGCTCGGAGGAATTCCCGGCATATTTCTTTCCGGCGGTGATTGCCCTGAAAAATGTTTTCTGCGTGATTTCCTCTGAAGTGTCCCGGTTCCGGGACAGTGCCAGGACAAAGGAATATACCTGCATGTAATAGGTGTTGTATAACTGCTCGAAATCCATTTCCACGACTTCGCCTCCCTTCTTATTGGTTTTGCTGGTTAGACGGAGGAGTTACGGTTTCGTTACAAGGTTTTTGAAAAAAATATTATTATTCAATATCAATCGTCCCGGTAATCCCGGACAGCGCGCCTTCCTTCAGCTCCAGCGCCATGCACCATTCCCCGCAGCGGGACTTGTCCGCTACATGGTAAATCCCGAATTCATAAGATCCCCTGAATCCAAAGCGATGGTAAAATTGCGGATCCCCGCAGAGAAACACGGCCGTGTAGCCAAGCTCCTGCGCGATTTGAAAGGCTTCCTTCATCATAGCAGTGGCGATGCCCCTGCGGAAATAATCCGGATGCACGCTGATAGGAGAAAGCAGCAGCTGCGTCACGGCGCCCTCCGGTGTGGTAATGTCCGTTTTATACAAAACGATTTGCCCCACCAGCCGGCCGTCGTCATTTTCCGCAACCAGGGAAAGCTCGGGTATAAAGGCGGCCTTTTTGCGGACTTCGTTCAGATAATCCCATTCCCCTTCATTGGTCGAGGTGGCAAAGGATATTTTTACAAGCTCATAAACCTCCGCGTAGTCGGCGGGTGTTTCCTGACGTATTTTCATGGCGGCTCCTGTCTGCCCTTTTAGGGGCGGGGATTAAAGAAATTAACATAACAACAGATTTTGAAAGCAATAAATAATTGATGGTTTCCAGTGTGTATGTAGTGGCGTTCATTTGTAATAGCATAGAAATACAGAAAAAGTCAAGTAAATAAGACCGGATTATTAAAACTCTATTGCCGCATGCTGTTTCTATATTGATTTGGGGTTAAAGAGGTTATTGTCTTAAAATTTTTTACAAATATGGAGGAGTCAGAATAACCTATGTGAGCGGCGATATCCTTAATAGTCATATTGGTTTTTGTAAGAAGCTCCTTTGCCTGATCGATTTTCAATACCGTAATATATTTGGCAGGGCTAATGCCCAAATGCCGTTTAAACTGCTGACTGAGATTATTAAGTGATAAACTGAAATGTTCTGCAACGGCTCCAAGATAAAAGTCGGGCTCTGTAAAATGTTCCATAATATAGGATTGAATGCGTTCCATTTTTAAATTAGAACATTCTTCTGAGCTTTTGCATACAGAGACGGTATCAGAAAGGGATTTCTTCATCAAAGTAAGAAAAGCAGCAGCATCCTCGCAAGTTTTTATTTTTGAAAGCTTTGAAAGGTAACGATTGATAGTCTGGAAACTTTCTGGTTGTTCCGTGCTCAATCCCTGACAGACGATATGGAAGACTTCATAACAAACTGTTTTTGCCATTGAGTAACTGAGTGTATCAGAAAGAAGCTGTGAACTGATACATTCCAGAATTTCTATCGCACTATCTTTGTTTTCACTGGCTACCGCACTGCGCAGACTGTTTAACTCCATCTGGGGATAGAATAATACTGGGTTAATAGAGGCCGGAGAATGATAATAGTGGATTTTGTTATCAGGAAGATCATCATAATTATATTTGGATAAGGCTTCAATATAGGATATATGGATTTGGTCTTTTTCCATGACAGGAGAACCAACATATAACTCTGCTGAAATTCCCTCTCCATTCAGAATTTGCAGCATTTTCCGAAACAGTGAGTCAAGCTGTGTATTTTGATTACTGATGGATCCTATGACAGCATAAATGCGCAGGTCAGATTCCAGTGTACAATAGACAGAAAAACCTGGATGTGCAGCATAATACAGCATATTGTCAAGAAAAAATTGTGGAGATGGTTTCTTGTTAAGCCTGAAAATACATACAGTGAAATAAGTACTGTTTAAAATTACACGGTAGTTTTCCAGACTCTTATTGATTGTCTCAATATTATCATACTGATTGTTCAGGAGCCTGTTCAGAAGAAGGCTTCTTGACACATACTGTTCCTGGATTAACTGTTCGTCAAGAAGCCGGTTGTGCTTGGTCAAAAGATCCATGGTTTGTATCGCCTGGTATATTTCTGGTTTTGCATTGGTTGAACGCTCATGAATCAGTCCTGTACGCTGTAATGCATGCTTAAGATCCCGGTAAGGTTTATAGCTTTGATAACTGAAATAACTGAGGAGAATCATGGATAAAGTGCAGACAATAATGCTTGTAAGAATAAAAAGTTGTCTGGCATGATAAAAATCATAAAATGTTTCCTCATCATTTAATACTGTAACAAGACTATAATCACCGCCGGACATAGATGAAGACAGATAACTGTAAGGATTAGCCGTTGTTACAGATGTTCCATTAGATCTTGCATAATCCAGGTCATATTGGGGGCGGCCGGTTTTGTTAATCAGACAGGTTTCATCGTAGTAAAGAGCATATTCCTGCTGGGAAAAGGGCATAAACCGTCCCTGCTGGACAATGAAAACCAGATATCCATAGGGGTACAGAGAATATATGGGATAAGGGGCTATAAAGCAAAGTTTTCCGTCTGAGAACAGCGGAATCAGTCCCTTGGCATTCCATTCGTCTTCGGATATACCTGAAAGTGCGGAGGAGAGAGACGGACCAAATAAAGCCTTAAAAGTATTCTGGGTATATGTACTCTGCGCAGCATAGACAAGACTGCTGTCAGGAAAATATAAAATAATTTCTTCAAGAGTATTATTCAGAGCCTTACAATAACGAAGCTGATCAATCAGATCAATACGGGACATAATATTTTCGTTCAGTTCCGTTTCTGAAATTTTGATTTGTGAAGCAATATCTATCAATTTATTAATATTCTGTTCAAAATCGTTTAGTTTATTGTTTTGGTAGGAAAGTTCCAGATTATATGTTGTTGTCTGGAATTTTTTTATAAGCTGAGTATGTGTAAAAAAAACCAGGCTTATTACAGGGATTGAAAAAACAATAAAATATGTAATGAAATTACGGACAGCAGTCTTTGGAATATTCATTTCTCGGAATCACCCCGCATTTGATATTGATAATCTATTATTGTATAGTATATTAAATGTAATTGTCAAAGTCAACAAATTATATGGAATTATATGGAAAAAATTAGAATAAATTCACAAAAATGAAAAAAGAAGCATAAGTGAAATAAAAACAATGCGCAAAAATGAAGCGCGAACAATGAATGAATTATGCAATATTTACTGCGAGCGATAAAAGAATTAAAGTTGGATTAGCCGGTGAGGGAACTTTTCAAAGAATCAAGTCCCGGACAAAAGAAATAATTAAAGATAAGGAGTGGTGGGAGTGACAAAAAACAAACTGTTGTGGAAGAGATGGAGGGTACTGTACCTTATGCTCATTCCAGGAATAATCTACATTTTTATTTTCAATTACATTCCTATGTATGGAGTGACAATAGCATTTAAAGATTTTTATGCTTCTAAGGGGATTCTGGGGAGTCCGTGGGTAGGCTTGGAACATTTTAAAAGAGTTTTCCGTTCACCGGATTTCCTGCCTATATTATGGAACACTTTAATACTGAGTATTTATCAGCTTGTATTGACATTTCCGATTCCTATCTTTCTGGCGTTGCTGATAAACTCGTGTCAAAGTAAGAAATTTGGTAAGTTTGTTCAGAATGTTACATATGCGCCGTATCTGGTATCTGTAGTAGTGCTCGTAGGCATGATGATGATTATGTTTGCACCCAGAGGAGTTTTTAATAATATTCTTGAACTGGCGGGTGGAGAACGTCAGCTTTTTATGGGAGATGAAAAGTATTTCAGGCATATATTCGTTCTTTCTGCCGTCTGGCAGACTACAGGATGGAATTCAATTATTTACCTGGCCACACTTTCCGGAGTCAGTCCTGAGCTTTATGAGGCGGCAAGGATGGACGGAGCAAATAAATTACAGCGGATTATTCATATAGATATGCCGCATATCATTCCTACTATTGCAATTATACTTACTCTGAATGCAGGGGCGGTAATGAGTATGGGCTTTGAAAAAGCGTATCTGATGCAAAATGATTTGAATATCGGAGTATCCGAAATTTTATCTACCTATGTATATAAGAAAGGACTTCTGGATATTGATTATGGGTATTCGGCAGCAGTGGGGCTGTTTAATAATGTGATAAACCTCATTATACTGCTGTTGGTAAATAATGCGGCAAAGAAAATAACGAAAAGCTCATTATTTTAAGGAGGTTTATATGGGAAGGAAAAAAGTACATGTCAAACGCTCCGGCAGTGATTTGGCTTTCGACATTATAAGTTATTTAATACTGGGAATTGTATCTTTGATTGCAGTTTATCCGCTTTATTTTGTTCTGATTGCTTCCATCAGTTCTCCAGAAGCGGTAAATGCCGGCAAGGTTATGCTGTACCCAATAGGCGTAACGCTGGAAGGATACCAAAAATTATTTGAAGACTCACGTATCTTTACAGGATACAGGAACACGATTCTATATACGGCAGCAGGAACAACGCTGGATTTATGTCTTACACTTATTACAGCCTATCCGCTTTCTTTCAAAAAACTGCCGGGAAGAAAAATCTTTACAGGATTTTTCCTTTTTACCATGTTTTTTAATGGTGGTTTAATTCCCACTTTTTTATTAATAAAAGGTTTGGGATTATATGATACGCCCTTTGTACTCGTACTTTTGGGAGCACTGAATATATATAATATGATAATTGCCCGTTCATTTTTTGAAGGAACAATTTCAAAAGATTTAATGGACGCGGCAGAAATTGACGGCTGCGGTAAATTCAGATTTTTTATTTCGATTGTTCTGCCGTTATCAAAAGCTTTAATAGGGGTTCTTGTTGTATATTACGGGGTAGCGCACTGGAATCAGTATTTTAATGCATTGATTTATATTTCAAAAGAAGCTCTTAGGCCGCTTCAGATGGTACTAAGAGAAATACTGATTCAAAATTCCTCCACCATGCAGGTTTTTGATGAATCTATGATGCTGGAACTGCTGCGAAGAGAAAGATATGCGGAGTTGATAAAATATGGGGTTATTGTAGTGGCATCCATACCAGTGCTCTGTATTTATCCGTTTATTCAAAAATATTTTACAAAGGGGGTTATGCTGGGGGCGGTAAAGGAATGAGTGCGCCCAGAAAAGGGCGGATGGTTTAGCGGGTGGAACACCCGCACGGCAAAGC